>ERZ761602.10-NODE-10-length-551200-cov-18.645179_pt1 | contig 551200 bp, 445 predicted proteins | sample MGYA00512165_ERZ761602 | MGnify/ENA primary metagenome ERZ761602 (study PRJEB28899, sample SAMN02445085) | bioreactor sludge metagenome | biome: EBPR sludge; isolation source: Thorneside wastewater treatment plant | place: Australia: Brisbane, Thorneside... | reverse complement strand
ATTGGTGTGATTTTCTATTTATATGAAAAAATGAAAACTGAAGTATTACGGCCATTGTATCAAAGCATTGTCTTTTGGATATCAGTTGGTCTGTTTATCTACTTTAGTGGAAATTTCTTTTATTTAATTTTTATCCAATCGACAACTGATAAAAATGTAATGAACCAGCTAAAAATCATTTATGGTATCATTGCAATTTGTAAAGACATATTATTAAGCCTTGCTTTACTAGCTAATGAAACAATTAGCAATGATACAGAAGATCTATATATCCCCGAAGAACTCCATTTAGACAGTTTTAACCCTAAAAGCACCCTAAGCTAATGTTCTTCTTACAGGCCGATACTTCGGGGATTTCAAGACTGATGTTCATTGGAACATTGGGTATGCTGACCCTGGCCATTGGGATCATTGTATTTGTTATTTTCCACCAGCGCAAAGTGATCCGTTACCAGGCACAGATGAAAAAGCTGGAAGCCGAGAAACAGCAAATTTTGCTTGACGCTTCCATCAGGTTCCAGGAAGAGGAAAGGCAGCGCATTGCAGCAGATTTGCATGATGATGCAGGCCCTTTGCTGGCAACGGCACGCCTTTACCTGAACGAAAACCTGGTGAACCAGGAAAAAGCCCAGCAATTGCAAAGCATCTTCAGCGCCAAACAAATCATTGATGACGCCATCCTGCTGATCCGCAACATCAGCCATAGCCTGATGCCGCCAACCTTAAAGAACTTTGGCCTCGAAAGCGCCACCAACGACCTTTTCCAGAAAATCAGCGGCAGCGGCAGCCTCAATGCCAGCGCCCGTTTCCACGACTACCGGGAACGCCTAAAGGTAGAACAGGAATTGCTCGTATTCCGCATCATCCAGGAACTGGTCAACAATATCATCAAACACAGCAACGCGGGCTTTATCCACCTCACACAAAACGCCAACGCGAATTTCCTGTACCTGCGCCTGCACCATGATGGAAAAGGTATTGTACAATCTGAGTTTGAAAAACTGAACCAAAGCGCGCAAGGGCTAGGTTTGAAGAATATCGCCAGTCGTATGAAAGTATTGAATGGCAGGATTTATTTTGAAATTGACCCAAGCCAAACCTATTACAAGATTACCCTGGAGATCCCGAAACAAGGTATTATCTGATCTATTATAAGCCTCTTATGTAATTTTTAGGCAATTGCTGCACAACATGTTCAAGTAGTTCCTAATTTTACGACACTGCTATGGTACCCAGTCAAATAAAAGTGGCTATTGCCGACGATCACAAGATTTTCCGCAAAGGAGTCATCCTCTCACTGAGGCCATATACCAATATCAAGTTTGTGATGGAAGCAGATAATGGGGAAGATCTCCTCGAAAAGCTTCCAGAGTCCCTGCCCGATGTGGTGTTGTGTGATTTGAAAATGCCGGTAAAGGATGGTATTGATACCACCAAGCTTATCACCAAGCGTTTCCCGCAGATACGTGTGATCATCCTAACGATGTATGAGGATGAACGTTTTGTGGGACACCTCATGGATTGCGGCGCAGCGGGTTACCTCCTGAAAAGTACAGAACCCGCGGAAATCAAACGCGCCATTATGGACGTGATGCGTACCGGGTTTTACCTCAACCCATTTGTGAATAAGGTACTGATCAAGAAAAATTATTCCAAGCAGAAATTCAATCCCAACCTCAGTTCAGAGATTGTAATCAGTGAGCGCGAAAAAGAAGTGCTGACACTGGTGTGCATGGAATTCACCGCTGCGGAGATATCAGCTAAAATGGATATCAGTCCGCGTACCGTGGAAGCCATCAAAGACAGGCTGATGGAGCGTTTTGGTGTGAAAAATTCTGTTGGGCTGGTGTTTTATGCGATGAAAAACCAGTTGATTGATTAGCCGTTGTTTAGAAAAGCCCAAACAACATCGCGTCAACTTTTGAAATGACTTTACCCAGGTCCTCCTCGTTTTCCGCGAATTTATTGCTGTCCGCGTCAATGATCAGCAATGGCCCTTCGTTATAACTTTCAATCCAGTTATTGTACAGCTCATTGAGTTTCTTTAAATAATCAAGACGTATATTTTCTTCATACTCGCGGCCCCTTTTCTGAATTTGTCCAACCAGTGTTGGTACAGATGCTTTGAGGTAAATCAGCAAATCCGGAGGCTTTACCATGCTCTTGAGTGTTTCGAAGAAACGGTAGTAGTTGTCGAAATCCCTTTTGCCCATCAAGCCCATATCATGCAGGTTGGGCGCGAAGATTTTCGCGTCTTCGTAAATCGTGCGGTCTTGTATAACGGTTTCCGTGCCCCGGTGAATATCGAGTAATTGGTTCAGCCTGCTGTTTAAAAAATAAATCTGCAGGTTGAAACTCCAGCGCGGCATGTCTTCATAAAAGTCATTCAGGTATGGGTTATGGTCCACATCTTCAAACTGAGGTATCCATTTATAATGTTTACTCAGCATTTCCGTTAATGTGGTTTTGCCCGCACCAATGTTGCCGGCAACAGCTATGTGTTTTGGTTTCTTGATCTTTGCCATAGAAGCCGGTCAGCTTTTATGAATTTGAATGATTATGTATTGTGTTTCCTGGATTCCGGGTAAATATCGGTAAACTTCCTGAGCCTTGCGATGAAATTAAAAATATTTCAGTCCCATAGCCGTTCTCACCAGTTCCATTGTCTTCGACGCGCTTTCCCTTGCTTTTTCAGCGCCTGTCATCATCACATTTTTCAGATATGTTTCATCTGCCAGGATATCGGCGGCTTTTTGTCGTATCGGACTGATGAACCGGATCATGTCTTCCGCCAGTTGTTTTTTCATGTCGCCATACCTGATGCGGCATGAATTGTAATCCTCGTCAAATTTTTTCAGCACATCTTCTGAACTTACCAGCTTCATGAGTTGGAAGATGTTTTCGATATAATCCGGTTTCTCCGCGAACTCAGTGGTTGGGCCATTGTCTGTTTTGGCCTTCATGAGTTTTTTCCGGATCAGGTCATCGTCATCAGCCAAATATAGCGTGGCCATATTGTTTTCGCTCTTGCTCATTTTGCCGGTTCCGTCGAGGCTGGGCACTTTCACCAGCTCTTCATTAAAATTAAAAGCCTGGGGTTCGGGGAAAACATCCCCATACCTGTGGTTGAAACGGTTTACGTAATTCCTGGCCATTTCCAGGTGCTGTTCCTGGTCTTTGCCAACCGGTACATAACTGGCGCGGTGCAGGATGATATCGGCTGCCTGTAACACGGGATATGTGAGCAACCCTGCATTGACATTTTCCGGGTGTTGCCGCACTTTGTCTTTGAAAGTAACGGTTTTTTCCAGTTCGCCTTTATAAGCCAGCATATTCAGGTAGAGGTATAGCTCCGATGTTTCGGGAACATGGCTCTGGCAGTAGAATGCCGCTTTTTCAGGATCCAGCCCACAGGCAATATTTTCGGCCAACACCCGCATTACACCTGATTTTAATGCGGATGTGTCGGGGTGAGTGGTGAGCGAATGCAGGTCGGCCACCATAAAGTAACAGGTGAAGTTTTCCTGCATGCGGATATAATTCCTGATGGCGCCGAAATAGTTTCCGAGGTGCAGGAATCCTGTAGGACGGATCCCGCTCATCACAATATTTTCAGGGAATGGCTTTGCGCCCGGAATCACCCGTTGTGTTTGCTCTTGTTCAGGCATACTGATAAAAGTCGTAAGGATCGCGAAGATACAATTTGCCGTTTAATTATGGCGAACAGATCATAGCGCCCGCCTGGTTGCCATTTGCACAAAAGCCTGAGGGCTATCTTCCGAAAACCGTATTTTTGTTGCATGGAGATTACGGCACAATTGATGGATAAACTGGCTGCATTATCGGGTTTGCATTTTGATGATGCGCAAAAGGCCGCCCTTCAAACAGATCTTCACCGTATGATCCGGTTTGTGGAGAAATTACAGGAGTTGGATACAACCGGTATAGAGCCTCTGTTGCAGGTAGGTGCCGCCGAAAATGTACTCAGGGATGACCTTCCCGGAACCCCTTTTTCCATGGAGCAGGCAATGGCGCCGGCGCCTAAAATACATGAGGATTTTTTCCAGGTTCCCAAAGTGATTCAAAAATAATTCCCAATATTTGCCAATACCACATCGCACATGACATCCATCCTTCACCTGGAAGACATCAGAAAAAGTTATTACCTCGGTAAGCACGAGTTGCCGGTGTTGAAAGGGATCAGCTTAGATATTTTCAAAAACGAATACGTTGCGCTGATGGGCCCCAGTGGTTCCGGTAAGTCCACTTTGATGAATATCCTGGGTTGCCTGGATTCACCTACATCCGGTCGTTATATTTTGAACGGAAAGGATGTGAGCAGGATGGAGGATGATGAACTGGCTGCTGTGCGAAACAAGGAGATTGGCTTTGTTTTTCAGCAATTCAATTTGTTACCCAGGCTGACGGCTGCGGAGAATGTGGCTTTGCCCCTGATTTATGGTGGTGTGTCAAAAAAGGAAAGGATGGAACGGGCCGCGGAAGTATTGCGTAAAGTGCGTTTAGACGACAGGATGCACCATAAGCCAAATGAATTAAGTGGAGGACAGTGCCAGCGAGTGGCCATTGCCCGTGCATTGATCAATAACCCATCCATCATCCTGGCGGATGAGCCTACGGGTAACCTGGATTCCAAGACATCGTATGAAATCATGGAGATGCTGGGCAAGATTCATGATGAAGGCAATACAGTAATTTTAGTGACGCATGAAGAAGATATATCAGGCTTCGCGCGACGGATTGTGCGGCTTAAAGACGGTATCATCGAGAGTGACCGCGTGAATGAACGTCCGACAATTATAGAATCCGTTACGAACTAAACCCGATTCTGTTTGTTGCTTTACCTGTTCTCATAGAATATCTGTATGGCTTTTAAAATATATACTAAAACGGGCGACAAGGGCGCTACCAGCCTGATTGGTGGAACAAAGGTGTCGAAGAGCCATCTGCGTATCGATAGTTACGGTACGGTAGATGAACTGAACGCGTATATTGGGCTTGTTGCCGACCTGGTAAAAGATGAATCCATTGTGGCTGTGATAAGGGAGGTGCAAGACAGGCTCTTTACCATTGGCTCATCCCTGGCCTGTGACCCTGATAAAGAATCTTCACTTAAGATACCCGACCTGAAGGCTGAGGATGTTGTTTTCCTGGAGCAGGAAATGGATCGGATGGATGAACAGTTACCCATGATGAAATCCTTTATTTTGCCCGGAGGGCACCCAACGGTGTCGACCATTCATGTAGCCCGTTGTGTATGCAGGAGGGCCGAACGCATTTGTGTGGAACTTTCTGATTCCAATGGATTTGTTGAGCCCCTGGTGATACAATACCTCAATCGCTTAAGCGACTATTTATTTGTACTGTGCCGGTTTGTGGGCCAGCAACTGGGTGTACAGGAAATTCCCTGGAAGCCAAGGGTCAGTTAATCAAGGATTTCCCTCATTTTTTTACTTTTTGATTTTTTGATCCGGGCGAAATTTGTATTTTTGCAGCCCGAAACGCGGAAGCCCCGCCAGAGTTATTTTATAGATTGATGGGCTAAAGAGTTTCATGTGTTTGTCGGGGTAGCTCAGCTGGTTAGAGCATCGGATTCATATCCGCCACGGCGGACGGCAGTTCAGTTAGGCAGTAAAAATATTTGTCGGGGTAGCTCAGTTGGTTAGAGCATCGGATTCATAACCCGAAGGTCGGCAGTTCAAGTCTGCTCCCCGATACATGGCCCCTCACAAGAGGGGCTTTTTGTATGTATTTAGTTTACGTTTTATATTCTGATGTTGGAGGGTGCCATTATGTTGGCTATACCTCCAATTTGCCAGAGCGCATGATTTCTCATAATGAGAAAGGTAAAGGTTGGACAGCCCGTTGGCGCCCATGGAGAATTATCCATACAAAGGAATTTTCTGATAAGTTAGAGGCGATGCGTTATGAGTGTTGGTTGAAAACCGGTGCAGGCAGAGACTTTATAAAACAAATAGTTCATTGAGCATCGGATTCATATCCGCCGCGGCGGACGGCAGTTCAAGTCTGCTCCCCGATACATGGCCCCTCACAAGAGGGGCTTTTTGTATGTATTTAGTTTACGTTTTATATTCTGATGTTGGAGGGTGCCATTATGTTGGCTATACCTCCAATTTGCCAGAGCGCATGATTTCTCATAATGAGAAAGGTAAAGGTTGGACAGCCCGTTGGCGCCCATGGAGAATTATCCATACAAAGGAATTTTCTGATAAGTTAGAGGCGATGCGTTATGAGTGTTGGTTGAAAACCGGTGCAGGCAGAGACTTTATAAAACAAATAGTTCATTGAGCATCGGATTCATATCCGCCGCGGCGGACAAGTCCTATGCGGGAAACGGCAGTTCAAGTCTGCTCCCCGATACATGGCCCCTCACAAGAGGGGCTTTTTGTTGATAGTGCATCCCTCATGCAAGAAGGCATAAAAAAAGCCTTGTCTTTCAACAAGGCTTGTAATGATAATTTATGAACTACAGTGATGCGAAGTACTGGTGGAAATAAGGTATTGTTTCAATGCCTTTATAATAATTCGCCAAATCAAACTTCTCATTCGGACTGTGCAGGTTATCGCTGTCCAGGCCAAATCCCATCAGCACAATTTTGATGCCCAATTCTTTTTCAAAAAGGGCACAAATAGGGATACTTCCGCCACCCCTTACAGGTATTGGTTGCTTGCCAAATGTAGCCTCAATGGCTTTGGCTGCGGCACGGTATGCTTTACTGTCGATCGGTGTTACATAAGGCTCGCCACCATGGTGCAATGCGGCTTTAACAGTCACATAAGGTGGCGCAATGCTTTCAAGGTGCTTAATCAGTTTTTCGGTGATTTTATCTGACTGTTGATTGGGCACAAGGCGTGCGGAGATTTTAGCGAATGCTTTTGACGGCAAAACTGTTTTTGCGCCTTCGCCTGTATAACCTCCCCATATGCCGTTCAGTTCCAGGGTCGGACGGATGCCGGTGCGTTCATTTGTGGTAAATCCTTTTTCGCCCCACAATTCTTTCACACCAAGGTCTTGCTTATATGCTTCTTCATCAAACGGGGCCTGAGCCATCAATGCGCGTTCTTCAGGTGTCGCCACCAATACATCGTCATAAAATCCTGGAATGGTAATATGATTGTTTTCATCATGCAATGAAGCAATCATTTTTGCCAGGATGGTAATGGGGTTTGCCACTGCGCCGCCATAAACGCCGCTGTGCAGGTCACGGTTTGGGCCGGTCACTTCCACTTCAATATAACTTAAACCACGCAAGCCTGTGTCGAGGCTTGGAGTGTCAAGGCTGATCATGGCGCTGTCGCTGATCAGGATGCAATCGGCTTTGAGTAATTCCTTGTGTTCAGTGACAAACTTACCGAGGTTGGGCGATCCCACTTCTTCTTCACCTTCTATGCAAAATTTGATATTGCTGCCCAGGGTATTTGTTTTCACCAGGGTTTCCAGGGCTTTCACATGCATGTACACCTGGCCTTTATCATCGCAACTGCCCCTTGCGAAAATTTTTCCATCAACAATCACCGGTTCAAAAGGCCCGCTTTTCCATAATTCGAGCGGTTCGGGCGGTTGCACATCGTAATGGCCATATACCAAAACTGTCGGTTTTGACGGGTCAACAATTTTTTCACCGTAAACAATCGGGTGGCCTGCAGTGGGATAGATTTCTACCTTATCTGCACCGGCTTCCAATAACCTTTGTTTAAAAGCTTCCGCGCAGCGAATCATATCGGCTTTATGTTCCGATTTTGCGCTTACACTCGGAATGCGCAATAGTTCCAATAATTCATCGAGGAACCTGTCTTTATTTTTTTCCTGGTATTCTTTCCAAGCCTGCATGAATGATGTTTTTAATAGTGATTGATGAGGGGTACAAAAGTAGTTGAATTTTAGATTACTGTGCCGGGATGTGGAGCTTGTAAAAAAAATGTAAAAAATCAGGCAGGATTTGGCAAACTTTCAAACGCCCATTAGATTTGTACCACGATTGCGTGTCAATTCATCAGCCTTTGCCTGGTTACCTCCCATCTGATTTCGGGATGTTTCCTTGCAAAGGCTGAGCCAATTTTAAGCGAACCTATTTGTATAAATCCCTAGTTGATTTTTTTCAGGCAGAGTTTCATTGTAAGCGCTGAGCCGAGGTATAGTAAAATGAGGCCTACCAGCATCCATTTCAACAAGGCGCAAATAAAAGTTGAATAAATAACCCATGTTTGGATATAACGATGCAGGCTTACCAACATTCCGATATTTTCCAAAACATCAAGTACCCCGGTGATTATGCAAAATGAAATGACCAGGGGCGACACGCTGGCCAAAAAAGATCTTTTATGAAACCATGATTTCACATGCCAAACAGATAAAATAAAAAATGCTGTATAGCAAAAAATAAATACGAAATCCCAATAAATGTTTTGCCGTGCAACTTTAATATTGTCAACATTTTCATTGTGCCCGTTTGGGGTACTCCAGATATTGAGGATATTCCTGACACTGCTTTTCGAACGGGCCATTTCCAGGTTTACAATACCAAGCGGTGTGTATGCAGATACGAGTGTCTTGCCGTTTTCTAACAGCAAAATCATCATGGCCAGGGTTAAAGCCAATGCCAGGTACCAGTATTTAATGTGCATCAATATGCCAGGAATCTAGATTGAACATAATCCCAGTTGACAATTGTCCACCAGTTTTTAATGTAGTCAGCTCTTTTATTCTGGTATTTCAAATAGTAAGCATGTTCCCAAACATCAAGCCCTAACAAGGGGAAACCCTTGATATCACTGATGTTCATGAGTGGATTATCCTGGTTGGGTGTGCTGCCGATGCGCAGTTTTTTGTCTGCCTGCAAATACAGCCACGCCCATCCTGATCCGAATCGGTTTTTCGCGGCATCAGAAAATTCTGATTGCATTTTTTCAAAGGATCCGAAGTCTTTTTGTATGGCTTCCATTAAAGCACCCGTTGGCATATTGTCGCCCTTGGAAACAGCCTTCATGGATTTCCAAAACAATTCATGATTATAATGTCCGCCGCCATTGTTGCGCATCTTCATCGAATAGGAAGAGATACGGGAGAGTACATCTTCCAATGGCTTTGTGCTGTCAACTTTTTCCGCGACCGCCGCATCCCTCAGGTTGCTGGCATAAGCAGCCGCATGTTTCGTGTAATGGATTTCCATTGTCTGGGTATCAATTACAGGCTCAAGGGCGTTATAGGCATAGGGGAGCGGTTCCTGTGTAAATCCTGTATTCAGGTTGACGGATGCTTTGCCCGGCTTCGAGGCCGTGCATGCCGCCGCGATTGTAGTTAATCCAGAAGCGCCAGCGGCTAAAGCCAGTGCGGTGCCTGCTGAATGTTTTATAAATGACCTGCGGTGAATTTTATTCTTTTCTTCCATTAGTCCTCTTTTTGCGTTGCCCCCCGGGACTTAAAAGTAGTGAAAAATGATTTTATTTTTTGATAAGATCTGTGATAAAATTCTTTGCTGAAAAGTTGGGAATCATGCATGGCTTTATAGGTCAGGAAAATGCCTACAGGGATCAAAACCATAATGGCCAGCCACATGCCTACAAACGGTGTAACAACTGCCTCTTTCACAAATTTCTCCCCAAACATATTCAGGAGATGGAAAATCAGGAAAAATATGATCGCGATCACAAGTGGCATGCCCATTCCTCCTTTTCGGATGATGGAGCCCAAGGGAGCGCCGATAAAAAATAATACCAGGCAGGCCAGTGACAGGGAATATTTCCTGTGCCATTCCAGTTTGTGGAACCTGATGTCCCTGGTTTTTCCTTCGTAATCCATGCTGTGGTAATCCACCAGGTTTTTAATGGAGATGATCGCGGAAATCGCACGGTCTTTTACAAAAGTGACCGATGAGTCGGGGATTAATCGGTTGCCCGTTACCGTTATAACGGTGGAAGGCTTGGCCAGCGCTTTATTCCAAAGACTGTCGGGCAGGTCCTGGTAATGAAAGTTGTACGACATGTTTTTATTGAACCTTTGCTGCAGGCTGTCTGTAGTGACTTCCATCGAATCAATATTCTTTCCCAGTTGACGGGAACTGAGCATTTTATAATTATTCCTGAACATACTGTCGCTCGTATTTTGCTTTTTCAGGATGCTCAGGTCAAACAATTTTTTGAAAGAAGCAAACCTGATCCGCGTGAACTCCGTATTGCTGTCACCCATATTCCCGTTCTCCTGGTACCGGTAGCCATTTTCCAGGTTGAATTCAAGGAAACTCTGGTCTTTGCTGACCGTCATTACGCCTTTTTCCGCTACAATGCTGTTGTCCTGTAAAGGATTGGTTTGCTCATAGATCAGTACGTTTCGGATGGTTTTTCCATCATTGTCTTTTTGCCCAACCCTGATGGCGTAATTGGGGATATGGGTGAAAAACACGCCTTCGCGTAAATCAAATGCGGGTTTTTTCAGGTAAATATCGTTATACAGGGTAACGAATTTCAGGTTGGCGTAAGGGATTACGTAGTTGGCAAAAATGAAAGTGACGCCACAAAGCAGGATTGATACAAACATCAGCGGCCTCATGAAGCGCAACAGCGAAATACCGGAACTTTTAATGGCCACCAGTTCAAAGCGTTCCCCGAGGTTTCCGAATGTCATAATCGAGGATATCAGGATCGCGATGGGCATGGCGAGCATGAGCAGGGATGCGCTCGCGTACCATAGAAACTGCCCGATCGTAATAAAATCAAGCCCTTTACCCACCAGGTCGTCGAGGTACTTCCAAAGGCTCTGCATCATCAACACAAAAAAAGCGATGAAGAAAGTGCCTATAAAAGGACCAATGTAAGCTTTTATGATTAATATATCCAGTTTTTTGAACATACCTGCCGGTATCTGTTGCCGGTTCTGAAAATGATGTAATTTGTCTTTATGCCGACAAACGCAAAACTAACTCTTTCTGATCATGAACTGGCCATAGCCTCAAATGCCGACTGGATTTTAACGAAGCATTCGGTCATTGACACCGTTTACAACCTGTTTGGCTTACAGGTGCCGGTCATCCAAAAAGTATTCCTGGGGCCACATGATTTCCCGGAAGAAATCAGGCAATCATCTCCCAAAATATCCAGGGGCGAACAATACCTGAAACTGCCTTATGTTGTGCTCGATTACCCGCGCATGTTCCAGAAACAAGACATATTCGCGCTGAGGACATTTTTTTGGTGGGCAGGCTTTGTCAGCATTACCATACAGGTTTCCGGAAAGTATAAAGGGCTTTTGAAAAATTTCATGTGTGCAGATGTCCAAACCAAAGCGGATCTGTATTGCTGCGTAAGCGATGACCCATGGGCGCATCATTTCGGCCCGGATAATTACCAGCCTTTCAGCGAACTGACAAAATCCGAAAGAAGAAGTATTTACGAAGGCAGGGATTTTGTCAAGCTCGCTATAAAATATCCTTTGTCTGAATGGAACCAGATGGGGTTTCACCTGGCGGATGGATATGCCAGGATAGCGTGTTTGTTTGCTTAACTGCCCAGGCGGTGAAAGAGTTCCTTCACCTGATATTCCCATAACTGGCTCTGGTCTTTGATGTCTTTTTTATCGGCAAAATCCTTCACCAGTAAAATGGTTTGATTGGTTACTTCCGAACGTTCAATCCTGAATTCAAAATATTCGTCCTTGGGTGCATGCAGCCAATGAAAACGGATGTATTTATCAAGTTCTTTTTCAAGCAACTCCGCACGCTCAGTTGTGCCATTCCAGGAAAAACTAAAAATCCCGTCACGCTCATCCACTTTATCTGCAAACCATTCCTGCAAACCGGCGGGTGTACTCAGGAATTCAAAGAGGATCGAAGGAGAGCATCTCACAGGGTACTCTAACGTATATAAAACTTTCTTGCTCATGAGGGAATTTTGATGACCTTATAGCTGCAATAATAGAAAATATATCAACCCGACAAAATATTTGAGAAATTAATTTTCCCTTCATCATACAACTATATACAATAATTGGCCGGATTTCTCGTTTTGGCTGCACAGACAGGATATAATGCCTGGTTTGAAACGGGATTCGTATAAAAGGGAAAGGGCAATGGCCCGGCCGCTTGAAACTAACCCAAGTGTAACCAATTACCGACAATTATGAGTATGCGCCAGTTAAAGATTTCGAAATCAATTACCAACCGTGAAAGCCAAAGCCTGGAGAAATACCTGCAGGAAATTGGCAGGGTTGAACTGCTTTCCGCGGAAGAAGAAGTACGCCTCGCTGTATTGATCCGAAAAGGCGACCAGGCGGCATTAGACAGGCTGACCAAAGCCAACCTGCGTTTCGTAGTGTCTGTAGCCAAGCAATATCAGAACCAGGGCCTGACCTTGCCCGACCTGATCAATGAAGGGAACCTCGGACTGATTAAAGCTGCCCAGCGTTTTGATGAAACCAAGGGCTTTAAATTTATCTCATACGCCGTATGGTGGATTCGCCAAAGCATTTTGCAGGCATTGGCCGAACAATCAAGGATCGTTCGACTGCCTTTAAATAAAGTGGGATTAACCAACCGCATCAGTAAAGCATATCAAAAACTGGAGCAGGAATTTGAAAGGGAACCCACCCCAGAGGAACTGGCTGAGTTGTTAAATGTGGAAACCGATGAAGTGGCATCCACGCTCAACGTATCGGCACGCCATGTGAGTGTGGACCAACCCATGTTTGATGGGGAGGAATCAACACTGATAGATGTGCTCGAAAATCAGAATGCCAGCTATGCCGACAGCAAGCTTGCCGTGAATGATTCCCTGCATACCGAGATCGAACGCTCACTCAGTTCCCTGACCGAAAGGCAAAAAGAAGTGATTTGTTTCTTCTTTGGAATTGGCATCGACCATCCATTGAGCCTGGAGGATATCGGCGAGAGGTTCAACCTGACCCGAGAAAGGGTGCGGCAAATCAAGGATAAAGCCATTTCCAAACTCAGGGCTACCGCCCAATCGCAGTTGCTGCGCGGTTTCCTGGGAACCTGATCAGTACTAACCCCCAAAGCATAACACGTGAGCCCCGGCTCACTTTTTTATTTTATGGATGCCCCGTTTAAGTGTTTTTAAGCCTTAGCGCCAAGGCCTTAATTTCTGCATTGTAAATCCATATTTTAACCGAAATTTGCAGCCAAATATTCAGATTCAATGGCTATCGAAATAAAAGTTCCAACAGTAGGTGAAAGTATCAACGAAGTGACCCTGGTGCGCTGGTTAAAGAAAGAAGGGGAATGGGTAGACAGGGATGAAGTGATTGCAGAGCTCGAAAGTGAAAAAGCTACGTTTGAAATCAATGCCGAGCAGGCAGGACTGTTGACGCAGATTGCCAAAGAAGGTGATACCCTCGCCATTGGCGATGTGGTTTGCCGTATCGATACGGAGGCCGAAAAGCCGGCCGGCCAGGCCCCGGCAGTTCCCGAAGCGCCAGCCAAACAGGAAGCTGCGCAAGCCGCCCCAGCACCCGCAAAAACCGCGGAACCGGCACCTGCCGTAAAAGCTACGCCCGTAGCCGCGGCGATGATTGCGGAAAAGAAAGTGGATACAAAGCAAATTCAACCCTCCGGCTCTAATGGCCGGATATTCAAACAGGATGTTCTGGAAGCGTTAAGCCGTCCCGGTCGTAAACCCGGCATTGAACTGTTCAGCAGGGAAGACCGGGCGGAAAAAATGAGCAACCTCCGGAAAACCGTGAGCCGCCGTCTTGTGGAAGCTAAGAACACCACGGCTATGCTCACCACTTTCAACGAGGTCGACATGAGCGCCATCATGGAGATCCGCAAAAAGTATAAGGATAAGTTTAAAGAAAAGCATGGCGTTAACCTGGGTTTCATGAGCTTTTTCACGAAAGCTTGTACTTACGCGCTCCAGCAGTTCCCTGCCGTGAATGCGTATATAGATGGGGAAAATATCATCTATCACGATTACTGTGATATTTCAATCGCTGTCAGCGCGCCAAAAGGGCTGGTAGTGCCTGTTATCAGGAATGCCGAGAGCCTGGGCATGGCAGAGATTGAGGCCGCCGTTGTTGACCTGGCCACTAAGGCAAAAAATAATAAACTTACCATCGAGGAAATGACCGGTGGCACATTCACCATCACCAATGGAGGTATTTTTGGCTCGATGATGAGTACGCCCATCATCAATATCCCCCAAAGCGCCATCCTGGGTATGCATAATATCGTGGAGCGACCGGTTGCCGTTAACGGACAAGTGGTGATCCGCCCCATGATGTACGTGGCACTGAGTTACGACCACCGCATCATTGATGGCCGCGAATCTGTCGGCTTCCTGGTTACTGTCAAGCAACTGTTGGAAAACCCTTCCATGCTGCTTTTCGGTAAAGACCCGATGGATAGCCTGCTGGAAATGTGATGGCCAACGGCTTCGGGCCGATTTTATTTCATATGAGCCGTTTCCATTCTTATTTGCAAACCGCAACCAGGCTGATCCGCCAGCATCAGGCTCCTGAGCCATTCGCCGTTTACCTCAAAAAAGCGTTTGCGCTTGACCGTAAGTTTGGTTCGCTCGACAGGAAAATTATTTCTTCTATCTGTTACTCATATTTCAGGTGCGCCGGCTATATGCACGCGCAGCCAACCGAAGAAAACTTCCTGAAAGCCATGTTTGCCTGCGGTGAAGATGGGCATGGGTTAATGGCGTCATTATCACCGGTACTTTTCGAGCAATTAGCTGTATCTGCAGATGAACGGTTGTCGATCCTGGACTGGGATGCCGGCCAGCTTTTCCCATGCCGGGAAGAAATCGGTGCGCTTGCTGATAAAGAAGCCTTTGTCAGGGCGATGCTGCAACAACCATTATTATTTATCCGTATCAGGCCGGGCCGGCATGCGTTTGTTAAACAAGCTTTGACAAGTGCGGGAATCAATTACAGTGAATTATCAGGCGATTGCCTTGCGTTGCCTCCGGCTACAAAACTGGAATCTTATGTAACCATCAACCGTGATGCCGTAGTGCAAGATTGGGCATCGCAGCAAAGCCTCGGCTGGCTGGCATTGAACAGGGGAATGTTGGGAAGTCAGCGCCCTTTGCCCGTATGGGATTGCTGTGCAGCCAGCGGCGGTAAATCTATTTTATTATATGATATACTGGATAAACAGGTTAGGATAACGGTATCGGATATACGCAAATCTGTTTTATCAAATTGCAGGCGGCGATTGCAGGAAGCCGGGGTCAATGTCGACCGTTTTGTTCAGGCAGACCTGAGCCAAGCCGTGGACATGATAGATGGGCAGCGATGGCCGCTGATCATCGCGGATCTGCCCTGCACCGGGAGTGGTACATGGGCGAGGACCCCGGACCAGGCATATTATTTTATATTATCCCAGCTTGACGAATATGTATCAAGGCAATCGGCTATTATACGCCAGGTTATGAGGAAACTTGAACCGGGTGGCATTTGTGTGTATATCACCTGTTCCGTTTTTGCCAAAGAAAACGAAGGGCAGGTTAAAAATCTCGTCAGGGACTATCCCGTTACGGTATTGCATCAGCAATATATCGAAGGCGCCGCGCAGCAGGCCGATACCATGTTCGTGGCTATCCTGCAGAAATCATCGTAAGCTGTTCGAAAACTTAACGGATGGCTTTTCTCGTTTTGATTTTCCTGTTATTGAAATAGGCTGTTACAAAGTAAACACCCTTTGCCATGCGGCTGGAGTTTATGCGTTGTGTTTTCCAGCCGGGTGACTGGTTGTAGCGGATGGTTTGTACATGCTGGCCAGCACTGTTATGAATCACCAGGGTGACATCTGTTGCTTCTTTGCTGAACGTTTGTATCGTGAGTTCGGCGCCGAATGGGTTAGGATTGATGACCATATCATCGGCCAGGTTGCTCAGGCACCCGCCGAAATTGACTGTTAGTGAATCCAGTACATAACTGGTATCAGCGCCGATTTGCATGGTTAAGCGGTAACGGATAGACGAAGCTGTCCGCCCCTCCAGGTTGTCCGTGTAATTGAATGTCTGCATGCCCCAGTTACCCACTCCCTGTAATTCATCCAATACAAAGAAAGTGGTATCGGTTTCCATTTTTCTTTCAAGCAATATCCTCATGCCGTTACTTGCTTTGATCGAAAAATCAAATTGATATGTGCAGGGGTTAATGGAAGAGCGGTTGCTGTAGCCGGCCCTTTGCAGCATGACAAAAGCTTTTTTAGCATCCGGGATGCCATATCCTGAACGGTCATCCGGTTGCGTGAACCTGTTGGCAGACGCACGCAGCACATCCATGATTTGCTGATTCCTGGCTTCCTGGAAAGCTTGCCACAAACAGGTGGCAATTCCGGCCATATTCGGGCAGGCAAATGAAGTACCGTTGTTAAACCCCGGCATCCCGTTAAAACTGTTGGCAACAATCGCCAACCAGCCAACAGCCGCTACATCAGGCTTTACCTGCCCGTCGCTGTTAGGCCCGTAGCTGCTGAAATTGGCTACACGGCCCGTGCTGTCTACAGCACCAACCGTCAGCACCTGGTCGGCATCGCCCGGCGTAATCACAAACCGCCAAGGGCCATTGCCCTCATTTCCTGCGGCTACCACCATCAGCATGCCCCTGGAACTGGCTATGTTGGCAGCACGTGCAGAGATGCTCGTTTGGCCATTCATTTGGGCATATGTGTAATTGAAAAAAGGATTGTCAAACTCGTAATAACCCAGTGAAGTAGAGCAAATGTCAACCCCGAGGCTGTCGGCTTTTTCCGCTCCGGCTGCCCAGTATTGTTCTTCAATAGGGTATTCGCTCCGGGTATCTTCGGTGCGGAACAGGTAGAATGAAGCTTTAGGCGCTGTGCCTACAAATGATCCGGGCATATTGGCGGCGATGGTGCTGAAACACTGCATACCATGCGGATGGTCTTCATTCACACTTTCTTCCTGTTCCACAAAATCCCAGGTACCCAAAATGCGGTTTTCATTGCGTACGCTGTCGAATGTAGGCAGTGTCAGGTAATTCAGGAACCCGCCATCAAGCATGGCCACTTGCATCTGGTCGCCCCGGAACCCAAGGTTATGCAGGAAGTCGCCGTTATGAATGCGCACCTGCGCTTCAGACCGGCCATATTGGTAATACCCGTTCAATCTTTGTTGCGTTTGTACCTGGCCGTTAGTGGCCGGCAAAGTTTCAGCGTTGAATTTTTGCCTGCTTCCTGTGGGAAGTTCCCTTGCAGCGATGGGGTCTGTAGCGACCACGAATGGAAAGGAGTTTATTTTGATGAGTGCTGCATTGTCTGTTGTTTCAATCGCCACCTGGTTCAACCATTTGGAAACGGAGAGGATGCGCACATTACCTGACTGCCGGATGCTGTCGATATACCTGGGTGTCACCGGAAGGTCAAGGCTATCGATGCCAACCTGGTGCCTCGCCCTTCTTTCTAAAGCCCTCGGGCCAAGATAAGCAGACGGATTGCCCAGGCTGAAGGGGTTTGACCCTTTATCCTTCAACTTTACAATATATTTTGTGTATTGCGCTTCTGTTTGGTAAAAAGCCAAAAAGCATAGCAGGGTTAGGATTGATTTCATCCTTATTGGTTTATCTAAATGTACCGAATATCCCGGGCTGCATGATGTTTTGTGTAACTACGGTGTATCATAAGCCCATTTCAGCCAGGTAGCGCCCCAGGTAAAGCCCCCGCCAAAAGCGGCCAGGATGATATTATCGCCTTTATGCAATTGCTTTTCCCACTCCCAGAGGCAAAGCGGAATGGTGGCTGCCGTGGTGTTGCCGTATTTCTGGATATTGATCATGACTTTTTCCTTGGGCAGGTTCATCCTGTTCGCCGTAGCGTCAATAATACGCAGGTTGGCCTGGTGGGGCACCAGCCAGGCGATATCATCAGCGGTTAGGTTGTTCCTTTCCATGAGTTCATAACTCACATCCGCCATACCTTTTACGGCAAACTTGAATACGGCCTGGCCTTCCTGGTACACGTAATGTTCTTTATTCATAACAGTTTCAACCGAAGCAGGTTTTATGGAGCCACCCGCCTTCATGTGCAGGTACTGGCGTCCGCTGCCATCGCTTTTCAGGATGCTGTCTTTTATGCCAACGTCTTCAGTGGTCGCTTCAAGCAGGAGTGCGCCTGCGCCATCACCAAAAATGATACAGGTGGCACGGTCACTGTAATCGACAATGCTGCTCATTTTATCGGTACCCACAACAATCACTTTTTTATAGCGGCCGCTTTCAATGAAACTGGCGCCGGTGGTCAATGCATATAGAAAACCTGAACAAGCCGCGCCTACATCAAAGCTGAAAGCGTTTTGGATACCTGCCTTGTCGCATATAATGTTGGCAGTAGCAGGAAATGTCATATCTGGCGTAACCGTGGCACAAATCAGGCACTCGATTTCATTGGGGTCAAGGTTTTTTTTGCGGAGGATTTCTTTGACCGCCTCTACGCCCATATCGCTGGAGCCCAGGCCTTCGCCTTTCAGGATCCTTCTTTCCTCAATACCTGTCCGGGAACGGATCCACTCGTCATTGGTATCCACCATGGTTTCCAGGATCTGGTTGGTCAACCGGTATTCGGGTACATAACCTCCAACAGCCGTAACGGCCGCGCGCAATTGTTGCATGAACTGATATTTTGTTGAATTCCTGTTTAAGGGTATAAAAGTAATGTAAAATTCAATCTTGTCTTTTTTGATGGGAGCTGTAAAATAATCCTTATTTTCGCTATCGGCTCATTTTTAGTTATGTTGGCTTATCTGCAAGGAAAATTTACATATAAATCTCCGGCCCTTGTCTACCTGGATGTACATGGCGTTGGTTATGAAGTAAATATCAGCTTACATACGTATGAGGCAATCCGGCAACTGGATGAAGGCCGGCTCTATACTTACTGGCAGGTTAAAGAAGACGGAAATGCCCTTTTTGGCTTCGCTGACCGCCAGGAAAAGGATATTTTTTTGCTCCTGATAGCTGTTTCGGGGGTGGGTGCAGCAACTGCGCGTATGATGTTGTCTACACTCAGGCCCGCAGACATTCAGCAAGCAGTACTGGAACAAAATGTCAAACTCCTTGAATCCGTCAAAGGGATTGGCAAAAAAACAGCTGAAAGGTTGGTTCTGGAGCTGAAAGACAAGTTGTTGAAACATGCGCCCGCATCGGATATAACAACGATAACGGGCAATAGTTTACAGCAGGATGCGTTAACTGCTTTGTCGGCCCTTGGAATATCCAGGCAACAGGCAGAAACCGCCATTCAGAAAGTTTTGCGTACAGAGCCGGGAACTAAACAGTTGGAAGTATTAATAAAAAAAGCCCTACAAGCCATTTGAGAGAATTCTACTTTAACTGACTTGCTGAATGTTTGTAAGACGGAATCGCCTCTTTCATACAACATTAACTTGTTGTATTTCAATGGCTTTCTTGCTTTTGGGCTTGCTGGCGGCTAATGATGCCGATGCCGGTAACCACCCTTATGCATATAGTCAGCAAGATACCATTCCCCCAAATTTATCCGATAGCTTACGATTCCCCATCCACGACAGGAGAGGAGACGGGCTTTCTTCGGGTTATGGCAGCCCATTCGACCTACGGTCACCCTCCAACATCACCGATTCAGTAGTATATGACCCGGATACACGCCGCTATATCCTATACGAAAAAGTAGGTGACAGGTATTATCGTACCCCCACATCCTATTCTTTTGAAGAATACTGGCAAATGAGGTATAGGCAGTCGGAAGTGGAATATTTCCAACGCCGCTCCAATACTACCAGCATACTGAACAGGGGTAAATTCCTGAAACCTAAATTATCACTGACAGATAACCTGTTTAACCGGCTTTTCGGTACAGGCAAGATTGATATCAGTCCACAGGGTAATGTAGACATTATGGCCGGATACCAGGGCCAGCGCATCGACAACCCCACCTTGCCGGAAAGGGCCCGGAGGAATGGCGGGCTTGATTTCAACATGAATACACAGTTGAATGTAAATGCCAGCATTGGCGACAAACTGAAATTTCCCATCAACTATAATACACTGGCCAATTTCGACCTTGATAATCAACTGAAACTGGATTATACGGGTAAGGATGATGAAATCCTGAAACGATTTGAAGCAGGTAACGTAAACTTCCCGGCCAGGGGAACATTGATCCCGGGCGCGCAACAATTATTTGGTATCAAAACCCAATTGCAGTTTGGTAAACTCTTTGTGACCGGTGTAATCGCCAACCAAAAATCTCAACGGCAATCGGTGAACCTGCAGGGCGGCGCGGCTTCCCAACCTTTCCTGTTAAAGGCTGATGAATATGAAGAAAACAGGCACTTCCTGTTGTCAACTTATTTTAAAGACAATTATAATAAAGTCATGCAGAACCTGCCGGCAATCACAAGCCCGGTGCAGGTACTCCGACTTGAAGTATGGGTTACCAACCGGAACGGAACTACTACGGAAACACGGGATATTGTTGGGTTGATGGACCTCGCAGAAACAAATCCTTTTTTGCAGCCGCCGTTGGTGAATGTATTGACAGGTTCCGCCATTCCCGCAAACGGCAATAACGATTTATACAGCAAAGTACTTGGACAACCGGATGCCCGCAACCCGGCTTTGGTGTTTAATAACCTGCGCAACCTTGGCTTAAGCCCGGTGCAGGATTTTGAAAAAACATTCGCGCGCAAACTTGATTCCACACAATATATCTATAACCGGCAAGTGGGTATGCTGTCGTTGAGCCAGCCCCTGCAAACGGATGAGGTATTGGCAGTGGCTTTTCAATATTCGTATAACGGCCGTGTTTACCAGGTTGGTGAATTTTCGCAGGATGTGCCACCGGATAGTTCTTCCGCTACACAAAAAGTGCTTTTCCTGAAATTGCTGAAAGCTACATCGCAGCGCACCAGCTTGCCAATCTGGCAACTAATGATGAAGAATGTCTACACCATCGGGTACGGACAATTATCACCCTCAGATTTCAAGCTGGATGTATTGTACCAGGAACCAGGCCTGGGTGAGAAACGTTATTTCCCATTTGGCGATAAAAACCAGGGCGCGCCCATCATCTCCCTCATCAACCTCGATCGCCTGAATAACCAGCTTGACCCGCAACCGGATGGTGTGTTTGACTTTGTGGAGGGCTTTACCGTAAACTCGCAGTTCAGCAGGGTCATGTTCCCGGTATTGGAACCATTTGGGCGTGACCTTGCGACGCAGATCTATAACTCGGTACCTGCTACCGCTAAGGACACTTTGTTCTATGCATTGTACGACTCCATTAAGGCGGTCGCGCAACAGTACCCCAACCTCAACCGTTTTGTATTGAAAGGCCTGGCAAAAACATCCGGGTCTTCCGAAATCAGCATCGGGTATAATATCCCCAGGGGGTCAGTAACGGTAACGGCTGGGGGCAGGACCTTACAGGAAGGCGTAGACTATGATATCAATTATGACCTCGGCACCATAAAGATGACCAACCAGGCTATCCTGAACGCCGGATTGCCCGTGCAGGTGAACTTTGAAAACAACGCCACTTTTGGATTACAACAAAGAAATTACCTGGGCCTGCGCCTCGATTACCTCGCGAAGAATACCATCAAGGAACAATTATCAATTGGCGGTTCAATTGTGCGGTTGGGAGAGCGTCCATTCTTTACCAAAGTAAATTACAACGAAGACCCCATCCGCAATACCATGTATGGTCTTGATGTGAATTACCGGAAGGAAATGCCAAGGCTGACGAAATTGCTGGACAAGCTTCCTTTTTATAGCACTACTGCGCCATCTTCCATCAATGTTTACGCGGAAGCGGCGGCGCTTAAGCCCGGGCATGCGCCACAAATTGGAAGGGGAGAGAATGGATTGGTATATATCGATGATTTTGAAGGAAGCAAATCAGGCATCGACCTGCGCTTCCCTTTGATCAGTTGGGCGCTGGCCTCCACGCCGGTGGGCGCAACCGACCGCAACGGAAATATATTATTCCCTGAAGCTGCCGTCAGTAATAACCTTGATTATGGCAAGAGCAGGGCCAAATTGGCCTGGTACCAGATCGAACAGGCATTGCAACAAATCAATGGCCCGAATAACCCTATTGATTCCAGGGAGGAATTGAGTGATCCAAGGGTAAGGCAGGTATATCAAAAGGAAATTTTCCCTCAGCGGACAACAGGTTTTGGCGAGAGCCAGTTGATCACATTCGACCTGGCCTATTATCCTGAGGAAAAAGGCCCTTACAATTTTGAGAACGATCCTTCAAAAATTAACGCCAACGGCCGTTTCGTGAACCCTAAGTCCAAATTCGGCGGTTTGATGCGCGCGCTTGATCAAACTGATTTTGAAACCAGCAATATCGAATTCATTGAGTTTTGGGTGCAGGATCCCTTTATTGAAACGCCCAACAGGCCCAATATCGGCAACTCATCGGGCGGTAAACTATATTTCAACCTGGGAAATATTTCAGAAGATGTTTTGAAAGATGGCCGTCGTTTTTATGAGAATGGGTTAAACACGCCTAACGCGCCATCGCCTGAAGATACCACCATCTGGGGCAAAGTGCCGCGCAACCCTATCCAGGTAACAAACGCTTTCAGTAATATCCCTGAAGACAGGTTGTTCCAGGATATTGGTTTTGATGGTTTGAACGATGAAAACGAAAGAACAAAACGCCAGTCATACCTTGATGTTCTCGCTGCGAATTTTGGTACTGGATCACGCATATACCAGGATGCGCTGCGCGATCCTTCCAGCGATAATTACCGCAACTACCGCGATGCGGCATTCAGTTCATCCGATGGTATTTTGGCGCGGTATAAAAACTTCAACAACCCTGATGGCAACTCGCCGATCAATACCGGTGGCGAGTTTACATCGGCCGCTACATTGTACCCTGATACAGAGGACCTGAACCGCGATAATACGTTGAATGAAATTGAAGAATATTTCCAGTACTCGGTTGACCTGAAACCCGCGTCGGCACCGGAAATGACGATCGGTACAAATTTCATCGTAGATAAAAAAGTGGTTCCCGTGAACCTCGTGAACGGCACTACAAGGAATGAAACCTGGTACCAGTTCAGGATACCTATTGGCAGTTATGAAAATAAAGTGGGCAATATCCCCGATTTCAAATCCATCCGGTTCATCCGCATGTATACCACCGATTTCTCCGATTCCGTGGTGCTGCGTTTTGGATTGCTGCAACTGACTCGTAATATCTGGCGTAAGTTCCAGTACCAGATCGATACCACAGGAAACTATACGCAGACCACACAGGGCACAACATTTAATGTAGAAGCCGTGAACATTGAGGAGAATGATAAACGTGTCCCATTACCTTACCGCACGCCGCGTGAAATTCAGCGTGTACAAACGCTGAGCAATAACGGTGTAAACTTATTGCAGAATGAACAAGCGATGAGCCTTGTCTTCTGCAACCTGCCACGCAATGAAGCCAAGGGTGTTTTCCAGACATTTGCTAACCGCGATTTGCGCCAGTTCAAGCGTTTGTCGATGTACATCCATGCCGAAGAAGCCGCTTTCCCCGCGAATTCATTCAACGACCGCGACCTGACTGCCATTGTGAGGCTGGGAACCGATTTCGTAAACAACTATTATGAAATCAGGATACCATTGATTAAAACGCCGTTGTCGGTTAACCTCAACCCGGATTCAGATGCTTATAATGATACGCTCTGGAACCCGCTCAACTCGCTCGATCTTGATCTTAACGCCCTGACAAAACTCAAACAGGCAAGAAACGTTTCGTCCGCTTCGCTCTCACAAATATTCCGCCAGCTGCAGGCTAACGGCCATGTGTACTCGGTAATGGGTAACCCGAACCTGGGAGAGATACGCGGCATCCTGATTGGTTTGGAAAATACAAAAGCCACTAATGCATGCGGACAAGTTTGGGTGAATGAATTAAGGTTGTCGTCGATAGATGAAGAAGGCGGCTGGGCTGCATTGGGAAGGGTAGATATGAACCTTGCCGACCTGGGTACCTTATCGGTTTCAGCCAATATGCATACCCAGGGTTTTGGTACTTTGGAACAACGTGCCAATGAACGTTACCGGGATAATTTCCTGCAGTTTGACGTTGCGGCCAACCTGGAGCTCGGCAAGCTGCTGCCAAAGAAAACAGGGTTATCCATACCTGTATATGCCAGTTATTCACAAACGGTGAGCAGGCCGGAATACGATCCTTACGACCAGGATATCAAGTTGAAAGATAAAATCCGCGATGCGCAAACAAGGGAGCAAAGGGATTCGATCCGTAATGCGGCTGTTGACTTTACATCCGTAAAGACATTGAATTTTACCAATGTGCGTAAGAACAAAACAAATGATAAGAAGCCTAAGATTTATGACATAGAAAATATTGACCTGAGCTACTCATTCATTCAAACGGTCAGCCATAGCCCACTGATTGAAAACAATGAAGTCACGCGGCACAGGGGGGCGATTGGATATAATTTCTCGCCACAGCCAAAATATATTGAGCCATTTAAAAAGTATTTCAAGAAAACAAAAACAAAATGGTTCGACCTCGTAAAGGATTTTAATTTCAACCTTGTGCCTTCACAGTTGAGTTTCAGGGCCGATATCAGCAGGCAGTTTGGCGCCATCAGGCCGCGCAGCATCGGTACTTCAAAATACCAGATTCCGGAAACATACGACAAGTATTTCACCATGCAGCGCGATTATATCATGCGCTGGAACTTAACCCGATCCATCAACTTCGATTACACAGCCACGAATAACTCAAGGATTGATGAACCGTTTGGCAGGCTGGATAATAAATTGAAAAAGGATTCTGTTTGGAGGAACTTTATCAAGGGCGGACGAAACACATTGTTCAATCAAACCGCGAACTTCTCATACACGGTCCCAACGAATAAATTGCCATTGTTAGACTGGACAACCGTAAACCTGAAATACCAGGCGAATTACCGTTGGATCGGCGCGTCAAGGCTGGCTGTGGAATTGGGTAATATCATCGAGAACGGCGTGCAGAAAGAAGCCACCGTGCAAATGGACCTCACCAGGTTGTACCAGAAATCTAAATGGCTGAAGCAACTGGATGTGGCATCTAAGGCGGAAGATAAGGACCGTTGGAAGAGCCGCATTACGAAAGTGAAAGACTCTGTGTTACTCAAGAGCGGTAAGAAAGTATTGCGCACCAAACGCATCGTGGATAAGGGCGCGGTGCCTTACCTCGGAACCGGTGCGAGGATATTTGGCAAATTGCTCACAAGCGTGAAGCAGGTGAATTTCTCTTTATCTGAAACAGGCAATACCCGCCTGCCAGGTTATATGGATAGTACCCGTTTCTTTGGACAGAACTTCCGAAGCATGGCTCCGGGTTTTGATTTCATCCTTGGGCGCCAGCCAGACACTTCCTGGCTGAACAGAAAGGCCAGGGAAGGGTTGATGACGAGGGACAGCAATTTCAACGCGCTCTTCCAGCAAAACTATGAACAACGGTTGACGTTGTCGGCCCAGTTGGAACCGGTGCGCGACCTAACGATTACGATTAACCTTAATAAATCGTTCTCAAAAAATTACAGTGAAACCTTTAAGTTCATTGATACCACGGCATTGGGCCTTAACCCATCATTCAAACACCTAAGCCCATATACAGGGGGTAGTTTTGATGTATCATATATAGCGTTTAAAACGCTGTTTGGAAAGTTTGACCCGAACCGGGTTTCGCAAACCTTTAAAACATTTGAGAACTACAGGGTGATTTTGTCTGAACGCCTGGGTAAGGCAAACCCTTACAGCAATGGCCAGCCTATTGGTGCGGATGGATATTATTATGGTTATGGAAAATATGCGGTGGATGTATTGATCCCATCATTCATTGCCGCGTACACCGGTCAGGATCCAAATAAGGTTGGCTTGATCCGTCAGAACAATCCGAATATCCGCTCGAATCCATTCAAAGCCATCATTCCAAGGCCAAACTGGAAACTTGATTATAATGGCATAAACCGCATTAAGGGATTGGAGAAAATTTTCACCAACTTCAGCATATCTCATGGATACACCGGTGGGTTAAGTATGAACGGGTTTACATCAGCCCTGCTTTACCAGGATGTGTCACAGTTTGGGTACCCTTCATTTTACGATACCGTATCTAAGAATTTTGTGCCTTATTTCCTGGTTCCCAATGTGAGCATACAGGAGCAGTTCTCTCCTTTGATTGGTTTTGACATGATGTTCACCAACCAGTTACAGGCTAAGTTCGAGTATGCCAAGTCTAGGCAGTTGAGCTTAAGTTTATTTGATTTCCAGTTGAGTGAAGTTAGGAGCACGGAATTCATTATTGGTGCAGGCTACCGCAAGCGCGGCATGAAATTGCTGGGTGGTTTGAAACTGCCGAAATTCCTGAGTAAGAATCAAACGGGTAAGCTGGATAATGAGATCAATTTCAGGCTTGATTTGCGCATACGCGATAACGTTACTGCAAACAGCCGCCTTGACCAGGATAATAATTTCGCGACAGGCGGTAGCAAGGAAATAACCATTAGTCCGACCATTGACTATTTCCTGAGCAACCGGGTGAACATCAAACTCTTCTTTGATCAGCGTAAAGTAAAGCCATATATTTCATCCAGCGCGCCTACAACCAATACCCGCGCCGGTGTACAGTTAAGGATTTCATTGCAGCCTTAATTAAGGGGATGATAATTGTTTATGGACGTATTGATATCCATGCAATTTTTGATTATCAAATCATATTCGACCCCTTCGGGGTCGCACAATACAAACCCACTATTTCATGGTGGTCTTGATATTGAAATGACCATGATATCAAATTGGTCTTACTTCAAATCCTTATCGCATACAATTGTGCTGGCATCTCAGAAAAAAAATACCCCGCGATGCGGGGCGTTTTTTTGTAGGGGGTTTGCGTTATGAAAAAAAACTATTGTTGTACTTTTTTCAGCAGCATCACATAGCCGCAGAGTTCATTTTTCTTTCTTTTATTCACCTGTACCGGTTTCATCATGTGGTACTCGCTGAATTTCGGTATGTATGAAAAGCTGATTACATTGCCATCCACATCACCCCACATCTTCTTTTCATAGGCTACCTGTTTTTCATTCCAATCGTACATGCGTACCTCGTACAATTTCGAACTGATATCTCCAATGAATACAAACTGGTACCAGCTTCCTTCATTTAACGGTACGATCACCGGCATCTCATATTCACTTTCCATGGTCATGGAGGCTTCTTTCACCACCACAAATCCCTGGCGCGACATGATCTCTTTAACACTATCGGCTTGTCGCATCATCACGTCATTGGTGCAAGGCACCTGCCTGATTACGTTTTGCGCCTGGCTCAGGCCCGAAAACAGCAGAAAACTGCAAATAAGTAAGGCGAATGGTTTGGATTTCATAGACAATTGTTTGGCGTTGAAATACCCGAAATTGCTGTTCAGGTACTCCTTAACGGGTAAAAAACGCCCAATTGCCTCATTTATTGTATGTTATCCGGAATGAATAAGATTTCAACCCTGATTTTTATAGAAATAAATGGCATCAGCCTGTTGCAGGCAGGTTATGGTCAGGTCATTGATACAAACATGCCCAGGCAAGCTGGCGCAATAGAAAACGGTATCTGCCACGTCTTTTGCGCTTAGGGGTATGTAGCCCTGGTATGCGGCTGACGCTTTACCGGCATCACCTTTAAACCGAACCAGCGAAAAATTGGTTTCAACGGCCCCGGGGTGTATGCCCGTCACTTTAATACCATGAGGCAGGAGGTCGATCCTCATCGATTGGCTGATGGAGTCAACAGCGGCCTTGCTGGCACAATACACATTTCCGTTTTCATACACCTGCTTCCCTGCAATAGAGCCAATATTGATGATATGGCCCTTTTTTCGACTGATCATGTACGGCAAAACAGCCCTGCTCACGTACAATAATCCATCCACATTGGTATGCATCATTGTATCCCAATCATCGATGCTGGCTTTATCAAACGGATCCCTGCCCAATGCCAGGCCGGCATTGTTAATGAGTATATCAATATCCTGCCATGCTTCGGGAAGCTTGCTTAAACAGTTGAACACTTCCTCGCGCTTACTAACGTCGAAGCATAGGGGCAGTATTTTTACATGATATGCCGATTCTAATTTTTCGGCCAGCGCATCCAGTAAATCCTGTCGCCTGGCTGTGATGATAATTTGGTGGCCTGCCGCTGCAAAAGCGTGGGCGCAGGCTTCACCAATGCCGGAGCTGGCGCCTGTAATGAGGATCGTTTTCTTCATACCGCAAAATACAAAATAGACGTGCAAGAAAAACGCCGGCATCAACCGGCGCCATAAATGTAAATTTTAAGAAGCTATCTGATCAGCACAACGGTACCCTTGCGCTGGATCTTTCGGTTGGTATAATCTGTACCTTCTGCATACCAAACATAGGTGCCGGGGGCTTGTTCTTTACCGGCATAACGGCCATCCCATCCTTCGCCAATATTTTCCGTCCTGTACAACAACTGCCCCCAACGGTTATATACCTGGAACACATCAATAGACCTCATGCCCAGCGCCAGCGGACGCAGGATTTCATTTAAGCCATCGCCGTTCGGACTAAACGCTGTGGGCACATATAAATCCGGTTTAACCCTGAATAATTTCACACTGATGGTATCTGTACCCGCACAGCCTATATCGTTCGTCACCCGAACTATATATTCAATATTATCTTCCGGTAATGAAATAGGGCTCGCGATGCCCGGGTTATTCAACCATTGCACGGGTGTCCAGCTATATCTTGTACCACCGGTGGCATTTAATTGCAAAGGTTGACCGATAACAACGGATGTGTCCCTCGGGCCCGCATCGGCAAGGACAAAGTTCACACTTACTAAAACCGTATCCCTGGAAGGTTTCGGGCATCCTAAGGTATCATATACAGACACGATGTATGCAATAGTGCTATTCGGGTTTTGCACGGTTGGCGTAGCGCTGAGCGGATTGTCGAGGTTCACGGAAGGTACCCATGAATAAACAACACCGCCTGTGGCTGAAAGCGGGACAGGGTTGCCCCTGCAGACCGTAGTGTCATTACTTGCACGCGCCTGGGGATAAGGAACTGTTTTCACAGTAATCGAATCCCTGTCGAAACAGCGTCCAATCCTTGCCGTTATGTAATAAGTGGTAGATGCCATTGTAGGCGTGGCCACCGGATTTTTTATATTCGGATCGCTCAAAGTTGCCGGGGGTGACCATTCATAAGCCAGGGCATTGCTGGATGGTTGAAGGATCAGATTATCGGTTCTGCATATTGTAGTATCCCGAGCTATGGATAAACTGACCGAATCCACCACATTCACAGTAACGGAATCTATGGCTTCGCAGCCCGATCTGTCGAGGAACCTTGCCACATAAGTTGTGGTTACATTAGGCCAAACCCTTGGTGTAAAGCTGTTGGCATTATTGATCCTGAAAGCGGGTGACCAGGTGATGGATCCGGGCGTTTCGGCGGTAGCCTGAAGTTGCAGCGTGTCGATGGAACAAATCAACGTATCATTCGATATGCTGAATGCCGGCCTTTCCACAATCACAACCTGCTGTTGTATGGTATCAGTACAGCCTTTATCGGATGCCACGATCAATGTTGCCGTATAAGTTCCCGGCGTGCTATACGCGTATTGCGGGTTCTGAACCCGGCTAGTGTCATTGCTGATACCGGATACGCCAAAATCCCATTTCCAGAAATTGACAATGCCGTAGCGGGCAAATGTGGTGTCGGTAAATTGCACGGACACATCTTTACAGGCAGGGGAGTTGTTACGGAAACCTGGCCTGAAACCCGGGTAAACCCTAACCGGTGAAGTTGTGGAATCAGCGCATGGAGTGCCTTTGTTCACAATCAATTTGATGATAAAGGTACCTGTGTCGGAAAATGTATGCGTTGGATTTTCTTCGTTGGAGATATTCGATGCTCCGGAACCTGGATCGCCAAAATTCCATTCGAATGTATTGTTCAGGGGGGAGTTGTTCAGGTTCGCGAATGATAATGTATAACCATCGCAACTGATATAATAGGGGGTTTGCAATTGCGCTCCCGGTAAGTCGCATGGCGCGATCGTCACAATAAAATCCTTACGGTGTGTGCCAACCAGGTTACCGTTCCTGAATGCACTCACGCATACCGAAATTACATACCGGCCTGCTTCCGGTGCAATCCCGGATACAATGCCGGTTTGCGGGTTGATGGAAGCATTTGGGCCAAGTGGAGATGTGCCAGTATAGCCATTGGTATAAAGCGTTTGACCGTAATCGGGGGCGCTTGGTATGATATTGCTGGCATTTACTGCAGGGCCGCCATTGTATGCGCCGCATAAACTATACACCAGTTGGTCTCCATCCGGATCAGTGGCGCTGAAGTCTAGTGTAAATGGCCGGTCAAAACAGGCTACGGAGATGCCCTGGTTAAATCGTGGGCTGAAGTCGGTAATGCCGGGGCCAAGTCGGTTTAAACCCGGTATATCGGTAGTATATGTGGCACCCACCGAATTGCCCACATTCATGATATTGTCAATCCTGCAGCAAGTTTGATAAGCGGCCGTGTAACCGTTGCTGTTATTGGGTAATGTAACGGTAAAAGAGTAATAGCCTACCCTGTATTGCAGGTTGGGTGGATTGGTGATGCAGTCTGGCAATGGGTTTAACGGAACCACATCCTGGCGCGAAATAGGGATATCGTAATAATTATTGCCACCGGATCCTCCAAATAGTGTATTGTTGTCCCTGTTATATACGCCTATCCACACATTGGCCGGCATATCTGCACAGTTAAAGCAATTCTCATCCCTGAAAAGCAATAAAGTGATGCGGTATGTTTTACTGGTTGCATTCGAACTGATAAAATCATAGATCATTTCCCCGCCAGTAATGTGGGCGGCTTTAGTGACCAGCGATGCGCACAGTAAGAAAAAGAATAGTAGTGTTTTCTTCATGAATCCGGTTCCATCAATGGATGAGTGTAAAATAGGGCAAAATGCTGCCTACTATTTGTTAATCATCAACTTATTATGTAAAAAATTTGCCAAAATTTCATTGGTTAGCCCCGTTTGCTCGAGCATGCCCATGTGGGCAGTTTCCCGTAATATATGGACTTCAGATTGCGGGGCCAAGTAAGATTGCTGCAGCCCTTGTGCAAAAGGTACAGCCTGATCGTGCTGTCCGAGTATCCATAAAACCGGTACACTTGCTTCACGTAAAATATTTGTCCTGTCTTGCCTGCGGATCATCGCTTCATAATATTGTACCAGGGCTTCGGGTTTAAAACCGGTTGAACCGCGGCTGATAAGCCGGTTGATATTTTCGTGGTTTTTAGCCTGGTCATAAAATAATCCGGGTATGGCTGTATCTAAAAACGCTCCGGAACCGTGCTGGAGTATGAAATCAATCGATTTTCTGCGGGCATTTTTTTTATCATCGCTGTCGGCATATGCCGTTGAGTGAAAAAGGCCCCAGGAGGTTAAAAGTTCAGGGTATTTTTCCACGAACGCAAGCGTTATGTAACCACCCATACTATGCCCGATCATCGAGCAGGATTGTATGGATTCTTCCCTGAGTACCTCACGGATGCACTCCGCATAATCTTCAATCCCAACTTCACCCGCCAATAAACCCGAAGAGCCGCTCCCGGGCAGGTCAGGTATGATGAGGTGGCATGTGGATTCCAGTATGGGGAGCTGCCGGTCCCAAATGCCGCTATCTTCCCCAAAGCCATGCAATAACAATACAGGCACACCGTAACCTTGCACCTTATACACAATGTTTGTGCCTCTGAACTGTATGCTTTTTGTTTGAACTGACATGTTAGGGCAATGATTTATATCGCGCGTAAGACCTGTATATTAAAAGTAAAACAAAAGGAATGAGCGCCGGGTTCAATGACTGGGGCAAAAAATACCAGGCCAACAGAAGCGCACTGAGTATGATCGATGATGCCAGCCAATACTTACGTACCCATGCAGACCGGTTGTTGAGCAAAAAAGCCATAATGGCATGCGTAGGCCAGGCCCAGAGCAGGTTGTAATTGTTTTTTGTCATGCTATGGTCGGTGCCAAACCACATAAAACATAATACAATGCCCAATAAGCCGGTCATAAAAAATATCAGCCCGTCGAGCCTGTGCAGGAAAGAAAGTGCAACCTTATTCCTGCTCAACCCCATCATGAGCATCAGCGCGAACAGGAAAGAAAAGAATATACCCGGCGTTATCCTGAAACCGCTATAATCCGGTATTGTGGGTTGAAATAGATTGATTTTGGTCTTGACCAGTTTCAGGTTGCCGGCACTGTCCACCGAATACATCAGGTTGTCTGGTAAAAATTGTTGCTGGGCCGGGGTCATGATGGCATCCGTCGGGGCGCCCAGGAGTATGTCTATACCCAGTTTGCTCCAATATTGTTGTCCTTTGTCGAGATACAAATGGATGGCCTCACGGAAACGTGTCCCTTCGGGCATGACAGGGGGGAAGTCAGGCGCCGGTTTTTTAAATTCCAGTAACAGGTCGCGGAGCCTGGTGGTGCAATTATCGAAAAAGAAGTCGTACTTGTAGTATTTGTTCTCTTCTTTCAGGTTTTCGTTTAGGTATGACCGTAAGGTAAGTTTTTCATCCTGTGTCAGTTCAAGCACTTGTTCGGTAATGCCCCTGTTTTCAACCCTGTACGCGTACATGAAATTGCTGAACATGTCGAGGCTGATGTAATAATCTAACTGTCCCCTGACAAATTTCAGGTAAAACCCTTCGTCTTCAAAATTGAATGTTCCGTAATTGTAGACGTAATCGGTCAGGCTGGTGCTGTCGATGATCCTGATCGCGCTATGACCGAAGATGGAGTAGAGCTGGTCTCCGGGCGTGCAGGTAATCAGGGAAATGCGGAGCCGCGAACTGTCCTGCGCCGACGTGCGGGCAGGTGTGAACAGTGCGCAGGAAAAAGTGACTATAACGGTAACGAGTAAACGAAAATTTATCATGGTTGTCTGCTGCGGTTTTCCCGTTAGCTTTTACCGGCTGTAGTTCGGCGCTTCTTTGGTGATGGCGATATCGTGCGCATGGCTTTCCTTGATGCCGGCGTTGGTGATTTTAATAAATTTCGCTTCCTGGAGCGATTTGATATTTTCCGCGCCGCAATAGCCCATGCCTGCCCTTAATCCGCCCGTAAACTGGTGCACCACTTCCCGCAGGTAGCCTTTAAAAGGTACACGCCCTTCAATGCCTTCCGGTACAAATTTTTTCACATCATCTTCGGGATCCTGGAAATACCTGTCGCTGCTGCCCTGGGCCATGGCGCCCAGTGAGCCCATGCCCCTGTATTGTTTAAACTTCCTGCCTTCATAAATAATGGTTTCGCCCGGGCTTTCTTCGGTGCCTGCAAAAACATTGCCCATCATCACGCAACTGGCGCCGGCGGCCAGTGCTTTCACCATATCGCCTGTGTACCTGATGCCTCCGTCGCTGATGATGCCAACGGGCCTTCCCTTTAAGGCTTGCGCGGCTTCCATCACGGCGCTGATTTGCGGTACGCCGGTGCCTGCAACAATACGTGTGGTGCAAATGGAACCCGGGCCAATGCCCACTTTTACCGCGTCGGCACCCGCATCGGCCAATGCTTTGGCACCCGCTGCCGTACCTACATTGCCGGCAATAACCTCAATCCCTTTGTATGTTTTTTTGATGCTTTTCAAGGCATCCATCACGCCCTTTGTATGTCCATGCGCACTGTCAAGGCAAACTACGTCAACGCCTGCCTGGTGCAGGCTGGCTACTCGGTCCATAATGTCTGCAGTAATGCCAACACCGGCGCCTACCAACAGTCGTCCGTACTGGTCTTTCACAGAATGCGGATGGCTTTTAAGTTTGAGGATATCGCCAAATGTGATCAATCCCATTAATTTTCCGCCCCTGCCCACAACCGGGAGTTTTTCAATCTTATTTTTCTTAAAAATCAATTCCGCTTTTTTCAGGTCAGTGCCTTCAGGAGCGGTAATCAGGTTTTCTTTGGTCATCAGCGCGCTTACCTTCAGTTTCATATTTGATTCCAGTCGAAGGTCACGGTTGGTCAGTATCCCCACCAGTTTCTGCTGGTCATCCACAATCGGTATCCCGCCTATTTTGTGCTCACGCATTAACCTGATCGCTTCGCCAATTGTAGCATCCGGTTTCAGGGTTAACGGGTCTATGATCATGCCACTCTCGCTCCGTTTCACCCTCCGCACCTGCTCTGTTTGCTGATCAATGCTCATGTTCTTATGTAAAATACCCAGGCCTCCTTGACGGGCCAACGCGATGGCAAGCTGGGCTTCCGTAACGGTATCCATGGCCGCGCTGAGCATGGGGATATTGAGGCGTATGTTTTTTGTGAGTTGTGTACTGATATCAACATCCCTTGGCAACACTTGCGAATAAGCAGGAATAAGGAGTACATCGTCGAAGGTGAGCCCTTCGGGAATGGATGCGGGGGCTTGTTTATTGATTCGTGGCATAGGCGAAATTACATGGATTTCCCGAATTCAAAGGGCCAGAAAATACCCTGCTCATGATTTTAGTTTGTACATCTTGCCCGGCAATGACTGGATCAGGCCTTTGATTTCAAGATTTAATAACATTCCCGCCATATTGCTTGCACTCATGGGGTAACCCATCAGCAACTCTTCCAGGTGCACCGGGGACTTTTGGCTGAGAAAGCGTATGATGCCCGATTCGTCGGCGGATAAGTCTGCAAAAAGGCTGGACTGTATGGTTTCCCGTACAGGCTTTTCGCGCAGCCAGTTCAAGGATTCAAGGATATCGGAAGCCGATGTAACCAACTGGGCTTTATGCTGCCGGATGAGCTGGTGGCACCCTGATGATTTTTCAGCATGCACAGCACCCGGATAAGCAAACACATCCTTGTTATAACTGTTGGCGATATCGGCTGTGATTACTGATCCGCCTTTTTGCCCGGTTTCAATCACCACCAACCCGTCGCATATGCCTGCGGTGATGCGGTTCCGTCGGGGGAAATGCTTCCGGTCGGGTTTGGTGCCGCTGGGGAAATCAGTGATCAGCCCTCCGTTCTGCAACATTTGTTTGGCAAGTGATTTATTTTGGGATGGATATATGCGGTCGAGGCCATGGCCCAGCGCCGCAACGGTGGGTAAACCATGGCTGAGGGCGTGCCGGTGCGCCAGGGTGTCAATGCCATAGGCAAGGCCACTGACAATGAGGATGCCGCTGCCTTCCAGTTCCTGCATCAGCGTTTTACAAATATCATGGCCGTACCGGGTATGGTTTCGGGTACCCACTACCGATAGTATCCTTTGCGCATTCAGGTCTGCTTCGCCTTTGTAGTATAAAAGGATCGGCGCGTCATAACAGCTGTGCAATCGTTTTGGGTAGCATTCGTCTGTAAACTGCAGGATACTGATCTGGTATTTTTCCGTGAAAGCGAGTTCATCCTCGGCTGCCTGGAACCCATCAAAACTGCGGATGGCCTTTGCCCTGACAGGACCAAGCCCTTCCAGTTTTTCCAGCTCCCTCCGGGATGCCTTAAAAACCGAACATGCATCTCCGAAACGGGATAACAGCATCTTCGCGTGTACATCACCGATATGTGGCACCATGGTTAGTGCAATCCGGTGCAGGATATCATTGCTCATAATTGGCATGAGCAATATTAACTAAGGGCTTAGTTGGAAATGACGTTTAATTCTGTCCGCCTGTTGAGGGATTTCCCTTGTTCGGTGTCATTGGTAGCGATTGGTTTACTGTCGCCGTAGCCTTTTGATTGCAACCTTGCGGCTGAAACACCTTTCGAAACTAGGTATTGCAAAACAGATTTAGCCCTGCTCTCGCTTAAGGTGAGGTTGTCTTCCTTGCGGCCTACTTTGTCGGTATGCCCGCTGATTTGAATGCGCAGTTTGGGGTTTTCGTTCATCAATGTCACAACCTTTTCCAGTTCGTTCATGGATTCGGGGTTGAGATTTGATTTGTTGCTGTCGAAGAAAATATTTTTCAATACGATGCTGGCACCCGCGGCGATGGGCTGCAGGGGTATATTCACCGTCAGGAAAGAATCGGCAGGCGAAGGGCTGATCGAAAAATAATCGGAGTAAAACAGGTAGCCCTTCCGGTTAACATTAAACGCGAAGTCCCTGCCTGCGGGCAATGTCACCAGGTACCTGCCATCTTCATCGGTTTGCAACCGGCTGTGAATATTTCGTGTACGTATGTCCGTTAGTTCAACGGTTGAAGGCAACCCATTCCTCGTAAGGCTGTCGAACACTTGCCCCTTCACCCATATGGTTTTAGCCGCGCGGATATCTTCACGCAAGTTGAACTGGTACAGGTCGAGGCCGCCCCTTGTATCGCCCCGGTCGCTGGCATAATAAGACGTAATGCCATCAGAAGCCACAACCAGTGAGCCTTCGTCGTCAATGGTGTTGATGGGATAACCGAGGTTGACGGGTGCAGACCAGGTACTGTCATTGATTTTTTTGGAGAGGAACAAGTCTGTCATGCCATAACCCTGGTGCCCGTTGCTGTTGAAGTATAAAGTTTGGTTGTCTGCATGCATGTACGGACAACCTTCGTCGCCTGAACTGTTTACGGCCGGGCCCAGGTTTTCGGGTTCGCCCCAACCGCCGGTGGCAAGTCGCCTGGAGACCCAAATATCTTTACCGCCATATCCGCCGGGCCGGTTGCTGGAGAAGTACAGATCTTTTTTATCCGGTGAAAGGGAAGGGGATGATTCCCATGATTCCGTGTTGATGCGCTTGCCCAGGTTTTCCGGTTCCGTCCATCCACCGTTTTTCCTGCGGTAGGAAATATACAGGTCACAACTGCCCTGGCCTTCGGGATAATTGCAGCCGGTGAACACAAGCCAGTCGCCATCCTGTGATATGGCCTGCGCGCCTTCATTCAGGTTGGTATTGATTTTGCCTTCCAGCGGTTTCGCGGCAGACCATCTTCCCTGGACATAATCACTGTAGTAAAAATCCTCATCATTCTGCACGCGCCTGGTGAACACGAGTTTTGAACCATCAACAGTAATGGATGGAAAGTACTCGAGGTGGGTGGAATTGACGGAATCGCCCAGGTTAAGCGGTTTGAAATGATATCCATTGCCAGGGTGGGATTTGCTGTATGCAATGGCAAATTCGTATACGCTTTTCCGGTAGTTGGCCGCCTTGGTGCTTTGCTGGTTCAGGCCGGGTATCAGGAGGAAATGATTGATGGCCTGCAGGGCTTTGTCAAAGTTTCCCATTCCGGCAAGGGATATGGAATAGGGTAGTTGATATGTGGCGGAGAAAACGGCGTCTAACAAAAGCGCTTTTTCAAAATCCTCCACGGATTGTGCGTAGTTTTTCATTTCTGCGTATATCCCTGCCCGTGAGAGGTATGCTTCTACGTATTTTGGTTCTGCCTGGATCGCGGATTCGAGTGATTTAAGCGATGCCGCATAATCCCCTTCCATCGCCTGTTCATAGGCTTTCTCATAAATCGCTTTGGCTTTTTTGGGCACTTTATCGGGATCGTACCACTGGGACTGGCTTTGCATGCCGGTTAACAGGATGCATGCAGTCAGGAAAATGCGAAGGAAGCGAAACAGTTTCATTGGATCTGGGTTGGCATGAAGGTATATATTTTGCCGGTAATGCCCGTATTCAGACTGTTAAATATCCGGTTAAGGAACATGGATGTATTTATGGATCTGCAATGATAGCCGCCATTCAGGGTGGTCCTTGATGTAATCTACAATAAGCCCGGTCATTTTTTCGGACCTGTCCCATTCCGGTTGCAGGTACAGCAAACAGCCCGGCTTTACTTTTTGCGCGTGCTTCTCCGCCCATTCAAAATCCGAAGGGTGGTAAATCACCACTTTCAGTTCGTCGGCGTGAGCCAATACTTCATCCAGCGGTGCTTTGAATTTTTTCGGCGAAACGCAAATCCAGTCCCAGCGGCCACTCAATGGATGCGCGCCAGATGTTTCTATGTGTGCGGGGTAGCCTGCTGTGCGGATGGCGGCGGTTAGTTCGTCGAGATTGTGCATCAGGGGCTCGCCTCCTGTTACCACTACGAAAGGTTTTGTTTTTGAATGATTATCCTGTACATATAATTGTGTGCCGGAAAGTATGAATTGCAAAATTTCGTCTATACGTACACGTGGGTGCGCGTTTGTATCCCAGCTTTCTTTCACGTCGCACCATACGCAACCTACATCGCATCCTCCTAGCCTTATAAAATAGGCGGCCCTTCCCTGGTGGAACCCTTCGCCCTGTAAGGTGTAGAAATGCTCCATGACGGGTAAACTGCCTGTGATCGTTTCCTGGACTGTCATTTATTTGCGTTTATATATAACCGTTACGAATAACCGAAAATCAGGTATTATTCCTCCTGCTGTAAGCGTGATATGTATTTTGCAGCAGGGCCGCAATAGTCATTAACCCAACACCGCCCGGAACAGGCGTAATGTAACTGCATTTGGATGAAACTTCAGCAAAGTCCACATCTCCCTGTATCGCGAATCCCGTTTTTTTTGTAGTGTCGGGTACCCTGGTGATGCCCACATCAATAACGACGGAGCCTTCTTTTACCATATCTGCTTTCAGGAAACGGGGTTTTCCGAGCGCGGCGACAATGATATCAGCCTGCCGGCAAATCTCCGCGAGGTTTCGGGTGCGGCTGTGGCAAACAGTTACGGTGCAATTGCCCCTTGGGCCATCCTGGTTTAATAAAACACTGATCGGCCTGCCCACGATATTGCTGCGCCCGATCACAACGGCATGTTTGCCCTGCGTATCGATCTTGTAATGTTCCAGCAGCATCATGATGCCATAAGGCGTTGCCGGTATGTAAGAAGGCAAACCCTGCACCATCCGACCGGTATTCATGGGATGAAAACCATCCACATCTTTATCCGGGTCTATCAGTTGGATGATATTATCTTCCCTGATCTGTTTGGGTAATGGCAACTGTACGAGGATACCATCCACGGAATCATCCTGGTTTAACCTTGCTATTTCCGCTTTCAGCGCTTCTTCAGATACGTTTTCGTCCATGCGCACCAGGCTGCTCCTGAAACCGGTTTCCGCGCAGTTCCGGATTTTGCTGGCAACATAGGTTTCGCTGGCGCCATTTTGGCCAACCAGGATAGCGGCCAGATGGGGAGGCCTGAGGCCCCTGGAAACTAATTTTTTCACTTCTTCGGTTAGCCGGTCTTTAACAGATTGGGCGGCGATTTTACCATCTAATAATTGCATGCCGCAAAATTAATTCAATGGAAGCGCTTTCTGAAGAAAGTTTACAAATGGGTAAGAATATTCATAAAGTGAATTTTGGGTCTTGGGCAATGTAGTTTGCGGAAAAAGGAGGGATTGGTATGAGGTGGAGGAATCTATTTTTATTTTGGTTACTAACTGCTTATGTATGTGCTAATGGGTTGATGGTAAAAGCCCAGGCGGATGGGAAATGGTTGTCGATGCCCGCTTTGTCTGCAGGCGCGTATGTTCCGGCCTTCACTGATATATTTTCATTTACGGCCAATAAAGCGGCCCTTGTGTTTATGCAGGAAACTTCCGCCGGCATTATGATGGAGCGGAGGTTTATGCTTGCGGAACTCAGTAATTACGGATTCGCGCTTGCTATTCCCCGTACATGGGGTGCAGCAGGATTGCAATGCCGGTTTCAGGGCGGAGGGAACTGGTCTGCGTATGCGGTTAATCTTGCTTATGCAAAAAAGCTTACAGCAGGAATGGCCCTTGGCCTTCAAGTGAACCTGGTCAATGAACGAGCCGCGGGATATATGCCATCCCGGCTTTTAAGTGCGGATTTATCACTGTTGATGCGTCCGGCTGAAAACTGGTCAATGGGCCTGGATGTTCAACACCTGGTTTCGACACAATCCACACAAGACAAAACGAATCCCCAATCTGCCATTTACACTTTTGGTACCGGCTTTAGCGCCAATCCGCAAACCATGCTGGCTGCATGGGTCAGGCATGAGTCAGGCAAGCCTGTGCAGATGGCCGCCGAAGCCCGCTACCGTTTTGCAGACCGGCTCATGGCTTCAATAGGGTTTACCAGCGATACCGGAAGCTTTTTTGCCGGTGTAGCGTTGAGCTGGTCTAAATATCGTCTATTCGTTTCCGGTAGTAAGCATCCTTTACTGGGATATACGCCAGGACTGGCCTTGCAGTATTCATTTAAAAAGAATCAGCCATGAGGGCCATGTTCATGATTTGTTTTCTATTGATGAATGGTTTTGTGTTGGCGCAGGTTTCCACGCCTGACCAGGTATCATCTGAACAACAGGCTGAAGCGCTTGCCGAACAGGATGTGGATGCGGAGCAAAACTTTGATGACTGGCAGCAGGTCCGCGAGCGGTTTTTAAAACATCCCTTGAACCTGAATGTGGCAGGTGCGGATGAACTCGCTGAATTACAAATGATCAATCCTTATCAAATCCGTTCATTGCTATCGCACCGCGCATTATTCGGGCCCTTGCTGCACCTGCATGAATTGCAGGCAATCCCCGGTTGGGATGTCAACCTGATCCGAATGGTAAAGCCTTTTGTCGGGATTTCGCAGGAAAGCAAAGTCCCACGCCAAATAAAAAATCGTATCAGAAATGGTGAGTACCATGTTGTTTTTAGGATATCGCAAATACTTGAAAAATCTGCTGGCTATGTAAAGGATTCCACAGGTTCCGGTGATTATGCAGGTTCGCCCCATAAGGCATTTGTTCGATTCAGGTACCAGTATCAGCAACTCCTGCAGTATGGCTTTACGGCGGAGAAGGATGCAGGTGAAGCATTTTTTGGAAAAGACCAACCAATGGGGTTTGATTTCCTGTCTGCGCATCTTTTTATCAGGAATCTGGGTAAGATCAGGCAATTGGCCATTGGCGATTATTCAGTGAACATGGGGCAGGGGTTGATCCAGTGGCAGGGGCTTGCTTTTAGGAAATCGGCGGATATTATCCATGTCAAACGACAATCACCAGTGATACGGCCATATACCTCCGCAGGGGAGAGCAGGTTTTTTCGGGGTGTGGGGATGTCTGTTGCAGCCGGGAAATGGTCGGCTACATTGTTTGGCTCGGTTCGTCGCCTGGATGGCAGCCTTGCACAGGATACGGTGAATGCCGTTAATCAGGTGGTATTCAGTTCCATCAGGGAATCAGGTTTGCATCGGACGAAGTCTGAGCGGGAAGGACGTTCGGTATTACCGGAAACATTTTTCGGGGGACAAATCACAAAGGCATTCAACAATTCACACATTGGGTTGAATGTTTTGTACCGTAAACTGGGTAACCAGGCAAAGCAATCTGAAACGCCATATCAATATTTTAACCGTCCACAATCCCGCATGATGTGGGTGAGTGTTGATTTTAGTTATACTTACCGGAACCTGCATGCATTCGGCGAAACCGCTGTGCAAAGGCCCTATTCATGGGCAACGGTCGGAGGCTTGCTGGCCAGTTTGTCGAGGGATTTGGATATGAGCATCTTATACCGGAATATGCCGGCTGCATTTCAATCGGCTTATGGACAGGCATTTTCAGAGCGGTCGGGCACGGGCAATGAGTCGGGCTTGTATATTGGGTTTATCCAGCGCATGAAAACCGGATGGTCGTTTGCTATGTATGCTGACCATTACAAATTCCCCTGGTTGGCATACCGGATAGACAAACCTTCTGCAGGCAAGGATTATAGCCTGCAGCTACGTTACCAGCCTAATCGGCAGTCGGGCATTAGCATGCGCATCCGTATGGAAGAGAAAGCGCTGAACCAGGATATGCAGGATGAGGCTACACATTGGGCCAGGCAAATCAAGCGATGGCAGGGCCGTTTGCATATAGAACATAGCCCTGTCAAGCCTATATTGTTGAATATCAGGGCCGACCTGCATTTTTATGATAAAGGCGGCGCTTCAGCTTCCAATGGCTTTTTGTTATATACCGATCTCCAATTTAAACCGGGATTCAAAAATTATTCTTTACGCTTCAGGTACACATTTTTTGATACGGATTCTTATGATTCAAGGTTATATGCATATGAAAATGATGTGTTGTACAGCCAGGGAATGGCGGTTTTCCAGGGGAAAGGCCAAAAAGTATATATATTATTAAATTACAATATAAATAAAAAATTTCGCTTTTGGTTACGGTTATCCAGGGTAAATTATCATGGGATAGAATATTTAGGCTCCGGTACTGAAACCATTGAAGGGTGCGCCAGGACTGAATGTAAGCTGCAATTTGCGTTGGGTTTTTAACTTTTTTTTGCAGGGGTGCAGCAGTTGCGGTTATGTCTGTGTCATTAATGAAGGATAGGGTAATGGTTAAAGGTTAATTAACAATTTTTTGGCTTAAATATCATTCATCCCTATTTTTACAATTCATTAAACTAATAATAACCGCACATGAGAAGATTTTTCACGATGTTCCTCATGCTGATATTCAGTGGGATATTAGCATATGGCCAGACCAAAACCATCTCTGGTCAGGTACGAGATGCGCAGGGCAACCCTGCAAAGTTTGTGACAGTTACGGAGAGCGGAACCACAAATGCTACTACTACCGATGAAAACGGTAATTTCAGCATTCGGGTAAAGCAATCAGCCGCTGCCCTGGTTGTATCAGGCGTAGGGTATGAAACCCAAACTGTTAACGCTACCGGAAGTAACGTATCAGTAACCCTGAAGCAGGGTACAACTGAACTGGCTGCCGTGGTAGTTACCGCCCTTGGTGTACAGCGCCAGGCAAAGGAACTGGGTTATTCTACAGCCAAAGTAAAGGCTCCGGAACTGACCCAGGCTAAAGTAGTTAACCTGGCGAATGGTTTGACCGGTAAGGTTTCCGGTTTGAACATTCAGACAGTTAACAACGGTGTATTTGCCGACACACGTATCACCCTCCGTGGTATCCGTTCACTGACTGGTAACAACCAGCCAATGTTGATTTTGGATGGTGTGCCCATTTCATTGGGTCTCATTTCAACCATCAACCCGAACGACATCGCTGACGTAACCATCCTGAAATCTTCTTCAGCTACTGCTGTTTACGGTCCTGATGGTGTGAACGGTGCGATCCTGATCACTACTAAGAAAGGTTCTAAGAGCAACCCAACTGTAACATTGAGCCACACTACTCAATTGGAGCGCGTTGCTTTCATGCCTCGCTTCCAGTCTCAGTTCGGTTCAGGTTCTTCTGAAGATCAATTCTATAATGGCGTATATGACCCAATCGAAAACCAGGGTTATGGTCCAAGGTTCGGTGACCTGTCTCTGGCTACTACTGACCCAGACCATTTCCGCATCGTTGATGGCAAACTGTTCTCTCTGATTGGCCGCGACGGTCCCGGTGGTATCCAGGAGTGGGTTCCTTACTACGCTCAACCTAACGAAAAGAAAAGGTTCTGGAATACCGGTATCACCAACCAAACCGACCTCTCTTTCGCTGCCGGTGACTTCTACATGAGTTTCCAGAATGTTGACATCAAGGGTGTTATGCCAAAGGATGTAAACAAAAGGATTTCAGTTCACCTGAGTTCACAAAAAGAATTCAACAAGAATATCCGTGCGAACTTCAACGTTCAGTACACACAGGGTAACTATAATGTAAACGCGGGTTCTTCATTCGGTAACGGCCGTGACTACAGCCCTTACTGGAACCTGATCAACACGCCAATGCATATCCCCATCACGAAGTACAAAAACTGGCAGAATGATTTCTTCAGCAGCCCTGATGGATTCTATAACGATTACTACTACAACCCTTACTGGGCTGTTGACAACTTCCGTCAAAGGGGCCGTACTGACGATATCGTTGGTAGCTTGGAATTCAACTGGAAGATTGCTTCATGGATGAATGTTACTTACCGTTTGGGTGCTACATATTCTGGTTCTTCATACAAAGCAACTCAGGGTGCGCTTAATTACAGCCTGTTTGCTAAGAACAGCGGTAAATCTTCAGCACAGGATGGCGACATTCCTTCAGCTGTATTTGATAACACAGGTTGGAGCAGCCGTTTGAACTCAGAACTTTTTGCAACATTCCGTAAAGAAGTTGGTAAATTCCGTTTTGACGCCTTATTGGGTCAGTCATTCCGCGAAATCAATTCAAAAGGTCAAACAACAGGTAGCAACAACCTCGGTATCCCATCTGTATTCAACACAAGCGTACGCCGCGGCGAACCAACTGCTGTTGAATCAAATACAAAAACAAGGTTGCAGCGTTTCTTCGGTAAAGTTTCAGTTGGATATAACAACTGGGCATTCCTTGAATTTACCGGTAGTAATGATATCGATAGCCGCCTGGCCAATCCTTACAACTACAACTACAATGATATCAGCTTCTTCTATCCTGGCTTAAGTGCTTCAGTAGTACTTTCTGAAGCCATCAGCAGCCTGAAGAACAGCAATACATTGTCTTACCTGAAATTGCGTGGTGCGGTTTCTAAAACCGGTAACGTAAACCTTGGTGCATATAGCCTGGAGAACACATATTCTCAGGTTGGTGGTTTCCCTTATGGTAACCTCCTCGGTTTCTCAGCAAACAACACACTGCGTCGTACAAGCTACGAACCTGAATTCGTTCAGAACACAGAAGCGGGTATCGAAATCGGTTTGTTGAAAAACAGGATTAACCTCGAAGCAACTGTTTATCAGCAAAAGAATACCAACCAGGTGATCACTGTTGCTTATTCTTCTTCAACTGGTTTCCCAAGCGCTCTCTTGAACGCTGCCGATTTCACCAACAAAGGTTTCGAATTGGATTTGAAGTTGACCCCGCTGGTGAAACTGGGTGATTTCAATGTTGACTTCAAAGTAAACTATACCTTCCAGGACAATAAGGTTAATGGCCTGATTGATGGTGTGGATGAACTCGGTATCGGTAACGGTAACTTCGCTATCGTTGGATATCCTGCTTACACCTTTAAGCTGACTGACTACCTGCGCGATTCACTGGGCCGTGTGATTGTTAACGGTCAAACTGGTATGCCTTCACTGGATCCGGTAGCTAAGATCTTTGGTCAAACACTGCCTAAGCACATCCTCGGTCTGAACCTGAATGTATCTTACAAAGGTTTAACCCTGAGCGCTGTTGCTGACTATCGCAGCGGTAACCAAATCTACCACGGTATCGGACCTGATATGGACTTCTCTGGTATCTCTTATCGTTCAGGATCTAACGACCGTCAACCATTTATCTTCCCGAATTCAGTTATCGAGACATCTCCTAAAGTATATGAGCCTAACACAAGCGTGTATACTCAGAGCGGTGGTTACGGTTTCTGGTCACAAGGTGCATTCAACACCAACATCAACTCAAACTACCTGACAAGCGGTGCTTTCTGGAAGTTGAGGGAAGTTGCCCTGACTTACACTTTCCCTGCTGACATGTTCGGTAAGAAAGGTATCAAGGGTGCTTCAGTTACATTCACCGGTAGGAACCTGTTCACTTGGTTGCCTGCAACCAATCAGTGGACTGATCCTGAGTTCTCAAACACATTGGGTAACGCTCAAGGTGTTAATACTCGCGACAACAATCCTCCAACAAGGATCTTCGGTGCTAACGTGACCTTAACCTTTTAATTAAACAACTAGATCAATATGAACATGAAAAAGATAACACAACAACTTTCCATAGCCATATTACTGGTTGTTGGAGCAGCGAGTTGTAAAAAAGAGGCATTTAACATCAACAAAAACCCGAATGATGTGACGGACAGTACCATTGTGTACAACCTGATCCTTCCTTCGGCGCAAAACCAAACCGCCCGTTTCGTTACCCGTAACTGGGGTTGGTTGCAAAACTACATGAGCTATTGGGCTCGTTCAGGTACGTATGCTCCTAATACACAGGAGGAAACTTACCAGTTAACCACGAACTTCCAGGCTCAGATCTGGACTGCAGTATTCGACAATAACTTCGACTACGAGGTAATGCGGATTTCTGCGGAGAAAGCGGGTGCCGATTTCTATGCCGGTATCGCCCGTATTATGAAGGCACACAATTTTGGTATCCTGGTGGACATTTATAACAATGTTCCATATAGCCAGGCATTGAAAGGTGGTGCTAACGTAACGCCAGCGTATGATAAAGGAGCTGATATCTACAAAGACCTGCTCAGGCAGATCGACACTGGTATCGCTTTGATTAAGAATGCAAACGTTTCTGATATCGGTCCAAATAAGAGTATCCTGACTGATGACGTAATGTTTGGTGAATTAAGCGCAGCTTACAACAACACTCCTTACACACAACAGGAACTCTGGGCTAAGTTTGGTAACACGCTGAAACTCCGCCTGCTTGTTCACCTGATGAACGGTGGCGTAGAAGCTAACCCTTCTGGTACCTTGGGTACACCAGGTTCAGTTGTTCCAGGCTTTGATATCGCCGGTGAAATTGCTGCCATCGAAGCTGAAGGCAGCGGATACCTCGATTTCAACGCTGAAGTACAGCCAGGATATGCTGCTGACAAGCGCAACCCATTCTATAGCTCTTATGTACAGGACGAAGCTGGTACTGCTACCGCTAACTCTGTGTACTACAAAGCCAACAAGTGGGGTATTGAATACTACGATTATGATGGTGACGCCCGTATCAACCGTTTCTATGTGGCAGGTTCTCAGGGTCTGCGTGGTGTAGAATATGGTGCACCTTCTGATAATGCTAATGCCGCTGCTACTCTTGCCGGTATCGGTCCTGGTGTAACTCGTGGTATCACTGCTCCAGCCTGGATCATGAGTGCTGCTGAAGGTTACTTCCTGCAAGCTGAAGCAATGCACCGTGGTTTCATGTCTGGTGACGCGAAAGCAACCCTGGCTAACGGTATCCGTTCTTCATTCGTGATGCTTGGTTTGTCTGCTGCCGCAGCCGACAACTACATCGCTTTCAACGCCACTTACTCTGACGTTGACTATGATGCCGCTTCACGTTTCGACGGTGCCCCAGGTGGTTTGTTCACCATCATTTCTCAGAAATGGTTTGCTTTGAATGCCATTGCTCCTTATGAGGTATGGACTGACTTCCGCCGTGTAGAAATGTCAGCTACCAAAAAGACTTTCACTTATGGTGAGTCTGTTGGTTACGCCCCTGGCCCTGCCATCTCTATCCAGCCTGCAGTTCCTGCAAACCAGCAATTGCCAATACGTTTGCTCTATCCTCAGGCTGAATACCTGTACAACCCAGCTAATGTAGGTGCTGAAGGTACAATTAGTGCATTCAACAACAGGATTTTCTGGGACCTCAATTAATCAAAGTATAAACGAAACAAAATATGAAAAAAGTAAAATTCTTATCACTCCTGCTGGGCGCTACGATGGTAGTAGCTACAGGCTGTCTGAAAGACAAAGGATATGAGGATAATGAATATGGTATCAATGATGCCAATAATTCACCAGCAGGTATCGGTTTCCACAAAGGTGTTCAGTTCCGTGTTGGCCTGGGCCTCGAGTTGACTGCCGATCCGCAAACCATCAACAACCAGGCTGTGATCATGCTGATGGGCGCTGTTCCTTCACGTGACGTATCAGTAACTGTTGCCATCGACCCAACCATCGTTTCTAATTACAATACCGAAAACGGTACGAACATTATCAACATGGTTGAAGGCGTTGATTTCAGCATTCCAAGCACTACATTTACCATTCCTGCAGGCTCACGCCAGGTAAATATTCCTATCAGCGTTCCAACAACTGCAGCGTTTAGCTCAAACGAAACGTATGGTATTGGTATTAAAATCGCTTCTGCTGACGCCGGTTATGTATTGTCATCTAACCAAAACCGCCTGTTGATTGCCATCAACCTGAAGAACCGTTGGGATGGTATCTACGACCTGCGTGGTTACCACAACCGTGTTCCTTACACATTCCCTTATGAAGTGGAAATGCACATGGAAACATACGGCCCAACTTCAGACATTTTCTACTGGCCTGACGTAGGTACATACGGTCACCCAATTGGTGTTGGTCCTAACAACTCATTGAGCTGGTACGGTACTGCCGTTCAGCCTGTGGTTGTGTTCGATCCGGCTACCGACCTGGTAACTGATGTTTACGGTGTTGGTGCAGGTGGTCCTCCAATCACCATGCTGACTGGCGCCGGTGTAGGTGTTAGCCGCTACGACGCTACAACAAAAACTATCTACGTTAACTGGAACTATAACAACAACCCGTTGCGTGCATTCTTCGATACCCTGACGTTTGTTCGTCCACGCTAATCGAAGTGTGAAATTTATGAAAAGGGTTGCCATCGATGGCAACCCTTTTCGTTTTAATACTGTAAGTTTACATAAATAATCATCCCATGAAGTATGTATTTTGTATGTTGATGGCAGGCCTTTTAGGCATGCAATCGCAATTATCCGCCCAGGCCCTCAGTTATGTGGATCCTGCTATATCTTATCAAAGAATTTTATTGGAAAAAAGCGGGGAAGGCAGCTATAAACAAATCGGAAATTTTAAAGTCATTGGCACACCGTATTTATATGGGAATTCCTTTAAAGGAAATGTTTATACTCCGGCAGAGAAAGCCGAAAATGCGGATATCAGCTATAATACTTATAACCAGCAGGTAGAAGTGGTGCAATCGGGAGCAACTAAGCCTTTAATGATGTCATTGCAGGATGTGGATTCTTTTAAATTGATCATTAAAGATAAAAATGGCACTCCTGAAGTATTAAGTTTTATCAATGCCTCCCAGGTTGATAAATCTAAAAAGTTATTCATGCAGGAAGTATATAACGGCAAACGCTTTTCACTGCTTAAGGCATACTCTTCAACGATGGGTTATGTTTCCACCAATTACGTACAAAGTGAATTGAGGCAATTCGATTTAATCGTTGATTACTATTATTTTGATGTACAAAAGCCGGGAATCAAAAAACTTAAGATCAGTGCAAAGAATTTAAAATCTGAATTTTCTTCCGTTGCAGATATTTCTGCGATCACATCCGGTGATGATTTCGAAAAGAATACGGAATTTGCATTGAAAGAAATATTCGCATTGTTAAACAGTAAATAAGCAGTACATGTCTGACCAGCAACAATCCCAACCCAACCAGTTAAATATCGAAATCAGTGAGGAAGTTGCCGAAGGTTCTTATGCCAACCTGGCCATCATCACACATAGCCACGCTGAGTTTGTGATCGATTTTGTAAATGTAATGCCGGGTACACCCAAGAGCAGGGTTAAGAACCGCATCATCCTTACGCCATTTCATGCCAAAAGGTTTATGAAAGCGATGATTGATAATGTGAAAAAATTTGAAGCGGTGAATGGCAGCATCCAGGACCTGGAATCAGTTGAACTGCCATTTACTTTTGGTGGGCCACCCGCACAGGCCTAGGATGGATTCAAGCATGTTGATCAATCTCCCTGATACAAACATCATAACAATCCTTCATCCGCGAAGCTATAATAACCTTCATCGCTAACGATGATATGGTCCAGTACACGGATGTCCATAAAAGCGGCAGCCTGTTTGATTTTTTGCGTAATCTCTTTATCGGCCTGGCTTGGATGCAGGTTGCCTGAGGGATGGTTATGGCAAAGTACAATGGATGTGGCTTTCTCTTCCAATGCTTTGCGCAAGATGACCCTAGGGTCGGCAACGGTTCCTGTAATACCGCCCTGGCTGACAAGTTCCAACCTGTTTACTTTATTGGCCTGGTTCAGGTAAACAACCGCGAACACTTCATAAGGGTGGTCTTTCAGGGATATTTTCAGGTATTCAGCAATATCACGGCTGCTTCTAACGGAAATCCTGGGGAGTTTGGCGGCGCCGTATCTTCTTCGGCCCAACTCAAGCGCGGCCAGTATCGCTACCGCTTTTACATTTCCCACTCCTTTTATAGCTCGGATCTCAGGAAGTCCCATCTTTCCCAGTTCGTCAAGGTTCCCATCCACCCTGAGCAATAAATCTTTGGCGATATCCAAAGCCGACCGGTCTCTTTGCCCGTGATTGATCAGGATGGCCAGCAATTCCGTATTGCTTAATGCCTGTACACCTTTACCGATCAATTTTTCCCTTGGCCTGTCATCAGCCAGCCAGTTTTTAATGGACCCGCCGCTCTTTTCTAATTTTTCCATCAGTTACTTATTAAATGTTTGAAACTAACTGTATTTTCGCGCACGAATCCGATGACAAAATCACGAATTCGCCGTTTTTTTCCCGATCAGTTTCTTCAATCCTTTATAACTTCATCCCATGGAATCCAATGCCAAAATCTTCTCCGGTACAGGGTCGCAATACTTGGCCGAGAAAATCGCCAAGAAATTCGGCGAACCACTCGGTAAAGTCAAGGTCAGCCGCTTCAGTGATGGAGAAATAGGGGTTGAGTTTATGGAAAGCATCAGGGGGCGTTTTGTATTCCTCATACAAAGCACATTCGCGCCCACCGAAAACCTGATGGAATTGCTCCTCATGATTGATGCCGCCAAAAGGGCATCCGCTTACAAAGTCATTGCCGTGATACCTTATTACGGTTATGCCAGGCAGGACCGGAAAGATAAACCCAGGGTTGCCATTGGCTCTAAACTGGTGGCCAATATGCTTACGGCAGCCGGGGCCGACAGGGTCGTTACCATGGATTTACATGCACCGCAGATACAGGGTTATTTTGATATACCGGTTGACCACCTCGACTCTTCCGCCATTTTTATCCCTTATATCGAAAGCCTGAACCTCAAAAACCTCACATTTGCAGCACCCGACGTAGGGTCTGCCAACCGCATCCGGGAAGTGGCATCCTTCTTTGAATGTGAAATGGTGATTTGTGACAAACACCGCAAAAGGGCCAATGAAATCGCCAGTATGGTGGTGATCGGGGATGTAACAGACCGGGATATTGTGTTGATTGATGATATCTGCGATACAGGAGGGACACTGGCAAAAAGCGCCGGCCTTATGATGGAAAAAGGTGCAAGAAGCGTAAGGGCCATGTGTACGCATCCCGTTTTAAGCGGTAACGCATACGAAAATATAGAAAACAGCGTACTCGAGGAACTGGTGGTCAGCGATACCATTCCCGTAAAGCCGCTTTCAAAGAAAATTAAAGTAGTGTCAGCCGATGAATTGTTCGCCGTTGCCATCAGGAACGCTTACGAAAATAAAAGCATCAACAGCCTTTTTATCAAGGGCCGCATTAAATCAGGCAAATAGGAAGCCATAGTAGTAGTCATAGTTGTAGCGGGTAGCAGGTATATACAGTTGCTCATAGTAACTTATTGACAATAAGATACTTGCGTGCCATCAACCCGTTTTCCATACCATTCGTTCATCCACCGTTTTTTATTGCCCCGCATTGATTTTTTCACTACCTTTGCGCCTCATTAAAAAATTAATCATGAAAGCAATTACAATCGAAGGACAACTGAGGACCGAAAGCGGAAAAAAAGCCACCCGCCAACTTCGCTCTCAGGGTATGGTGCCAGCTGTAATTTATGGTGGTAAAACTGAAATCAATTTTGCTGCGCCGGCAACATCATTTAAAAACATCGTGTACACATCCGAGTTCATGCTGGCGAATGTTCAGATAAACGGAAATGCTTACCGTTGCATCCTGAAAGACCTTCAGTTTGATAAAGTTACGGACGAGCTCACCCACGTTGACTTCCTGGAACTGGTGGAAGATAAAAAAGTAATCGCCACTTTGCCATTGAACTATGTTGGCACGCCTGTTGGCGTTAAAGCTGGTGGTAAACTGGTAACGAAGATGAAAGCCATCAAAGTAAAAACCCTGCCAAAATACCTGAAAGAGCATATCGATGTTGACCTGAGCAACCTCGAACTGAACGGTAACCTGCGCGTGGAAAATATTATTGCTGAAAATATGGAAATCCTGAACTCACCGAGGATCCCCATCGCTTCAGTTACCATGACCCGCCAGTTGAAGCAGGAAGAAGCTGCAGCTGCCGCTGCTGCTCCAAAAGGCGCTGCTAAAGCCGCTCCAGCCGCTGCCGCCAAAAAATAATTGACGCTATTTAATATAACCAGGTTGCCACGGTATTCGCGGCAACCTTTTTTTATAGGCTGACTTATGATTAATGGTGGCCACAGCCGCATAATTTGGTTTACATTTGCACTCCTTCAATAATTGATTACACATGGGAATGGATAGAAATACGGTGATTGGCTTTGTTCTGATCGGCCTGCTCCTCTTTGGAATGTTTTACATTAATAGTAAAAGCCGGCTGGCACTCGAAGCGGAAAAAAAGCGCGTCGAGGACTCTATCGCGGCCACCAAACCAAAGATAGACCCGGCGATCGCCAGGTTGGATTCGCTCAAGCGCGACTCCATCCGCCAGGCACAAAGCCCTGTTCAGGCATTCACGGCGCCAACTGCACAGGAAGAAATGCTGAAAGTAGAAAACGATGTGATGAGGATTGATTTTTCTACCAGGGGCGGACAGCCAAGAAGGGTTGAACTGAAAAAATTCAGGAGGGCCGATGGTAAACCGGTGATTTTGTTTGATGGAAAATATAACCGGTTTTCCTATGCATTCAATGCCGGAAATAACCGAACGGCCGAAAGCGGCGATATCATTTTTACGGGTTCACCGGTAGAGGAGGATAAGGATAAAAATAAAATCATCAGGTTCCGTGCCACGGATTCAGCCGGTAAATCATTGCTTCACGAATACCGCATCCGCCCTAATGATTACATGATTGACCTGAATCTGCAATTCAATGGCGCTGATCAACTCTTTACGCAGCAGCAACTCAGCCTGGTATGGAATACGGAAGCACTGCAGAACGAACAAAGCCATAGTTATGAAATCACCCAAAGCCATATCGGTTATGTAACAGATGGTGAGTTCGACTTTGAATATGTTGGAACAGGTGATGAAAAAACATTCAGTAAATCCACAGACTGGATCAGCATCAAGCAACAGTTTTTTGCCAATACCCTGATCGCGAAAAAGAAATTCCGTTCTGCCAGTACAAGCTGGACCGTACCTTCTGATACCAGCCTGAGCTATTTATTGCATGCCAATACGCAGGCAAAGCTGGCTGTAGAAGGTACCAATGCCGTTGTGCCGATGCAGTTCTATTATGGCCCGAGTGATTACAATATCCTGAAGACATATCAAAATCAAATGGAAAATATCGTTCCTTACGGTAACGGGATTTTCGCTTTTGTGAAATATATCAACCGGTATTTCCTCTTGCCGGTATTCGATTTCCTCAGGCAGCATGTTGCCAGCATGGGTATCGTGGTATTGCTGCTGACCCTCTTCATCCGGCTTATCACTTCTCCTATTTTGTATAAAAGTTATCTCAGCGGCGCCAAGATGAAAGTGCTGAAACCCGAAGTGGACGCTTTAAAGGAAAAGTATAAGGATGACCAGCAGGCTTTCGGCCTCGAGCAAATGAAACTATGGAGGAGCGCCGGCGTAAACCCGCTGGGAGGTTGTATCCCCGCGCTTTTGCAGATACCCATCTTCATGTCGCTCTACTTCTTCTTCCAGGCAAATATTGACCTTAGGGATAAAAGCTTCCTCTGGGCAACCGACCTGGCTGCTTATGATTCCATCGCGCACCTTCCATTCAAAATACCATTTTACGGAGATCATGTTAGTTTATTCACACTAACGGCAACGGGTACCAGCTTGTTGATTTCGATATACAGCATGAGCAACATGCAGGATAACAGCAACCCGCTGATGAAATACATGCCCTACATTTTCCCGGTCATCCTGTTGGGCGTATTCAATAACCTGCCTTCGGCTCTGACATGGTATTATACCGTGTCAAACGTGATCACCCTGATCCTGCAATTTGTTATTCAAACCTATATCATCGACCACGACAAAATCCTGGCGAAGATGGATGAATACCGGAAAAGGCCGGTGAAAAAATCTAAAATGCAGGAACGCATTGAAGCGATGCAGGAAACGCAACGCAAAATGCAGGAGATGAAAAAGAAAACCGGCAAATAACTTAAGGAATCGTTAACAATAGGCCTGTCCATTAACCGGACAGGCTTTTTTTATGATTTCATTCTGTATACAGCCCTCTGAATTGATATATCTTTACAAGGTAAAACAGGCTTATGAAAAGATTTCTGGTCATTGCCGTTGCAGCCTTTTTGCTTCCGGTTTCTCTTTGGGCACAAAGAACCGTTCAGGAAGCGGCACTTACATACCGGATTGGGGTCGAAGGGCAGTCTTCGGCACTCATGAAGGATGCCAGCCTGACTGTTTTTGTAAAAGGGAACCTGAGCCGTACAGACATGGTGAGCAACCTGGGTACGGAAACCACCATATTTGACCATAAATCCGGTAAAGGCGTTGTTTTAAAGGAATACAGTGGCCAGAAGCTGATGATCACGATGACACGCGATAATTGGGAACAGAAAAACCAGTTGATGCATAATATGGTTTTTGGCGAAGCCAAACCCGGGGAGAAAATTGGTGATTTTACTTGTTCAAGGGCCAATGGTAAAACCAATGATGGCAGGCAGGTATCCGTATGTTATATGCCCGATATCAGTTTAACCAATAACACATATGCCAACGCGTTTGGTAAACTGAGAGGGATACCCGTTCAATATGAATTGGAAGCTGGTAAAAGCAAGTTTACATATACGCTCTCAAACATATCGTACGAACCTGTGCCCGTATCAAGATTTGACATCCCGACATCCGGGTACCGCGTGATGACTTATGAAGAGAACCTGCAACTGAAGAGAGGGTAATAAAAAAACGCCCGGCTGGACGTTCAAAATATGTAATCGCGGTTATATTCGATTAGCGGGGCTTTATGATCAGCTTCATCCCTGTATAACCCTGGGCCATTTCGGGAACCAATACTTTTTGTTTGTAGGGAAGGATGTACACGGTATTGCCTTTTTGGTAAGTGACCAGTGTATTGGTTGACAGGTAAGATTGATCAGGCGTATTGCGTACAATCAGGCTGCCTTTATACCTTAAACCGCTGTTGATATTAAAAATCTGCTGGCGGAAATTATTATTGGGAACATTGAGGGTAACGCGGGCTTTCGCTTTTTTACGGATACCCCTGTCGGCAAAAGTCACCAACGCAATCCCGGCCAGGATGGCGGAAATGAATATGCTTTTGGTGATTTGTTTCATGTTTGCCCTGTTAACTTGTACAAATATAATAAAAATTTTTATGGAATTTCCATGTTAAACACTGTGAAATTTCCAAATTTTTTGATGAGCGGTAATTTTTGTAAAAAAGCAGGGAAAAGTGGCCATTTTCCCATTTTTAGTATAACTTACGGAAACCTATAGAAAATGAGTAATAATCCATACAGGCAGGATCGGGAGGAGTTAAGGGAGCTGCTGCAGCAATATGCCAACCTGAAAGCAGGGCGCCACCACAGTTTCATCGAAGAAGACGGGTTCGAACGCATCATCGATTATTTCGATGAACGTGAACAATACCAGGCTGCGCTCGACGCGGCTATTGCCGGTATCGACCAATTTCCATACTCGGCGAATTTGCTGATCCGGAAAGCCGATTTACTCATAACCCTCCGCCATTACCAGGAAGCGCTCGATGTGCTGGAACAGGCTGAATTATTCGATAGTTCAGATACCGATATTTATATACTCAAAACAGATGCATACCTCGCGCTCGACAGGCAGGAAGAGGCTGCCCGTTTGCTTGAGGATGCGATCCGCAATGTGGAAGGAGATGAGAAAATTGACCTGCTCTTTGAACTGGCTGATGTGTATGATGATTATGAAAATTTTGAACGACTTTTTGATTGCCTGAAAGAAATCCTGGAGCAGGACCCCAACAATGAAGAGGCATTGTATAAAATTTGTTTCTGGACAGATTTCACAGGACGAAATGAAGAAAGCATCCGGATCCATCAACGCATTATCGATGAGTATCCTTTTAATGAACTCGCCTGGTTCAACCTGGGCGCGGCTTACCAGGGATTGAAGTTGTATGAAAAATCAATCGATGCTTACCAGTACGCTGTAGCTATCGATGAAAAATTTGATTACGCGTACCGAAATATGGGGGACGCCTTCATCCGCCTGCGTAAATACAAGGATGCCATTGAGATGTTGGAGAAAGTGGTGGAGCTGAACAGGCCCGAACCTGTGATATATGAAGCGATCGGGCATTGCTATGATAAAATCGGACAGTTCGCCCAAGCCCGGTTTTATTATAAAAAAGCCAGCCACCTGAATCCCGATGACAGCCAGATGTATTATAAAATTGCCTGTACGTATATGAACGAAGGCTCCTGGACCCCGGCGGTAAAATCGCTGGAAACCGCCTTACGCATTCATATCATGCAGCCTGAATACAACCTCGCGCTCGGACGTTGCTACATGGAAATGGGCAAAATAGATGAAGCCATTACATACCTCGGCAATGTCATTCGCATCAGGCCCAGGCACCTGACGGGATGGACGGAATTCTTACGCTGCCTCTATGCCGCCGACATGATGGAGGAGGGACTGGAATACGCATTCATGGCTTTCGAACACACAGACGGCAAGCCACTCTTCCTGTATTTCATTGCGCTATTTATGCTGGAAAATGCCCAGTCGAAAGAAGCGATGATGTATCTCGATAAAGCCATGGAGGTAAACCCAAAACTGATCAAGACCATCATCGAAATAAACCCCTCATTGTTGCAAAACCAGCAAGTGGTGGAAGTGATCGCCAGGCATAAAAAGAAGAAGACAAAAAAATAAGGCTTCCATGATTTTGGCTCACACCTAATCAATTGGCTGACAATTTGAATATATTTGCAGGTTATTAAATTGTCAGATCAATGAATTTCAACCTTTCGCAAATACCTGAACGCAGTGCAAAACCAAGGTCACATGGCATAACCATGGTGATGGATAAAGGGCTGAGTGTACAGGAAGTAAAGAACTTTATGAGCATTGCCCAGCCCCATGTTGACCTGGTGAAGCTGGGATTCGGTACTTCGTTTGTTACCCCAAACCTGAAAGAGAAACTTGAAGTATACCGCTCCTATGATATGCCCGTTTATTTTGGCGGCACTTTGTTTGAAGCCTTTCTGATCCGCAACCAGTTTGATGATTATATCAATGTCTGCAAGGAATTTGGCGTGTCGTATATGGAAGTCAGCGATGGCTCCATCACCATTCCGCACACGGAAAAATGCGGCTACATCGAAAAACTCACAAAGCACGGCATTGTATTAAGCGAAGTGGGCAGTAAGGATGCGGCGCACATCATCCCACCATATAAATGGATTGAATTGATGAAGGCTGAACTCGAAGCCGGTTCCACGTATGTGATTGCGGAAGCCCGGGAGGCCGGAAACGTAGGTATTTACAGGGGTTCGGGTGAGGTGCGCGAAGGACTGGTGCAGGAGATCCTCACACAGATTCCGGAAGAAAAAATTCTCTGGGAAGCGCCCCAAAAAGCGCAGCAGCTCTATTTCCTCGAGCTCATCGGCTGCAATGTAAACCTCGGTAATATCGCGCCATCGGAAGTGCTGCCATTGGAGGCCATGCGTGTGGGCTTGCGCGGCGATACGTTTAATCTCTACCTGAATAAATAATCCATGCAGCAGGGCAAATTGTTCGGACTCATCGGTTACCCCCTTGGGCATTCTTTTTCCCTGCAATACTTTACGGAAAAATTTCAACGGGAAGGCCTGGCCGGTTGCCGGTTTGAGCTCTTTCCATTGAAAAGCATCAAAGCCTTTCCATCATTATTGCAATCCAATCCGGATCTCCGGGGATTGGCAGTGACGATCCCGTATAAGGAACAGGTGATGAACTACCTGTCACGCATAGACGAAGATGCGGTGGCCGTGGGCGCGGTCAATTGCATTAAGGTTCGTGCTGATGAAACCATCGGCTATAACACAGATATACTTGGCTTTGAACAATCACTCAAACCCTTGCTCAAACAACATCATAAAAATGCACTGGTGCTGGGCAGCGGCGGCGCGTCTAAAGCGGTACAATACGTGTTGGGAAAATTGGGGATACCCTTCCTCGTCGTGAGCCGCAAACCAGGTAATGATCCCCGCCAACTAACATATAATGATCTCACGCATGACCTGGTTTCGGACTACAGGCTCATCATCAATGCAACGCCTTTGGGTATGATGCCCGCGGTGGACACTTACCCGGATTTACCTTATGAAGCCCTGGGCCCCGGTCATTTGCTGTACGACCTTGTGTATAAGCCGCCCATGACCATTTTTTTACAAAAAGGAAAGGATCGCGGCGCAGGCATTGTGAATGGCATGGAGATGCTGTTGATTCAGGCTGAAGCCAACTGGGAGATATGGCAATCAACATAAATTATGGCTGAAGTACAGGAAGGAACGCAGCCGGCACGGCCATGACTTTGCGTTGTTCGTAATTAAAACAAATCAATCCTGTTTTCGCTTTCGCAATGCTGATGGTTTCTTGTCCCCGGGTTGTTTCCACATGGTACAACAAGTCAAATGAAACCCTGCTGATTTCTGAAGCATAGATGCTGATGTTCAGCACATCGCCGTAAAATGATTCCTTGAGGTATTCCACGGCAAGGTCGCCCTGGATCAGGCTGGCGCCTTCAATATTCAATTCCGTGAACCCTAATGTGGCTAACCAGGAAACCCGGGCCTCATGCAAAAGGCTGACCAACGCGTCGTTGCCAAGATGGTTGCCATAGTTGATGTCGGTGATGCGGACAGGTATGGACACTGTTCCCAAAAGTTTTCCTTGTATATCAATTTTAATTCTTGCCATGCCGGGTCATTAAAAATTCAGCTAATTTGGCCGTAGCTTTTTTGCGGTGGCTGTATGTATTTTTTTCTTCCATGCTCATGTCTGCGAAACTCTTACCGGCCCCGTCGGGTATAAATAGCGGGTCGTAGCCAAAGCCCTGCTCACCCTGCTTTTTATCCAGGATCACACCCGGGCAGATTCCTTCAAACTGGTATTCTTTGCCATGGTATATTAGGGAGATCACGGTTCGGAACCTGGCTTTTCGGTTGGTTATACCTTCCAAAGCGCTGAGTAATTTTTCCATATTTTTTGAAGCATCCTGTTCCGGGCCTGCGTACCTGGCGCTGAGTACGCCGGGCGCGCCATCCAGGGCCTCAACTTCAAGACCCGTATCCTCACTAAAACAATCCTTGCCGGTGAGTTGGTGAATGACCAACGACTTCTCGCGGGCATTATCTTCCAACGTATCATGTGGTTCGGGGATATCCACCAGTATCCCGGCTTCCTTCAGGCTGATGATGTGAAACTGGTTATTCAATGCGTGGCGGATTTCGCGGACTTTATTTTCGTTATTGGTGGCGAAAATCAGGGTATCCATATCGCGGGGTTCGGTGGTTTAGATGGAAAATAATTTTTTCAGGGCGTTCCATAACAGCTTTTTTTCTTCCTGCGATGAAGAGAGTGCCGACAGGGCAGGCGCTGAGAGGTATTGTTGTTTATCGAAAGATTGTACCTGGTATGCAGGGAAATGCAGGGGTAAACCGATCGTATCTGGCCCAATGCCGAAAAAGATAACGGTATGAGCCGGAAAATTTTCCAGGATTATTTTGTAATCTTTTGATTTTGTGTTGTTTATGTTGACTAATGCCACATCGTCTATACCTAATTGACAGGCTTTGAGGATATTCAGCAGGAAATCAAGTTCCGGGGCTTTCAGGAAGGCTTCAGTGGGTTCGTCCACTAATATCAGGATACTTTTCCGGTTATTTCCCATGCCTGGGATTAGACCGGTTTGCAAAGAATCGCCAGATCCTTGCCCTTCATCTAACTGGTATAAATGATTTTTGTACAATTCCTGAAGGATGCCTGTTGTTAGTTGAAAATTCTCAAAACTCATGGTACAGGGTTTATGCTCGCCTGAAATTTTCGTTTCTTTGCAGTAAATTTTGTGTTATGATTGCAGCCGCCGATTTCAATATTACCAGGGTAGAAAACAGCAAGTTAAAGGATATTAACCTGGAAAATATCCCATTTGGAAAATATTTCACCGACCATATGCTGGAGGTGGATTATGAAGAAGGGGAATGGAAGACCGTTGAGATCAAACCATACCAACCCCTGTTACTGGCCCCTTCAACGGCTGCATTGCACTATGGCCAGGCAATTTTTGAAGGCATTAAAGCATACAAGGACCCTTCCGGTGAAGCATTTATATTCAGGCCTATTGATAATTTCCACCGCTTTAATATGTCGGCCGAACGCATGCAAATGCCCACAGTTCCGGAGGAGATTTTCATGGAAGGCATGCGCCTCCTGATTGAGCTGGATAAAAACTGGATACCCAATAAACCCAATCACTCCCTGTATATCAGGCCATTCATGTTCAGCAGCGACGAACTGATTGGCGTTCGCCCCAGTGAGAAATATAAGTTCATGATCATACTGAGCCCTACGGGCCCATATTATAACACGCCAATGCGCATTTATGTAGAAGAGCAATATGTGCGTGCGGTGCCGGGTGGCGTGGGTTACGCGAAAGCGGCAGGTAATTATGGCGCGGCTATGTACGCTACTGCCGAGGCTAAGAAAAAAGGCTATGACCAGGTGTTATGGACCGATGCCTTTGAGCACAAATATGTACAGGAATGTGGTACGATGAATGTATTTTTTATCATCGGAAATACAGCCATCACCCCCGACCTGGAAGCTGGAACAATTTTGGCAGGGGTTACGCGCGACAGTGTGATCACAACGCTAAAAGAATTGGGGTTGACGGTGGAAGAACGCCCGCTGAGCATCGACGAAGTGATTGAAGCATACAAGGCAGGCCAGCTGCGGGAAGTGTTCGGTACCGGTACCGCGGCCACCATTTCCTATATTAAAGAATTGAGGTACAAGGATTTTGATATGCAATTTGATATTGAATCCTGGAAAACCGCGCCTGAAGTGCGCAGCCGCCTGGACAATATCAGGTACGGCCTGGCGCCGGATACACACGGGTGGATGTATAAGATTTAAATGTTTAGCCCTGACAGGGTTATAACCCTGTCAGGGCTGGGTGGCAAAAATTTCGAAAAATTGTACACATAATTTTTCGTATTTAAATGAATATAGCTACCTTTGCCGTCCAAAATTTAAAAGGTTCATCAATGCCTACAATACAACAATTAGTAAGAAAGGGTAGAGAAGTTATTAAATCAAAGAGCAAATCCAGGGCCCTGGATAGTTGTCCTCAGCGTCGTGGCGTGTGCACCAGGGTGTATACCACTACGCCTAAGAAGCCAAACTCAGCGTTGCGTAAAGTAGCCAAAGTGCGCCTGACCAATAAAATTGAAGTGATCGCTTACATTCCGGGAGAAGGCCATAACCTGCAGGAGCACTCCATCGTGCTGATCCGCGGCGGAAGGGTAAAAGACCTGCCGGGTGTACGTTACCACATCGTTCGTGGTAGCCTCGATACTGCCGGTGTAAAAGACCGTAAGCAAAGCCGCAGTAAATACGGTACCAAGAAAGAGAAAGCCAAGAAATAATCATTAACCATCGTCTATCAAATAATACCGAATACAAGACATGCGTAAGTCACAACCCAAAAAGATCCCTTTAGCTCCAGATCCAAAGTTTAACGATAAACTGGTTACACGTTTCGTGAACAACCTGATGTGGGAAGGAAAGAAAAGCGTTGCCCTGAATATCTTCTATGATGCCCTTGAAAAAGTGGCAAAGCAAACCGGTGAAGACGGGTACGAGGTTTGGAAAAAAGCATTGTCTAACGTAACTCCGGGTGTGGAAGTGCGCAGCCGCAGGATCGGGGGCGCTACTTTCCAGATCCCTTCTGAAGTAAGGCCTGACCGTAAGGTTTCGCTGAGCATCAAGTGGATGGTACGTTATAGCCGCGAGCGCAATGGCCGCAGCATGGCTGATAAACTGGCTAATGAAATCATCGCTGCCAGCAAGGGCGAAGGCGCCGCTTTCAAAAAGAAAGAAGATACCCACAGGATGGCTGAAGCCAATAAGGCTTTCGCCCACTTCAGGGTTTAATCAAAACATATTCATTGAGGGCCTCCCGGATACGGGAGGCTTTTTTATGCCCATACATGGCCTGAAAGGCATTCATGCCCATACCCATCACCCATTGAAGGTGGATAAATCGCCGGGGAAATGATGCTGCATATCAAAAATATTCGTACCTTTGCGGCGCTAAAAGCTTCGGCTGGGTTTTACGGTGTCGGACTATTTAGCGTCATATGAGAGCCTAATCCCACATATCGATCCTCAGACAATGCACGCCAGCTTGCCTTTGTCGGGGATTAGTGCACAGAATCCATCCCGAATTTTAAGATCACCGGAATTAAACCCGGTCATCCAATCAAACAAAATCATTCAACTACTAATAATCGTTAACAATGGCAGATTTACGTTATCAACGCAACTTTGGTATTGCCGCTCACATTGATGCCGGTAAAACCACAACTACAGAGCGTATCCTGTACTACACCGGTGTAAACCATAAACTGGGTGAGGTACACGAAGGAGCCGCTACCATGGACTGGATGGCACAGGAACAGGAAAGGGGTATTACCATCACTTCCGCCGCCACCACTTGTTACTGGAACTTCCCGACCAACCAGGGTCAGAAAACTCCGGAAACAAAACAATATAAATTCAACATCATTGATACTCCGGGCCACGTAGACTTCACAGTGGAAGTGGAGCGTTCTCTCCGTGTACTCGACGGCCTCCTGGCTTTGTTCTGCGCTGTATCCGGCGTGGAGCCACAGTCTGAAACCGTTTGGCGCCAGGCGAACCGCTACCGCGTTCCAAGGATAGGTTTCGTAAATAAAATGGACCGCAGCGGCGCCGACTTCCTGAATGTTGTAAAACAGGTAAAAGAAATGCTGGGTGCGAAAGCCGTTCCCCTGCAGTTGCCCATCGGCGCTGAAGATAATTTCAAAGGCGTGGTTGACCTGATTACCATGAAAGGTATCATTTGGGAAGATGCAACCCAGGGCATGACATACCAGGTTGTACCTATACCTGAAGATATGGTGGAAGAAGTGAACGAATGGCGCCAACACCTGGTGGAAGCCGTTGCTGAATATGATGACAAACTGATGGAGAAGTTTTTCGACGACCCCAACAGCATCACTGAGCAGGAAATGCATGAAGCCATCCGCAAGGCGGTGATCGATATCTCTATCATCCCTATGATGTGCGGTTCTTCATTTAAAAATAAGGGTGTTCAAACCGCGCTCGATGCCATCTGCCGTTACCTGCCAGGTCCGGCCGATATTGAAGCCGTAACCGGAACAAACCCTGATAATGGTGAAGCAGTGATCCGCAAGGCCGACGCGAAAGAACCTTTTGCAGCCCTGGCCTTTAAGATCATGACCGACCCATTCGTAGGACGACTGGCCTTCTTCCGCGCATACAGCGGGCACCTCGATGCAGGTTCTTATGTGTTGAACACACGTACTGGTAAGAAAGAAAGGATCAGCCGCATCATGCAGATGCATGCGAATAAGCAAAATCCAATCGACTTCATCGAAGCCGGTGATATTGGAGCTGGCGTTGGATTCAAGGATATCAAAACGGGTGATACACTCTGTGATGAAAACAACCCGATTGTACTCGAAGCCATGACTTTCCCTGAGCCAGTAATCTCTATCGCCGTTGAGCCTAAAACACAGGCTGACGTTGATAAGATGGGCATGGCAATTGCCAAACTGGTGGAAGAAGATCCTACGCTGCGCGTGAAGACTGATGAAGAAACCGGGCAAACCATCCTGAGTGGTATGGGTGAATTGCACCTGGAGATCATTGTAGACAGGATGAAGCGTGAGTTCAAAGTGGAAATCAACCAGGGCGCTCCCCAGGTAGCTTATAAGGAAGCTTTCCAATTGACCATTGAACACCGCGAAACCCTGAAAAAGCAAACGGGTGGACGTGGTAAGTTCGCCGATATCATTTTCGAAATCGGGCCCGCCGATGAGGAGTTCCTGAAAGAAAATGAAGGTAAAACCACTTACCAGTTTGTAAACTCTTTATTTGGTGGTTCAATCCCTAAGGAATTTGTACCTGCCATTCAGAAAGGTTTTGAAAGCGCGATGAACACAGGTGTATTGGCCGGATACCCCCTGGACAATATGAAGATCAACGTGAAGGACGGTAGTTTCCACGCGGTTGACTCCGACGCTATGTCGTTTGAACTTTGCGCCAAGCAAGGCTTCCGTGAAGCCGGCCGCAAAGCCAAGCCGGTATTGCTTGAGCCAATCATGAAGGTGGAAGTGCTGACGCCTGATCAATACATGGGTGATGTAACCGGTGACTTGAACCGTCGCCGTGGTATGCTTGAAGGTATGGACAGCAAGCATGGCGTTCAGGTGATCAAGGCTAAAGTGCCCCTGAGTGAAATGTTCGGTTACGTTACGCAGTTACGTTCATTGTCGAGCGGCCGTGCCACTTCAACCATGGAGTTCAGCCACTATTCCCCGGCTCCGAACAACATCGCTGAAGAAGTGATCGCGAAAGCCAAAGGAAAAATGAAGATCGAAGATTAATTTTCCTGATAATAGTGAAAGCCCCGTTCCAAAAGAGCGGGGCTTTTTTATGCGTTTGTTGTTTGATTTTCCTGCATGATGGCTTCGCCTGTTTTGCGGATGTCGAGGGCGAGTTTATGAATGAATTCAAGCTGGTCGCTTAAATGCTTGTCAGAAACTTGCTGCGGTTTTTTTGCAGACTCAGGAAATTGTATAACCGGGATGCCTGATAAAGGGTCAAGTTTTGATAAAGTGTCGGCCAGTAAACGGTATATGCGCCTGATGATGGGGATGTGCGCATCCTGCACCTGCGGCTTGCCCGGTTGCATCTGTTCGGCGGCCAGGCTGGCAACATTAGCTGATAAAAGTTGGTTCAGCACCACAAACTGGTAACTTTCTTTCGGTGCCTGTTGTTTGCTTTTTGGTTCCGTAATCATCCGGTGAAAAGCGGCCGACAAGTTGGCCATATGCACGTACAGGTCTTTACGGGCCAGCCGGTAAGCGACAGGGTTTATAGCCACGCCGGTAAGTTGTTTCGCAATTTGTTCGAGGTAGCTAATGTTGGCGCGCAATACATACGTCATGTGCTGCCGGAATTGGTTTGATTCCCAGTTTGGGAACAGCCAGTGGTTGGCCGCGTAAGCCAACCCAAATCCAATGGCGGTATCTATCATGCGTTCCGTGACCAGGTTGATGAAATCAAAACCCATCAGGTGCAGCACAATCAGCAGGTAAGGCGTGATGAATACCACCATGATGATATAGTTCAACCGTTGAAACGTATAGGTGCCAATCATGAAAAAAATCACCAGCGCGTATAAAATGGTTTCGTCGCGGATGAACCAGAGCAATCCGAACGCGATGATGCCGCCGGCGACGGTGCCGGTAATTCTTTCGATATTTCGCTGACGGGTCAGGCTGAAACCCGGTTTTAGGATAATCATTACCGTTAGTATGATCCAGTAACTGTGTTCGCCGTACGATAAGGAGAGGGCGACCAGGTATGCCAGCAGGCAGGTGAGCGACATACGCAGGGCATGGCGGAACGCGGCCGAATTGATGCTGAGGTTGTTAAAGAAAATAAGGGGGTTGATGACCTGGTGCGTAACAAATTTTGAGAAATCCTGTTCTGTGCCGAGGTCATGCCTTTTTGGCCCGATGCCTTTGAAGTACAAGTTGATTTGCTGAATCATTTCCCCGATCTGCCGGAGGTTGACCAGTATTTTTTTTAGGATGATGGAACTGCTGCCGTCGTCCATTGCATCGATCCTGGATTTGAGGTTGTCGAGCTCAGGCAGCCAGGCATATTCCGTCACTTCCTTCCTGTTTGATTGTATGGCAAGCCCGGCCCGGTCTATCGCTTCCGCCATGCGCCTGATGATGGCGGCAATATCCGGCAGCAGATCTGTATGGCTGTATTTCTCCTTTAACTTTCCATAATCATACCAGGTGGCATTGACCTGGTCGAATAAGTCAACAGCGTTCACAAAACTGAACATCAGCATACGGCCTGTACGTGTTGATTCCCGGAGTATGGCCCGGTTTTTAAACAGCAATTCCCTGGTGATGTCCTGTTTTTCGTTTACGCGTACCTGTTGGGTGAGCAATTGTTTGTAAATGTCCTCATGGTCTGTGCCTGATTCATACATGGATGCCTTGAGGTTCAGGTATGTGGCGGTTTCGTGTAAGGTTTCACCCAATGCCCTTTGCGCCGGCCTGTTGGGTGATAATTGGTTGAACAGTATGGCAACCAACATGTACCAGGTACCTCCGGCAATGATCCAGGCGCTTTCGAGGCAAGTGGTGTGGACTGTCTCAATTTCACGCATACGGATGATCATGATCAGCAAAGCAGCGGCGCCAACAAAAGCGGCCCTGTTCCCGTAAACGCCAATCATCGTAAAGAAGAAACTACTGCTTACCAGCAACAATCCGAGGGCCCATGGAGAATGGTTAACGAGGCCTGTGAGTACAGACATGATGCCTATAAACCCAATGCTGTACAGCATGCCATTACGCTTGTCTTTTACCGGCCCGGGGATATCACTGATACTGACGCAGAATGCTCCTGTAGCTAAAAGGATACCTGTATGAAAATCACCCAGGTAGGAAAAAATGATGACGGGCAGGATGATCTCCAGGGTAACGCGGACGCCATCAGCCAGGTATTGGCTGAACAAAAAGTATTGTATTTTTTTTCCGTCAACCATTCATGGATATGTTGTTATCTGGAAAAGGGTTGGGGGTATCCCCGCCATACCATTCGGTATAAAATTGCTGCAGGAATGATTCCATAAACAGGTGCCTGTTTTCCGCGAGGGTTTTACCGGATTCCGTGTGCATCAAATCTTTCAGCAACAATAATTTTTCATAAAAATGATTGATGGTGGGCGAATGGTTGTTCCGGTAGCTTTCTGCATCCAGGTGCTTCACCGGTGCCTGCATCGGGTCAAACAATAGCCTGTTTTTAAATCCACCGTAATGAAAAGCCCTGGCAATGCCAATCGCGCCCAAAGCGTCTAACCTGTCTGCATCCCGTACTACGAAGAGCTCGGGCGATTCAAAAGAACTTGTTTGGCGACCACCCTTAAAGGAAATATGACGGATGATTTGCGCTACATGTTCAATAATCTCTTCGTCTGCTGAAATACTTCTAAGGAATTGGGATGATTTGGCAGGCCCGATTTCCTCATCCCCGTTATGAAATTTCGCGTCGGCGATATCATGCAGTAAAGCGCCTAACTCCACAATGGTCATATTAACCGGCTCCTGCGCGCCGATGATTTTCGCGTTTGTCCATACCCGTTGGATATGAAACCAGTCGTGGCCGGCTTCTGCATTCGAAAGTTCTTTTTTTACGTATGCTACTGTAGCCTCAATGATTTGCGCATGTTGCATAGGAATGTGTTATGGTTGGTTTCCGTTTGTTTGATCCGCGAAACCGGATGACTGATGTTGTTTCTGTTGTACAAATTTGTTGATCCTGCTGGTGAGAATGGTTGACAGCAGCACTGAGCCAATTACCACATAACCGAGGGTGTTGAAGTGTTCGATAAAGCCATCTTCGCGCTGTACCACAATCAATCCGGCGATGGCTGCGGCTATACCTCCTGAAATTTGTTGCACGGCGGAATTGATGCTCATAAATGCACCCCTGTCGTGCAATTCAGGAACAGAACTGTTTAATGCGTTTGATGAAATGCCCCGCGAAAGAATGCCCATAAATAATATCACGTTTACGAAAATGACCCAAAAAAGCGGGGTATGGTCCAGGTTCGTATAAATATACACCATGCAAATGGTTATGGCAGAACCAATGGCAAATGTATTAAACCTGCCTGCCTGGTCACTGATTTTACCGATGAGCGGGCCCATAATAATCGTAAAGATGCCTGTGACACTATACAGTACGGGCAATTGTTCCATACTCAGGCCGATGTTATGGATGCTGAACGCGCTGCCAAATGGCATGAGCATGAATCCTCCGGTAGCGAGCAGCGTTGTTGCTGTGAAGGATAGGATATATGATGGGTTCGACACGGTACGGAGCAGGTGCCTGAATGGATGGCTGGCGGAAGGGTGGCCCAGGTGCCCCGTGATGGGTTTCATATACCAATAGATGGCAAAACCTGCTGGGATACCGATGCCCGCAATCACCCAAAATGGTGCATGCCAGTCGAAATGATTCGCTAATGCCAATCCAACAGGAATGCCCATTATCTGGCTCGCTGCAAAAGCCATTTGTACAAATCCCATCACCCTGCCCCTGACTTCTGCCTTAAACAAATCCGTGATGATGGCCATATTGATGGAACTCAGCACTCCGCCAAATAAACCGGTGATGATGCGTGCGGCCAGCAGGAAATGGTAGTTGGGCGATAAAGCGCAGAAAACCGTACCAAGAATAAACCCGCTGTAAAAAAACAACAGTAATTTTTTCCGGTCATACTTGTCGGCAAAACCGGCTGCCAGGATGCCCGATGCGCCCGCGCTGAATGCGTAAGCGGAAACAACCAGGCCAAACTGGGCCGGGCTGATGGTTAATTCATCCAATAGGAATGCGCCCAAAGGCGACAACACCATGAAATCGAGAATGACGGTGAATTGCAAAAAACTCAACAGGGTAATAATGAATACCTGGTATGGGGTAAATATGCTTTGCTTAATTTTAAATAACATCTTTCGGGGATACAAATTTACGCCATCCCTTTGTATTGAATTCCCATCGCTGAAATCGCCAATGTGCCGCTTATCAAATATTTCATATATGTGTCCATAATTTTTTAATCTTTGTACCCGATAATCTTACGCATATGATAGTCTGATTGCCTAAGGGCACTTTCCTTTTTTCCGCCATAGCGGTCCATCTTTCATTTCTTTCATTGAAACCAATCATATGCCATCCAAATCAGTTAGGCGGGGAACCGCTATCATTTCCATTATCCGCGAATCCCTGAAAGGCGAGGAGCAGGATTTCACAACAGGCAGCATCCGCCGCGCGGTTTTATTGCTGGCGATACCGATGATGCTTGAAATGTGTTTAGAAAGTGTATTTGCCGTTGTAGATATATTTTTTGTCAGCCACTTGGGCAAGCATGCCACATCAGTTGTAGGGCTTACCGAATCATTAATCACGATTATATATTCCCTCGCGATCGGCATCAGTATGGCTGCCACTGCAGTGGTGGCGCGCCGGATTGGCGAAAAGGACCCTGAAGCCGCGAGCCGTGCAGGTATGCAATCTGTTGTTGTGGCTTTTATTGTGACAGGATTGATCAGTGTGGCCGGTGTCATATACGCAGAAGAACTCTTGCTCCTGATGGGGGCGGAGCAAGCCTCGGTTGCTTACGGTATAGGATACACGAAAATAATTTTCGCCAGCAGCCTGGTGATCATGCTGCTCTTTTTGCTGAATGGAATTTTCAGGGGGGCAGGTAATGCCATGATGGCCATGAAAAGCTTATGGTTGGCGAACGCCTGTAATATCATACTTTGTCCTTTGCTCATCAGGGGCTTAGGTCCTGTACCAGCCATGGGGCTTGAAGGCGCGGCCTGGGCAACCAGCATAGGCCGAGGCATAGGCGTATCTTACCAGTTGTACCATTTGTTCCGTGGGGAACAGTCGTTGCGGTTTACCTGGAAACAACTGAAACCCGACTGGCCGATTATCCGTTCTTTGGTCAACATATCCTGGCCTGCAACCATGCAGTTTATCATTAGCTCCGGCAGTTGGATTGTGTTGGCGAGCCTGGTGGTTACTACAGGCCATAGTGTGGCCAGCGCGGGTTACCAGATCGCGATCCGCCTTGTCATTTTCTTCCTTTTGCCGGCATGGGGCATGAGTAATGCGGCTGCTACACTGGTTGGACAAAACCTGGGAGCCGGCCAACCTGCCCGTGCGGAAGAATCTGTGTGGAAAACGGCGAAATACAATATGGTATTCATGGGCATCGTATCCATCATTCTCTTCCTGCTCGCACAACCCATCATCTCCATATTTACAAAGGAAAAAGAAGTGGCGGATTACGCGGTGATGGCCGTTCGGATACTCAGTGTGGGCTATTTATTTTATGGGATTGGCATGGTGATGGCGAATGCCTTTAACGGGGCAGGCGACACACGAACGCCCACCATCATCAATTTGTTCGGGTTTTGGTTTTTTCAGATCCCTTTGGCCTGGTTTTTAGCGGTACAATTGAATTGGGGCCCCGTGGGTGTGTTTACGGCCGTACCAGTCGCGGAGACAGCCATTTCCATCACAGCCTTAATTTTATTCCGAAAAGGAAAGTGGAAATTGAAAAAAGTATAGCCTACTAACGTTATTGGATAAACGAAGAAATTTCCTGTACTAATTTATCTGCAATCGGTAAATCGGGATTATTATATGTTTTCATGTTCTCCGCCCGGTTGGCAGGCGCTGTTTTGAGAACATGGTTCATGCCGTCAATGATAATCAGCTTTGCAGAAGGCTGGGCAGCCGAGAGTTTCCGGGCGTCTTCCTCTTCTACCTGGATATCCGTTGTACCCTGGATGATGCAAACAGGAATTTTTAACGAAGCGATAATTTTAGTGGGGTCATATTTCATCCAGCTGATCAGGTATGGCTGAACCGACGGGCGGAACAGGCTGGCGAGTAAAGGGCTTGTTTTATGAACTGTAAGGCCTGCGTCGAGACTGTCGAGAATACTAAATGCTTCGTCTTTTATCATTTTTGGTTGGGCAGATAATTGCCTGCGGAGGGTGGTTCCTGCCGGTTCGCCGGGGCCGGCTAACGAAATAAAACCATTGGCTCCTTCAGAGGCCAGCATACCTATTAAAGAACCTTCGCTGTGGCCAAGGATATAAAACGAAGGGAACCTTTTGCTATTTTTTAGCCAGGCCAGCCAATCTGATGCATCCTGGACCAATTGCTCAAACCTCAGGTCTTCTTCTTTCATGCCCGCGGCTGCACTGGCAGCGATCCCTCTTTTATCATATCGTAAACTGGCAATACCTGACCCGGTTAACTGCCTGGCCAGCATTTGAAGGGAATTGTTTTTTGTCATCATGCTGTTCCCGTTACGGTCTGTTGGTCCGGAACCTGCAATGATCAGTACCACGGCTTTCACATCAATGTTTTGGGGCACACATAGAGTACCAGACAATTTTCCATTCTTTGTTTCTAAGACAACATCTTCTTCTTTAAAAACAGGAATCTCTTGCGCCCGGGCATTAGATAGCCAAAGATTGAAGCAAAAGATGACAATTGACATCAAGGATAAAATCAATTTGCGCATACGGTCATTATTAATTTTGTTAAAGATAGAATGAAGCAGGTCATTATTTTTATCTTACTTCTGCATTTTATGGCATTATTTTCGCAGGATATATTAAAAAATAACTCATGAAACGCCTGTTCTTTTTATTATTTACCTGCATGATCTCAATCCCGGTTGCATCATTCGCGCAGAAAAAATCACTGGAAATGGATCATGAAAACTTTTTCAGGATAGGCGTTAAAGCAGGTTTGAATATCAATAAAGTGAAAGGGAAATCTTTTTCAGACGCATTTAGCTATAATTACCAGTTAGGTGGCTTTCTTCAGTTTAATCTAACCAATCGAATCGGCATCCAACCGGAAATCAGTTTTGTACAATCATCCGCAGAGGTTACAGATGATGGCACGGTGATTTACGATGACATATTTGGTGGCGGGAGCCAGGCTAAAGCAAAACTTAGTTCATTGGAGATCCCTTTGTTATTGAATGTGAATATCGGGAACAGCAAAAGGGTCAAGTTTCAAATAGGGCCTGCCTTTAATACTGTGCTCCAGGAAAAGTTCAGGAACCTGTATCTGCAGCAGGATATTTATAAAAAAACAGAGTGGAGCGCCATCACCGGGATATGGTTCCAATTGCCATTCATCAATGCAGGAGCCAGGTATAAGCTGGGGCTTACCAATGTTAATGGTATTGATAACCGCGAGGATTGGAAGAACCAGGCTTTTCAGTTGTTTGTTGGATTTACATTTTAGTTTTTTTCTTTTCAAATCATGCATTTATTCCCGCCAGATTAATCCCGGCATTTTGTTATTTGCCGGATTAATCCATTACCATGTTATATGATCCAGAAGATTTGGTGGTATTCGACATTGAAACCATCAGCGAAGCGCCATCATTTGCGTCATTATCACCCGAATGGAAGTCATTGTGGGAATCAAAAGCCGGCAGGTCTTTGTTGCCTTCCGAACCGGTCGAAGAATCGTACGCGTCAAGGGCCGCGGTGATGGCAGAATTTGCCCGGGTGATATGCATCAGTATGGGGTATTTTTTGCGGGATGCACAAACAGGTCGTTTATGCTTCAGGGTAACATCCTGTTATGATCATGATGAAAGGCAATTGTTGCAAACCTTTTTGCAGAAACTGGAGCTTTGTTTTCAAAGAAGGAAATCTGCGATGCTGGCAGGCCATAATATCCGGGAGTTCGATGTACCCTTTGTATGCCGCAGGTTATTGGTGCATGGCATAGCCATACCTTCATACCTGAATTTTCAATTGATGAAACCCTGGGAAATAAAAGTGGCTGACAGTTTCCAGTTGTGGCGTTTTGGGGATTATAAGCAGTTTACCTCTCTTCGTTTACTCGCCGCCGTTATGAGGGTGCCTTCCCCGAAGGATGATATTGATGGCAGCCTGGTTGGCCCTTTATACTGGGGAACGGCAGATGATGAAGCCAGGATAAAACAATTACAAAGGATATCGGCTTATTGCACGAAGGATGTTGTGGCAACGGCGAATATCCTGTTGCGCTTCATTCAAATGCCCCTGGTGGGGGAAGAAGATGTGCAAATAGCCGATGAATGATTCTATGATCAGTTTACTTTCTTAACCATGATTACATATACGGGAAAGTGATCGCTGTAACCATAGTTATACGTGATGCCGTCCCAGGTCCTTCTGCTGTACCCCCTCCATTTACCCGTTTTCTGAACCATGAATTCACGGTTGAAAATCATGGATTTCAGGTAATGGTAACCCGGTTGCTCTTTATTGAGCCAGGCGCCTGTGAAGATGATTTGATCGAATAATGACCAGGCATCCTGGTATGGTGTGGTACCTATGCCCCTTTTGTACATTTCGTACCAGGGGTTAAAAACATCAGTTGGTTCTTTCACATCGCTCAGCTTGCCTTTCGACTTGATTACTTTGGTTAAGCTGGGGCTCACGGGGTCATCGTTCAGGTCACCCATCAGGATGATTTTTGCATGGGGCTGAATGGCCTGAATCGAATCCATGCTTTTACGGCAAACCGATGCCGCTGCAGCACGGCCGGGCATAGAGCGTTCTTCTCCACCTGAACGGGAAGGCCAGTGGTTTACGTACACATGTACCGTATCACCATCCATCACCCCTTTTACATACAGGATGTCGCGGGTATAATAGGCGTCTTTTGAGCCGCCGGGCAACTGAACAAACAAAGGTGCGCTGCTCAATACCTTAAAGTATTTGGGGTTGTACAACAATCCTACGTCAACACCCCTGCGGTCAGGGGAATCGTAATGAACGATCTTCCATTTCCTTTCCTTCAGTTTAGGCATTTTCACCAGGTCGTTCAACACCGTATCATTTTCAATTTCCGCAACACCCAGGATAGCCAGGCCATCCGGGTTGATATCGGTTCCGATCATCGACAAAACGCCAGACAACCTGTCGAGTTTATCCCAATAAATGGCTGAATTGTACCGGCGGGCGCTTTCAGGCAAAAATTCCTCATCATCCACAATCGGGTTATTGACGGTGTCGTACAGGTTTTCCAGGTTGTAAAAACCTATTATGGAAACTTTGTATTTGTTGGCCTGGGCATTGGCAATTAAACTGAATATCAGGCAAAAGGCGGGTAAAATAATTTTCTTCATACTAAAAATTCTGTCCAAAGGTAAACAGTTGGCCGTTAATATGTGGTTATCTTATTGAAAAACAACTGTTATTTATGAAAAAAATCCAGTTTTGCGCTGTACTTTTGCCCATTCAATAACTGCATATGCTAAGAAAATTTTTTTCAGTGTCCGGCTTATTGCTGTTGGCCCTGGCAAACCTGCAAAAAACGCAGGCACAGGTTAAGCAAACAGCCAATAACGGGGACACGACCGTTCTCGAGGAATTGAAGGACATGACCTTGGACAACATTCCGGTGATTACCCTCGACGAAAATGATGCGCAAGACGGAAGTGCGCAAAATATATCTTCCCAGTTAACGGCCGGAAGGGACCCTTACCTGAACGCGGCCACTTTCAAATTCAATGCCGTACGTTTCAGGATCAGGGGTTATGATGCCGACTTGTTCAGCACATATATGAACGGAATGCCTATGGAAAACCTGGATAACGGGTTTACACCATTTGGATTATGGGGCGGTTTGAATGATGTGTTACGCAACCGCGATTATTCTCACGGCCTGCGCGCAACCCCTTATGGCTTTGGTGACCTTGGTGGTTTGAACTACCTCGATACTCGCGCATCCTACCAGCGCAAACAGACCAGCATCAACTACGCTTTATCTAACCGGAACTATGCGCACCGACTGATGGTAACGCATTCAACCGGTCTGAATAAAAAAGGATGGGCATTCAGTGGTTCTATTTCCCGCCGCTGGGCCGATGAGGGTTATGTAGATGGAACCTATTACGACGGCTGGTCATTCTACGCCGGCATCGACAAGCGTTTCAGCGGAAAACACCTCCTCTCACTGGTTATGTTTGCAACGCCTACCGAAAACGGCCGCCAGGGTTCTTCCGTAGAAGAGATGAGGGATATCGCTGGAACTAATTACTACAACCCATTCTGGGGTTACCAGAATGGCAAAAAGCGCAACGCCAGTATCGCCCGCTCATTCCAGCCATTCGCCATCCTGACGCATGATTGGAAAATCAGCGACAAAATGAGCCTGATGACGGCCGCTACTTTTGGTGGTGGTAAACGCAGTACCACCGGCCTCGACTGGTACAACGCGAAAGACCCGCGCCCGGATTATTACCGTTACCTGCCCAGCTACCAGCTTGACCCATTCTTCCGGCAGCAGGTACTGGATGAACTTACCAACGACATTAACAAGCGCCAGATTAACTGGGATGAATTGTACAATACAAACTACAGTTCTTTTGAAACCATCAATAACGTGAATGGCATCGCCGGAAACTCAGTTTCGGGCAGGCGTTCCCGTTATATCCTGGAAGAGAGGGCAATCAATACCATCAAGTATGGTTTCAATGCCACTTTGAATGCCGCTTTGAGGGAAAATGTAACCCTCTCCGCCGGCGCGTCATTCCAGTCGCAAAAAAATAATTATTTCAAGCAGGTGGAAGACTTGCTGGGCGGCGAGTTTTATGTTAATATCAACCAGTTCGCGGAAAGGGATTTCCCCAATAATAACAACGCGAACCAAAATGACCTGAATACGCCAAACCGCATCCTGCGCGAGGGCGACAAATTTGGTTATGATTATGATATCAATATCAAACGCGCCTCAGCCTTTATACAAACCGTGGTTAAATTCCGCAAGATTGATTTCTTTGTTGGTGTGGAACATAACTACACACGCTTCTGGCGACATGGAAATTACCGTTCAGGCATCTTCCCTGAAAATTCATTTGGCCGTTCCAAGGCTTATGATTTCTACAATTACTCTGCAAAGGGTGGCATTACGTATAAAATCGATGGCAGGAACTACATCTATGCCAATGGTTTGTATATGACACGCGCGCCTTTCTTCGAAAATGCATTCATCGCCCCCCGTACCAGGGACTTTGTTCAGTCTGACCTGAAATCTGAACGCATCACTTCCGCGGAAGCAGGTTATGTGATGAACGCGCCAAAAGTGAAACTGCGTGCCAACGCCTATTACACAATGATCCGCAACCAGATCAATGTGCTGACTTTCTATCACGATGAGTTCCGCAACTTTGTGAACTATGCGATCAGTGGTATTGGCAGGGTACATACCGGGGCAGAATTTGGAGCGGATGTAAAATTGTATAAAGGCTTAAGCCTGAATGCAGCCGCCGCATTTGGCAGGTACCTGTATAACAGCCGTCAACGCGCAACGGTTACGGTTGATAACAGCGCTGCCGAACTGGAAAGGGGAACCATCATCTATTCCGAAAATTTCCGTGTGCCCACGCCACAGGAAGCATACAGCATCGGATTGGATTACCGTTCACCGAAATTCTGGTTCCTGAATGTGAATGTGAATTTCTTTGACCACATGTACCTTGATTTCAACCCGATCCGCCGTACGGCTTCCGCTACCAATGGCGTAGACCCGAACAGCAAACTCTGGTCTGATATCATTGACCAGGCGAAGCTTCCTTCACAATACACAGTGGACGCTTTCGCGGGTTATTCCTGGTTGATGAACAGGCGCTTCCCATCAATGAAGAAGAGGACTTTCCTGGTATTCAACCTGGGTGTGAATAATATCCTGAATAATAAAAACGTGGTTTCCGGCGGATTTGAGCAACTCAGGTTCGATTTCTCCGAAAAGAACACGCAAAAATTCCCTGATCGTCGCTTTTTCAACTACGGCATTAACTTTTTTGCCAGCGTTGGGCTGCGGTTTTAACCATATACATTATCTCATTTAATATAAAAGCCAAGACATGAATACAATTTCTAAATGGATGAAAGCCGCGGCCATGATCATCGGTATCGCGAGCCTGAGCGCCTGTAAAAAAACATTTGATCAGCCGCCCGGTCCAGCCGATCCAAACATCGTTGCCAATATGAGCATCGCCAACCTCAAGGCCCTACATACCACACCAAGGGCGTATGATATCATTACACAGGATATCATCATTTCCGGTGTTGTTGTTGCCAACGACAAAAGCGGAAACTTTTACAAGCAACTGTTTATCCAGGATACAACAGGGGCCATTCAAATACTGTTAGACGCAACCGACCTCTATGGCAGTTATCCGGTTGGAAGAAGGGTATTTGTAAAATGTAAAGACTTATGCCTGAGCGATTACAATAATACCATACAACTGGGTGTAAAAGCGAATATCAATGGAGTGCCTTCACAGGAAGGTATCCCTGCCGCTTCAGTGGGCAGGCACTTGATTGGCGGTTCATTGAATAATCCGGTTGAGCCCATTGAAGTAACATTGAACGACCTGACCACCAATATGCAGAACAGGTATATCAATGCGTTGATTAAACTGAACGATTACGAATTCATTCCCGCCGATACCAGCAAAACCTATTCTGATACTTCAGTGTACAAAGCCACAACAAACCTGAATATCAAGAATTGCCAGAGCAATGTGCAGACAATTGTCCGCACCAGCGCGTATGCTGATTTTGCAGCCAAAAAGGTTCCAACCGGTAATGGCAGCATCACCAGCATTTACACAGTATTTGGCACCACCCGCCAGTTACTGGTGCGCGATACAAGCGACGTTCAATTTAATAACCCACGCTGCGGTTCAGTACTGCCCCCACGTATGAGCATCGGGCAACTCCGCCAGATGTACACAGGTTCAGGCATTAAAATCACGACGCCTGCGTCTATCGGTGGTGTAGTGATATCTGATGCAGCCAGCCGAAATATCTCAGCAGGTTCATTTGTACTGCAGGATGGAAACTCTGCCATCCTTGTATATTATGGAGGTACCATTACATATAATGTAGGTGACTCGGTGAATATTGATATCACAAACGACTCTCTGATTGTTTTCAGGGGTTCGCTGGAACTGAAAAAACAATTCGGCAGCGCCACGCCTGGTGTTTCCGCGACTAACCGTGTTGTAACGCCGGTTACACGAACCATTTCTGAAATCAACACCGCGATGAACGCGCCTCTGGGAACCGCTGACCATATCGAATTCCGCCTGGTGCGTATTGAGAATGCAACCATGTCTGGTTCAGGCGCCACGTACAGTGGTAACAAGACCCTGACGGATGCAAGCGGTAATATGACAATGTTCACCAGCAGTTCAGCCCTGTTTTCCGGTTCAAATTTCTTTACAACACCGAAAACATATACCGGCTACTGCAGTTTCTTTAATACAACCAAGCAATTCCAGATCAGGAACCTTACGGATGTACAATAAGGAAACGATAGGATTGCATTATATCACAATGAGATGAGCTTTCATGGGGCTGTCATCAGGCAGCCTCATGCTATTTTTCCGGTGGCCCGGAAAATCAAGACCAAACAACGACACATGAAGAAAATTTTAACCCTGCTGTTTGTACTGGCCTCATTGGTCAGCTATTCACAGTCAACCACATTAGTGATCAGCCAGGTGTATGGTGCGGGTGGTAATGCCGGCGCGCCGTTGAATGCTGATTATGTGGAATTGCATAATATTTCCGGCGTTTCACAAAGCCTTGCCGGACTGTCCATTCAGTACGCATCAGCCACCAATACCAACTGGACGGGTGTCAGCGCATTGCCATCCGTATCAATACCTGCAGGTGGTTATTTCCTGATTCAAATGAGCAGCACCGGAACCAATGGTTCTCCGCTTCCAACCGTAGATTACCAGGCGGCGCCTACCATAGCCATGTCGGCCACATCCGGTAAAGTGGCGTTGGTAGACGGTACCACACCTTTAACAGGATGCCCAACCACCAATGTTATCGACTTGGTAGGTTATGGTACCGCAAACTGTTCCGAAACTGCACCTACAACAGTTTTAAGTGTTAATGATGCAGCTTTCAGGAACAATGGTGGTTGTACGGAAACCAATAATAACCTCTCTGATTTTTCATTGGCAGCGCCTGCACCACGCAACTCCGCTACACCAATTTTTATTTGTGGCACACCGCCGCCCGCCCCGGTTTTAACCATCACCGGAACCGTTAATGATTTTGGTAACGTAACTGTGGGAAGCAGTTCAGCGTCACAATCATTCAGCGTATCAGGTACAAACCTGACCGGCGCACCGGGTAATATCAGCATCACAGCTCCCAGTACGAATTTCCAGGTATCTCTCGATAACATCACCTGGTTCTCATCCATCAATATACCATTCACAAGCGGCACATTGAATGCTACACAGGTATTCGTACACTTTACACCGCAATCTGCCGGGCCCCAGTCTGGAAATATCAGTATCAGCGGAGGTGGCGTCAGTACGGCACTAACGGTATCGGTTAGTGGCAATGGCGTAGCGCCAACCACCCCGGTGATCAGCGCGACAGGTTCCATGGCTTTTGGTTCAGTGTGTGTGAATACAGTAGCAGGTCCAAACAACCTCAGCATATCAGGTTCCAACCTGACGAATCAGGACATTACTGTAGGCCCCCTTGCTGGCTACCAGTTTGCCACAGCCATTGCAGGCCCTTACAGCAATAGCCTGACCATCACACAACCCGGCGGTACATTCAGCCAGACTGTTTATGTAACTTTTAACCCAACGGCCGTTCAATCGTACAATGGAAGTATTTCCATTAATGGCGGAGGAATTGGCGCTGCGGTTTCAGTTGCTGCAACCGGCGAAGGTGTTAACACAGCAGGAACCGTCACCACAGGTTCTGCCAGCAATATCACCACCAACTCTGCAACACTTGCCGGAAGCATTACCGGAACTGGTTGTTCAGCGGTAACGGCTTACGGTGTAGAATACAGTACCATCAATGGTTTTGTAAATGGCACTGTGGTTAATTCAACTAACCTGAACGCGGGTAATTTCACTGCCGCATTGAGCGGATTGGCTCCTGCCACCACTTATTATTACAAGGCATTCATCACCAACGCAGGTGGAACCGTGTATGGAGTGCAGCGTTCGTTTATTACTGCCGCGCCACCACCTCCATCTTTAAACGCCACTTCACTGGCTGCATTTGGAACCATTTGTGTGAATACTACAGAAGGGCCTAATTCATTTACATTGAATGGCGTTAACCTCAGCACTGCCAATATCCAGGTAGGCCCATTGGCCGGATTTACATTCTCATCCAGCGCCACAGGTCCTTTTACCGACTCATTGGTAATCACCCAAACCGGTGGAACATTCAACCAGGAAATCTTTGTAACATTCGCTCCTCAAGTAGAGCAGTTGTATAATGGGAATATCCCTGTTACCGGTGCAGGTGCCAGCAGCATACTGGTTGCCACTATCGGTGCGGGCATTAATTCAACCGCGAGTTTGCTGACAGGCGATTCACTGATTATCTCCGCGAATATTGTTGAAGCTAAAGGTGAAATCCTCGACGGCGGTTGTTCAGATGTAACGTCTTATGGCATTGAATATAGCGGTATCAATGGATTCATCAACGGCTTTGGAACAAAAGTTCCAGCCAATAACCTGAACGGTGGCCTCTTCAACAGCCGCTTAACAGGGTTGGTACAAAACACCATTTACTATTATAAGGCTTATGCCGTCAACAATGGTGGTATTTCCTACGGAAGCCAGCGTTCATTTATTACACCGGCCATTCCGGGCGGATTGATCATCTATGGCGTGCCCATCCAGCGCGGCGGCATACTCCACTATTCTTTAAGTGGCATCAAGCCCGGCCATTATTCTGTTCGCATCCATAACAGCGTTGGCCAGTTGGTATTCCAACGCGATATCATTATTGCCGTGAACTTTATTGATGAAAGTTTCAACTTCCCGGCTACCTTGCCTATGGGCTTGTACAACCTCGAAGTAAGGAACCATGAATTCAAGATCCAGAAATCATTCCTGGTACAATAATAAAACTGAAAAATTTTCCCTAAGGCCCTGCAACAGGGCCTTTTTTTATGCCTCAATGGTTGGTGCTGTGTCAAGCTGTCAGATCAATTGAATTTGGTATTTTATTTGCCATGCTCAATAAAAAAAATGTCTATGCAAACAGGTCAGATCAGGGTACAAACAGAGAATATTTTTCCCATCATTAAAAAATTCCTGTATAGCGAACACGATATTTTTCTTCGCGAACTGGTATCGAATGCGGTAGATGCCACACAGAAATTAAAAACCCTGTCATCCATCGGTGAAGCCAAAGGTGAACTGGGGGAACTCAGGATTGATATCAGTGTGAACGCGGATGAAAAAACATTAACCATTTCAGACCGGGGCGTGGGCATGACGGCTGAAGAAGTTGACAAATACATCAACCAGGTAGCATTCAGCGGCGCAGAAGAATTTTTAAATAAATACAAAGGACAGAACGAAAACAATATCATCGGCCATTTCGGATTGGGCTTTTACAGTTCTTTTATGGTAAGTGAGCAGGTGGAAATTGTGACAAAGAGTTTCAGGGAGAACAGCCAGGCGGTTCGCTGGGTTTGTGATGGGAGCCCTTCTTATAGCATAGAGGAAACCGCCCGTGACGACCGTGGCACCAGCATCGTACTGCACCTGAATGAAGAAAGCAGGGAATTCCTGGAAGCCGACAGGGTGCGCACGGTACTCGAAAAATTCTGTCGTTTCCTGCCGGTGCCTGTTTATTTTGAAGACAAGCAAATCAATATCACCAATCCAGCCTGGACGCGAAAGCCATCCGAATTAAACGCGGACGATTACCAGCAATTCTATAAAGAATTATATCCTTTCAGTGAACCGCCATTATTCTGGATACACCTGAATGTGGATTATCCCTTCAACCTCACCGGTATCCTGTATTTCCCTAAGATCAAACAGAGTTATGAAATACAAAAGGACAAAATCCAGCTTTATAGCAACCAGGTTTTTGTAACCGATGAAGTGAAGGATATTGTCCCTGAGTTCCTGATGCTTTTGCATGGTGTCATCGACAGCCCGGATATTCCGCTGAATGTGAGCAGGAGCTATTTACAAGGCGATCCGAACGTCAAAAAAATCAATGCGCATATCACCCGGAAAGTGGCTGATAAGCTTGATGAAATTTTCCGTAACGACAGGAAATCGTTTGAGGAAAAATGGGAAAGCCTCGGTTTGTTTGTGAAGTATGGCATGATGACCGATGATAAGTTCCTGGATAAAGCCAACCAGTTTTTTGTGATGCAGGATGCCGGCGAAGCTGCAAAGTTCTATACCATGGATGAGTATAAACAGGCCGTGGAGGCTACACAGAAAGATAAGGATGGAAAATACGTAGTACTCTATAGCAGCAATACTGTGCAGCAGGACGCGTACATCCGCCAGGCAACAGCAAGGGGTTACCTGGTTGTGAAAATGGAAACCCTGGTAGATGCCGCTTTCATCAATAATATGGAAATGAAATGGGCCGATACCAGGTTCACCCGTGTGGATGCGGATATTGCCGAAAACCTCATCAATCCATCGGAAGCCGCTGAATCTGTTTTATCCAAAGATGAAGTGGAAACGGTAAAAACATTATTCAATAAACCGAAAGAAGGCCTGCACCTCAATGTGGAAGTAAAGGGTATGAGCTCCGATGCGCCCCCGGTAACGGCTACAAGGCCTGAATTTATGAGGAGGATGAAAGACATGGCCGCGATCGGAGGTGGCATGGCATCGTTTTATGCCGGAATGCCCGATGAAGTGCAGTTAACGGTAAACGGCAATCATCCTATAGTTAAATCCATACTAACGGAAACGGATACAGGCAAACAGGATATGCTGGTGAATAATCTGGCCGACCTCGCATTATTGTCACAAGGCTTGCTCTCTGGCAGCCACCTGACGGCTTTTATCAACCGCAGCGTTGACCTGATGGCGAAAAACCAGTCATGATGCCGACTCCCGCAGGTCGATGACTTTTAATTGCAGGTTAACTTGTCCGTTCCATTCGTTTTCATCGATGGTAAATACCAGGTCGATTGGTTTCCCGCTTTGAAGGATATGAAAACGGCCGGCCATATTAAAACCAATGCCTGTCATTACGGAATTTCCCTGGCGCACCTCAAAACGGAGGTGCGCTTCTTTTAATACCCTGGAGCCGCCTGTATTCCGCACCTTGCGGGCAATAAAAACCGGGCGCATATTATCCGGCCCGAAGGGTTCCATCTGCTCAAGGATTTTAAAGAAACCAGTAGTGATGTCCTTCAGGTCTATGTCGGCGTCGATGATAATTTCAGGAATCAATAAACGTTCTTCGATGCTGGAAGAAACCACTGCTTCAAATTGCCGGCTGAACGCGTCAAGGTTTTCCGGGAGCAGCGATAAGCCCGCTGCTGCGAAATGCCCGCCGTATCCCAGCAAATGCTCCCGGCAGGCATAGATGGCCTCGTACAAATTAAAGCCGGGCACACTCCGGGCGCTGCCGGCCAGCACATCCCCGCTGCGTGTCAGCACAACCGTAGGCCTGTAATAGTGTTCTATCAAACGGGAAGCTACAATACCAACCACACCTTTATGCCAATGTTCCCTGAACAGAACGGATGATTTTCTATTGATCAGTGCTTCGTCTGACCTGATGATTTCAAGCGCTTCTTCCGTTATGCTGCTGTCGGCTTCTTTTCGGTCGCTGTTATCTGCATGCAGCATGCCCGCGATGTCCAGGGCACGTTCAGGGTCCTGTTCAATAAACAGTTCCACTGCCTTGCGCGCGTCATCCATCCTCCCGGCCGCATTCACCCTGGGCGCGATCACAAACACCACATTGGTGATGGTCAGTTTTTTTTGTATGCCGCCTAATTTGATGAGTGAACGGATGCCGGGGCAGGGGTTCTCGTTGATTTTTTTGAGGCCGTGATAGGCGAGGGCCCGGTTTTCCCCTGTCATGGGAACAATGTCGGCCGCGATGGCTGTCGCGACAAGGTCAAGATATTCGTATAACCGTTCCCGTGAGATATTAAATGTTTCAGCTAATGCGCTCATCAGTTTGAAACCTACGCCGCAGCCGCATAGTTCCTTGTATGGGTAAGCGCAATCAGATTGTTTCGGGTTCAGGACGGCAACAGCTTTGGGGATTTCCTGTCCAGGCAGGTGATGGTCACAGATAATAAAATCTATCCCTAACGTCAACGCGTAATCGATTAAATCAACCGATTTGATCCCGCAGTCGAGCGCAACAACCAGGGCGAAACCTTGTGCTTTCGCGTAATCAATGCCGGCCTGGCTGATTCCGTATCCTTCGCGGTAACGGTGGGGTATGTAAAATTCAAGGAGGGTGGGGTCGATAATGTTTTTTAAAAAGCTGAACATGGATGCCACGGCGGTGGTGCCATCCACATCATAATCGCCAAACACCAGTACTTTTTCTTTGTCGCGTATGGCCTTATCGATGCGCTGCACGGCTTTGTCCATATCTTTCATCAACCAGGGGCTGTGCAGGTCGTTCAGCGAAGGGCGGAAATAATGTCTCGCTTCTTCGTACGTATGAATGCCCCTTTGGGTGAGGATCCTGCAGATGACAGGGCTGATCTTCAGTGAAGCCTGCAACGCTGATGCCTGTTGGGCGTCGTATGCTAATATGTTCCAGCGTTTTTCAGGCATCAATATTTGCGGTCGGTCGTGTAACGGACAAGTTCTTCGAGGGCGTTTCGTACCGGGGATTCCGGGAAACGGTGGAGGATGGCCAGGGCTTCGTCACGGTATGCGAACATTTTTTCGCGTGCATATGTGATGCCCCCGCTTTGTTCCACGGTGTTGATCACAAATCTGACACTTTCCTTATTCTTATTCTCGTTTTTCAGGATGTTTATTAATCGTGAGCGTGTGGGTTTATCCGCGCGGTTTAGTGTATAAATCAACGGCAGGGTGAGTTTCCTTTCCTGGATATCATTACCGGTGGGTTTGCCCACATCCTCATTACCGTAATCAAATAAATCGTCTTTGATTTGAAAAGCGATACCCACTTTTTCTCCAAAACTTTTCATGGTTTGGGTAATAGACTGGTCCTGGCTGGTACTGAAAGCGCCTACACCACAGGCTGAAGAAAGGAGGGACGCCGTTTTGTTCCGGATGATCTCAAAATATACATCCTCATCGAGGTTTAATTTCCTTGACTTTTCGAGCTGGAGCAGTTCGCCCTCGCTCATTTGCCGGACGGCATCAGACAATATATGCAGGTGGGTGAAATCATTATGTTCGGTGGATAGCAGCAAGCCCTTCGAAAGCAGGTAATCACCCACTAATACCGCGATTTTGTTCTTCCATAGGGCGTTAATGGAGAAAAAGCCCCTCCGTTCCATCGATTCATCCACCACGTCGTCATGAACCAGGGTGGCGGTATGCAGCAACTCAACCAATGCCGCGGCCCGGTAAGTGCTTTCATTCACTTCGCCATGCAAACGGGCGCTTAAGAATACAAACATCGGCCTGATCTGCTTGCCTTTTCGCTTGATAATGAACTTCATCACGCGGTCAAGCATCGGGGTCTTGCTCTTGACCGATTCGGCAAACTTCAATTCAAAGGTTTCCAGCTCCTTTCCTATGACTTTTTTGATGAATTCCATCCTAAAAATCAGGCAATTTACGCCAGTATCCATGCCCTGCAAACTAAATTTAAGCCGAATAGCGCCAATATTGATTTTTTGGCTCCATGCAGCTATTTGGCTTGAAGGGCACTCTTATCCTCCTGAATCTTGTACCTCTAAAGGTTTACATATAGATATAAATTAAAAAGTTTTGGTTTTTATGGGGTATTCGATACATTTGCAAATTGTAAGCTTGTATAATTAGAAAACTATCAACCATTTACTTATGTTAAGCAAAAAGTACCAACTCGTCTTACCGGTGCTGATGCTCCTCACCACAGGTGTATTCGCGCAGAAATCCGGAAGCGGTTATAGTGTCTACGACACTTCTGTGATCACCAACAAAAGGATGCCCCAGCAGAACGAATTCTGGAACAACACGTACAATTTTCCTGCTAAACCACGCAATATGTGGGAAGTGGGTGTTTCCGGCGGTATGTTCACTGTTTCTGGTGATGTGCCTTCCCTGTTGCCCACATTCGGTTTTGCCGCACACGTAAGAAAGGCCTTTGGCTATGTATTCTCCGTTAGGGCCCAGTATATGAATGGTACTGCCAAGGGGTTGAGCTGGTTGTCTTCCTACAACTTCGCGAAGAATACCGCACTCTCTAATGTTTACAGCGCCCCAGACCGCCGCCCGGATATCCCAACCACAACCATACCGGGAAGGCCTTCTGAGTCAGTATATTACAACTATAAAAACAGGACGCAAGACCTGAGCATACAGGGTATCGTAACCTTGAACAATATCCGTTTCCACAAGCAAAGGACCGGGTTTGTGATCTATGGTGGTGCCGGTATTGGCGCTACTGCTTACGAAACATTTGTTAACGCACTGAACGATAACGGGAATTCATACAGCGAACTCTATACCCGCCTGGCTGCTGATGAACTGCTGTACAAAAACCGCAAAGACATCCGCAAAGCCCTGAAAGACGGAATGGATGATTCATACGAAACTCCGGCTCAAACCAATGGTGAGCGCCGTGCCAAACTGGGTGACCAAACCCTGCGTTTCTCAACCACCGTATTGGCTGGTGTTGCTTTCCGCCTTGGCAAACGCATCAACCTGGCACTGGAAAACCGCCACACTTTCGTGAAGGATGACCTCCTCGACGGACAGCAATGGCAGGAGCACCCTGTAGGGGACGCTTCACTGACCGGTAACTGGGATTCTTACAACTACCTGTCACTCGGTTTGAATTTCAACCTGGGTGCTAAGTCTGTTGAGCCACTCTGGTGGATCAACCCGCTGGATTACGCGTACAGCGAGCTGAACAACCCCAAGCACATGAAACTGCCTAAGCCGGTTTATGAAGATTCTGATGGCGACGGCGTACTCGATCAACTCGACCGTGAACCAAATACCCCTGCCGGTTGCCCGGTTGATACACATGGTGTATCCAGGGATACTGACGGTGACGGTGTACCTGATTGCAAAGACAAGCAACTCATCACTCCAACTGAATGCCAGCCGGTGGATGCCGATGGCGTAGGTAAATGCCCAGAGCCTGAGTGCTGCAAAAACCTGCCTAAAGAGCCGGTTGTTAACTGCCCTTCAGATTACCCAAGCCTCTCTTTCAAAGGCAATAACGTAAACCTGAGCAGCGATGTGAAAGCTATGCTGTCATCTGTAGCCGCCAAGTTGAAAGCAAACCCTACTTGCAATATCAGCATCAATGGCTACCCTGAAGCATCTAAAGCTTCACAAGCCGTTTGCCAGAAGAGGGTTGAAGCCGTACGTAAGTACCTGGTTGAAACAGAAGGTATTAGCGCCGACCGCATCAGCACCAATTGCGAAGTGGGTGGTGGCGATAAGAATACCATCGATATCAAGTCTAATTAATCAAGATACTTTTTGCTCCCACAAGGCCCCTGTAAAGGGGCTTTGTGCTTTTTATCAAATGGTTAACAGCCTGTTTTGGGCGATTTACCAAAGAGATACCATATTTGGTAAAAAATAACTATTTTTGCACTCCTTTATGCGTATTTTCCGTTATCTGTTGGCTTTCCTGGTTGTTCCCGCCCTGCTGCTGTCCTGCAACCCATTAACAAAAGTGCAGAAGAGCAAGGACTATGAATATAAGCTGGCTAAAGCCGATGAGTTCTATAACAAGAAGAAGTTCAGGTACGCCCAACAGTTATACGAAGAACTGTTCCCCGTGTACAAGGGTACCCAGAAATTTGAAGACCTGTATTATAAATACGCGTATTGTTTTTACAATATGGAGATGTACCTCGACGCGGAGAGCCTGTTCAAAGGTTACCTGGAGGTATTCCCCACCAGTGCACGTGCTGAAGAAGTGGACTACATGAGGGCCTTTTGTTTTTACAAAATGTCGCCCCGGCTTGAACTGGAACAGGTGCATACGATGAAAGCGATGGGGATGATGCAGACCTTCATCAACACGCATCCAACATCACCGCGTGTAAAAGAAGCCACTGATATCATTGATGCGTCAAGGGCGAAAATGGAGGCAAAAGAATACCGTGCCGCCAAATTGTTTTACGATCTCGGGCATTTCAGGGCTGCCGCGGTTTCATTTGAAAACCTGTTGAACAGCTACCCCGAGTCTGCAACGGGTGATGAATACAAACTCATGGTTGTGAAAGCCTATTACCGTTTCGCAAAAATGAGTATCAGCGAAAAGCAATTAGAACGCTTTGAACGCGTGGTTACGGAATATCATGATTTTGTAGACAGGTACCCCGACAGCAAATTGTTGAAGAGTGCCGAAGAATACAGCAAACTAAGTCAAAACCAAATTAAAGAAATACAAAATGAGCAAAATTCGTCGTCAGTTAAGCGCTAATACCAGCAGCTCTGTTGAACCTAAGAAGCTGACCGATCTGAAGGATAAAACCGGCAATGTATACGAATCCATCGCCGTCATCGCGAAGCGTGCCAACCAGATCAATATCACCATTAAAGAGGAACTGCACAATAAACTCGAGGAATTTGCCAGCCATACCGACAGCCTGGAGGAAATCCATGAAAATAAGGAGCAAATCGAAATTTCCAGGGCTTACGAGCGCATGCCAAACCCCGCACTGCTCGCCACTTCTGAATTCCTGGAAGACAAAGTGTACTTCCGCCGTGCGGAAGATGACCTGTACAGCTAATGCAGGTGAAGATTTCCCATTTCCTTTACATTTTTAATGCTATTTTTAATCCCGCATAAGCGGGATTTTTTTATGCTCAAAGGCAAGAAAATTTTATTGGGTGTTACCGGCAGTATCGCGGCTTACAAATCGGCCAGCCTGGTCCGTTTACTGGTAAAGGCGGGCGCGGACGTAAAAGTGGTTATGACGCCATCTGCTGAAGGCTTTATCTCGGCATTAACATTATCGACCTTGTCAAAAAACGAAGTGCTCACGCGTATCGCTACAGACCATCAATGGGCAAACCATGTGATGCTTGGCCGTTGGGCCGACCTGATGCTGATGGCTCCGCTGAGTTGCAATACCATGGCCAAAATGGCTTCGGGTATTTGCGACAACTTACTGATGTCTGTTTACCTGTCTGCAACATGCCCGGTCATGCTGGCCCCTGCGATGGATGAAGACATGTGGAAGCACCCCGCTACCCGCCGAAACCTTGCCACGCTTGAGTCGTTTGGGCACAAGGTCATCCCAGTCAATCATGGTGAACTGGCTAGCGGACTGATTGGGGAAGGAAGGATGGCCGAGCCTGAAGACATATTTCAGTTTGTACAGGATTTTTTTTTGAACAGCCAAATCTGGGCGGGTAAGAAGGTTTTGGTGACAGCAGGCCCCACCTATGAGCCGATTGACCCGGTTAGGTTTATTGGCAACCATTCATCCGGTAAAATGGGTATCGCGATTGCGGAAGTTTGCCGCGACCGGGGTGCTGATGTGACGCTGGTATGCGGCCCCGTTAGTGAGCCAATGCCCACTGGCATAAAGGATATACCGGTGAAAACGGCCGCTGATATGTATGAGGCGTGCGTGAAGGAATTCCCCGAAATGGATATCGCCATTATGAGTGCAGCCGTTGCGGATTATACAGTATTGAACCCTGCCGGGCAAAAGATTAAAAAGAAAGAGGATAGCCTGCAACTCGAACTGGTGAAAACAAAAGACATCCTGCGCGCGCTGGGGGAGCTGAAAAGGGACGGGCAATTCCTGGTTGGTTTCGCATTGGAAACCAACAACGAAAAGGAAAACGCGCTGGCCAAGCTGCAAGCAAAGAACGCGGATATGATCGTGCTCAATTCCCTGAACGACGCAGGCGCGGGGTTTGGGCAGCCGACAAATAAAATAATTATTTTTGACCGTAAGGGGCGTGAACAATCATTTCCCCTGAAACATAAAAAAGCCGTAGCACGTGATATCATCCAGAGCATTCATGAAGCATTACATCCTTAAGCTCGTACTCTTTTGTGGCGCCGGCCTCATGGGTTTTTCCCTGGCAGCGCAGGAACTGAACGCGAGGGTAACGGTACTGGCTACACGCGTACCGAATACTGTCAACCGCAGTACATTCACCACCTTGCAAACCGCGCTGAATAATTTTTTGAATAACAGGAAGTGGACAGGCGATTCGTACACCACCAATGAAAAAATTGACTGTAGCTTTTTCTTAAACCTGGAGGCGGCGGGTGAACCCAATGTGTACAATGCTTCTCTCATGATTCAGGCTGCACGCCCAGTATTTAATTCTTCATATGTGTCGCCCATCATTAACTTTAAGGATGATAACATCACATTTAAGTATGTGGAATTTCAATTGATGGAATTCAATGAAAACAGGATAACGGGCAATGATCCGTTGATTTCAAACCTGACCGCCATCTTTGGTTATTATGCCTATGTAATTTTAGGGTTTGATTACGCGTCTTTCTCGCTTCGCGCCGGCGACCCTTATTTTCAGAAAGCGCAGAATATCATCAACAACGCGCCTGATGGCCGGGGCATCAATGGTTGGAAAGCATTTGACGGAGTACGCAACCGCTATTGGTTGATAGAAAACATGCTCAACACCCGTTACGCGGTGATGCATGATGTGTATTACAACTATTACAGGTTGTGCATGGATAAACTCTATGAAAATGAAAACGACGCCCGCGCCGAGATGCTGAATGTGTTAAATATTCTCGATAAGTTCAATGCCGAGAACCCTAATACCATGATCAACCAGTTTTTCTTCCAGGGCAAAGCCACGGAAATCATCAAAATCTTTTCCAAAGCCCCACCGGCCGACAAGGCCAGGGCCCGAGAACTACTGATTAAAATGGATATTACCAATTCGGCCAGGTATAAAGATGAGTTGAAATGAGGAAGCTGATCCCAATGATTGTACTGGCAGCAGCAATTTTTTATTCCTGTAAGCCAAAGGAAAAGCAGCCTCCTGTATCACAGAAAAAAATGGAGCTGGTAATCTGGGATATGATGCGCGCCGATGTGTACACTTCACAGTTTTTACGTAAAGACAGCAGCATCAACGACACACTCGAAAATATCCGCCTGCAGCAAAAAATCTTCAACCAGTATAAAATCAGTAAAAAGGATTTTGAAGAGAGCTATGCATATTATTTATCGAAGCCCGATATCATGAAGGCCATACTCGACAGCATCCTGGCCAGGCAAAGCCGGGTCAATCAAAACCTGAAAACGCTCGAACCCCTTTAATTATGAATAAAAAAATATACAAAGATGCAGACCAGGCCGTTGCCGATATCCGGGATGGCATGACCCTCATGCTGGGCGGCTTTGGGCTCTGCGGCATCCCCGAGAACTGCATCGCCGCATTGGTAAGGAAAGGCATTAAAAACCTCACCTGCATATCCAATAACGCGGGTGTGGATGATTTCGGCATCGGGCTCATGCTTCAGCAAAAGCAATTGAAAAAAATGATCGCTTCCTATGTGGGCGAGAACGCAGAATTTGAACGCCAGTTGTTGAGCGGTGAACTCGATGTGGAACTCATCCCGCAGGGAACGCTCGCAACGCGGTGCTTGGCTGCCGGCTATGGCTTGCCGGCCATTTTTACGCCGGCAGGTGTAGGCACGGAAGTAGCGGAAGGTAAGGAACAAAGAAATTTTAACGGAAAGGATTATTTGCTGGAATACGCATTTGATGCGGATTTCGCGTTGGTAAAAGCCTGGAAAGGCGATACCATGGGCAACCTGGTCTATCGTGAAACCGCGAGAAATTTCAATCCGTTAATGGCAATGGCCGGAAAAATCACCATTGCAGAGGTGGAAGAACTGGTGCCCGCCGGTGAACTTGATCCGGACCATATTCATACGCCGGGTATTTATGTGCACCGCATTTTCCAGGGAACGAATTATGAAAAACGAATTGAACAACGCACTGTGCGCAAAGCAGGCTAATGGCTTGTTTATTGATTCACCGCTAATCATGTTCAGGCCAAATATTATTCAACATTTTGAGGTTAAAACCTCCGCTCATCAACAAATTAAGTAACATGGCTTTAGATAAATTTCAGATCGCGCAACGCATTGCCAGGGAATTGCAGGATGGCTTTTATGTGAACCTGGGTATTGGCATCCCCACACTGGTGGCCAATTATATACCCGAAGGCATGGATGTGGTTTTACAAAGTGAAAATGGTTTGCTCGGTATGGGCCCCTTCCCCCTGGAAGGTGAGGAGGACCCCGACCTGATCAACGCGGGCAAACAAACCATCACAACGGTTCCGGGATCCGTATTTTTTGACAGCGCCATGAGTTTCGGGATGATCCGGTCCGGCAAGGTTGACCTGACCGTACTTGGTGCCATGGAAGTGAGTGAGCGTGGCGACATTGCCAACTGGAAGATACCAGGTAAAATGGTAAAAGGAATGGGAGGGGCGATGGACCTGGTGGCCAGTGCCCGAAATATCATTGTAGCCATGATGCATACCAACCCGAAGGGGGAGAGTAAGTTGTTGCCATCGTGCACACTACCGTTAACGGGTATACGCTGTGTGAAAAAGATTGTGTCTGACCTTGCGGTATTGGATGTAACCGAAGATGGCTTTAAGCTACTTGAGCGGGCACCCGGCGTTACGGTAGATGAGATCAGGGCCAAAACGGCCGGAAAGCTCATTATTGAAGGCGATGTGCCCGAAATGGCTTTTTAAAGTGAATACAGGTTTTGTATCTCCCGGTTCAGGTTTATAAAAAACGTTCTGCACAAAAAAGGCCCCGGTATCGTAACCAGGGCCTTTCAGTTTTAATGGCTCGCGTTTAGATCTTCGGCGCGGCAGCCAGGATTTCTTCAGAAACCCCGCTCGCGTATTTCTCAAAGTTTTTGATGAATTGTGCAGCCAGGTCTTTAGCCTTGGCATCATACTCTTCCTTGTTCGCCCATGTATTGCGTGGGTTCAGCACTTCAGCTGGAACACCCGGGCATTCCTTAGGCATCATCATGCCAAATACGGAATGCGCTTCAAACTCGGCATTATCAAGTTTTCCTTCAAGCGCAGCAGTAATCATTGCCCTGGTGTAGGGCAGTTTCATCCTTTGCCCAACACCGTAAGGGCCTCCGCTCCACCCGGTATTGATCATCCATACGTTCACATTATGCTTGCGCATTTTTTCGCCCAGCATCTCCGCGTATTTACCCGGGTGCAGGGGAAGGAAAGGCGCGCCAAAGCATGCGCTGAAGGTGGATTTGGGCTCAGTTACACCGGCTTCGGTACCCGCCACTTTAGCGGTGTAACCGCTGATGAATTGGTACATGGCTTGTCCGGGTGTGAGTTTGCTGATCGGGGGCAGGATGCCGTAAGCGTCAGCTGTCAGGAAGAAAATATTTTTTGGCGTCTTGCCGATGGATGGTTCAAGGGCGTTGCTGATATAAGGCAGCGGATAACTTACACGGGTGTTTTCCGTAATAGCCTTACTGCTGAAATCAATTTGGTTGGTGCCGGGGATGAATGTGATGTTTTCCACCAAAGCACCCGGCTTGATCGCGCGGAATATTTCCGGTTCTTTCTCTTCGCTCAGGTCAATCGTTTTGGCATAACAGCCGCCTTCGAAATTGAATACGGTGCTTTCCGTCCAGCCGTGCTCATCATCGCCAATCAGTTTCCTGTTGGGATCGGCGCTCAATGTGGTTTTGCCGGTTCCGCTCAATCCAAAGAAAATGGCCGTGTCGCCGTCATTGCCCATATTGGCGGAGCAATGCATGCTCAGCACATTTTTTTCCTGCGGCAGGATATAATTTAAGATGGTGAAAATGCCTTTTTTCATTTCACCCGTGTAACCGCTTCCGCCAATCAGGATCATCTTTTTGCTGAAGTTCACAACCGCGAAATTATGCTGTCGGGTGCCGTCTGTCTGAGGGTTCGCGTGGAAACTGGGCGATTGGATGATATGCCAATCAGGCTTGAAATTTTCCAGTTCTTCCTCTTTCGGGCGGAGGAACATATTGTACGCGAATAAATTATTCGCAGGCAATTCATTGATGACACGGATGTTCAGGCGGTACGCCGGGTCGGCACAAGCGTAACAATCCCTGACCCAAAGTTCACTGTTGCCCATATGCTTCATCATCTTATCGTAGATGATGTCGAAATACTTAGGCTCCATCGGGATATTGAATTCGTTCCAATGAACGGTGTTTTCTGTGATTGCATCTTTGATGGTGAACTTATCCTTAGGGCTGCGGCCGGTGAACTCTCCCGTGTTGATGCAAAGTGCCCCGGTATCGTTTAAAACGCCCATCCCGCGGGCAACACACTGTTCCACCAATTCCTTAGGCGTTTGTTGGTAATGAACGGGTTTCGTACTGTGTAATCCCAACTCAGCTAAGGCTTTGACAGGAACTTCTGGCAAGGTTGATACTGACATGTTGATGCTATAAGTTTGGTTAAGGGTACAAAGTTAGTATTTCATTATTTTAAAAGGAATCCCTGTATGCATGGTTGTTTTTAGATAATATTTAATGAAATCGAAATGTGTTGAAATTTATTTACTTTATTACGAAATTGTTAAGAACCAAAAAGCCTTTTTGCCGGAATTTTGAACAATGTTTATTTCAGGAATTTTTCATTCATTTTTTCAACAGCATTTCGCGGCAGGTTGAACAATTGAACGGTATCTTTACCTGATTATCAGTCATTTTTCACTTTATTTCCCAAAAAGGACATGAAATATCTACCTGTTAACCCCGACATTTTCATCCAGAACCGCAAACGTTTCGCGGAGCGGATGGAAAAACAGTCTATCGCCATTTTCAACAGCAACGACGAGTTGCCTACCAACGGTGATGCCATCTATCCATTTCGTCAGAATGCCGACCTCTATTGGCTGACGGGCATCGAACAGGAAGACAGCATGCTGATCCTTTTTCCCGACAACCCCGATCCCAAATACCGCGAAGTGCTGGTGCTGGTTCGGCCTAACGAACTTAAGGAAAAATGGGACGGCTACCGGTTACGTGTAAACGAAGCCAGGGCCATCTCGGGTATACATACCATTGTTTGGCTCGATTCACTCGAGGGGCTTCTACAACCCTGGATACATCTTGCCGCCAATATCTACCTCAACAGCAATGAAAACGACCGCAAGGCCAACCTCGTTCCGGTGCGCGATTACCGCTACGCGGCGATGATGAAGGAGCGGTACCCATTGCATCAATATAAGCGCAGCGCGCCCATCCTGAAAGAACTGCGCGCCATCAAATCGGCGCTTGAAGTGGACGTGATGCAAAAAGCGATCGACATCACCGACAATACTTTTCGCAGGTTGCTCTCATTCATACGCCCCGGCGTGATGGAGTATGAAATTGAAGCGGAGATTTTTCATTCATTTTTGTCGCAGCGCGCAACCGGTCCGGCTTATGGCTCGATCATCGCCAGCGGCGACAGGGCCCGCATCCTGCATTATATCAGCAATAACCAGGAATGCAGGGAAGGGGAATTGTTATTGATGGATTTCGGCGCGGAATACGGCCGCTATTGCGCCGACCTCACCCGCACCGTGCCTGTCAGCGGTAAATTCACCCGCCGGCAGAAAACAGTGTATAACGCCTGCCTGCACCTGCACAAGTACGCGGCCAGTATCCTTAAACCCGGCATCAGCATCATAGACTATACGGAGAAAGTGGGTGATGAAGCTACCGTGGTCTTCCAGAAAATAGGGTTGTTGAAAAAATCGGATATCAAAAACGAAGACCCGGATAACCGCGCCTACCGCAAGTATTTGTATCATGGTATTTCGCATCACTTAGGCATCGATGTACATGACCTGGGCACCCGCACCGAACCCATTAAAGCGGGCATGGTATTTACAGTGGAGCCGGGTATTTATATTGAAGAAGAAAAAATGGGCATCCGCATCGAGAACAATTTCTGGATCACCCGGAACGGCAATAAAGACCTCATGAAGAATATCCCGATTACGGTGGAAGAGATTGAGGCCTGCATGAAACGCTGACCTGTTCCATATTTTGGCCGACATTTGCATAAACCATCCATGCACCGATGAAACAAATCCCCAACCTGTTTACTTTACTGAACCTCCTGTTTGGTTGCCTCGCCATTGTGGCCACCCTGCAAAATGGCATTGCCATTCAATACGACCTCGAAGGGACACAACTGGTCAATATCCCGGAAAAAATCTGGCTGGCCTCTTTGTTTATCGGCATAGCTGGCCTGGTGGATTTCCTCGACGGCTTTGTGGCCCGCTTGTTTAATGCCAGTTCGGAACTTGGCAAACAACTCGATTCCCTGGCCGATGTGGTAAGCTTTGGCGTTGCCCCCTCCATGATCCTTTACCAGTTCCTGAGGCTTTCTTATGCATCGCAGGAGGATGGGCTGCATGTATCACAACTCTGGCTGGCGCCCGTTTTCATACTGGCATGCGCCGCGGCATACAGGCTGGGCCGTTTCAACCTCGACGCCTCACAACAGTACGGGTTCAAAGGCGTACCTGTACCGGCGGCCGGTTTACTGGTGGCTTCACTGCCGTTGATTTACTGGAATGAATCAGCCGAATGGATACATGGCATCCTGCTGAATACATGGTTTATCTACGGATTGGTGTTGGTATTGTCATGGCTGATGGTTTCGCGCCTGCCCCTGATGGCATTGAAGTTTACAGACAAATCGCTGGCCGGGAATTTACCTAAAATCATACTGCTGGCACTCTCATTGCTGTGCATCATATTTTTGAAATGGATGTCTGTGCCCGTTATTTTTATCTTGTACATTCTGTTATCTTTGGGCTTCAAAAACAGGTAATATGACATATACAGCCCAGGTAAAAATTATGCCCCTCAAGGAATTGCTCGACCCGCAGGGTAAAGCCGTGCTGGGTGGATTGAAGAACCTCGGCCTGGGTTCGGTATCCGATGTGCGCATCGGTAAACATATCGACCTGTCTGTTGAAGCTTCTAATCCCGAAGAAGCGCTGGAGATTGCCAGGGAAGCCGCGCGCAAACTGCTGGCAAACCAGGTGATGGAACAGTTTGAAGTGAGCATCCTTTCCTGATAAACGGGGTAATTTATTTTATTTCGTTTAAGCCTAACCGTTATACGTACACGATTCAATCGCCCATGCTGTACATTGTACCTTCCCCGATTGGCAATTTGTCTGACATGAGTTACCGTTCTGTGGAAGTGCTTGGCGCCGTTGACCTCATCCTGGCCGAAGATACCCGAACGTCATCCGTCCTGCTCAACCATTACGGCATTCAAAAACCGGTGACGCCATATCACCAGCACAACGAACACCGCGTCAGCAGCCACCTCGTGGAGCAGATGCTGGCCGGCAAAAACATGGCCTTGATTACCGACGCGGGCACACCCGGCATCAGCGACCCTGCTTTCCTGCTGGTCAGGGCTTGTATCGAAAAGGAAATCAGGGTGGAGACATTGCCCGGGGCTACGGCTTTTGTACCCGCATTGGTGAACAGCGGCTTGCCCACCAACCGGTTTTGTTTTGAAGGGTTCCTGCCCCTGAAGAAAGGGCGCCAGACCTTGTTGAAACAACTGGCCGGAGAAGAACGCACCATGCTCTTTTATGAAAGCCCTATGCGACTGGTGAAAACCCTTGCACAGTTTATCGAATATTTTGGCCCCGGCAGAAGATGTTCCGTGAGCAGGGAGCTGAGCAAAAAATTTGAAGAGAATAAAAGGGGCACCTTGCAGGAAGTGCACGATTATTTTGCGGAGAAAGGCGTAAAAGGCGAAATCGTGATCGTAATTGCTGGAAAGGAGTAATGATTCTTGACAACCACAGCATTTGTTTACAAACTCCACAAATCCTGGATAAAGGAAGTTTCACTTTTGTACAAACAGAACACAGTTATGTACATTCAAATGACCACATATCATTTTTAACGAACGCGTTTATTTTCCTATCATAATTTTAGATAGCTTTAACGCTCCATTATGTTACATTCGGCATCGAATCCCAAGATTATGAAACAAGTATTTTCTTTGCTCCTGTCCAGTATTTTTTTCCTGTCGATAAACGCTCAAACAACCCGCTGGCAACAAGCGGTGAAGTATAGCATGCAGATCGATATGGATGTGCAAACCAATCGCTTTACCGGCAAGCAAAAACTGGAATACAGCAATAATTCGCCCGATAAACTCAACAGGGTTTTCTTTCACCTGTACTTTAACGCGTTTCAGCCCAACAGCAATATGGATGCCCGCAGCCGCGAATTGGGTAAGCAGCAGGTGAATGGACGCCCCGACTGGGATGGACGTGTGAAAGACAGGATACTGAACCTGAAACCGGAAGAGATCGGTTACCAGAAAATTAAATCCGTGAAACTGAACGGCGTGCCGCAATCATTTACGGAAAAGGAAACCATACTTGAAGTCAACCTCAGCAAACCCATCCTGCCTAAATCTAAAGTGGTTTTCGACCTGGAGTTTGAAGCGCAGGTGCCATTACAGATCCGCCGCAGCGGAAGGGATAACCCGCAAACAGGCGTACGCTACAGCATGAGCCAGTGGTACCCTAAAATCTGCGCCTATGATGAGGAAGGATGGCATCCAACACCATATGTCGCCCGCGAATTCTATGGCCCGTTCGGTTCTTTTGATGTCAGCATACAGATTGACCCCACTTACAAAATCGGCGCCACGGGCATGCTGCAAAATGCCGCTGAGATAGGGTGGGGATATGATAAACCGGGCACAGACCTGAAGCCAACGGTGAAGGCTAAACGCACCTGGAGGTTTGTGGGCGATAAAATCCACGATTTCGTTTGGGCCGCCGATCCGGAGTACAGGCATATCACCCGGAAAATTCCGGGGGGGCCGGATATCCATGTGATATATGATTATAAACCAGGGAATGCGAAGAACGACAGCGCCTGGGAAAAAGTAGCCGACGCGGCTGTCGCCGTACTGCCCTTTATCGAAAAGAATTTCGGCAAATACCCTTATCCGCAGTATTCATTCATCCAGGGTGGCGACGGCGGTATGGAGTATGCCATGGCTACACTTGTTGCCAGCCCTTCCCTGGGCACGGCTTTCCACGAATGGATGCACAACTGGTACCAGATGGTTCTGGCCACCAATGAAAGCCTGTACCCCTGGATGGATGAAGGTTTCACGAGTTACGCCGAAGACCTGGTATCCAAATTTTACAACAAACGCTCATCGCTCGACGATTACCGTGACGCCCTGAAACAAAGGCCGGATAACGAAAACCTGAAGCAACTGATCAACAGCCTGCCCGAAGACCATGCAGGCGCTTATGCAGGTTATTTTAACCTGGTGAAGAGCGGATTGGCGGAACCCCTGACCACACACAGCGACCATTATAACAGCAATTTCGCCTATGGCATCAATTCATATTCAAAAGGGGAGGTTTTCCTGGAGCAACTTGGTTACATCATTGGCGCACCGCTGCGCGATAAGGTATTGCTCGAATATTATAACCAGTGGAAATTCCGCCACCCGAATACCAATGATTTTATGCGCATAGCCGAAAACGTTAGTGACATGAAACTCGACTGGTATAAGGAGTATTGGGTATATGGCACGAAAACCATCAATTATGCCATCGACAGCCTTTGGCAGGATGGGGAGATGGCGAATATCCGCCTGAAGAGGGTAGGACAAATGCCTATGCCCATTGATCTTGAATTACAATTTAAGGACGGCTCAACGGAAAAGCACCATGTACCGCTGGATATCATGTTCGGCGCCAAAAGAAACGAAAGGCCCGGCCAGTTCTGGATGATACACCCGGCCTGGTTTTGGACGCATCCCACTTACACCGTGAGCGTAAAACATAAATTGCTTGAGCTGAAAAAAGTGGAGATTGACCCCACCAAACGCATGGCTGATGTGGATCGTAAGAATAATGTGCTGGAACTTGAGTGGTAATGACACGAAACCAGTTAACGGCCAAAATATTTATTGACGGCTTCCACCCGGTTGGATACGTGAAGTTTATTGTAGATATTATACACGTGTTTGCGCACCGTTTCCGAACTGATGGAAAGGGCTTCCGCGATTTCTTTATACACCAGTCCTTTGGAGAGCATCTCCAGGATTTCCGCCTCACGGCGTGACAGCACTTCCAGTGTTTCTTCAGAAGCGGCATTGGTGCGATGGGAGAAAGCTGAAACCACTTTGCGGGCAATCTGGCTGCTCATAGGCGCTCCTCCCTGGTAGAGTTCCATAATGGCATCAAACATCTTGCCGGGGGCCGTGTTTTTAGTGATATACCCGCTCGCACCGGCGCTCAGCGCTTCAAATATTTTTTCATCCTCTTCGTAAATCGTACACATCATAAACTGAATGGTAGGATACAAGGGCTTAAGCCTTTTCACCACTTCAATGCCATTCATCCCGCCCAGATTGATGTCCATCAAAACCACATCAGGTTTTATCTCGGGCAAACGAACCAAAGCCTCTTCACCGCTCGTGCAGGAACAACTCAGGCTTAATTCGTCAGACAAGCCCACGATTTGCTCCAACGCCATCAGGATGTCGGTGTTATCTTCCACTATGCCTACAGAAATACTCATGTACAAATCTTCTTTTTTTTAACCAATGCTTCAATACCTCAAACAGGTAGGGTTTATTTCCGGAATGGCAGGTACAGGATGTGTTTCTCCGCGAAATAAGGTTCGGGAAAAAACGTATCTACGTCCCATACATAAGGTTTGCAACCACTCTCAAAAATTTCCTGCGCCAGGTCCCCGCCCTTCAGGCAAACCAACCCATTCGGCACTTGCTCATCTTCCGTTTGATATTTTCTGAGCAGGGGTTTGCTCCATGTCCATAAGTCTTTCAATGGTGCCACAGCCCTTGATAACACCGCGTCAAATTTTTTATCCCTGATGTCTTCCACGCGGCTATGCCTTGTTGCAATATTTGTCAATCCAAGTTCCTGCGCCACTTCTTTAACCACTGTCAGTTTTTTATTGATGCTGTCCACCATCAGGAACGAGGTCTCGGGAAAAAGTATAGCGAGAGGGATGCCGGGGAATCCACCACCGCAGCCGAGGTCTAACACCTGCATGCCCGCTTTGAATTGAAAGGCAGCGGCGATCGCCAGCGAATGCAGCACATGGTGTAAATAAAAATTATCCATGTCTTTCCGGCTGATCACATTGATGCGGCTGTTCCAGTCGAGGTATAACGTGTACAGTTTACTGATTTGCGTTTTTTCCTTTTCTGTAAAATCCGCGAAATATTTCCAGATGATTTCCGGGGTTTGATATGTTTGGCTTGGTTCCATGTGCCTATTTATTTCCAGGTAGCCCTGGGTTTGCGCACCAGGGCCGGTGCAAAGATCAGGTAATAGAGGAACATCCATATGTCGAAAACAGGGAATAGCGGGAATAAATCTTTTTCATTCAGCTTGCGCATGGTTTTCCAGAAAACAAATGCCTGCAATAAAAACCGGAAACCAAAAAACGATAATACGATGCGCCAGTCTGTATATATCAAGGCCGCGATCAGCAATGGGTATAGTAAAAAATGTGAGGCGGCATACAATCCCAGCAGAAATTTGTGCAGGGGTTTGTAATACTTGCCTGTACTGTAATGCCGGCGTTTCTGGCTCATCCATTGTTTCCACGAGCCGGCGGGTTTGCTGAGCGTAAAACTTTCAGGGGCGATATTGATCGCGGCATTTTTTTTATTCGCCGCCATATTGATGAACAAATCATCGTCGCCGCCTGGGATATGGTTATGCGAACTGAAACCCTTATGCCTGAAAAAAACTGATTTCTTGTAACTAAGGTTCCTGCCCACGCCCATGTACGGAACCTTTGCGAGTGCATAGCTCAGGTATTGAAGGGCGGTGTGAAAAGTTTCCCAGCGGATGAGTTTGTTGAGGAAACCGGCCGTTTTATGAAAAGCGCCATAGCCCAATACAATTTCCGTTTGGTCGCCGTATGCGTCCTGCATGCTCCTGATCCAGTGTTCGCTGGCCGGTACGCAGTCGGCGTCCGTTAGCAAAAGAATTTCGTATTTAGCCGTTTTAACGCCCACGCTCAATGGGAATTTTTTCCCCGGAATCATTTTGGCTTCCTGCCTAAGTTCCACAATATGCAGTTGCCGGTATGCCCGGTGCAATTCTTCGAGGATGTATTTGCTTTCGTCGTACGAATTGTCATTCACCACAATCACTTCATGTGTGCTGGGATAATCCTGCACCAAAATGCCGGGCAGGTTTACCGCCAGGTTGGCCGCTTCATCGCGTGCGCAAACAACCACACTGACGGCATGTGTTTGGGAACTGTCGCGCCGGGAAGGCCGGTGCAAAGCCAGTCGCAAAAAGAAAAAAAGGTAGTAACAGATTTGTATGAAAGCAATGCTGCAAAAAACAATCAGCAATATCAGTCGCCAGTCTGGCAGTAATTCAATCCAATGCATCGCCGCAAAAATACGGTATAGCGCTTTGTGCCGCATATCATCCCTGATTAAATTAAGGATTATCTTTGCGCCCCCGAATCATACCATCATGGCAGCCCTTCAATTTGACCTTTTAAAAACAGACAACAACAGTTCCGCGAGGGCGGGCCTGATCCGTACAGACCATGGCGAGATTCAAACGCCCATTTTTATGCCGGTGGGCACGGTGGGCAGCGTGAAAGCGGTTACGCAGCAACAGTTGCTGCAGGATGTACAGGCCGAAATCATCCTCGGCAATACCTATCACCTTTACCTAAGGCCGGGCCTGGACGTATTGGAAGCGGCGGGTGGCTTGCACAAATTCAACGGATGGCCCAAGCCCATCCTGACCGACAGCGGCGGGTTCCAGGTTTTTTCACTCTCGGGAACAAGGAAGATCACGGAGGAAGGCGTCATGTTTCAGTCGCATATTGATGGCAGCAGGCATTTGTTCAGCCCGGAAAAAGTGATGGACATACAACGCGTGATCGGAGGTGACATCATCATGGCTTTTGATGAATGCCCGCCCGGCGGCAGCGCCTACGACTATGCCAAAACGTCGATGGAACTCACGCACCGCTGGCTCGACCGTTGCTTAGATCGCTTCAGCCAGACACCTGACAGGTACGGATATACGCAGAATTTGTTTCCCATTGTTCAGGGTGGCGTTCACCACGACCTCCGCAAGGCTTCCTGCGCGTACATCAGCGATAAAAACGCTACGGGCAATGCCATCGGCGGGCTCAGTGTGGGTGAGCCAATCGAAAAAATGTACGAGATCTGCGCTTTGTGCTGCGAACATCTTCCTGAACATAAACCACGCTACCTGATGGGGGTTGGTACGCCCTGGAATATCCTGGAATGCATTGGCATGGGGATAGATATGTTTGATTGTGTGATGCCCACACGCAATGGTCGCAACGCGATGTTATTCACCAGCGAAGGCATTGTGAACATCGACAATAAAAAATGGGAGAAAGATTTTTCACCCATCGATACCGGCATTGAATGCGTAACCAGCGAGTATTACAGCAAAGCCTATCTGCGCCACCTCATAAAATCAAAAGAATACCTGGGCTTAACCATTGCCAGCATACACAACCTCGCCTTTTACCTTTGGCTTGTGAAGCAGGCCCGCGCGCATATCATGCAGGGCGATTTTGTATCATGGAAAAATGACATGCTGCCCAGGCTGCAACGCAAACTTTGAGGCAAAAGTTCCCCGTTCTGAGATTTAACATTTGCCCGGCCCGAAATTTGTGGAATATATTACCTTCACCCTCAATAATTATTTATGATATGAACCGCAAGCGATTCTTTAGTTTTTTTCTCTTTTTGCTGCCCTTTTTTGGTTTAGCGCAACAGGAATCCCCTGTGCAAAATGCCAGCATCCCCAAAGACGCACCCGTGGATGTGTCGATCACCGATTTTAAAAAGAACCCGCTGAATAATGAGATCATTGTTTTCAAAAGCAAACTTAACCAGCGCGAATACCAGGGTATTTCAAGCGAGCAGGGAAAATTCAGCATCAGGCTTCCGGCAGGGGATGAGTACGAAATTTTCATCCTTGGATTTAAAGATTCTACCAGTTACAATCTACTGAACATCCCTGCACTTACAGGCAATGCCTATTACAAAGACGCATTTAAAGTGAATATCCAGTTTTTGCCTGCCAAAACCTTTGTGTTGGAAGATTGTAATTTCGAAACCGGTAAAGCTACGCTGGAGCCTGAATCTTATACGGTATTGGATGAGTTGGTGGCTTTCCTGAACAGAAAGGATGATGTAAAGATTGAGATTGGCGGTCATACCGATAATGTGGGTAAACCGGCTGCCAATATGGTTTTGTCGCAGGAGAGGGCCCAATCAGTGATGTCGTACCTGATTGCAAAGGGTATTTCCCAGGAGCGGCTAACGGCCAGGGGCTATGGAATGACGCAACCGGTTGCCGACAATAAAACCGAAGAAGGGAGGGCCCAGAACAGGCGTACGGAAGTGAAGATAATGGACTGATAATCAATTTATAAAATATAAAACAGGCATCTTTAGGGATGCCTGTTCCATTAAGGTTAGACCTGTATTCTCTCGAAAAGTTTAACGGATATCCGCCGATTTCAGCAGGGTTTGTGTGTTGATATCGACGCTGGCCAGCGGGATGGACACTTGGTAATCGCCCTGGATCAATCCAACAACCGGGGCGTAATAGCTCCTGATATTTGATGTGATAGTACCCGGGGGAAGTCCGGTTACGGTGATATCGGTTTTTACGGCGATGACATTGTTATACGTTACGCCATTTACCACTTTACTATTGCCTTTTTCAAGGATGCTGTTGGTTAAGGTCACGGGGAGGGTACCCACTCCGGTAACAGGCACGTTTACTGTTTGCGACCAATTAGCGCCTACGGCTGCATTGTCTTTCAGGTACAGTTCCTCAATAGAGAGGTCAAGTCCACCGCCGGAGGCTTGCTGGAAGCGGTAATAGTCGCTCCCGCTGATATGGTAATAATCAGAACCTCCGCCGGAATGGGTAAAGATCCGGTACGACCTTCCATTGATACTGGTATCCGTAGGGCTTACGGTAACGGTATCCTGGAAAGTGCTGGCGCCGGCTGTGCCGGGATCGGTGGTTACATCGTATATCCACCGGCTGTTTGTGCTGATTGTCATGTACTTATCAGCGGCTGGGGCAGGATCGTCCTTGCTGCAGGCTGCCAATCCAAAGGCCAAAATACAGGCTGGAAAGAATAGCTTTTTCATGTTAATTGTAAGGTTTGATACACAATATCTTATTTTTTGGACAATAATTATTTTTTTTCTCTTATCTTTGCGCTCCCAATTTTATGGCTAAACAATCGCTCATTAAACAAGACGGAACCATTATCGAGGCGCTCAGTAACGCCATGTTTAAGGTGAAGTTAGAAAATGGTCATGAAATCCTGGCTACGATCTCCGGGAAAATGCGCATGCATTACATCCGTATCCTGCCGGGCGATAAAGTGGGTGTGGAGATGAGTCCGTACGACCTGACCAGGGGAAGGATTATTTTCCGGTATAAATAAGAGAAGAAGGGGCGACCATTCGACCCGTAAACCATAAAAAACCATTACAATGAAGGTAAGAGCTTCAATCAAGAAACGCAGTGCCGATTGCAAGATCGTCAGGAGGAAAGGCCGCCTGTACGTGATCAACAAGAAGAACCCCCGCTACAAGCAAAAGCAGGGTTAATTGTCGTGTAAACTTGAATAACAAAACAACTCATATTTAATTACTATGGCTCGTATTGCCGGTATTGATTTACCAAAAAACAAAAGGGGAGAGGTTGGACTGACCTATATCTTCGGAATTGGACGTTCCACTGCCCGTTACATCCTGGACAAGGCAGGTATTGATGTGAATAAGAAAGTGAACCAGTGGAATGATGATGAGCAAACTGCCATCAGGAATATCATCAACAGCGAGTTCAAAACCGAAGGCGCCCTGCGTAGTGAAGTACAAATGAATATCAAGCGCTTGCTGGATATCGCCTGCTACCGTGGCCTTCGCCATCGTAAAGGATTGCCGGTGCGCGGACAGCGTACACGTACCAACAGCCGTACACGCAAAGGAAAGCGTAAAACGGTTGCCGGTAAGAAGAAAGCAACTAAGAAGTAATATCATAACAGATGCCGGGTTCTATGACCCGGTATTTGTGTGTATAACGACTCGGTATTTTCTGAACCTGCGCCGGATAGCATGAGTCGGCTGGAGGGAGGGTTCAGGTCTGGTTCGCCGGATTATTTTTTAACGATTACCTATTCAACAAATCATGGCAAAAGCACAAGGCCAAAAAGGATTAAGCGCGAAAGCCGCTTCCAAAAAAAGGATTGTAAAGGTTGACAGCTACGGGGATGCGCATATCACCGCCAGTTTCAACAACATCATCATCAGCCTCACCAATAAGCAGGGACAGGTTATTTCCTGGTCATCTGCCGGTAAAATGGGCTTCAAGGGCAGCAAGAAAAACACTCCATACGCCGCTCAGATGGCAGGAGCTGACGCTGCAAAAGTGGCTGTAGACGCAGGCCTGAAAAAAGTAGACGTATATGTGAAAGGCCCAGGTAGCGGCCGCGAAGGCGCGATCCGTTCTTTGTCACAAAACGGTATCGAAATCGTGATGATTAAAGACGTTACGCCTTTACCGCACAACGGTTGCCGTCCACCCAAAAAGCGCCGCGTATAATAATCGCATGCATTTTTGTTGCAGGGCCTGGCTGCATAAAGCCAGTTTACCAGGCCTAACCAACAAATCAAATAAATAGGATGCCTGATTTATTTTTTCCGATTTTTTACTGATCAGCGCATTCATTGTAAAAAAAATCGCATCATTAAACACACATGGCACGTTACATCGGACCAACAACAAAGATTTCCCGCCGCTTTGGTGAACTGATCACCGGCAATGGCAAGTGGTTAACCAAAAACAGCAACCCTCCCGGTCAGCATGGCGCAAGCAAGAAGCGCAAGACGCTGAGCGAGTATGGAATCCAGCTGAAAGAAAAGCAGAAAGCCAAATACACATATGGCCTGCTTGAGAAGCAATTCCGTAAAACATTCGACGAGGCTGCCCGCCGCAAGGGTGTTACCGGTGAAAACCTGATCAAACTCCTGGAAGCCCGCCTCGACAACGTAGTATACCGTATGGGCATTGCGCCCAGCCGCCAGGCTGCCCGCCAGTTAGTGAGCCATAAGCACGTTACTGTAAATGGTGAAGTGATCAACATCCCTTCTTACAGTTGCAAGCAGGGCGATGTTATCAGTTTGAAAAATAAAAGTGCAGCCAATAGCGCCATCACCAGCAATGTTAAGGGTAAGAACCCTAAGTTTAGCTGGCTTGATTGGAATGAGGCCGAGATGAAAGGTACCTTTATCGCTTATCCAGAAAGGGAAAGCGTTCCTGAAAACATCAAGGAGCAACTCATCGTGGAATTGTACAGTAAGTAATCTGATTACTGATTGCACATGCACCGATCGCTAAACATTGTTTACAAAAATCAATAACATACCCAATGGCCATTTTAAATTTTGTCAAACCCGATAAAATCGTTTTGCAAAAAGCCACCGATTTCGAAGCCCAGTTCGAGTTCCGCCCGCTGGAACCAGGATTTGGTGTTACGATCGGCAATGCCCTTCGCAGGGTGCTCCTGAGCTCTCTTGAAGGTTACGCCATCATTGGAATCAATATCGCCGGCGCGGATCATGAATTCGCTACCATCAAAGGCATCACCGAGGACGTGACCGATATCATCCTCAACCTGAAACAGGTTCGCTTCAAACTCAAAGTTGACCATGAAGTCAGCACAGAGAAAATCAGCCTGTCTATCAAAAATAAAACTGAATTCACTGCCGGAATGATCGGAGAAGCTTCTCCTGCGTTCCAGGTGATGAACCCGGATTTGCATATCTGCACCCTCGACCCAAGCGCTAAACTCGACATCGAGATTACGGTTGGTAAGGGCCGTGGTTATGTACCCGCTGAAGAACACCGCGAAAAGAATACGCATTTCGGTTACATTCCGCTGGATGCTATCTTCACCCCGATCAAGAATGTTAAATACCTGATCGAGAATACGCGTGTGGAACAGCGCACCGACTTCGAAAAACTGATCATGGATGTGGTAACAGATGGTACCATTCACCCTGAAGAAGCCGTGAAGCAAGCCAGCCGTATCCTGATCCAGCACCTGATGATCATCACTGATGAAAACATCACTTTCGATACAAAAGAAGATAAGAAGGAAGACCTGGTAGATGAGCAAACCCTGCAATTGCGCAAGATGCTCAAGACGCCACTGGAAGACCTCGACTTGTCGGTTCGCGCCTTCAACTGCCTGAAAGCGGCCAAGATCAACTCCCTGAGCGAACTGGTTCAGTACGAGCAGGAAGACCTGATGAAATTCCGCAACTTCGGCCAGAAATCACTCAGCGAAATCGAGCAGGTACTGCACGAGCGCGGCCTGAGCTTTGGCATGGACCTGAGCAAGTTGAAACTGGATGATGAGTAAGTTGAATGTATGATCGATGAATTATGATTTGAAGATATCATGGTTGAAAAGAACAAAAAGTTTTTACCAATCACACATCACACATCATACATCATACATCATACATCATACATCACAAATTATATTTTAACACGTAGCCTGTAATTCCTGACACGGTACAGGCGAATAAAAACAAATGTCATGAACCACGGTAACAAAAAAAACAATCTGGGCAGGACGGCCTCACACCGCAAAGCGATGCTGGCAAACCTGGGCTCGCAGTTAATTACATACAAGCGCATCAGCACCACGCTGGCTAAGGCCAAGGCGCTGCGCACGTATATCGAGCCACTGATCACCAAAACCAAAAAGAACGACAGCAAGGAAGCGATTATGCACAACCACCGTGTTGTGTTCAGCTACCTGAACAATAAGGAAGCCGTTAAGGAACTCTTTACCAATGTGGCTCCTAAAGTGGCTGGCCGCCCCGGAGGTTACACGCGCATCATCAAGCTGGGTGCCCGTATCGGTGATAACGCCGAAATGGCGATGATTGAACTGGTTGACTTCAACGAAGTGTACGGTAAAACCGCCACTGCTGCCGCTGAACCGGCCAAGAAAACACGCCGTTCAGGTGGTAAGAAAAAAGCTGCCGCCGATGCTGCTGAAAACGCTGAATCAACATCTGCCGAAGGCACTGAAGAAAAAAGCGAAGCTTAATCATGAACATTTAATTTGTAATATAAACCCCGGATATTTTTTCGGGGTTTTTTTATGCTTGTTTTTTTTGGGTTGCGTTCATTTGCTTTCTTTGTAAAACCAATCATAGATATATACCATGCCACATACTCCTGCGATTTTGTTATTGGAAGACGGCACCCTGATGAAGGGCCGCGCTTTTGGTAAAACCGGAACCGCCACCGGTGAAATTTGCTTTAATACGGGAATGACCGGTTACCAGGAAGTGTTTACCGATCCAAGCTATTTTGGCCAGGTACTGATCATGAATGCGGTGCATGTAGGTAATTACGGTGTACGCCCTACGGATGTGGAAAGTGGCGGCGCGAAGGTAAGGGCGGTCATTGGCCGGAATTTTGACGCACAATACAGCCGGTTTATGGCAACCGGTTCCCTGCAGGATTATTTTGTAGAAGAACAGGTAGTGGCAATTGACGGAATTGATACGCGGGCGCTGGTTTCGCATATCCGTAACCGTGGTGCCATGAATTGTGTGGTGTCATCTGATGAAACAGACGTGCAAAAGCTGCAGCAGATTCTATCCGAAGTGCCTTCCATGCACGGACTGGAGCTGGCTTCCTCCGTGAGCACCAAAGAGCCATACGAATTGGGCGACCCATCATCGGGTATCCGCATCGCGGTACTTGATTTTGGCGTGAAGAAAAATATCCTGCATTGCCTGGTGGAAAGGGGCGCGCATGTTAAAGTGTTCCCGGCACGTACAAACTATGAAACGTTATTGTCGTTTCAGCCAGACGGTTTTTTCATCAGCAATGGCCCGGGTGACCCGGCGCCGATGGATTATGCCATAGAAACGGTCAGGAAAATATTGGAGGAGGGCAAACCTTTATTTGGCATTTGCCTGGGCCACCAGTTGCTGGCACTTGCCAATGATATCCCCACATTTAAAATGCACCATGGCCACCGGGGCTTAAACCACCCGGTGAAAAACCTGGTGACCGGCAGGTCTGAAATCACCACGCAAAACCATGGCTTTGGCGTTGATCCCGAAGCGGTGCGCGCCAATCCACATGTAGAAGTCACACATGTAAACCTGAATGATGAGAGCATCGAAGGCATCAGGCTGATCAACAAACCGGCATTCTCCGTGCAATACCATCCGGAAGCCACGCCGGGCCCGCACGACAGCCGCTACCTGTTTGATGATTTTATCAATATGATCCGGAAATCCGCCAAACAATAAATAGCTACAAATGGGAAAAAAGCAAATCAGCATCATCAATGGTCCAAACCTGAACCTGCTGGGAAAGCGGGAGACAGGCCTGTATGGCGATGAAGCTTTTGAGCCATTCTTAGAACGCTTGCGGCAGCGTTTCCCTGAAGTGGATATTCAGTATGTACAAAGCAATATTGAAGGGGAATTGATTGACGCGATACAAAAAGCGGGATTTGAAGCCGATGCCATCATCCTGAACCCCGGCGGTTACACGCATACTTCCGTGGCTATTGGCGATGCCATTGCAGCGGTGAAAGCGCCGGTTATCGAAGTGCATATCAGCAATATATTCGCGCGCGAGGAATTCAGGAAGCATTCTTATGTGTCGGCCAAAGCGGTTGGCGTTATTTCGGGCCTCGGGTTAAAGGGGTACGAAATGGCTCTGTCATACTTCCTATAATTTCCATTTGCGCTGTAAAGAGCGGGTTTCTTTTTTTAATTGGTCGAGTGCGGCCAACTGGTCTTTGATAAAGCTATTGTCTTCAAAACGGCCCAGTACTTTTTGCATCTCTTCGTTATTGTCATAGGCCATTTTCCGGAAAGCATTGCTGTAATCTTTTTCCCTCGATTGATAAATGCCCTGTACCATCCATTCCGTTGTGTCAACCGCTTCTTTCAGCAACCCTGAAAATATTTCCGGGCTGAATTGTTTTCCGGTGATCTGTAATATTTCGAGTAAACTGGTATATGCATGTAAAAGTTTGTCTGCTGCATACGTCTTTCCTTCTGAAACATAAAACTGGTGTATGTCATCCCAGTTCTTGAATTTGCCCGCTTTCACCTGTTTTTTTAAGAATGCGATCCTCTCAGTTCGGATCAACTGACCACCCACATTCATCCATTCGCTCCGGCTGATCCTGGAGGGCATGGTTGATTTGAAAGATGTGAAGTCACTGAATTTATTAACCCTGATATGTTGCAGCAATTGTGTGATGCCGTAATACCGGATCATTCGCCTGAACACTTCGGATGATTGCGCCAGTTTGGTGATCACTACCGGCCTTGCATTGTTCTCCCAACCCTGTACCAGTGCTTCTCCTTTTTCATTCACCTGCAATGTAGAGAACAAAGCCAGGCTGTCGAACATGGCATTGATGGTATCCGGTGCCAGGTAATCGTATTCAATGTGCTGGATCTTAACGGTGCGGTTGTCGCGGTCCTGGTATTTCCATGCATTCCTCGCCAGCGCGTACATGTTATACATGAACCAATAGGCGGGCATGACCACAAGCCTGTTGTTTGATACGTCGTTACTCACCAGTGAAAAAGGGACCGGTATGTTTAGCTCATACATGTAATCGCCTTTGGCCAATATGGTAAAGGCCGCGAATTTTGAATTATGTTTGAGGCTGACGCATAATCCTGGCCAGAAACCACGCTCCGCGATAATTTCCCCGTCGGCGCTCCGGCTGTTATGGTTGCTGCCAAGCGTAGCGCCCGCTGCAATATTGCTCTGGCCCATCAGCAAAGCGGCACAGAGGAATGAATTGTTGTGGTGTTGCTCATGCGATGGGAAAATCAATGAGTTGAGTACTTCGCAACAGGAGATGGTGGAGTTGTTTCCAAGGTATGAGTTGATGAGCCTTGCCCCGTATTTTAATTGGGAATGTGAGGCTGTGATAAAACGCACGGCTTTCACGCCATAAAAAATCCTGCATCCGAAACCAATGATGCCATTTACCAATTCGCATCCTTCGCCAATTTGTGATTGCCTGTCGGCATCACTGTTGATGGTCAGGTTCTTGAGTTTGTTGGCGCCTTTGATGTATGCGTCGCTGCCAATATTTACATCTTTAATGATGCGGCAGTTTTTGATGATGGTACTTTCCCCAATGCGTCCGTAATATCCTCTTTGCGGGTCTGATTGAAGTTGCGCGAATTCCAGGAATTTATTGAGTAAGGCCTCATCATCCCGGTATTTGCTCCAGAGATAGGCATCTCCGGCAAGCATGCCATCAAACGGGACGATTGACCTGCCACCGTTTTCGTTGCATACTTCAATGCGTACGCGTTGTTTTTCCACTTCACCGTTTTTTAACACACCGATTCCGAATTTGGCTTTATCGGTGCAGGCCAGTTCGTTGATATTGGCCAGCATCACATCGTTGCCAATGATATAATGGCTGAGGTAGTTTACATTATCGATGCAGACATTATCACCAATATCCGAACTGATGATGGTGCTGTTGTATAAACCTACCGGCATGCGCAGGTTATGGTATTCCCTGTACAAAGGCTCCAATTTCCCGATACGCACCAGTCCGAAAAATTTGCAGTTGCGCACAAGGTTTGCATTGAAATCTTTGGAGACCAGAATGTGCTTCCAGTTATCGGAACTGTTGCGGTTCAGGGTGAGCGTTTCTATTTCCGCAGAACTCAGTTCCCTGTATTTTATGTTTGATCCACATTGCTGAAAGCGCAGGTAGTATTCATTTTTTCCTTTGGGAAGGTATTTGGCCTCAATAAAATGATAGCCGAGTTCCTCAACCGGGTGAGAGTGTATGATATTCATGAATGCATCTCGTTAGGATAAAAGATCATGGCCATCCTACCGGAACCCGGTGCGAATGGCCATCATATCAAATGGGTAATAAATATACGGTTTTAAGCCTGAATAGCGTCAACCGTCTTTTTTATTCAACAGTAACACTTTTTGCAAGGTTCCTGGGCTTATCCACATCCAGCCCCTTGGCAGTACCTACATAATAGGAAAGCAACTGGAGGGGCACAACGGAAAGGATGGGCGCGATGATTTCATCAGCCGGGGGAATGGAGAAGTAATGGTCGCTCAATGGCGGCGTTACTTCATCACCTTCGGTAATGATGGAAATGATTTTACCTTTACGGGCTTTGATTTCCTGCATATTGCTCACGATTTTTTCGTGATAGGGGTCTTTGGTGGCGATGAACACCACGGGCAGGGTTTCACTGACCAGCGCGATCGGGCCATGTTTCATTTCCGCGGCGGGATAGCCCTCAGCATGTATATAGGAAATTTCTTTCAGTTTGAGGGCGCCTTCCAGCGCGATAGGGAAATTGTATCCCCTTCCCAGGAACAGGAAGTCGGATGCATCCTTGTACACGTCCGCGATTTTCTTGACTTCCTCCGCGTTTTTGAGGATGCTGTCAATTTTTTCAGGTACTTCTTCCAGTTCGAGGAGGAGTTTTTTATATCGGTCTTCTGAAATCGTGCCTTTGGCATGCGCGATATTCAATGCCATCATGCAGAGCACGGCCAATTGGCCTGTAAAGGCTTTGGTGGAAGCCACGCCAATTTCAGGACCGGCATGTGTGTAAGCTCCGGCATGGGAAAGGCGGGCGATGGATGAACCCACAACATTGACGATGCCAAAAATAAAAGCGCCGTTTTCCTTGGCCCTTTCCAATGCAACCAGGGTATCGGCTGTTTCACCGCTCTGCGATACCGCTATGATCACGTCCCCTTTATTGATGATGGGGTTCCTGTACCGGAATTCAGATGCGTATTCCACTTCCACCGGTATGCGGCAGAGTTCTTCAATGATGTATTCAGCTACAAGGCCAGCATGCCAACTGGTGCCGCAAGCCACGATCATGATGCGGTTGGCGTTTTTGAGCTGTTCGATATTTTTATCGATACCGCTCATGCGGATGGTGCCCGCATTTGCGTCTAACCGTCCCCGTAAGCAATCGTAAATCGTGCTCGGTTGCTCAAAAATCTCTTTGAGCATGAAATGGTCATAGCCGCCTTTTTCAATGGCCGCGAGTTCCATGTCGAGCTTGGTGATATATGGGGTGATTTTTTCGTTGCCAAGGTTTTTCAGGATCAGTTCATCCGGCTTCACTATCGCCAGTTCATAGTCATTTACATATACCACTTCTTTGGTGTACTCAATGATAGGTGAGGCATCGCTGGCCAGGAAATGTTCGCCCTTTCCAATCCCGATCACCAATGGGCTGCCTTTGCGGGCCGCGATGATGGTATGCGGGTCGTCCTGGTCAATCAGCAAAATACAATAAGCCCCGGTTACCCTTTTCAAGGCGATGCGGATGGCTTCTTCGAGGCTACTGTTATTATTGTTGCGGATATCCTCAATGAAATTCAGGAGCACTTCCGTGTCTGTATCACTGCTGAACTGGTATCCTTTCTTAACCAATTCCTGTTTGATCTGCGCATAGTTTTCAATGATCCCGTTATGGATCATCGCCAATCTGCCGCTGGCTGATGAATGCGGGTGCGCGTTCCGGTCGCTGGGTTCACCATGGGTGGCCCAACGGGTATGGCCTATGCCGATATTGGCTTCAATGTCCTTCCCGATCAGGTGCTCTTCCAGGTCAGCTACCTTGCCCTTCTTTTTATACACGCTGAGGTTGCCGTTTTTGAGCAATGCCACACCGGCACTGTCATAGCCCCTGTATTCCAGGCGTTTCAATCCTTTTAATACCACCGGAAAAGCCTGCCGGGGGCCGGTATATCCAACTATTCCACACATAATTTTAAGAGTTAATTTATAAGTGCATCAAAATCAAAGTGAAGATCCCATGGAGTACATCATTTCGGTTGATACCGGCTAATAACGTAACCGCTTGATTTCTATTGCAGCGCAAATTACTGATTTTGTTTAATATCTGTTGAATTTTGCGTACTTGTCAAGGGTTTACAACAGCAGGCCTTTCAGGAAGAAATAAGCTACCGAAAAGTAGATCACGATCCCGGTTACATCCACCAATGTTGCCACAAACGGAGCGGAGGAAGCTGCGGGGTCTAATTTCAGCCTTTTGAGGATTATGGGCAGCATGGATCCCATCAAACTGCCCCAAAGCACAATGCCGGTCAGCGAGCAGAATATGGTGGCGCCCACCAGGCTCCAGTATTCACCGTAATTAAAAATGTGCAGGTTTTGCCAGAGCATGATGCGCAGGTAACCGATGCTTCCCAATATCAGTCCAAGCAAAAGCCCGGTGATCAATTCCCGTTTCATCACTTTCCACCAGTCTGCAATGGTTAATTCACCCAGTGCCATGGCCTGTATGATCAGCGTGGATGCCTGTGAGCCGCTATTGCCCCCGCTGCTCATGATCAGGGGAATGAATAAAGCCAGTACCGTGGCTGTTTCAATTTCGTCCTGGAAAAACTGCATGGCTGATGCCGTGAGCATTTCACCGAGGAACAAGAGGATCAGCCACCCAGCCCTTTTCTTGAGTAGTTTGATGATGTTGATATCGAGATATGGTTCTTCCAGCGCTTCTGTACCGCCAATTTTCTGGATGTCTTCGCTGAACTCTTCGCTGGCTACCCAAAGCACGTCGTCGATGGTGACGATCCCCAGTAATATATTCTGGTCATCGGTAACGGGAAGGGCTACCCGATTATTCATCTTAAACACTTCATTGGCCACTTCCTGGTCATCATTCACATTCAAAGCGATAAACCTTTCGTCCATCAGTTCCGAAACCAATACATCCGGTGAGGCAAGGATGAAATCCCTGATGCGGATATCGTCTAATAATTCCCCTTTTTGATTGATCACATAAATCACATCAATCGTTTCTGTATTGGTGCCAAAACGACGGATGGTTTGAAATGCCTGTTCTACCGTATTGTTTTCATATACATACACGTAGTTGGGGTTCATCAGGCGGCCTACGGAATTTTCGGGGTAGCCGAGTAATTCCAGCGTCACTTTTCTTTCGTGGGGGTCCAGTGTTTTCAGCAGGTCGCGCACCGTGCTGTTGGGCAGTTCCTCCAAAAAGGAAACCCGGTCATCCGCCGGCAATTCATTCAGCAGTTCGGCTGATTTGAAGGGAGGGAGGTTTTTGATGATGCGCTTCTGTTCGCCTACTTCCAGGATTTTAAATACACCCGCGGCCCTGTGTATGGACAGGTGCGAGATGATCTGTGTTTCAAAGTCGGGGTTTTCATATATCAGGTCGGCCACATCACTGATGTTCTGGTCATTCAGGAACTCCTTGATGGCCAGTTTATCCTCCGAAGCGATGACGTCTTCGAACTGTTGTTGCAGCGATATTTCTTCCATATCCAAAGCCATCTCCTGATTTTGCCTAATTTCGATTTTGTAGGTTGCAAGTTAATTCTTTTGATTCTTACTCTCATGTTATGATTAGGTCTTGTTTATACATCGATCAGGCACCCGGCAAGGGCAGGGCCGTGTTCACTTCCGAAGACCTGGATGCCGAAATTGTGATCGAACATTCCCCCGTAATTGTGATGGCAGGAACAGACAGGCAGCACCTCGATAAAACCCTGCTGCACGATTATATTTTTGAATGGGGGCCAAAAAAAGATCAGTGCGCCATGGCCCTGGGGTTTGTGCCCATGTACAACCACAGCTACCAAAGTAATTGCGAATATTTTATGGATTTTGAGGATGGGTCCATTTTTGTAAAAACCGTCCGCCCCGTAAAAGCCGGCGAAGAACTCACCATCAATTATAATGGTGATTGGGATGATACAAGCCCGGTATGGTTTTCAGATATTACAAGTGAAAAATGATTTTTTATCTTAGGAAAATGTAATAGATTTATTACACAATTTGATTAGTCCGCCCTTTCATTTTTTAAAACCTAACTGCATGTTGTTCCACTTTTTTTCAAAGGGACGGGCGGCCCTTCCTGCCTTGTTTCTGTGCTTTTGTTCGGTTGTAGTTTATGCACAGACTGACGATCCTGTCAGCGACGCCGAATATTATGCACGCAAATTCAAAGACGATGATGTGATGTGCCTTAGCTCAAAACGCTATTTCACATTCGACAAAGGCAAAAACAGCCTGAATGATAAAGTGGTGGTCATCCAGGAAGATGGCGAATATCAATTTCTTGGTTTGAGGAAATTCGCCGGGTTGATGTTCTATGAATTTTATAACAAGTTCATAGAATTGAAATCTTTTAAAAGGTACGACCGCATCGCCGGAAAATACATCGCGGTTGACCGCGTTGGTGTTGACAGAAGCGTAACCGATGACAATATTTTCTTTGATGACAGCCGCATCAAATACTTTCCCATCCGGTTCAACAATAAAGGCGCGCTGGTGAAAGTCAATGTCCGAAAGGAATACAATGATGGCCGTTTCCTTACGCGCTTATTTTTTCATTCCTCGTATCCCATCGGCGAACAGGTTTTTGAGTTTAAGGTACCTGATTGGTTGACCGTGGATTTCAAGCAAATGAACTTTGAAGGGCATAAAGTGGATGTGCAGCAACAGAAAAAAGGAGGCTACACGTATTATACTTTCAAAATGAACAATATCCCCGCTTACAAATCTGAGTACCGTCGATTGGGCAGGGCTTATTCCGATCCCCACATCGTATTACAAATCAGGAGTTTTAAAGCCAAAGGCGAGCAGATCAATGGTTTCGATAAAGTGGATGATGTTTATGCATGGAATAACAGGATGTACCTGATGGCCGGAAATGAAACATCTTCATTAAAACCACAACTGGCAAAAATCACACAGCAGGCAAAAACCGATGAAGAAAAAATTAAAGCCATTTATTATTGGGTCCAGGATAATATCCGTTACATCGCTTATGAAGACGGTTATTCAGGTTATATACCCGCTTCGGCCCAGGATGTGCTGGCAAAGAAATACGGCGATTGTAAAGGTATGGCCAACCTGCTGACCGAATTCCTCAAGCTTGCCGGATATGATGCCCGATTTTCTTGGATTGGTACCAGGCAACTGCCCTATCCGCAATCATTACCGGCACTCTGTGTGAATAATCATGCCATTACCGCCTTATATTTCAAGGGTAAAACATATTTCCTGGATGCCACTGAAGATTATGGCCCGTTTGGGGAAGATGCTTTCAGGCTCCAGGGTAAAGAAGTGATGGTGTCTAACGGAGAATCGTTTGACATTGTACCTGTTCCTGATATGAAAGCGGAAGACAGTAAACTGCAAACAAAAGCAAGTTTCAGCCTTGATGGTAATAATTTAAAAGGTCCGGTTACGGTAACACTTACGGGAAATCAACGAACAGGTTTCCACCAAAGGTATCATGACCTGCCAAGCACGGAGAAAGAAGATTTCTTGTCTGAATACCTTGAGTTCGGCAGCAGCGACATACAGGTCAAACAGGTAAAAACATCAGATTTGAACGACCGGGATAAAACCGTTGAATTAAAAGGACAGGTGCAAGTGGGCAACAGTGTGCATGAAATCAATAAGGATTATTATGTCAGCATAGATTTCTTTCCAAAATCTTTGGAGCGGTTTATTCCGGATGAAAAAAGAATTGAAGGTTACGATCTGGGTGAATCCATACTATTTGATGACGAAATTTCATTAACTATTGGCCCTAACCAATCGTTTTCAGATTTGCCAGAACCGGTCAATATCAACCAGGAAGGCTATTCATTTAAAGGGGAATATACAGTGAATGGAAATGTTCTGTCATTAAGAAAGACATTGCATATCAAAAACCCCATGATCCGTAAATCGGATTTTGCCAATTGGAAACAATTCATTCACTCATTACGGGATTTTAACCAAAACCTGATCCGCGTGGTCAACAAATAATTTGCACATGAAGGCATTACATATATACCGGTATCTCCTGTCTTGGACTGTACTTTTTTTCCTGTCCATGCCTGTTATTCATGCACAGGATTTTATTGATGAAGATTTCCTGGAAAAAATTGAATCCAATGCGCAACCGCTCTGGAACGAATCTGTGCCTGCTTTTACCAACAACCAGGTGCCTGCTAAATATGAGAAAGAATCAGCGGTGGTAATGGGTTACAGGCGTATGGTGAATATTGATAAACAATCCAGGCTTAATTTCTGGAAAGGTGTGCAATCAAACCTGGTTTTCATTGAGAACGTCCGTTTCAAAATTCGTATGCATGATAAGAATGCCGTTGAAGTGTTCTCGACTATTTATTTCAGGTACCGCGATAAAACGGATGGCTTTAGTGCCAGGCTGATCAAATCGAATGGGGAAAAGGTGAATATTTCGCTGAACGAAGCTGTGCAGATAGATGCATCAACTTCCATACCTGAATTCTTTCAAAGTTTCTTTGACCAGGAACTGGGGACGCAGGGCCAGTATTACAAGGTAGCCATACCGGACCTTGAGCCTGGAGATATCCTCGAATACGTAACAAGTACCAGGAATAAACTGGATGTGAGCCGGTCCGGATACATCGAATTTTCCCCGCAATATGAAGTTTGCTCAAAAGGTTACCCTGTTTTATTCAACCAGATCATCATGGAAACCGACAGCAAGTCGTATTTCAAATCTATGTCGTTCAGCGGCGCGCCGGAATTTAAGCAGGAAAATTCAAATGAAGAGGGAATCTATCGGTATGTATTTACGGATACCGACAGGGCAACGGAAAAAGATGTTCATTTTATCAATGCCTACACGCATTACCCATTGGTTAAATTCCAGGTGATTTATTCAAATTCGGATAACGTGAAAGGTGCTTTAATTGGTTCCAAGGGCCAAATCAAAACCGGTTTCAGCATGGAAGAACTGGCAAAGAGGGCCTGGGAAGATTTTATGCAGGAAGGGCGCCAAATGTATTCACAATATACGACCGTGAATAAAATGGGGGAGATGTTATGGAACGAAATGAAAAGGTCAGGCGCTAAGGATTGGTCGGAGCAGGAATTTATTGAGAAGTCTTATTACAAAGTAAGGCACCTTGTAGTGATGCGCGATTCTTATTTTTCAGATATCAGGGCCGCATACCTGTTTCGGTATTTGTTGATGGAGAGGGATGTGAAATCAGATTTGTGCATCAGCATTTCCAACAAGGTCGGCACCATCAAAGATGTGCTCTTTGACCAGGAAATTAAGTATATCGTGAAGATCAATGATAAACTCTATTTCAACAGCACCGATCACAGCAATCCCGGCGAACTGGTAGAATCATTGTTGGGTTGTGAAGCGTATATCATCAATGCGCCGGATAAAAAAGGTAACCAGGAAATCATCCCTTACAAATTACCTTCTTCCAGTCCGGAGCAAAACCTTTCCTCATACGATATTACGGCATCACTCATGCCAGATAAAAAAACTTTGGCTGTGAAGCGCGTATCCACTTATAAAGGCATCAACAAGAACCGCGCCATCGACGATGCATTGCGGTATACTACGTATATGCTGGATGATTATAAAAATTATGGAGGAGAATCGCCGGGTGAAAATCTTACCGGATTGGCTGAAGAAAATTTTGATAATACCATTCGAACCCTTAAGGAGTTTTATAAAAAAGAAAAGCCTGAATTTGTAAAACGGCAACTGCAAGGCGATTATGGCCAATCGGTTAAAAGCAAGTCTTTTACTTTGCAAAGCGGGGGGCGCAGCCGCAAAAACCCCGATCTTGTTTTTACCGAAGAGTTTGAATTGGGCAATAGGGTACGGAAAGCCGGAAAACGATTGCTGGTAAACATCAATAGCCTTGTGGGCGGGCAATTGCACATTAAAAAAGATGAAAATGAACGCCAGCACGATATTTCACTTGGCTATCCAAGGACCCTGCAATGGGTGATCAGGTTTGCGATTCCGGATGGGTATGATGTACAAGGCATATCAGAATTGAATCAGAATATCGACAATGAAGCAGGCGTATTTAATTTGGTTGCCGAGCAAAAGGGCCAGCTTGTTGAAATAACCATTCGGAAAATATATAAACAAAAAGACCTGCCTAAATCATCCTGGAATAACCTGGTATCATTTGTAGATGCCGCATATAAGAGCGCGTTCAAATATATTTTGCTTGTTCCCAAAGCCTGATCAATGACTCATTTCACTGAACATAAGCGCATAAAAAAAGTCCCGGTTTTTCCGGGACTTTCTGTTTTTATTCTTGCAATATATTAATTGTTGGCTGCAAAATCGCGGCGGATGATATTTAAAGCGGCGCCGGCTTTGAACCACTCAATTTGCTGTTCATTGTATGAATGGTTCACACTGATTTCATCAGTACTGCCGTCTTTATGATGCAATACCAATGTCAGTGCTTTACCGGGGGTGAAGCTGGTCAGTCCGATGATATCAATATTGTCATCTTCCTGTATTTTATCATAGTCCGACTTGTTGTCGAAAGTCAAAGCCAGCATGCCTTGTTTTTTTAGGTTGGTTTCGTGTATGCGTGCGAATGATTTCACCAACACCGCGCGAACGCCCAGGTGACGGGGTTCCATGGCCGCGTGTTCGCGTGATGATCCTTCGCCATAGTTTTCGTCGCCTACCACGATGCTGCCAATGCCTGCGGCTTTGTAAGCACGTTGTGTGGCGGGCACCGGCCCGTATTCACCATTGAGCTGGTTTTTAACCGAATCTGTTTTTTCGTTGAAATAATTCACCGCTCCGATCAACAGGTTGTTGCTGATATTATCGAGGTGGCCACGGAATTTCAGCCAAGGGCCGGCCATAGAGATATGGTCGGTTGTACATTTTCCTTTGGCTTTGATCAGGAGTTTTAAGCCTTTGAGGTCAGTGCCTTCCCATGCCGGGAATGGTTCGAGTAATTGGAGGCGCTTGCTGTCGGGCGCTACTTTTACCTGTACCTGGCTGCCATCTGCTGCCGGGGCCTGGTAACCGGGGTCTTCCACTGCAAAACCGCGGGGAGGGAGTTCATCTCCGGTAGGAGGATCTAATTTTACCTGCTCGCCTTTGTTATTGGTTAAGGTATCTGTCAGCGGGTTGAAATCGAGTGAACCGGCAATAGCCATGGCCGTTACCATCTCAGGGGATCCCACAAACGCGAATGTATTGGGGTTACCATCGGCCCTTTTGGCAAAGTTGCGGTTGAAACTGTGTACAATCGTATTTCGTTCCTGTTTTTCAGCGCCCATCCTCGCCCACATACCAATGCAGGGGCCGCAGGCATTTGCGAAAACAGTGGCGCCGATCTTATCAAACACATCTAAAAAACCGTCCCTTTCAATGGTGTAACGCACCTGCTCGGATCCCGGTGTGATGGTGAATTCAGATTGAATAGTCAGCCCTTTTTCAGCAACCTGCTTAGCCAGGCTTACGGCCCTGCTGATGTCTTCATACGATGAGTTGGTACAGGATCCAATCAGTCCGACTTCAATTTTGGTAGGCCAGTTATTGGCCGCCGCAGCTTCTTTCATTTTCGAAATCGGTGTAGCCAGGTCTGGCGTGAACGGGCCATTCAGGTGTGGTTCCAGTTCACTCAGGTTGATCTCGATAATCTGATCAAAATAGGCGGAAGGGTTTGCATACACTTCTGGATCGCCTGTCAGGTGTTCCCTGATGGCATCGGCCATGTCGGCGATGTCGGCACGGCCTGTGGCCTTGAGGTAACGGCTCATGCTTTCGTCATATCCAAAAGTGGAAGTGGTAGCGCCAATTTCGGCACCCATATTACAGATGGTTCCTTTACCTGTGCAACTCATGCTGGTGGCGCCTTCGCCAAAATATTCCACCACGGCGCCTGTACCGCCTTTTACAGTCAGGATGCCGGCAACTTTCAGGATCACATCCTTGGGAGATGTCCAGCCATTCAGTTTTCCGGTCAGTTTCACGCCAATCAGTTTTGGCATTTTCAGTTCCCAGGGCAGGCCAGCCATGACATCACATGCATCCGCCCCACCCACACCAATCGCGATCATGCCCAATCCGCCCGCGTTAACCGTATGGCTGTCTGTGCCAATCATCATACCACCGGGGAAAGCGTAATTTTCCAACACAACCTGGTGGATGATACCGGCACCCGGTTTCCAGAAGCCAATGCCATATTTATTTGATACGGAAGAAAGGAAATCATAAACTTCGCTGCTCTCGTTAACGGCACGCTGAAGGTCTGTTTTGCTGTCAACCTTTGCTTCAATGAGGTGGTCGCAGTGCACAGTACTGGGTACGGCCACTTTGTCCCTGCCTGATTGCATGAACTGCAACAAAGCCATCTGGGCCGTAGCGTCCTGCATAGCAACCCTGTCTGGCGCGAAATCAACATAGGAACCGCCCCTGTTGTACACTTCGGTGGGATTACCTTGCCAAAGATGCGCATAGAGGATTTTTTCGGTCAGGGTCAGCGGGCGGCCAACAACCGTGCGGGCAGCCTGCACGCGCGAAGGAAAGTTTTCATAAACCTTCTTGATCATCTCAATGTCGAATGCCATAATGTGAATTTAGCGATTTGAAAATGTGTATTGGAACTGCTGCCAGGCCGTATCAGACAATAAAGCCCGGAAAGGCGTGCAAATTTACTTAAAATGAGCACAGGATATATCGAAAAATGAGTAATTTTAACTTTAAGATAGTTCGAACCGATTACCGTATGAACCGATTCAAACATTTTGTGGAATGGCATGTATTTGGCGTTTGTGCGGCCATAGGGGAGAAGATGGGCATTGCCACAGCCACCATCCGTAAATATTTCATCTATATCACTTTCATGACCATGGGCTCGCCCCTGGTGGTTTATATGTTTATCGCGTTCTGGATGAATATCAAACGCTACATCACCAATGCCAGGCGCAACCCCGTCCGTTACTGGTAATTATTCAATAACCGCTTCCCGCAGCCTGACCAGTTTTTCCAGTAATCCTTCCAATAAATCAAGCCTGAGCATATTGGCCCCATCGCTTTTGGCAATGGATGGGTTAGGATGTGTTTCTATAAATAACCCGTCGGTGCCTGTGGCAATAGCTGCCTTGGCGATGGTTTCAATCAGTTCGGGGTTGCCGCCGGTTACCCCGCTGGTCTGGTTGGGCTGTTGCAGTGAATGGGTGCAATCCATGACAACGGGCACCTGGTGCGCTTTCATCCAGGGGATATTCCGGTAATCCACCACAAGGTCTGTATACCCGAAACTATTGCCCCTTTCGGTCAGCCAAATTTTCTCATTTCCTGCCTGCCTGATTTTTTGCACGGCAAAAGCCATGGACGGACCGCTGAGGAATTGGCCTTTTTTTACATTGACCAGTTTGCCGGTCTCCGCGGCTGCAATCAGCAAGTCGGTCTGCCGGCATAAGAAAGCGGGTATCTGCAATACGTCAACATAACGGGCAGCCATAGACGCTTCCAGCGCCGCATGGATATCCGTGGTTACCGGTACGCCATATTTTTTACCGGCCGCTTGTATCAATTCCAGCGCCGCTTCATCACCAATGCCTGTAAATGAACCGGCGCTGGTCCGGTTAGCTTTACGGTATGAAGCCTTGAAAATGTATGGTATCTGAAATTGTTTGCAGAGGCTGCTGACTGTTGAAGTGATCTCATCAACCATCTCGGCGTTTTCCACAACACAAGGCCCCGCGATCAGGAAAAATGATCGGGGATTGTAATTCTGTCCGGAAAAAAGTTCCTGCGTATATGCATTCATGGCGCAAAGGTAATTAATTAATCCGCGCAGGTATGGCGTGGCGGTTGCGCATTGCTTATTTTCCCTTTATTTTACAGCCTAAACGATTGCCCCATGGTCAAAGAAAAAATCCTGGTAATTGGCGCCAGCGGACAAATTGGAGTGGAATTAACCCTTGCCCTGCGCAAGATCTATGGCGAAGCCAATGTGATAGCTTCCGATTTGAGGGAAGAGAACCCATTGTTGAGAGGAACCGGCCCCTATGTGAGCCTGGATGTAATGAACAAAGAAATGTTGCATGTGCAGGTGATCCGGCAGGGCATCACCCAAATCTACCTGCTCGCGGCCATCCTTTCTGCAACCGGAGAAAAAAATCCGAACCTGGCCTGGAGCCTGAATATGCAAAGCCTGCTGAATGTGCTGGATATTGCCAAGGAGGAGCACCTGCATAAAGTGTATTGGCCCAGCAGCATCGCGGTGTTTGGCCCCACTTCACCCAAACAAAATTGCCCGCAGCAAACCATCATAGAACCTTCCACCGTATATGGCATCAGCAAATATGCCGGCGAATTCTGGTGCAACTATTATTACCACAGGTACCAGGTAGATGTACGCAGTTTGCGTTACCCTGGTTTGATCAGTTATAAGAGCAATCCCGGTGGGGGTACCACCGATTACGCGGTGGAGATATTCCATTCGGCAAAGGCGGGCGAAACCTATGAATGCTTTTTGAAAGAGGATACATACCTGCCCATGATGTATATGCCGGATGCCATTCGCGCAACGATTGAGTTGATGGAATCAGATGCGGCGCGCATCTCCGTGCGCACATCTTATAATTTGTCGGGTATGAGTTTTTCGCCCAAAGAAATCACGGCATCCATTGAAAAGATTGTTCCCGGCTTCCGGTCAACGTATCAGCCCGATTACCGCCAGGCCATTGCCGATAGTTGGCCGCAAAGCATTGATGACAGCGTGGCCAGAAGGGATTGGGGCTGGAAGGAAGAATACCAGTTGGATGATATGGTGAAAGATATGCTGATGAACCTCTGAACTTTGCAGGTTTGTTGATAAGTTCGTGCATGGGGCAATGGTAAATCGCTTAATTTAAGGAATCCAAAAACGAAAATGCATATCATGAAAAAAATCACATTCCTGGTCACATTGATGGCCATGACTTTTCAATTGTCTGCTTTCTCGGTAAAGCCTGTTCATACCGAACCAAAGGTTAAAGCCTCGGCTGTGATGATCCCGGTGGGGAAGAAGGGCGAAGCCATTTCATTGTATGATTTATCCGTCATATCCAAAGCTGACCTTGAGCGTATGACTGGCCAGAAGATGTCGCTCCCGCAGCGCCTGGCATTTAAAGGCGCGCAAAAGAAATTGAAAAAATCTATTGATGAGCAAGGGTATATCAAGTCAAAAAAATTACAAAAGTATTTCTCCAATGCGCAACAGTCGAAGGGTGGGGAGTTTGACGGTACAACCGGATTTCACCTCGGTGGTTTCGCGCTTGGTTTTTTGCTGGGTTTGATCGGTGTGATCATCGCATACATCATCAACGATGATAAGAAATCAAACCGGGTAAAATGGTCATGGCTTGGGTTTGCCATCTGGATTGGCATCCTCCTGATTGCCGTTGTCCTTTAATGAATAGCACTAACAATTGTTTTTAATAATCCACCATGCCCTGGTGGATTATTTTTGTTTACGTAACCAATCACGACATGAATACCCCCAACTTGTTCAAATACTCCATCATCCTGTCCCTTTTTTTTGCAACGCTGCAAACCCATGCGCAGGATCAAAAAAAATACGCGTATCAAAAAGCTGATTTCATGCTGATGGCCGGGCATGGCATTGGCAATATCTGGAAGACCTATCTCAAACAAGTAGTGAACCTGCCGGGTATCACATATGACGTGCGCTCTGCAGGCCCGTATTCACTGGCTGTTGAGTATGCTGTCAGCAACCGGGTCAGTGCGGGTATCCATGCCGGTTATTCACGTATTACGGGTAAGTATGAAGGTTATGGCGATAGTTTTACAGACAGGCTCACGATATTTTCTTTATTGGCAAGGGCCAATATTCATTTCCTTCGCCATGAAAAATGGGATTTGTACGCGGGCGGGGGTGTCGGGTATGTATCATCCAAATATGCAAACACTGATAGCGACAGCAGGGATAAACCGGGCAAGTTCGGGTACTCGGGGCAGTTAGGAGCCCGTTATTTATGGTCATCACACTGGGGGGTATACGCAGAAGCGGGTTATGTGGGGGGATCCTTTTTTCAGCTAGGTATGACCGTTAGGTTATAATAATCAATGAGTTATGAAGGAATCCGGGTTGCCGTTTATCATTGAAAATCAACCTTCAACAAAAAATACCGGGCTCACGGTATGGTATATATGCAAAAAAATCTATTTCTTTGTGTCGCAAATATGAATGAATGAAAATTTATTCATACCTTGCGCCACATTTCTAAACCAAAAATACGTAACATGAAAAAACTATTTTTTATCGTAGCCCTGACTACTGCCTCTTTCGCAGGTTTCGCACAAGACAAATCTGCTGAAACAAAAAAACTGAACTTCAGCGTTGGTGTTGAAGCTCAACTGCCTATCGGTGATTTCGCTGATGGTTATGGTTTCGGTATCGGTGGTACCGTACAGGCTGACTACCGCGTTGCTGACCAAATCGATCTGACCCTGAACGCAGGTTACATCACTTTCAGTGGTAAGACCATCGATCTGGGTGTGATCAGCTTCAAGAACGACGCCCTGGGTCTGATCCCTGTTCTGGCTGGTGCTAAGTACCATTTCTCAGACAACATCTACGCTTCTGCTCAACTGGGTCTGTCTTTCGCTTCAGGTTCTGGTAGCGGCAGCAACTTTACCTATGCTCCTGGCATCGGTTTCAAGTTCAGCAAAATCGACGTGCTGGCTAAGTACACTGGTATCTCTGCCACTGGTGGTTCTCTGAACACAGTAGGTGTACGTGCTGCTTACACTTTCTAATTCATCAGCATTAAGTAATACAAAGGGCTGTTCTTTACGGAACAGCCCTTATTGTTTTAAGAAGTTTTGAAATCCTATACAAGGTTGTGCTCATAAGCATACTTGATCAATCCCAAAACACTGGAGGTTTTTGTTTTGCGCAGGATGTTCTTTCGGTGCGTTTCAATGGTGCGCTCACTGAGGAATAATGCTTCCGCAATCATCTTATTGCTGTATTCTTTTTCAATCAGCCGGATGATCTCCATTTCACGCTGCGTGAGTTTGGCTTCCTCCAAATCGGTTTTTCGCTCTGCGTCACGTAGCATTTCCTGCATGACTTCATCGCTGAAATACACACCGCCTTCAGCTACCTTTTCAAGCGCGGTTAATAATTCCTGGCGACTGATATTTTTGAGGATATAACCCGAAATGTTGCTTTCATTGATCATCTGGTTCACCAGGTTGCCTTCGCCGTTCATCGACAATGCCATGATGCGGATATCCGGATGGATTTCCCGCACTTTACGCGCCAGTTCTAACCCGGTCATGCCGGGCATCATGATGTCCGTGATTAATATATCAACCTTTTGTTGCCCGATTTTTGAGAGGAGTATGGCTGGATCATTTGATTCCAGCGCCAATTCAAAACGGGGGTGGCCTTTAATCAGGGTTTTCAATCCATCCAGTACAATCTGGTGGTCGTCAACCATGGCGATATGGAATTTATCTGCGCTCATCTTTCAGTTAGCGCTTAAAACTACAGAAATCCCCGAACATTCAGTTGTGTAAATTATGCACCCGGGATGTGAATAGCCACGAGGGTACCCTGGCCGGGAGAACTGTCAAACTCAACAGTGCCTTTTAAAAACTGCACCCTTGACCGGATATTTTTCACACCGATACCTTCGGCATCCTTGATTTTAGATGCATCGAAGCCTTTGCCGTTGTCTTCTATGGTCACCGATATCCCATCCGTGTCTTTGATCAGCGATATGTCTAACCTCGACGCCTGTGCATGTTTCAGTACATTATTCACGCATTCCTGTATTACCCGGTACAATACCGTTTCCGTATTGGCATCCAGTTTTTCACGTAATCCTTCGGCATGGAGGGATACCTGTATGACGCGGTGGTCAATCCGGTCAATAAATTCCCGGATGGCATCGGCCAGGCCTTTTTTCAACAGGGCATTGGGCATCATCTGGTGACTGACACTGCGCACTTCCTTGCAACTCAAGTCTACCAGGTTGATGACATTTTCAAAAGATTTTTTTTGTGCGTCATCCGCAAACGGGAGTTCCGATTCAAAAACGGAAAGGTTCATTTTCGCGGCGCTCATCATTTGTCCAACCCCATCATGCAACTCAGCGGCGATGCGCTTTCGCTCATTTTCCTCCGCTTCTATTACCGCCCTGGCGGCTTTTTCCTGTTCGATGTTGATGGTTTCCTGTAAGGCGAGTTTATTCTGCACCTGTTTCCGGCGGTATATGCTTAAGCCGGCAATGATAAGAAGCAGGCCACCCAGTGAAATGCCAAAGATTAATATATTTTTCCGGCTAAGCTGTGCTTCCTGCAATTGTAACTGTTGTTCTTTTTTCTCTGTTTCATATTTTGTATTCAACTCCTCAATCTGCTTGACTTTTTCAGCATTGAACAGGGAGTCTTTTAAAGCGCCGAACCGTTTCATATACATCAGCGCCTGTCCCGGCTTGTCGCGCTTCTCTTCCAGTTCAGCCATGGTCCTGTAATTTTCCAGCAATAACTGAGGATAGCGCATGGCTTCGGCAAAGGCATTGCTAAGGCTGAAATAATCAATCGATTGATCGAATTGACCCATGTCTTTATACATAACGCCCATATCCGATAGTGTAAGGATAATAGCGAAACTGTCTTTTAGTTTTTTGCGGATCTCTAATGCATACTCATGATGCTTCTTTGCATTGTCAAAATCCTTTTGCAAATTATATACGCCGCCCAGGAAACTGTAGCTGTAAGAAATGCCCAAACTGTCGTTCATCTTTTCCCGGATCGCCAATGATTCCTTATACCTCGAAATTGCTTCGGGGTAATCACCTTTGTATTCAAACACAACACCTGATTCATTCAGGATTGTGGCAATACCATCCTCATTTTTCAGGTTCCTGTAAATATTGAGCGCTTCATCGTAATATGAAAGTGACCTGTCGAGGTCTTTTGTTTTCCGGTATAGCCTCCCGATATCATTGAGCAACCCGGCAAGCGCTTTCAGGTCACCTGTTGCCCGTGTTTTGGCTAAAGAGCGCTGGTAAAGTACCGCGGCGCTGTCGTACGAGCCTTTGAAATAATAAGCCACACCGGCAATATTATCAAAATACGCCAGGGCGGCGCTGTCCTTGAACCTTGCGGCCAGTTTGCGTCCGTCATTAACTAGTTCCAGGCATTCATCAAAGTTTTTGGTTGATTGTATATTGGTCAATGCTGTATAGGCCTTGATTTTTTCCCTTGTTTCAACATTGCTGTTGATGATGAGATAGAGGCTGTCGGTTTGATTCGACTGTGCAAATGTTCCCCCGAAATAAACATGGGATACCAGGAAAAAAAATAAAATATGCTTCAGGTTTTTCATATTAAATGCCCAATACATCTTTCATGCTGTAAATACCTTTCTTTCCAAGAATAAATTCCGCAGCAAGTACCGCGCCTGTGGCAAAGCCCTTCCGGTTGTGCGCTGTATGCCTGATTTCGATACTGTCAATGTCCGAATCATACTGAACAGTATGCGTTCCCGGTGCCGGATCAATTCGTTTGCTCGTTATCGTTAGATCGTTCTTGTTGCCGGTATTTTCAGTTGTCCATTGTTGTTTGATGGGATGTTGTTGGATGATGTCTTCAGCCAGGGTGATAGCTGTTCCGCTGGGCGCGTCTTTTTTCTGGGTGTGGTGTATCTCTTCAATATGCACATCATAATTAGGTTGCCTTGCCATCAGTTTGGCAAGCTGCCTGTTGATTTCGAAAAATATATTGACGCCAACACTGAAATTACTGGCATATATCATGCTCCCGTTATGGTCATGGCAAAAGCGTTGCACTGCATCCCATTCATGCAGCCACCCCGTGCTGCCCGATATAACGGGAATGCCTGTACGCAGGCAGGCCATGATATTTCCCACAGCGCTGTGCGGGCCCGTAAATTCAATGGCTACATCACAGGCCGACAAGTTACCGGGCGTACATTCACCTGTGTTACCGGAATGGATTTTAAGGGGGACTTCATGCCCCCTCGAGAGGGCGATTTCTTCAATGGCATGGCCCATCTTGCCATACCCAATCAATGCGATCTTCATAAAGGAAAGGTACTACTTCGCTGGTTTCTGACCAAGGTCGAATACCAGGCTGATACCACTGGTGCGGGCCATCGGACTGAAACCGGGTTTGACCCGTAAACTGAGGTTATCGCTTACGTCAAAGGCTTTCAGGTGCGCGTCCACCGCTGCATCGGCAACATTCAGGCCCCAGAATACGATAAAAAACAACACACAGTAATCCACATTCTGCCTCACCTGGTTCCGGAATGTCCTGATCCGCTCCGGTTGGTCTTTCACCGCGTAATAGGGTTGTTTGATCTGCTCATCATTTAATGGATCCGAATCTGTGGCAAGCCTGTACGCGTCGCTGGCGTCATTGAACTGGCGAAGGTTCCTGAAAAACAATGCTGATGTAGTGCCAAGGGCGCCGTAAACAAGTGGGATCTTCCAGTATTTTTTGTTGTAAGCCTGTCCCCAACCCGGTATAATGGCAGACCGTATGACGGCTTTGCGCGGGCTGAAAGCTTTGTCTTGTAAGGTTTGGGTGGAAAGGGGTACTGACGGGGTGCTGTCGGCAAAAGCGACAGTTTTTCGCATAGCCGTATCCGTTTGCGCCGCAAGTGGGTTATAGACCCAGCATGCCATAACAATAAGAAGGCTCCGCAATACCTTGTTCATGTGTTTCAACTTACCTGAACTTTCAGTTTGTCGAGCAAACTGTTCAGTTCTTCCAGGGAATAATATTCGAACAAGATGCTGCCCTGGCCTTTTTTAGAATGGCTCATTTTCACCCTTGTTCCGAATTGAGATGCTAAGGTATCTTCAATCTTCCTAAAGGCAGGCGGCAACTGGCTTTTTACCGTGTTTTTAACATCCGGTGAGGAGGTGTACATTTTCCGTACAAGGTCTTCTGTTTGCCGCACAGACAATCCCTTCTGGCGGATCTCATTGAAAATATACAGTTGCTTGTCTACCACGTCCACATTAATCAATGCACGTGCATGGCCCATGCTCAGGTCGCCATTGCGCACTGCCACCTGGATGTCGGGCGGGAGTTTCAGGAGGCGGATATAATTGGTTACCGTGCTGCGGTCTTTGCCCATGCGTTCGGCCACCTGCTCCTGTGTATAATCCAACTCATCCATTAATCTTTTATAACTCAGCGCGATTTCTATCGCGTTCAGGTTTTCGCGTTGCAGGTTTTCGAGCAAAGCCAGTTCCAGCATGTGGCTGTCGTTCAATTGCCTCACAAAAACAGGGACCTCTTTCAAGCCCGCGATTTTTGAGGCCCGGTACCTGCGTTCACCCGCGATCAGCCTGTATTTTCCACTGCCCGTATGCGTTACCGTGAGTGGCTGGATCAATCCATGTAATTTAATGGAAGTCGCCAGTTCGCTGAGGGCCGTTTCATCAAAATCCTTCCTTGGCTGGTGCGGGTTCACTTCAACCTGGTCTATGGAAACCGTCATCACACCGGTGGATTTTTCCACCACATCCGGTTTCAGGTTGCCGGCAGCGGTTTTCAGGTCAGCGTCTATATTCTGAAGCAGGCTGCGGATGCCTTTGCCCAGTGCGTCTTTTTTTTGCGAAGTACTCATGTGGATGCATTTTAGTCCGGATATCCGCCGGACAAAGCAGGGTTATTGAATGATCTTTTCCTCCTGGCTGATGCGGGTCATATTATTTTTCTGCAGGATCTCTTTGGCCAGGTTCAGGTAATTAACGGCGCCTTTACTGTCTGAATCATAGAGTATTACCGGCTTGCCTACGCTCGGGGCCTCGCTCAAACGCGTATTTCGGTGGATGATGCTGCTGAAAACCATATCGTCAAAATGGCGCCTGACTTCACTGACCACCTGGTTGCACAAGCGGAGCCTTCCATCATACATGGTCATCAATATGCCTTCAATCTTCAGGTCAACATTCAACCTGTTTTGTACAATTTTTACCGTGTTCAGGAGTTTACCCAAGCCTTCCAGTGCAAAGAATTCCGTTTGTACGGGCACCACCACGCTGTCTGCGGCCACCAGGGCATTCACGGTAATCAATCCCAGTGAAGGGGAGCAGTCGATCACAATGAAATCATAATCGTCCCTGACAGGTTCTAATATCTTTTTTAACACGGATTCCCGGTTAGGGTAATTGATCATTTCAATTTCTGCACCCACCAGGTCGATGTGCGAAGGGAGCAGGTCGAGGTAGGGAAGGGATGTTTTCAGGATCACATCCTTTGCGGGCGCTTCATTCACCATGCAGTCGTACAAACTCCGGGTTACATTGTGCAGGTCGAAGCCCACACCGGTGGTGCTGTTTGCCTGAGGGTCGGCATCCACCAGCAAAGTGCGGTATTCCAATATGGCAAAACTTGCAGCCAGGTTAATGGCTGTCGTGGTCTTTCCAACGCCTCCTTTTTGATTTGCAACGCCTATGATTCTTGCCATAAATATCTTAATCCTTATTTAATGCTGTGTCAGCCAGTCTATTTTGAGGTTTCTGACAAACCAAATTCCTGCCGGTCATTGGGGCCGAGGTACACGGTTTTTGACAGATTGGCAAATGTACTCATTCGGCATAAAATTGGGAACAATATATACACACATTTGTTGTATTACTGCATAGCAATCAAAATATATCAAATTAGACTAATGGTTACAGTTATTTCAGCCAGCAACCGGGAAGACAATAATACCCGGAAAGTTGCCCAATCATACCAGGACCTGCTCACCCGTAAAGGAGTAGACAGCAGGCTGTTATCTCTTGACGAAGTACAGGTTTTTGAGCGAAATGCCGCATTTCTGGATGTAGAGAAAGAATACCTCGTCCCGGCCGACAAATTCATCATCGTCATGCCCGAATACAATGGTTCTTACCCGGGCATACTCAAACTCATGATTGATAACTCGGATATCAACCGTTCCTGGAAACACAAAAAAGTGCTCCTCACAGGGGTTTCCACCGGCAGGGCCGGGAACCTCAGGGGTATGGAACACCTGACGGGATCGCTCATGCATATGAATATGATCGTGCACCCGAACCGCTTACCCATCAGCCGGGTGGATACACTTTTAGATGAAAATGATGAGATCATGGACCCCGGTACCATAAAAGCCGTAGATAAACAGGTGGAAGAATTCCTGGCTTTTTAACTTTGTACCTTAAATAACGCTTCATGCGATCGCCCCTCCCGGTTTTAATATTTCTTTCTGTCATGATCCTGCTTGACAGCTATTTTTTTCAGGCCGTGAAAACCGTAACGCAGGGTTTGACGCCCAAAGCCAAAACACTGGTGAATATCCTGTATTGGTCCGTAACGGTGATCTGTATCCTGGGCTTCCTGTTTTTTGTCATGACAGACGAGCACCTGATTGGAAAGCGCAACCGGATTTATCTTTTTTCCATCATCATTGGTTTATTCCTCGCAAAATCAACGGCCATTGTTTTTTTATTGGCCGATGACCTCAGGAGGGGTGTGCAATGGGCTTCCGGGAAATTTTTCATGGATGCTGCAAAGGCGCAAACGGCCAATGGCGACGGCATCAGCAGGTCTGTTTTCCTAAGCTGGCTGGGCATTTCGGCCGGCACTACCTTGTTTGGCAGTTTGTTGTATGGTTTCGGCAATAAGTACAAGTACCAGGTGATCCGGAAACAAATCGTTTTCCCCAATCTTCCGGAATCATTCAAAGGCACGCGTATTGTGCATATCAGTGATATCCATGCCGGAAGTTTTACTGATAAGAAAGCAGTGGAAAGGGGTATCCGGGAAATCATGAAGCAGGAGCCAGACATGGTCTTTTTTACCGGCGACTTGGTAAACGACCGGGCCCTGGAAATGGAGCCATTCATGGATGTGTTCCGGCAGGTGAAAGCCCCGATGGGCGTGTATTCTACATTGGGCAACCACGATTATGGCGATTATGCCCGTTGGCCACATAAGGGGATTTCAAAAAATGAAAACCTCGACAGGTTGAAAAAAGTGCACGCCGATCTGGGTTGGCGTTTGCTGATGAACGAACATGCGGTGATTGAAAAAGGCAGTGAAAAAATTGCGGTGTTAGGTATTGAAAACTGGAGCGCCAGGGGAAGGTTTCCGAAGTATGGGAAGATGGCGGAAGCACACGCGCAGACAGAATCTTATCCATTTAAGATTTTGCTGAGCCATGACCCTAGCCATTGGCGCGAAGAGGTGTTACCCAATTACCCCAAGGTTGACCTGATGTTGAGCGGTCATACCCATGGTATGCAGTTTGGTGTGGAAATTCCCGGGTTTAAGTGGAGCCCGGTGCAGTATATGTATAAAGAGTGGGCCGGACTCTATGAATCCGGCCCACAAAAATTATATGTCAACAGGGGGTTTGGCTTTATCGGCTATCCCGGCCGTGTAGGCATACTGCCCGAAATTACAGTGATAGAACTGGTTTGATCCTGATGATGGATGCGCGCCTGACTTTTTTCTCATCATTCATTCAACCAGGTTCATCTATTTCTTAGCCACTTTAACCCCTTGGCCCTTTCGCGCCCCTGGCACTCTTGAATCCGCCATCAGCTTCATTCATACGGATGATGCGGTTATTATACTTTTTGCCATCTAGTGCTTTGATCATTCTGCCGGCTTCCATCTTATCAATTTCCACCCAGCTATTCATTTCCCTTAAATCGATTTTTCCCAAGGCGTCTTTTTTTAAATTGCTTTCATCCAAAATAAATTGCAGGAAACTCGCTTTGTAAAAGCCATCTTTCGTGCCTACATTAATGAAGAGGCGGGTATAGCCATTGTCCCTTCTCGCGAAGCCGCGGGATCCTTTATTGGAATCCCTGCTTTCCATTGCCCCCACCCTTGAACCGCGCTCATGTATGCGTGTATTCAGGTCTTCAGCGTTTTCGTAATACTTCAGGAAATGGTTGAATTCGAGTGCGGCCACACGTTTCAGGATGTCTTCCTTCGACATGTCTTCAAACTTCTCCATCAGCGCGGGGATGTAAGTTTCGTATTCGCCATGAGAGATATCTGCTGCTATGAGCTTATCCATGAAATGGAAAAACTGTTTGCGGCACACATCTTTTCCGCTGGGGATGTCGAGCCTGTTGAAACGCGCATTGGTCATCTTTTCGAGCTGCTTGATCTTGTATGTTTCACGTACATGGCAGATCGAAATACAAATCCCGCTTTTGCCCGCGCGCGCCGTGCGGCCGCTTCGGTGCGTATATACTTCAATGTCATCGGGCAACTCATAATTGATCACGTGCGTGATGCCATCAACGTCGATACCCCTGGCTGCTACATCCGTAGCAATCAGGAGTTGCAAAGATTTGCTCCTGAAACGGCCCATCACTTTATCGCGTTGTTGTTGCGTGAGGTCGCCGTGCAATGCTTCGATATCATATCCGGCCTTCGATAATTTTTCACTAATGTCTTGTGCATCGGCTTTTGTGCGGGTGAAGATGATGCCGTACATGCCCGGGTTGAAGTCGATCAGCCTTTTCAACGTTTCATAACGCTGATGTGCTGGGGCCACAAAGTATTGATGGTCAATGTTTACGTTTCCGCTGTTCACCTTACCTACCGTTACTTCCTTGGGAGATGACATGTAGTTGCGTGAAATGGCGCGCACTTCCGGTGGCATGGTCGCGCTGAATAACCAGATGCTGTCGCGGTTTACGGTATTCTTCAGTACAAAATCAATATCGTCCCTGAATCCCATATTCAGCATTTCGTCGGCCTCGTCAAGCACCACATAACTCACTTTACTCAGGTCGATGGCTTTGCGTTCAATGAGGTCGATCAGGCGGCCAGGGGTAGCTACTACAATATGCACGCCTTTGTGCAGGTTGCGGATTTGCATGGTGATGGAAGCGCCCCCGTAAACGGCTTCCACTTTCAGTGATTTCATGTATTTCGCGAAATCCTGCAGGTCAGATGTGATTTGCAGGCAGAGTTCCCTGGTTGGGCATACAATCAATGCCTGGGGGTATTTATTGTGTACCTCAATCAGGTTGTGCAATGGCAGGCCAAAGGCCGCGGTTTTACCCGTACCGGTTTGCGCCAGTCCTACAAAGTCCTTTGTGCCGGCAATCAATACCGGGATGGCTTTTTCCTGGATGGGTGTGGGGGTGCTGAAACCCAGGTCGGTTACGGCCTTTACGGTTTCTTCCTTTAATCCTAATAATTCAAATGCGTTCGTCATTGTTGATGTCAGTTTACATAACGGCCCCGGATATGCGAAGCATATCGGTTTGGCCAGTGTTTAAAAATAATGGACACATGTTATGTTACTGGCCGTTGGAGAAGAACATCAACTGAGAAGGGGGAATTCAGGGAGCCTGTTTTCAACAGCAACTGAACATGTCATGTATTTTCCATGTTGCGTTTGCGCCGCAAAGGTATAAATAAAATCTGAAAATAAGCGCATTTACAGATAATTAACATGAAGCGCCTTTGCCATAGTTAAACTTATCAGCCCCATGTATGTCTGAACATACAGATATTTCACAGGCCGGCATTTGTCTAAAAGCTGTTAAATGTTGGTTGCGGCAGGTTGGCTGAATACAATGGCACTTATATTGCATGAATTGATAAAAATCATCTGTATGAACCGCTTACTGATTTATGTGGGTATTGCACTGCTGACTTCAGTCAATAGCCAGGCGCAATCTTTCAGCATTGGCGTAAAAGCCGGTGCGGATATGCATAAACTTGATGGACAATCGTTTTCCGATAATTTTAGTTTCGGGTATCATGCGGGTGTCTTCGCGCGTATTGGCATCACACCCAAACTGGGCATTCAACCCGAACTGCTGTTTAGCCAGGTGAACGTGGATACCAGCGACCGTTTTAGCGATATCTACCGTTTCAGGTCATTATCGCAGGTAAAACTTCAATACCTGCGGATACCCATATTGCTGGATTACAAGATTGTACCAGCTTTATCCTTGCAGGCAGGCCCGCATTTCGCGGTTCTAATGGATCAGAATTTGAACCTCGTGCAGAATGGCAAAAAAGCGTTTAGCCGACATGATGTGGGATTGCTAGCCGGTGTTCAGGTCCGCTTGTCGAAACTACGGATATATGGCAGGTACATACTCGGTGTCAGCAATATGAATGATATCGATGATAAAGAAAGGTGGAATAACCAAACCATTCAGTTGGGCGTTGGGTTGGCTTTTTAAATGATGCTAAGGCTTTGCTGAATCATGGGAGTGGGGGAACTGTTTGCAAGACATCGTCATTGTTGATGCCGTAGCCGCATCGAAAATGTTTTTGCGGGCAAGCCTGGTGCCCATGCCAGCCGCAAGGCCTGCATGAAAGCGCTTCTTTGGTTTCCACAATAAATGATGTGTCTGATAAAGGTGTGTATCCCAGTACGGGCGCGGTTGAACAGAATATCGCAGTCACGGGCGCGTTCACGGCCGATGCGAAATGCAACGGGCCGCTGTCGTTCACATAATTCATCGCCGCATGCCTCATTAAGGCCGCCGATTGCAGGAAACTGAGTTTGCCCGCGAGTATGTCAACATGTGGATGATTAACGCTGTTTTTTAACTGCGTACACTCGTCAACGTTATCTTTTCCTCCCAACAGGTAAATGGTATATCCTTTAGGCATCCGGTTGATACAGTCGGTCCATTTTTCCAAAGGGAATTTTTTGGTGAACCAAACGCTCGATGGTGATATGCAGATATAAGGTTTGCCGGTATACAGACTGATCGATTTTTCATCTTCGGCAGATGTGTAGAGCGCGGGCCTGGTAAATGTGTCATCCGTAAAATGACGGATGAGGTCGTTATTGCGTTGAACCTCGTGCCTGACATTTTGAGGATCAAAATGATGCGGGACCTTTCTGCTGAATAAAATACTCAGCGGGTTTTTATCGAATCCAATCGTCTCGCCCGCACCCGAAAAAGCTGTCAGCATACCGGTGGCAAAGAAGCGCTGCAGGTTTATGACTTTATCGTATTTCGATTTCCTGATTTTGCGCAACAGGGCAAAGAGGTTGGGTATTTTTTTCTGCTTCTTATCCCATATCAATACTTCCCGGATATGCGGGTTGTTTTGCAGCAGCCCTTCGTTCCCTTTTCGCACCAAAAAATCTATCTCCGCGCCCGGGAAAAAGCTATGCAGTTTTTCCACGACTGCTGTAGACAGCACCACATCGCCGATAAACGCAGTTTGTATGACCAGGAAGGAAGGCATTCAGGCAAAGGTATTAATTAAAAATGCTTCGCAGGTTATCCCTGAACCGGTACATTTGCGTAAAATTCAGCATTATGGAATTGCGTTCTCTGGTTCAGGAAGCATGGGCCGACAGGTCATTGTTGCAAAATCATACATACGCCCAGGCAGTACGGGATGTGATTGAGGAAGTGGATAAAGGCCGTCTTCGTACAGCCGAGCCGGTTAGTACGGGATGGCAGGTGAATGAGTGGGTAAAACAAGCCATCCTCATGTATTTTTCCATTCAGCAAATGGAAACACATGAGTTGCCCCCTTTTGAGTTTTATGATAAGATGAAATTGAAATCTGGTTACCGCGAATTGGGTGTAAGGGCCGTTCCCCATGCAGTGGCGCGTTACGGGGCATACCTGGCAAAAAATGTTGTGTTGATGCCGTCTTATGTAAACATCGGGGCTTTTGTGGATGAAGGGACAATGGTTGATACCTGGGCCACGGTGGGCAGTTGCGCGCAAATTGGCAAGCATGTGCACCTGAGCGGAGGGGTAGGCATTGGGGGTGTATTGGAGCCATTGCAAGCCAGCCCGGTGATTATTGAAGACGGTTGTTTTATCGGCAGCCGCTGTATTGTAGTAGAAGGTGTTCGGGTTGAGAAGGAGGCGGTACTTGGGGCCAATGTGGTTCTGACACAGTCTACAAAAATTATTGATGTGAGCGGGCCTGAACCTGTGGAGATGAAGGGTGTGGTGCCGGCACGCAGTGTGGTGATACCGGGGACTTATACTAAGAAATTCCCGGCAGGTGAGTTTGGAGTGGGCTGCGCCCTGATTATCGGGCAACGCAAGGCCAGCACAGATTTAAAAACCAGCCTGAACGATGCTTTACGGGATTTTAATGTGGCTGTTTAGCCTCTTGTTTTGGGCATTTTTGGTGCTTATTTTTTCTTATTTGCATGTTGGATGTTGATTTTTTTCCTACTTTTGCCATCCGCTAAAAACGGGATGATGCCCAGATGGCGAAATTGGTAGACGCACCGTCTTCAGGTGGCGGCGCCGCGAGGTGTGCTGGTTCGAATCCAGTTCTGGGCACAACAAAAATTGATAGGCCCTGACGAGAGTCAGGGCTTTTTTTATTTTGTGTAAGATGGCGAAATGGGTATCCCGGCGATGCTGCGGGGATTCAGGTGGCGGCGCCGCGAGGTGTGCTGGTCCCGACGATCCCGCGTTGAGCGGGATGTCGGGATGCAGACAGTATCGTCTGCATTCGAATCCAGTTCTGGGCACAACAAAAATTGATAGGCCCTGACGAGAGTCAGGGCTTTTTTTATTTTGTGTAAGATGGCGAAATGGGTATCCCGGCGATGCTGCGGGGATTCAGGTGGCGGCGCCGCGAGGTGTGCTGGTCCCGACGATCCCGCGTTGAGCGGGATGTCGGGATGCAGACAGTATCGTCAGCATTCGAATCCAGTTCTGGGCACAACAAAAATTGAGAGGCCTTAATGAGTGCCAGTGCCAAAATCTATTATTTTGTAAAAACTTTTGTGCAGGTAGCGTGAGAAATAAATCAACATTTCTTTTCACAATGATGAACAAAATAACAACTCATTTTTACTTTGCAATAGTAATTTTTCTGTTATTAGTTAGTTGCAAGCTACCAAAAGAAAAAACAGAAATAGCAAAGCTAAAAATGAGCATTACTTTTAACGTAGTACCCGAAGACTATGAAAGGAATCTGTATTATGTTGAATGGGAAGATACCCTGGGTCAATCAGAAAGTTATACAGGCGACAAACAACTCAATAGGCCAACAGAGGTGTGGTGTGTTATAACAAATGACCGCAAGGACACATTAGGCAATTATCAAGGACTTGGCACAGCAAGGACTTTTACCGGATTTCAAACCAAAGAAGACACAACCGTTACATTGCACTTTATGATCAGGTTAAATATGTTTACAGATAAATTTGACAAGGGACAAAGCCTGTCAGAACAATATAAAGCCGCCCAAGATTATGCCTATAAGAATAAATTACCGGTCATGTTTAAACCTATTCAAATAAATCTTAAGACAGACTTGCGTAAGAAGCATACCATTGAACTTGAAGAGCAGTGAGTTTCGTCCTCAAAAAGAAAAAAATTTAGCCAATTGCTTTCAAAATTGATACATAGGCCCTGGCGGCTTGGATTTATGAACGAAAGTCACTTTCATTTATGAATAACATTGGCATTGGATTACAGTATGGCAAACTGCTGTCCCTTATATTAGCTGATTTTCAATTTTTGCAGAGGTAGGTTATAGATTATTTATACTCAAAGCCAATTGCTTTATAATTTGGCCTTTGACAGAAACTGTCTAAGTTCATTTTTTTATAATATGATTTAAAATACCTTTGATTATAAACTTATACATTTATGAAGAAGATTTTACTCCTGGTTTTCATCGGATCTTTATCCTTCCAATCTCAAGCGCAAAAAATCAATGCCGGCTTAAAGGCGGGCACCAACATCAGTAATTTCTTTGGAAGTTCATTTGATGATGTGTCCAAAAAAGCGCTTGTAGGGTATCATGTTGGCGGTTACCTCAATTTTTCCCTGGCGGGTCTGAGCATTCAGCCGGAGCTTTTACTTTCATCTGCAGGCGCTAAATTTAAAAATTCTGTTACGAACAGTTTCGAAAGCGTGAAGCTGACTTATATCACCGTGCCAGTTATGGTTAAGTTTAATTTATCAAGCGGGCTTTATGCGGAAGCGGGTCCGCAAGTTGGCTTTAAAATCAGTGAAGATTTTGGGGACCAGTCGATTGAAGATTTCGCGAAAGGACTTGACCTGTCTGTGGGCGCTGGCTTAGGTTATCAAACAAAATCCGGGTTTGGTGTTGGTGCCCGTTATTTAATTGGCCTCTCAAAAGTGGGGGATTTTGATGCTTCCTCTGGATTTGACAATGATTTCAAAAATGGCATCATCCAGGTTGGATTATTTTACACCATTAAATCTGGCAACAAGAAATAAGAAGTTCAAAAATGTAATTATAGCCCCCGATTATTCGGGGGTTTTTTGTTCTCTGATAGTGTAACATTTGTGACCATTCATCTTGTTGATAATACCCAATTTTGCCATTGAAATTTTAAAATATGGAAATCTTAGGATATGTTTTAGCAGCATTGGTTGGCATTTCACTTGGTTTAATTGGCAGCGGCGGGTCAATTTTAACGGTTCCAATTTTAGTTTATGTTATGGGCGTTAACCCGGTGCTTGCTACAGCTTATTCCTTGTTTATTGTTGGCTCAACCGCCCTGGTAGGTGGCGTGCAAAGCGCGATGCAAAAAAGGGTAGATTTTAAGACAGTGCTGATTTTTGGCATCCCGTCGATTGCTGCTGTTTACGCAACCAGGATGTGGCTGGTTCCCATGATACCTGCAGAATTATTCTCCATTGGCTCATTGACCATTACCAAGCCGATCGCATTGATGTTGTTATTTGCCGTAGTTATGATTCTGGCTTCGGTAAGCATGATCCGTACAGGTAAGAAAAAAGAAGTTTCAGATGATACGCCTATGTCGTACAACTATCCAATGATCTTATTGGAGGGTACTGTAGTAGGGGTTCTCACGGGGCTTGTTGGGGCCGGTGGCGGATTCCTGATTATTCCTGCCCTGGTGCTGCTCGCACGCATGCCCATGAAACTCGCGGTTGGAACATCTTTGTTCATCATTGCGGCAAAGTCCCTGATTGGATTTATTGGCGACATTCAAGTGACTAAAAATATTGATTGGTCTTTATTGGGCATGTTCACTGCTTTCGCAGTTGTTGGAATTTTTATAGGCATCCTGCTATCGAAAAAAATCTCCGGAGAAAAATTAAAAAAGGCTTTTGGCTGGTTTGTACTGATAATGGGCATCTACATTATTGTAAAGGAATTGTTTTTCCCTTCCGGCGCATCGCATTAATACATCATTGAAAACTGTCATGGCCGTTGCTAACAAAACACCAGGCATGAGGCTATAACTGACCCGGTCATTTGACCGGGTTTATTTTTTTCAAATCAAAATCTGGATGCTGCTTTTTGTAATAGATGTTACACAAATTTGTGTTGTCAGGTTGGATATTTGTACCCTAAATAATTTTACAATGGAACAAGCAATTTATTCAATGCCAAGGATTGGCGATAAAGCCCCGGACTTTGAAGCCATAACTACCATCGGCCCGGTGAAATTTTCTGAATACAACAAAGGAAGTTGGGTGATATTGTTTTCACACCCCGCCGATTTCACTCCGGTATGTACTACAGAAATGAGCGGCTTCGCCAATGAACTGGATTTCTTCCAACAGCATCAAACCAAATTGATGGGGTTGAGCATCGACAGCATCCATTCGCATATTGCCTGGGTGAATGCCGTACAGGAAAAGACAGGAGTTTTATTTGATTTTCCGATTATAGCGGATATAGACATGAAAGTATCGAAACTCTACGGCATGTTGCAGCCAGGTGAAAGTGAAACGGCCGCTGTTCGGGCAGTCTTTATCATTGATCCAATGGGTAAGGTACGTTTGATCATGTATTATCCGCTGAATGTTGGTCGTAATATGGATGAAATAAAACGGACATTACTTGCCTTGCAAACATCCGATCTTCATAAAGTGGCATTGCCGCTGAACTGGGTTCCGGGTGAAAAAGTAATTGTGCCGGCCCCGAAAACCCTGGAAGGTTTGGCGGAACGGAAAAAAAGTAACCTTGAGATGGTCGATTGGTACCTGGCTAAAAAACAACTTTCATAATAGATGTTTTTGATGTGAAAAGATGGTCGCTCCAGGGCGGCCATTTTTATTTTCTGCAGGAACTGACGATTGTCAATTCAGGAACTGATTACAATCAGTTTGCCTGGTAACAATTGTGACCAAAACCGCATACAGGACTATCGATCTTTGGAGGGTTAAAACACATTCTAAACTCATAAAAATATCAACATGAAAGTAGAACAAATTTACACCGGCTGTTTAGCGCATGCGGCTTATTACATTGTCAGCAATGGTGAAGCTGCCATCTTTGACCCGTTAAGGGAGGTTCAACCGTATATTGACCGTGCGGAAAAAGATAATGCAAAGGTCAAGTATGTTTTTGAAACCCATTTTCATGCTGATTTTGTCAGTGGTCACCTCGACCTGATGAAAAAGACGGGTGCATCCATTGTCTTTGGCCCTACGGCAAAACCTGCTTACGATGCCATCATTGCAACAGATGGCCAAATTTTTAAAGTAGGTGATTGCCAGGTAAAAGCCATTCATACACCGGGCCATACCATGGAAAGTACCACATACCTCCTGATTGATGAGGAAGGTAAAGAACATGGCATCATCACCGGTGATACATTGTTTATTGGTGATGTGGGCCGCCCTGACCTTGCACAACATGTGATAGCTGACCTCACAGAAGAAAAGCTGGCCGGGCATTTATATGATTCGCTCAGGAACAAAATCATGCCTTTGAGTGATGACCTGATTGTGTATCCGAACCATGGGGCTGGCAGCGCCTGTGGAAAGATGATGAGTAAAGAAACTACAGATACACTTGGCCATCAGAAGCAGGTGAATTACGCGCTGAATCCGAATATGACTAAGGATGAATTTATTAAGGCGCTGCTCACCGGATTGACTACGCCTCCCGGATATTTCCCTCAAAATGTATTGATGAATATTCAGGGATACGAAAGCCTGGATACCATCATGGAGAAAGGGAAACGGGCTTTGTCGGTTGATGAATTTGAAGCAGCTGCCAACGAAACACATGCCCTCATTCTCGATACCCGTGACGCTGCCGTTTTTGCCAAAGGCTTTATCCCCAATAGCGTGAACATCGGTATTGATGGTAGTTTCGCGCAATGGGTAGGAGAAATGATCCCCGATGTGAAGCAGGAGATATTATTGGTGACCGACGAAGGCCGCGAAGATGAATGCATCATACGTTTGTCCCGCGTGGGATATGACCATACCATCGGGTACCTGAAGGGAGGCTTCGCCGCATGGGATAAATCGGGTAAGGAAACGGATACAGTCCATCGCATCAGTGCACAGGAGTTTGAGAAGCAAGTCAATGAACAAAAACCATTGGTGATTGATGTGCGCAAAAAGAGCGAGTATGATTCGGAACACCTGGTGGATGCCATCAATATACCATTGAATCAAATCAACCAGCATTTATCAGAAATTCCAAAAGACAAACCTTTTGTGTTGCATTGTGCAGGGGGCTATCGCAGCATGATCGCGGCATCAATATTGAAGCAACGCGGTTGGGACCTGCTGGCCGATGTGGAAGGTGGTTTCGCAAAGATTAAGGAAACCGGCTTGAAGGTTACAGATTACGTCTGTCCAACTACTTTGTTATAAGGCTTTGGTCCATTCATTCATACCTTGCCCGGTTCATTTGAGCCGGGCTTTTTGTTAACTTTATGAAGCGTGATTTGTTACAATAATGCCGCATGCATCTGCATGGCATAAATGCAACAAAAGTTACCATTTATCAACGTGGAGATGCTGAAATTTGCATACATAAAAACAAAATTATTTTATGAAAGTAGAACAAATTTATACCGGTTGTTTGGCACAAGGTGCTTACTACATCAGCAGCAATGGCGAAGCCGCTATCATTGACCCGTTGAGGGAAGTTCAACCTTATATTGAAAGGGCGGAGAAGGAAGGCGCAACCATTAAGTACATTTTTGAAACGCATTTTCATGCCGATTTTGTGAGCGGCCATCTGGACCTGAGTAAGAAAACAGGCGCTCCCATTGTATATGGCCCTAACGCCAATCCGGAGTTTGATTGCATTGTAGCAAAGGATGGACAGGAGTTCAAAATCGGTGACCTGACCATTAAAGTTTTGCACACGCCTGGCCATACCATGGAAAGTACCACCTACCTGTTAAAGGATGCTAACGGTAAGGATTATGCGATTTTCTCAGGCGACACCTTGTTCCTGGGTGATGTAGGCCGCCCCGACCTGGCGCAGAAAGCCGCGAACCTCACGCAGGAAGACCTGGCAGGTTTGCTGTACGACAGCCTCATGAATAAAATTATGCCTTTGGCGGATGATGTGATCGTATATCCGGCCCATGGTGCAGGAAGCGCGTGCGGAAAGAACATGATGAAAGAAACAGTGGATACCCTGGGCAATCAGAAAAAGATGAACTATGCCCTGAACCAGCCCAATAAAGAAGCTTTCATTAGCGCGGTAACAGAAGGTTTGACGCCACCACCCGGTTATTTTGGTATGAACGTGGCTATGAACAAAAAGGGCTATGAATCATTTGACAATGTGTTGAACCAGGGTATGCGTGCGTTTAGCCCGGATGAATTTGAAGCGGCCGCTGAAGAAACCGGCGCATTGATCCTGGATACCAGGAACAATAAGGAATTTTATAAAGGGTTTATCCCGCAATCAGTAAACATTGGCATTGATGGTGATTTTGCACCATGGGTTGGCGCGATGATTGTGGATGTAAAACAACCCATCCTCCTGGTAACAGATTCCGGTAGGGAGGAAGAAGCAGTAACCAGGCTGAGCCGTGTAGGATTTGATAATGTGCTCGGCCATTTGAAAGGCGGATTTGCATCATGGATGCAAAGCGGCAAAGAAGCGGACAGCATTGACAGGATCAGCGCGGATCAGTTTGCACATACTGTGAATACAGCAACAGATAAAGTGGTTGATGTACGAAAAGAGTCTGAATACGCTGCTGAACATGTGGACAATGCCTACAATAAACCATTAGCGTATATCAATGAATGGATCAGGGATATTAACCCGGCCGAGCATTTTTACCTGCACTGCGCCGGTGGCTACCGCAGCATGATCGCAGCTTCGATCCTGCAGGCAAGGGGATTCCGGAATTTTACGGAGGTTGAAGGTGGCTTTGGCGCCATCAGTAAGACGAATGTCCCAAAAACTGATTTCGTTTGCCAGAGTAAGTTGATGAAAGCTTAATTACATTAAAGCAATTCAAAGCCGGGCCTGTATCAGGTCCGGCTTTTTTTGTGATCAGGCTCATTAATGATTGTCATCAGTTTACCGGATTATGTAACAAAAGTATCATTGTGCAGTCTCTCATCTGAATAGATTTGTATGGAATGATTTTCTCATACATCGGTTTGGTATGGCCATTACCCATTCAAATCCGGGTTAAAAATGAATGATATGGAAAAGAAAAAAGTATTGATAGTCGGTGGTGGAAACGCCGGTTTATCCGTAGCAGCTCAATTGCTGCGAAAAAATAAATCACTTGACGTTCAAGTGATTGAGCCATCAGATAAACATTATTATCAGCCTGCATGGACGCTGGTTGGGGCGGGTATATTTGATATCCGTAAAACAGTGCGCAATGAAGCGGATGTGATCCCGGCGGGTGTAAAATGGATCCGGGATGCCATCACGGAATTTGAACCGGAACATAACAGGGTTAAAGGCAAATCGGGTGAATCATATACATACGATGTTATGGTAGTTGCACCAGGCATTCAACTCGACTGGCAAAAGGTTAAGGGCCTTCGGGAAAACCTTGGCAAAAACCAGGTGAGCAGTAATTACTCTTTTGATCATGCCACGTATACCTGGGATATGATTAAGAATTTTACGGGTGGCGTTGCGGTCTTTACAAATCCTTCCACACCCATTAAATGCGGTGGCGCACCGCATAAAATCATGTACCTCGCCTGCGATTACTGGCGGAAAAAAGGGATACTGGATAAATGTGAAGTCCATTATATCAGTGGGGGTTCTGTATTATTTGGCGTGAAGGAATACCTCGCCACTTTGCAGAAGGTGGTAGAAAAGAATAATATCCACTTGCACCTTGGCGCGAATGCCGTTGAAGTGGATGGCATCAACCATATTTTATATTATGAAGAAAAATCTGCCGATGGCCAACCGGTGCGTAAGGACATCCATTTTGATATCCTGCATGCCGTGCCACCTCAATCTGCACCGGATTTCATAAAAAATAGTCCATTGGCAGATCCGAAGAACCCTCATGGATATGTAGAGGTCGACAAATTCACTTTGCAGCATACACGATATGCCAATATATTTTCCCTGGGAGACAGCAGCAATGCGCCATGCAGTAAAACCGGCGCGGCGATCCGTAAGCAGGCGCCTGTTGTAGTTGAAAACATCATCTCATTCTTCAATCAGCAGAAATTGGAAAAAGAATATCATGGGTATAGCGCCTGCCCGATTCCCACGCAATATGGCAAACTGATGCTGGCGGAATTTGATTACAGCAATAAACCCACCATGACATTCCCATTTGACCAGGCCAAACCCCGCTGGACCATGTGGATGTTGAAGAAATACATTTTGCCCTGGTTGTATTGGAATAAGATTTTGAAGGGAACCGCATAATAAACCTGTTTACATTTTATTGAAGTAATTTATATGAGATCAGTCATTCTGGGCATTTTGATTTTATTCAATGGAATCAATACTAATGCACAAGAGCAATTTTCTGTATTATTGGAGCCATATAGTATTCCTGGTATCCCGGGACTACAATCTTTTAGTGCGGCTCAATATGATGGCAAGTGGGTCTTAGTTGGGGGAAGAACCGAAGGTTTGCATTTGAGGCAACCATTTAGTTCTTTTTCAAGCGTGAATAATAACACCAGTATTTATGTAGTGGACCCCGTTAGTAGGCAGGTTTGGTCATCTTCCGTTCTGACATTTCCCGCATCTGTTTCAGAGCAATTGCAATCAACCAATATGTCGTTCTGGTCAGATGCTGATAAATTCTATATTGCAGGAGGGTATGGTTTCAGTTCTACCCTAGGTAATCATAAAACTTATCCATATTTAACCGTCATTGACCTTGCGGGTTTAATTCAGAATATACAACAAGGTATTTCTCCTGTTAATCATATACGTCAGATAGAGGACACGTTATTTGCCATTACCGGGGGGCAAATGGGGAAAATTGGGGACATGTTTATTCTTGCGGGTGGGCAAAAATTTAATGGCAGGTACAATCCCAATAATGGCCCATCATTCACACAGGAATACAGCAACCAAATCAGGAAATTCAAGATTTTGGATAATGGTACAAATATTCAAGTGGTTTTCAGGGAGGTAAGTACCGATGTCATTCAATTGCATCGAAGGGATTATAATATGGCGCCCCAGGTTTTTCCAGACAGGCGTCATGGATACACCATGTTTTCTGGTGTATTTCAACAGAATGCGAATTTACCCTTTTTGAATTCTGTCGACCTGGATACCATAAGTTATCAGCCTAATTACAATTTTAATCAGTATTTAAATCACTATCATTCAGCAAAGCTTTCTGTATATGATTCACTGGCCAATCAAATGCATACAATTTTCTTTGGTGGTATGGCGCAATATTATTACGATGCAGGCGGAGCGCTTGTTCAGGATAATGAAGTGCCATTTGTAACAACAATTGGGAAGGTTACCAGGTTGCCCAATGGGCAAATGCAGGAAAATAAAATCGGCGATATGCCCGGATTGATGGGCTCTGGGGCCGAGTTTATCATAAATAAGCAGGTACCTCATTACCGGCATGAAGTATTCAAGTTAAATGAGATTTTATCTGACACCACAAATATTGGGTATTTAGTAGGAGGTATTACAAGCACCGCACCTAATATTTTCTTTGTAAATACCGGAAGCCAAAGCGCAGCATCCAATCTGGTTTATAAAGTGATATTGGTCAAATCTTCCCCTGTTCCTGCTTTTTTATTAGATTTTAATGTTACTGGTACTGTAAAAGGAAATAAGCTCAACTGGAAAACCACAATTGAACAATCTGTAGAATCATACCAGATTGAGCATTCTTTTGATGGTCGGAATTTTCAGCTGATTGGCGCGATGACACCTTCAGGCAATACAGGCAGCATGAATGAATATTCTTATTTACATGAGAATCCTGGGTATGGTGTTCATTACTACCGGTTGAAAATTATAGACACAGACGGGGCTTATAGTTATAGCCATGTCGTTAGGGTTGTTTTCAATCTGAATGGGCAAGAAATCAAGATTTACCCTAATCCTTCAACTGATTATATTCACGTTGATTTACCAAGAAACATCACAGGTAGCCTTCGTGTAACGATCCGGCAGGTTAATGGGGCTTTAGTTTATGATTATACAAAACAATTTAATGGGCAAACATTTTTCATGAATACCGGTAATCTGAAGCCTGCTGTTTATGAGATAAAGCTTTTTGTTAAGAAAGAATATTTTCAAGGTGTTTTTGTGAAAAACTAGGTCGTGATTAGATCGTTTTCAAAGCCTGTTCAATATCATCTATCAGGTCTCGGTGATGTTCTATCCCCACACTCAGCCTGATCATATTTTCCGTTAACCCGAGCCTGTTTTTTTCTTCAGTGGGTACATCGGCATGTGTCATGCTAAATGGGTGTTCTGCCAGGCTTTCTGTGCCGCCAAGGCTTACTGCCAGTTTTATATGTTTCAGGTTGTTTAAAAATTGAAATGCTTCTTTTTCGCCACCATATACATCAAAGCTCAACATGGCTCCGAAACTCAGGTATTGTTTTTTTACCAGGTCGGCCTGGGCCGGGTTATTCTTTTCCGTATATCCCAGGTAATATACTTTGGTAACCTTAGGGTGATTGGATAAATACTCAGCGATCACCGCTGCGTTTTGAGCTGCCGCTTCCATCCGTATTTTCAATGTTTCCAGGCTCCTCATCAACAACCAACTCGTATGAGGGTCAATCATCGTACCAAATACAGTACGGCTTTTTTTAATTGTTTTAATAATTTCCCTGCTGCCAACCGCTGCACCTGCGATCAGGTCGCTATGGCCACCAATATATTTGGTTGCGGAGTACAGCACTATATCTGCCCCATGTTTTAAAGGATGCGCCCATAATGGACCCATATAAGTATTATCTACCGCTACATAAACTTTTTTCTCCGCGTTGGAGAAATGTTCCGCGATATCCCGGCACATACCAATATCAATCAGATCGTTGGTGGGATTGGCAGGTGTTTCCACATAAATCATGCGCAGTGCGTCTCCGGCATTTTCCTGCCTGATCATATCAATGATTTTCTCTTTACTGTCGCCCGCATTAAACCCAATAGGAGTTACACCCCAGTTGCGCAACATGAAATGGATGAATTTGTGCGTGCCGCCATATATCGGGTTACTGAATAGCAAAACATCCCCGGGTTTCAGGAAACTAACCAACGAAGTGGCAATAGCGCTCATGCCGCTCGAAAATGCCGCTGCCGCTTCACCGCCATCCCAAAGTTTTAAGCGCTCTTCCAGGATTTCCATATCCGGATTATTGATCCGGCTGTAAATCAATCCCATTTCCCTTCCTTCATTTCCGGGTTTACCGTGGGCCATTTCAAAAAAGGCTTTTCCTTCTTCCGCCGTTTTAAAAACAAATGTGGATGTCTGGAAAACCGGGCATTTTACGGCGCCCTCGCTTAATTCGGGTTTGTACCCATAACCCATCATGAGGGTTTCTGGTGAGTAATTCGACTGGCTCATTTTACTAAGTTTTGCCAAAGGTTTGGCTTTTTCCTTCCCTAAACAATGACTTTTGTTACTTATTGTTAAAATCCGGAAAGTATTTTTAAGGTTTTGGCCCCGCTATTTGTAACCAATGTTACCATGGCAGCCTCTTGGCATAAGTAATTTTGGGTGGTAAAGGAGATTAAAGCTTTACACATCAGATGAAACAAACGATATTATCAGGTTGGAATCTTTTCAGGGTTTTGAGGCTGGTCCTTGGATTAATGGTCGTTGTACAATCCATCATCCTGAAAGATGTATTTTTTGGATTGATGGGGTTGTTGCTGAGCGGCCTTGCCATTCTCAATATAGGATGTTGCGGGGTTGGTGGCTGCCAGGTCAATACCCGTGGAAATCATGAACATAAAACAACAGATATCTCTTATGAAGAAGTTACTGACCGAAAATAAATTATACATCATCGGAGCCATTGCCGGTGCCGCGGCCGGGTATGCCTACTGGTATTATGTTGGATGTGCTTCCGGTACATGCGGGATTACATCAAAGCCTCTGAACAGTACGCTGTATGGCGCTTTGATGGGTTCTTTATTCTTTGGTTTATTTAAGAAAAACAAAGTTCAGGAACAAACCAATAAAAACAATTAAACATGACATTTCAGGAAATCATACAATCAGAGAAACCGGTGCTGGTCGACTTTTTTGCAGAATGGTGTGGCCCATGTAAAATGATGGCACCCATCCTTCAGGATGTCAAGGCGGAAGTAGGCGATGATGCCACGATTATTAAAATTGACGTCGATAAATATCCTCAGGCGGCACAGGCATTTCAAATTCAGGGGGTACCTACATTGATGCTGTTTAAGAATGGCGAAGCATTATGGCGCCAGAGTGGCGTAGTGCCCAAGGCGGGCCTGGTAGGAGTGATCCGCAAGTTTTCGTAAGCAATCAATAAAATATTTTAAAACTGTAAAGACATAACCATGAGTTTCCTTTCTTCATTTTTCGGAACAGCCCCAAAGGTTGACTTGTCGGGCATTATTAAAGACGATGCCTTTTTGGTTGACGTGCGCACGCCCGGTGAATATGCCGAAGGGCATGTAAAGGGTTCGGTAAATATCCCGCTGGATCAGATCCCTCAGAAAATTGCCAGTTTCAAAAATAAAAAGCACGTCGTTGTTTTTTGCAGAAGTGGCAACCGCAGCGCACAGGCAAAGGCCTTCCTGGATGCCAATGGCATTAAAAATGTTATTAACGGCGGTACCTGGCAGCAGGTGAAACAATACGTATCATGAAACCCCTTTTCATCCTGATTGCATTGGCATTTTTCTGGGGTGGATTGATGTCATGTCATCAATCGCCACCTGAAAACATTCCTGTAAACAGCACCGAAGAGGCAACAGTGAAAGAAAGCCCAACGGGAAAAAAGCAAATCATTGTTGATGTTCGCACGGTGGAGGAGTGGAATGAAGATGGCCATGCCCAGTGTACAATAAACATGCCTTTAGATGAAATCGATAAGCATGTAGCTGAATTAAAAGGATATGATGAAGTAGTTCTTGTGTGCAGGTCCGGAAACCGTGCGGAAACCGCGAAGTCTATTTTGCAACAGGAAGGCATCACACATATTACAAATAAAGGAAGTTGGAGAAATATTAATTGTTCACCATAAATATCAATAACCAAATCAAGTTATGAATTTCATTGAATGGATCAAGCAGCCCTGGCCATGGTATGTGGCGGGGCCATTAATCGGGTTAACGGTTCCCATATTGTTGATTATTGGAAATAAATCGTTTGGTATCAGTTCATCACTGCGCCATGTTTGCGCGGCATGTGTCCCTTCCAAAATCCCTTTCTTTCATTATGACTGGAAAAAGGAAGTATGGAACCTGTTTTTCGTAGCCGGTATTTTCTTTGGAGGGATCATCGCGGCGCAATTGCTGGCAAACCCTGAACCTGTATTGGTTAATGCAAAGCTTGCTGAAGAATTATCCGGCTATGGCATTACAAATTATTCAGGATTGGTTCCGGTTGATATTTTCAACTGGCCCGCGCTATTGTCTGCCAAAGGCCTGATCATGATGGTGGCTGGTGGTTTCCTGGTTGGTTTTGGTACCCGCTATGCCGGTGGTTGCACCAGCGGCCATGCCATTATGGGATTGTCCACATTGCAGTGGCCTTCATTGGTAGCTACCTGCTGTTTCATGGTTGGCGGTTTTATCATGGCTAACCTGGTTTTGCCATTCATCTTATCTCTTTAATCATTTTAATACATAGGATTTATATGAAAGATACAAATACAGTCATGCCTAATACGGATTTTGAAGTACGCTCATTAGATACCATGTGCGTTAATGCAGAGAATCGTCCCGCGAAGTGGTATGCAAACTTGAAATATCTCGTTGTTGGTATCGCCTTCGGTATTGTTTTTGTAAAAGCTGAAGTGATCAGTTGGTTCCGTATCCAGGAAATGTTCCGCCTTCAATCATTTCATATGTATGGTATCATCGGCAGCGCGGTAGTGGTGGGTATGATCTCCGTTTGGCTGATTAAAAAATTCAACATCAAAACCATTCATGGCGAAACCATTGAGTTTCATCCAAAGAAATTCAATAAAGGCCAGATTTATGGCGGATTGATATTCGGTTTTGGCTGGGCCATAACCGGGGCTTGTCCCGGCCCTTTATTCGCGCAAATTGGAACAGGCGCCACCGTTGTTGCCGTTACACTGCTGAGCGCTATTGCAGGAACCTGGGTCTATGGTTATTTCAGGGAAAAACTTCCTCATTAAAACATTTTCACCGCCGGAAAAAATCCAGTTATGCAAACTCAAACAAGCACATCCAATAGTTCCGGGTTATACCAGGTGATCAATAAACTGATGTGGGTTATTGTGGTATTGATTCTTGGATTAATTGCCATACCACTGGTCATGGTATTTTATAAAGGGCCCAAGCCTGCTGCTGAACCAGGTGTGGAAGCGGTTGCTGCAGGTAGCAACGGTCAGGCAGCATCCCCGGTACCGGACAATGGAAAAACTTCGTCTTACTGGACGGCACCTGATCTTAACGGGATAGCTGACGCCAACAAGAAAGAACTGGTTGAGTATGGTAAAGAGTTGATCGCGCATACGGCAAAATACCTGGGGCCAAAGGGATCGGTAATGGCTATCAGCAATGGTATGAATTGCCAGAATTGTCATTTACAGGCAGGGACTGCCGTTTTTGGCAATAATTATGGGTCAGTAGCTTCTACTTATCCCAAATTCAGGGCAAGAAGCGGTACTAAAGAAGATATCCCGAAAAGGGTCAACGATTGTTTCGAGCGAAGCCTGAATGGCAAGCCGCTTGATGAGGAAAGCAAGGAAATGAAATCCATTGTGGCTTATATTGAATACATAGGAAGCAATGTTCCAAAAGGTGAAAAAGCTGCAGGATCAGGATTAAAGGAACTGGCATATTTAGACAGGGCCGCTGACCCGGAGAAAGGCAAGTTGGTCTATGCCTCAAAATGTGCCAGTTGCCATCAGCCCGATGGCGCCGGGTTGGCCATGGGCGAAGAATATTCATTTCCACCCTTATGGGGTAAAAATAGTTATAATGACGCGGCAGGCTTGTTCAGGTTGAGCAATTTTGCGCGTTATGTAAAATACAATATGCCGCAGGGGGCTACGCACGAAAACCCTATGCTGACTGATGATGAAGCCTGGGATGTGGCTGCATATGTGAATTCGCAGCAAAGGCCACATAAGAATACTCCAAAAGACTGGCCCGATATTTCCAAAAAACCTATTGATCATCCATTTGGGCCTTATGCTGATCAGTTTACTGCAAAGCAACATAAATACGGGCCATTTAAGCCAATAGAAAGCGCAACATCCAAACCTAAATCGTAGTTCCCTAAAACCTATGATTCTTCATCAATAAACTTTTTGTATGACAAACAACCGGAGGGGATTTTTAAGGAAATTGGGACTGGCCGGTGCTGCATCATTGGTGAACCCGGTATTGTCAACGCTATCCGCACAAACTGGTGCATCAACAGGTGAACAAGATTCTGTTGATAAAAGCCATGAAAACCCGGATGGATCATTCACCGTCTCGATTTTACAAACAACAGATGTGCACTGCCAGGTGCATCCGCACGATGAATTGTTCTGGGAAAATGGTAAGTCTGTATTCCGCAAAACCGGTGGATATGCGCATTTAGACAGTTACTTTAAAAAAATCAGGAAGAAAAATCCGCATACGTTCATTATTGATACCGGTGATATGTTCCAGGGGAGCGAGCTCTCGGTGAAAACTACCGGGCAAGCCATGGTGCCCATCCTTAATGAGCTTGGGTATGACCTGTACCTGCCGGGCAACTGGGAAGTGATTTATTATAAAAAAGCCATGCAAACATTATTAGGCTCGTTGCATGGGCCAAAAGTTTGCGCCAATATGTATCATGACCTTGGTGATGGGAAAAAAGGCGAGTTGATTTTTCCCCCATATCATATATGGCAGGTAAATGGGGTCAAGATTGGATTTATCGGGTACACTGACCCGTTAGTCCCCTTGCGCCAGTCGCCCAATTACAGTAAAGGGATCATCTATACCAAACCTGAAGAAAACCTTCCGCACTTTGTGGATGTGTTGCGCAACCAGGAACAATGTGCATACGTGCTGGTTGTTGCCCATTTGGGTTTATCCCAGCAAATTGCCCTTGCTAATATGGAAGCATGTAAGGGTGTTGATTATATCCTTGGCGGCGATACCCATGAAAGGGTACGCAAGCCAATTCAGTGTACATACTCAAAAGTAGTGGAGCCCGGTGCATTTGGTTCTTTTGTTGGGAAACTTGACCTGACCATCAAAGATGGAAAGGTACAAAGCGATCGTTATGAACTGGTTGAAATTGGGGCGTCACAATATCCTGCATCCAAAGAAATGGAGCGTTTGATCCAGGCTAATGAGAAACCTTTTAAAAAGGATATCTATGAAGTCATAGGGTATAGTACCATACCGTTGTACCGGTACTTTGTTGTTGAGAATCCTATTGATACCATGATCCTTGACGCGTTGTCGTGGAAATTGCCGGAAATAGATATTATCCTGTCTAATGGCTTCAGGTTTTGTCCACCCAATACAAGCCCCGATCATACGGGCAATATCCCCATCAGTAACGGGTATATTTATGATATGTTGCCGGTTGACAGTACAGTAAGGACAGCAACGGTAACAGGTAAACAAATTATGAATTGGCTGGAAAAGGAATTGAACAACGTATTTGCAAAAAATGCCGCTGAGCGTTTTGGCGGATGGGTGATCAAGTTTAAGGGCATGAAAGTTTCCTTCAATGCTTTCGCTGAAAATGGGAAACGTGTGCAGGAAGTCATGATAAAAGGCCAAAAACTTGATCCTGATAAAATATACAGCATCGCCGCTTGTGAACGTGATGGCGACCCGGCTGATATGCTTTGCCGTATACGTCAGGTTACAAATGCCAGGAACAGCAATTATACTTTGCATTCTGTTATGCGTGAATATTTGCAAAAGAATTCACCCGTAACTCCTGTCCCGCCTCAAAATGCCGTGGTCTTAGACGCTCCCCAAACACTGCTAACGCAGGTAACAGGCGTCGACTATCAATTCCATTAATAAAATGCATATGAAAAAATTTTTCTCTTTGCTGATGTTGGCTATTTCCGGGTTTTCAGTAGCTACAGCCCAGCAATCACAAACAGAAACTGCCGCTAAGACAAGAGTGCATCAAATCGTTTTTCAGTTAACAACGGATGATACACTGGCACATAAGGCGCTGATGAAGCAGTTAAATAATATTACTTCAGTTTCTCCCGGTACCAAAATCGATGTGATCTGCCACGGCCCCGGGTTATCGATGCTGATGACAAAAAAGACAGTTGTTCACGATAAACTTAAGGACATTCAATCGAGGAAATCTGTTCGTTTTTATGCTTGCGAATTTTCACTGAAGGAAAGGCATGTCAGTAAAGAGGAGATCATTCCTGAATCGGGATATGTAGAAGCAGGCATCATTGCCATTGTTGAAAGACAGGAACAAGGTTGGACATATATAAAATCAGGATTTTAGTATGAATGACATAAAAAAGGTTATTGTAGTTTTTTTTAGTGTATTATCTTTTAAGGTTTTTGCGCAACACCAGGAAGTGATTGAGAAGCCAGGTATGTGGAAAGGCAGGCAGCAAACACCTGTTGATACCAGTTCGTTGTTGTATGCCTTCAAAAATGGCACGGTAAACGGGCATTTCAGATATTTTTTTATGGCAACCGATAACAGGTACCGAATGCGCGATTATATAGCCAACGCGGCGGGTGGAGGCATCCGTTATGAAACGGCAAAATTCCATGGTTTTCAGTTCGCGGTAAGCGGGTTCTATATTTTTAATATCGGATCTCCCGGTTTGGGTAAAACGGATAGCCTCACCGGTCAGCCAAACCGGTATGAGGTTGCACTTTTTGATGTGGAAGACCCTGGTAATAAAACGGATATTGACAGGCTTGAGGAACTCTACATAAAATACAATTGGAAGCAATCCCATATTATATTTGGTAAGCAACTGATCAACACGCCATTCATCAACCTTCAGGATGGCAGGATGAGGCCTACCGGAGTTGAAGGGGTATATCTTGAACTAAATGAGGGGAAACGGTTTAAACTGGATGCTGCCTGGTTATATGCCATATCGCCCCGCGGAACAACGGAATGGTATGATGTAGGTGAATCAATCGGGATATATCCGGTTGGCGTGAATGAATCAGGCACGAAATCAGATTATAAAGATAACCTTGAGAGCAAGGGAATATTTTTGGTTGGTGCCCATTATGCGGCAACAAAGCGTACTAAATTCCATGCATGGAACCTGTTTACTGAAAATATTTTTAACAGCGCATTATTACAGGTTGACCATTCCATTCCGGTTACTGAAAAAAAATCTTTGCTTGCATCAGTCCAGTTGATCAGGCAGGATGCTGTAAATGATGGGGGCCATCTGGATCCTGAGAAAGCGTATATGGCTAAAGGAAGCCGCTCGCTGAGCTTCGGTGTACGTGCAGGGTATAATTCGGGTAATTGGGACCTGAATTTGAATTATACACGTATCACAAAGGATGGCAGGTACCTGATGCCAAGGGAATGGGGAAGGGACCCCTTCTTCACATTCATGCCGAGGGAAAGGAATGAAGGTTTTGGTGATGTACATGCCATCACTGCGAACGGCAGCTATAAATGGCCAAAATCAGGTTGGAGAACCGCTTTATCAGCCGGTTATTTTGATCTTCCAGGTGTAAACAATTATCGCCTGAATAAATATGGGATGCCTTCTTATGTACAGGTTAACCTTGATGTCAGGTATCCGTTTAAAGGATTGTTGAAAGGAATGGAAGCCCAATTGCTGGTTGCTTCAAAATTCCGTGCAAGTAGTGAATTGCCCGCACTCAAATATGTTTTCAATAAAGTTGACGTAATCAATTATAACTTCGTACTCAACTATCATTTTTGATTATGACAAACCTGGATTCATTATCCGGCATCCTGGAGCCGGCGCTGATTAAGGAAATCGGACAGTTTGGGATCTTTCAGCAATTTCGGGAGGGTGACCTGATCATGGATTACGGTAAATATATCCGGATGATGCCCATTGTGCTTAAGGGCACCGTCAAGGTGATGAGGAAGGATGAGGATGGCCGTGAAATTCTGCTCTATTACCTGTCGAGCAGCGAAAGTTGCTCCATGGCTTATAGTTGCTGCGTGGAAGCGAAGAAGAGCGAAGTGCGCGCTGTTGCAGAAGATGATGTGGAATTAATCGCGATACCGCATGTTAAACTTGATGAATGGCTCTGCACCTATCCCAGTTGGAAGAATTATATTTTCCGAAGCTTTAACGATCGTTTTATTGAACTTTTAAAGTCCATTGAAAGCATCGCGTTTCATAAATTGGATGAGCGCCTGGTGGCTTACCTGAAAGAAAAACAAAAACATACAGGATCAAGTGTCATAAAAGTATCACATTACCAGATTGCTGATGAGATGGCCACATCGAGGGTAGTGATATCCAGGTTACTCAAACAACTCGAAAACGATAAACGCATCATCCTGTATCGCAATGAGATCAAGCTGCTGAAGGATTTGTAAACTCAAAGCCTTAGCACATGGCCATTGCCACTGATCTGCACATCTAAAACAGGGTTCCCGCTGTAACGTACTATCCCATTTCCATATATCCGGGCTTTCAGGTTATCGCTGCATTGCAATGCAATATCTCCATTGCCATGTATAACCAGTGAGGCATTTAAGGTTTGCAAATCCCGGCAATTGATTTTCCCATTTCCATTTACATCCATCAATGCCAGATCATAAACGGATGACCGTACTGTTATATCAGCGTTTCCGTTAACCTTTAACGACAATGAGTCGCCGCCTGTGAAATTGGAAATCTGCATATCGCCATTCCCATGCATGGTACCTGCCTTGATATTGGGTAAGATGATATTAACCACAACATTGCTGTTGATCACATTCCGGATATTGTCCGAAAACTTGATGCGCAGTAAACCATTTTTAACTTCAGTTTCCGTAACCGCTAACAGGTTTTCAAAACCGGTTATACTTATATCTTCTTGGTTGCCTTGAACAATCCTCACCCTGATGTCGCCAAATGTTTCCACTGCATCGAAGGAAGGCAGGTTTTTTTGAACTGTTATGGTATTGCCTTGTCCGTATATGCTGATTTTCTCGCAAGAGCTGAAAATAGCGGACAAACTTAAAATCAATAAGTATGAAACCAGGTGCCGCTTCGAAATAATTACAAAATTCATGTTGGATATTTTATTGAGTTGACCGTTTATTTTTCATGGAAGGATTAGAGAATGTGGGTGATATTGGTATCTTCCCATTCTTCTTCTCCGGATAACATGATTAGGCATACAAAGAAGCGGTCCATGAGTCCCCAAAATGATGACATAGGTATAGAGTTTATCAGTTGATTAATAAGGTTTCTTGCAGTATCGTTTACGTACTGCTGCATGTTACAGGTTATGCTGCCTTCATGTGGTTTCCTGTCAGGATAACTTTTCCTGAAGGATTTGATGGCAGGATGCCTCCATGTCTGTTGTTTGATGTTTGTGTCGCGGATTTGATCCCGCCAGCATGGTTCTTGCTGCTTCGGACAACGATCAGGAGTTGCGTGGTGATGAATTTCTTATTCATGGCTTTACTTTTTTAAGGGGTTTTACAATTTGATTCGTTAGGTTCTACGTGTTGCTGAGTCATTTTGTTACTGTATGTTTGCAACTGTTATTTTACTTCCGAATCACAATGCAAATATCAGCCGCTTTCAGTGCCTCCGCAATCGCATAATCGTGTGAAAAATTCCTCCAAACCTTTGCTGTTTCAGGGTTTTTATCACATGGTCATGCTAATTGACCGTTTATCACATGCCCATATCCGTCTATCCGGGCATGGCTCACATAAATATGTGGTTTTATGCAGACCGGCTGTAAATGCCAATCCATTGATTAGATTTGTATCCGATGATTCGCTTCGTTCGATATGCTTTCGCATTGCTGCTGTTATTAGCCGGCATGAAATCCGATGCACAGCAGTTTCAGGGCTTTGCCTTTAACCGCATTTCCACCAATGATGGAAAGGGCCTGGCCAGTAACCAGGTCAGCAGCCTGCACCAGGACCAGAAAGGGTATATATGGATAGGTACCGCCAATGGGTTGCAACGATTTGATGGCAGTAAATTCGTGAGTTTTAAGGTGAATAAATTGGGAAGCGATGAACTGCCGCATGCCCCTGTTAGCCAGATCATCGGACTGGATAGCGTAAACCTCTTACTGAGTTTCCCGACATTACGGGAGTTTGGTATTTTTAATACGGTTGACCTCAATTACAAAAAAATCAGGCTCAACAACAAAGCCCGGTTCCCGCCAAGGGCTGAGTTTTATTTATGGAAAGATAAGGCAGGACAGGTTTTTTTAAATGTCAACCGCTACGGGATCCTTCATTTTAATTTGTTGAAATGGTCATTTGAGGAAGATGGTTTTATCGCGCTCCCCAATGGCTGGCTACCCGTTGCCAATGGGGTTTTTAGTGATGAACAAAAGGACCAGTATTGGATACCCTGCGATAGCGGCCTGGTTATATTTAATAAATCAACCCGTGAGAGTTGGAGTAAGATCAGTAATCCCCGTCAGCTTGCCATTTTGAATAATGAATATGTGCAGGATGGTATGTCAAAAGTGTTTATTGACCAAAAACGCAGGATTTGGATTTCGGCATGGCCACAAAAAATCAAGGGCGGCGGACAAGTTGTGCACTGCCTCGATAGCAGTGGTATGCCCGCACCGGCTGCTGATACGGCAGGATACGGGAATCGGCCTCCGGGCTATCGGGAACTCCATCATTTTTTTGAATCATCAAAAGGAGGTTTCTGGATATATGGTGGTGATATGCTCTATAATTTCGATAGAAATATGGGGCAGTTTGTTTTTGTGTCAAGCGGATCCGATCAAATCGGTATCAATTATGAATTGGTTTACCAGATGATGGAAGACCGTGATGGTAACATCTGGTTTGCCACAGACCGCGGCTTGTATTTTACCGCATCTGGTAATGAGGCTTATACCTTGGTAAACCTGATTTTCAGCAACAAGAATCAACCCACTGCCATCACCGATATCATGGAAATGCCCAATGAAGATATCTGGTTGGCTTCATGGGGGAGTGGTGTACGCATCCTCGACAAACAGCTCAGGATGAAAGAAAGCCAGTTATATAAAAATCCCCCTCCAGCCAACTGGCTTCCCGAATGGAAGAATGCTGTTAGGCTAACATGGGCCATGTGCCGGCAAAGCGCTACTGGTTTGGTTTGGATTGGATGTAATGGTGGGATCATACTCCTGCACGATCCCGAAAAAGGCACCACGCAATATATGAGGCCTGATGTATGTAATGGCAGCACTATACGTTTTATAGAGGAAGATAAAAAAGGTACAATATGGTTTGGGACCCAATCAGGTAAACTCATTAAATATGAAAATGGAGTGTTCCAGGTTGTGTATGAAATTGGCACCATTATTTATAAAATTTTCATTGATCAGTCGGGCGTGGTCTGGCTGGCCACCCATGAAAAAGGATTGTATGCCATCAATGGCGCCACCGGTCAGGTCATCAGTCACCTGATGGCGGGGCCAAGGGGAAAAGGTTTGTACAGCAATACGGGTTTTGATATCGAACAATTGAATGACAGTACCATCATTTATGGAGCCGGTGTATTGAATTTTATTAATAAACGGAATTGGTCTGTGCGTTGGTTAACTTTTGATGATGGACTGCCTGCCAATAACGTGTACAGGTTGAGGATGGATAAGAAAGGGTTCCTCTGGATCATCACATCGAATGGTATTTCAAAGTACAACCCGCTCAATCACCACATCACACCATACGGGCGTAAGGATGGCATTATTGTATCTGAACAAACAAAAGATGCTGATCTCGTGACATCGAAAGGGTTGCTCTTGTTTGGCGGAAGTAATAGCCTGCTTATTCTTGACCCTGCCGTTTACTCCAGCGTAAAGCCGCCGCTGAATGTGACGATCACTGATTTTAAAATTTTCAACCAGTTTTATCCGGTCGATTCCTTGTTGGCCCGGCCATTCATCAGGCTCCCGCATAACCAAAATTCCATTAGTATTTATTTCGCATCGCTGAGTTACACCGAGCGCGATAAACTCACATATTATTATCGCCTCAAAGGCATACAGAACAATTGGGTGAAATCTGACCAGGGGTTCTTTGCGAATTATTCATTATTGCCCCCGGGTAAGTACCAGTTCGAAGTTTATTGCGAAGACCTGGAAGGGCTCAGGTCTCCCGGGATCACTTCGTTTACGATCGTCATCATGAACCCTTTCTGGCGATCAGGCTGGTTCCTCAGCAGCCTGGCATTTATATTATTGCTGGTTATTTACAATTTTCACAGGGCAAGGGTGAACAGGTTGCTGGCCGTAGAAAAACTGCGGAATAAAGTGGCGAGGGACTTGCATGATGATATGGGCAGTACGCTTAGTACCATCAATATCCTCGCGTCGATGGCGAAAACAAAGATGGGTACCGATGTGGTGAAGACCTCGGAATATTTAGGTAAGATCAGCGAGAACAGCCAGCGTATGATGGAAGCGATGGATGATATTGTTTGGAGCATCAAGCCTTCCAACGACAACATGCAGCGTATTACCGCCCGCATGAGGGAATATGCCATTCAAACACTGGAGCCAAAAGATATGCTGCTGGATTTCCAGGTGGATGAAACCGTGCAGGATTCCAAGCTGGATATGGAAATGCGCCGCGATTTCTTTTTAGTGTTTAAGGAAGCTGTTAATAATGCGGCAAAATATTCAAAGGCATCTCGTGTGTCCGTTCGCGTGAGTTTGCAGGGCAGAAGGATTGTGTTGTCGGTAAAAGATGACGGGCATGGCTTTGATACGACAAAGCAGCCCATTTCAGCCACTGGTGGCAATGGATTGGGTAATATGCAAAAACGTGCAGAATCAATGAATGGAAAATTAGTGATCATATCATCGCCTGGAAAAGGTACCGAGCTCTTGTTAAAAGTGCCCGTCAAATAATTAGTTATCATTATGACGCGATTCTTAAGCCAGAAACTGCGGTTTTATTCCTTTATCTGCATTTCCCTGCTCCTGTTTGTGCATGGGTATAATTTAAATGAAACATACCTGCAGCCCTTCAGCCTGGTGAATGAACCAACTACTTTCACTACGTTTTTTGAATATTATATTGCCAACGGAGTCCTGAGGTTCAGGATCCCCTTGCTGTTTATCATTTCCGGGTATATTTTTTCCTTGCAGGACAGCCGGCCATATTTGAGCCGGATCAAAAAGCGCTTTCATTCATTAGTTATCCCGTTTCTGATCTGGAGCGCCTTTGGTTTATTGATCACATTCGCTTTGCAGCAAAACGCGTTTACGGCTAAAATTGTATATGACGCGCAACTGGATCAATTGGGTGATAACAGGCCATACACACAGTTTGGTTTTTGGGATATGGTTACGAGGTGGTTATTAACACCCGTATCCTTTCAGCTATGGTTCATCAGGAGTTTGTTTATCTATAATCTGTTGTACCCGGTTTTAAAAAAGCTGGTACTGAAATACCCTATTATCTGGTTTGCCATCATGTTTATCTTGATGGTTATAAAAGCAGGTTTCTTTTTTATTGAGGCGCAGGGTATGTTCTTTTTTACTTTAGGCATATGGCTGTCGAAGGCAAGGTTCCCGGTCGACAGGGTGCCTGAATGGTTCAGCCATTACCTGAGCTGGCTTTTTTTCCTTGGTTTGGCGTTCATAAAAACATGGATGGCATTTGAGTTTGAGGAACAAAATTTCACAGTGGCTTTTTGTATGTCTTTGCTGCATTATGTTTCTGTAATTGCCGGTGTGATGGCGGTTTGGTACAGCGGCGATCAATTGGTTGCCTGGTGCATGAACAGGAAATGGTTTGTTTGGCTAACATCATTCTCTTTCATTATTTACGCCATGCATGTTCCCATTTTACCGTATATGACCCGTTTGTTTTACATGTACCTCGATCAGTTTCAGTATTACCGGCTCGCTACGTTTTTCATCGTGCCCTTCCTTGTTTTCATATTGTGTGTGCTGGCAGGGGCATTATGGAAAAAGCTTTCGCCTGCTTCATACAGCGTTGCTACCGGTGGAAGGGGCTTTTAGCCGCTGGTAACATGTTTATGCGATTGATTTGCGGTTGGGCAAGCATTATCTTTGTTTCATCATTGATCACCTCTAATAATAATATGTCATGATAAAAATTTTGATTTATGAAGATAACCCGCAACTCCGTGAGGGATTAACCATGTTGATCAATGGATCGGATGGGTTTGATGTTTTGGCATCATACCCTAATTGCAATAACGTGGTGGACGAGGTGCAGGCATTTAAACCTGATGTGGTTTTGATGGATATTGACATGCCGGGTGTCAATGGCATTGAAGGCTTAAAGAAAATCCGTGAAGTGAATACTGATGTTAAAATCCTGATGCTAACAGTATTTGACGACAATAAGAATATCTTCCAGGCCATCAGCCATGGCGCCAATGGGTATATCCTTAAAAAGACCCCGCCGGCAAGGCTACTTGAATATATTGCAGAAGCACAGACAGGCGGCGCGCCTATGACAGCTTCCGTTGCCACACAGGTATTAAAGATGTTCTCTTCCATGAACAATGAAAAAGGGGAGGATTATAACCTGTCTGAAAGGGAAAAACATGTACTGCAATTACTGGTGGATGGCTACAGTTATAAAATGATTGCCAGCGAAATGTTTATTTCCATAGATACCGTAAGGAGCCATATCAAGAAGATTTATGAGAAACTGCATGTCAACAGCAAGAGTGAAGCCGTTGCCAAGGCTTTTAAGGATAAGATTGTGTAAGTTGTTCATTAACAAATAGTTGCACAACTTTCGCGGGTCTGGCAATTTTCACATATTTATGTGATTGTATGTAACTGGAAATAAAAATAGTTTTGGGATATTAAAAACTGTGTTATGAAGAAAGAGATGAATTGGCTGTTTATGATGTTGTTGCTGTGTAACCTCGCGGCACAGGCTGTCAGCCTGACCGCACCGGGCAAAAAGGTACAGCCCAAACAAAAAAAGATTACCGGGGCCGTACAGCCTAAAGCAAAGCCTACCGACAAACAGGTTGACGGCAGGCATTGGGTTTTGAATGCTTTGTTTAAAATCGGGCAGTAATTAAATCCGAATACCTGCTGTAACATAAAAGTTCCTGGCATCGGCTGGTAATAATCCTGGCCCCGGATATCCCCCCGCTCTCCTCGTAAAATACCTCTTATCCCCTACGTTATTTATACCTGCACGGAACGTGTATTTATCTTTTATCCGGTAGGTTCCTGAAATATCTACAACCGTAAAAGCCGGTATCAATCCGTTTTGTCCGTTTGCCGAAGGCGTGGCGGTATTGTTGGCATCTGTAAACATTTTACTGGTATGGCTGACCTGGGTAGTGAGTGAAAAACTTTTCAGATAATAGGTCAACCCGGTACGTATGATGTGTTCAGGCGCGTTTTCCACGCGGTTGTTTTTCAGGTTCGTTTCCACCAGGTCGTTTCCCTGCTTGCTGATCACAAGAAAATCTTCATAACGGGCATCTGTATACGCATAAGAAGCGAATATGCTTACGCTGCCATAGCGGCTCTTTTTAGCCCAGGCCAGAACGGGGTTGAACTCAACCATGGTTTCTATGCCCCGGCTCCGGCTGTCAGCTACATTGGTCCTGTATAAATAACTGCTGCCGTCGGGCCTTAATTGTGTGATGCTGCCGATGCGGTTATTGTATTGCAACCAGAAAATACCGGCATCGAACTGCAGGTAATTTTTCCATTTACCCCTGAAACCCGCTTCCAGGCTGTATCCTTTTGAATCAGATAAATCCGGGTCGATCACATCAGTGGTAGGAGAAGCCGTCAGGTCAGAAAATAGCATGGGCCTGTACGACTGAGTGGCATTGGCATAAATTTCCGTTGTCTTACTGGTATGGTATTCCGCTCCAATACCAAATAACATGAAGTTCCTTGTCCGGCTTTCGCGGTTGATTCGGATTTCGGAATTATCGGGGTTAAATCCCAACCTCCCATCAGCACTGGTTTTCAGGTGTTCCACACGGAACCCGGGTACCACAACCAACTTATCGGTAATCCTGAACAGGTTTTCCGCGAAAAATGCGAGATTGTCGGATACGAGTGCCAGGTCTGTTGGATATGCTTTATTGGCCGACATGTTGTAATCCGAACCTGTACTGCCCACACCGTTCCTCAGCCTTTCTGTTTCCCCTTTGAAATAGCGGATGCCGGCTGATAAATGAGAAGTTTGGCGGCCTGTCTTATACTCAACCAGGTACCTGGCTTCCGCACCCCAGTTGCGGTAACGGTCAATATCCAGTTGCCTGTTATTGAATGTTCCGGTTGCAAGGTTGATGGAATCGGGGAGGAGGATGCTTTTCATAAAGCCCACACTGTTCCTGTCGCCCGTTAAATGAAATGCCTTAAAATCTAAGGTCTGCTTTTCACTGATTTGGTAAAGTGCGGTTACAGCGATCGTATTCCAGTCGATATCAAACCAGTTCCTCGACCTGTAACTTTTTTGTGCATCTTCTTGAAACTGTTTATCGGTAAGTCCGCCGGGTTGCTGGCTGCGCATGTTCCAGCGCATGACTTCTACACCCAGTTTCAGTTTGGGGTTGAGCTGGTAATTCACCGTGGCAAATCCTGTGTTGACACGGTATCGGCTGTTTTCGCGCCATCCGTCCGCATTTCTATGGTCGTAAAAAGCATAGTAGTGAAGGTTTTTTGATTTACCTCCGAGCGCGGTGTAGCTATTGAAGAGCCCAAAGCTTCCGGCTGTATTTTGTGATTCCAGTTCGAGGGGCTTTTGGATATCGCTGCCATCACGCAAAATAAAATTCAGCATGCCGCCAAACTGTGGCCCATATTGCAATGCACCGGCGCCACGCACCACTTGCAACCTTTGCACAGCTTGCAACTGTGGCGTATAATACGCTTCAGGGTAACCGAATGGGTCGGATGAAATATCATAGCCGTTTTGGCGCACATTGAATTCCCAACTGCGGTTGGGGCTCAGTCCGCGTGCGGCAACACCAATCTGGATGCCGCTTCCATCGCTTTCCCAGCTATGGATACCCGGAATTTTCGCCATCACCTGGCGCATATTATTGGTAACGATATTCGCGTTCAGGTTATCAATGACAATGAGTGAATTTTTCTTTCCGGCAAAAATACTGGTGCCTACAATTTCAGGCATCTGGTGTATATCCATCCGGCTGTTCTTACCCACCAGGGTGATTTCTTTCAGGTAGATATGTTTGGGCTGGCTGCTGTCGGAACTATTTTGAGCTTTAGTGTATATGGAAGAAATTGATCCGGCAATGAGTAGGCCGGCAAAGCAGATGATGCGGGATTTTTTCATGCCGCAAAACTCAGGCAGACAGGCTGAACAGGAAATCTGGATCGGGAAAAAAAGTTACGGGATGAGAAAAACCTAATCAGGAAGGATCAGGACAAGCTTTCGCGGATTTTGCCGGTCAGGTCGGTTTCGATCATACGTCCTGCAATGCGTATCATATTTTTAAACGCGGTGGCATGGGAGATGCCATGGCCAATGATCACGGGTTTCGACACACCCAAAACCGGCACACCGCCATAAGATTCAAAATTGAACCTGTCAAAATGTTCATCCTTTATATTCCGGCGGCTCACAATGTCGTAAATGCTTTCCGCGAATTTAAGCACCACGTTACCCGTGAAGCCATCACAGACGATCACATCCGATTTATCCAGCAGCACATCGCGTCCTTCGATATTGCCAATAAAATTAATTTGGCTGTTCTCTTTTAATAATGGGAAAGCGGCTTGCGCGAGTAAATTTCCTTTTCCTTCTTCTTCGCCGATATTCAGTAAACCCACTTTCGGGTTTTCAATATTCAGGATATGCCTGGCGAAGAGTGATCCCAGTATCGCGAACTGGTTCAGGTTTTCGGGTTTGCAATCAGAGTTCAGTCCAACGTCGACCAACAAGCCCAATGAACCGTTTTCACGGGGCATGTAGGCACCAATCGTAGGCCTGGCGATACCTTCAATGGATTTAATGCTGTACAAAGCGCCAACCATCATTGCTCCTGTGTTTCCAGCACTGATGAAGGCATCAATTTTTCCGCCGGCGAGGAGTTGGAAACCTATGGATATGGATGATTGGGGTTTTTCTTTCAGAGCACGGGTAGGGTGTTCGTGCATTTCAATCACCTGGGGCGCATGGATGACGCGGTAACGGTTTTCGGGTAATGGATGCGCAGTCAAATGGTTTTTGATGGCAACTTCATCACCTATCAGGTGCAGACAAATATCAGCATGATTTTCGCGCAAAAAATCTTCCGCGCCCCGGATGGCTTCCAGGGGAGCAAAGTCACCGCCCATTGCATCAAGCCCGATATGTATCATAGACAGGTTGAGATTGAAAAATGAAAAATTCCAAAACCCGAACCGTCAAGCGATCCTGGATCTTGGAATCCTGAATTTTCCGGAATAATACTAGGCTTTCAATGGCGCTTTTTCAGCAACCAGTTTGCCTTTATAGTATAATTTACCTTCGCTGACATGGGCCCTGTGGCGTACGTGGATTTCTCCTGTAGCCGCGTCAGTGCTCAATGTCGCCGCGGTGGCTTTGTAATGCGTCCTTCTTTTCGCGCTGCGCTGCTGGGAGTGGCGCCTTTTGGGATTTGGCATATGATCAGTATTTAATTGTTATAATTTGTTGCGGCCAAATAGCCGATTGTTTAATTTTCCTTGAATTTATCAAGCCCTTTCCACAAAGCCTGGGCGTTTTGTTCCTGTGCCCTGGCTTCCATTTCCTTCAATTTTTGCAACACTTCGAGGTTGCATTGAGGGCCACCCATTTCCGATTCGCTGCACATGCGCTGCATTGGCACGCTGAGCATCACGAAATCATAGATCCAGTCTGATACATCAATATGGCTTTCATGCCTTGAGATGTACACCACATCCGGGTCTTCCTCGGTTTCATTCATTTCCTCCGGGTTTTCCACCAGCTTTACCAGCATGTTAAATTCATCCCAAAGGTCCAGTTTGAGCGGGTTCCCGCAACGGTCGCAGGTTACTTCCGCCTGGCCCCCGACTTCAAACTTCAGCAGCATAAAACCACTGTGTTTTTCGAGGTTGAGCTTCACATGGGCCTTGGCGTTGGCAAAGTCAATGGCCCCTTTTTCAACAAAGAACTTATCGTCCAGATCGTATTCAAACTGATGATTGCCAGGCTTTAATCCGACAAACGGAATTTCAAATTGACGTTTGTTCGCCATGGCGTTCAGTTTAAAAGGAGGGCAAAGGTAGTATTTTTTTATGATTTTTCACGGGCTGGGCTGCATTTTTCAGCAGTTTCATGGTATGGGGCCCGCTTTCCTTAATTTTAGGCCCATGAGATATCCGTCTGCCCCGGTCAGGGCCCTGACATTAACCGGGATTTGCATCCTCATTCACATATATGCCAGAAACCCGGAAAGGGTGGAATCGGGGTATTCCACACAATTTTACCCCCTTTTTGGCAGTTTTTTGCGCCAAATAACAGGTTTTGTTCCATTTAGTATTGGGGATATTTTTTATGCTATGTTGATTGGATGGCTTTTATATGCCCTCATGAAAAAATTGTTCCGGTTGTTCCGGAAAAAGGAAAAGGAGACAAGCGAGGCGCGTTGGTATTGGATTTGGTTAAGCAGGCTCGCGATAGTATATATTGTTTTTAACCTTTTTTGGGGCGTCAATTATAACCGTACGGGCGCTGCAGGCCAATTGGGCATTACCGTACGGGATTACACGGTTGAAGAACTGAAAGACCTGAATTGCGTGCTGTTGGATAGCATGAACCATAACCGGGCTGCGATGGCAGTATCCGGGAACCGGAAAAAATCAAAAAAAGAGATGTTTGAGCACGTATCGGTCACCTACCAGGCCTTACAAAAAAAATACCCTTTCCTGGGCTACCAAAACCCTTCCATAAAATCCTCTTTTTGGGGGTGGTTTGGGAATTATGCTGGATTCACTGGCTATTATAACCCTTTCACCGGCGAGGCACAGGTGAATACCACGGTCCCTGATTTTCTACAGCCATTTATTGCCTGCCATGAAGTGGCTCATCAATTGGGTTATGCCCGAGAAAACGAAGCCAATTTTGTTGGGTTCCTGGCTGCCCGTGCGTCACCTGATCCATCGTTCAGGTACTCTGCTTATCTCGACCTGTTTACGTATGCAAACAGGAGTTTGTACGCGCTGGATTCAATTGCCGCGGAATTGGTGAGGCGTGATATGAGCCGTGATGTAAAAAATGATATTGCTGAATGGGTTCGGTTTAGCAGGAAACACCGCAATCCCATTGAGCCACTGATCCGTTGGGCTTATGGAAAATACCTTGAAGGCAACCAGCAACCCAAAGGCATTTTCAGTTACGATGAAGTAACGGCCTACCTGGTTGCTTACAGGAAAAAGTTTGGCAATTTGTAAATTTCGTTTATCCTACACCGTGATTAGTTAAAAGCTATTCTTCCACATCATGCTTTCCACGGGCATATTAGGTTGCCCGCTGTATTTGGCATTCTTTTTCGCGTTGTATTTCACTTCAATCTCACCTTCAACCGGGAAATAAATCAATTGCCCGATGGGCATGCCTTTATACACCCTCACCGGTTGTTTAACGGAAATCTCCAGCGTCCAGTTGCCGCAAAAGCCAACATCGCCTTTGCCGGCAGTGGCATGGATATCAATACCAAGGCGGCCGGTTGACGATTTGCCTTCGAGGAAGGGCACATGGGCATGGGTTTCTGTATATTCTTCCGTAACACCGAGATAGAATACGTGCGGCATCAGCACAATGCCTTCATCCGGGATTTCAAAGTGGCGTATGGTATTGTGTTTTTTCGCGTCGAGTTCAGCATCAACATATGTGGCCAGGTATTTTCCAAGATGCACATCGTAACTATTACTGCCCAGGCAATCGCGGTCATATGGTTGTATCAGGATCGTTCCCTTCTGCATTTCCTCGAGGATCCTTTTATCACTTAATATCATAGGTAATCTTTGTTATTCGTTAATTTGTAAAAATATCATTTTCCTTTTTTCCAGACTTGAACGCCTTTCAGCTATGCCATTGGTTTATCAACAAGATATCAACGATGAATGCCGTCTCGGCGTTTGGCAAATCAGCGAAGCTGAAGATTTCTTTTTGCAAAAAGTGGCTCCGATCAGGCAAATCAGCCATCCGCATAAACGCATCCAGCACCTGGCCGGCCGTTACCTGCTGCTGGAACTGTTCCCTGATTTCCCGATTGACCTCGTGATGCTGGCCGATACCCGGAGGCCTTTTTTGCCGGGCGGCCCTTTCCATTTTTCTGTGTCGCATGGCGGGGATTTTGCGGCGGCACTGGTTAGCCGGAAGTTCCGCGCAGGTGTGGATGTGGAATTGATCGGGCCGCGTATCCAGTCATTGCAACATAAATTTTTAAGCAATCATGAGTCCCTGCTGCTGGATCAATGGCCCTGCAGCCGGATGCAGGCGCTTACCATGGCCTGGAGTATGAAGGAGTCCATGTTTAAATGGAATGCAGGTTCTGGTATTGATTTCCGCCAACATCTTCAGTTAAAGGAACTGCATCATGTTAATGGTTATTACAAAGCTGACGCGGTTTTGAAGAAGGATGCGCCCAGGCATTTGCCATTACATGGCTTGTTATTCCCCGGTTTCGCGTTGACATGGGTACTTGCCAACGGGTAACAGTTACTTTACTGGTTTTATTTCTATCGTCCATTCGTTACCGTTAGCTATGCCATGTTTTTTCGCAAAATCACCTTCGTTAATGGCCAACGACAAGTTCAACAGGCTGTTCAGGTAAGCAATGGGTTGCCCGGGGCTTACTGAACCAAAAGTGTTCCCATATGTCATTTGCTCTTTTATGACGCGCTTTCCCTTGTTAAAAATGCTGGCTTCGATCAATGAATTTTGTTTGATTCCGGCCTGTTCAAGCATGGTTGAAGGAATGTTCGTCCATACGTTACCGTATTGCACATCAATGATTGGAATAAAACCTTTGATGATGCCATCCTGTATCAAGGCTTTCTGATAAGGCAGGGTATATACTTTTGGGGCCCGAAACGGGCCAACGCCGCTAAATGAAATCTTGCCGGAAGCGAGCCTTGCCGCTGTGTAGGCATACACATCACGCCCATGAAATGTATAGGATGCCGCGGAACCCTGCCTTCTGTTGATGGATTCATCTATTTGGCGTAAGCTGTCGATGCCAAGCGATTCGGCTATAAGCGTGAGTGTGCCGTTGTCGGGCGTTACAATAAAATGCCCTGTTTTTGTTTTCATGACCACCGATGGCCTATCGGTACCAACACCCGGGTCAACTACAGATACAAAAACAGTGCCTGCAGGCCAGTACGGAACGGTTTGTTCCAACCTGTATGCCGCATCCCAGATCTTATACGCCGGTATTTCATGTGTGAGGTCAAATAAACGCAGATTCTCGTCCACGCCCATGGCTACACCTTTCATAGCGGATACGGCGCCGTCTTTCAATCCGAAATCAGATTGAAAGACAATCATGCCATTTTGAGCCTGCATGGTTTTGTGCCCTAAAATGAAAATAAAATGGAGCAGTAGGATGGCCTTATGTATGGTAAACAGTTTCATATTTTGTAATACTTGATCTGCATAAAGATACTGGAATGGCATAAAAAAGCCGGCCTGTAATAAGGCCGGCTTGTATGTTTTAACATGCGTTCCATTAAAACTGTATGGCCAGCCTGGCGAAGAGCCTGCGGCCATTGTAACCCATCTGAACGGGCTCCCAGGCACCGCCGGCTTCATTATCGAAGGCCTGGTAACGGGCAAGGGTAACCGCAGCAAAATTCGGGTGAACATTAAATACGTTGTCTGCACCAATAAAGATGCTCGTCCTTTTTGACATCTTAAATGATGTATAGAAATCAACGGTTACTTTAGGGTCGTAGCGGAAAACCTCAGGCAGTACATTTACGCCATCGCTGAAACCGTCTATATCTACATATGGATCAATGCCGGTAAAGCTTCCGGAGATTTCAGGATCGCCGGGGCCACCTGTGCCTGCGGCGCTGGCAAGGCCTGTCCAGCCAAAGCCAAGTGAACGTTGCTCACCGAAGTAATTCAGGCGTGCGCCGAATGTCCAGCGCTTGATGCCGTATTCAATATTCATGGTGCCTTTGCTCCTTGGCGCTGAAGCGAGCAGGAATGCTTCTTCACGGTCGCTGAAGAATGTCTTGCGGTGCCTGTAGCTGTCGTCGAGCGAAACAGGTACGTTTACTTTATCAACTTCCATTTGCTGGAAGTTGGCAGCTATCATAAATTTAAACCTTTCGTTCCTCCAGCGCGTGCTGTAATCAATCACCACATCCACACCTTTGTTGGTGGTGTTTACTGAGTTCGCGAAGAATTGAGCGGTTTGAACGCCGATTTCTTCCAGTTTGGATGTAAATGCAAGCGGCAGGGTATTATCATCTTTATTAAATAATCCGGATAATACAATCCTGTCTTTTACCTGCACCCAATATCCGTCAACGGTAATGGTCAAACCTTTAATGGGCTTGTATGCAAAACCTACAGACGCGTTGGTGGAAGTTTCTTCTTTCAGTTTAGGGATGCCTGCGGCCTGTGTGATTTCATCACCATTGCGCGCAATGCGTGATTGCACCAGTTGCCCCGCACTGAATGAAGTGAGCGTATTGCTGAAATTAATCTGTTGCAGGGAAGGTGCCCTGAAACCGGTGCTCACAGAACCGCGGAGGTTAAACTCTTTATTGATCAGGTATCGGGTGGCAAACTTATATGTTGCCAGGGAACCAAAGTCAGAATAGTTTTCAAAGCGGATGGCAGCATTGGCCAGCCATGATTTTGTGATGTTTAGTTCAGCGTCGATATAAGCGCCCAAGTTTGACCTGGATTTTTTGATTTCATCTGCCGGACTGAAACCCGGGAAACCCTGTGCACCCGGAGCCTGGCCAAAACTATTCGGATAGCCTGCGTATGAAGCTTCTTCGCCTTTGTAGATAGTATAATATTCATACCTGAATTCCGTGCCAAAACCAATATTCAGGCCTTGTGCAATATGGGGGAATGATTTACTGATATCGAGGTTGAGTGTGTTTTGTAAAAAGTTAAAACCACCGTCATCAAAATTGGTTTGCCTTTTGGTATTGTTGGTGATGATGGATGACGCGTTGAATGTGCGTTTTCCATAGTAATGGAAATCGTTTCTTCCAAAAGTATTGCTGATATCCCAATTCCAGTTTCTCTTCAGTGTGCCTTTGACGCCGGCAGACATGGATACATCCTGGATCACTGATTGAATGATAGGATTGTAATAAATTTCTCCGTCAACCGCCACTTTCATGATCGAAGGGTCAAATACCATTTCGCCATTCGCGTCGATAGGGAAGCGGTCGGGCCTTGCACTCAGGTTCCTCGAGTACGCGTAAGCGTCAGATTGTTTGTAGTTGTATCCGCCGAATGCATACACTATGGTGCGTTTATTTCGTGATGGTATTTCCATGTTGATCATCGCGCCAAATTTATCCAACGACGCGTCGCCAAAAGCACGGCGGCTGACATTCAATGGAAGTGCCTGGTAACTGGTCGATACATTGGTATCCGCTACCTGGCGGAATGTTTTTGCTTGTTTGAGGTATTCGAGTGAGAAATTGATAAAGCCTCCGTTCTTTCCGATCGGCAAACCGTTATTTGCTGTTAATGAAACGGTACCTCCATCTATCGGCTGGCTGTAAACATACTGGTTGGTTTTGCGGGTGCGGTACGCGTTAAATTTATCGTCATAATAACCTGCCCATCCCGTTGTGATACTCCAACGGTTTACATCCCTGCGCAACATAATATTCATCACACCAGCCATGGCATCTGAACCATACTGAGCCGAAGCGCCATCGCGGAGAATTTCAATGCGGTCTACTGCTGATTGCGGGAAGGCGTTTAAGTCAGCGCCGGAATTGCCACGTCCCCTGGTACCGAATAAAGCTACAAAGGCTGTTTGGTGCCGGCGTTTACCGTTAATCAATACAAGTGTTTGGTCGGGGCCAAGTCCGCGCAATGTACCAAGGTCAATATGGTCTGCACCGTCTGCGCCGGTCTGCCTGTTGTAATTAAATGAAGGTGCTGCCATGTTCAGGATTGAGGTCATGTCCATACGTGCGGTTGGCATGCCGGTGCTGTTGACGTGGATCACATCAACGGGTACGGCCGTCTCCAGTTTCGCCCTTGCTGCGCCTCGGGTTCCCACCATTACCACGTCACCCATATTTACCGAACTGCTTTGCAGGGTAACGGTTACATTACCGCTGAAACCCAGTTTTATAGTAGTTGGCTGGTATCCTACCGACGAGATTTCCACCAGGTCGTCGGCATTTGCCTGGATTTGAATCAGGCCTTCGGCGTTTCCGGCCACACCTTTTTTGCCCGGTTTGATGCGGGCGGAAGGGTTGGCCACCGGCTTACCGTTTGTGGCATCGGTTACCGTGATGGTATATTGTTTTTGGGCCATGAGCGTGAGGCCCAGGAATAGCATGCTCAATAAAAGGAGCGACTTCTTCATATGCTTAATTTTTCAAATAAGGGCGCAAAGATAGGTATGATAGGGTATCATTGATAAAAAAAGAATGGGTATCCAGGCCGGCTTAAAGGCTATATATGTAGTAATCATTTCCTACGGTCGTTAACCCGGAAGTGCATCATGGTCAAGGCAACATTAATTCCGCATAAATGGCAAAATGATCTGATGCAAACCGGCCCTGCCAGGTTTGGGATAATGCTGCATGTTGCAATACCGTCCATTTCCCTTTCAAAAAAATGAAATCAATGGGTTCTTCCATTTGTTCACGTGGGCCAAATCCATTGAAGCTGCCATTTGGGCCGTAATGCCCGCCGGCAGACAATTGCCTGCTATCCGTTAAGTGAAGCGGATTTTTTTGGTCGGTTATGATTTGTACAGGTTCATCGGAAGGCGTGGCATTAAAATCACCCATTATTATGGCTGGTGAGGATCCTGAAATCTGCTGGACTTGTTTCAAAATCATCCTGGCGCTTTCCGCGCGGGCCTTCTTGCCCATATGGTCAAAATGTGTATTGAAAACAAAAAACACTTGCGATCCATTGATGGTTTGTAATGCCACCCAACTCAGCATCCTGGGTAATGATGCATCCCATCCTTTGCTGCCTGCCAATTCCGGGGTTTCAGACAGCCATAAATGGCCGGCATCCAGTTTACGGTATAAACTGCTGTCATAAAAAATGCTGCATGATTCCCCTTTCCATTTTCCGTCATCGCGCCCGGCACCAATATAAGCATAGGTGGGTAGGCGGGATGACAGGTCGAGTACCTGCTGATGAAGGGCTTCCTGCACACCCAGTATGCCCGCGCGGTGAAAGCGCACCTGCGATGCAACAAGGTCTTTGCGCAAAGGCCACGCATTCAAACTATCGCCGGGGTTGTCGTACCGGATATTGAAGCTCATTGCCTTATGCACCTGTTGCGAAAAAGTTGTTGAAAAACAGGCTGTGGCGATGATGAACATGCTCCATCGCGGTATTGTTTTATGAACCCGGTGGTTAATCATTGTCCGGTATTTTTTGGTTATGATTCCGGCAGCGTTTCTGATGCCTGGTCTTCAATCTGCATATTGATGCTGTCTTGCCCGGCAATGCCTTCAATGGATCCTGAAATATGCAGAGAGTTTTGAATGATGAGTTCAATTTGTTTTTCCTTCTTCTTAAAATTCTTTTCGAAATCCTCACGTTCTTTTTGCAGCATCGACCTGAGTTGCCTGAAGCCTTCACGGATGGCATTCCAATTGCCAATGAATTCGGGTCCGGTCAGGTAATCGTACAGGGCAACCATTTTATCGCCTTTGTTTTCCTGGCTTTTGCGGAGTTCGCTCATTTTCAGGATGGCATTGCGCAGAACAGTAGCCAGGCTTTTTACTTCTGCAAAACTGCAGATATACACGCCATCGCGTTCACCAAACTGGTGCATGTCTTTTGGCATGGCTTTGCTGACGATTACGGCGATGTCTGCCTTTTGTGAAAGCATGTCTTTTTTGAGCTTATCTATCCAGTCGGCGCCAAAACTCTCCGTACGCTTGCTCTCGAAAATAATTTTGCCGCATTCCTGTCCCAGTCTATTCCTTACCGTTAGTATACAATCTGCGCCACGCACCCCTTTGCCAACTTCCGAAACCAGGTCGAACGGAAAGCTGCTGCGCAACAATTCTTCAAGTGCCAGTTCCTGTACTTCGCCTTGTAATTGCATAGAGCCCTGTTCGGCCTTGCGCTTCATTTCATCGGCCAGTTTTTTCTGGTCTTCGAGTTGTTTTTCCAGCTCCTTCATTTTTAATATCAACTCGCCCTCTTTGAGTTGTGTCCTTTCCTGTTCCTGCCGGCGGATGTTTTCCGTGAGCGTGTTTCGCTCTTCAGCCAGTTTTTTCTGCAGGATGATATCCAGTTCCTGCTCCTTATTTTTCAGTTCCTGTTCTTTCTTCAGGTACTCCAGTTCTTTGCCGCGGGCTTGCTTCAGTTTCTCTTCATTTTCCGCATTGTTCTGTTCAAGCAGCCTTAATTTATTTTCAAAATCAGCGGCTATTTTTTTCTGCAACTGCGTCTGCAATTCAGATTCCATTTTTTGTTTTTCCTGCTGCAGTTTCTGCTGGAAAATTTCATTCTCCCTTTTTCTTTTTTCCTCAAAATCCTTTTGGGCCTGCTCCAGCGCAAACTTATCCTGCTCCACTTTTTGCAGCGACTGGTTCAGTTTTTCCTGGTACTCGAGTTTTAGTTTCTGTTCTATATCTGCCGTCAGTACATCCTCTACGTCAAATTCAAACTGGCAGTTCGGGCATTTAATATGATTATTCGCCATGGATCGGTTGGTTTGCGTCAAAATTAAAAATAAAAAAAAGCCCCTTCATTTCGAAGGGGCTTGTGCGGCAAAGGAGATTCGAACTCCCACACCCTTTCGGGCGCTACCACCTCAAAGTAGTGCGTCTACCAATTTCGCCATCGCCGCATGTGGAGTGCAAAAGTAGTATAAAAAGATGAATTTTCAGGAACAACGCCGGCTATTTTCTCAGTATTATCCGGAAAGTAGTGCCTTTTCCCGGCTCGCTGGATTTTACAAAAATCTCCCCTTTATGGTATTGTTCAATAATGCGTTTACTTAAGGAAAGGCCGAGTCCCCAACCCCTTTTTTTGGTGGTGAAACCGGGTTTGAATACGCTCGCGATATGCTTTTTGCTGATCCCTTTGCCCGTGTCGCTGACATCAATCAGTACCCGTACATTTTCATTCTGAACATGTACTTTAATATGCCCTTGCCCGTCCATGGCATCCAGTGCATTTTTTAGCAGGTTTTCCACCACCCAGTCAAATAAGGGTGGATTGATCATGGCAATAACATCATCATCTCCGCTATGCGTGAGTGTGAAACTCACCTTATCCGTAGAGCGCCGTTTCATATAAGTAATCATTTGCTCCACCTGCCTGAGGATATTTGATTCTTCGAGTTGCGGTGTGCTGCCGATTTTTCCAAAACGGTCGCTGACTAAAATCAACCTTTCCACATCCTTACTCATTTCGGCCGCGATGCGTTCATTGCCGGGTGATTCTTTCAGCATTTCCACCCAGCCCTGCAGGGAGCTGAGCGGCGTGCCCAACTGGTGCGCGGTTTCTTTGGCCATTCCCGCCCAGACCTGATTTTGCGTGCTTTTGTTCCGGGTGCTGATGGTGATTAACGTGATAATGATAAAAAGGGCAACAATGAAAAGTTGTATGATCGGAAAGTACCGGATTTGTTTCAGCAACACAGATTCGCCATAATACACCAGGTTGTTCTGGGTACTGTCGTATGGGTTTTTCCAAACAATCGGCGGGTATGTTTTTTTAAATTCCTTCAGTTTGCGCTCAAGATAATGGCGGTCTTTTTTGATTTGAACGCTGTCTAAATTGTAATGATCAAGGATGCTGTCGTTTTCCGTGACCGTGATCATCGGTATGTCGCGGCTGTTCTCACTCAGGATTTTACTGGCAAGGTTTGTGGAACTGGTGCTGTTGTTATTGATTTCCGTGACGGCATGCAACCACTGTTCGATATTGGTTTTTTCTTCGGTCGCGATTTTTCGCGCGAGAAAATTTGAGTAAAAGATCGTACCGGTTACGATGGCAATCGCAACAAGGGCCAGTAAACTTCTCCAGTTCAGGAACTGTGAAAACATGGGTAAAAATAGGGAATTACACGGTAAGGGTTCCCTTCAATTAACTTAAGTTTGTGCCGAAGCTCAGCCTATGTTAGCAGTGAATCAACCCGGACAAATGACTTACGCATCACCAGAGGGATTGCCATCAGTGGCTGTGGTCATATTAAATTATAATGGCAGGGCTTACCTGGAAAAGTTTTTGCCGTCCGTCATGGCGTCCACTTACCCGAACATGCATGTTGTGGTGGCTGATAATGATTCTTCTGATGATTCCGTTTCTTTTTTGTCGAAATACCCAAGGATCAGGGTGATCAGGCTGATCAAAAACTTTGGGTTTGCGAAAGGTTACAATGAGGCATTAAAAGAGGTTAGGGCCGATTATTATGTGCTGCTGAACAGTGATGTGGAAGTAAGCCCTGGGTGGATTGAGCCGGTGCTGGAATTGATGAAAACCAATCCGGATATAGCGGCCTGTCAGCCCAAAATCCTTTCGTATCATCAACAGCACCTCTTTGAGTATGCCGGCGCCTGCGGTGGATGGATCGATCGATACGGATATCCTTTTTCGAGGGGGAGGGTTTTTGAGCATAGTGAGGAAGATAAAGGCCAGTATGAAGATCCGGGGCCCTGTTTCTGGGCCAGCGGTGCTGCTATGTTTATCAGGGCGGAAAAGTTTCATGCCCTTGGTGGTTTTGATGAACATTTTTTTGCGCACCAGGAAGAGATCGATCTCTGTTGGCGTTTACAGTTAACCGGTAGTTTGGTGTATGTACAACCAGGGTCTGTCGTGTATCATGTTGGTGGGGGTACTTTGCCCAGGGGCAACAGCCTCAAAACATTTCTCAATTTCAGGAATAACCTATGGATGCTGTATAAGAACCTGCCATGGCCTGCGATGTTCTGGCTGATCCCGTTCCGGATGGGGCTCGACGCGCTGGCAGCCTGGAAAGCTTTATTGGGCGGTGACCCCGGGTATTTTACGGCTGTTGCCCGTGCGCATATTCATGCGCTCCTTGGATTAAGGAAACTCAGCAGGAGCAAACCTGTATCCCCGGGGCGAAAACTGAAAGGTTGGTACAATGGATCGGTTGTATGGGATTATTTCATCCGCAAGCGACGTGAATTTTCACAAATTGTATTGCACAAATAGTTTTTTTATCTGGAAGGCCTTATTTTTGCCCTGAAAACAGAATGGATATGCATAAAGAAGTTATCGATAATTCACACCAGGATTTTGCGCACAATTGGGTGTCATCATCCCGCTTTCTTTTTTATTGCCAGGTGTTCCTGGTGCTGGCGTTTGTATTGGGCGGATGCTATAATTTATACACGCACAGGTACAAAGGAAAGCCAAAAGTGAATGTGCCGGAAAGCACATTGTACAGTCCGAAATACAAATAAATTTTGTTTGTTTTCATCAACTTCCCTTATTTTTGCAATCCTTTTTAAGGAATAGTTCTTATCAACAAGCGGAAGTAGCTCATTTGGTAGAGCACGACCTTGCCAAGGTCGGGGTGGCCGGTTCGAGCCCGGTCTTCCGCTCAAGATCCCGTCCGGTTTCGGCCGGGATTTTTTTTTGAAAATGTTCTTTGAGCTGTAGTCCCGGTTACATCGGGATTCGCATCAATGCCCAACCGGAAAAAAATAAGGGGCGTAAGGTTTGCAGGGATTGAAATAACTAAGTTACCCGGGTGGTGGAATTGGTAGACAGGTCCCGATTAAATCGGGATTCGCATCAATGCCCAACCGGAAAAAATAAGAGGCGAAAGATTAGCAGGGATTGAGAAACTAAGTTACCCGGGTGGTGGAATTGGTAGACACGTCCCGAATTAATCGGGATTTGCAGCAATGCCCAACCGGAAAAAATAAGAGGCGAAAGATTAGCAGGGATTGAGAAACTAAGTTACCCGGGTGGTGGAATTGGTAGACACGTCCCGAATTAATCGGGATTTGCAGCAATGCCCAACCGGAAAAAATAAGAGGCGAAAGATTAGCAGGGATTGAGAAACTAAGTTACCCGGGTGGTGGAATTGGTAGACACGTCCCGAATTAATCGGGATTTGCAGCAATGCCCAACCGGAAAAAATAAGAGGCGAAAGATTAGCAGGGATTGAGAAACTAAGTTACCCGGGTGGTGGAATTGGTAGACACGCAGGACTTAAAATCCTGTTCGCAGCAATGCGAGTGACGGTTCGACCCCGTTCCTGGGTACAATCCCTGGCAAAAGCCGGGGATTTTTTATGTATAGCACTTACATTTTATATTCTAAATCGCATGACAGGTACTACGTGGGCCATTGTGCAGACATGGCATCAAGGCTCATGCGTCATAATGCGGGAAAAGTATTGTCGACTAAAGCATATGCGCCCTGGATACTTTGCTACGAAGAAAAATACCCCACAAAATCAGAAGCCTCCCGTCGGGAAAGGGAAATAAAAGCGAAGAAGAGCAGGAAGTATTTGGAATGGCTGCTGAGTCATTCTGGAGCATAAAGTTCGCAGCCCTAATGTTTATTTTTGTTCCCATTAGCTGAATATTTGATTTAATCCGACCTTTAAATCCTGATGTCGATCCCCAGCCAAACATTGTTGAAAGCCGTGCCGGTTTTACCCGCGAAGAACCTGAACCAGACGATCCAGTTTTACCGCGACCGGTTGCAATTTGATGCCACCCATTATGGAGACCATCTCGCGGTTCATGTGCATGGCATCGAAATCCATTTTGTGGAAAGCACCGTGCCGAGCGGTTTCCAGGGTGCAGCTTGTTGTATTTATGTCAGGAATATTGAAGACATGTACGCGTATTTTTCGGCGCGCGATATCATCCAGCCCGTACAGGGATTAAAAGATACCTGGCGCAGGACGAAGGAATTCAGCATCACCGATAATAACGGGAATAAAATCAGGTTCCTGGAGAAAAAAGATTAAGACATTTCCGTCTAATCAACAACATCAACTTTAATGACTTCATATACCGGGCTGAATAAATACCATTTCCCGGTGCCCAGTTCCAGGCAACGGAATCGTTTGCGCATGCGTGCTTCTTTTTTAAACACACGTCCACCCGGAATCCTGAACATTGCGCCTTCCTCCAATTGTTCCAACAGGAAATGGTTCTCTTTGGGTTTGTCGTAATTGCGCAACACCCTCAGCAAAGTCTCATCGCCGCAACTGCTGGCAGCGGCATTCCGCAACGACCTGTGCAAAGCCTGTTCTATATCCGCCGGGAAAATCCTTTTTTCAATAAAGCGGCTCAGAATATCCGCGAAGGATTTTTTCCATTCCGTGCCATGCGCCTGTACCCTGTGCCCGTAGCGTTCATATGTAAACAAATGTGCCAGTTCATGCAGCAGGGTTACGAGAAAGCTGTAAGGGTTCAGGTTGCCGTTTACGCTGATGCGGTGTGGCTTTCCCTGGAAAGCATGCCTGTAATCGCCCAGCACGGTCTGCCTCTGCCTTGTAACGGTTAAGTGTACACGATAATGATTCAGGTAGTGCAGTACATCATCCACCGATCCATCAGGTAAAAACTGCCTGATATGTTGTACAGGTACATGTTCTTTAGGCATTCTTCTTCCGGTTCAATTTTCTGAGCATCACATTTTCCACAGCCATATACAAGAGGTAGATGACCAATGAAGCGGCAACGGATATTTTGCTGAATCCATCAGGGTTTGCGGCATAATAAACAAGCACAGCACCGATGCTTACAAACATTTTAATGATCATGCCCATCATCACGGCCCTTACAAAAGCGTGGGGGTTGCTGCTGTGCATGGCTTTGTACTGAATAAAGAAAACAATCAGGCTTAACAGCAACATCAATATGTTAGCGGCATGTAAAACATTCGCGTAAATGCCCGATTTGGTAAGTAAGGGTTCGGTGAAAAAGATAATTGCCGCGATTAAAACAAATGTCAGCAAAAGGGGAGTGATCAATTTTGAGCCTGGTTGCATGCCGCTATTTTTTGGGAGCCGTGTCTTTAATGATTTTATATATCACGGCTACGATGAGCAGCAAAGGTAAAACCCATACGGCTAACGGCATGCCGGTTACCAGTCTTTCATCCAGTTTTTTTCCGGCATAAACGGCAATGCCAATGCCCACCAGGAACTGCGTGGCCATTCCGGCATATTTCCATAAAAGAGAGGAGTCGTTTTTTTTATTCATTGACGGCTAAAGCCATCGGCTGGCTTATTTCCACTACCTGTGCGCCCATCTTGCATTGCCCGTTAAAACTAACGGTGGGGTCTATCTGCAATTGCGCTGCGTGGATATCGCCATCAACCTTGGCCTGGCCATGAAGGTACAGCAATCCGCTCATGCTGATATGGCCGATTACAGTGCCCATGACATCGGCCTGCTTACCTTCAACATCGCCTTCAATAATGCCATCAGGCCCAATGAGGATTTTTGCTGAACAACGAAGGTTTCCCTTGAGTATGCCGTCGATGCGGATATCGCCGGTGGTTTCGATATTACCCGTAATCAGGGTGCCTTTACCGATCATGCTGACAGTTTCAGCGGATTTTTCACGGGTAGCGGATTTGGGTTTGAACATGTCAAACAGTTTTGGGGTTACAGTAATATGTTTACCCGATCCTGTAACTACAACGAAGAATTTTAAGATATAGTGCCCGGGAACCCCTTTAACTTTAACAAATCTAAACTGTCAAATCAGGTTGGGCCATCTTATTGAATGGAGATTTCCGCTTTCGGGAGCTTTAACATGTTGGTATCCAGTGGTTTAACAGTTCCTTTTAAGACTTCCTGGATATCGTCGAGGAATTGCTGCTGGTGCAGCAGGGCTTTTTCCATGGAATCGGTCCTCAACTTGAGCGCCCGGTATTCCTTCACCTGTTTGGCATTGCCATAACCAACTCCCGGCAGGTAATATTTCAAGGGTGTGAAGATGATCAATGAAACGGTTAAGGCAACCATGAGTATGAACACAGTACTCATGATGCTGTACACGCCCAGGCGGGTGAGTTTGAACCTGACCACTTCCTCATAAGTGTCTTCATTCATGATGACCAGCCGGTAGTGATTGCGCAGGCGTTTCAGCCGGCTGTTCGGTTCAGGGTTTGACATGCCTGGTGCTTTTGCCGCTAAATTACGAAATGCCCGCCAATGATCGGATGGCAGCAGTAACAGGGCTTGGGATATTTTTAACAATAATCGCTGCCGGGCATCATAGAACCAGTGCGGTTTACGTTGTATTTTTGATTGGCTGTTGGCAAAAAAAAGCGATCTTTAGCCGCAGTTATAATACTCCCACGCATACATGAAAACATTGAGGCTCTTTATTTTGGGTTTGGTTTTAATCCTGGGTGCCCTGCACATTCCCGCAATGGCTCAACCTACCTGGACCCTCGACCCATTTGGCAAGGAGAAAAAGCCTGAGAAATACGAAGAAAAAATGCTTGGTTCCGAGAAAACGGCCACCAAGAAATTTAGCCTGACCAGGCGCCTGATACAGAATACGGTTACCCATTACAACTATTATTTCAATGCCAACAGCAAACTGAATACGGTCATCGAAAGGGCCAAACTTTCGCATAAAGACGATTATTCGAGGCTGCTGACTTTCTATCCTTACACGCTTGAAAACACGGCAACTCAACAGGTCGAACTTGATTCCATCATCTATAAATCCACAGCGGGTATCCTGCTGCACGATCTACGTAACGATTGGGTGGATAACCTTTACCTGCTGATTGGGAAATCGTATTATTTCAGAAAAACATTTGATTCCGCCGCCCTCACATTTCAGTTCATCAACTATAACCTGTTCCCAAGGAAAAAAGGGGAAGATGATAACCGGGTTGTGGGCACCAACCAGTCTGCTGCGGCCGGCACCATTTCCATTGCCGACAAGGAAAAGAGGAATGCCGTACAAAAAGCGTTTACGCTGCCCCCCAGTCGTAATGATGCGTTGATCTGGCTGGCGCGCACCCTGGTGGAAACAGGTGACTATGGCGATGCGGCCGGAATGCTGAACATCCTTCAGCAAGACCCCAATTTGCCCACACGTTTGCAGAATGACCTGGCGGAAGTGACCGCTTATTGGTTTTATCAGCAGGGCATATACGACAGTACGGCCAAATATCTTGAAAAAGCATTAACAAACGCGCAAACCAAGCAAGACCGGGCGAGGTGGGAATATTTACTGGGGCAGTTGTACGAAATGTCAGGACAGTTCGAAAAAGCGGGCGCTTATTACGGTGATGCCGCAAAGCATACAGTAGATCCGGTAATGGATATTTATTCTAGATTGAATGATGCCAAACTTTACAAAAAGAGCGGCAATACCCAGGAATTACAGAAGGCCATTGATAACCTTCTGAAGATGGCCCGCAAAGACAAATATGAAAATTACCGCGATGTTATTTATCATGCTGCAGGGCAGATAGGGATGGAATTACCAGATACTGCCAATAGTGTCACATACTTTCGTAAAAGCGTTCAGTATAATACAGCCAATGCGGAGATAAAGAACAAATCATATTTGCAATTGGGCCATATCGCTTACGAACAGGCACAATACAAAGACGCGCTGAATTATTACGACAGCCTTGACTTGTCGAACCCTGTACTGAAAGACGATTCCACGCTCATAGACGACCGCCGGAAAAACCTCGTAAAAGTGGTCCAGCAATTATCCATCATTCAGATGGAAGACAGTTTGCAGATGATTGCGGCCATGGCGCCCGCGGAACGCGATGCTTATGTGAAAAAACTTGCCCGCAAATTACGAAAGGAAAAGGGCCAAAAGGATGATGACCGGCAGGAAGATGCAGGCCCGAGGCTGGGTTTCAGTAATGATAAAAACGCGCCCTCCGATTTGTTTGAACAGAACAGCTCAAAAGGGGAATGGTACTTTCATAATGCAGGAATGAAGTCGAAAGGCTTCAATGAATTTAAATCCAAATGGGGTAAACGAGAGAACGTAGATAACTGGAGGCGTAAAGCAGCAACGGAAGCGGCTACCCGAAATCTGAAATCTGTCAGCGACGACCCGCTCGCTTCCCTTGATGGTAAAGATGCCGGGAAAGATGACGGTGCCGGTAAACCGCTCGACAACAGCTATGACGCCCTGATGGGCAACCTGCCGTTAACGCCTGAATTGGTGGATAGCAGCAATGCCCGCATCGCGAATGCCCTGCTGGAACTGGCCAGGGTGTTCCAATATGATTTGCAGGATTATGACCAGGCCATTTATACCTACGATATTTACCTGCAGCGGTTCCCCGACAAACTGGAAAACGGCGAAGTATATATGGGGCTTTACTATTGCTACATGAAACTCAATAACACAGAGAAAGCGGACTATTATAGAAACCTCATCAATACAAAATTCGCGGGCACCAAATCGGCACAGATGATTAATAATCCTTTATTGCTGCAGGCCGATAAAAAGAACCCGGAAGTAACGGCAAAATATGAAGCCATTTACGACCAGTTTATCGAAGGGAAATTTGATGAGGCTTTACGCAACAAGCAACAGGCCGATAGTTTATATGGGGACCATTACTGGTCGCCCCAACTCTTATACATTGAATCTGTATTCCATATCCGCAACCGAAACGACAGCCAAGCCATCAGGGTGCTCACACAACTCATCCAGAAATACGCAGACTCGCCCTTGAAATCGAAGGCTGAAACCATGATCGATGTGCTCAAACGCCGTGATGAAATTGAGGCATACCTGAGCAAGCTTGAAGTGACAAGGGCCGAGGAAGAAAAATATATATTCCCGGAAGACAAAACTTTACCCGGTAAAAATGTAAACGAACCGGTAAAGACCAATGAACCCAAAAAGATTGTAACCCCGGCCCCGGTGCCTGTGATACAGCCATCGGCCCCCATCGCACTGCCACCATCCATGGTCAGCGGTGGATTTAGCTGGCAGGCCGACAAGCCTCATTATATGATGATGATCCTCGAAAAAACCGATGGCGTGTACATCAATGAAGCGAGGAACGCCTTTAACCGGTTCAACAGGCAGCGTTACAGCAGCCGCAATATCAGCATCACCCGCGACGCGATAGATGCCGACAGGGCCTTGTTGATTTTTACCGGTTTCAAAGACGCGCAGGATGCATACCAATATTACGAAGTGGTGAAAAAAGCCGCCAAAGTGGAAGTTTCCTGGTTGCCGGCAAATAAATATTCGTTCATCATCATATCGGAACAAAATTTGCAGGAGTTGAAAAAGAACCCGGATTTACCTGCGTACAGGAAGTTGCTCAATAATCAATTTCCGGGACAGTTTTAAATGACAAAAAAGAAAGGAAAAAACGCATCAACCCCTCAATCAACTATGACGCGTGCCGTAAAAATATTATGGAGGGTTTTCTTTGGCGGGCTGGCTGCCATCATCCTCCTCTTTGTTGCAGCCAATTTCGGGCTGTTTGGAAAAATGCCTTCCCTTGCTGAATTGGAAAATCCAGAGGCCGACCTCGCCAGCGAAATCATCAGCAGCGACGGGAAGCTCATGGGTAAATACTATGCCGAAAACAGAAGTGAGGTTAAATACCATGAAATTTCGCCCAACGTAATCAACGCCTTAATAGCTACTGAAGATGAACGTTTTTATGACCACTCCGGTATTGATGCGGAAGCATTGGCCAGGGTTGTGTTTACCTTAGGTTCTCAGGGTGGCGGAAGTACCATCACACAACAATTGGCTAAAATGATGCTTGGGCAGGGAAGGGGCAATATCGTGGTAAGGGGCGTACAGAAAATTAAGGAATGGATTGTTGCCGTTAAACTGGAAAGGAATTTCACCAAAGAGGAAATCATCACCCTTTACCTGAACCGCGCCCCCTGGGGAAATGTGTATGGCATACGAAATGCATCACGTACCTATTTTCAAAAAGAACCCATTGACCTTAAAGTGGAAGAGGCCGCTGTACTCATTGGCATGCTCAAAGGGTTTATTTATGAACCCATCAGGCACCCCAAAGCATCATTGCAGCGCCGCAATGTGGTCATCAACCAGATGGTGCAGGCCAAGCAGCATTTCCTGACAAAAGAGGAAGGGGAAAAACTTAAAGCGAAACCGCTGATCACGAACTACAAGAAGATTGATGAGAATATGGGTATCGCGCCATATTACCGTGCGGTGTTGGCGGAAGAGCTTAAAGACTGGTGTAAGAAAAACAAAAACCCAAAAACCGGTGAGCCGTATAACCTTTACCGGGATGGCCTGAAAATATTTACAACCATTGATTCACGGATGCAGGCATACGCGGAACAATCCGTTGAAGAGCATATGCCCGTGATTCAAAAAAAGCTGGATGATTATTTCAGGGTCCGGGGTAAGAAAATTTGGGACGGGCATGAAAAAGTGATTGAATCGGCCATGAAGTACACGGAGCGATGGAAAACCATGGAAGAGGAAGGTATAGAGCCTGAAGAAATCAAGAAAAGTTTCATGAAGCCCGTGAAGATGAAAATATTTTCATGGCGGGGGAATGATAAGCATGAGAAGGATACAGTGATGACCCCTTATGATTCGATTAAGTACCATAAACAATTACTGCAAACATCTTTTGTGGCGATGGATCCCCGCACCGGTGAAATAAAAGCCTGGGTAGGAGGTATCAATTTCAAATGGTTTAAATACGATCATGTAACTGCCAAGCGCCAGGTGGGCTCCACATTCAAGCCTTTGCTGTACACATTGGCCGTAACCGATGCAGGGTATACGCCACAAACTTATGTGTCTGGAGGCCCAACCACTTTATCGGGTAAAACCATTACCACGGCCGGTGGAACGATGGCGTACTGCCTTGCGAAATCATTGAATGGCGCGGCCTGGCACCTCATGTCGGTGATTGGGGTGAAACGCACCATTGAGTTTTCAAAACAATGTGGAATCATCACGAAAATGCCGCCTTATCCATCAATCGCATTGGGCGCTGCGGAAATTCCCATGCTGGAAATGCTGCAATCGTACACCATGTTCCCCAACAAGGGGTATAACACTGAGCCTTTATTTGTAACCAGGATCGAAGATAAAAACGGCAACCTCCTACAGGAATTTGCCATCTCGCAAAGTAAGCAGGTGATCAGCGAAGCGGATGCCTACAGCATGGTGAAAATGATGCAGGGAGTTGTTGAGTTTGGAACTGCACGCCGGTTAAACAGTTACAATGTCCCGGTACAAAAAGCGGGGAAAACCGGTACCACCAATGGCAATACCGATGGTTGGTTTATTGGGTACACTCCTGAACTGCTTGCCGGTACCTGGGTGGGTTGCGAAGATCCCTTCATCCCCATCTACACCAGCAACAGCGGTGGCGCTGAGATGGCCGCGCCGAAATGGGGCATTTTCATGAACAGGGTATATGCGGATAAGAAACTGGATTATGGAAAAGTGAAGGAATTTGAAAAACCAGCGGAGTTGAAAAACGATCCAATCTACGCGGATATCAATTTTGCTGATATCGTCAACCAGGGCGACAGCCTGCATGAATCAAACGGTTATGATGATGCCAATGATTTCTTCGGTGATAGCCCCGGCAATGATTTGATGAATGAGCCTGCCGTAAAAGAAAAAGAAACTGCTCCGAAAACTACGGATACTTCACGCAAAACGGTTAATAACAACAAACCATCGGCTGTTGATGATAAAAAGCCGGTGGCGAAGCCCAAACAAAAAACGCAGAACGATTATTAAACCTGACCTGATGGTGGCTGAATTGTCAGGCCAAGGATTTTCAGGCTATAGGCTTTTCCATCCATGACGGCTACATCCGGCAGGTGCCCCCATTCTGAAAAGCCTGCTTGTTCAAAGAGGCGCAGGCTTGCAGTATTATGCGCGAAAATAAATCCCAGTAAGTTCCTGATGCCAAGTTTCGGACATTGTTCAATGGCATGCATCAGGATTTTTTTTCCATACCCGTGGCCCCTTTCCCTTGGTTTCAGGTATATGCTGATTTCGGCGGTGCCATTGTATGCGGGCCTTCCATAGAAACTCTGGAACCCTGCCCAGCCAATCACCCTTCCTTCGTCTTCAACCATCCATAATGGCCTGCTCTCCGGATTGTGCCGGAAAAACCAATCGCGTTTATCCGCTACCGTTACTTCACTGGTGTCGGCAGTAACAAGGCGTCCCGGTATGGTTGAATTGTAAATCTCCACGATCAGTGGCAGGTCGGTTTCATGCGCGTTCCTGAAAATCATATCATGTGATTTTATGAAAAAAACCTGTCCGGGCGAACAGGTTTATATGCATGTTAATTGGATGTTTGTTATCAGGCAACGGCTTTATTTACAAGCGCCGCTGCTTCACTCAGCAGGATGGCGCTTTGTACTTTCAGTCCGCTTTCGTCTATCAGTTTTTTGGCTACATCCGCATTGGTGCCTTGCAGGCGAACAATGATTGGGATGTCGATATTGCCAATACTCTTGTAGGCGTCGATCACACCTTGCGCAACCCTGTCGCAACGCACGATTCCACCGAATATATTGATCAGGATGGCTTTCACTTTGGGGTCTTTCATGATGATCCTGAACCCGGCTTCCACAGTTTGCGCGTTGGCCGTACCGCCCACATCCAGGAAGTTGGCCGGTTCGCCGCCGCTGAGTTTGATCATATCCATGGTAGCCATGGCCAGGCCCGCACCATTAACCATGCAACCTACGTTTCCATCGAGCTTTACAAAATTCAGGTTGTATTTTCCGGCTTCTACTTCAGTAGGGTCTTCTTCAGATAAATCGCGCAGGGCTTCGATATCGGCATGGCGCACCAGGGCGTTATCATCAATATTCATTTTGCAATCAACGGCAATGATCTTTTCATCGCTGGTTTTAAAGAGCGGGTTGATCTCGAGCATGCCGCAATCCAGTTCCACATAAGCCTTGTAGAGGTTGGTTACGAACTTAACGCAGTTCTTGAATGCTTCTCCGCTTAATCCAAGGTTGAACGCGATTTTCCTGGCCTGGAAGGGTTGCAGCATACCTCCGGGGTGAACCCATTCCTTGAAAATCTTCTCAGGTGTTTCATGTGCCACATCTTCAATGTTCATACCACCTTCGGTGCTGTACATGACCACGTTCTGGCATTTGCTCCGGTCGAGTAAGATTGAGAGATAGAATTCCTTTACCGGGTTTGGCCCTTCATAATACACGTCCTGAGCCACCAATACCTTGTTCACGAGTTTTCCCGCAGGGCCTGTCTGGATGGTCACCAATGTACCACCAAGGATATTGCCGGCAATCCTGACCACATCTTCGGCGCTTTTACCAACGGCTACGCCGCGCTGGTCTTTACCTACGATGGTTCCTTTTCCCCTTCCGCCCGCATGTATCTGGGCTTTTACCACGGCAAACTTGCTGCCGAACTGGGTATGTATTTGCTGGTAAGCTTTTTCGGCTTCCATGCTGCTGCTGCAGGCAATGCCTTCCTGCACGGGCACATGGTATTTCTTCAACAATTCTTTGGCCTGGTATTCATGAAGATTCATATCGGAAAAAATTTTGGCGAAGATAATTAAAAATGAAGAAGTTGGCAGATTAATCCGTGTTTGTTCAACTGGCTTAAGTGCCCGATTTATCAGCTTGCTAACAATTCGTTTATTACCTTTGCCGACTGTACGCCGGACCCCTTTGGCCGGTGAATCTGCCCGGCTGCATGAAGAAGTTTTCCCTGTTCATATCCCTGTTGATCACGGTACTGGCCGCCAATGCCCAGGTTGACCCGGATGTGCGTAAGGAAACCATCCGCCAAAACAGGGCCAATACCCAATCGCAGCGCAGCGGCAACGAAACCAGGGGCATCAGGCAGGAAGGCCCCAGAAAAGACAGCCTGGCTTTTGAGCGCAGAAACGATGCCAAGGATTCAATTACCGTTACTTACAGGTACCTTGACTCCACCAGGAGGCTGACGCTTGATTCATCCATACATGATTTTGATAATTATTTTTCCATTCCTTCGGGATGGTTATACCTGGGCAATAACGGCAGCGCCGCCAGGCCCATCGTTTTTACGCCGTACCGCAAGCCCGGATGGGACCCCGGTTTTCATGCGTTTGACCTTTACCGTTATACACTTGAGGGTACAAAGTTTTACAAAACTTCAAGGCCATTTTCGATGCTCAGTTACCAGTTGGCATCCGGGAAGGAACAGATGCTGAAAGCCATGCATACGCAAAACCCCAGGCCAAACCTCAACCTTGGTTTTGATTACAGGCTGATCAGTGCGCCCGGGCTCTTTGTCACACAAAACACGAACCATAATAATTACCGTTTGTTCGGACAATACCAGGGCAAACGTAAACGCTACGCTGCAAGCGCGGTGCTTGTAGGGAATACCATCCGGGCATCCGAAAACGGTGGCATTCAAAACGATTCATTCCTGCTTGACCCAAACCGCAAAGACCGGTTTACCATTCCCGTGAACCTGGGCGGGGCAAACGAGTTCAGGCAGAACCCTTTTGTGACCACCGTGAACACAGGCAATACATACAGGGATGCCAGCTTTTTCCTGCGCCAGAGTTATGATATCGGTCAGCGCGATTCAGTTGCAGTCAATGACTCCACCACCGAATACCTGTTTTATCCACGGCTCAGGTTGCAATACAGTTTTCTTACCAACACGAGCAGCTATCAATTCAGGGACATATCGGCAGACTCAGTTATATACGACAAATGGTACGGGGTTACGCTTCCATCGCCAAGAGATACATTTTTATTAAAGGAAAGATGGAGGATGATGAGCCATGATTTTTCCATCATGCAATTCCCTGATGCCAAAAACCCCGCGCAATTTTTATTGGCGGGTATCACATATCAGCAAATAAAAGGAAATACAAAAGCTGGGAATGAATCGTTCAATAACCTGAAACTGCATGCAGAGTACAGGAACCGCACCAGGAATAAGAAATGGGATATGTTGCTCAGTGGTGAATTTTACCTGGCCGGCATTACGGAAGGTGATTATGCTGTGGAAGCCACGCTGGACAGGTACCTGAACGCAAAATGGGGGCATATCAGTTTGTTTTTTTCCAATAGCAGCCGGACGCCTTCATTTGTTTTTGATCAGAGGTCTGTGTTCAACCTGGGCACGCATGGTGGATTCAGCAAAGAAAATATAACAAGTTTTGGCGCAACCGTGTCGAACCCCCTGGTTACTTTATTTTTCAGGAACCACCTGGTCGCGAATTATGTTTACCTCCGTGATTATTACCAGGCGGAACAATACGGTAACCCAATCAATGTGATCCAGGCCGGCGCGTCAAAAAAAATCAGGTTGGGTAAAAGATGGAATTGGTATCTCGACGCGACCATGCAGCAGACCGATGCCGCGGCACCCGTAAAAGTACCCTTGCTATTTACAAGGAACAGGATTGCCTTTGAGGGAAGGTTCTTTAAAAACCTCAACCTCAGCACAGGGCTTGAAGCCAGGTATTTTACCCCGTTTAAAGCAGATGGGTATACGCCCGTTATGGGGCGTTTTGTGCCACAGGATACTCTGACCATCAACAATTTGCCCGATGTAGCGGCATTCGCGCATTTCCGCATCAGGGGGTTCACCGGCTATATCAGGGTCGAAAACCTGAATACAGCCAGATTCACCGATGGCTTCTCATTTACCAATAATAATTTTGCCGCGCCATTGTATCCCACCCAGGGCATGATCTTCCGGTTTGGCATTCAGTGGTGGTTTGTCAATTAGTTTAACATTTTCCACTTGACCGGCTCCTGAAATTCACTATCTTTACAGCGTGAAAAAGTGCTTGCTCAGCATACTAAGCATCATCTACCTGGGCGTTTCCTCGGGAATCGCCATGGAAGTGCATTTTTGCATGGGCGACAAAGTGGGCGTCACTTTATATGGCGACAGCGATGACCAGTGCGGGCGTTGCGGTATGGAGGAAAAGGATAATGGTTGTTGCCACGACGAGCATAATTTTTACAAACTCAGCATTGACCAGAAGCAGGTTCAAAACGACCTGCAATTCATAGCTCCTGTTGCCATTATTGAGCCATTACCGAATTTCCTGCACCAGGAACTTGTTTTTTCAGCGCCACGAAGTTACCCGGCAAACCATGGCCCGCCACAGGTTTGGTCCGGTAAAATGCACTGTATCCTTCATGGCGTCTTCCGCCTATAGCTTGCTTTCATGATCTGTGGCACCCGCCACCGTTCGCGTTCAGTTCATCATCGCTGAATGCTTCATTCTTTTATTTTATTCAGTAAAAAATCAAAAATCATGAAAGCATTATTCATTTCCATTATCGCGTGTATTGGCATCTTCTCTATTCCATCTGCCGAAGCGCAGTCTTCCATTCAAAAAGAATCCATCAAAGTATGGGGCAATTGCGGCATGTGCCAAAAGAAAATAGAAGCGGCGGCAATTGCTGCCGGGGCTTCTGAAGCCAATTGGAATGTAAAAAAGAAAAAACTCCATGTAACATATGATGCCGGCACTACCAGCTCACAGAAAATCCAGGAGTCGGTAGCAAAAGCAGGATACGATACGGAATCTGTTACTGCCACCCAGGAATCTTACGACGCCCTGCACGGCTGCTGCAAGTACGACCGCAAGGACGCAGCATCATCCGCAAAAGCCGATTGTTGTAAAGACGGCGCATCATGCAGCCATCACAAGTCTGGTAAAGCTAGCTGCTGTAAGGATGGAAAAGTTTGCAGCAACCACCAGGCAGCGAAGGCTGATTGCTGCAAGGATGGAAAAGAATGCACCAATCATGCCGTATGTAAGGAAAAAGGATGCTGCGCAGGTCAAACTTGTTGTAAATCCTAAAATCCTCCCGACATGAAAAAGTTATCATTATTACTGGCCTTTTTATGGGCCGGGTACACGGGTATGGCCCAGGTTGAGGGTATCGAACTCCAGGCCAGCGGTTTAACCTGCAGCATGTGCAGCAATGCCATCCGGAAATCACTGACTTTCCTCGATTATGTAGACCAGGTAAGGGCCAATATCAGGGAATCTATGTTTACCATCAGTTTTAAAAAAGATGCCAGCGTCAATTTCGACGAGCTCAAAAAAAAGGTTGAAGATGCCGGATTTTTTGTGGCCTCAATGAAAGTAAAACTGAGGGTAGACCACCAGGCTATCAGAAACGACCATCACGTGAAAACAGCTTACGGGACGTTTCATTTTCTGCAAGTGAAAGACCAGGAGTTGAACGGACTGGTAACCCTTCGGTTGCTCGACAAGGGGTATGTGCCTGCAAAAGCATACAAGAAGAATGCTGTTTTAACAAGCAGGGCCTGTTATCAAACCGGGCTTGCCGGCGCCTGTTGCGCAGAAGACCAGGTGGAACCCGGTTCCCGTGTGTATCATGTAACATTATAAAACTTATGGCAGCATTTCGGTGCTGCCATTTTTTTCACTTATGAAAAAGATTATCGTCATCATAGGATTGGCCTGTTTTGCCATGCATATACAGGCACAGGAATTATTCGTGTACACAGAGCCAGCGAGCAATGTACCGGCCAGGAGTTTGGGCCTAAGGTTGACGCAACAAATTCCCGTGCAAAAAACCGGTGCCGCGGTCGGTTACCAGGCTTTGCCTGAAATTGTTTGGGGCGCTTCCGCGAAATTGATGTTGCATGCCGAGGGCTTTTTCAATAGCAGGGGCGGCAGTGTCGGTTTCGATGGCGCCTCCCTGTACAGCAAGTACAGGTTTTACAGCCAGGATGATATCCACCGTCATTTTCGCATGGCTTTTTTCGGCAGGCTTTCATATAACAGTGGAGCTATTATGCAGGAAGCCATTGACCTGAACGGACAAAACAGCGGTATGGAATGGGGATGGATCGGTACCAAGCTGATCGACCGATTGGCCATATCCGGTACGGTATCATGGCTGAACGCATTTGATAACGGTGCCGCGCAAACGAAAAAATGGCCATCAGGATACCGCGACGCGATGGGGTTTAGTTTGTCGGCCGGCAGGTTGATGCTTCCCACTGTTTACAAGGATTACGACCAGGTGAACCTGAACCTCATGCTGGAAACCCTTGGACAGGCAAACCTGAAAAGCGGGGATATGTTCCTGGACCTGGCGCCAAGCCTGCAATTAATTTTTAAAAGCAGGATGCGGATAGATTTGGGTTACCGGTTCGCGGTTGTGAAAGACCTTGCAAGGCCTGTAACCCGTATGGCATTGCTTCGATTTGAGTATAACATCTTTAACGCTTTTTAATATAGCGGTAAAGCGTAAACGAAAATCGGCATTTTATTTTTGCCGGGGATATACGCCGTAGATCAACTGGTTCAGGTGCCCTTCCTGTATGAAATCATGGCAAATGGAAGACGCCTTGTTCAGTAAATTCCTAATAAGATTGTCTTCTTTGCCAAGCAGGCGCAGCGCTTCTTTAACCGCGTTCTCGTGTGTCATGCGCACGGTCTGTTCCAGCGCTTCGGCGATGGCCATTACAGCCAGTCCTTCATCTTTTATGGCTCCGATTTCTGCGATAACCCAGCTCAAGCTAAGGAACCTTTTCTGTTGCAGGTATAAAACAAAGGGATTGTCGCCCGCGTCGGGCAGGCGGTTGTAGGGCGACTCAAGCACTGAGGCTGTCAGGTATTTTTCGGTTTGAGGGACAACTTCATCCTGTATGTGTAATTGGATCAGTCCGTTGAGGGCCTGCGGGTAGATGCTCAGCCAGCGCAGGTCGCGCCTGATTTCATGTACATGCAATTCCATTTCAGTGAATGTTTCCGGCATTTCCTTAATCAACTCCCTGATTTCCTGGTCGTAAAACCGGTGGATGGCTTCTGTTTCTTTTTCCGCTTTCATCCAGTCGGCCTCATCAAGCTTTTCCCTCATTTTGGCAAATCGTTCACCGGATTTGCCCAGCCAGCCGTTTTCGCGTAGCACTTCATTTAGCCTTTGTGTTTTTTCCCTTGTCTGCGCTTCCACATAACCCAGAACAAAATCGGGGATACCGGGAATTTTTTTCAGGTCGACGGCAATATGGTCATAGTAGTCAATGGCACCAATGCCATCTTCAACCAGTTTTACATGGTCAAGGATCTTCCCGAATTTTTTTGGGTTATGAAGCGATTTATACAAGCGGCCCAGGCCTTCCAGCATAAAAAAACATGTACGGCCATTGTTTTGATACAACCATGCTGCAGGGTTCACCGAAGCGGATGCTTGTTGCATGAGGCTTTCGGCCTGTTGCAGGTAAAATTCAAATCTTTGTTTGCCGGGACGCATACTTTGGTTTTTAATCTTGTTCAAAAAATGCCACAGAACCGCCTACCCAGGTTTTATCTTTATTATACCTTGTGCCAATCATCTTTCCCTTACTCAACCTGGCAAGGTTATGCACGGCCCTGGGTTTATCCCAGCCATCTTTCCAGAAATAAAACAAACGGATCTCTGCTTTAGCGGGTTCATCCGGCGTTAGAATGACGGGCGCGTATTGCACTTTCCGTTGCAGGATCCAGTTTTCAGGATCTTTAATGGCATCAATATCTTCCTGTTTTACATCAATCACAACGCCCATGCCCGCGAAGGAAAACAGGGGTTTTAGCACATATTCGTCAAGGTTTACGGGTTGAGTGAGTTCATTCAGGAAAAATGTTTCAGGAACATAGGGGTTGCTGATGAATGGTAATGTAAACTTGCTGATTCGGTAAAACCAATTGGGGTGTGGTACCCATTCCACATCATAGGGCTTGCTGAGGTCAATGACGGGGCCTAGGTCCTTTTGTTGTTGCAGGTCATCAAAAATCAAACGGTTGTAAATCCTTTTGATCTTAATTTCCTGTCCATCATTTTCATAATACAGGGAGCCATTTCTTTCCCTGAGCCTGGTGAGGCAAACGGTTTTAATGCCAAGGAGTTTCTCCGTACAATAAAAATCGATCCTGGTTTTTTGTTGTTCAGGGAAGATTTCGAGAAGGATAACGTCTTCGGGGTTATGATTGCCAATAATGATCTCGCGCAGCAACTCAATATAGGTATCTTTCGTGTACCCGTTCAGGTAAGTACTGTAATGATCCGGCACCTGCGCATATTCTTTAGTGATCTCGCTATGAAATGCCTGGAATGCATAAAGGGTAGGGAAGCCCTGCATTTCTATCAATTGTGGCTCCAGTTCCCCTTTTTGATTTTGACAAATACCAAAGTCAAATACGATCATCGGTGATTTGTCGGATTCGTTGGGTACCCTCAAATGCGCGGGTATGCTGCGTTCCGTGAGTTGTTTAAAGTCAGGCGCGGTGATCACCGAAATGATATCTTCACAAGCGCCAAGCATTTTTTCAGTGAAATCCTTCGGCACAAATACAGGTGTTTCCGCGTTCCGGAAATCGAGCGCGCCAGGGTGCAAAGCTTCGATTTTCGCCATATAAGCTTGATATTTCTCCTCGGTGAATTGCCGGTTGAATGCGGCACGTAAACTGGCTTGCATAGTAGATAAATGCTTTGGTTACAGGAAATTAAATATAGGGATTATCCTGCAAAAATATTTGAAATGTGCAGGGCTGTTCAATCAGGCAGGAACTGCAACCCGGAGCCCGATGGCATGTTGGAGGAAATTTGGTAACACATGCGCGTATGTGTACATGATCTTGTCTGGATCATTCAATTGCTCGATCATGGATTCCCATTTTTCATAGCCATGGTTTTCGATTACCGTTTTCTTTTTGTCCTCTGTTTGAAGATACAAGGCCATACCAACAGCGTCGGCTTCCGGGTGGAATTGTGTACCGATCATATAACGGTTAAAACGCATAGCCATGATGGCCCTTTCGTAGGGTACATGCGGGCGTGATTTTTCAATGGCAAGGATGTGCGCCTCCATTGTCCGCAAACGCTCGTGGTTTGGCTGAATAACCTGGTAGTCGCGGCTGTCAACTGCATAAAACGGGTCTTTGAGCCCGTTAAATACTGGTTCCTGGCAACTGTCAATTACACAATGAACGGGAAATACGCCAAATGCGGTGCTCTTGCGTTTGGTTACTTCCGCTACTTTAAAGTACCTGGAAGCCAGTTGAAAAGAATGACAAATAAAGAATACGTGTTTTTTGTCGGTATGCCGGGTGTCGGCATTATAGGCCAATACATCTGAAATCCATTGAAAATACTTGTTCTCCCAATCAGATCCCTCACTGTCTAATGGGCTGCCGGGCCCGCCACTGGAAATATACAGGTCGTAATCCAGGCCGGGAACTTCCTGTTTTAAGCGCACATCAAATTCATCCCAATTCAGGCTCAGGTGGTTGATTTCGGCAAACTGGTTTAGGATTTCGCGTATGCAACGCATCCCCTGGTTAGCTACCCCTTCATACAAATCGAGTATGGCCACCCGAACAGTCTTGTGATCCTGCCTATGCATCGTCCAAAATTAACAATTTTTTTATTTAGTCCTATTATAACGCTTAGCCTGTTGAGTTGTTGCACCGGGCTTTTTTACTCCCGGCTGCCACCGAAGCATTAACTTTGCACGGTTTATGAAAACAAAATCAATAAAAAAGGATAAGGTCAATATCATCACCCTTGGGTGCAGTAAGAATATGGTTGACAGCGAAGTGCTTGCCGGCCAGCTTGCAGCTAACGATATCGACATGGTGCATGAGAACAGGAAATTGGATCACAATATCGTGATCATCAATACCTGCGGTTTTATTGAAAAAGCCAAGGAAGAAAGCATTCAGACCATTCTTGAGAATGTTGAGCTTAAGAAAAAGGGTAAATTGGAAAAGGTATATGTTACCGGCTGCCTGAGCGAACGCTACAAACAAAACCTGGAAGCTGAAATACCGGAAGTCGATGCTTTTTTTGGAACCATGGAATTACCACAGATACTAAAGGCATTTGAAGCAGATTATAAATCAGAATTGGTTGGTGAGCGGCGGCTGGCCACACCTCAGCATTACGCATACATGAAAATCAGTGAGGGTTGCAACCGCACATGCTCATTTTGCGCCATCCCATTGATGCGCGGAAAGCATGTGAGCCGCCCGATTGAATCATTGGTTGAAGAAGCAAAGGGGCTTGTGAAAAGGGGAGTGAAAGAAGTCATGCTGATCGCACAGGAACTGACTTACTACGGGCTGGATATCTACAAAAAAAGGGAACTGCCCCGCTTGATGCATGCACTCGCTGATGTGGAAGGACTTGAATGGATCCGCCTGCATTATGCCTATCCTTCAAAATTTCCACTGGAGATTATTGATGTGATGAAGGAGCGTGACAATATTTGCAATTACCTCGATATGCCATTGCAACACGCATCCAATAATATGCTGCAAGCCATGAAAAGGCAGATTACACGCGAAGAAATGGAAGACCTGGTGCATGCCATCCGTGAGAAAATTCCGGATATATGCCTCCGTACCACATTGATTGCAGGATTCCCGGGTGAAACAAGGGATGATGTGGAAGAACTGAAAGATTTCCTACAACGCATGCGCTTCGACAGGGTAGGTATATTTACATACAGCCACGAAGAAGATACCAGCGCCCATGACCTGGTTGATGATGTGCCCGCTGAAGAGAAAGAAGCCCGTGCACAGGAAATTATGGAACTGCAGCAGGAGATCAGCCTGGAAAAGAATGAAGAAAAGGTAGGCAGGCAGATGAAAGTTATTATTGATAAGAAAGAAGCCGGACGATATATTGGCAGGACGGAATTTGATAGCGTAGAAGTGGATAATGAAGTGATTATTCAAAGCGAGCGCAAATTGCAGGTGGGCGATTTTGTTCAAGTGAACATCACCAAGGCGTTCGACTACGACCTGGAAGCGGTACCGGTTGACTAAACAGAAAAACATCAGCATGTCGCATTTTTACGCACAGCATATTTCTTACCGGCAAACAAAATCTTTTTCGGCACTTGTATTGGATTACATTGAACAGGCGCCGGAATTAAAGCCTTTTTATGCATTTGAGCCAACAATGGCAGGATTGCATGAAGCTATGTCGGCAAGGCAGGATGCACCTGTGAACCGTACATTACTCCAATCTGTTCTCCAAAAACAATATGATACATTGCCACAACAAGCGAAAGTGCAGGAGAATATCAGGCTGCTGGCAGATGCGCGCTGTTTCACTGTGTGTACGGCGCACCAACCGAATATATTTACCGGTCACCTGTACTTTATCTATAAAATATTTCACGCCATAAAACTGGCCGGGGAACTGCAAAAGGAATACCCGGATCATTTTTTTGTACCAGTGTATTACATGGGTTCTGAGGATGCGGATATTAAAGAGTTGGGTAGCATACAGGTGCATGGAAAAACCTATACCTGGAGAACAGGCCAAACCGGCGCGGTTGGCAGAATGGTTGTTGACAAGGAATTGTTGGGCATCATCAATGAATTGGATGGGCATTTGTCTGTTGAGCCATTTGGCGGGCAGGTTGTGGCATTGATGCGGGGCTTCTATACAATTGGTAAAACCATCTCCCAGGCAACCATTGAATTGCTGCATGAATTGTTTGGAAAGTATGGCCTGATTGTTTTGCAACCTGATGAAAGGGCGTTAAAAGCGGCGTTTGTTCCTGTTATGCAAAGGGAATTGCTGGAAGGCTTTTCCCAACCGCTGGTAGCCGGTACCGTTAGCAGGTTCCCCGAAAAATATAAAGTACAGGCTTCAGGCAGGGATATCAACCTGTTTTACCTGGCAGACGGCCTTCGCGAAAGGATTGTTGCCGATGACGATGGTTTTGCAGTAGTAAATACAAGTCTTAAGTTTTCGAAGGGCCAGATATTAGAGGAATTGAATGAGCAGCCTGAAAGGTTTAGCCCGAATGTCATTTTACGTCCGCTATACCAGGAAACAATATTGCCGAACATAGCGTTCATTGGAGGAGGAGGGGAGTTGGCTTATTGGATGGAACTGCGCAAGGTATTCCAGGCTGCCTGGGTGCCCATGCCCGTTATGTTTCTTCGGAATTCATTTTTACTGTTGCCTGGACAAATAAATAAGCTCAGGACGAAATATGGTATTTCGGATGCAGATTTGTTTTTACCTGAACAGGTACTTGGTACACAGGTTGTGCAAAAGCTGTCGGATATGCCATTAACATTGGGCCAGTATCAGGAAAAATTGCTGGATTTATATCAGCAAATGGCTGCACAGGTCTCCGGCGTTGATCCGACATTATCCAATCATACTTTGGCCCTGCATAAGCAAGCGCAAGATAAAGTGTCAAGGCTTGAGAAAAAATTAATCAGGGCAGCCAGGCGCAGGCAAAAAGACGCCATATCGCAAATTCATAAAATCCATCAATCTGTACTTCCGAATGGCACATTGCAAGAAAGGGTTGATAATATCATGCCATGGATCAGCCGGTATGGGTTCCGGCTCATGGATGATATTCTGGCAAGCTCAAATGCCATCAATCCAACATTCACAATACTATCGGAACCTGCTTAATGAGTAGTGCCTGGGTGAATTTCCTGTACCCTGTATGTGAACCCGCTCCTAACGATAAAGTAATGGTTGTTCCCGGGGCATGCGGCCTCCCATTTCATAGCAAGCATTTTGTAGCACTTGTTTGATGGGTATGGAACAATGTTCATCTCAGACATTGCCCAACGGTATACTGACACGGCTGATTCACATGGTATTTTTTTGGACCTCTGCAATGCTGCGGCAGTACTAACGGGGAAGCATGAACGATCTTCAGGACAGATGTACAACTGACCGGCCTTTCCGCCGTATAATGCCCCTGAAAGATAGGCGTCCCAATAGCCGAACAAATGAAATACAGGCATGATCCACCATGCCAGGATTACCACTGCATCTTGTAAACGCAATTCGGGCTTTAATGATGCATGAAGCGGTTTTCCCAAGATGATCCAAAGCATATATATCATAAAAACATTCCAGGGCCAAACCACATTGTTTTGGTTTACACCCAACGGGCCTAAAACCAGGAGGATCAGGATATGCATGGATATGAGGAACCAGGCGGATACCTTAACGCTTCTTGTAAAAAGTAAACCTATCCCCGCCAACATCTCAAGAATTCCGGGCAGGTATCCAAATGTCAATAACCATGCAGGAACTTTTGTCATGCCCAGGAATTTGATGAGAATAAGGTTTTGAAAACTACCATACACAAAACCCTGGTCAATTTTATAGAAACCGCTGTAGAAATACAAGCCACTGATGATCCATGTCCAGTGCTTTGCCTGTTGTTGGGCAGTCCTGTTCAGCGTTGCAGCCAGGAGTAAAAACAGGAAGAAATATTCCCATGGTTGCAACCTGTTCCAGTCTGCCAGGCAACTGACCGTTTCAGATACAAGCAGGATGATTAGTATTCGTTTGTCTGGTTTTATCATTAACAGGAGTAAACAAACCATACTTAATGCAAAGAGCCCTGTATGCAGCAAGTTGGGGAATGACGCAGTAAAGTCGGCAATCGGCAGTAGCGGGAAAGAACGATCGGTAAGCCATAGCCGAAAGGATAATATTTTACTTAGCCCGAATGAAAAGCCCAGCCATCGCAATGTTAGCGTGATTGTCGGGTGGTAACCGTACATGGATTTGTTATTATTTGATGAAAATACGAACATTGATCAGTAAATAACCTGCATAAAAAATCCCGGCCAGAAAAGGCCGGGATGTTAAAATGTATATGAGTTGCTTATTTGAAATCTGCGTCGCTTACGCCTTCATTCACTTTGATATCTTTGATCTTCATTACGATTTCCATTTCGCCTGCCATTTGCGTCAGGGTGAATGGGAACAACAGGTTACCTACTTTTTTGTAATCGGTAAACTCAACAGCTTGCATGGCTTCTTCCCCATTAGGGCCTGTGCTTGTAGATTCTTCCCTGATGAGTAAGCCTGTTTTGATGGAATAGTATTCCACACTTACTTTGCCGCTGGGTTTGGTTACTTTCAGTTTGTACGCGTCTTCGTTGGCTGCCTTGCCAGTTCCGATATACGAAAGCTGGTATTCTGGTGTGAGGTAGAAAAGTTGTGCAATGATGGCTTTGTCATCCTGCTGTTCCTTTATCTCCTTTTCCTCCATTTCCTTTTTTTGTCCCATCTGTGCCTGGTATCCCTTACTGCCGTCAAATGCCATCTGGAATACTTTCATTTCACCCATTTTCATTTCCGTGTAACGCTTGTTGGGGTTCATCCGGATGTCTGTGCCTTCAAGTTCGCGTCCCATCATCTCCATACTCATTTGCATTTTTACGGAATTCAGTTTTTTCACTTCTTCTTTGCCTCCAATTGCTTTCAGGTAATCGTCTATCAGCTTAAATGCGGAAATAGCTTCTGTGTTTTTATCCGTTTCCTTTACACCTGTTTCAGATGCCTTATCAGTAATAGGATTGGCATATTTGTCAAACATCTTGATTGGGTATCCAAGGCGCGACAGGTTTGGAAGGATTTTGCTGGCATTACCTACCAATACGATCCTCGAACGGTCGCTGCGGAAATATTTATTCGCCACGCGCTGAATGTCTGCCACCGTCAGGTTGTTGATTTTTTGCAGGAACGTGCGGTAGAAATCTTTTGGCAGGTTATTGATCATGATATTCGACGCGTAAGTTGCCGCACGTGCAGGGTTTTCCATCCCAAGCGCGAATGAGCCGTTGTATAAGGCTTTAGCGGTTGCCAATTCTTCTTCGGTGATCTTTCCTTCACGCATATTATTGATCTCAAGGATCATTTCAGCCACAGCGCTGTCTGCTTTTTCGCTGCGTACTTTCGCGCTACCGGAGAACATGCTCATAAAACGCCCGGTACCTACTTCAGAATAACTGCCGTAAGTAAATCCGTGCTTTTCGCGGAGGTTCATGAACAGCTTGCTCTCAGCGCCGCCGCCAAGGATTTGATTGGCGATCAGCAGCGCATGGTAATCCGGGTTGCTCATGGGATTATAAATGACATTGGTCACTTTAATTTCACCCTGAACAGCGGTAGGAAGGTCAACGAAATTAATTTCGGTTTTATCTACGTTTTCTACGGCAGGGATATTAGGCAAGTTTTGTTTTTTGCCTTTCCAGTTGCCAAATGCTTTTGTGGCCAACTCTTTTGCTTTGGCAGCAGTGATATCGCCAACAAATGTGAGGTAGCTCCTGGACGGGCTCATATAGTCCTGGTAGAATTTCCTGATATCTTCAAGCTTGATATTATTGATGGTTTCCTCGGTTTCAAATTCACCAAGCATGGTGTGTTTGCCATAGCTCAATGCATTCGTCACGCGGTTAGAAATGGTTTGCGCATTTTTTTCACCCGATTTTAAAGCGGTGATAGCCTGTTTTTTCAATTTGTCAAATGACTCCTGCGGGAAAGATGGTTCCTGAACTGCTTCCGCCATCAGTAAAAACGCCTGTTCGAAATAACGGGAAAGGGCAGACGCGTTTCCACCGGATGAACTCAGCGAAACATCGGCCCCGATACGGTCAACCGCTTCATCGAATTTGTCTTTTGGCATTTTTTTAGTGCCTTCGGAAAGCATTTGTCCCATTAGCGACATCACGCCGCCTTTGTTGCCTTCCAACACCGGCCCGCGGTCGATATATAAGGTTGCCGATACTTTAGGGAGTTTATGGTTCTCAACCACCAGCACGGTCATTCCGTTTGGCAGGGTAAAACTTGCAGGGTCTTTTAAGTCGATTGATGGCGCTTTGCCCGGCTTGGGCGGTTTGCTGCGGTCAATGGTTTGGGCCATTCCATAACAAACGATGGTGGCGCTGAGGAATAAACAGAGAATTTTTTTCATTGCCAGTATTTTAAGTTGATGGAATGTGTAATTATCCTTTTTTAGGTAAATAATATAAAACCACGCGCTGGTTTTTGTTCAGGTATTTGCGGGCCACATCCTGGATGTCTTTGCGTGTGATGCTCTTGATCATTTCCAGTTCTTCGTTTACCCTGTTGGTGTTTTTGTTGTGGAAAATGTAACCATCAGCGAGGTTTTCAGCCACACCCAGCATACGCGCGTTTTTACCTACATAATTGTTTTCATACTGGTTCATGATCTTGGTAAACTCATCTTCGCTGATCAGTTCATTTTGTAGTTTCTGGATCTCCTCATCCATATCCTTTAACAATGTATCGAGTGCAACGTTGCCGCTGGGCAAACCATAAGCGATGTACACGCCATAATCTTCGAGGGTATAATTGAACGAACCTACCTGCAAAGAATTCTTCTTATTGTCAACCATTTTCTTGTACATGCGGCTGCTGGCGCCCTGGCTGAGCACATCGGATGCCAATCCTAATGCCATAGCTTCTTTTGATTTCATGCCGGGGGCGCGGTATGCCATCATCACGGCAGGGATCTGGATATTATTATCATAAGCTGTGTCAATAATTTCCTGTGTAATGGGCGCTTCTTCCACATTTACTTTTGGTACAGGTGCACCAGCGGGTACTTCGGCAAAGTATTGTTCTACCAGTGCCTTGGTTTTTGGGATTTCTATATCACCTGCAATGACGAGTACGGCATTGTTGGGTACATAATATTTTTTGAAAAATGCGATAAATTCCTCCAGTGTCGCCGCGTCGAGGTGTTCCATGCTGCCAATGGGTACCCAACGGTATGGATGTTTGATGAATAGGCGCTTCATGATTTCAGAAATGAAGTTGCCGTAAGGCTGATTGTCAACCCTCATCCTCTTTTCTTCTTTCACCACTTCATTCTGTGTTTTGACGCCCTGCTCATTGATGACAGGGTGCAGCATGCGCTCACTTTCAAGCCATAATCCTGTTTCCAGCTGGTTGGAAGGAAACAATTCATAATAAAAAGTGCGGTCCTGGGTGGTATTCGCGTTATTTTGCCCGCCGTTCTGGCTTACAATTTTCATGAATTCGCCGCGTTTGATATTTTTACTGCCTTCAAACAACAGATGTTCAAAGAAATGCGCGAAACCCGTCCTGTCGGGCACTTCATCTTTACTGCCCACATGGTACATAACGGAAACCGCCACCACGGGGGCCGATTTGTCTTGATGCAACACCACATGCAACCCGTTTTTCAGGTCGTATTCCGTGAATGTCACTTTTTGCGCTCCGGCTGCAAGACTGCCCAGTAGCGACAGGAAAGTAAGAGACTTTTTCAGCATAATTGATTGGTATTTGACTGTAAAAATAGCCACAAAATCGGGCCATTCAGGTTTAAACTTGATAATTTGATAAGCGGATGAAAAACCTTACCAACAGTTGCGGGAAGGGGTTTGTTCGCAAGCGATGCAGGTTATTGCCTGTTGGCTGTACGGTTCACCATATCAAGGACAGCGGTTTCGAGGTCGGTTTTGTATTGAGACAGTTTTTCAAATAAAGCCTCATTTGACGTGGCCAGGATTTGCGCAGCCAGGATGCCTGCATTTTTCGCTCCGTTGAGCGCGACCGTGGCAACAGGTACCCCGGAAGGCATTTGCAGGATCGATAAAACGGAATCCCAGCCATCAATGGAGTTGGATGATTTTACCGGTACTCCGATCACCGGTAAACTGGTATACGATGCAACCATGCCGGGTAAATGAGCGGCCCCGCCGGCGCCGGCAATGATCACTTTGATACCCCTGTCTTTGGCTTCCCTGGCGTATTCGCGCATGCGGTCGGGCGTGCGGTGAGCGGAAACGATTGTGAGTTCATGCGGTATTGAGAATTGTTTCAGGATATCTGCGGCTGCCTGCATAACCGGCAGGTCCGATTCGCTGCCCATGATGATTCCGACCAATGGTTCCATGTAAATGTTTGTTCAAAAATACGTCATTTTACCAGATCCCCCTTCAGCCCCAGCAGTTCCGTTTCAGCCTGCTTGGCCTGGTATCGTGCCGCGATGAGCCTGTTATACGCGTCTTCAAGGCTTTTTTGGGATTCCCTTAATTCCAGTATGGTGGATATTCCCAACCTGTTCCGCTCCATGGCAATTTGCACATTCTCCCTAGCCAGGCCGATGTTTTCTTCCTCCAACGACAGGTTCTGCAATTGCATCTCATAATTTTTGTACGCGATGCTGATGGCATTGTTGATCTGGAACCGTTGATATTCGTATAGGGTTAACCGGTAGTTCAGGTCAAGTTCGGCTTCTTTGATCTGGCGTTTGACGGTGTGCGCGTTGAAAATGGGTATGTTTAACGAAAGCCCGTAATTGAATCCCAGGTTCTGGTTGAATAAAGGGGTAAAATTATTCACCACCGTTTGGTTGGTGAGTTTATTGAAATTGTATGCCGAGTTAAATTGTAAGGTGGGGAACCTGTCCGCCTTCCTTTCTTTGATAACCAGTTTCGATAAACTGATCTGTTGTTTCGCGGTGAGCAGTAAAGGGTTGCTTTTTTCAGCGCCGGCAATGATATCGGTTACAATGATGGTTGGGTTGATGGGAATGCTATCGGTTACTTCATACCTGGTGCCGGCTTCCACTGTCATTATGCCGTTAAGCTGTTCTTTCAATTGTTCAATCAGGTTCATTTGGGTGAGCCTGGATGCTTTTTGCGAGTTCAGGTCAAGCTTGGCCTGCAATAATTCCGGTTTGGCGCCAAGGCCAACACTGAGTTTTTTTTCGGCCTGCCGTACCCTTTCCTCGTTGATCGACATTTGTTCCTCAATTGCCTTCAACTGTTGTTTTTGCCTGACGATATTGTAGTAGTTAAGCAATACGGCGGCTACCGTATTCACCAATTGGTTGCGGATATTCAGTTCGCCAAGCTTTACCTGTTCGTTAAGCCTGTCGCGCGTGGCGAACATTTTCAACCCGTCAAATAATGTCCAGTTCAGGTTGATGTTCGCGGCCACATTGTTTGAGCGGATCCCGTCCCCCTTTCTGATTGATCCATCCTGCAATTCCTGTTTAACGTTATTGTTATTCAACAGGAGCGTGCTGCCCGCATTGATACGCGGATAGAAAGCAGATTGCGCGTATTTTTTCTGCAGAGCGAAAACGGCAGAATCGTTTTTCAGGAGCAGGATTTCGTAATTGTTTTTCAACGCGGAGGCAACCGCTTCTTCCACCGTCAGTATTCGCTGAGCCCGGCTGCACAGGGGGAGCGAGATCAATAACATAACGGTATGGCGTAAACGTAAATATGACATGGCTTTTACGCAGGGCCGACAACTGTTTCCAATTCGTCGAGCTTGCTCTTTTTCTTTTTGGTTGACAAAAACGAATAAATGGCCGGAATTACAAATAAGGTCAGGATCAAAGAAAACATCACCCCACCTACAATCACAATACCCAGTGGCATCCGCGATGTGGCCGCGTCGCCCAGCGACAACGCGAGGGGCAATGCGCCCAATGCCATGGCGAGGCTCGTCATCAGGATGGGTCGCAAACGGGCAACCGCCGCTTCTATCACCGCCGCTGTTTTTTTCTGGCCGGTTAACTGTATCTGGTTGGCGAACTCTACAATCAGGATACCATTCTTCGTCACCAGCCCAATCAACATAATCATACCTATTTGTGAGAAGATATTGATGGTTTGGTCAAATAACCATAAAGAAAGGATGGCGCCGGCCAATGCCAATGGTACAGTCACCATGATGGTGAAGGGATCAATAAAGCTTTCAAACTGCGCTGCCAGAACAAGAAAAATCAATCCCAGGGCGAGGAAGAACGCGAAATACGTATTTCCTGAACTCTCCGCGTAGTCGCGGGATGCGCCTGCGAGTGAGGTCCTGAAACTGTCGTCAAGCACGGAATCAGCAATGGCCTGTATCTCCTTAATGCCATCTCCGATAGTTTTTCCTTCCGCCACGTTAGCGGAAATGGTCGCGGAACGGTACCGGTTGAAATGGTAAAGGGTAGGGGGCGTTACATCCTCTTCAATATCCAGCACATTGGTCAGCGGGATGGATTGCCCCTGACTGCTCGTGACATAAATATTGGATAAGTCGTTCGGGTCGTCGCGGTTGATCCTGTCTACCTGCCCGATAACCGAATATTGCTTCCCTTCTTTGGTAAAATACCCAAGCCGTTGGTTACTTAATGCCAGTTGCAATGTTTGGGATACATCCTGAACGCTGAGCCCCAGTTCGCTGGCTTTTTGCCTGTTGATATTGATTTTGAGTTCGGGGCGGTTAAACTTCAAATCGGCATCCACACCTGTCAATACCTTGCTTTTCGATGCCGCGTCAAGCATACGGGGCAAAGCCTGCCTGAGTTTATCAGAGTTGACATTTTGCAGTACAAACTGCACAGGCTGGCTGCTCCGCCTGCTCACCTGGATCGTTTGATCCTGTACGGCAAACAAACGGCCCTGGTTAAAACGCTGTACATTTTTATTCACCCAATTGACAATATCCTGCTGGCTCCTGTTTCGCTCTGAAGGTTCTACCAGGGCTACACGCACAAATCCTGAATTGGATGCACCGGAACCGATAAAGCCAGGTGCGGTCATGCTGACCACATATTTTTTTTCAGGCAATGAATCCGCAAGGAAGGAACTGATCTGGTTCATATACTTATCCATCGCGTCGTATGATGTGCCTTCAGGCGCACTGACCAGTAACCGGAAATTACTTTTATCTTCCATAGGGGCCAATTCCGACTGCAGGTTGCGGCCAATCAGGAATATCAACGCGAAGCAGGCTAAAACAATCACCCATGCCATCCAACGGACACGCATAAATGCTTCAAGCATCCGGCGGTAGCCGTTTTCCATGCCCCTGAAAAATGGCTCAGTGGCTTTGTAAAAAGATGAATGGCGGAAAGTTTTCCCCGTTAGTTTTACATTTAGTACAGGCGTTAACGTGAGTGATACAAAAGCGGATATCAGCACCGCGCCGGCCACTACTACGCCAAATTCACGGAACAGCCTGCCCACAAATCCCTGCAGGAATATGATGGGCATAAATACCACGGCAAGCGTTATGGAAGTGGCAATAACCGCGAAATAAATCTCCTTGGAACCATCGCGGGCGGCCTGCCATTTATTCATGCCCTGCTCCATTTTCTTGTAAATATTTTCCGTTACCACTATACCGTCATCCACCACAAGCCCCGTCGCCAGTACAATCGCCAGCAGGGTCAGCACATTGATGGTATAGCCAAAAAGGTACATGATAAAGAATGCGCCAATCAGTGATACGGGGATGTCAATCAGCGGACGAATGGCAATCAACCAGTCACGGAAGAACAGGTAAACGATTAATACAACGAGTACAAAGGCCACGACAAGGGTTTCCTTCACTTCATTGATAGATTTCCGGATATTTTGTGTTTGGTCGTACGAAATTTCCATCCGGATATCCGCGGGAAGATCGGCCCTGATTTCAGTCAGCCTTTTTTGCACTTCATCTGCTATGCTGATATAATTGGTGCCGGGTTGAGGGATGATGGCCATGGCAATCATGGGTATATTGCTTTCCTTCAGCACACTCTCCTCGTTTTCCGGCCCCAGTACAGCTTCTCCCACATCACGCAACATCACATCCGCGCCGTTCACATTTTTTACAATCAGTTTATTGAATTCCTCTTCCGTATTCAGCTTGCCGAATGTACGGATCCCAAGATCGGTAGCATCGCCGGCAAGTTTACCCGCAGGGAGCTCTACATTTTCGCGGGAAAGCGCGTTTTGTACATCTCGTGGCGATAGGTTATAAGCGCTTAAACGGGCCGGGTCGAACCAAATCCGCATCGCGTATTTTTTTTCGCCCCAAATATTTACGCCACTGATGCCCTGGATGGTTTGGATACGCTCAACGAGGTTGTTGTTGGCGAATTCAGTAATCTCGAGCGCGTTGCGCATATTGCTTTGCAGCAGGATGATCATCACCGGGTCTGAACTGGCATCGGCTTTGCTCACAACCGGCGGCGCTTCCAGGTCGGTAGGGAGGGAGCGGGTAGCCTGTGAAACCTTATCGCGCACATCATTCGCGGCTTCCTCAAGTGGTGTTCCAAGTTCAAACTCAACCGTAATGCTGCTGCTACCCTGTGAACTTTGTGAAGTGATATTGCGAATGCCCGCAATGCCATTGATGGCTTTTTCCAATGGCTCGGTAATCTGCGTCTCAATGATCTCCGCGTTGGCGCCGGGGTAGGAGGTGCGCACATTGATATTAGGAGGGTCAAGGGCGGGATAATCGCGCACACCCAGGAATTTATATCCGATCAACCCGAATACAACGATCACTATATTCAATACAACCGCGAATACAGGCCTTCTTAAACTAAACTCAGATAAGTTCATGTATGTGGTTAATGCCAGCTTTTGCTGGGGTTATCAATCAATGATCTTTCGTATCTGCACTTTCGCGCCGGGCTTCAATGCCATCAGGCCGGTTGTAATAACGGTATCGCCTACCTGCAGTCCCTTGCTGACCAGTACTTTCGATGAATCCCTTGCCGTAGTTTGCACATCTTCAAAACTCACTTCCCCATTCCTGAGTACAGCCACCTTCTTTCCCCTTGCCTGTGGTATGATGGCCTGGGATGGGATCATTATGGCATTGGGGTCCGGGTCGAAGCTGATGGATACTTTCGCGAATTTGCCGGGTATAACCCTCTTGTCGCTGCCAATGACCCGGCTCCTTATCAGCAGGCTCCTGTTATTCTCTGAAATGCCCGGTTCAGTGGCTATAACTTTTGCCAGGTATGTGTCATCACTTCCTTCAGTATGAAAACTCACTTCCTGTCCGAGCCGGACCATGCTGCTGTATTTTTCCGGAAGGTTGAAATCCAATTTTACGGCATCCATTTGCTGGATATTGGTCAATACGGTTTGTGGAGATACATAAGAACCCGGGCTCACCATTTTCAAACCAAGTTTTCCGGAAAATGGCGCCCTGATCTCCGTACGGGTCAGGTTGCTTTTCACTACTTCAATGTCGGCTTTGATGTTATTGGTCTGCAATACAATCAGGTCGTATTCCTGTTGGCTGACACCATTTATTTTTAACAGTTCTTCATACCGTTTTACGGTATTCTGCTGCACATCAAGTTGTACCTGCAATTTTTTCAATTGGGCCCTCAGGTCGCCATCATATATTTTACCCAATAAAGCGCCCTTTGACACAAAGGAGCCTTCCCGGATATTCAACATGGTCAACCTGCCTGATATTTCCGGCTGGATGCTGGTAGATTCGTTGGCTACCAGGTTTCCGGAAACCATCAACCTGTCTGTAAACGTGTCTGTTTTTACTACGAAAGCATCCACTTTTGGTACCGGTGGTTTTTGGCCAGCCGCTTTTGGATTTTCTATTTGCTTGTTTTTGCAAGCTGAAAGGATAAAACTGGCGCTTAAAATGATGGCGCTGACACGTAAAATTGTAGACATCCTAAGGGATTTAAAAATCAATGTTCAGACTGCAAAAGTAGTTTTAAGCTGGACAGGCGGTTGTTAAAAAAGGATAAACGGTTTTCGGAATTAGATTTTTTCCTTGCCCTCAACTACAAATAAATGTTTGATTTTGTTTATCTTATGCAATAGCTCCTGCTTTTCCGGACTAAGGATACACACGTGCCCCATCTTTCTGCCCGGCCTGGTTTCTTTTTTACCATAAATATGTACAAACACATTGTCCATGGCCAAAACTTCCTCCAATCCGCGATATACAGCCTCACCTGAATAGCCGGGTGCGCCTACAATGTTCAGCAGGGCCGAAGGCATACGGTTGGCGGTGTTGCCCAATGGGTATTGGAGGAGGATACGCCAGAACATATCAAACTGGCTGCAATATGAGGCTTCAATGCTGTGGTGTCCACTGTTATGCACTCGGGGCGCTATTTCGTTGACAAACACCTGTCCTTTGTCATCTGAAAACAATTCCACGGCAAAAAGCCCGGGGCTTTTTAGTTTTCGTACAGCATTCAGGGCGATGGCATCGGCTTTCCAAAAAACTTTTTCAGGTAAGTCGGCCGGGCTTAATTGATGGCTTAACTGGTTGAGTTGTGGATCGAAGACCATATCAACAGGCGGGTAAACCGCTGTTTGCCCTTTTTCATCCACCGCGATGATGACGGAAATCTCCTTGTCTACCTTCACCATTTTTTCCAGCACCGCGGGTGCGTCAAAACCTTTCTCGATATCCTCTTGCTTCGGGATCAACTGCACGCCGCGACCGTCATAACCACCGGTGGCCAATTTGTGGACGGCGGGAAGAAAATCCGCTTGCTGCCTGAGTTCCCCGAGGTTTTGGGTGATGATGTACGGACTGCTGGGAATATCGTTAGATTGGTAAAATTCTTTTTGAAAGATCTTATTTCGAATGATTTTCAGTGCGGCCGGGCTTGGAACCACACGCACGCCCTCCGCTTCGAGCCTTTCCAGGGCTCCAACATTCACCTGTTCTATTTCGATGCTGATCACATCCAGGTTACGTCCAAAAGCATACACGTCTGATTCATTCCTGATATCGCCACATACAAAATGTTGGCAAAGATGGGCAGCAGGGCAGTTCGGGTCATTTTCCATCACATAGGTTTCCACCGGGTAATTGGCGGCGGCCTGCAATAACATGCGCCCTAATTGTCCGCCCCCTAGTATACCTGCTTTGATCATCCCTAATGCTGTTTATATAGCCTGCAAAGATAACGGCTACCCATTGAAGGTGCCGGTAATTCTTTGTATATTTGCCATGTATGGCACCCGATTATCCACATAAGGTTTTTGGTGACAAGCGTGTTAATTATTTTCTGTTGGTTTTGTCGCTTGCCATGGATCACCGGGCTTAATCCCTTCCCTTTCCTCAGGGTATATTGCCCTGTCCCGATCGTACAGATTAATTTCATTCATCCTCATAAAAGAATCATACCATGTCAATGATTGCTACATCAGCCGAACCGGTTCTTGCCACGGCTACGGATTTTTTACCCCTGCAGGGTACCGACTATGTTGAATTTTACGTGGGTAATGCCAAGCAGGCCGCCCATTATTACAAAACAGCGTTTGGCTTTCAATCGCTGGCTTATGCCGGGCCTGAAACGGGCGTTATGGATCGCGCCAGTTATGTGATACGTCAGAATAAACTCACGTTCGTATTAACAACCCCGCTTCGCCCGGGCAATGAAATGGCCGACCATATTTATAAGCATGGAGATGGCGTAAAGGTGCTGGCGCTGAGGGTAGATGATGCCAGCGATGCATGGAAGCAAACCACCAGCCGCGGGGCCAAATCGTATATGGAACCAAAAACATTGCGGGATGACCAGGGTGAAGTAGTCTTATCGGGTATCCATACATACGGAGATACCGTACACATGTTTGTGGAGCGCAAAAATTACCATGGTGCATTCATGCCCGGATTTAAAAAATGGGAGTCGCATTATAACCCAAGTGAAACAGGCCTGCTGTATGTTGACCATTGCGTGGGCAATGTGGGTTGGAACCAGATGAACCCATGGGTGAAGTTTTATGAAGATGTGATGGGTTTCCGCAATATCCTCTCATTCGACGATAAGGACATCTCCACTGAATATTCGGCATTAATGAGTAAGGTGATGAGCAATGGAAACGGGTATGTGAAGTTCCCGATCAACGAACCGGCAGAAGGAAAAAAGAAAAGCCAGGTGGAAGAGTACCTCGATTTTTACCAGGGCGAGGGTGTACAACATGTGGCAGTGGCTACCAATAATATTGTGGAGACCGTGACCGCTTTACGCGACCGCGGTGTGGAATTTTTAAGCATCCCGCATAGCTATTATGAAACAGTATTAGACAGGGTCGGGCATATTGATGAAGACCTGGCGCCCCTCCGCGAGCTGGGTATCCTGATCGACAGGGATGATGAGGGTTACCTGCTCCAAATCTTCAGCAAACCGGTGGAAGACCGCCCAACCCTTTTCTTCGAAATCATCCAGCGCAAGGGAGCAAAAAGCTTTGGTAAGGGAAACTTTAAAGCGCTCTTTGAAGCCTTGGAAAGGGAGCAAGCAATCCGAGGTAATTTGTAATTCAAATATTTGATTATAAACCGGATGTGAAATTTAATTAAAATTTTACATCCGGTTATTTGTTTACGGAAATTACGAGTCTTATAACCCGAGTAGAATCGCCCGATTATGTTCAGGCTGTTCATCCGATGCGGAATTTTTTCTATTTTCATCGCCTGAAACAAGTTTTAGTTTTTGTCCATGGCAATCCTTCAATCTATTCGCTACGCCTGTATTTGGGTCAGCTTTTTGGCCTTTGGCTTGACAGCCGGAGCGCAGACCAGTTTCATTGACGTACAAAAATCTTCCGCTAAAATCAACACGATTTTTAATAAATGGGAAGACTCGGTACAACGACAATTTGAAAGGCAGAAACTGGCCTGGCCACCACATACCATGTACATCCGCTCCTTTAAATATGATAAACAATTGGAGGTATGGGTGAAGGGTGAAGACAGGTCGGAGCCATTTAAACTTTTCAAAACCTATAAAATTTGCATGCAGAGCGGTACTATGGGGCCCAAGCGCATGCAGGGCGATTACCAGGTACCGGAGGGTTTTTACCAAATCAATGAATTCAATCCCAATAGCAGCTACCACCTCTCTCTCGGGTTAAATTATCCCAACGCGTCTGACCGGATATTAAGTGATTCACTCAGGCCGGGAAATGCCATTTACATCCATGGCAACTGCGTATCCACCGGCTGTATCGCCATCAGCGACGCCCCGATTGAAGAACTTTATTTCATCGCTTCACATGTAAGGGCACAAGGCCAGGAATACATCCCGGTGCATGTGTACCCGGTCAGGTACCACAATAAGAAATCATTCGAGTACCTCGAAAATATGATGCGTAACAACGAATCGCTGCTGCGTTTCAATCAAAACCTGCGCGAAGTATATGAGTTTTTTGAGGCCCGCAAGCAAATACCGGTTATCCTGGTTAACCGCAAAGGAGAATATGTAATGAATTAACCTGCGGCTTATTTCCTCATTAAAATCTGTACGGTTTCCTTAGTTTTTTGTTCCAGCACCACCTGCATGCCGGCAATGAGATTGTCTATGACTTCTTCCGTGTAATGCCTGATTGTTAGCAACCTCAGGTCGCGTTGCAATTCCACGTCAAAAATTTCAGCCGCGGCAAGCGCCAATTGGTCAATTTTTTCTGGGTGGTCGTCGAAGCAGCATAACAATGATATAGCCGTATTTTGAGATAGGTTTGGCTTAATCCTGATCTCCCTGAACAGTTCATGCAATTGCTCCACCGGCTTATCTTCTACAAAAGAGAAATCGCGTGAACGGAACTGGATCAGCACCTGTTTTTGTTTGTCAACAATAATGGGCGGCAATGTTTTGGGATGTTTCGCGCTGATGATGGTTCCGGGCAGGGATTTGTCGAGGAAACTCTTCACATACAGCGGGATCTGCTTATTCTGCAGGGGTTTTATGGTTTTTGGGTGGATGACCTGTGCGCCATAATATGCCATCTCTATCACTTCGGTAAAACTCAGTTCGGGTATGCGCGTCGCTTCAGGGTATTGCTTAGGGTCGGCACTCATTACCGCTTCCACATCTTTCCAGATCGTCAACGATTCGGCGTCCAGCAGGTTCGCGAAAATGGCGGCGGAATAATCGCTGCCCTCGCGCCCCAGTGTGGTGCTTTCATTCTCATCGGTCGATCCAATATAACCCTGGGTAATCACCAGGTCATGATGCTTAAACAATGGCTTTATTTGTTCGTCTACCTGTTTACGGGTATAGTCCCAATCAATGCCCGCATCCCTGAATTGGTCATCCGTCCGAAGGATATCCCTGACATCCACCCAAACTGCCTGTACACCCTGTTCCTGCAGGTAATGACAAACAATGGCCGTGCTCATCAATTCGCCACAGCAAACAATCTGGTCATAATAGTAATCGTAATTGCGCACCGGCTTATCGTGCAGCAGCCATTCCACTTCTGTAAAAAAATCTTTCAGTTGTTTTTCCGCGGCCAGTGCCCGGAGTGTAACCAGGTATTTTAATGTATTGAGGTGGCTGTCTTTGATCTGCTCAAAAAGTTGGAGGGCCTCATCGCGCCTGCCTGCGTAAAATGATTCCGCTACTTTTTCCAGCGCGTTGGTGGTTTTGCCCATGGCAGAAATAATCACGAGTTTGCTGCCGCTGTTTTCCTCAGCCATAATCCGGCTGCTGTTCCGGATGCGTTCCACACTATTGATACTGGCCCCACCGAATTTGTACACTTTCATGCGCTAAGATTGAGTTTTCCGCAATACCCTCCGGCCTTGCTGAATAGTTATTACATTTGGGCAACAAAACTAACTTCGTTCATCGTAAACAGAAAATTGATTTATGGTCATCAACAGAAAGATACAGACGCTGGATGAATTCACCATCCAGCAAATGCGTGATTTCCCTCAGGCTACCGGAGAACTTTCGGGGCTCCTCCGCGATATTGGCCTGGCTGCCAAAAGGGTCCATGTGGAAGTGAATAAGGCTGGTTTGGTGGATATCCTGGGTGATGCCGGTACCATGAATGTGCAGGGGGAAGAAGTGAAAAAACTGGACGTGTTTGCCAATAACCAATTCATGGGCGTACTCAGGCATGGCATCAGTTGCGCGGGTATCGGAAGCGAAGAGCTCGATGATGTGGTGATTTTTGATGATGAAATCAGTAACCAGTCTAAATACGTATGCCTCTTTGATCCGCTCGATGGCAGCAGCAATATCGATGTGAATGTGTCGATTGGCACCATCTTCAGCATCTACCGCCGGGTCAGCGAAAAGGGGAAGCCCGCGCGAAAAGAAGATTTCCTGCAGCCGGGCAATAAGCAAGTGGCGGCAGGTTATGTTATTTATGGTTCTTCCACTATGCTGGTGTACGCCACCAGGCGCGGCGTGAATGGGTTTACGCTCGATCAGGCCATTGGTGAATTCACCCTGAGCCACCCGGATATCAAATGCCCCGAAAAAGGAAAGATTTATTCCGTGAACCACGGTAACTTTTTCCAGTACGATGAAAAAGTGAGGGAATATATCACGGTTTGCCAGAAAAAGGATAAAACCAACGGTGGGCCATATACGCAACGCTATATAGGCAGTATGGTGGCCGACGTACACCGAAACCTGATCAAAGGGGGCATTTTTATGTACCCGGGCACTACCGATAAGCCAAAGGGCAAACTGCGCCTGATGTACGAATGCAACCCATTCGCCTTTATCGTGGAAAAAGCAGGTGGCAAAGCCACAAACGGACAAATCCGCATTTTAGACGTTGAGCCTACCGATGTGCACCAGCGTACACCATTATTCATTGGCAGCAGGCTGATGATGGATGAACTGGAAAGCATTACCATGGTTCCTTAAAATTTCACAAGTGTCAACTCAACCACTACAAAAAGTCATCATCTCAGTAAAGAACCTGGTCAAGGACTACGGCGATTTCAGGGCCGTTGACCATATTTCCTTTGATGTATTTGATGGGGAAATATTTGGTTTGTTAGGCCCTAACGGCGCCGGAAAATCAACTACGCTCGAAATCATTGAAACCCTGAGGGAGAAATCCGGCGGGGATGTGTGGGTGGATGGCTTCGACCTCGACAAAGCGCCGCAGGAAATTAAAAAAATCATTGGGGTGCAATTGCAAACATCCGGCTTTTATCCCGGCCTGAACCTGGTGGAACTGTTGCATCTCTTTGGTGGATTGTATAACAGGGAAGTGGATGCCATCGACCTGTTGAAAAAAGTGAACCTGGAAGATAAAGCCAAAAATAAAAGCAAGGAACTCAGTGGTGGCCAGAAGCAACGCTTTACCATCGCCACCACCCTCATCAATAAACCACGCATCATATTTCTTGACGAACCAACCACAGGCCTCGACCCGCAAGCCAGGCGCAGTTTATGGGAACTGATCCGCGAAATACGCCAGCAGGGCACCACCGTTATCCTGACCACACATTATATGGATGAAGCCGAGCAACTATGCGACCGCATCGCCATTATGGATAAAGGGCGCATCATTAAGTTAGATTCGCCAGATCATATGATAGATGAACTGGTGGCAACCGGTTTCGAGCGTCCACGCCAGGTGAAAGCCGCCAACCTCGAAGATGTATTCATACATTTAACAGGCAGGGAAATCAGGGATGAATGATTGGTTGTTTATTTGCAGCATTATTTTATACACTTATATAGAAATCGTCCATTCATGAAAAAAGTATTGTTCCTGTGTTTATTGTCTGCCACAGGCAGTTATTCAGCTTTTGCCCAGAAACCCAAACCGGCGCCGGCCGCACCCGGTAAGCCTGTATTAACCAATTCCATTGATAGTTTCAGCTATGCCGTTGGCTTAAGCGTTGCCGGGAGCTTACAGGAGCAGGGAGTGGGGAAAGTGAATACACAACTGATCGCAAGGGGCATCAATGAAGCGCTGGCCAATCAAAAAACCTTATTAACCAAAGAACAGGCGAACATGACATTGCAGCAAAAACTACAGGAATACGCGAAGAACAAAGTCAATGCGGAGAAGGCACGCGGCGCGGCCTATATGGAGCAAAATAAAAAGAGGAAGGAAGTGGTCAGCCTGCCTAATGGGTTGCAGTACGAAGTGATGCAAAGCGGTGAAGCCGGCGGGCCAAAGCCAACAGCCAAAGACACGGTGGTGGTTCATTACACAGGCACCCTTGTTGACGGTACGGTTTTCGATAGTTCCGTGCAGCGCGGCGAACCGGCAACTTTCCCGGTGGGCGGCGTGATCCAGGGCTGGACGAAAATCCTGCAATTAATGACTAAGGGCGATAAATGGAAGGTAGTGATCCCCAGCGAACTTGGATACGGCGATAACGGTGCCGGGCATACAATCAAACCGGGCGCAACACTGATTTTCGAAATCAATCTTATTGATATTAAACCTGCGCAATAAATATGTCTGCAGACACGCTTTCCTTTCCCATCGGAAAATATGTGGAGCAACCTTACAGTGAGGGCCAACAACGGTTATGGATAAACGATATCCGCATGTTGCCCGGCGATATGGAACAGGTGATCCTGAACCTCGACGAAGCGCAACTGAACACGCCTTACCGGGAGGGTGGATGGACGCTTCGCCAGGTGGTACACCATGTTGCCGACAGCCACATGAACGCGTTTATCCGTTTCAAATTGGGGCTTACGGAGGAACGCCCGCAGATAAAACCCTACCAACAGGACGCATGGGCCAAATTGCCGGATGTGGAGCGTGTACCCGTCAATATTTCCCTGACTTTGCTTCATACCTTGCATACCCGCTGGGCGGAACTCCTGTTGTCAATGTCTGATCAGGATTGGGACAGAACCGTCATTCATCCCGAATACCAGAAAGAAATGAACCTTTGGTACCTGCTGGGGCTTTATGCATGGCATGGCAGGCACCACGTAGCGCATATACGCTCACTCAGGAACAGGATGGGCTGGTAGGGGTAACCGTTAGTTATTCAAGTTCAAACAATTCTTATGTCTGTTGAATTATTATCGTCTTCATACCTGAACAAGCATATGTATTTTACCGCCCGGCGCGACAGTTACCGCACGCGAGATGGTAAAATTGTAGATCCGTACTTTGTGGTGGAACTGCCCACCAGCGTAGTGGCGATGGCCATCACAGAAAATAATGAAGTGATCCTGATCAACCAGTACCGGCATCCGTTGGGCGAAAACCTGCTGGAATTACCCGGTGGTTTTATTGATGAAGGTGAAATACCTCACCAGGCTGTAGAAAGGGAATTGCTTGAAGAGACCGGCTATAGCTTCGATCATGTACAATATCTTGGCATGACAGCCGCTAACCCCGGAGTCTTGAATAATGTTACCCATATGTTTGTGGCTACCGGCGGTAAAAAAACAGCCGAACAAAATCTGGATGCCAACGAAGAAATTGACATCATCCTGAAGCCACTCGCCGATACGCGTGCATTGCTGCAACAGCATGGCATCCGGCAAAGCATGCATGCCCTGTGCATTTTTTATGCATTTCAATACTTAGACGGGTTAGAGGGAAAATAGTGCCTGGTTGATTTCCGCTATCACAAAAAAACTGCCGCATACAATTACCACATCATCTTCGCAGGCCTGGCCCAGCGCCGTTTCGAGTGCTTCATTCACATCGTCAAAGCTTTCGCCCTTCAATCCCATTGCGCCTGCCTGTTCGCGCAACATATCGGCAGGTAAAGCCCTGGGTATATGCGCCTGGGTGAAATAGTATTTTTTTGAAGGGTCGAATAAGGATAGAACCCCCGATAAATCCTTGTCGTTAACAAAGCCCATCACAAAATGCCAGTTGCCTTGCGGGTATTGCTCCTCTAACTGCATCATGATTTTAGCGATCCCATCTTTATTATGGCCTACATCCAGGATAAGGTCCGGCCTGCGCCTGATCAGGTCCCAGCGCCCGGCCAATCCCGTTAATTTTTTGACTGATCGGAGTGCCGATTGCACCTGTTCGTCCGGTAAATGAAACCCTGATTTATTTAGTATACGCGTTGCCGTTAGTACCGTGCAAAGGTTTTGACGTTGGTATTGTCCTGCCAGGTCAAGCCTGTAGTCAATCCTGCGGTGGTTCTTTTTATCAGACAGTTCGCAAATCATCTGCCCGTCTTCATATTGTGTTGATAACACTTCATAATAATTGCCCGCTTCATATAAAACCGAACCGCTGTCCCTGGCTTTCGTTTCAAAAACGGGCCTTGTTTCAGGCATCATTTCGCCTATTACTGCCTGTATGCCTTTTTTGATGATGCCGGCTTTTTCCCAGGCGATTTTTTCGAGTGTATCACCCAACAGGTTCATGTGGTCATAACCGATATTGGTGATGACGGATAATACCGGTGTAATGATATTGGTGCTGTCTAAACGCCCGCCCAGACCGGTTTCTATGATGGCTATATCAACCTGCTCACATGCAAAGTATTCAAATGCCATGGCAACAGTCAGCTCAAAAAATGAAGGTTTGATTTCAGTGCAGGCTTCTTTCATCCGGCCCACAAATTCTACTACGGCTTGTTCGCTGATCATTTCCCCGTTGATCCTGATCCGCTCCCTGAAATCATGGATATGCGGTGACGTGTACAGGCCGGTTTTATATCCGGCAGTTTGACAAATGGCTGCCAGCATATGGCTGGTGCTTCCTTTCCCGTTTGTACCGGCGATATGCACGGATCGGAATTTTTTCTCTGGGTTTCCCAATATGGCACAAAGCGCGATGGTATTGTGCAGGTCTGTTTTATAAGCAGCCTGGCCGATGCGGCTGAACATCGGTAATTGCTCATATAACCAGTTGATGGTTTCTGGATAGTTCATTCGGATAGCGTCATTTCCTCCCAAATGTCAATAAAAAAAGGAACAGTTATCAACTGCCCCTTTCTATCATTTTATGAAAAATCAGTTCACATTAAAATTAAACTGTACGGTTACGGTGGATTCATCCGGCCCTTTATCGAATTGGATATTGCGCAGGTAATTGCGGATGGCATTGGCATAAGCTTCGCTGCGGCTGGTGGAGCCTTTGTCGAATCCTGCAAAACTGCCCTGTCCTGAAGGCGACACTTTTATGATTGCGTAAATGGTCGCTTTATTTAACTCGCCGGTAAAAGAGTAATAACGCACAATTTTTCTGTTGCCCTTGGTCACCCTTGGCCCGCCTGTTTTACCGCCCGGCGTATTGCCATACGAATCCTTATCGCCTTCCGGTGAACCGGCATCGCCTGTTCCTCCAGGCTTTTGTCCCTGGTAACGGTAACCATTATCCTCAGTTGCATTATTTCCGCCACCTGAGCCTGGCCCGTTATATGTAATTTTTGGCTTTTGCGGTTTAGGCGGGGCGGGTGTACTGATATTGGTATTTGTGTTGGGCTTGCTGATATTTTTATTCGGCTTCACTACCGGGGCCGCATCCTTATCATCCGACTCTTCAGGCATTACAGCGTCATCTGATGAGGGAGGTGCCGGCGGTGCCGGTTTAGGCGCGATGATATTTTCCCGGCTGGGTGAGCGTTCACCACGGATGAGGGGCTGTTCTTCACCAAAACCTTCCTCGTCGTTGCCCAGGTTGATTTCGATCAAATCCTGTACAATCGGGACAGGTACTTCGTCAACTTTCCATTTAATGATAAAAAAGAGCAGGAGTATGATGCCGCAAATCACAGCGGTATACGCCATGGCTTGTTTGTTTTTCCGTATGTCAGCTTCCCTGGGTAACTCGTGTAACATGGTATAACTAAATTATTCCTTTTCGTTAGATTCTGATTTCCCCGAAAGGTTTAATCCCGGGCATTTGTAGGAATTTTAACAATTACAGGTAATTATGCAGTCCGCTTTTCCCGTTCACCAAAAATAAGGCTTCCGATCCGTACCATATTACTGCCGCAGGAAATGGCTAACGCGTAATCTGAACTCATGCCCATCGATAAAACCGTAAACCGTCCATTCCACACCGGCAGGTTTGCATATTTCTGAAAAAGTGCATGTAAATGATTGAACTCCCTGGCCAGCAGCAACTGGTCATCCGAAAAACTGGCCATGCCCATCAAGCCCCTGATTTGGACATGGTCAAATGATCCGGGGGATGCTTGTATAATTTTGATGCAGGCATCCAGTTCAGCATCATCAAACCCAAACTTTGTTTCTTCACTGGCAATATGCACCTGCAGCAGACAATCTATTATCCTGTTGTGTTTTACGCCTTGTTTTTGGATTTCCTGCAATAAGGATATACTGTCAACCCCATGCACCAGGTGCACAAATGGGGCGATGTATTTGACCTTGTTTTTTTGCAGGTGCCCGATGAAGTGCCATCTGATATCTTCGGGTAGGGATGCCTGTTTGCCCACAAGTTCCTGCACATAATTCTCGCCAAAATCCCTTTGGCCGGCCCCATAAGCCTCCATGATATCGGCTTCGGGTTTTGTTTTAGACACTGCTACCAGGGTTGTGCCGCTACCGGCTAACCTTTGCAGGATACCATTATATGCTTCAAGCAGAAATGCCATTTGAGAAAATTATGGAAAATAAAAAGTCCACCTGTTTCGTGCAGCATGGACTTTGATGATTTGATTGATGGATCGGTTATTTCAGGATGCCGCGGCTGATCACGATACGCTGAACCTCGCTCGTGCCTTCGTAAATCTGGGTGATCTTCGCGTCGCGCATCATGCGTTCCACATGGTATTCTTTCACAAAGCCATAGCCACCATGTACCTGCACCGCTTCGGTTGCAACCCACATAGCGGTTTCGCTGCTGTACACTTTAGCCATGGAACTGCTCAGGGTATAATCGAGGTGATTGTCTTTTTCCCATGCGGATTTCAGGCAGAGCAAACGGGCTGCTTCGATCCTGGTAGCCATGTCGGCCAGTTTAAACTGGATGATCTGGTGGTTCATGATCTCAGTGCCAAACGCCTTGCGCTCTTTGCTGTATGCCAGGGCGCGTTCATAAGCTCCGCTCGCGATGCCAAGGGCCTGGGAAGCAATGCCAATGCGGCCTCCGGCTAATGTCTTCATGGCAAATTTGAAACCAAACCCATCTTCCCCGATTCGGTTTTCTTTCGGGACTTTCACGTCATTGAAAAGGATGGTATGCGTATCTGAACCGCGGATGCCCATTTTATTTTCTTTGGCGCCAACCACAACGCCTGGCCAGTTCTTCTCCACGATAAATGCGTTGATGCCCCTGCTGCCTTTGGCTGGGTCGGTCTGTGCGATCACCAGGTATACGCTTGCGCTGTTGCCGTTGGTAATCCAGTTTTTGGTACCGTTCAGCAGGTAGTGATCGCCTTTATCTTCAGCGGTGGTGCGTTGCGAAGTAGCGTCGCTGCCGGCTTCAGGCTCACTCAGTAAAAACGCGCCGATATATAATGAACCGTCTTTTTTGCCCTGGGCCAATGGCGTCAGGTATTTTTGTTTTTGTTCTTCCGTTCCATATTCCTGCAAACCGTAACAAACCAGGCTGTTATTCACACTCATGCACACACTTACACTGGCATCAACTTTACTGATCTCTTCCATAGCCAATACATAGCTGATGGTATCCATGCCGCTGCCACCGTATTCTGGTTTAACCATCATCCCCATAAATCCCAGGTCAGCGAGTTTTTCAATCTGCTCCTTTGGGAAAATTTGCTGCTCATCGCGTTCGATGACGCCGGGCAGGCATTCGTTCACGGCAAAATCCTGTGCGGCTTTTCTAATCATCAGGTGTTCTTCGGAAAGTTGAAACTGCATAGCGTTTGTTTTTAGGTGCACAAAAATAAGGTTTGATGCCCAAGAAAATGGGCTTTGTGCGCATTTTTTGGCTATCCGCGTTGATTTGCCTAAAAATTGATTTCTGCAGGCGCTCTGTATCTTTGTGTCAAATTTCATAGTTGAAAACTGCGCGCCAAAACCTTAAGGTTCAGAAGTATATAGCAGCCTTATCCATTAGTTTGTTCCTGGTTAAAATGGCTGCCTGGTATATCACTGGTTCGGTGGCCATCCTCACCGATGCCCTGGAAAGCACCGTCAACGTGGCGGCCGGATTAATTGGATTGTTCAGCCTGTATGTTTCTGCCAAACCCAAAGATATTGACCATCCATACGGGCATGGGAAAATTGAGTTTATATCGGCCGCTATTGAGGGCACGCTCATTATGGTGGCGGGAGGGATGATCATGTTCGAAGCTTACCGCCATTTACAATCACCCGGGGAAATAAAAAAACTGGATTATGGTATTTACCTGGTTGCATTTACCGCTGTCCTGAATTTCCTCGCCGGCACTTATTGTATTAGGGCCGGAAAAAAAGGGAACTCACTGGCCCTGGTTGCCAGTGGTAAACACCTGGTATCCGATACGTACACAACATTGGGCATTATTGCGGGATTGATCTTATTGTATGTCACCGGATGGAAGTGGATTGATAGTGCCGTGGCACTGCTCTTTGCATTGATCATCATCATCACCGGCTATAAAATCATCCGAAGTTCCGTTGCCGGTATCATGGATGAAGTGGATGAAGACCTTTTGCGCAGGATGGTGGAATCATTAAATAAACACAGGCACACAAACTGGATCGATCTGCACAACCTCCGGATTATTAAATACGGTTCAACCCTGCACCTCGATTGCCATTTAACGGTTCCCTGGTACTTTAATGTACATGAAGCGCATGCTGAAATTGATGCGCTCTCCGAGATGGTCCGACGTGATTACGGTGAATCGGTGGAATTGTTTGTGCACTCTGATGGTTGCCTCGATTTTTCATGTCCCATTTGTCCCAAACAGGATTGCCCGAAACGCAAGCATGCATTTGTTCGTACCATTAACTGGACGATGGAAAATATTTCCGGCAATCAAAAACACAATGTAAACAGTTAGCCATGCAAAACCCATTTGACCAGGATTTTTGGAACGAAAGGTATGCCAGTTGCCAAACCGGTTGGGACCTGGGAGCAGTATCCCCGCCGCTGAAGGAAATCATTGATCATGAGAAGCGGAAAGATATTTCGTTGTTGCTGCCCGGTTGCGGGAATGCCTATGAGGCTGCATACCTGTTGGAAAGCGGGTTTCAAAACCTTACACTGCTCGACATTTCGGATGTGTTGGTCAATGAGTTGAAGAAGATGTTAGCAGATTATGAGGGTAGGGGCTTACGCATCATTTGTGAAGATTTCTTCTCTCATGAAGGGGCGTATGACCTCGTTTTGGAGCAAACCTTTTTCTGTGCGCTTGATCCGTCAATGCGTCGGCAATACGTTGAGCAGATGCATATGTTATTAAAGCCAAATGGAAGATTGACAGGCGTTTTATTCAACCGGGAATTTGAGGGCGGGCCACCTTTTGGCGGCACAGAAGCTGAGTACCGCGAACTGTTTGAACCATATTTTACCATCCTGCGCATGGAGCCCTGCCTCAGTTCAGTAAAACCGCGCTTGGGTAACGAACTGATTTTTGAGATGCGGCGTAAGGGATGATCAAGTAAATAACCTGCCGACAAAGAACGCGCCTCCCGCAGCCAGCGAGCCCATAACAACAGCAGTCATGGCCGGCCAGGATGCCGGTTCACCGCTACCTTTGCCTTTCATATATCCCAACACAAATAATGTGATGAGTGAAATGGCAAAACTGAATGGTAATGCCTTTATTGATGGGCTTAAGAAGAAATACGGAATTAGCGGAATAAGCCCGCTTATTAAATAAGCAATGCCAATACGCATGCCGGTTCGAATGTGTTGAAAACGGGTACCTGCATCATTCGTTAATGAAAAGGTATCTATCATTTCCTTCCAGGCAGCATCTTCTTTAATTTTTTCCTGTACGGCTTCATGCTGCAATTCAGGGCTGATGCCCAGGTTTGCGTAAAAGGCTTTGATTTTATCTTCCTTATCCCGGGATTGTTGCCCGGATGAAACATCTTGTTCAGATCTGCCGGCAAGGTATCCGCCCAAACCCATCAACAGCGCACAAGCCGCTGTGGCGATAGCAGTGATTTGAATGATGGTTTGGCTTTGGGCCATAGCGCCGGTCAGCCCGGCTATTAATGCAAAGGGAATGACTAATCCATCACTCATGCCAATGATGATGTCCCTGCCCAGCTTAGTTTTTGTACCGGTCAATGTGGTCGCGCCATGTATTTGATTTTTGGGCATGCCTTACGCTGTTAGGTTGTCTAAAACAGGAAGGCTGCGATCAATGATGGCAATACATTCATCGATTTGTTCCTTTGTCATAACCAATGGGGGTGCAAACCTGATTTTATCGCCATGGGTGGGTTTTGCGAGCAAACCATTGCGCATGAGCTCCAGGCATAATTCCCATGCGGCTTCCGGGTGTTCGTGTTTGATGACGATGGCATTCAGCAATCCACGTCCCCTGATGAATGATATATGCGGGCTGTTCAGTTTGCTTAATGCTTCCCTGAAATACTTGCCCAGTTCTTCAGCATTTGAATCCAGTTGTTCATCTTTTAACACAGCCAGCGCAGCCATAGCTACGCTGCAGGCCAGTGGATTGCCTCCGTAAGTGCTGCCGTGCTCCCCGGGTTTGATGCAGAGCATTACGTCATCATCCGCCAACACCGCGCTGATGGGAATGGCACCGCCACTCAATGCTTTTCCCAGGATGACCATATCTGGCCTGACCGATTCATGGTCGCAGGCCAGCATTTTTCCTGTCCGGCAAAGTCCGGTTTGAATTTCATCAGCGATCATCAACACATTATAATTGTTGCACAATTCCCGGGCACCGGCATAATAACCTTCATCCGGAACCACCACGCCCGCTTCGCCCTGTATGGGTTCAAACAGGAAGCCGGCGGTATACGGGTCTTGCATAGCTTTTTCCAGCGCGGGCAGGTTATTAAAAGGCACCACTTCATATCCAGGCACAAATGGCCCAAAATGCCTGGTGGCGCTTGGGTCTGTGCTGAATGAAATCACACCAACCGTGCGCCCGTGAAAATTGGAGGAGCAAACTATGATTTTTGCCTGGTTTTCCGGTAAGCCCTTCTTTTCATACGCCCACTTACGGCAAAGCTTAATCGCTGTTTCCACCGCTTCCACACCGGTATTCATGGGCAATACCTTATCATACCCAAAAAATTTCGTGATGTATTCCTCGTATTCCCCGAGTTTGTTGCTGTGGAATGCCCTTGATGTCAATGTCAGTTGGCTTGCCTGTGATACCAGCGCGTCAATGATACGGGGATGGCAATGGCCCTGGTTAACAGCGGAATAACCACTCAGGAAATCAAAATATCTTTTATTGTCTACATCCCACAAATAAGCCCCGGAACCTTTTTGCAAAACGACAGGAAGTGGATGGTAGTTATGCGCGCCATAGCGATCTTCAAGGTCAAGGTAATATTGCGTGTTGGAAGATACAGGCAGGCTGGTATGAGTATGCATAATATGATAAATAAAAAATGAAAAAAAAGTAAATGCGTGCATGTCCCCCGGTGGGGGTATAAAAGAGAATTATCCTCGATGATTGAGCAGGTCGAGGTTATCTTGTAAGAAAGATGATATGGTAGCGATTGCTTTGATACTGCAAAGATAAGGTATCAAATCCACTTTTGAAAGTACCCGGGGGGGAAGGAAAGGGTAGGGGTATGCCCTTTGGGGAACAGCCCGAATACGGTACTCCCGCTACCGCTCATTGATGCAAATACAGCCCCGGTATCATACATGGCATCATGCAATGCCCTGATTTCCGGGTACTTGGCGGCTACCGGCGCGAAGAAATCATTTTCAATATATTGTTTCCATGAAGTCACAGGTAATTGCAGCCAGTCTTCCAAAGGCGGTTCTTCTTCCCTTGGTTTGATTTGTGAGAATGCCCAGCCTGTGGGTACATGTATGCCCGGGTTAACCACCAGGATTTGGTAACCGGAAAAATCAATATGAATGGGTTTAAGCGTTTCGCCCCTGCCGCGGACGATAGCCGGTTTATTCAGTATAAAGAAAGGGCAATCGCTTCCTAACCGTAACGCGTATTCGAAAAGTACGGATTCGGGAATGTTCAGTTGAAAATACCTGTTCAGCATCATAAGCATAAAACTGCCATCCGCTGAACCTCCGCCCATGCCCGCGCCCATGGGGATTTTTTTGAGCAGGTGCGCGTCTATGGCAGGTAAATGCGGATGATCGGCTTTTAACATACGGTAAGCCCTGGCGCACAAGTTGTCATCCGGTTTTCCGGAAACGGCCAGGCCTGAGCTGTTGAAACGGATATCCTCTAAGTCCCCATTCCCCGGAACGATCTCCAGCGCGTCGTGTATCATCAATGGGTAAAAAAAACTGAGCAGGTCATGGTAGCCGTCAGGCCTTTTCCCGGTAATAAACAGACCTATGTTGATCTTGGCATTGGGGAATACTACCATGTGTGTCGGAATTTCAGGTATGCGTAACCGTTATGCGTAATAGTAGATTGGCAGCTGCTTTATCTAGATTCGCGGCTTTTGATTTCATCACGGATGGCGATGGCCTTGATGTAATCCTCGTGTTCGAGCACTTCGTTGAGCAGGTTGTTCAGGTCTTCCAGGCTCATCGATTTCAGGTCTTCCTTAGGCCCTGATTCAGATGTTACGCCGGTTTGCGCTGTTTTTTTGTTATCGTCTTCCATCAGCACCCCTGCCTGGTCGAGAATGGTGTCGTATGTGTAAATGGGGCATCCAAACCTGACGGCAAGCGCCAGTGCGTCAGACGTTCGTGAATCAATTTCCACCGTGTCGTTTGAGGAGCTGCAAACCAACTTTGCATAAAATATGCCTTCCTGCAGGTCATTAATCACAATTTCATGAAGGTCAACACTGAAAGCCAGCATGAAATTTTTCATGAGGTCGTGGGTGAGGGGCCTGCTTGGGTTCATCCTTTCCAATGCTACGGCAATGGCTTGGGCTTCGAAGCCGCCAATGACGATGGGCAAACGCCTCAATCCGTTGATTTCGCCTAAAACCACGGCATAGGAATGCGTCTGTGTGATGCTATGCGATAAGGCTACAATTTCCAGTTCAATTTTTTTCATGCCTGCCGGTATAATTGGACTAATTTTTACAAATATAAAAACAAATGCCTTTCAATAACAGGTTGAAAGGCATCAAAATACTGACAGATAGCGCCCTTATGTGATTAGCTTGCCTTGATTTTTTTCACGGCTTCAATCACCTTTGGAACCACTTCAAATGCATCGCCAACGATGCCATAATCAGCGGCTTTGAAGAAGGGGGCTTCGGGATCTTTATTGATGACAACAATGGTCTTGCTCCTGTTCACACCTGCCAAATGCTGGATCGCACCTGAAATGCCAATGGCAATATACAGGTTTGGCGCGATGGCAAGTCCCGTCTGGCCCACGTGCTCATGGTGTGGCCTCCAGTGGATGTCGGCAACCGGGCGGCTGCAGGCTGTGGCTGCTCCCAGAAGTTGCGCGAGTTCCGTTACAAGTCCCCAGTTTTCAGGGCCCTTCAAACCACGGCCACCGCTTACAACAATATCCGCTTCACTCAAAGGAACTTCACCAGAAACTTTATTGACGGCAACCACTTCCACATTTGAGGCGGGTATGCTTGCCTGCACGGCTGCTACTTCCGCGGAACCTGCGCCTGTTTCCGTGCCAAATGCGTTGGGGTTCAGCGCGATGATTTTCTTGTCTGTTTTCACAGCAATATTCGCGAAGGCTTTGCCGCTGAAAACAGATTTGCGTACCACGAATCCCTGGCTGGTATCCGGTAACGAGATGGCGCCGGAAACCAGTCCTGCCTTGAGTTTGACACTCAAACGGGGCGCAACGGCTTTGCCTGTGGTGTTGTTGCTCAGCACAATCACGGTAGCCTGGCCTGCTGCTTGTGCAATCACATCGGCATATACGGCGGCATCCATTTTATTCAGTGACGCGTCTGATACAGTGTGTACTTTTTTAATCCCATATTGACCCAGTGTTGACAGGTCATCACTAACGGTACCTAATACCAGCGCTTCGGCTGTAGTGCCCAATTGCGCGGCTAATTTTGCGCCGTACGTAGCGGCTTCAAAAGATGCTTTTTTGATATGTCCGTCGGCCTGGTCTATGAAAACAAGTATGCTCATTGATATAATATTATGTGGATGATGAAACTGGTTATGCTGTTAAATGACTTTGGCTTCTTCCCTTAAGAGGCGGACCAGTTCTTCCGGTTGATCGGCAGAAACCAATTTCACGCCCGCTTTTGCCGGTGGCAATTCAAAGGAAACCACACTGGTCATGCTGTCAACCGCGATAGGTTCGACCACTTTGAGCGGTTTGGTTCTCGCGCCCATGATGCCTTTCATATTCGGGATGCGTTGTTCAGCCATTCCTTTCTGACAGCTAACCACCAATGGAAATGCGGCTTGGCATTGTTCTTCTCCACCTTCAATTTCACGTGTCACCAGGGCTTTGCCATCCTGCAGGTCGAATTTTGTGGCATGTGAAATGTAGGTGTTGCCCAATAATTCAGCTACCATACCGCCAATGGAAGAACCATTGTAGTCGATGGTTTCTTTTCCCGTAAATACCAGGTCGTACCCGCCTTCCTTAGCAATATTGGCAATTTGCGAAGCCACAAAAAAGCTGTCGTTTTCTTCGCTGTTTACCCTGATGGCTTCATCCCCGCCCAAAGCGAGCGCTTTGCGGATGATTGGCTCGCTGTCGGCGCCGCCAACATTCAGTAAGTGCAGCGCAATGGAGGGGTCGGCTTCCTTTAATTCAATGGCCCTGACCAATGCATACCACTCATCGTATGGGTTGATGATCCACTGTACGCCGTCGGTGGCAAATTTCGTATTGTTATCGGTGAAGGCTATTTTTGCCGTCGTGTCGGGCGTTTTGCTGATGCAAACTAAAATCTTCATGCAATGCTCCTTTTAGTATCCCCCGCAGCCGGGAGGATGGTGAGAAAATAAAAGTTGTTTATGCAACTATGTGCAAATATAAGCGTTGCAAAGATAGCGGGAATCAACTGTTTAAAAAATTAATGGATGAGCCGAATTGACAGCTTGTTGGCATACCTGGTCCAAAGTCCAAAAGATAGTTTCCTGCGCCATGCGCTGGCCCTTGAATATATTAAATTGGGAAAAGATGATGAAGCCCTGGAACTGTTTACCAGTCTTTTAAAGGATGAACCGGGTTATGTGGGATCTTATTACCACCTGGCTAAACTATGGGAAAGAAAGGGGAGGCCGGAAGAGGCCATAAAATCATACCGGGAAGGTATGGATGTGGCCAAAGCTGCCGGAGACCGGCATAGTTACAACGAACTGCAAATGGCCCTGGAAGAACTCGAAGACTGAGGGTTTTCAATGCAATCAAAATGGACAAACTCTTACAGCGTTTTTTGCAATACATCCGGGCGGAGAATCTATTCGCTCCTGGCGACCACCTGGTCATCGCCGTCAGCGGAGGGGTAGATTCAGTGATGCTTTGTGAACTCTGCCACCGTGCGGGTTTTTCATTCTCCATTGCCCATGCCAATTTTCAACTCAGGGGTGAAGACAGCACGGCCGATGAAGCGTTTGTGCAGGCCCTGGCGGAACGTTTGCAAGTGAGGTTTCATGTGCGCCGTTTTGATACCCTCTCTTACGCTAAAGAAAAGGGTATAGGCATACAGGAAGCCGCCCGGGAACTCAGGTATGCGTGGTTTGCCGAATGCCGGGAACAAGAGTTAAGTGAACTAACAGTAACGGACAAACGAAATGTTGCACCGGTTACTTTGCCAAAGGTACTGGTGCTGACGGCACACCATGCCGATGACCAGGTGGAGACGCTTTTGATGAATTTTTTCAAAGGTACCGGCATAAGGGGCTTACAGGCTATTTCGCCGGCTTCCGCTCCCGGTTATCCATTAGCCCGGCCTTTGCTATTTTGCAGGAAGGATGAATTATTGCGTTTAGCAAAAGAAAACAATATCAGTTTCAGGGAAGACGCCTCTAATGCGAATACCGATTACACAAGGAACGCGGTGCGGCATCAAATTATTCCTGCTATAAAAGCTGTATTCCCGCATGTGGAGGAAAACATGCTCGACAATATTCAGCGGTTCAGGGATATCTCCGATTTGTATCATACAGCATTGCAAAAAATTAAAGATTCGCTGATGGAGAAAGACCGGGAAACAATCAGAATTCCGGTGTTGAAACTGGCGAAAATTCCATCCCGCAGGACAATATTATTTGAAATCCTCCGTGAATTCGGATTTACGACGGCGCAAACAGATGAAGCCCTGCGTTTGCTGCACAGCGAGACCGGGAAGTTTGTATCCTCCGGTACACACCGCATTTTCCGCAACCGAAACTGGCTCGTCATCAGCGCCCCCGATAGTAATGAACAAAGCCAGTTGCTGATTGCTGATGACGATAAAAAGGTATCATTTTCAGAAGGGGTCATTGAGCTGACAGAACTGTCTGCACAAAGCGGATGGGATAATAATCCATTGCATGCCTGCCTCGACGCGCGGGAAATCGTCTACCCCTTACTGTTACGAAAGTGGAAGGCCGGCGACTATTTTTATCCATTAGGCATGGATAAGAAAAAGAAGATCAGCCGGTTCCTGGTTGATCAAAAACTGTCCCTCGCGGAAAAGGAAAAAGTGTGGGTGATGGAGTCGGGTAAAAGAATCGTATGGGTGGTTGGCATGCGCCTCGACAACCGGTTCAGGCTGCGCCCATCTTCAGAACGCATGCTGCGCATCCATTTTCAGCCTAAGCCCTGATGGTATTAGCCATGGCCAAATAAGCTTGGGTTCTTGAGTTTCTCAATAATAACATCAAATAACAGGGGGTTCATCACCGCGATCAGGATCAGCGTGAATACCGCGCCAAACACTGATCCCCAAAGGTGCGCGTCATGATTGACATTGTCCCCGCCTTTCTTGCCCATATACACGCAATAAGCGATATACAAAACCGCGAAAAGAAGGGCCGATATTTTTATGGCCCCATATAAATACACGCTATTCCATGGGTTGAACAATATGGCGGCAAACAGCACAGCGGATACGGCGCCCGAAGCCCCGAGTGACCTGTAATGCACGTCGTTCCTGTGTTTCAGGTAACCCGGTAAATCGGCGATGATCAGGCCGGTCATGTAAAGGCAGATGTAAGCGATATTTCCACCAAGCCCGTACGCTTTGAAATAATATTCAATGGCCTGTCCGAAGAAAAATAATGTGAACATGTTAAAAAACAGGTGCATCAGGTCTGCATGCAGGAATCCGGAACTGATGAAACGGTAATACTCCTGTTTGCGTTTGACCTGGTAAGGCCACATAATAAATTTATTCAGCCAAGGCTGGCTGTTGAAGCCGGCCAGGGAAAAAAGGACATTGGCAATGATCAGTCCAATTGTAATGGGAAATTGCGTATAATCCATGATGCTATATATGCTTTTCAGGCATGATGATATTTTTCGTTTCTGATGATGCTGCAGGCCCTGTATAATTGTTCCGTAAGGATCAGCCGCACCAATTGGTGGGGGAATACCAGCTTCGACAAACTCCAGGTATATTGGGCCCTTTTTCTGACTTCTTCACTCACGCCAAATGCGCCGCCAACCAGGAAAACCAGGTTTTTCTGGCCTTCATTCGCCCTTTGTTCCAGGAATGCCGCCAGCCCTTCACTGCTCATATCCTTTCCCCTTTCATCCAGCAAAACCAGGTAGTCGTCTTTTTTCAGCAAATCAAGGATCATGAGGCCTTCTTTTTTCCGTATGTCCATTTCACTCATCATGCCCGTATGTTTAGGCACCGGTAATAAGTTCCATTGCACCGGATAGTAATGCGCGATCCGTTTGGTAAAAAGCGCGATGCCTTCCTCCACATAGGATTCATGTTGTTTGCCGACTGACCAAAGTTGAATTTTCATGCCTGCAGTGCTGGTTATTCCTGTTTCTTCGGGGGCAGGTCAAAGGCGATGGCATCATGCTCAAAATGTCCTTTATGCGACCCGTCGCAATAAGGTTTATTTTTCGACAATCCGCACCGGCAAAGCGAAACAATCTCGCGCCCGCCTAATTGGTACACGGTGCCATTGGCATCAACGATTTCAAAATCGCCTTCCACTTTAATGGATCCATTGCTTTTGATGGTAAGTTTTGTACCGGCCATATCATTAAAATTGTTTTAAGTTAACCTGTTATTCATGAACAACTAAAATGGGGATCTTGCTTTGGTATGAAAGTTTCTTGGTAAAACTCCTGTGGAAGATTTTTTCCATGAACGAGTAGTTCTTTTGCACCGCGATGATCAGGTCAATTTGTTTGTCTTCCGCAAAGAGGTTCAGTGCTTCTTCAATATCATATAATCGCATGAAATAAAACTCTGGATTGAACTCGCTGAACATCGCCTTTAATTCCTGCTTTTCTGTTTCATAATCTTCAGTCAGCGATATATAATGATCCTTGTCGACATTCATCACATGCAACTGTGGCTTAAATGCTTTCAGGAATAATTTGATGGGGGCGGAGGGTGTGGCATTGCGTACATCTTTGAAATCGGATGTAAGCATAACCTGTTTGATGTCGCGCAGTTCGGCCTCTTCCGGGACTATGAGTACCGGGCATGCTTTTGTGGCGGCCATTTTCAATGTATTGCTGCCAAATAAAACCTGCCCTAATGCTGATTTCCCTGTAATGCCCATGATCACCAGGTCGGCCTTGCGGTGGCGCGCGGCGCGTTCAAGACCATCAACAAAATCTGTTTCCAGGTGCTGTAATGTCTCAATCTTCACGATGAACTCATCCATGAGGGATTTTTTTAATGCCTCCAGGTTTTGTATCGCTTCCTCTTCCTCGGATTCTTTCGCGTAACTGTGGTATAATAATAATGTTACGCCGTAATGCCCAACCAATACATTGGCTGCATAGCGGGCAGCATGCAGTGAAGTGGCGGAAAAGTCAACTGGTACAATTACGGTTGTCATGATTTGGTTTTTAATGATGGCAATATCGCCGGCCGAACAGATCGGTTAGGGTGCTGTAAAATATGCAAAAATATGGCTGCCTGTTCATTTTTGCCATTTATTATGCATACCATAATTTGATGCCACATGTATTTATTTTTTCACAATAGGTTAAACCTTTGCTCATACAAAAAGTCTTACCTTTTGCCACCGAATTAATATTCTATGCGAATGCGACGACACGCCCGGTACGGTTTACTTTCCGTTATAAGTATACTCCTGCTATCGGCATTGCCTGCAACCCAATTTAACAAACCTTCGCAAAGGTTCCCATATAAAGAAGAAGGCCTGACCGACCGGCAGGCGGCAGCCCATTTACTGAACCGCTTCACATATGGCCCAAAGCCAGGTGAGATCGATGAAGTGTTATCGGTCGGACTGGAAAAATGGGTAGATCAGCAATTGAACGGAAACATTCAGGACCAGGCGTTGGCAGACCGTTTGCGTGATTATGACGTACTGAGCATGAGTAATGCGGAGATCAACCGGAATTTTCCCAGGCCTTTGCAGGTGGCCCGGCTCGCGAAGGCGGAAGGCATCATTACCGATGATTCCCTGCAGGTAAAGGATGAAAAAAAATACCGCCAGGTTTTAAGCGATTATTCCGCATCCAAAAAATTCAGGCCGCAGGCGGAAGTATTCCGGCAGTTTTTTAATGCCAAAGTAATGAGGGCTTTATATTCAAAAAATCAATTGCATGAAGTGCTCACGGAATTTTGGTTTAACCATTTTAATGTATCCATCAGTAAAAGGCCCTGCGCTTTATTTGTACCGGCCTATGAGCGGGATGCGATCAGGCCTTTTGTAACCGGGAAATTTTCGGATATGTTGCTGGCCACCGCCAAATCGCCTGCCATGTTGATATACCTTGATAATTTCAGCAGTACCGGCGATAACGACGGGTTTGATGACGGACGAGGTGCACGCCGGCTTGAGTTGGCACAAAACAGGTTGAAAAAGGGCGATACCTCCGCAAATAAAATCATCAGGCAGTTTCAGCAGGCCAGGAAAAACAAAGGGTTGAATGAAAATTATGCCCGCGAAGTAATGGAGTTGCACACATTGGGTGTGGATGGCGGGTACACGCAACAGGATGTAACGGAAGCAGCCCGTGTGCTTACGGGTTGGACCTTGTATCCGATGGAGGACGGGCCCGGCTCTGTGTTTTTGAGGCTGTTCGAACGTTTCGGCGAAGAAAACCTGATGAAAAGGGGATTTGTCCGGGATGGTGATTTCCTGTTCGCGATGAGCCGGCATGATGACCGCAGCAAAACTGTTTTAGGAAAAACATTTTCCGGTAACGGAGGCTACCAGGAAGGCGTTGATTTGCTGCAGATGCTTGCTTCGCACCCTTCTACTGCAAAGTTTATTTCCCGAAAACTGGCCATTCGTTTTGTGCAGGATGATCCCCCGGCCAGTTTGGTAGATAAAATGGCGAAAACATTTTTGGAAACCAATGGCAATATCCGGGAAGTCTTGCTCACGATGTTGCAATCGCGTGAATTTTGGTCCCCGCGAGCCATTAGGTCTAAAACAAAATCACCTTTTGAGTTGGTGGTCAGCGCGGTGCGCGCCCTTGATGCGGAAGTGGAAGCTCCGTTCCAACTATTTACCATCACCGACAGGATGGGCCAGAAACTCTATCATTACGCGGCACCCACAGGTTTTCCTGACCAGGCCGCATACTGGATTAATTCCGGCGCTTTATTGAACAGGATGAATTTTGGTATGTCGATTGCCAGCCAACAAATCCGGGGTATTAAAGTAAACCTGCTTGAACTGAATCAGCAACACGAACCCGAAAGCGCGGAGGATGCTTTAATGACTTATTGCCGCATTCTCCTTCCCGAAAGGGATCCGGCACCAACCATCAGGAGGCTGACACCGGTGTTGACAGATCCATCCATACAGGGCCGATTGCAAATGGCGCCCATGAATACCAAAAAGGCGCAGGCAAAACCGGATGAGGATGACGTGGTGGAAATATTAAGTGAGCAGGAAATGGCAAGGCAGAAAAAATTACAGGAAAGGGCCGAGCGTCAAACACAATTGATGCTGGCGCAGGTTGTAGGCATATTATTGGGTTCCCCGGAATTTCAAAGAAGGTGATCACAAATTGACATTAAGCGTATGAAAACCAGAAGGGCATTTTTAAAATCAGGTGCATTGGCGGTGTTTGGGATTGGCGTGGGCGGCGTGCCATCATTCATTGCAAAAGCGGCAGCTAACGCAGGCCTCGCATTGCCTTACAAAAGGAAAAATGTACTTATATGTATTTTTCAGCGGGGCGCTATGGATGGACTCATGGCCGTGTCGCCGTTTACGGATGAATACCTAAAAGCAGCAAGGCCTTCTTTGTTTATGTCGGCTGCCAAATCATCACCCGTTAAACCATTGATTGACCTGGATGGCCGGTTTGGGCTTCATCCCGGGTTTCAGGCCTTCGAATCATTTTTCAGGGAAAAGCGGCTGGCTATTGTACATGGCATTGGTTCGCCCAATAATACAAGGTCGCATTTCGACGCGCAGGATTTTATGGAATCGGGCACTCCGTTTCAAAAAAATAACATGACCGGATGGCTCAACAGGGCTTCGGGTTTGCTGGGGCACGATGCCAGTCCGTTCAGGACGGTGAGTATGACGCAGTCGATGCCGAGGTCATTATACGGACCTAATGCCGCCCTGGCCATCCACAACCTCAATGATTTCACTTTGCGCGGAAGGGGCAAAACACCTTCCATGAACCTTACGGCAAAAAGCTTCGAAGAATTATACGATGAAACCGCATCTTCTTTATACAAGGATACCGGCAAGGAAACATTTGAAGCAGTGCGCATGCTGGAAAAAATCGATACAAAAAATTACAAACCTGCTAACGGTGCCGTATATCCGAATTCCGGTTTGGGTAATAGCCTGAAGCAACTCGCGCAATTGATCAAAGCCGATGTAGGGCTTGAAATTGGTTTCGCTGAATCAGGGGGATGGGATACCCATTACAACCAGGGAACGGAACTGGGGCCTTTCGCGCGCAATGCCGCTGATTTAAGCAACAGCATCATCGCTTTCTGGACAGACCTCGGGCCCGGCTGGCAGGATGAAGTAACCATCATGAGCATGACGGAATTCGGACGGACTGTGAAACAAAACGGAAGCGGGGGTACAGACCATGGCAGGGCTTCCTGCAATTTTATCCTGGGCAATAAGGTGAAGGGGGGAAGGGTATATGGCGAAGTAAAGCCACTGGCAGTTGAAAACCTGGAGGATGGCCGCGACCTTGCGGTGACGACTGATTTCAGGGCCGTATTCCAGGAAGTGGCCATGAACCACCTCAACATATCGAAGCCCGGTGATATGTTCCCGGGTTGGACGGGTAAGGGGCTTGGCATCATGCCATAAAAGCAAGACATCAATCTTCTTTCCGGATGCGTGTAGGCACGAGGTAAAGGGGGATGTCGGAATCGTGTATCAGTTTCTTTGTGACACTCCCGGTTAATATTTTCTCGAAAGCGCTCCTACTATGTGTACCAATCGCGATAAGGTCAACGGATTCTTCACGGGCGGTTTCCAAAATGGCATCCGCAAAATCACCATCCAATACCCGGATATCAATGGAGGGGTCGCCTAAATGGTCCCTGGTGGATTCCAGGAATTGTTGAGCGGATTTTCGGAGTTCTTCAAACTCAACAGGTTGCAGCATATCTACAGGAGGAAATCCTGAGAACCCCATCACCGGTGAATAATCCAGCGGGATGTAGTTGGCTAATTCCGCCATGACATGAACAATCAGCACTTTGGCGCCGGCTGATTTTGCAAGTGCATAACTGGTTTCTGCAATTTTTTCGGCACTTGGATCGTAATCCAGCGCGATCAGCATTTTTTTCATGTTGAGGGGCTTTACAACTGCCCATGGAAAGTTACTAAAACCTTTCAGTATTTCCATGGGCAGTCGCCGGTAAAGCCCCGGTTTCTTTTTTACCTGAACATCATGCGCAGGCTGTATGATGTTTTTCCGTCATGACCGGTCAATCGGATGATATAAAACCCTTTTTGCAATTGCCCCGGCCTGGTCAGCATCAATTGAGATAATCCATTGGCAGCAACCCTTTCGCGGTGAACCAGTTGTTGTTGAGCCGAGAAATAATCAATGGTAAACCCTGACTCATTGATTTCAGGAAGTACCACCTGGTACTTGTCGGTAGCCGGGTTAGGATAAGCAACCAATTCTGCTTGCCCTGCATCCGCACTCAATGCCACCTGGTTGCTGTATGAAACCTTTCCGTTCGTTTTTATGATTTTCAACCTGTAATATGTGACGCCCTTTTCCGGTTGATGCTCTGTGAGCCGCATATATCCATTGCTTCGTAAAGGTTGTGCCTGTACTTTGCTGAAAACGCCAGTTATGTTTCTCCGTTCAAGCTCAAATCGTGTATTCGTTTCCGTTATATCTTCCCTCCAGGTCAGAATATGTTTTCCCTTGTCTTCAACACCCCGTAGTGTGTAGCCTTCATAACTGAGCACCTGGTGGCACATACCATTCAGGTTGAACCGGTAAATGCGTTTGATGCAACCCGCGTTCACATTCAAATAACATACATAAATGCCCGTATCTGCTGCCTGCAGCATAGGAATATGCACGCTGGCGCCGGCGCCGACAAAAACAGAATCAGGCGCGGTCAAACTGTCTTTCCTGTACCAGGCATACGTAGCTGTATATATAGAGTCAACCGACAGGGTGGTGGAATCCTGGAAGCAGTTGCTGGTGGCGATGATACCGGTATTCGCCAGCGGCAGGATGCTGGCATCACCCAAAGTTGCATTGCCACAGGCATCGATGGCACGTAACCTGATCAGGGAGTAAGTAGACCCATTGTTGATATTGAAAATCGGGCTTGCCTGTTGTCCGCTTATGATGGAAGGTGTGGATGGAACGGATCCGATGATTTCATACATGAAAGGGCCAACGCCATTTGATGCGACGGCGCCTACGCTGAATCCGTTTGAATCGCACTGGTATGCTGTGGAACGGTCAAGGTTCGGGAACCTGTATGTGCCAATGCTCACCGTATCATACACATAGCGGCTGCAATCACTTGGTTTGTACCGGACAATATACACGCCCGGGCCAAGGTCCTGGAATTGCGCGTTGTTGCCATTCACCACATTCGGCGATAATGGTGTGTTGTAACTGACGCCATTTTTTTTGATGATGCGAACAGTAACCTGTCCCATATTGGATAAAGTGTTTGTCTTTATATGCCCTGAACCGTTAGGCCAGAGGCCGCTCGGGCAACGGGGTATCACGGACGCCGAATGATTGATGTAGCTGGGGGTAACGCGTGCCAGGCTGCTATCGGAATTTCCGCAGGCATCAGTTGCCACAATTTTATACCGTTCGCCGGATGCGAGTCCCGGTAAGCTGTCTACCTGGAAATTGTTTTGATTGGCAGTCAGTTGCCGAACCAGGCTGCCATCCGGCCTGTAGATCCTGATGCTGGCAGGAAGCACCGAACCACCCATACTGATATTCAGGTATGCGTAACCGTAAGAGCAGGATGAACGGGCATCCACGGTAATGTCAACAGGCGTTGGCCTCCTGCTGAAGCACCGCACAATTACCGTATCATAACAATCCGTGGTGATCCTGATGCAATAGTTACCATAAGGGATATTGGCAAATACACCGCTGTTATTGCAACTGATTTGTACATTCCTGTTATCGAACAGGCAAAACCTCGGGTTGGTTAAATTTTCCAACCGGGTGATGGTAGCCGTAAAACCTGTACAGGTGCTGTTGCCAATTGAAACATTGGCGCCAACAGATGGTATGGGGCCGCGGACCGTTACGCATCGTTGCATCACGGTGTCCGGGCAAACCAGGGTTGCCCTTACACAGTATGTTCCAAATGGTATATCATCAAATACTCCTGTGTTGTTACAGGTTACTACCGTGCCTGATGCATCGTACAGGCAATATTCCTCAACATTTTGCCCGCTGGTAGCTGTTATGCTGAAAGTTCCGCAGCGTTGATTGCTGGTTCGTATCTGGAGGTCGTTGTTAAATTGTGGCCCGGCCTGGTTGATGCATGCGCTCAAGGTAATATCAAAGCAACTGTCATACACCGTTACACAGTAACTGCCATAAGGCTGATCATTGAAGATGCCTGTATTATTGCATGTGATGATGTTTCCATTACTGTCTGTCAGGCAGTAAAGCGGGTTTGATAAGCTGTCTGCTGATACAATGATATCAAACTGGTCACATTCCATATTAGCCGGTATCAATGCATGAAGCACAGGTGTTGGAGGCGCGGCGGAGAAGCAACGGATGATGCTGGTGTCCCTGCAGCCATCCTGCATCCTGATGCAATATTGGCCATATGGAAGGTTGGTGAATACGCCGGAATTATTGCAATCCAGCACTGAACCGCTGGAATCGAGCAGGCAAAATTCAGGGTCAGTCAAGCCTACATGGTTTGTGGTTGATGCCGTGAAAGTGCTGCAGGCTTTGTTGCGTATGTTTACTTGAGCGCCAATGGAAACCGGCGGGGCCGAAGCGGAGAAGCACCTCCTGATGGTAGTATCTGAACAGGCATCGTATGCGGTTATGCAATAACTGCCGTAAGGTAAGCCTGTGAACTGACCGGTACTGTTACAGGATACCTGGTTTCCCTGCGCGTCATATAAGCAGAATTGCGGGTTGAAAAAATTCTGGATGCCTGTAACAGCCGCGTTAAAGCGGTCGCAGCGGAAATTACTTGTTTGCACCTGGTTGGCTACAGATGCAGTAAAGGATACGGACGTGCTGCCTGTTTTAATGATGCCGCACGCGTCTTTAGCGACCACCTGGAACTGGGAATGGCCTGCAAGGCTGAAAGTAAACACCGGGTTGGATGACCAGATGGTGTCGCCCGGGAAACGAACGATGCCATACATGAAACCGGGTATGCCGCCTGACGTACTGATATTGCCGCGGCTATCGGTAACGCGTATGTGCCCGCTGGCCTGGTCGCATGAATTTTGTGTAAAAGGATAGGCTTCGATGCGCCATGTATAGTTGTTTACGGTGATTTGCCTTGTTTGAATGCCACCGCAGGAATCGGTCATGCGGATGGTATAATTGCCCGCTACCAGGTTATTAAATACACCGGTGCTATTGCTGGTACCGATGCCCATGGGAGATGGGGATACGATGCTGTACGTAAATGGTGCCCTGCCAAATTGCTGGCCGGTAACTGTGATGTTGCCATTGTTGCCCATATCACAACTCACATCTGTTTTAATCAGCGAAAACCGCGGGTCCTGGTAAGAGCCAGGGATAACGATATTATCGATGGTGCGTGTGCAATTGCTGATGATATCCTGTACAATGACCGAATAGGTCCCTGCAGATAAACCGGTGATGGAATCGAGTGAGGTGAAATTTGTAGTGACAGGCCCGATGGTTTTGTACTTGTAATTGCCCGATCCGCCGTTAGCCGTGATTTTAATGGAACCGGTGGCCGCGCACCTTGATTCGTAAGGCCTGCAGGAAGCTTGCAGGAGATTGCAATTACTAGTTTGGCTTTTTGCTGCGCTGATGGCTAAAGTAGATGCCATGAGCAATGTTTTCAGGTAGATGTGTTTCATAGGCTTGGGGTTAACCGGGATATGCCCGACAGCAGCATCGTAAAACTACCATAACGGCCGTCAACTGGTTATTCCGGGTGGTTAGCAATGATTCCGCCGGGGCGGTCATTTAGTCTGACAACGATGAAGGATATCGTTTAGTATGTGTGATGAAAGATTTTTTTTAACAATTGCCAAAATCAATGTGGATAAGGGTTTTGGCGATTTTTGTCCTACGTGGTTGTACGATATCCATGCAGCTTAATCATCAAGTGTGTTCACGTTATACTAAGTAGTTTGTCGTCATATTTTATACTACAAGCTGTCGTACAAAATGGATATGTTTTCTCTTTAACATGATTTTAGCAGCCCCGGATTAAATCTTTTTCCATTGGGAGGGTCATATATGCAGAGACCAATTTTATGAACCCAAAAATGTATGTTATGAAAAAGTTTATCCAAACCATCCAGTCGTTTTTCAGTTTAAAAGAAGGTTACGCGGTATTACCCGGTAACATCTGATCATCAACATATTTCCCTGTTGAAAACTGCCTGCGCATTGCAGGCTTTTTTTGTTATTGACATGCTGTGGTTAGTCTATTTTGGCAGGAATCGGCAGTGCCTTACATTTGCAGGAATCAAATATGAATCATATGAAAAAAATCCTGGCAATTGTACTCATTGCTATGTGCAGTTTTCAATCCGTAACCGCGCAACGAACCGGCGAAACATCCATCAGCATTGGCCCTGAATTATTATTCACTTCCGGAAAGTTTGCGGACTTCTGGGGACTAGGCATTGGCGGCTCGGCGCAGGCAGAGCGTTTCTTTAAGGATAATGTCAGTGGACTGGCATATTTTGGGTTCAATACATTTTCCGGAAAGACCGTAAGGGGGATAGTTAATGTAAAATATAAATCCCAGAATATCATCCCCATTCGCCTGGGCGCCCGCTACTATATCGGAGAAGGATTTCACGTAGGCCCCCAGTTAGGTGTTGGTTTTTTGAGTACAGGTGGTTCCAGTGAAACTGCATTTGCTTACTCATTGCAGGCAGGATATAATTTTAATACTAAGAAAGGAAAGTCTGTTGATGCTGCATTTAAGTATGACGGGTATTCCAAATCAGGTGGCGCGTTTTCCGCATTTGGGTTTCGCGTTGCTTACAACCTGTTTACAATCAAATAATTATATCTCAAATAGCATATTCAAAACCAGTTCCCCAGTGGAACTGGTTTTTTTATAATAGCTGTGAAATATGCACAAAGAATTGACTTGATTGCAAATATGAAATATTTAAAATATATTCGTGCAGTTCTGCAACCTATGCTGATGTCTTCTTTCTCACATGATTAAAACCAATATTACACACAATTAGAACAGTGGCCGGGCAATATGGCCACTCCGCATTCGTTTTAACACATTTACATGAAAAAAATTCAACTGCTGATTATTGCAGTGGCATGCAGCCTGTTCAGCCAGGCACAGGTATCCAAAGCCGACCAGCAACTGGCACTCGGACTTATTGAAAAGAATTCTGCAAAAATTGGTCTTTCAGTTACTGATCTGAAAAATGTCGGGATATCATCTACTTATCAAACAGCCGATGGGATCAGGATGGTTTATGCCCAGCAAACCTTTGAGGGCTTACCTCTGCACAACCAAATGTTGGTTTTGGCATTTCGCAACGGGCAACTGCTTTCTTCATCGGGAGTTATCCTGCCCCAGGTAGACCAACGTATTGAAGGATCTGCACGAGAAGCAACAGTCAGCGCATTTGAAGCGGTAAAAACAGCCATACTGGATGTGAAAATACAAATGCCTGCATTGATGCCACCGTTTACGGATGATAAGGGGCGGCAGAATTTTGGCCGGCCAGGAAAGTATTTCACAGACATTACAGCCCATTTGATATGGGTTCCGGTAAATGATAAGCAGGTCAGGCTGGCATGGGAAATTGAACTCGCTCCTGAGCAATCGAGCGACCACTGGATGATCCGTGTTGATGCCAATACCAACCAGGTCATCAATAAAAACAACTACACTGTTTACGAGCATTTTGGCAACCCGCATGGAAGTAATTGCCAGGACGGCCACAAGCATAACGATCACGCACAAACGAAGTTGAATGCAGGGGCAGACCGGCTCGTTCAACCTGAAGGGCCTTTGGCTGTCAACTCGGCTACATATCGTGTCATACCTTATCCCGCCGAAAGCCCTATTCATCCCGGTGGTACGGCAGCATTGGTGACAGATCCCTGGAACCTGGCATCCGGAAATGCTACGTCATTGCAATGGCATTATGATGGATCTGTTTACCACGACAGCACCCGTGGCAATAATGTATGGGCAATTGAAGACAGGGATGCGAGTAATGCCACTTTCGGAAAGGCAGGCCTTTCTACTACAGCCCAACCCAACCTCACTTTGGATTACGCGCCCAATTACAGCCAGGCGCCAACAACAACAACCAACCAGCAATTCGCCATAACCAACCTTTTTTATTGGAATAACCTTGTTCATGATATCGCATATCTCTATGGATTTGATGAACCATCAGGGAATTTTCAGAATAATAACCAGGGCAGGGGTGGTGCAGGAGGTGACTATGTAATTGCCGACGCGCAGGATGCAGCAGGTACCAATAATGCCAATTTTTCCACTCCATCTGATGGTGTCAGGCCAAGGATGCAGATGTTTTTATGGACAGGTGTTACGCCAAATATTGACGGTGATTTAGATAATGGAATTATCGCCCATGAGTATGGGCATGGTATCAGTAACCGTTTAACGGGTGGCCCCAGCAATGTGTCTTGTCTTGGTAATGCAGAACAGGCTGGTGAGGGTTGGAGTGATTATATCGCATTAATGACTACCACCAATTGGGCTACAGCCCAGGTTACTGATGGTTCCATACCACGGGGTATTGGCACGTATGCATTAAACCAACCTACATCAGGCGCAGGTATCCGCCGGTACCGGTATACCACCAATATGAGCATCAATCCATGGACGTATGGCATGATGGCCGGTAGTACCGGAGGCGCTGTGCACACCATTGGTGAAATGTGGTGTACCTTTTTATGGGATATGACATGGGAAATGATAGCGGTTGATGGCATCAACCCTAATTTGTTTAACCCTTCCGCTACAGGGGGTAATTCCGCTGCGTTGAAATTGGTTATGGAAGGGATGCGGTTGCAACCATGTAGTCCGGGTTTCGTGGATTCCCGCAACGCGATTTTAAAAGCGGATTCAATTTTTTATAATGGCAGGTACAAATGCGCGATTTGGAAAGCCTTCTCCCGGAGGGGAATGGGTTTGCTGGCATCTCAGGGTTCATCAAGCAGTTATACCGACCAGGTGGAAAGTTTTGTGAACCCCGGAGCAGTAAGTATTAGTCTTACTCAAAGCGTAACAGCACAACAGGAAGGGTTACAGGTTACATATACAAACCGTGTTTCGGTTGCAGATTGTCAGCCGGTTAATAATTTCCTCCTCACAGATACATTACCCGCTAATGTTACTTATGTAAGCGGTGGTAGTTATAACAGCAGTAACCGTGTGGTGAGTTTCCCAGTGAACCTCGCTGCCGGGCAAACTCAGGATTATTCCTTTACGGTTTCCATAAATCCGGGATCATATTTTGCACCGGATACATTAATCAACGAAAAATTAACCGGACCTGCGGGAGCCATTCCGGCCGGATGGTCTACCAGTTCAACAACGAGCAGTGTATGGACTACCCATAGTACACGTAGTTACAGTGCGCCTAATTCATTCTTTACGCCAAACAGGACTACTACATCCGGACAAACTTTATCAACTACTAATTCCATAGCCATTGGCACTAATGTGCCGGAATTCAGTTTCCGCCATTGGTATAACAGCGAAGCCGGTTGGGACGGAGGTGTTATTGAAGTCAGTACAAATGGTGGTTCAAGCTGGGCCGATTTAGGGAATGCCATTACAGCAAACGGTTATAACGGCAGTTTGGGTACATCCATGAACCCTTTGACCGGAAGGGCGGCATTTACAGGAAACAGCGGCTCTTTTATCCTGACAAAACTGGATTTGGCTGCTTATCAGAATCAAAATATTTTGATCCGTTTCCGATTTGGGTCAGATGAAAGCCTGGCCGTTACCGGTTGGAATATTGATGATATCCTGATGACCCGATTAGCCCAGGTTAAAATCAAATCAAACTTGTTTAATGCCAGCATGATTCTGCAGTCGCAGGTTGATACATTTACGTTGATTTTACCCGGTGCATGCATTGGCGTAACTCCTATTTCAATAAACACGCATCCTGTAGCTGAACAAGTATGTGAAGGTGCATCGGCGGAATTTAGTGTAACCGTAACCGGTACAGATCCCGTTTATCAGTGGCAGGTTAGTGATGATGGTGGAAGCAGTTTTGAAAATATCAATGGGGCAAATGCAAATACATATTCCTTTATTGCTTCGGCAGCACAAAATGGGCTGAGGTACCGTTGTGTCATCAGCAATGAATGTAACCCGGAAGGAGTTATCAGTAATGATGTTTTATTAACTGTCCATACATTACCCCTGGCGCCTTCTCCATCAGGGGGCATTGGTTCCTGCGGCCCAGGTTCGATCATTTTGACGGCCATCCCTGGTTCCAATGAAACCATCGACTGGTACGCAGCCGCTTCAGGCGGTTCAGCCCTGATCAGCGGATCGGCATCATATACTACGCCTGTTTTGACCAACAGCACTACATACTATGCTGAGGCGAGGAACCAAATCACTGGTTGTGTATCGGCATCGCGAACAGCCATTATTGCAACAGTCAATAGTATCCCTGCCGCTCCTGCTGCGCAAGGTGCCAGCCGTTGCGGTGCGGGTTCGGTAAATATCAGCGCGACACCGGGTCCGGGCCAGGTTATTGACTGGTACGTGGTGCCAACCGGTGGCATCAGTGTTGCAAGCGGTAATGTTTATGCTACGGGTACATTAAGTTCGAATACCATTTATTACGCGGCAGCCAGGAATACACAGACCGGTTGTGTGTCTTCTACTCGTACACCCGTTACCGTTACTATATTAGCAGTAACCGGAAGTACTACTCCGGTATCAATTTGTAATTCTGACCTTCCATACAACTGGAATGGACAGCAGTATACGACCGGTGGAACATATACTGTGACATTGACCAATGCTGCAGGTTGTGACTCTATTGCTACTTTGTTATTGGATATCGCTCCGGCCATCCAGTTATTTAACGTAACAGGTGGTGGGTCATATACAACAGGAGGGCAGGGTGTGCCAGTGGGTTTAAGCGGATCGCAGATTGGCATGAGTTACCAGTTATATGTAAACAGCATCAGCACCGGCAGCCCGGTTTCGGGTACCGGTAATGCCATTAGTTTTGGCAACCAAACTGCTGCAGGTGCCTATACGGTAACAGCCAGTTCCGGTATTTGCAGCGCCAATATGTTAAATAGTGTAAACGTAACCGTTACTACGTCTGTTACCCCGGCAGTTTTTGCCGTTACAGGTGGTGGAACCTATTGCCAGGGTGGAAATGGCATTACAGTAGGACTGGCAGGTTCAGAAACCGGAGTGCAGTATCAATTGCGCCGTAGTAATGGCAGCATCAATGTTGGTGCTCCGGTGAATGGTACAGGTACTGCAATCAGCTTTGGCCTGCAGACCAGTTCAGGGGATTATTCGGTACTGGCCACACACATCGGATCGGGTATCAGCCAACCCATGGCCAACTATGTGCTGGTACGTATTGCCCAGCTTCGTAAACCCAATGCACCGGGTGCGGTCACGGGCCCCACAGATGTCTGCAATTTTATGGGAGGCGCCCCTGTACAATACAGGATCAACCAGGTATCCAGCGCTACATCATATTTGTGGACAGCCCCCGCGGGTGCCAGTATCATCGGTTCTAATACTGATACTGTTGTGACCATTTCTTATCCATCTAATTTTGTGTCCGGAACCTTGTCTGTCGTAGCGGTTAATGCCTGTTTCAATAACAGTGTCAGCAACGCGCGAAATGTAACCATCCGCAGGTATGCACCCGGTACGCCAGGGGCAATTACTGCTTCTGTGGCAAACCCCTGCGCAATAATTGGCACAAGCCAAACAGCTATATATACCATCAGGCCGGTTACTTATGCAAGTGCCTATAGCTGGACTTTATCCAGTGGAATTACCCTGGTATCTCAATATGGGGATACAGGAGTCATCGTTCGTTTTGAACCAGGTTTCAGCAGCGGAACCATTAGTGTACGGGCAAGTAACGCGTGCAGCATCAGCAACGCCCGTACCATCAATATCACTGCACAAAAACCCACTACGCCAGTGGCCATTACCGGTCCATCAGCAGTCTGTGAACTGGTTGGACAGCCAACAACAGCAACATACAGTATTTCGCCTGTATCCGGCGCGGGAAGCTATCTCTGGTCGGTTCCGGTAAACGCAAGCATTGTATCCGGACAGGGCAGTACAAGTATATCCGTTAGTTATTTACCTGGATTTAGTTCCGGTTCCGTATCTGTTGTAGCATCAGCACCATGTGGCAACAGTTCCGCTCGATCACTATCGGTATCGGCTACACGCCCAACAACCCCGGTCAGCATCACAGGCCCGACCCAGGTTTGCTCATTTGTAGGCCAGCCAACAACCGCAACTTATAGCATCAACCCGGTAGCAGGTGCAAGTTCTTATTTGTGGACAGTGCCAGCCAATGTGGTCATTGTTTCCGGACAGGGAACAAATACGGTTACATTGTCATATAGCAGTGGGTTCAGGTATGGTAATATCAGCGTGGCATCGGTGGCAAATTGCGGAAGCAGTTCTGCCCGCAGTTTGTCGGTTACAACGTTGGTTACCAAGCCAGGCGCCATCACAGCTTCAGGCCCGGCATGCCCCGGCGCCACTGTTACATTTAGTATTGACCCGGTATCGAACGCGACAACATATTTATGGTACCTTCCATCTAATGCCATATATGTATCCGGGCAGGGAACAACAAGCTACACGGTTACATTTAAGCCTGAATTTACCAGCGGGCAGGTATCTGTAAAATCAAGGAATGAGTGTTCATCCAGTGCTGCCGTGGCTTTGGCCCTGAGCGCAGCGGAATGCACCCCGCCTTCATTCAGCGGACAACCTGGCAAACGTGAATCGGAAGGCTTTGATGTAGTATCGGTATTCCCGAATCCAAGCGCGGGAGTTTTCCAGGCAAAGTTGAAAACCAGGGCACAGTCTGGTATATTGCAATGGCAGATTGTGGATATGTATGGTAAACCCGTATGGCAGAAGAGGGGTATGATCAACCAGGGAGGTTTAACCATTGAGCGGATTGATGCAAGTGCACTGCCTTCAGGTGTTTATGAGTTGAGGTGCCTGGCCGATGCTCAATGGAAGAGTGTGAAACTGGTTATTGCCCGTTAACGCACATCAATTTCAAAGAATGTTTAAAAACCGTCGGTTACCCCGGCGGTTTTTTCATGTATGCGTAACCGTGGGTTTATTTGCCAGGCCTTTACCGGAAAAAAGAAAAGCCATCGCTATGATGGCTTTCTGTATGTTTCAGAGGATATATGTCTTTTAACCGCGGAACCCTTATCCAAAAATGCCCCCTTTCTTCAGTGAACGTGTGCCCTGGCCAATCAGGAAGCCATTCTGGTAGATTTGGATTTTATATTCACCTTGCTGGAATTTTGAAGGTTCAAATGAAAAACCTACGTTTTTGGTTTTTGAAGTTTCCAGTTCAACAGGAACTTTTGCGGTATACGTCTTAGTCCCTTCTTCACGCGTGTTGAACGTGCCGTTTTCTGATTGTGCTTTTACCGGCTGGCCATCAGGCCCGATGACCAATACATACAGTTCAGTCGTGCCTGGTTGAATGATGCGGTTGTTCACATCAAAGCTGACTTTCATCTTATCAACCTTACGGGCATTGGAAGACTGGATTTCCTTACCACTCTTTTTTACATTCAATGGTGTGATATTGATATTGGACGCGTGAAGGGTAGAAGCCACATCAACTTTTTTCTCCAGTTGCTGGTTTGCATCTTTGGTGGAAGCCAGTTCCTGGTTGATGCGGCCGTTTTCGTTGATCAGGTTTTGCTTTTCTTCAGCCAGTAGCTGGTTATCTTTTGTCAGGCGGGCAATCTCTTCTTCCATTCCTGTGATCTTACTGTTTAAAGATGCGATCAGTTTTTTGGCTTTGGACAATTCAGCGGCGGTCGCGTCTTTCTTATTCAGGATGGTACGGATTTCCTTTTTTGCTTTTGCAATTTCACTGTTCTTGTCTTTTAATTCCGTCTGCAAATTGCTGGTAATGGTTTCCATAGAATCGAGCCGTGCCAGTGATGCATCGAAACTGGATTGTAATTCGCTTTTTTCTGTACTGATTGCGCTCAGTTGTTCCTGTTGCTGGGAAATGGTGCCATCGGTTTGGTTTTTCTGGTATACCAAATAGCCGCCAACGGCAACCAGTGCCACCGATAAACCGGCAATGATGGCGTTTTTATAATTCTTTTTGGCTACAGTTATTTCCGGGGTGGAGACCGGCATATTTGATGTGTTGCTCATCGTATTTTAATTTAATTGATGAAGAAATTTTTGTTCCTGTACAGTTGTAACACCCCAATTTCCAAAACCGTGCCATTTTTGGGTTGAAGGGCCATACCAAGGGCAGATGTATGGAAATTGATTTTTGTAAAGCCTTGCCTGGTAAGGGTTTGGCGGATTTGTTAAAATATCGGCCTGTTTTATTAACATGTCTGAATAATGAGGTGGATTGTATTGATTCGATACCAATCACCCGGATTTTTAACGTAAATCGCTATGTTAATTTGGTGAAAATAACAGCCTGGTTGCTTGTAAAACTGATTTTATTGGCTTATCTTTAAAGGAGTAAGTGCAGTACAATGCTGTCTCTGAATTCCTTCCCTATATCCTCTGAACTGAGCCTTATGCTATCTCTGTCACTTTTTGCGGCGTAGCATTCCCTTTAATCCTTTACATCCGGCGTTTCGGCTTCCATGCAGGCAAATCATTGTCTTGGGCCGTCGTCATTTGTGTCACAGGTTAAACAAATGGGTTATGCAATACATTTATCAGGCTTATTCAAAACAGGTAAACGGTACAGAAACATTTTTTGTAAAAAGGTTTCTCCACTTCCCGAATTTGGCACATGTACCTGATGTGCAGGATGGTTTTGGCATGCATACGGACTTTATAAAGGCCTGTAAGTTGGCTGGAATTTCTGATCCTGATATCATTAACCAGATCCTTGACGGTATGCGGGAGCCTGCGCAACCTGCCAAGGTTATCAATATTGTACAATTACCCCAGGAGGAAGTCCGTTCAAATGTGGGATAATCGATTTCTTATTTATACATGCATGTACCAGCCGGCTTCTGCCGGCTTTTTTTATTGTAAAGCTTGCTGCATCTGCGGGGATAATAGTTCTGCCCATTTTCTATACTCCTTCCCGGAGGGATGCAGGCTGTCGGGGCATAACAGCGTTTTATCCGTTGCCGCCAGTCTTGTGGATGGGGTAATGTCGGTATAACTTACATTATTATCAATGGTCACCGAGCGGTTGATCAAATTGAATAAGTCGAGTTCCCTGCGGATGCGGGCCGTATCAAAGCCACGCGCGAAAGGGGTAACGCTGTAATCGGGTATCGATAACACAAAAACCCGTTGCCGTTGGTTGCCGGCCAGGCTGATGGCTGTATTCAGGAGACGCGTAAACCGTTCGCGATACCCAAATGTATCGTGGATCTGATACTGGTCATTCACCCCAATTAGCAGCGTAACGATGCTGTATGGGGCCTGTTGTTGCGGTTGCTGTGTATTGATGGCATTTTCCAGGGAAAGGGTTGTCCACCCGGTGGTTGCGATATACTTTAACTGGCTGAAAAAAATACCATTGTTCCTTAGTATTTGAATGGTTTGAGCCGGAAACCGGTCTGTTTCAGGAACACCTTGTCCTATCGTATATGAATCTCCCAGTGCCAGGAATGTTTTTGTACCCGGGGGCAATGGGGTATTATTGCCGGAGCCTGTGTCGTTTTGCGCCGGTATTGTTTGGATATCATCTGAACGGCGGCATTGCCAGAACAGGGGCAGTAATGCGATCAGAAGAATAAAAGTCCAGGCTTGTTTCATGAAATGGCTGATTCAATAGTAAAATTAACAATCCTGTACACATAATGTTGGGAGAACCTGATGACAATCAGTATGAAAACTGAGCCAGCCCATAAGCCTGTAGCCTTGCCTTGCGTAGCTTCAGGGCAAAATAACAGATATGCAGGGCCAAATGCCTGTTCAGGATGGTATATCAACCCGATTTCAACAATTGCAAAAACGGTTTGCCGGGCATTACCAGGAGATTTTTTATAATGACCTGGCGGAGAAGACCGTAGTGATAGTGCCCAGCCTGACATTGGACCGAAAAATGCTTGAGTCGGTCACCGGACATATGCATTACGAAGAGCGGCTGCTCTGCCTGCTGATGTTATTGCGTATGCCCAGGACAACCGTGATTTATGTCAGCAGCCAGCCTATCGATGCAAGCATTATTGATTATTACCTGCATTTATTACCCGGTATCACAGGTTACCATGCCCGTCAGCGCCTTCACCTTTTTAGCTGTTATGATGGTTCATCAGCTTCACTTACTCAAAAAATTTTAGACAGGCCCCGCCTGGTAAACAGGATCCGTGCGCTAATTGTAAAACCGGAACTGGCGCATATGGTTTGTTTTAATGTTACGGAACTGGAAGCAAAATTATCCGGGCAGCTTGATATCCCTGTGTATGGTTGTGATCCGGCATTATCGTACCTGGGCAGTAAGTCTGGGTCAAGGGACATTTTCAGGCAACTCAATGTGCCGATGCCTGAAGGTTTTGAAAACCTGGAAGATGAAGAAGGGATTGTACAGGCATTGGTTCGGTTGAAACAACAAAACCCGTTACTGAAAAAGGCTGTGGTTAAAATAAATGAAGGTTTTTCGGGCGACGGCAATGCCATTTTTCATTACAATGGATTGGATGCCGGAAGCCTTAACCTGCAGGAGGAGATAAGGGAGCGCTTACCCGACCGGTTGTCGATAGTGGCTAACGGTATGGGATACACGAATTATATGAACGGGTTTAAAAAACTTGGCGGGATTGTGGAAGAATTTATGGAAGGGGCGATGAAGCAATCGCCATCCGTGCAATGCCGGATCAATCCGCTTGGTGTTTGCGATATCATTTCCACGCATGACCAGGTGCTGGGTGGTGAGAGCGGACAGGTTTTCCTGGGGGCGACATTTCCTGCAAGGAAAGCATACAGCAGGGAACTGGCCATACCCGCCATGTCTATAGCCGGAGCCATGCAACAACTTGGTGTCCTGGGCCGATTCGGTATTGATTTTTTATCAGTTTATCGAAATGGGGCATGGTTTCACTATGCCATCGAAATAAACCTACGGAAGGGTGGTACTACCCATCCTTTCCTGATGTTGCAGTTTCTCACCAACGGGGAATATGATATGCAATCTGGTGAATACAGGATGCCCAACGGGCAAAGCAGGTATTATTTCGCTTCGGATAATGTGGAGGATGCGCGTTATAAGGGACTGACCCCGCATGACCTGATCGACATCGCCATGTGCCATAAATTATTGTACGATGGGGCGAAACAATGTGGTGTGATGTTTCACATGATCGGGGCTTTGTCGGAATTTGGCAAATTGGGTATGGTTTGCATTGGTGGTTCGCATGAAGAAGCCCGTGCCTATTTTGAAAAAACAATTAATGTATTAAACCAGGTTTGTACTGATTGCCCAGGTTCGTAAGGATAAGCCTTTTTATCCGGTATTATTCAAGTGTGCTGGCGTTGAATGTATCGCCTTGTTTGATGTCACCGGTCAGGAACCCTTTTTTAAACCAAAACATGCGTTGGGCGGAAGTTCCATGGGTAAAGGTTTCAGGTACCGAATATCCCTGCGCTTCTTTTTGCAGCCTGTCGTCACCGATAGCATTTGCGGCCCTCAACGCTTCATCAATATCATCGGCTTCAATGATACTCCTGCCATCGGCTGTGGTGATTTGTTGCGCATGGTGTGCCCAAACGCCAGCGTAAAAATCGGCCTGCAATTCAAGGCGGACGGAATATTGGTTGTATTCTTCCTGGCTAACCCTGCCCCGCATACGCTGAACCTTTTCAGAAGTGCCCATGAGGTTTTGGATATGATGCCCCACTTCATGTGCCACCACATAGGCCATGGCAAAATCGCCCGGAGCGCGGAACCTGGTCTGCAACTCCTGGTAAAAGGATAAGTCGATGTATAATTTATTATCTGCAGGGCAATAAAAGGGGCCTGAAGAAGAACTGGCCCTGCCGCAGGCCGATTCTACAGCATCCCGGAACAGCACCAGCACAGGGGCTTGGTATTGTGCACCCGAGCGTGCAAAGAGTTTAGTCCAAACTTCTTCCGTATCGGCCAAAACCACTTTCACAAATGAAGCACGGGCATTGTCTTCGGCTTCTTCTTCCGGGCTCAAGGTTGAACCTGCGGAGGGCGTTGTTTGCTGCAGGTCGGGCATCTGCAAGTTGCTGGTATCCCCGTTATTCATGAATAACTGCAATACCAGAATGATGACACCAAGTATGCCGCCACCCATGGCTACCTGGCCACCGGTAGACATACCTCGCCTGTCTTCTACGTTTTCACTTTCCCGACGTCCTTGCCAACGCATAATCAGATGGTTTAATGATGTACGATAATATTAAATAAAATTACGGTTTTTGCATCATAGAGCGCATCCTGTTATTTTTTGCAATATCCCGAAATGAACTATTTTGCCGCTTTATCGTTTCGGATTACCAAATACTCATTTTGTCTTGGCCCCAAATAACGGGATCTTGCAGGATGTAAAATAAAATACTAATGATAGACGCTATAGTCCCCTTAATATCATTGATCGCGCTGGAAGTTATCTTGGGCATCGATAACATCATTTTCATTTCCATTTTAGCCGATAAGTTGCCGGAGAAGCAACGAAACAAGCTGAGGTACTGGGGTATTGGCCTGGCCATGATACTCAGGCTGGTTTTGCTGGCATTTATTTCATGGATTTTGAAACTGGACAAGACTTTGTTTACGTTGTTTGATATTGAATTCTCCGGCAAGGGGCTGATCTTATTGATAGGCGGGTTGTTCCTGATTTATAAAAGTACCCGCGAGATATACCACAAAACAGAGGTTGCGGCACAGGAGGGTCCGCATGTACCTGCCCAAAGCAGTTTTTCCAGGATGTTATCCGAGGTTATCCTGCTTGACCTTGTTTTCTCGATCGATTCGATCATTACCGCGGTGGGCATGGTTAAGGAACTTTGGGTGATGTATACGGCGGTTATTGTAACAGTTGTGATTATGTTGTTCGCATCCGGGCCGATCAGCAGTTTTATCCGTAAGCACCCTTCATTTAAGATACTCGCTTTATGTTTCCTGATGATGATTGGCGTTTCGCTGATTGCGGAAGGTTTGCATTTCGCGATCCCTAAGGGGTATATTTATTTCTCGATGGCATTCGCATTTTTAGTCGATATCATCCAAATGAAAACCGTCAAGCAGCCCAAGACGGTATGATAAAGCTGTATCCCAGTAATGAACATACACGAAAAAGCCACGCAATTGCGTGGCTTTTGTGACCTCGTCAGGATTCAAACCTGAAACCTTTTGATCCGTAGTCAAATGCTCTATTCAGTTGAGCTACGAGGCCGATTTCCCGTTTGGGGATGCAAAAATAGGTCTTTTTCTGATTTTCACCAAACTACAATCCCCATAAAAAACTATTGTGGATGAAGTCGACCACTTTTTCCTGGCTTTTGGTTTCCTCAAAAACCTTCAATTGCCTGTCGGCGCCGGTGCCATGATCCAGTATTTTGTGGATATGCCCGATGGCATGGCGGCTTCCGAGGTGAGGGACTACATCATCAACAAAATCAAGCAATTCATAAAGCAGGATGCGCGTATTGACTTCGGTTTCCTTGCCAAAATCAATCATGCTGCCATCAATTCCGTAGCGGCTGGCCCTCCATTTGTTTTCATTCAGCAGGGCGCGGCTGTACATCATGAAATTGAGGTTCTGGCTTTTCAGTTTGTACAATTTCGCGCAAATAGCCTGGAACAGGGCCGCGATGGCAATGGTTTCCTGTACGGTCATGGGGATATCGCAAATCCTGAACTCCACGGTATTGAAGAACGGGTGTACGCGAAGGTCCCACCAGATCTTTTTCGCGTTATCGATACAATTTGTCTTGATCAGGAGCTTCACATAATTATCGTACGCCTCAATGCTTTCAAAAAAGTCGGGTATGCCGGTACGCGGGAATTTATCGAATACCTTCGTACGGAACGATTTGTACCCTGTCATACGGCCTTCCCAGAATGGGCTGTTGGTGCTCAGGGCGTACACATGCGGTAAAAAATAGCGGGCGCTATTGGCGATATGGATGGCCATTTCGCGGGATTCCATGCCCACATGCACATGCAGGCCAAAAATCAGGTTGCTGCGGGCTGCTTCCTGCAATTCGTTGACGATTTCGTTATAGCGGACATGCTCCGTAATGAGCTGGCTCTCCCAATGGCTGAAAGGGTGTGTACCGGAAGCTCCAACCCATAGGCCCAACTCGTCAGCAATGCCGCTAATGGTTTTGCGCAAGGTAGCCACGTCCATGAAAGCTTCATCCACATCGTTGCATATATCCGTGCCCACTTCCACAACGGCTTGGTGCATTTCAGCTTTTACCTTGTCTTTAATCACTTTCTGCCCTTCATGTACAATTTTTTGTTCATGACTTTTTAACTCCCGGGTTTTGGGGTCAATCACCATGTATTCCTCTTCAACACCAATGGTAAAATGTTTATACGATAAGGCCATGTATCCCTTTAGTTTTAGGTTTAATAGAGTTTTTGTTTCGCGGAACTGCGTTTGATGTATTCGCCCCAGGTGAGGTTATCGGCACCGTCTTTGTGCGACAGCGCTTTTTCTATAGCGAATGTGGCGGCTGTTTCAACCACCCAATCGAAATTTTCTTTCCCTACACTGTTGATGTCGGCATCCGGTGCGGGGTTGCAAAAATCGATCGCGTAAGGCACGCCGTTACGTACAGCGAGTTCCACGGTATTGAAATCATAACCAAGGTACCTGCAAATCCTCAATACAATGTCTTCCATTTGTTTATAGCGTTCCGCGCTTGGGCTGAAATCGGCTACATACCTCAGGTGGTGCGGGTTGCGGGGTTCGTATGGCATGATGCGCACATATTTGCCGCCAATGCAATAACAACGATAATATTCTTCGAATTTGATTTCTTCCTGGAGCATCATCACCAATTGCTCGGTTTCAGCATGTTTTTCAAAGAATTCATCCATGCTGTTTAACTGGTAAACACTCTTCCAGCCACCGCCGGCAAAAGGTTTCATGTAGGCAGGGAAACCAATGTATTTGAAGATGCCGTCCCAATCAAGCGGGTAAGCCAGGTTGCTGAATGATTCCGCGCTGGTGTCAGGCGGTAATTCGCGTGAAGGCAGGATGACCGTTTTGGGGACCGGCACATCAATTTTTGTGGCCAGGCAATTGTTAAAGAATTTTTCATCGGCACTCCACCAAAATGGGTTATTGATTACGGCTGTTCCGCAAAGCGCCGCGTTTTTCAGGTAAGCCCTGTAAAATGGTACATCCTGTGAAATACGGTCAATGATGACCGCGTATTCTGTTGGTTCACCTTGCATAACCTTATCAATCCTAACAGGCTCGGCATAAACGCCATCAACTTTTTTACTGTTAACCCTTTCAACAAAAGCCTCGGGGAAACTTCTTTCTTTACCATGCAAAACGCCAATTTTTTTCATATATCAATTTTTTGATGAGGTGAACTGGTTTCTTCAAATATATTTTCAACAGATCAATAAAACAAATTATGTTTTGCGTCCTATAAAACCTGCTTTTTGTACATTTGACCTTTATGTCGGAGAAGAATTTGAGCGCCGTGAGGGTGGAACACCTGACCCTGGAATCCCGGCACCTGAAACGAACGGTAAAGTTGGATTGCTACCTGCCGGCGGAACAGACAGACCTTTCGGATTTACACCTGCTCCTTGTCAATGACGGCCAGGACCTGGTAACCATGCGCTTTGAACAAATCCTGGATGATTTGTACAGTAACAAACACATGCAGCCCATTTTTTGTGTAGGTATCCATTGCTCATCCGACCGTAAGAATGAATATGGTACAGCCCGGTACCTCGATTATAAAGGCCGGGGTGCAAAGGCCGGCTGGTACACACGTTTTATCCTGGAGGAACTGCTCCCATTTATACGTCATCATTTTAAAGTACGGTCATTCATCCACAAATCATTCGCGGGTTTTTCACTTGGCGCATTAAGCGCCCTGGATATTGTCTGGAACCATCCACAGGAATTTTATTCCGCTGCTGTATTCAGCGGTTCACTGTGGTGGAGGGATAAGGACCAGGAAGACGAGGATTTTGATGAAGACTTGCACAGGATCATGCACCGGCAGGTGAAGGATGGCGGCTATTACCCATGGTTGAAATTTTTCTTCCAGGTGGGCACCCTTGATGAAACCAATGACCGGAATAATAACGGTATTATAGATGCCATTGACGACACGCTTGCGCTGATCAGGGAGTTATCTGCCAAAGGGTATGATACTGATCTTGATATCCGGTATATAGAACTGACCGACGGTCGCCATGATGTTCCAACCTGGGCCAGGGCGTTCCCATCTTACCTTCAGTGGGTTTGGGGGACTGATGATGCCAATGAACCAAAGTAGAATTAGCTTAATTGAAATGAATAAAAAAAATCCTCCGGTTCAGGAGGATTTTTTTTATTTCGGGTATGCGTTATTGTTAGAAGCTGTAGCGGATGGTCATTTGACCGTTCCAGCGGCTGGCCGGATCACTGAGCACACCTACACGGTTATTGGCTGGCTGATTAAACCTGTAACGCGGGGTTGTTCCTGTGAAGCCTTCAAACGACAGAACCTGGGCCTGGTCGAAGTTAAAGAAGTACTGGCGACCTGCATTCTTGTCGATGAAATTGGTGAAGTTGAACATGTCGAGCCTTACGGACATGGCGTGGCGGACCTTGCCGACTTTTACAGAGAATTCCTGCGTCACACTCACGTCAACGATATGCGTGAATGGAGCACGGGCGCCATTGCGTTCTGCGAACTGGCCGCGGCGTTTGCGGAGGTATTTATCGCTGTTGATGAAGGTTTCGAACTGGTCTTTCTGCAAAGCGATGTCAGCGGCAATGGCTTGAGCCGAGGCACCTGATGGGAGCCTGCTCGTAAAGGTCATTTGATCCATTTCAGCCCTGCTTGCCGGAACATACATCAGGTCGTTGAAAGTAACGCCATCGCCAATCATCGACAGGTTGCTCATGGTATAACTGTAACGGTTGCCCGATTGTCCGGTGTATGTAAAGGCAATGGTAGTAGCTGCATGGTCGTTGGCATAGCTGAAGCGTTTAGATGCCAGCGCGAAAACCCTGTGTCCCAGGTCGAAATCAGAATTAGCCAGGGGCAGGTAATTGCGGCTGCTCACAGCTTCCATGTTTTGCCAGTTGGATGTGTTGATAGAGCTGGTTCCTTCGTTGCGCACCTGTGAAGCGCCGTAGGTATAGGCTGCATTAAAGTTGAACCCGTTTTTGGTTTGCTTGTCAATAGTGAACGTAGCGTTATATGCAAATCCTTTTTGTCCGGTAGTATTACGTACCAGGATGATATTGCTGTAAGGGTTACGAATGGCAGGTGAACCAGACCAGGGGCGGTACACCAACCTGTTGGGGTTGCCAGTTGTAGAATACACCAGTCGGCTGCCCGGGCCTGATGTTTGAATGGTTGGTGGCGCGAAGTTTACATTCACCCAATCCACTTCATATACATTTTTGGTGTACATCAGGTCGAAACCAAGTGTCCAGCCATTTTTCAGCCTTTTTTCACCACCTATTGATGCTTTGATTACGGCAGGCAGGCGGAAGTCTGCACTAAAGATATTCAGGTCGCCCTGGGGTGTCAGCAGGTTGCTGGATAAACCAAAATCAGATTGTGTGTATTGGTTGTTGACATCGCTGCGGAAGCCAACAGCCTGGCCGGCAATTTGTAAACCAAACTCACGGCCGGCAGCAGTGCGTTGTCCGTTGGTCAAAGCTGTATCCACAGCGCCAATGGTTACCCCTGTATTTTGGTAAGCGCCACCGGGCCATACAAATGGGGTACGTCCGCCAAATACACCGATACCACCACGAATGATGACACCTTCTTCATCCAGGTTATACCTGAAACCAAGGCGGGGGGATACCTGCCATTTTGAAGCGAAAGATTGTCCGGAGAATGCGCCTTCGAGGTTATAGAAATTAGCGATAACCGGACGGGCAGAATCGTTGAAGAATTTATCTTCAGGCACCGGCGTAGTGAATTTGGTGCGATCGGCCCTTACACCCAATGTCAGGGTTAATTTATCGTTGATCCTGATATCGTCATTGAGGAAGAAACCAATGCGGTATGATTTGAAATTAGCCGCAGAGTTAACATTGGCATCACCGCCTTTGTTGCCGTCATCTACAAGTGAATAACCCCTGCGGTACCTAACCGGTCCACGGTCTTCCATAAATGCCTGCAATGGGTTGATGGCATTGGCGCCTGTTCCCAATGTATTGTAAATGTATAAACCGTAATTACGGTTCATGAACAGGTTATACGATTTGTTGATATCGATATCAGCTCCAATAGTGAAGGAGTGCTTACCTACATAGTATTTGAAGGCATCATAGAAATTGATGATGCGTTGCTTGAGCAGGTTGGCACTGGATGCTACTTCAGATCCGATATTGATATTCGGGCCATTATCCCAACCCAGGATCTGGATGGCCGGGAAGTCTTGGCCTACCGGGGCCCTGTCGTCCACCACATCTGTAAATGATACCCTGAATTTATTGTTCATCTTGTTGTTGAATTTGGTATTCAACTCAGCATTGCCAGAGTGGGTTGTTGTTGGGAAGAATTCTGCGCTGGACAGGAAGTTGATATTACTGGCGCTGTTAGTGGCACCTGTATATGCACTCCGCGAAGGGTTTGTCCTTTCAGCCTTATTATACCTGTAACTAAGGGTCAATTTGTTTTTACTGTTCAGGTTCACATCAAAACGGGTGTTGATGTTGATCCTTTCCACTTCGTCCGGGTTATTCCTCCAATCTCCCGGATCATAATTATACCTGGTTTTCAGGTGGTCGATCAATTTAGCCAGGGTATCTTCCACATTGAAATTTGAGCTACCGCTCTGTGTGTATGGCTGTGGCCTTTTATCTTTTTGCATTTCAGCATTTACAAAAAAGAAGGCTTTGTTTTTGATGATTGGACCGCCGAGCGTGAAGCCATAAGTTTGGTTTTTGAAATCACTCAGTTTCCTGCGCAGGCTGTCTGCTACACCGGGTGTTTTGCCCGCGAAGTTTTGGTCGCGATACACAAAGTATGCTGAACCATGAAAATCGTTGGTACCGCTTTTGGTCACCGCGTTGATGGCACCACCGGTGAAGTTACCGAGGGCGGCATCGTATGGCGATAATTGCACTACAATCTGGTCAATCGCATCAATACTGATGGGCGGAGTACCGGAGCGGCCACCGTTTGTTCCCTGGTCGCTCAATCCGAATACATCATTATTTACTGCGCCGTCAATCAGGAATCCGTTGAAACGGTTGTTTTGTCCACCCAAAGAAATACCACCTGTGGCAGTAAGTTTTGCCTGGGGGGTAAACCTGAAGAAATCATTCAGGTTCCGGCCAACGGTCGGCAAAAGCGCCAGTTTGTCGCGCCCGATATTGGTTTCCAAACCTGTTTTAGCGGATGTAGTCCTGCGGGCGGTTACTACTACATTCGACATCTCACCTGTTTTATCAGACAGGATAAAGCTGAATGTCTGTGTTTCACCCAAAGTCAGGAAAAGGTTGGTTTTACTGTCTGTTTCAAAACCCACGAACGTAGCCTCAATTTTGTACGGGCCACCGGCATTCATGTTATTGATATCAAACCTGCCACCGGCCCGGGCGGTTGCCGTGTACACGGTACCTGTTGGGAGGTGAGTAGCCGTGATGGTGGCACCGGCCAATGGGTTCCCGGAAGCGTTTTTCACTAAACCGGAAATACTACTGGTGGTGATCTGCGCATCCATCAGGAATGGCAGGGTCAGAAATGCCAGAATAAACGGTAAAATTTTGCTGAATTTCATGTGTGTGAGGATTTTCAAGGCAAAGAAAAAGAATAATTGATGAATATATGTTAACAGTTATTAACAAATTGACAGGCAACAAAAATATCATATTCGCTGCCCGCCAAGCAGTTGCGAGATCCGAAAAGAACCCCGCATGACTCAACCAGACAGCTTAAAGCTTGTTACCTTTGCAGCTAAATACGATCTATGTTAGACAGCATTGAGTCCGCTCTGGAAGACATTAAAAACGGCAAACTCCTGATTGTGGTTGACGATGAAGACAGAGAAAATGAAGGGGATTTTGTGGTTGCGGCCCGTCATGTTACCCCCGAAGTCATTAATTTCATGAGTACACATGGGCGGGGACTGATTTGCGCAGCCCTTCCTGAAGAACGCTGCGAAGAACTGGATCTCCAGCCCATGGTGGCTTCCAATACCTCCCTGCACGAAACGGCATTCACCGTGAGCATCGACCTGTTGGGGCATGGTTGTACCACCGGCATTTCCGCCCATGACCGGGCAAAAACCATACAGGCCCTCATCAATCCCGAATCAACCCCCGAAGATTTTGGCAGGCCCGGGCATATTTTCCCCCTCCGCGCCAAAAGGGGCGGTGTGCTCCGCAGGGCTGGCCATACGGAAGCTACGGTGGATTTGGCTAAGCTGGCCGGACTCGAACCTGCAGGGGCGCTGGTGGAAATTATGAATGAGGATGGCAGCATGGCCAGGTTGCCTGAGTTGCAGCAAATCGCTCAGAAATTTGGGCTTAAAATCATTTCCATCAAAGACCTGATTGCATACCGCCTGCGCACAGAAACCCTGATCCGCGAGGAAGTGAGGGTGGAGATGCCTACCAAATATGGCATGTTTGAACTCATCGCGTTTACGCAACTGAACACCGGCGAGAACCACCTGGCGCTGAAAAAAGGAAACTGGAAACCCGACGAGCCTGTGCTGGTAAGGGTGCACAGCAGTTGCATGACCGGGGATATCCTGGGGTCATTGCGCTGCGATTGTGGCGAGCAGTTACACCATTCATTAAGGATGATTGATGAAGCGGGGCAGGGGCTTTTACTCTATATGAACCAGGAAGGGCGGGGCATTGGACTTTTAAATAAACTTAAGGCTTACCAATTGCAGGAGCAAGGGCTTGATACCGTTGAAGCCAACCTGAAACTGGGTTTTGGCATGGATGAAAGGGATTATGGCGTGGGTGCGCAGATATTGAGGCAGCTGGGCATTACCAAAATGAAGCTCATGACCAATAACCCGCGCAAACGGGCGGGAATCCTGGGGTATGGTTTGGAAGTGACCGAAACGGTGCCGATCGAAATGAAGCCCAACAGGCATAATGAAAAATACCTGTTTACCAAGCGCGATAAATTAGGACATGAAATATTGAATGGCCTTCAGCCTTAAATTTAATTCCTGATATATTCGATGACCAGTTTGCGGATATCTGATGCTACCTCAGATGATGCGGGTCCGTCATAAACTTTTACAATATCCGGATGCCCCGGTTTCAGGAATTCCAGCCTGGCTTCGCCTCCTGTCAACAAAAAATCTGTCAAAGCTACCCTGTACATGTTTTCCGGTTGTACAGGCTTTTCGTTTAATTCCCACTGGGACTGTTTTTCATTCCATTGCAGGGATTCGTTTACGTGCAAATAACCGCCGGTTCCGATGTTGGCTTTCCCATTTTCGAGTATGCGTAACAGTAGGGAGCCTTTTATGTCAATTTCCCTGATACCTCCGCCGAAGGGGAGTGCCCTTACGAGGTCATATTGTGTTAATGGCATTTGCAGTACATCATCAACCCTTACTGATCCCCCGTTTAATAGTACGATGTCTGCTTTGGGTGCAGCCGCATGCATGGCAGCCACAATGAGTTTGGTGAGGTTAGTAGGCTGAGACCTGACATAGGTTTCCCTCCCCTCCAGCGGTTCACCGCTTGCGATTAAAACATCTTTTGCCTGGAAACCCATGGAGGACAGGCTTTCATCTGAAATCCTGACCCAATGATCCACTACTTGTTGTGTCAGGCTATCTGGAGTTATTTTTTCGTCTATGGGTTCCAGTGAGGATTTTACCCTGACTTTTTTCCGGCGGGTGTTTATGGTCAATCCCGTGATGTAAGCAGACCTCGCATTAGCTAAGGCTTTACTGATGGGAATGCCATTCACAACTGTGAAACGCTGGTCATGTTCATGTCCGCCAATAATCGCTGCCAGGCCCGGAAGGCTTTCGGCCAGCCTGATATCATCTTCAATAAACTGGTGTGTCAGCGCCACGACGGCATCCACGGAATCGCGGATGCGCGCGTATAATTCAGCCGCTTTGCCGAGCGGGTCGGTATAACCTACATAAGTTGCTTTATTAAATGGAAGTACAATCCCGATAAAACCAATTTTTGCTTCGGTACCATCCGCATCACGGAAACGCCTGATCTGATATTCGGGCAGTGGCTGCGACATCTTTCCGGAGGTTTTCACGAATGGGGTTAACGCGTTTGATTTTTTGTGGTAGGCATTTGATGATATCCAATCGAAAGTAGATTCGTTTATGCGTTCCTGTAACTCTTGTTCACGGATGTCGAATTCATGGTTCCCAAAAATGGCAATATCGAAACCGGCGGCATTCATGGCAGCAACCATTTGCTTTCCGCGGATGGCTTTGCCCTCGTGCTTAAGGCTGTTGTACACGGAAGGGCTCAGGAAATCCCCGGCCATAATCAACAAGGTATTTGGATTGGCGGAAACATATTTTTTCCGGATTGAAGCCACCCTGGCCAGGCCACCTTCGCGTCCCTGGTTTACGGGTGCTATTTCATACACATCATTTACCTGAACCAGGTTGATTTGGATGAGGCCATCATCCTTTTGCCCGATTTTTTGCGTGCTTTTGCATGAAGGCATCAGCCAGGCGGCAAAGGCAAGAAATATTATGGAAAGAAAATGTTTACGCATGCCACAAAGGTACATTGCATCAGCTTATCGCTGGTTAAACAGATGTATTGAAATCAGCCACGGGGTTGCAGGCTGTCGGCGGGAATAACGATGGGAAGGCCATCCTGCCTGGATTGCCGGTTTCGTTTCCTGGCGCTTCGGAAGATGTCGGATAATTTATCAATGTCTTTACGATAGGATAACTGCAAGCCCGACCGGTTGAGTTGATTCAGGGTGAAATCGATGCTGGTCCGGTTAAAACCCACAACCCTGAAAGTGCCGTCTTTGGTCAGCAGGTATTCGAGGGAAATATCCGGCGTTACCAGGCTGCGGCGCGACAATTGCTGCGCGAGGTTGGGGTTGTTGTAATCGAGGTTGCCGCCAACCAGTAATACCAGTCGTTTATCAAGGAAAAACTTCAGGCCAGCCCGCACATAAGCCTGCAACTGGTTGGCATTTTGCTGCAGGTTTAGGGTAGGGTTGATATCAATATATGTTGACAATACCCCTTTCGTGGCCCGTTCCAGTTCACGGTTGAATAAATTGGTCAGCCAGCCGCTGATGATGCCGCCGATGGTATTCGTAGCAAAAGAAAATGTATTTCCGCCGGATAAAAAGTTTTGTTCCCCAAACAGGAATGAGTTGAACAGCAGGAGGCTCGCGACCTGTTTATTCAATTCATTTTTATCGTTCCTGAATTCAGCCAGCCTTTTTACGACAATATCGTTCCTGTTGGCATCGCTGTTTTCGGGAAGTTTGAACTCGAAATCAATTTCAGGTTTTTTCAGGCTGCCGGTCAGGTGGGATATGATTTTTACATCTTCCTTTTGCCTGAACCCGCCCGTAGGGCTTAACCCGCTGATATCAACCCTTTCCGCGGTATAATCGGCATACAGGTCCAGGATGGCCTCATAGGGGTCGCCGTTGAATGTAATGGAGCCGCTGTTCAGCGAGAATTGTTTTTTCAGGAAGGTTTGAAAATTGAATGTGTATTCCCCTTTTTTCAATTCGAAATTGCCCCTGATGCTTAAAGGTTCGGAAGTGCCTACCCGGATATTGATCTGGCCTTCGCCTTGCCCTTTAATGATGTCGCCGGTGGCTTCATCAAGGATCAGGTCAACTTTGCAGGCAGGCGTTGCCGTTAGTGCCAGGTTGACGAGGATATTTGTATTTTCTTTTGAGGAGAGGTTGTCGCCCATTAGCGTACCAAACTGAACGAAATCAATATAATCAACCGTGTTGCTTTCTTTTTCTGAACCGGTGGGCAGGTAGATATGGCTGCTGTCAACAAAACTGGGCCTTCCGCTGATATTCATTACCATATTGGTCAGCGGGCCATTGATGCTCATGTTGGCATTGCCGATGATATTTCCGTAGAACTGGTTGTTGTGGATTTTTTTGGTGTTTAGCAACAACAGTTTGCCCGTTTCGAGTTTGATGTTGTCGAACGACATGTCATCAAAGAATTTGTGGTGAATCTTACCCGTCAGGGTCGCGGTATTTTTTAATGTGTCCCTTAGCCTCATTTTACCGAAATCAATTACATTCTTCTCAAATTTCAATACCTCATTGCTCAGCAGGTAACGGCATTGGGTATACGCAACCAGGAGGGACGCTTCACGGATTTTAGCGATACCGGTAAGGTAAGTTTGATTATTCTCCGTTGACAGTTTTAAGTTTGTTTCCGCCATGCCGTCCATCTTACTGAATATGGTTCCCAGGTAAGGCTCAAGGATAGTCAAATTCATCTTGTCTCCTTCGAGGTTAATAGACATGTTGTTTCCTGTAGAATCGAGGTAATTATAAAAACCGTCTATCTTAAACTTATATTGATCTTCGTTCGCGTCGGCCTTAAACTTAACCATGCCGGTTTGTGTATTGGCATTCGCGTCAAGGTTAACCGAACCCATATATTTCTGATCCAGCGAAAAACTATCTGCAGTTCCTTTGAAATCAACGGTTGTCCTCCCGAAAGGGTCGCGTACCGTTGCCATGCCACTCAGGATGCCTTGGAGTTCAGGTTTCCGGACAAAAAAGGGCGCGAAATCACCAATATTGACTTTCTCCAGTTTGGCAACCACATGCGTTTTGTCTGTGATATCGTCCAGTTCTGTATAAATTTTGATGCGTTCATCCTCATGCCTGAAACTGATTTCACTGGCGTTCAGGATTTTGGTAATGGTTAGCTCACCGTCTTTTTCCAAATTCCATTTTTTATTGTTGAGGGTGAAGAAGGATGGATAAAAATGGATTTTGACACCATCTTTCATGGTATGAACGCTGGCATTGATCTCGGCTTCATTTAAAGTTTTTCCTGCGCTTGTCTTCAGGTTGATATCTGATTTGTCATTGTTCGCACGCAAAAGGAGGCGGGTTTCAGGGAAGCTGATGCTGTCTGAAATCCTGGCATCGCTTAGCGCTACATCAGCCAGGAGGGTATCCATGTTCCCTTTTCCAGTCAAGCGGATATCACTGAATTTTTTTCCGTCATAAATAAACAAGGGCGCCCTGGCTGTGATGTTCAGTTCGGATGCTTCCAGGTTCAGGCTTCCATTGATGCTCGCGTCATTTAAACCGCCAATGCGGGAATCAAACAGCCTGAGGTATTCATCCACCTCCATGGTTTGAATATTAAAGCGGAAGTTCTGTTTGCTCAGGGCATAATCAGGTTTGCGTATATAAGAAGGGTAGTACCTGCTCAGGAAATAGCTGAACGCGTCTGGTAACTCCAGGATTCTGAACTGGCCGGTGATGTCCGCGTTGAGTTGCGAAGAACGGACACTGAGTTGTTTTTCGTTATCAATTTTTGTGGATTCAAGCTTTAGCGAATCAAAGGAAAGTGAGAGGCTGTCGCGGGTAACGGTGGCGTTTTTAATGGTGGCCGAGCCAAAAAACGCATCGATATTATTTCCCGTAAAATTCAGGTTAAGCAGGCCCCTGATGCTAACATTTTCTTTGCTGAAGCCGAGGTTTTTCAGGTTGATGTAATCCAGGTCCGTATCGGCGTTAAATGCGAGTTCCCTTCCTGCAAAATCAACGGTGCCATTTAATGATTTAATCCGAAGGTTGGGGTCGTCTGTTGTCAAATGCCCGTTGAAGAGCGACCGCTTAAATTCGCCATTTATGGCAATGTTAGTATAACGGTAACCATTAACCGCAATTTGCGGCACATAGCCATTAAACTTCACGTCAAGTTCTTTCAGGGTAAATCCCCTGCCATTTATTTTTCCATTTATGGCGATATCTCCCAGCGCGGCTGTGTTCATGAAGCTGCCAAGCCTGAAACTTTGCGTCATGATATTTCCAGAATAACTTGGCGTGCCCCGCTCAGGAAGCTTCATATTCAGGTCTGCTGTCAGGTTGCCCAAATCGGTACGGATGCTGCCAAAAGCCACAAAATCATTGATGAAACCCGTGAAATTGCCTTTATAATAAATGTTGCCAAGTTTTTGAAGGGCAGGCTGACGGATGTTTTTCAATGAAGGGATCAGCGTGCTCAGGTCACGGTAATGCGTTGTTAGCCCGTCTGATTTTAAATCAATGAATGTGCTGTTGATATCTGGTAGCCCGCGCATGCTGATTTTACCCGAAAACTTAGTGCTCCCGGCATCGATGCTGATGGTTTCGGTACTGAAATCGTCTACCGTCCCTTGCACTTTTCCAGCAAGGGCGAAAGTTTTCTTCCATGATTTCAACCCAGGTGCGAAATAAGCCAGGTCATCACTGTGGAGTACACTATTTTGGAATTGCGCGTCAAGTTTTACATTATGCAGGAACCGGCTCATGTCGCGGTTGAATGAGTCAAAAGACATGGAAAAGTATGTCCCCAACTTGCTTTTATTGGTTTGCAAGTCAAGGTTTTTGAATTCCATTTTTGAAGGGAGGAAGCTAAAGTCTGATTCAAGTTTTTGAATAAATAAGCCGCTTCTTTCCTTTGCCTGTATATCCAGGTGTGTGACCAGGCTGTCGTTTGCAAATCTTGTGTTGGTAAACTTTCCGTTTATCTGGTTAAAAAACAAATGTTGCCCTTCAAAGAAATCCGGGTAAAGTTCCCGGTCCATTTCCTTTTTGATTAGCACAGCGCCATTCGTCAATGACAATTCTGAAACCATCAGGGTCCAGCCGGCATCTTCTGCTGCAGTCGCCTGGCTGACGTTTATATTCACTTGCGCAGGTGCTGATGTTTCTTCCGGTTTTCTGCCCGTGTAATCATATTGCATGAATTGGGGATCGGTCATCCTGATATGGTTCACGATGATTTCCTGCTTGGTAAAGTTTGCCGATTTTACGGAGGTTTCGAATGCATTTAGTGAAACAGACATGTCTCTTCCCAGCCATTGATCCAACTGGTTAAACCGCAGCCGGTTTATTTCGATTTCCCTGAGGTCAAACTCAATGCCGCCTGATTTTTTTTGTCCGGTTGACGGGCTGCTGAAATGGTCAACCAGGAATTGATAGTTCCAGGTGGCATCGGTACGTTTCAGGTTGATGACGGCATCATCCAATGCCGCGTATTTGATAATGGCGCGGTCTTTCAGAAAGAACCAGTCGGTGATCCTTACCTGTGCCAACCCGGCAAAAAGCAGGGTGTCTCGGTTCCTGTCTTCAATCAGCAATTCTTCAACAGTGAGTTTATTGAAAAAACGGACATCAACCTTGCGGACGCTTACTTTGGTGTTCAGTTCCTTTGACAGCCTGCCGGCTACCTGTTTGACCAGCCATGTTTGTACAGACGACAAATGGAGCAGTCCATATAAAATCAAACATAAAAGGACCACCCCCAGGATAATGCGGGTCGATATTTTAATAAATCTTCTCAGAAAGTAGAATCAGTTGTAAAAATAGCCAAATGAAAGCGAGGCGACAATGAGCTACGGTATTTTATCAAAATTTTTTAATAAGCCCACACATTCTTCCGGGTTAGGGTTTTTGGCTTGCCGTTGGACCAAATTATCTGTAAAGTGCCGCTAATGTTTACTATTTTCATGCCTTATTTATCAGAATCCCAAAATAGGCCGGAATCAGGATATGCCTGCTCCGGCGCGCACCTGATTATGAAAAGATTCCTGTCCTTGATTTTTGCATGCATGATTTTCTCTTTTTCGCTTTTACAGGCACAAAGCCTGGTTACGCCTGAGCAATTCCTTGGGTATAAGCCCGGAGCGAAATTCACCCCGCACCATATGCTCACCGCGTATTTCAGGGAAATGGCCAGGATGGCCCCGGATAAAGTGACATTGATCCCTTATGGTAAAACCCATGCTGGCAGGGAACTGATGGTTGCAGCTGTAAGCTCGCCTGCAAATATGGGCAGGCTTGAGGATATCCGTAAGAACAGCTTGCGCATGGCAGGCATTTTATTGGATCAGCCATCAGACGCCAACATGCCTGCCATTGTATGGTTAAGTTATAATGTACATGGTAACGAAGCCAGTTCATCAGAAGTGGCCATCGAATTGTTGCATCAACTGGTTTCCGGAAATGATGCAAGGGTTGCACGTTGGCTGGAACAGGTGGTGGTGATCATCGACCCGTGCCTGAACCCTGATGGCCGTGAGCGCTATGTGCAGTGGTATAACCAGCAAACGGGTAAAAGACCGCAGGCCGACCCCCAGTCGAGGGAACATGATGAGCCATGGCCGGGAGGGCGCACCAATCATTATTATTTTGACCTGAACCGAGATTGGGCCTGGCAAACTCAGCCCGAAACAAAGCAAAGGGTGCGCTTATACCATCAATGGATGCCTTCCATTCACGGCGATTACCATGAGCAATACCCCGAAAGCCCTTACTATTTCGCGCCTGCGGCGGAACCGTTTCATGAAGCCATCACCGACTGGCAGCGCCGTTTTCAGTTCAGCATCGGTAAAAACCACGCGAAATATTTTGATGCCAACGGCTGGCTCTATTTCACCCGGGAATATTTTGACCTTTTTTATCCTTCTTACGGTGATACCTACCCGATTTTTAACGGTTCAATCGGCATGACCTTTGAACAGGCAGGGCATGGTTTGGCCGGCAGGGCCATTGCATTGAGATCAGGCGACACGTTGACTTTGGCTGACCGCATAGCACACCACCTGGCAACCAGCCTGAGTACCATCGAAGTTGTTGCTTCAAACTCTAAAAAAGTCAATGAGGAGTTCAGGCAGTATTTTGATGATAGCCGGAAAAATGGAAGCGGCGCTTACGCGTCTTATATCATCAGCGGCGCCAACCAGCGGAAGATTGCAGATTTATTGTCTTTGCTCAGGGATAATCAAATTAATTGGGGTTATGTGAAATCTGGCACCGCGCTGAAAGGGTATAATTATTTTACCGGTAAGGAGGAAGCATACAGCACTCAGGCGCTCGATATTGTGGTGCATACGCAACAACCAAAAGCCAACCTGGTCAGGGTGTTGTTTGAGCCTTTGTCTAAATTGTCTGATTCAGCCACATACGACATTACCGCATGGGCGCTTCCATATGCATATGGTATTCAGGCTTATGCTGTTAAAGAAAAAATAGCTGCCGCGCCTTTAGCCATTGATCCGCCGGTTTTCCCCGAATTAAAAAGCGAATACGCTTACCTGTTAGCATACAACGCTTTTCGTGATGGGCGTATGCTTGCTGCTTTGTTGTCGGAGGGTTTCAGGGTGCGCATAACGGAAAAGGATATTGTGTACGAGGGGAAGAAGTTCTCGAAAGGGACACTTGTGGTTTTGCGAAAGGAAAATGAATCAAGGATGGATAAACTCCGTTCCGTTCTGATGCGGCATTCAGCAAATGTTACGCCTGTTCAAACCGGGTTTATGGATTCGGGGCTTGACTTTGGTTCCGATAAACTGAGGTTTATCCGTTCACCTAGAGTAGCTATTTTATCCGGAGAAGAAACATACGCGGAAAATATGGGTGAAATATGGCATTTGTTTGACCAGGAACTCGATTACCAGGTCAGCCTGCTGAACAGCCAGTCTATTGGACGGTTCAACCTCTCAAACTATGATGTACTGATTGTACCTGAAGGACAGTACAAGTTTATCAGCGATAAGGAAATATCCGCCGATATCAAAACATGGGTGCGCCAGGGTGGCCGGTTGGTGGTTCTTGGACAAGCCGTAGCGCAGATGGCATCATCAGAATGGGGTATCAAATTGAAAAAGCAGGATGCCGAAAAACAAGATGAAAAATCAACAGGTGAATATGCCGACTTGCGGAAATACGAGAACCGCGACAGGGATCAACTCTCGCAATATATACCCGGTGCCATCTACCGGGTTGAACTGGATAACAGCCATCCACTTTGTTTCGGATATGGGTCTGCTTATTACACCCTGAAACAAAATGGCAACCTCATTGAATTTATGAAAGACGGCTGGAACGTGGGTGTAATTAAGAAGGAAAAGCAGGTTTCAGGGTTTGTAGGCAATAAATTGAAGGAACAATTAAAAGACGGTACAGTACTGGCTGTGCAGCCTATGGGACGCGGCACTATTGTGTACTTTGCCGATAATCCATTGTTCAGGAGCTTTTGGCAAAATGGCAAACTCTTATTTGTGAATTCGGTGTTCCTGGCCGGACAATAAATCAAACTAATATGAAAAAAATATCCTGGTACTTATCTTTCGTCTATGCCATGCTGTTATGCACACCGTCATTTGCACAGGATAAGGCAAAGTATGTAGAATTAAGTCAACTGCGCGATATGATGACAGGCGACTTCAGGAGCATGGAAAAAGTGCAGGTTGGCCGTCAACATGACTATGTTGTTTTACAATCAAGGCCAATATGGCAAGACCGTTCAGATGGATACTGGCTGTACCTCGAGCAGTTTGCTGCTACTGATGATAAATTGCCTGCCGTGCAAACCGTATTGCATTTTTATGTGTCAAATAATCGTGAATTGGTTTGCGAGACTTACACATTAACTGATCCATCAGCCTTTGCAAACGCTACAAGGCAACAGTCACAGCTTCTGAAATTATCTTATGCCAGTTTGAAAAAAAGCGATGCCTGCCCATTATATTTCCAGCAAATGGGAAATGCCGTCTTCAATGGCAAAATCCCGGAAGCGACTTGTGCCTTTCAGGTGCAAGGCCAAGCACGGTTTTGGTTGGCACTCGCGCAAAATGAAATTACGGTTAGTAATCCAAATGTTAACCTGTCAGACGGACAGTCAGTATTTCCTATTATGATCGCTGCTAAGTACCAGCGTATATTACCTGAGTAGTTCCATATTTTACCCGCATGAAAAAACAATTATTGACCTGTTTGGCAATGGGCATTTTCTTAATCTGCCATGCTCAGCCAAACAACTATGTGCATTCCGCTGCTATACTGCAGCGTATGCAAAAGCTCAATGTTTTGGGTTCTGTTCTATATATCGCCGCGCACCCTGATGATGAAAATACAAGGTTGCTCGGCTACCTGGCCAATGAAAGGCATTACCGTACCGGTTACCTGAGTTTGACAAGGGGAGATGGGGGCCAAAACCTGATTGGGGATGAACAGGGCATTGACCTTGGGTTAATCCGAACGCAGGAATTGCTGGCAGCCCGAAGGGTGGATGGCGCAGAGCAGTTTTTTACTTCTGCATTTGATTTTGGATACAGCAAGAGCCCGGAAGAAGCTTTACTCATTTGGGGAAAGGAACAGATATTATCAGAAATGGTTTGGGTCATCCGTCAGTTTAAACCGGATATCATCATCACCCGCTTCCCAACCACGGGCGAAGGTGGCCACGGGCACCATACCGCTTCTGCCTTGCTTGCGGTGGAGGCTTTTGACGCAGCTGCCGACCCGGGCCGTTTCCCCGAGCAAATCAAGGCTGGGCTCAGTGTATGGCAGGCAAAGCGCATGTTGTGGAACACGTTTAATTTCGGTAATACCAATACCCAAAGGGAGGATCAGTTTAAGTTGAATGTAGGGCAGTTTAATCCGTTGATGGGCATGAGCTATGGTGAAGTGGCTGCCATAAGCCGCAGCCAGCATAAGAGCCAGGGATTTGGCGTGCCTTCTCAACGTGGAACCATATACGAATATTTCAGCGCCTTAAAAGGCAATCAACCAGTTGCTGATATCATGGAAGATATTGTTACCGGTTGGCAGCGGTTGGGGAATACAAATATTGAAAAAAAAGTGGCATCAATTATTGATGCATATAAAGTGCAATCGCCTCAATCATCCCTGGCCGGCCTGGCAGAACTTCACCGGTTGCTGTCTGATTTGCCTGCATCATATTGGAGAGACAGAAAAAAGCAGGAAGTGGAGGAACTTATGGTTGATTGCAGCGGGCTGTTCCTCGAAGCCATATCAGGCAAACAATTACAGGTGACAGGCGACAGTATGCGTATCAGCCTGCTGGCGAATAATCGTTTAGGTGCCCCCGTGAGTCGATTGAAAGTGGAAGTACTGGGAAAGATTTGGACTCTGGAAAGTTTGCCGGCGAATCAAAATAAGTCTGAACAAATTAAATTGCTTTTGCCAGCAGATTTTTCGCCATCGCAGCCATTTTGGCTGGAGAGGGGTTTGCATAACGGACGTTTTGTGATAGATGATCCGGCATTAACCGGTATGGCGCAGACAGAAACAGCTATGGCTGTTTTTTCCCTGAATATTGCAGGGCGGGATATACAGGTCAAAAAGCCTGTTCGCTTCAAGTACACCGATCCGGTAAAAGGTGAGTTGATTCAACCGGTTCAGTTTGTGCAGCCTTTATTAATAAATGTATCACCTTCATTATTGATTTTTTCTGATCATGATACCGTCAATACAAAAAAAATACAGGTATCCATACAGGCAAAAAGGGGCCTGCAGGGTCAGTTGAAACCGTTTTTACTTTCAGATAAAGATGACATGGTTATGCCGGTTATCGAAGGCGGCTTACAATCCATGCAGCAACAAATAGTGTCTTATGATATCAAAAAAAGCCAGCTGCCATTAAACGGGAAACAAACCTTCAGGGCAAGGGTAACGGGTGATGCCGGCCTTAAACCACAATATCACGCGCTGAGAAAGATTTCATACGACCATATCCCGGAGATTTATTATCATTTCGCAGACCAGGCAACCGTATTGCGCCTCGACCTGAAAATTTCGGGTAGGCGTATTGGTTATATTGAGGGCGCGGGAGACAGGGTCCCGGAAGCCCTGGAACAGATGGGTTACGATGTGACAATCCTCAAGGAATCAGACATCAGCATGCCTTCGCTTTTACAATTCGACGCATTGGTTACCGGAGTCAGGGCGTATAATGTACATGAGTGGCTTACGGTAAAGTATGATGTGCTGATGAATTATGTTCGCGAAGGCGGTGTTTTACTTTGCCAGTATAATACCAATAGCGGCATCGGGCCATTGAAAGCCAACATTGCGCCATACCCTTTTCAGATCAGCAGGAACAGGATTACCGATGAACAGGCCCCGGTGAAGTTCCTTAAGCCGGATCATCCGGTGTTGAATACGCCCAATAAAATTAATCAATCCGATTTTTCAGGATGGGTACAGGAAAGGAGCGTGTATCACGCGGAACAAGCCGATCCCGCGTACAGTGCCATAATTTCGATGAATGACCCGGGTGAAAAAGAACACAATGGTGCTTTGATCGTGGCTGATTACGGCAAGGGCAGGTTTATTTATACAGGATTGTCCTTGTTCAGGCAATTGCCCGCGGCCGTTCCCGGAGCCTTCAGGTTGCTGGCAAACCTATTAGCTAAACCCAATACGCGATAACCGGTATGAGCGAACATCAACAAGAACCTAAATCAAACTGGACCGCCTGGTATGTTGCGGTGCTGGTATTCCTGTTGCTGCAGATCGTGGTTTACCAATTAATTACAGTATCATTTCAACAAGCACCCTAATGCATGTAATCATGGCTAATCATGAGTCAAATTGACTGGATCATATTATTCACCACACTGTCAGGCATCATCCTGTACGGTGTATTTCAGCGAAGGTCGAAGCGCAGCCTCGAAGGGTATTTTTTGAGTGACCGGGATATGCCCTGGTATGTGATCCTTTTCAGCATCATGGGCACACAGGCCAGTGCCATTACCTACCTCACCGGGCCCGGGCAGGCTTATACGGATGGTATGCGCTTTGTACAATATTATTTTGGTTTGCCGCTGGCAATGATTGTTATCTGTATTTTTTTCGTGCCTGTATTCAGTCGCTTAAAGGTCATCACCGCTTATGAATTCCTCGAAAAGCGCTTTGATGCGCGGACCAGGTCGCTGACTTCGTTTTTATTTTTGATATCAAGGGGATTGAGCACCGGGATCAGTATCTATGCGCCATCACTGGTACTGAGTTCGCTGATGGGTTGGAATATATATATCACCAATATGGTCATGGGCGGTGTACTGATAGTGTATACCATGACGGGTGGCGCGAGGGCTGTGGCGCATACCCAAAAACTACAGATGATCATCATACTGTCAACCCTGCTCTTGGTTGGATACCTGTCTGTGAAATTGCTGCCGGAAGGGAAAGGTTTTGTGCACGCTTTGCGGGATGCCGGTGAGGCCGGGAAATTGAACATCATCAGCACCGGGATGAAGAACGGTTCTTTCGACTGGCAGGATAAGTACAATATCTGGAGCGGGCTGATCGGAGGGTTTTTCCTGGCATTGAGTTATTTTGGTACCGACCACAGCCAGGTGGGCCGTTACCTAACGGGAAAGAGTACACGCGAATCGAAGTTGGGGCTCCTGATGAACGGACTGGTGAAAGTACCGATGCAATTTGGCATCCTTTTATTGGGAATCCTCATATTTGCCTATTACAGCAACTATAAAGCGCCGGTATTCTTTGATCAAACTAAAATAGAGAAGGGCTTGCAAACTGCCAGCCGCGATTCACTGCTGGTTACGGAGCAATCATACCAAATGGCTTTGCAAGCCGGAAACCATAGTGATGCCTCCGCTTATCGCCTGCAATACAAGGAGGTCCTCGCAAGGGCCATCCCCGGGGAAGATGTGAATGATACAAATTATATATTCCTCCGATTTGTGAAAGACCACCTGCCCGTGGGGCTGATCGGAATCCTGTTTGCCATCATCTTCTTATCTGCCTGGGGTAGCATTGCCGCAGCATTGAATTCGCTAGCAGCATGCACGGTGGTGGATTTTCATCAACGGTATCTTGCAGGCAATAAACCCGTGGATGCATACAGGATATCTCAATGGTACACATTAGGCTGGGGGATGTTTTGCATCCTGGTGTCCATGTTTGCACATAATATCGGGAACAGTTTGATTGAAGCGGTGAATATCCTGGGTTCACTTTTTTATGGTGTCATCCTCGGAATATTTCTTGTTGCATTCTGGATCAGGCAGGTTAAAGGGAAAGCCGTTTTTTTAGCAGCCCTGGTATCTGAATGTATCATCATTATTATTTATCAGCAAAACATTGTGTCATTCTTATGGTTGAATGTGATTGGCGCCGTTTTGGTTTTGTTGCTTGGTGTTTTATTTGAAATCATATTCAGGGTTTCCGGAAACGCCACTTCAACGTAAAGGGCATAAAAAAGCCGCCCTTTCAGACGGCTTTCTGGCTTTTTCTTTTAAACTTTTTTTATTTCAATTTCTTTTGGAAGTCCTGGTTGAGTTTGATGTAATCATCATTCCCTTCTTCAGTTGCCAGTTGCAGTGATTTTTGTGAACTTTCCATGGCTCCCGCGCGGTCGCCCATTTCATGCTGGATCCTGGCCCTGTACAACCAAACCCAATAGGCTTTGGGATTGGCTTCTGTGGCTTTGCTTACATTTTCCAATGCTTTGGGCAGGTTTTTGTCGTATTCATAATAGAACTGCGCCGCCTGCCAGAAAGGCTTTTTTTCGCCTTTTAACGCTTCTTCAATCTGTGTCCTTACCTTATCTTTTACATCAACTTTTATGGGGATGGCAACCGCTGTTTTATCCCACATGATATGGAGTTCGCAGCTCTCGGGCATCATCTTCGCAAATTGCATGGTGAAGGTTTCCATGGCGCTGCTCATTTTCATCACAGGAACCTTGAAGCGGGCTACATCATCTGATTCCTTGTAACCCGAAACGCCCCAGTTAGACGTGCCTTTGTTCAGCACGATCTCCCAGTTGTCTTGACCGGGAATGCTGTACAAGGCAAAATTTCCGGTGTCAACTTTTTTTCCGCCGATTTCAACTGGTTCAGTAAAACGGATCATGGTGGCGGCATTGGCGCCTGTCCTCCATATTTTATTATAAGGTACGAGATCGCCAAAAATCTGGCGGCCCTTCATGCTTGGCCTGGAATATTTCACTTCAACGCTCCCAATACCAAATTCCTGTTTGATGGTTTGCGAAGGCGATGGCGCCGGCATTTTTACCTGGGCGAATCCTGATCCTGCAAGGAACGCCGCGGCAATTAACAAACTGATTTTTTTCATGATTGATGATTTTAATTATTCAAAAAAAACTTTAATGGTTTGGTATAATAACTGGTTGTCTAATACCTGCTGCTGGTTTGGGGTTTGCATCTTATCGGAAAAGTTCCTCAGCCCAAATAATCCGGCGGCATTGCCACTGTTGATAGCGATTTCAAGGTACCCGGCTGAATTAAACAATGCCAGTTTTTCGCCTTCCGGGACGTCGGCATAGGTTTCACTGATTTTATCAATGATTTCATCCCGCCTGAATTCAATGGAAAACCTCCTGCCATTGCGTTGGTTTTCAAAATCGTCCCGGGTAATATTCACCACCACATTTTCAAACTGGTCTATGAATATGATTTGTCCTTCAATCCAATCTGTACCTACAGTTGGCTTCAATGGGTTTTTGCTGATGATCTGCACATCTGTTTCACCTATGGCAGATAAAGGTTTTCCTGCTTGTAAACGGCTGATGGCTTGTACCATCACTTCGGTGCAGTATAATAAATTTTTTGGCTGTGTTTTACTTAAGGGCAGCGCCACCACTTCATCTGGTTGCGATTCTAACACCAATGGCAGAAAACCGTTATCCGCGCACGCGAAATATTGATCCCCATGCCGGGCCAGTAGTAAATGTGCAGGTTTTTGTTCAAACATGTTCAGGAGGATGATATGAACACTCTTGCCCGGGAAATGTTTGATGGCAGGCCTGGTCAGGTAAGCCGACCGCGTATAATTTGATGATGATAAGTGATGGTTCAGGTCAGCAATGATCGCGCCGGGAATGCTTTGTACAATCTGCCCTTTGATAGCGCCTATCAGGTAATCATGTGTTCCGATATCACTCGTCAGCGTTATAAATGGCATGGTTACTATTAAAGATGCAAATGTATTGCCATCTTATTTATTTGATCAGGGTTCCTTTCCTGAAAAAAAACTTTCTGGTGAGTTTGTCCGTCCACGAAGGGAAAAATTTATTCATGAAAACGGTCTGTTTGCCCTTGAATGTTAATACCAGTGTCCTTTTCCTTTGTTCAATGGCTCTAATGATATGCCTGGCACAGGTTTCGGCGCTCATCAGCGATGACTCATTCATCGGGCTTTCCCCTTGCGATTTGGCTTCGCTGTTCAATGCCACATTCCGGATATTGCTCCTGGTAAAGCCAGGACATACCCACATCACGTTGACATCCTCTTCCAGTAATTCCGTGCGAAGGGCTTCCAGCCAACCGTTCAGGGCGAATTTGCTGGCCGAATAACCGCTTCGGCCGGGAAGGCCACGGTAACCTGCAATGGAAGAAATGCCGACAATTGTTCCTTTGCGGGCTATAATTGATTCAAGGGATAATTTGGTGCAATAGAGCGCCCCAAAGAAATTGATGTCCATCACTTTCCTGAATACTTCCATATCGGCATCGCGTAGCAAAGCACGCATCGATATGCCCGCGTTGTTGATGAGGATGTCGATGCCCCCAAATTGTTTAATGGTGGATTCAATAAACAGTTTGCAATCGTTGTATTTGCTGACATCCGCTACAATACAATGCAACGGGCTGTTGGAATGCCGGAGCTGCAGGTCGTACAGTTTATCCTGGTTACGGGCGCAGGTCGCTACTTTTGCGCCAAGGGGCAATAATTGTTCAATCAGGGCCCGGCCAATGCCGTCGCTGCCACCTGTAATGGCAACCACCTTATTTTGAAAGAAATCGCTCATGTGTAAGTTGTTGAAACAAAAATAAGCCAGTTCGATGGGCAATGGAAATCAAAATGGGCGGGCTTTTCCCATTTGGGAACAAAAAGTTTTTCAAATTTATTTGATCAATATCATTTTTACCCTATTTTTGCACTCCCTTTGAGGGTTTTACCCATCAAATTGGAGAACTGGTAGCTCAGTTGGTAGAGCAATACACTTTTAATGTATGGGCCCTGGGTTCGAGTCCCAGCCAGTTCACAAACAACACAAGTGCCGCTTCACGCGGCATTTTTTATGCCCTAGTTAACCAGCATCAACCCGCATCCCCTGATATCGCTGTTGTCTAAACGGCCAAGCACTTCAAATTTCCCATCGGGGTGTAAACGCCCCAGGTCATCCGTAGCGATAAAGGAGCAACTATACAGGTTGGCCAGGTCAATCACATTGATCACTCCTTGTAATTTCTCATCATCCCCGGGTTGAAAGGGATATACTTCCAATGGGTCATCATCAGGCCTCAGCAATACTTTCATCCAGTCAGGGCATTTAAATTTTCCATCCTGTAATGCATATGCCTGCGAAAGCAGTTCCGTCATGCCATATTCCGAATGTATGACGGGAAGGGATAAACGCTCTTTTAATATCGCGTGCACTTCATCCCTGGTAATCTCCCGGCGCCGGCCCTTCATGCCACCCGTTTCCATGACGATGGTATGCTGCAATGGCATGGGGTAATCCTGCGCGAAATCCAGCAACGCGAATGTGACGCCTATCAGCAGCGTTTTTTGGCCTTTGCTTTCCATATGTTCCATCACTTCCGCGAGGTCTTTATGGTTATACAGGTAAAAGCCACTGTCGGCATGCTTGCTTAATGCCTGCAGTTTGTTAACCATGTAAAGCAGGGATGAATGCTTACGCTCAAGATAGGAGGGCAGCAACCCCAGGATGCGATATTCTTCCGGCTTCCCGTAGAATTTTTCAAAACATGCCAGGAAACTCTGCTCATACAGGCCGAGGCTTCGTACATAATGCTTGCTGGTTGCAGTACCTGTGGTGCCACTGCTCTCAAAAATTGCCTCAGGTTCAAATATTGTTGTTTTTACCGCCGCGTTCTTAAATTGGGCAATGGGTAAAAAAGGGATATCTTCTAATCGGGTAATATGCCACACATCCCGCTTCAACAAATCACAAAAAGTTCTGTACTGTTCATTGTACTGGTACTGAAACCGGCATACTTCGAGCGCCAATGCTTCAAAGCCGGCATCCTCTACCTGCCATATTTTTTTTTCCAGTTCGGTATTGTTGAAGCTTGGCTGCACAAACGACATATTTCCGCAAAAATGCGCTTTAATTTTAAGATTGCTATATGAATTGGGATGAGTACATTTGAAGTACAATTTTTGGCTATGAAATCATGGTTTTGGATAGCGGGCTTGTTACTATTCTGCGCAGGTTGCAGCAAGGATAAATATACTTCCACCCCACAGATAAGTTTCAAATCATTTTCTTCCAATGTCTGGTTTAATACCGTGAGCCAGTTTAGCCCTTCTTTGAAAATTGAGGTTACGGATGCCGAAGGAGATCTGGGATATATAGATGAACCCACTTTTATTTATGTGAAAAACATCACCGTACCGCCTATGAAGGAAGATTCATTCAAGTTGCCAGACCTTTCTTCCCTCGTCCGTAAAAACCTGAAAGTGGAAGTCAGCGCCGAAATCTCCAGTGTGCTCACCAGTTCCAACCAACCCAACAGGCCATATACTGATACATTGTTTTTTGAAGTGTATGTGAAAGATAAAGCGGGCAATAAGAGCAATGTCATCACCACTCCTGAACCTTTTTATCTGATCACTGAATGAGGCCCGGGCTGAAATTTATTTTTAGCCATGCCATATTTATTTCCTGTTGTGCAGCAGGCCTTGCCGCTCAAACCAATTGGCTGCTCAATGAGCCTTTTGATGCACGGGCCACTACCTTGCTGTTCTTAACCACTTTCGCGTTATACAATTGCTACAGGCTTGTGTCTGGCTCCGGCGCAAATTCCATCCCGGGATTATGCAAAGAGCTTTGGCTAAAGCATAAGCCAGACCTTTTGATCATTACACTGGCTTCTGTAGCAGCGGCCTGGCTGTGCATACTTCAACAGGCTGCATGGCCTTACCTGGCGATCAGCGCAATCTGTTCATTGGCTTATATGTTGCCTGTATTGCCCAGGGCGTCCCGCCTGGTGTCAGACAAATGGGCGCCCGTAAAAACAATTTTGCTGGCATTAACCTGGACCATCGCGACCACACTAATTCCTGCTTCTGTGAACGGGCTCATAACTTTCGAAGATACCTGGCTTGTTTTTATGTCAAGGTTTTGCTTTATGCTGGTGCTCTGCATCATATTTGATACCCGCGATCAATCTGTCGATATCCTCCGGTTTCCCGGAAGCCTGGCTACGGTATTAGGCCCCGGGGAATTAAGAGTACTCTGTTACCTGCTGCTGATCATTTGTATGCTCACCGACCTTGCCCTTGCCTGGAGGCTTCAAAACCACACACTGGCTGTGGCATCTGCATGTACGGTGATCATAACGGCATGGGTTTATCGTATGTCTGGATCGCAAAGGGGATACTATTTTTATTACTTCGTAGTTGACGGATTGATCTTGGTTTCGACAGTTTCCACATTTATCGCAACTATTTAATTATTTTGCCGAAAACCTATACCATTATGGCTAAATCTACCGCCGCTAAAAAATTTTTACCCGATACTTCTTACCAGTTTTTGCGCAATTACATCAATAACGCTTCTCCGACAGGTTTTGAGAAAAACGGGCAGCAAATATGGATGGATTACCTGCGTCCTTACGCGGACGAATTTTTTACTGACCCATACGGAACTGCTGTTGGCGTGATCAATCCCGGCGCGGCTTTCAAAGTGGTGATTGAAGCGCATGCTGATGAAATCAGCTGGTTTGTGAATTATATTTCACCAGAAGGGTTGATTTACCTTAAAAGAAATGGCGGCGTAGACCACCAGATTGCACCATCCATGCGTGTCATGATACATGGAAAAAAGGGCATCGTAAAAGCGGTTTTCGGCTGGCCTGCGATCCATACCCGTCTGGGCAATGCAGATAATAAGGAGCCCCAACCAAAAGTTGACAACCTCTTCCTTGATTGCGGCGCGCGCAGCAAAAAGGAAGTGGAAGCCCTGGGCGTTCATGTTGGCGCTGTGGTAACCTATGTAGATGGATACGATGAACTCGCGCACGATTACCTGATCGGCCGCGCCTTTGATAACCGCATCGGCGGATTCATGATTGCCGAAGTGGCGAGGTTGCTCAAACAAAATAAAATTAAACTCCCGTACAGCCTGTATGTGGTTAATGCCGTTCAGGAAGAAATTGGCCTCAGGGGAGCCGAAATGATTGCCCGCCGCATCAAGCCCGATGTGGCCATCATTACGGATGTGACGCACGACAGCACCACGCCAATGATCAGCAAATTCATTGAAGGCGATTGCTCCTGCGGAAACGGCCCCGTTTTGTGTTACGGGCCTGCGGTGCACAATAAACTGCTTGACCTTGTGCAGGACGTGGCTGCTAAGAAAAAAATCCAGGTTCAGCTCAGGGCCGTCAGCCGGAGCACAGGGACAGATACCGACTCATTCGCTTATGCAAACGACGGATGCCCTTCGGTACTGGTATCAATACCTCTACGCTATATGCATACCACAGTAGAGATGCTGCACAAAAAAGATATTGAACAAACCATCAGGCTTATGTATGAAACATTACTGACGATTACACCAAAAACCAACCTGAGTTATTTCAGGTAAATATACCATGAGGAAAAATTCGCGTATGGATAACCGTGAGGATAAATATATCGGGCTCATCCTCCGGTTAATTGCGCTGGTGCTGGGTTTCCTGCTGGTACTGGTGCTGTTTTTCCTCTTGATGAGGGGGATTTTCGGGCTCCTGAAATATGTGCCCTGGCTCACGTACGTGTATATGTCGGGCATCATATTCCTGCCATTCTGCTTATTCACGGGTATTTACCTGGTTTTTTGGCGAAGGACAAAAATGCACCCATCATCCGTGGTAAAATACCTGTCGTACGGAATATTTGCCGCGGCCCTTGCCGGTTGGGCGTATTGCTTGTATGCGGATGTCAGTATATTTTTTAAACGCGCTTATACAAGCATTGATAAATATGCCTCTTATAGCATGTTCTTCCTGGCCGGAAATGTTTTCGCCATATTCCTGGTTGGCATCATACAGGCACTGACCACCGAAAAGGAAAAAGACTGGCTGCAACGTGAGCCTTAAGCTTTTACAAAAAAAGAGAGCGCAATGGCTCTCTTTTTTTATTCTGTTCACTGCTGGTATTTACAGCTTAATGATTTTTTCTTTGAATATAACCTGGCCGCTTTCGTCAGTCAATTGCAATACATACAAGCCGCTGGCTGTTCCTGAAGGGATATCCAGTTGCAGGCGTTGTGCGCCGGATTGAACGGATAATGTTTTTGTGCTGACCAAGCGCCCCGACATATCAACCATGCGTACACGAATATTTGACCTTGACCCGCTCAGGAAGTCAAGGGTGATATTGCTTGTTACAGGGTTATTCAGTAAACTTACGGTTGTACCTTCTGCTTTTACCTGTACAGATACCGTGATAGAATAGGAAGAACGGCCATCCGTATCTACCTGGCGGATGCGGTACAAATTGCGCCCGATTTCCGGCTTGGCATCATAGATCCCGTATGTGGCAAGCGTATTGGAATATCCGCGGCCTTTTACAGTGGCTATCACCTGCCAGTCGCGGCCATCGCTGCTGCGCTCCACTTCAAAGCGGTCGTTGTTGATTTCTGTGGATGTTGACCAGTTTACCTGTACACCCGAACCTTTTCGGTTGGCTGTTACACGCTCAAATGTAACAGGAACGGGGCCCCCGGAAGGGCATGACGCGAACTTGATGTCATCAATCGCGTAATCATTGCCACAACCCCCGGATGTTTGATTGGATAATGTCACGCGGATTTGGGTAACCGTAAAAGCGCCGGTAGGTGGCAAATTAAAAACACCTCCAAGCAATACCCAAGTGGGGTTGGCCGATTGCTGTACAAAGTTTGAAGATACCGGTGAGTTTTGCATGTCAACCCAGGCGCCATTTTGATTCAGGAATTCCACCCTGAAATTGATATAGGGCAGAAGAGGGTTTGGCGCGCAGGTGCCCGGTGTGTTTACGTTCATCTGGTAGAGGCTGGACGCGTAGGGGCCAGGTGCAAAGCCTGTGGGCAGGTTAATGACATGCCTGAAAAATGTTTCAGACTGTCCGTTAATCACCATTACTTTTCCATCAATATCATTCGGGGTATGGTCGGCAGAAAAATGCCATTCGGGCATTTGCTGCGTGTTATTGATCACCCGGTAAGTACCCTCGCTGCTGAGCACGCCTGATGGCTGGTAGGTAAGTGATCCCGGGATGATGTCGGGGTGGCTGGATGGCGTGATGCCTGTACCAAAGTTTTCGAACCAGAAAACGGTTTCATCATCGCAAAATTCCTGCGCGGATGATTGGTTAGTACCGATGATTAAAAAAAAGGCAATCAACAGGCTGATCATTGCAAAACGCCCCGTGAATACACATTTGTGTAACATTCTGTTCATATTTTATGGATTGAGTGTAAACAAAATTGGCCGGAACCATACCGGGAGGCTTTCAGGAATCAGATCTGTGCAATGGGATTTTTACAGGAAGTGGATCGCAGAGGTGAGGAGGTAAGGCAAAACTAATGTGTTTTTTTTACATTTCATAGTACCCTTCTAAAAATCTGAACCTCCTGAGGAATCAGGAGGTTCTTTGTCTTTAACCCTTAAAACAACCAACATGAAGATCAAATAATCTTAAAACAGCATTTGATCGAAAAAGTTGATCGGGTCATGTCATTTTTTTATGACATTATGCTCTCAATGCCAGGTCCAGTACCTGTTGCATGGTTTTCACGTAATGAAAGTCAATACCCTTGATGAATTCAGGGTTGATCTCTTCCACATCTTTCTGGTTTTGCCAGCACATAATGATTTCGCGTATGCCTGAACGTTTGGCGGCCAGCACTTTTTCTTTAATACCGCCTACTGGCAATACTTGTCCGCGCAACGTGATTTCGCCCGTCATGGCCAGGTATGATTTCACTTTGCGGCCTGAGTAAGCGCTCGCCAGGGCCGTCATCATCGTGATGCCTGCGCTGGGCCCGTCTTTGGGTACCGCGCCTTCGGGGATATGGATATGCGCGTTCTTCTTTTTAAATAGTTCGGGATCCATTCCCAGTTTACGGGCATTCGCCTCCAACCAGGTATATGCGGTGGTAGCGCTTTCTTTCATCACATTACCCAGGTTCCCCGTGAGTTTCAGGTCGCCTTTGCCTTCACTTAATTGTGTTTCAATGAAAAGGATATCGCCCCCAACGTATGTCCAGGCCAGGCCCACGGCCACACCGGGCATATTGGCTGTTTTGTAAATTTCATTTGAATAACGAGGCTTGCCCAGAATCTTCTCTACATCCCCATTGCTGATGGATGCCTTGAGTTTGCCTTTCACCACCAACTCCTTTGCCTGGTAGCGCATGATGCTGGCCAGTTGCCTGTCGAGTTCGCGTACGCCACTTTCCCTGGTATATTCACTGATAATTTTTGCCAAAACCGCATCCGCGATTTTAAAACTGTCCTTGCCCAAACCATGCATATCTTTTTGTTTGGGAACCAGGTGGCGCTTCGCGATTTCAATTTTCTCTTCAATGGCATAACCACTGAGGTCAATGATTTCCAAACGGTCGCGCAGTGCAGGTTGGATGTTTGCCAGGTCGTTCGCTGTAGCGATAAACAATACCTTGCTGAGGTCGTATTCGAGCTCGAGGTAGTTATCGTAAAAAGTATTGTTCTGTTCAGGGTCCAGTACTTCCAGCAAAGCGGATGATGGATCTGTTTGGTGATGTGTGCCAATCTTATCAATCTCATCCAGGATCATCACGGGGTTGCTTGATTTCACTTTCCGGATCGACTGGATGATGCGGCCCGGCATGGCGCCGATATAGGTTTTACGATGGCCGCGGATCTCGCTTTCATCATGAAGCCCGCCTAAACTCACCCGCACATATTTTCTGTTGATGGCCGACGCGATGCTTTTTCCCAGGCTTGTTTTACCAATACCCGGAGGCCCGATAAAACAAAGGATGGGGCTCTTCATGTCGCCCTTGAGTTTCAATACGGCCAGGTATTCGAGGATGCGCTCCTTGATTTTGCCCATGCCATAATGGTCATGGTCAAGGATCTTCCGCGCTTTTTTTAAATCATAGGAATCTTCTGTGTACTCATTCCATGGAAGGTCAAGCATGAGGTCGAGGTGATTGTACACCACGGAATAATCCGGCGTGGAAGGGTGCATGCGCTCGAGCTTCTCAATGCCTTTAAGAAACATTTCGCGGGTATTGTCGGGCCACTTTTTGGTTTCGGCCTTTTTGAGCATGTCTTTCAATTCCGCCATATTCTCCCCGCCCAATTCGTCTTTGATTGCTTTGAGTTGCTGTTGCAGGAAATAATCACGCTGTTGTTTATCCAGTTCCGCGCGCGTTTTATTGGTGAGCTTGGTTTTCAACTCCGCGTATTGCAATTCGGTCTGCAATAATTGCATGAGTTTCTCCGCCCTTGATTTCAGGTTGTTGATGACCAGCAGTTCCTGTTTTTGTTTGATGTCGCTGCTCAGGTTGCTGCTCACGAAATGGATCAGGAATGAAGGGTTTTCTATGTTTTTAAGGATGATGGCCGCTTCGCTGGGCAAATTGGGGGAGAGGCTCACGATTTGCGAAGCCAGGTCTTTGATGCTGCTGACCATCGCTTCAAAATCCACATCACCTTTGATTTTCTCTTCTTCCAAAACCTTGATTCGGGCTTTGAAATAAGGGTCTTCAGTGATGATTTGCTCAATTAAAATCCGCTTTCGGCCCTGGATAATGATGGTGGTTCCGCCATCGGGCATTTTAATCAGCTTAATGATTTTTGCCACGGTGCCAATCGCCTCCAGGTCGGCCATGCCGGGTTCCTCCACATTACTGTCTTTTTGTGCCACTACGCCCACCAGTTTATCGGTTTTGTATGCGTCAGTTACAGCCTTGATGCTTTTATCCCTGCCAACGGTAATAGGGATCACCACACCAGGGAACAACACGGTGTTCCGCAAGGGAAGGAGCGGTAATTCCTCCGGTATTTCCTGCGCATCCGCATTGGGGTCTTCTTCTTCATTTATGGGGATTATGGGCATAAATTCCATCTCCTCCTCGCCACCCTGCAAATAAAAATTTTGATCCATGTTCATGCTATCGGTCATTTTGTCAATAAATACGTCCCAAACCTTCAAAAGGCTGGAATCCGGTACTATGTCAACTTTAGTGCCAGAACCATACAAGGTATGCAATTAACCGCGCAGATATGATTTCTGTGTATCAAAACCGGCATGTTTGCAGTACAAACAGTATCAATCTGTTATTTTTGCAGCCATGGATATCCGCTGCACTGACAAAGAAATGCATATCATACGGCAGGTAGCTGATGCTTCCCGCCAACTGGATATTGATGCCTATGTGATCGGCGGATTTGTTCGGGATAAAATCATCGGCCGCAAAACAAAGGATATTGATGTTGTTTGTGTGGGTGATGGCATCGCGCTCGCGCATGAAACAGCCGCCAGGCTTACGCCTTCGCCCGCAGTGAATTTCTTCCGCAATTTCGGGACGGCCCAGATTGTGTTTGAAGACCTCGAAATTGAATTTGTCGGCGCCCGGAAAGAAAGTTACCGCACCAACAGCCGAAAACCGGAAGTGGAGGCGGGGTCGCTGCGCGATGACCAGTTGCGGCGCGACTTTACCATCAACGCGCTTGCCATCAGCCTCAGGGAAAATGATTTTGGACAGCTCGTGGATCCTTTCCAGGGCATCAGCGATATCCGGGAGGGCATTATTCGCACACCACTCGCGCCTGATCAAACGTTTATTGATGATCCCCTGCGGATGATGAGGGCCGTCAGGTTCGCCGCGCAACTCAACTACCGCATTGATGATGCCACCTGGCAGGCCTTGGGCCGGAACGCGCACCGCCTCAGCATTGTGAGCGCCGAACGCATCAGCGATGAAATGAATAAAATGCTGATGTGCAACAAGCCTTCCGTTGGCCTCGACCTCATGTTTCGCTCGGGCATCATGCAACGGGTATTCCCTCAGTTCGCCGCTTTGTCGGGCGCGGAGTATATTGACGGTAAGGGGCATAAGGATAATTTCTACCATACCCTCCAGGTGCTCGACAATATCGCCCCGCATACCGATGACCTATGGCTCCGCTGGGCGGCTGTTTTGCACGATATCGCCAAGCCACAGACGAAAAAGTTTGAAGAAGGCCATGGCTGGACATTTCACGGGCATGAAGTGGTGGGCGGACGAATGGTTCCAAAGATTTTCGCGCAACTGAAACTGCCGCAAAATGAGAAAATGAAGTTTGTGAGGAAGATGGTGGAATTGCACTTGCGGCCCATCAGCCTTACAAAAGAGAATATAACGGATTCGGCTATACGAAGATTGATTTTCGACGCGGGGGAAGACCTCGAATCGCTCATGACATTATGCAGGGCCGATATCACTTCGAAGAATAAAGCCAAAGTGAAACGCTACCTCGAAAACTTTGAGCTGGTTTTGCAGCGATGCAACGAAGTGGAAGCCAAAGACCATATCCGGAACTGGCAACCTCCTGTTACCGGTGAAATGATCATGGATTATTTTGGCATCCCGCCCGGAAGGGAAGTGGGCATTATCAAAAACGCCATCCGCGAAGCTATACTAGATGGTATGATACCGAACGAATATGATGCTGCCTGGCAGTTTATGATGGATAAAGGAAAGGAGCTGGGGCTGATCAAGGAAAAATCTCAAAGCGGATAAACCGGCTTTCCGTAAACCGGTAACAGGCAATCCGTTAATTTCATATTTTTGATATATGGCAATTTTAAAATTTCGCATTTACTGGGAAGAAGATGAAAGCGTGTACCGCGATGTGGTGATACGCCATACGCAAACATTCCTTGATCTGCATACGGCAATACTCAAAAGTTATGAGTTTGACCAAAAGCATAAAGCTACTTTTTACCGCAGCAACGATAACTGGCAAAAGGGCCGGGAAATCAGCCTGGAGAAGTATGATAAGGATTACAAGGCCGAACCATTGCTGATGGCTGAAACGATTATCGGCAGCCAGGTGATGGACCCCAACCAGAAATTCATTTATGAATACGACTTCAACAAGAACTGGCATTTCATGGTGGAGCTGATCCATATTGATAAAGAAGAAAATAAGAAACTTACTTATCCCGTTTGTGTTCGTACCGAAGGCATTGCGCCTTCTCAATATGGTACCAAGGGCCTGATCGACAGCCGCCTTGCCGAGATGGAAGAGAAATACGACCTGCAACCTGAAGCGATGCGCGAAGGGTTCGGCGAAGAAGGGGAGGAAGACGATTTGATGACGGATGATGGCGGCGAATCGGGCGACACAGGCGCTTCGGACGACCAATTTTAAAACGGCTTTTCACATTATCATTCTGAATTGTTTTTTGTAGGTTCTGTACAAGCCATACAATTACATGAATAAAACCTGCGTCATCATTACAGGCCCCACGGCAGTGGGTAAAACAGCCGTTGCGGTTGAACTGGCTAAACATTTTTCCACCGATATTATTTCTGCGGATAGCCGTCAGTGTTATATAGGGCTGAACATTGGCGTGGCAAAGCCCCGGCCTGACGAATTAAGTGCCGCCAGGCACTATTTCATCAATACACACCATATCACCGACAACCTCAACGCCGCGGATTTTGAGGCATACGCCCTGGGCGCGGTACATGATATTTTCACACGTTCCGATATCGCCGTTATGGTGGGAGGAACCGGTTTATATATCCGGGCTTTTTGTGAAGGGCTCGATCCTGTGCCACCAACCGACCCCCTGATCCGGGAATCATTGCAAAAGGCATTTGATGAAAATGGAATCGGGTTCCTGCAGAGCCAGGTGCAGCAGCTTGACCCTTTGTATTACCGGGAAGGAGAAATTCATAACCCGCAGAGGCTGATGAGGGCACTTGAAGTAATGATAGCTACCGGCCGATCGATCCGCTCATTCCAGGCCGGGGGGAAAAAGAAAAGGGATTTTTCCATCATCATCATAAACCTCGAACTGCCGCGCGATATTTTATATGCCCGTATCAATGCCAGGGTGGATCAAATGATGGCAGATGGATTGCTGGAAGAAGCCAGGGGGCTTTGGCCTTACCGTCACCTGAATGCATTGCAAACAGTGGGGTACAGGGAATTGTTTGAATACTTTGAAGAAAGCGGTGACAAGGAAGACCCCGTTCTTTTATCGAAAGCGGTTGAAAAAATCAAGCAAAATACCCGGCACTATGCCAAAAGGCAGATGACCTGGTTCAGGAGGGAGCCGGGCATCATCAGCGCCGCGCCCGATCCGAAGCAGGTCATCCGGGTTCTGTCTGACATATTAACCTAAATTGCGTTTATCCCAAACCGTTAGAACTTCACACCGAAAGTTGCCATCAGTTGCCCCTGTGTTTGCCTGATATTGGCAAATGTATTGGCGCGGTCTTCGAGGCGGTAAGGGAAGTTAACGTCGCGGTTGATGTGGTGCACATAAGTCAGGTCAATAAAAAATCCATGATGGCGGTACCCGATACCACCGCTCAGCAGCATGCGGTTGGCCTTCAGGTCACGGTCCTTGTAAGGGTTGCCATAATACGCGAAGCCTAAGCGGCCCATAATGGTATTGAATTTCACTTCGCCGCCTACCCGGAAATTAAATGTTCCTTTGAATTCTTCTTTCACCACGCGGTTCAGGCCTTTGTAGTAATTTTTCTCTTCATCGCCGGGTTCTTCCTGGTAAGAGCTGAACCGGCTTCCCCTGTGGTTTACATATTCTATATCGGCGGAAATAAATGCCCTCTGCCTTTTAACGTTTTCCACTTCCCTGAATACATAGGAAGCGCTCAACACGGCACGCCAAGGCGAAGTTTGGTAATAACGGTTTTCACCGGGCGAACCGTTGCTGAACTGGTTAGAGGAAACGCTGTACCGTTCAATGGTTCCGCTGTCTGATTCCAGTACGGTTGATAATGAGGTTTGCCTGGTATCTTTTAACACAAAGAATGAAGGGGTATGCAGCGCCAACCCAATGCGTATATACTCCTGTGGCCTGTAAATGGCGCCAAACCTGGCATTCAGGCCCACGCCCTGCGTTTTGAATTCGTCTTCATACCGAAAGGATTGGAACTTGTTGAAGTTATTTGAAGATGTATCAGATTCGGTAAAAACGGTATTGCTCCTGTAACTCAGGAAGGGAATGCCGATGCTGCCGCCCCAGTACCATTTATCGTTTTTATTTTCAGCGTAACCGAGCGAAAGTTCATACAATCCGCCGCGTGTGCGCTTCGACATTTCCTGCAACACCGCCTGGCCTGCATCGAGCAGGTATTCCGGTGCGGCTTTTACCTGTATGCCGCCGTTCACGGTAACCGTATCGATTAAGTAAGTGTACAATCCCGGTGCGGAACCGAAGGGCAGGGGCGAATTGGTAGTGAGTACATCATTGATGCTATAGCCACTCTTGGCAAATTCTTCCGCAAATTGTTCACTGAAGGAACTGAAATTATTCAGCGCCTTGTATTGTATGAGGTTGTTGAAATTGGCCAGTTGCGTAATGCCGATAGCGAATGCATGGCTGTTTTTGGGCTGATGGCGGTTCACTTGTCCGAGGATCACTCCGGTAGGGCCAAATGTGAAAACATTTTTATCCGTTTGAGTTTTCGCGTCCCGGTAATTGGCCGTATTCCTGTTCATCAGGATACCCGGGCTGATCACGGCTTCGCCGGTTTTGAAAAATCCAAGTCCGGCCGGGTTAACATAAAGCGCGGTCAAATCGCCGCCTAAGGAACCCATCACGCCGCCGGTGGCCATGTTCCTGGCCGAGCCGTTATGCGGGAACCAGCTGTACCTGATAGCGTCTTCGGGAACCTGTCCGTATGCCTGTTGTATAACGATTAGGGATAGACTAAGTAGTGTTTTTTTCATACACAAAGGTTTTGCATCGTTGGTTGCGATGTGAAAAAATAGGGCGAACGATATAGGTGCGGGCCATTACCTGTTTCCGCGCGCAGGCCTGCTGACGGGCGCTCCGCTGCTCCTGCTGCCGGAAGAGGAAGGGGAATACGTTCTGTTGTTGTTGCCGCCGGAAGACTGGTTGTTGGATGGTGAGAAAATTTCACGGATCACCCTTCCCGCATTGCTTTGGTTGTATCGGCGGCCACGGTAAATATTTTCCACGACACCCGTTTTAGGATTTACGGTCTTGATTTCTTCATAACGATATGAACCCAAACTGGTCGTGCGGGGTGCATTGTTTTTAGGGTTCCTGATCGGTGAAGAGAAAAATACCGGGAAAGGGTAGTAGTATGGATTGTAATAATACCCGTATCCATATCCGTAGCGATAAGGATCGTAACGGCAATCAAAATCATCCAGGTCGCGCCAGCGGCGGTCGTACCTAGCCATACGGATCTGGCGGTCGTGCTGGTTGCTGACCTGGTCCCTTTTCTGCTCCTCTTTTTGATTGTCATCGTCTGTCAGCCTCACCGGGGAATAATATACATCATCCGGGGTTTGGCCATTCCGGTAAGTACTGCTGCAACTGGCCAGCAAAGCTGTGGTACAAGCGAGGAGTAAAATTTTGTGTTTCATGGCTGAACGATTAAAAGGTATTCTTGAATGAAGTTACTACTTTTGCACCGCCGGTATGCAGGGCATGGCACAAAGCTATACGTATAAGACGCTCATTTAGAGCAATATGCTGTTAAATATGTGCTAAATCAAAATGTTTTTTTTAACCTGGAATCAGCCTGCATGCTGCGTTTTCATCATTTTTTGACATTGATTTATGAGTAAAGCAATTACAACAAGGGAAGCCGATTATTCGCAGTGGTATAACGACCTGGTGATCAGGGGGGGATTGGCGGATTATTCCGCTGTCCGGGGCTGTATGGTGATCAAGCCATACGGGTATGCCCTTTGGGAAAACATGCGCGACCAACTGGATAAGATGTTCAAGGCCACAGGCCATGTGAACGCCTATTTCCCGCTTTTCATACCAAAAAGTTTTTTGAGCAAGGAAGCGGCGCATGTGGAGGGCTTTGCCAAGGAATGCGCTGTAGTGACGCATTACCGCCTGAAGAATGACCCGGATGGAAACGGCATTGTGGTTGATCCGGAGGCAAAGCTTGAGGAAGAATTGATTGTACGCCCAACTTCTGAAACAATCATCTGGAACACTTACCGCGACTGGATCCAATCCTACCGCGACCTCCCATTGCTGATCAACCAATGGGCCAATGTGGTTCGATGGGAGATGCGCACGCGTTTGTTCCTGCGCACCGCGGAGTTCCTTTGGCAGGAAGGCCATACAGCGCATGCCAGCAAGGAAGAAGCGATTGAAGAAACCAAAAAAATGCTGGATGTGTATGCTGAGTTTGTGGAAAATTATATGGCGGTACCGGTGATCAAAGGTGTGAAAACGCCCAACGAACGGTTCGCGGGCGCTGAAGATACCTATTGTATCGAGGCTTTGATGCAGGACGGTAAAGCATTGCAGGCAGGTACTTCGCATTTTCTCGGCCAGAATTTTGCGAAGGCTTTCGACGTAAAATTCCTGAATAAGGACAACAGCCAGGAATATGTATGGGCAACCAGCTGGGGTGTTTCTACCCGTTTGATCGGGGCTTTGATCATGGCGCATAGTGATGACCAGGGACTGGTGCTGCCCCCACGCATCGCGCCGCTGCAGGTAGTTATTGTTCCCATCTATAAGGGAGAAGACAGCAAGCCGGTGATTGATGAAAAAGCAAACGCCATCGTGCACGCATTACGCGCAAAAGGCGTATCAGTGAAATATGATCATCACGACAACGCCAGGCCGGGATGGAAATTCGCGGAGTATGAATTGCAGGGTGTGCCCGTCAGGATCGCGCTTGGATTGAGGGATATTGAGCAGAACGTAGCGGAGATAGCCCGCCGGGATACCCGCGAAAAGCAAACGGTATCACTGGAAGGCATAGACGCTTTTGTGGAAAAGTTGCTTGAGGATATCCAGGAGAACATGTACCATAAGGCAAAAGGTTTCAGGGATAGCAACATCCGCGAAGCCAATAGCTGGAATGAGTTTGTTCAGTTGCTTGATGAAAAAGCCGGATTCGTGTCAGCGCATTGGGATGGCAGTGGTGAAACGGAAGAAAAAATTAAGGAGCTCACAAAAGCAACCATCCGTTGCATCCCTTTACACAATCCGCAGGAAGCCGGAAATTGCATCCTCAGCGGAAAGCCCAGCTCGCAAAGGGTATTATTTGCCAGGGCATATTAAGGTTAACAGATATTGATGAATTTTCAACAGGCATTCCCCGGAATGCCTTTTTTGTTGGTGATATGCAAATTATTTTGGATATTCCATGACCAAAATAAAACTGTATGGAACAAAATCAATCAGACCACTTGTCAAACCTGGGGCTTGAATTAGACGGCGAGTCCCGGCAATCCTTACATGACTCCGCAAAATGGACCCGGTTCTTGTCGATCCTTGTGTTCATTTTTGGAGCGATTATGCTCTTATTCGGGATTGTTGGGGGCGCCCGTATGCTCAGCGCCATCGAGGAATTATCTTCGGCTTATCGCAACATCTCAGGCTTAAGCGGCTTTATTCTTGTTTTTGTCATCCTCGTTGTCGCCATTATGTTTACCGTGAATTATTTTTTATTCCGGTATGCCCAGAAAATGAAATCGGCACTGGCCACTGAAAACAGCCAGGATTTCCTGATAAGCCTCGGTTCCATGAAAACCTATTTTGTCATCACTACCGTACTATCGGGTTTGGCACTATTGCTGAATTTCATTGGATTATTTGCTAATTAATTTGAATACCAAATAAAATATTATGTCAACTGATCAATTGTCAAAAGACTTATTCACCCTGAATATGAACCATGAAGCGCAGAACAGTTTCCAGGGTTTATTTCAATGGGTATATTACAGCGCGGTCATTGGATTTGCATCCATAGGCGTGAGTGTATTAACCATCATCCTCAATTTCGGGAATGGTACGTATGAGCAACCGTCCGGGGGATCAAGCCTGGTGGGTGCCCTGTTCGGGCTTGCCATATCCATATTTTTAAACCTGACACTCTGGGGTGCGTCTACCCGTATCCGTAAGGCTTTGCTGCATTCGGAGCAGTCAACATTTAATGAAGGCTTATCGAAGTTCACATTATACTTCAGGGTGATTGGCATCCTGGCCATTGTGGTGCTTGTTATCCTTGTGTTGGCCCTTATCGTTGGCATCATCGCGGGCGTCAGCCGGTAAGACGATTTTATTGACGTATGTTTGCGGCTCCAAAAAGGGGCCAGGGCATTGCATGTACTATGATTTTTTATAATCCCAAAGACTGGTTTGTCGCAATTTTCCGTTTTCACAAAGCGGATACGTTTCGTGCATTGTTTCCTTTGCTGGTTTTCATGGGATTGTATTCATGGGGTATTGTATACCTGGAAATACAGTACCTGAAGCTTTCAGAAAACAACCATGCGAAGAATATAACGGTCATGCATACCCTGTTGGGTTTTGCCATTTCGATGTTGCTGGTTTTTCGCACCAATACCGCGTACGACAGGTGGTGGGAGGGCCGTAAGTTATGGGGTTCCCTGGTTAACAACAGCAGGAACCTGGCGATAAAATTGCAGGTTATGTTGCCGGAAGATGACCCGGCATCCAGGCAGTTTTTCAAGCAACTCATACCTCTGTATGCCCTCGCGCTCAAACGGCATTTGTTGAAGGAGAGTACACGCTTGCAACTGGATGAGCTTCCACACCCGGAATTGCCTGATATCAACAGCACAACGCACCTGCCAAACGATATCGCTTTGAGCATGATCTCAAAAGTGAACCGCCTCTATAAAGAAGGGAAACTGACGGGCGACCAATTGATTGTACTCAACAGCGAACTGCAATCGTTTACGGATATATGCGGGGCCTGCGAGCGTATTAAGAATACGCCCATACCATACAGTTACAGCGCGTTTATTAAGAAGTTTATTTTTATTTATGTACTCACGCTCCCTTTTGGTTTCGCGTTTAACCTTGGGTATTACAGCATACCGGTGACTACTTTTATTTTCTATGTACTGGCCAGTTTGGAATTGATCGCGGAGGAAATTGAAGATCCGTTCGGGCAGGACAGCAACGATCTGCCCATGCAAAGGATGGCGGAAGCCATTGGTGGAAATATTAGGGATATTTTAGGTAAGCCGTTGCGCTGAGATTATTCTTTAGTAGCCAGGTAATTGTAATCTGTCAGCAACTTCTCCAGGAATTCGGTGCCCGACATGTTTGACCTGATTGATAATACTTCTTTCACTTTCCATTCTACCCGGTGGCACATTTCCGTATTGCCCGTTTTTTGGGCTTGGGTCAATACGGATTTTATGGTATTGATATCGCCGTCGCTCAGTCGCATCACTTCCGGGAACGCGGGTTTGTAGTTTTCCTCATTGAGTTCCATGAAAACAGTATCATCCACACTCATGGCCGATTTGCTGTTCACCACCACCGTGCCCGCGGCCAGGTCGCCGAGGCGCTGGCTTTTATGGCTGACTGCTATCGGGATCACTACGCCAATACCTAATATGGCAGTAATGATGAGGTACGCGATGATCATGCTTTCATCGCCTACGATATATCCAAACAGGAAGGGCCATTCAAATAATTTGGTGATCCAGCGGATCAGGTATTGCCCCAGGGTGGGCTCGCCACCGTCCATGCTGATGACGCGGATCGACATGATCTTTTTTCCAATCGTTTGCCCGTTCATCCACAACTCCATCAGCAGGGAATAGAGGAACATGGGCATCGACACCACCAGTATGTCGAACCCGATATAGTCCCTTAGGCTGATACCCAGGCCTTCATATAACACAAATTTCATGGTGTACAGGTACAATACCAGTACGCCAAGGTCGATAGCGTAAGCCAGGAGCCTTTTATGAAAAGCAGCGACCTCGAATTCAAGGTCGATATGCAGGGCCGTTGAGATTCTGATTACCGACATGCTACAGGCAATTTAGGATATTCGGGGAAACGATTTTTTTTATTCTGAAAAAAATGCCGCAAATTGTATGGCATTACTGTTCAAAATTGATAGGACATTGAGAGAAGCCTTGTTCATTAAACGAAATGCTGAAAAGTGGAAAACATACCAGCATGAACCCGCCCGGAACCCGGATGAACAGGCCGAACGTTTCATGACCCTGATTGATGACCTTTCTTACGCGAAAACATTTTACCCCAAAAGCAAGGTTACCCGTTGGATCAACAGCATCGCGGCTTCCATTTACCAGGGCATTTACAGCAACAGGAAAGAAAAGTACAGCAGGATATTTCAGTTCTGGAAATATGAACTGCCCCTTTTATTCCGGAAATACCACCGCATTTTTTTATTTACCACGGTCGCCTTTTGCCTCTTCGTAACGGTTGGGGTTTTTTCTTCGATACACAACCCCGAGTTTGTCAGGGGCGTGCTGGGTGACGGGTATGTTGATATGACGGAAGAGAATATTGCCAATGGCGACCCTTTTGGCGTGTACAAAGACAATAGCCCGTTCAACATGTTTATCCGTATCGCGGTGAATAATATCAGGGTGTCTTTTCTCACGTTCATGGGCGGTTTCAGTTTTGGTTTTTTTACCATTTACCTGATGTGGAGCAACGGCATCATGCTCGGTTGTTTTGAGTACCTGTTTTTTTCACAGGGACTGGGGATGCAATCTGTTTTAGTGATCTGGATACATGGTACCATCGAAATCGGGTCCATCATCATCGCTGGAGCGGCAGGTTTCATCCTTGCCAATGGCATCCTGTTCCCGGGAACTTATAGCCGGATGGCATCGTTCAGGAGGGGCGCTAAAGATGCCGTAAAAGTGCTGATTTGCCTGATCCCTTTTTTTATCACCGCGGCATTCCTGGAAAGTTATATCACGCACCTGATGAGCCAAACCTATGACAAGGCCGACAATACCGGGCTTCCCGTTTGGGCCAGCATCCTCATCCTGGCATCATCCCTTTGGCTGATGGTTTGGTATTTTGTAATCTGGCCGCTGAAACTCAGTAAAAGGGGAAAAGTGCAAATGAATGATGGCATCATTGCCAGGTTAAACCAGCCACATGCGTAGTTTATTCCTTACCGTTAGTTTCATATTCCTGTTGGTCTGCCATACGGATGCGCAACAGCCTTCCGATGAAAGCGGTTATGTGGCAGATACGTCAGAAGTTTTGTTGGTGGATACTGAACAACAGGACCAGGAAGATGGAAAGGAAGAGGAGCCAGACATATTGAGTGATACCAGCATAACCCTTCGCCCGATACATATTGGGAAGGACACCCTGGGGCGATGGAGGAAGGAAAAAGGGTTTGCGTATATGGCTATATTAGACAGTTTGTTGCGCCGTCAACGAGATACGGTAGAAATGCCCCGTGATATCCCTTCAGGAAGCGCTACGGGATCATGGTTCACAAACCTTATTGAAACCGGAATCTTCAAGGCTTTTTTGTGGATGTGCGCGTTGGGTTTTGTAGGGTTTATTGTTTACCGTTTGCTGATCAGCCGGGGAATATTTGTGAGGCCGGGCATGGAAGCGGCAGTAAGGGAAGAGTTGCCGGAAGAGGAACTGAAGGAAGAATCAGATTACGGAAGGCTGGCAGAAGCGTTTGCGCGTAAGGGTGAGTACAGGGAAGCGGTAAGGTGTTTGTTCCTTCGTACCCTTCGCCAGTTGTCTGATAAAGGATACATCCAATGGGCGCCGGATAAAACCAATTCAGCTTATGTGCAGGAGATACAACCCGGGCAAAAACAGGATTTCTCTTCGCTGGTTTTGATGTTCGAATACACGTGGTACGGGCACCTCAATCTCAACGAAGAACAATACAGGGGCATATCAGATAAGTTCAACCGTTTTATGAATGGAAACCATGCGTAAATGAGGAATCCCGTCGTTATAGTCATTTTGGCATTTTGGCTCTTAATGTTGCAGGCTTGCGGCAACCAATCCGGTATGCCCGACCTGCGGGAAACATACAGGTACAACGATGCCCGGCCTTTTGGTGCAGAAATCGCATACCGCCTGGTGGAACATGTATTTAGCGAAGCCGATTTTGAAAAAAGCAGGAAGCCTTTTTTGTCAACATGGAACAACCAGTTGAGGGACAGTGGCACGGCGTATATCAGCATCTGCAGGCGTTTTTTGGTGGAAGAGTACGATGCTAAGGCGATCCTCGATTATGTATATAACGGCAATACGTTCTTTTTGTCGAGCAGCCAGATCGATACGGTTTTCCTGAACAGCATTTATTGTGAAGTTACGCGCAACCCTATAATGGATATTCCCATGGAAACCAACCTGCACCAGGCCCATGTGCGCCTCGTGCCCGCGCTGGAACCCGTTCGTGATTCATTTGGTTACTACTATACAGGTTTCTCCTCTTATTTTTCGGATATCAATGACCGTTATGCGCGCATACTCGGCTTTAACGAAAATGGGAAGCCCAATTGCATTGTATTTTTCTGGGGGCATGGCAAACTGATTTTACATACTGAGCCAAGGGCTTTCAGTAATTATTTTTTATTATCGGACGATAATTACCATTATTGGCTGACACTCCTGCAAACCATAGAGGAAGGTACAAGCCAGGTGGTGTGGGATACCTATTACCAAACCAAAAATCAAAAACGGAATCCCGGTTCTTTCTCTACATTCAGTGAAATTTTCAGGTACCCGGCATTGGCCGCCGCTTTCTGGCTGGCTGTTGCCTCACTGCTCCTGTATATTTTATTTGGCGGTAAACGCAGGCAACGCATCCTGAGGGAAAGGCCACCGGTGGCCAACAGTTCCATCGCTTTTACGGAAACGATCGCCAGGTTATATCTCCAGAAGAAAGACAACAAAAGCATTGCGGATAAGATGATCACATATTTTAACGAATTTGTGCGCAGTCATTATTATTTGCAGGTTGCCACGGGCACCGAAGAATTTAGGATTGCACTAAGCCGTAAAAGTGGTGTGCCGCTGGAGCAGGTGAATTTATTGTATGGCAGCATCCGTTTGACCGGCATGGAAGAAGAAGTTACGGATGAGCAACTGCTTGAATTAAATGAACGCATTCAACAATTTTATAAAAACAGGAAATAATGAGTGAACAGTTTTTTGAGCAGAAACAGGAAATCATTGCATTGAACGATGCGCTCAACCGCATCCGAGCAGAAATCGGAAAGGTCATCATCGGCCAGCATCAAATGGTTGACCTGATGCTGACGGGGCTTTTATGCGATGGCCATATCCTGGTGGAAGGTGTTCCCGGGGTGGCTAAAACCCTTGCGGCAAAATTGGTGGCGCGTGTCATTGACGTCCGCTTTGCCAGGCTTCAGTTCACGCCCGATATGATGCCCAGTGATGTCATAGGAACGTCTGTGTTCAATCCCGGGCAGAGCAGTTTCGTGTTCAAGCCCGGGCCTGTGTTCAGCAATATTGTACTCATCGATGAAATCAACCGGGCCCCGGCTAAAACGCAGGCGGCCTTGTTTGAAGTGATGGAAGAAAGGCAGGTGACCGTTGATGGGTACACGCATAAAATGGAGTTCCCTTTTATTGTGCTGGCTACCCAAAACCCAATTGAGCAGGAAGGTACATACCGTTTGCCCGAAGCGCAGCTCGACCGTTTCCTGTTTAAAATTGAAGTAGGTTACCCGGCCTTACAGGAAGAGGTTGATATCCTTACCAGGCATCAGCATAAATCGCAGGATGATTTACTCAGCGATGTGCAGCATGTGTTAAGCCCCGATGCCATCAGGTATTACAGGCAGATTGTTCAGCAGGTATCCATTGAGCCAAAACTTATTGAATTCATCGCGGCCATTGTGCATGAAACCAGGAATAACCCTTCATTGTTCCTGGGCGCTTCCCCAAGGGCATCACTGGCATTGCTGAAAGCGTCAAAAGCCACGGCTGCACTGAGGGGGCGCGATTTTGTAATACCCGAAGATATTGTTGATATGGCCCCGCATGTATTGAGGCACCGCATCATCCTCACGCCTGAAAAAGAAATGGAAGGGCTGACAGCAGATGCGCAGATTGAACTGATCATCAAATCGGTGGAGGTACCCCGATAATCTAAACCAAACCGGCTTTGAATTTTATCCAGCGATATATCGGCGATTTATATATGACCCGCAGAATGTATATAGTGTCGGGTTCATTTGTATGCCTGTATATATTGGCTTTTCTATTCCCTGTGCTCTTGCCTGTAGTTAATTTATTATTCCTCATTTTCCTCGCTGTATGCCTGGCGGATTACATCAATCTTTTTTTTATTTGCCGCCAGCCTGCCGTGCGCAGGTTAATCAGCGACCGCCTCAGCAATGGCGATGAAAACAGGGTTTCGATAATTCTGCAAAACAGGATGAAACAAACCATGTTCGCGGAGCTGATTGATGAATTGCCGGAGCAAATGCAGGAAAGGAATTTCCTGATCAGGCGAAAACTCGCGCCACTGGAAAAAACAAACGTCACATACATGTTAAGGCCCACGGAGCGCGGTGTGTATGAGTTTGGCAGGATACTGCTCTACCTGCAATCCATAGTCGGCCTTTTATCGCGCAGGTTCAGCATTTCGGCCGCCAGGGACGTGGCCGTGTATCCTTCGTTTATGCATTTCCGCCAGTACCAACTGGTTGCCCAGGCCGCGCAGTTGAATGAAGCGGGGGCAAAGCGGATCCGAAAAATCGGGCAAAGTATGGAGTTCGAGCAGATCAAGGAATATGTACCGGGTGATGATATACGCACGATCAACTGGAAAGCCACGGCAAGAAAAGGAGGGTTGATGGTAAATAGTTTTGTCGAAGAAAAATCGCAACAGGTGTATTGTATCCTGGATAAGGGCCGTTTGATGAAAATGCCATTCCAGGGAATGACCCTTCTCGACCATGCGATCAACAGTACGCTGGTTATGGCCGATATATGCCTGCATAAGCAAGACAGGGTGGGGTTAATGACATTCGGTGATAAAATGGGTTCGCTCGTGGCTGCTGACCGTAAACCTTTGCAGCGTGATAAAATCATGCAGGTTTTATATAAACAGCAGACAGGGTTCCTGGAATCGGATTTTGACATGCTGTATATGCAGGTGCGGAATAAAATCAAACAGCGGAGCCTGCTGATCCTGTACACGAATATAGAAACCCTGAACGGGTTAAAACGGCGCCTGCCTTACCTGCGTTCCATCGCCAGGTACCACTTGTTACTGGTGGTGTTTTTTGAAAATTCCGAGTTGTCTAAACTGTCTCAGGCTAATGCCGAAAACCTGGAAGATGTTTATATTAAAACCATCGCGGAGAAGTTTTTATTTGAAAAGAAACTGATCGTCCGGGAATTGCAGAAATACGGAATCCTCTCGCTCCTGACAAGGCCGGAAAACCTTACCGTTCAAACCGTCAACAAATACCTGGAGTTAAAAAACAAGCAGGCGCTCTGATCCTGCTTTGTTCGTGTTAATTTTGCAAAAATTTTATTTTGGCGAGGAAACAAACATACAGGAAGCGGCATGGCCTGCAGAAAACAGGTGAAACTGGCACAGAGCGCGTTATGGCCAGGGAAGAGCTGCGAAAGGCTTGCGGAGAAGGCAGGGTTATTCTCATAGATAAACCCATGCACTGGACGTCTTTTGACGTGGTGCGAAAGCTGCGTGGTTTCCTCCAAATCAAAAAAATCGGCCATGCGGGCACATTGGACCCATTGGCCAGCGGGTTGCTGATTGTATGCACCGGCGCATTCACCAAGCGCATCAATGAGTTCATGAAGCAGGAGAAGGAATACACGGGCAGTTTCACGCTTGGCGCGGTAACGCCTACATACGACCTGGAAAGCCAACCTGAAAATTTCCGTGACATATCGCAACTAACGGAAACGGATATCCGGCAAGCATGCCAGCAGTTTATTGGAACCATTTCTCAATTCCCGCCTGTTTATTCGGCCATCAAAAAAGAAGGGACCCCGCTGTACGAGCTCGCCCGCAGGGGTGAAGCTGTAGAACTGGAAGCCCGTACCATAACCATACATGAAATGGATATTACCGGCATTGAACTGCCCCTTGTATATTTCAGGGTCGTTTGTTCAACGGGAACGTATATACGAAGTTTAGCGCACGACTTTGGCCAGTCCCTGGGTTGCGGCGCATACCTGTCTGCGCTTCGGCGAACAAGGATTGGTGACAGCAGGGTGGGGGATGCCTTAACGCCCGCACAGCTTATGGAATCCTGGAAGGAAATACCCGTGGAAGGCGCTGCTGGCAATGGTTCGCCGGCTCAGAACGGGTAACTGATGCCAATGGAGAAATTGAAATTTTCATAGCGCCATTGCCTGTACTCATCATTTGGCCCCCTGGTAAATATTTTTTTCAGGAAATCGTCGAAGCCAATGGCGGGTGCTTTCCATCCCGCGTTTTGATTGTATAGTTCAGGCCGCTTAAAGCGGAAGCCAAGGTCAAACCTCAGGATCAGGTTGCTTAAATCAAAGCGGATACCAGTGCCGGCAGAAACGCCAAGTTGCTTATACAGGTTCTTCAATTCGATCCTGGAACTGTCGGTTGATCCATCTGATTTGGTATTCCTGAAATTCCAGATATTTCCCACATCCACAAACAATGCGCCCCGCATGATCAGTGTGTTGGGAATGATTTGTGCTATTTTGTACCTGTACTCTATGTTTCCTTCAATTTGAATGTCGCCGGTGCGGTCATTGAATATCGTCTTTGCGGATGAATAAGGGATCAATGCGGTTCCGCCTGGCCCGATGCCACGGATAGGCCAGCCCCTCATGCTGTTACTGCCGCCACCAAAGTATTGCTTGAAGAAAGGTAAAGTCCTGTTGGTGTCGCTGCCCATTAATGGTGCGCCAATGCCGGTAAACAGCCTGAATACCAGGCTTGTTTTTGGATAGGTGATGGAATATTTATATTCTACATCGGCTTTTACAAATCTACGTTTGTACCTTTTTAAAACCGGCAATAAACCCCATGTTAAGCCGGATTCTTCGAGGTTCACCCGAAATACCCTTTCCCGGCTGATGGTATTAAACCTGTTATGGGAAATTTTGGAATGGCTGAATCCGCCGCTCATGCCCAGCGCGAATGCGGTGTTGTAGGAATACCTGAGGAAAGGGTTTTCACCGAGGATAGTGCGGAAACTGTCCGACTGGTTAAACAAATAACTGAATTCCACATTCAACGGCTTGAAGTACCATTTTACCGACCTTTTATCGAAAAAACTGAATCCATAGTTCAGGTTGAATGATTGGAGGTTGAACAGGTTTAACCTGTTGTTGTAGGATAAACTGCTGTTGATAAATGTTTCAGGGGAACGCGCCCATTTACGGAACGTATTGCCCCGGTTGAATGGCCAGGTGAGGTGGGGTATGCTGATATTGTTCGCGTAACTGAAGGCGTTGGAGTTAATGGCACTGATGCTTTGCCCGCGGCTGCGGTTGTTCAGTTCAATACCTGCACGCACATTATGCGTCATGCGTATGCCTTCCTGCCTGAAGTTGCGGTTCAGGAGGCTGAAATTGATGGAGGTACCAAATAAATTACCCGCCAGGATATTCCTGGATGCGGCATAACTCGCTTCCAGCGCGGCCTGGAAATTGAATTTTGGATACGGCGTCATCTCAAATATGAGGTTGGCCTTTCCGGAACTGTCTTTTAATTCCTGTATCTGCAGGTTTACATTTCGCCAGATGCCTGATTGCGACAACTTGTTTAATGTGCGATTATATTCATCCTGGCTGATCAGGCTGCCTTTCTGCAAGGTGATGGTCCTGTTGAGAAAACCGGTGCGGATATTTTTTGTATGTTGTCGGATGACAAATCTACGGGTAGCCCTTTCCGTTATATTGACGGTGTCTTCCAGGTTGTCGCCAGACTGGTAATCAGTCAGCAGGTACACATTGTTGATTCGGTAAGGCTTCAGGATATTGCTGTCTGCCGGCGGGTTGATGACCATGGCCAGTTTAATCTGCGGGGAGTCTTTTTTCTGTTCAGCTTCCGCCAGCAATTGCAGTTGTTCAAATGGGTCATCGCTGACGTTGGTTAAGGCCTCAATGCTGGTATCGCCCAACATCTTCAATTCAGACGGCGTGATTTTATAATAACCCCTGTTGCGGAATGTATCCACCAGTCGACCGATCTCCCCCAACACCGCGCCCTTGCTCACGGGCTCATTGATTTTCAGCAACGCGTTTTTTTGGCTTTCTATGGCAATCTGTTGCAAATCGGGTACCCGCAGCCTGTACTGCATGCTGCTGATGATAGTTGGCCTGCCGGGTATGATGCTGTAATACACTTTTACCATCCTGTTCCTGGCGGTATCGGCCCGGTACGTGACATCCGCCCGGTAGTATCCGAGGTGGAACAATCCCGCTTTGATGTTCCTGGCTGATTGGCCTGCATAACTGGTATCGAATGCCGGTGGATTTTTGATGCTGTGAAACACAAACATGAAATCCTTCACCCGGTTTGTCGCGCTATCCTCCAATTGGCTTTTAGACCTTTGCAGTATGGATGTTTTTTCCTCCTTTGTTAGGTTTACTCCCTTAACTTCGAAGTGGTTTTTGTAAAGATATGGTCCTTCGGGAGCATGGCGGATGATGGTGCATGACCCCAGGGCCAGCAGGAATGCCCATGTGAAAAGCAAGATCAATCGGTGTTTGCTTAAACCAATGGCTGGGCGCTTCTTAAAAAATAAGTCGATGTTGAACAAATCCACGATCAAATATATTCAAAGTTTACAGCAGAAAAAATTCAGGGATGAGCATGGTTGCTTTGTGGCTGAAGGCCCAAAATTGGTGCTCGAACTGATAGATGGCAGAAGTTTTGAATGCGAGGCCGTCTTTGCCCTGCCGGCATGGATTCAATCCAATCATGACCGTTTTCGTGAGTTACCCGCAACGAGCCTTCATGAAATACAAAAGCATGAACTAGACAGGATCGCTGCTTATGCCAGTCCAAACGAGGTAGTAGCCGTATTCAGAAAAAAAACGGAAACACCCCCGGTTCCCTGCCAGGGGCTCTGCCTCTTGCTCGACGATATCCGGGATCCGGGGAACCTCGGAACCATCATCCGGTCGGCCGACTGGTTTGGGGTCAATCAAATCATTTGCTCCGAACAAACTGTAGACATGTACAACCCCAAAGTGGTGCAAAGTACCATGGCCAGCCTGGGCAGGGTTAACCTGTATTACACGGATTTGCTTCATTGGATAGGGCAAAACCCAGGTTGCCAGGTTTTAGCCGCCACCCTCGATGGCACGGCCCCGGAAGATATTCCCAAATCAGATCCAACGGCGCTGATTATAGGTAATGAGTCGGCTGGCGTGCGTGAGGCCTTGATCAATGCTTCGCAAGGTAAAGTGACCATCCCAAGGTTAGGAATGGCCGAGTCGCTGAATGCCGCCACTGCAGCAGCGGTACTGTTATATGCGTTTACCGTTGGCCGTTAGTTTACCTGAACTGTATCGCTTTCACCGTATTCACTTTTCGAATGAGCAGGGTGGGGATGATCAGGGTTGCCATGCAAATCAGCAATGTGCCGCCCATTAAGAACAATACCTGCCATCCGTTGATCAGGACCTGTGCTTCCCTGATGAAATAAGCTTCCTCATTTAACCGGATAAACCCGGTTTGTTGCTGTAAAAGGCAAATGCCCAGCCCGATAGCGGTGCCAATCAGGATGCCTGCCAGCGCGATGAATCCCGTATTGAATAAAAATACCTGTTGTATATCCCAGTTGCTTGCGCCCAATGCTTTCATGACACCGGTCATGCGTGTGCGTTCCAGTACCAGTATGATCAGGCAGGTAATCAGGTTCACGGCGGCGATGATGATCATGATGGATAAAAGGATATTTTTTATCTGTCCCTGCAGGTTCAGCCAGTCGAAAATATTGGGATAAATTTCGCGTATGCTTTTGCTGTACCAGCTTTGGGGGAGTTCCCTGTATATTTTTCGGCTAATCGTATCCGTTAGTTTGTAATCTTTCAGGAATACCTCGTACCCTCCAATTTGGTTCGGGTCCCAGTTGTTCAATCTCCTGATCATGGCCATATCGGCCAGCGCGAAATTCTTATCGTATTCGTCGATGCCTGTTTTATATATGCCTGCAACGGTTAAACGCCGGGCCGATTTGCTGCCATCCTGCCTGAAGAAGAATACAAGCATACTGTCGCCGGTTCTGATATCCAGCCGGTTCGCCGTATACTGTGAAATATTGATCTCACGGCTGTAACCGCTGTCTGCCACGCGCAACCATCGCCCTTCCATCAGGAACTGCGACATCCTTTCGGGATGAAACCCATGATCGATCCCTTTCAGTAATACGCTTTCAATGCCTGTCTTGTATTTTAAAATGGCAGACCTTGTGGCAAATCGCTCCACGAATGCCGCTTCAGGAAGGCTGGCCAGGTATTTTTCAACGGTGTCATTTCTGAGGATGGGGTATTCTTCCGCGATGCTGCCGCGCTGCTCCATGTCTTGCTGCACCCGTACATGTCCCCAAAAACTGAACACTTTGCGTCCGACTGCTTCCTGGAAGCCGTTCACAAAGCTCAATGCCACAATCATAACCGCAACACTCAAAGCTGTTGCGCCAATGGCCAACCGGATGATGAAACGGGAAAATCGCTGATGCCCTCTTGAGGCAAGGCGCCGCGCTATAAAGAAGGATACATTCAATAGGTCAATTTTTGTTACCTTTCAAAAGTAAATCAATTCATCAATTCATGTTACGCCTGCGCATTCCTATTCTTTTATGCATGTTCTTAACCGCAGCCCGGGTATCAAATTTGCACGCGCAACTGGTGGAGCAGGTGTACCAGCCTTATATCCATACAGCGCAGCTTTATGCATATGGTAACCAACAGGGCCTCCCGGTGTACACACTCAACAGCAGCGACAGGCTGCAACTGGCTTTTGATGACCTTGATGGTAATATCAAAGCGTATTATTATACCTATGTGTTATGCGATTATAACTGGCAGCCCGTTAACCTGAGCCAGTTTGATTATATGAAAGGTTTTACGCAAAACCGCATCACCACTTACCGGTATTCTTCCATTGCTTTTACACGGTACACACATTATCGCGCCGAATTGCCACAGGCGAATTCCGTACCCACCCGTTCAGGCAATTACCTGCTGAAAGTTTACCTCGACGGAGATACATCCAAACTGGTATTCACCAAGCAAATGCTCGTCCTTGATCCAAAAGCATCTGTCACTGCCCAGGTGGTGCAACCGTTCACGCCCACACTGTTCAGCACACACCAAAAACTTCGTTTTTCAGCCAATATCAAAAACATCAATAGCTTCAGCGCGGCACAACAGGTGAAAGTGGTGATCCTGCAAAACAACCGTTGGGATATGTCGCTGCGCGATATCCCTCCCACATTTGTGCGGGGCAATACGCTTGAGTTTAACTCGGAAAACATTGGCATCTTCCCCGGGGGCAAGGAATGGCGGTGGCTCGACCTCCGAAGTTTCAGGCTGCAGAGCGACAGGGTTGACAGCGCGAAGTACACACAAAAAGATACTAAGATTTACCTCAGGACGGATATTGACCGATCCGGCCAGCGCTATGTTTATTTCCCTGATTACAATGGCATGTACAATATTGTTACGTATGAAAGCATTAACCCCGACTGGCAGGGCGATTACGCGACCGTTTTGTTCAATTTCGCACGGCAGGACGGATTGCCATACCCCGATAAGGATATTTACCTGCTGGGTCAATTCACCGGTTACCGGCTGAGTGATGAATGGAAAATGAAGTATAACCTCGAAGAGCAGAAATACCAGTGTACCGCGTTCATGAAACAGGGATACTACAATTATACTTATGTGGCGGTAGATAAAAATAACCCCGAAAACAAGCAGGAACTGGAGGGTAATTACTGGGAAACGGAAAACTCATATACTGTTTTGATTTACTATAAATCATTTACCGACAGAAGCGACCAGTTAATCGGCATCTCCAGCATCAACTCCCGTACAGATAAACCCGGATTCAGCTTTTAATCCTGTTTTTTCAGATCAACGGTAAAAATTTGAACTCAAGGCCGTATCTTTGCGCCGGCAAGTCTTATACGACCAGCTCCTGTTGAACTCCCCCAGGACCGGAAGGTAGCAAGGGTAGATGGTTGAGCGGTGCGATGTAAGTAACTTGCCATTTTTTGTTTCCGGCCACTATGATCATTCATGCGCAGGCATTATCTTTGGGCCGCTGAAACCTGTTCAGCCAATCATCAAATACACTCAACATGAAATTTTTTATCGACACGGCCAACCTGGCACAAATCAAAGAAGCCAACGACCTGGGTATCCTGGATGGGGTAACCACCAATCCTTCCCTGATGGCCAAGGAAGGCGTTAAGGGTAACGACGCGGTGATGCAGCATTATAAAACCATTTGTGAAATGGTTGACGGTGATATCAGCGCGGAAGTGATCTCCACCGATTTCGAAAATATCATCGCCGAAGGTAAAAAGCTGGCGGCCATACATAAGAATATCGTGGTGAAAGTGCCGATGATCAAGGATGGCATTAAGGCCATCAAATGGTTTTCGGATAATGGCATCCGAACCAATTGCACATTGGTGTTTTCAGCAGGTCAAGCCATCCTGGCCGCGAAAGCAGGCGCCACCTATATGTCTCCATTTATTGGCCGCATTGATGACAGCGGTTGGGACGGAATGGAACTGATCCACCAGATCCGCCAGATCTACAGCATCCAGGGTTTCAAAACGGAAATCCTCGCCGCGTCTATCCGTAACCCGAACCATATCATCAAATGCGCTGAGGCTGGCGCGGATGTATGCACCTGCCCGCTCGATTCCATCCTCGGATTGCTGAAACATCCTTTAACGGATATCGGCCTTGCCAAATTCCTGGAAGACGCCCAGAAATTCGCTTAATCGTAACCGTTATATATAAACGAAAAATAACAAACCGGCACATGCCGGTTTTTTTTGTCCGAATTAGTTCCCGGAACGTTTTTGTTTCCGTGATGGGGGCTGTCGGAGGATGTCTTCCGCTGTTGGCAGCTGAGCCGGATCGGGCGCTTTTTTAACATAGATATCGAATTCTTTGACGATGGCGCTTCCCTTCAGCGCTACCCGTATGCTGACTTTATCTCCGATGAAATTTTTGTCGATGTACAGGTTGTTGCCAAAAAATTGTCCCGCGCTGCTGGAGAAAACCAGGTGCGTGGTATCCAGGGGCAGGTATCTGCCATTGGGGAAGAGCCCGTCGATATTGATGTAGTTATGTGTTCCTTTTTTCAGGCTGTCGGTATACAGGTGCACAAAAATGCTATCCGGTTGCTGCGCCAGGACATTAGTTCCCGAAAACCATAAAAGCATGACTGTATAAATGATTCGCATGTCTGTAAACTGATATAAAGCTACATGATCACACGTTAAGGGCATCTTAATGTATATCTCCCGGATGATTAATTTGATATGCCCACCCGTTGATGGAGGTATTCATTTTTTTGCAGTTCCTGTAACATACATAAGGCCAGGTCGCCGGAAAAAACCCGGTTTTTATCGGGCGTAGGCGCTGTATGGGCTGAAGTTAGAAAATGTCCTGTCGGGTCGCCGTCAATGATATCGGGTGAGCAGATAAAGGTCCAGTCGAGCCCGGAATCAGTCAGTTGCTGCAATGCTTTCAGGTGTTCCCGGCTTACGGGAAGAAAGATTTCCGGGAATTCCGGGTCGTCCATCAGCATTTGTCCTTCCGGGCCATCCAATTGCCCTTTGCCGCCCAGGGCTATGATCCGCTTAACCTTATTTTTTTGCATGGCCGCGATGATGTATTTCATCCCCAGCGACCGGGCTTTATCGGTGCCATCAAAGGAGCCGCCTATCACCGACAATACGGCATCGGAACCTTCAACGGCATCTTTCACAAGGTCTTCATCAAACAATCCTCCCTGGCAAAGCTCCAGTTTGTCGTCATCCTGAAACCCTGCATTGTAGATGTTCCTTCCGTATGCTTTTACCTGGTGGCCCTGGTAAAGGGCAAGCCTGACGAGTTGCCGGCCTACCTGCCCGGTTGCTCCAAATATACTGATGCGCATCTGTGTTTTTTTTAAGGGTATTTATTTTCTGATATCGGCATAGGCTTCGGGGTTCCTGTCCATCATCATTTTGGCAAAGGGGCATAGCGGTAAGACCTTCCACTCACGGCTACGGGCATACGAAGTTGCCGCGTCGAGTAATTTATTCCCGATTTTTTGGCCCTTGAGTTTTTCATCCACTTCCGTATGGTCGATGATCATTAAATCGGGGGAGAGGGAATAGGTCATCTGCGCGAGCACTTCAAAACCTTCTTTGATATAAAAGGATCCTCGGTGGTCTTGTTCCGTATGCTGTATGTCCATAACCTGATCTTTTCATCAATTTACATAAATTAGTCCAATCCCGTGAAATGGGGCCATATTTGCTATTCATTAAATCGCTATGCCATCCCGGATACTGGTTTTTGATAATTACGATTCCTTCACCTATAACCTTGTGCACATGGTGGAGCATATCCTGCACACGCGTGTGGATGTGGTACTCAATGACCAATGCCGCCTTGAAGATTTAACAGGGTACGATAAAATTATCCTATCACCCGGACCCGGCATCCCTTCAGAAGCCGGCAAGCTCCTTCCCCTGATCAGGGCTTATGCCGGGAAGGTGCCCATGTTGGGTGTTTGCTTAGGCCAGCAGGCCATGGCTGAAGCTTTTGGCGGAACTTTACTGAACCTTGAAGAGGTGTACCATGGGGTTGCCACAAAGGTTTTGGTAACTGACCCCGACTGGTACCTGTATCGCGGCCTTGGCCCTGAATTTAGTGCAGGCCGCTACCACAGTTGGGTGGTATCACCCGGAGATTTGCCAGCCTGCTTCAGGGTTACGGGCGTGGATGAAAAAGGCATGATTATGTCGATACAGCACCGTGAGTTTGACATCTGCGGCCTGCAGTTCCACCCGGAAAGCGTGCTGACGCCTTCCGGTGCGCTGATCCTGCGCAACTGGCTGGGCATGCCCGAACAGAACTGTTAAATTCAATGGCCGGTTAGGAAAACCAATCGAAAGGGATTAATTTGCATGCATCTTAAAGCGTTTTATTTCATGAAGAAGTACCTCTTATTCATCACTTTATTGCCTATCGGCCTGTTTGCCCAGGTACAACAGAAAACACAAAAAAGCAAAAAGAATCAACAGTCTGCCCCGGTCACTTCCGATGCTTATACGATTACTGGTGAGATGACCGGTTATGCCGACGGTACCGTGGTTGACCTGATGAATGCGAGTAGTGGGATGCCGGAAGCTACCACAACCATCAGCAATGGAAAATTTGTGCTAAATGGCAAACAGGAATATCCTGATTTAAAGCTTATTGCTTTTAATAAAACCGCTCCTTATATCAGTATTTTTCTTGAGAATGCGCGGGTAAATGTAAAAGCTTCAAAGGATGCTTTAGATAAGGCTGTCATCACAGGTTCTGCCAGCCATGACGATTTTGTAGCTTATACCAATCTCGCGAAACCATATGAAAAAATATTCAACGGCGAAATGCAGGCCGATGAAGCAACCGTGAAAAAAGTGGCCGCCAGTATGGAAAATTTCGCCCGCCAAAGGCCCAATTCACATATCTCACTCATTGCAATATTCCGCAACCACCAGTTAACATCGAATGCGGAACAAATGGAGGAATTGTTTAAGAATTTGAACCCCGATGTGCGCTTATCGCCCATGGGCAATTACATCGCGCAACAAATTGATGAAGCCAAACGCAATCCCATTGGTAAACCATTAGCTGATTTCGTACAGGCCGACACTTCCGGAAATGCATTCAGCTTATCGTCACTAAAGGGGAAATATGTATTGGTTGATTTCTGGGCCAGTTGGTGTGGTCCCTGCCGCCAGGAAAACCCCAATGTAGTGAGCGCTTATCAAAAATACAAAGACAAAAACTTCACTGTGTTGGGTGTCTCTCTCGATAAAGCCAAACAGCCATGGATAGACGCCATTAAGGCCGATAACCTTACCTGGCCACATGTCAGCGACCTCAAAGGATGGCAAAACGCGGTTGCGCTGCAGTTCCAGATCAGCAGCATCCCGCAGAATTTCCTCATCGATCCGAATGGCATCGTGATTGGAAAAAATTTGAGGGGCGCGGCATTGGAAAGCAAACTCGCCAGCCTGATTAAATAATTATTTTACTTATCGGGATTGCAATTGTGGGGATTCGTCTCTATAGCCCCCATGACCCAGGCTGTTACAGACATGCATACGGCAGGTCAATGCTGTAATTTTCTTTTATACAATTGTACGGTGTTTTCGAGGCCAAGATAAATGGCATCACAGATCAGCGCGTGCCCGATTGAGACTTCGAGCAATCCGGGAATATTTGCCGCAAAATACGCCAGGTTGTGCAGGTCGAGATCGTGTCCTGCATTCAGCCCTATACCCAATTCCCTGGCTTTTTTCGCAGCGATGATATATGGGGCGATGGCGTCTTCTTTTCTGCCTTCGGCATAACCTTTCGCATAGGCTTCCGTATAAAGTTCAACCCGGTCGGTGCCCGTAGTTTTGGCCGCTTCCACCATCTCCGGTATGGGATCAACAAAAATGGAAACCCTTATGCCGGCTTGTTTAAAGGTCGCGATGATTTCCTTCAGGTATTCCTGGTGTGTGACGGTATCCCATCCATGGTTGCTCGTGAGTTGACCTTTGGCATCGGGTACCAGCGTTACTTGGGTTGGGCGGTTATCGAGTACCAATTGTACAAATGCCTCTTCGGTGGGGTTACCTTCGATATTCAGTTCCGTTTGTACAATGTTTTTCAGGGCATACACATCATCATACCTGATATGCCTTTGATCAGGCCGGGGGTGCACCGTAATGCCATCCGCTCCAAAGCGTTCAATGTCTTTAGCGGCTTTGAGGATATCGGGGTTATTGCCGCCCCTTGCGTTGCGCAGGGTGGCCAGTTTATTGATGTTGACGGAAAGTTTTGTCATGCCGGTTGATTGAACCTGCAAGATACAAACAACTAAAGGCAATGCATTAGAAGCGCATCAGTGTGCGTAGTTTGCCCCACAGTTCATTGTCGAAACTGGATACGGCGAGTTGCACATTACCCGCGGAATCACCCATGCGGATGACCACCAGTTTTTTGGAAGGGACTACATAAATTTTCTGGTCGTTCTTGCCTAATGCCGCGTATGTGTCTGCCGGCGCGTTGGGGATCAATGATCCATTCAAACTGAGTTGGATTGTCGGCAACATATAACTGGGCTTGCCATTGAGCCAGGTAAGGTAACCGTACGACGGGTTGATGTTCTGCGAGCTGTTGATTTGCGTGAGGTGATAGGCTGTGTCTGTCAGAATGCGCGTTTGGTCCCATTTCCCTTTGTTAAGCAGGAGCAGGCCAAACCTTGCCATGCTTCTGGGTGTGCTGTAATATACATTGTTGTAACCAGTGCGCAGCCAGAGGCCGTTCATGCCGGTGCGGTTGCGGATTTTTTGCTGGAAGTACGCGTTATAAGTGAGGCCCGAAGCGGATTCCACCACTTTGTCGAGCAGGGTGTACGGCGCGTTATGATAGGCCCAGCGGTTGCCTGGCGCGGCTTTGTATGTAAGGCAGGAGGGAAGGGTGCAATCGGTATCGCCTGTACCATCATCCAATCCTGTGGTCATGCTGAGCTGGTGTACGATGCGGATCTGCTCTTCCTGCGCGGCGGATAAGGAGGTCCAGCCCCTTCCTAAAAAGTCGCTGCTCGGTTGTTGAATCGATAGCAGTCCTTCGCTTTGCGCGATACCCACCAGCATGGCTGTCATGGTTTTACCCGCGGATGCCCAATACCAGTTGCTGTCTGCCGTGAAATTGCCAAAATATTTCTCCAATACAATGCGGCCGTTTTGCAGTACGATAAATGCTTTGGTATTTTTTAACTGCAGGTAGTCGTACACGTTAGTGATCTGGCTGGTATCCCAGCCAAGGGCTGATGCCTGTGTGGTTTCCCAACTGTTTCCTGTAAGGGGCGGAAAATACATGGGCTGCGCGCTCGTGGTATCCGGGTTGGGGATCGTTGGGTTATTCGGGTTGGATGCTGAGGGGTCATTTTCCTTTGAACAGGAAACCAGGATCGTAACGGCCAGGGCCAGTATGGATAAAAAGCGCATAGAAACAATTATGGTTAACGCATTAGACTTATAAAAAACCGGAAGGTTTAACCCGGGATTTTCTTTTTTCCTGTTTTTTCATCCCCTGATTGCCTGCCGATCAGGTTCCGGATCACTACGGATGCGGCCACAGCGCCAAAGGTAGCCGGCAGGTAGGAGATGGTGCCGTAAGCAGATTTTTTAAATGGGCTGCCGTTTGTCATCATCAGGCTTTCCTTGATGGGGAATTCGGGTGAAAAAACCACTTTGATCCCTTTCATGATGCCCTGTTTGCGCAGTGTTTTCCGGATCTGTTGGGCGAATGGGCAGTTATAAGTTTTTGAAATGTCAACCACGCGGAGCCTTGTCGGGTCAAGTTTGGCGCCGGCGCCCATGCTGCTGACCAACGGTATTTTTTTGTGATAAGCGATTTTCAGGAATGTGAGTTTGGGTGTGATGCTGTCGATGGCATCAATGATGTAATCGGGCCTGCTTTCCAGGATTTCTTCCACCATGTTTGGGTTTATGAATGCTTTGATGACGGTCAGGTCGAGTTCGGGATTGATGGCCATCAGCCTGTCGCGCATAATCTCAGCTTTTGATTCACCGTGATTGGTTGCCAGTGCCGGAAGTTGCCTGTTCCGGTTGCTGGGGTCAACCACATCGCCATCAACAATCGTCATGCGGCCGATGCCGCTGCGGCAGATGAATTCAGCGGCGTATGAACCAACGCCACCCATGCCCACCACGAGTACATGTTTTGTCGTGAGGTTTATGACCGCGTCTTCACCTATCAATAAACTGGTTCTGGAAAGCCAGGAAATATCTGTCATGGTACAACTAAGCTATGTTTATGCCGAATACGGATGTTGTATTCTGCCGGATTTGCGAAATTACATCATCAACGCTCATCCCGAGTGTTTCCGCGGCCAGTTGGTATACAACTGCGATGGGGGTTTCGGCATCATCTGTTTCCAGGAAAATCCGGTTTAATGGTACAGCCCGTAAGCTTTCCCGCACATGGTTTAGTTGCAAGGCTGATCCGAAACTGAGGTAATGCCCATGCCCGATGATTTGTTTGGCAATGCTTACGTTGCGGTTAAACCCGTGAAAGATGCAGGCTGTTTTGATATTGTATGCCTTTAGCATTTTTAAGATATCATCATACGCGCGCACACAATGAATGATCAATGGTTTCCGGGTTTCGTGTACCCATGACAGTTGGGCGGCGAACGCGTCAACCTGCAACGCCCAATCGGTTTTGCAAAGCTTATCCAGCCCGGCTTCTCCTATGGCCAATACGTTGGGCGCTGTACTGTATTTTTTGAGTTGGTCCAGGCCGGCCTTCCAGGTACCCGGGTCAATATTCCAGGGGTGAAGCCCCATGGAGAGGGGGCTCCCGGTTGCAGCATGGTCAAAATTTCGGTAGATATTACGGATCGACCATTCGCCTGCATGCCTGGGATTATGTGTATGTATATTGATGAACATAAATGGGATACCGGTTACGAAAAAGCCCGCTTAAAGATAAGCGGGCTTTTGGTAATATGATTTGTGCCGATTAATAACGGTACATATCTGTTTTGTAAGGGCCGGCAACCGGGATGCCCAGGTATTCAGACTGAGCCGGGGTGAGCACATCGAGCACCACACCGATTTTCGCGAGGTGGAGGCGGGCTACTTTTTCATCCAGGTGTTTAGGCAGCACATACACTTTATTTTCGTATTGACCGCTGTTGGTCCAGAGTTCAATTTGTGCCAATGTTTGGTTGGTGAATGAGTTACTCATCACAAAACTTGGGTGGCCTGTTGCGCAACCCAGGTTAACCAGGCGGCCTTCAGCGAGCACGATCAGGTCTTTGCCATCAATAGTGTACAGGTCAACCTGTGGTTTGATGGTGTTCTTCGTGTGCCCGTAATTGTTATTCAACCATTCCATATCGATTTCGATATCGAAGTGGCCGATATTGCAGACAATCGCTTTATCCTTCATCAGTTTGAAGTGTTCTGCAGTGATCAGGTCGCGGCAACCGGAAGCGGTAACGATGATATCGGCTTCTTTCACCGCATCGATCATGTGCTTCACTTCGAAACCATCCATAGCTGCCTGGAGGGCGCAGATCGGATCGATTTCGGTAACAATTACGCGGGCGCCGGCACCACGGAGGCTTTCCGCTGAACCTTTACCCACATCGCCATAACCACCCACAACGGCCACTTTACCGGCCATCATCACGTCGGTTGCGCGGCGGATAGCGTCCACCAGGCTTTCTTTACAACCGTATTTATTATCGAATTTCGATTTTGTAACGGAGTCGTTTACATTGATCGCGGGAATGGGCAGTGTGCCATTGGCCATGCGCTCGTATAAGCGGTGAACGCCGGTTGTGGTTTCTTCACTCAATCCTTTAATGTTGGCGATCAGTTCAGGGTATTTATCAAATACCATATTGGTAAGGTCGCCACCGTCATCCAGGATCATGTTCAGTGGTTTGTCGGCGCTGCCGAAAAACAGTGTTTGCTCAATGCACCAGTCGGCTTCTTCGAGGGTTTGTCCTTTCCAGGCATATACACCGATACCGGCGGCTGCAATGGCGGCAGCGGCATGGTCTTGTGTAGAGAAGATGTTGCAACTGCTCCACTTAACCTCGGCGCCCAGGGCTACCAGGGTTTCGATTAATACCGCGGTTTGGATGGTCATGTGCAGGCAACCGGCGATGCGTGCGCCTTTGAGGGGCTGCTTTCCGGCATATTCTTCACGGATCGCCATCAGGCCGGGCATTTCAGCTTCGGCCAGGCGAATTTCTTTACGGCCCCATTCGGCGAGGGAGATATCAGCTACTTTGTAGGCAAGGTTGAAGTCGATGCCTTTTTGTGCGATGGTAGACATATAATTGGTGAGTTTTAGGATGTAAAATTAGGATTTGCAGGATAATATCCTATGTTAAATTATAAAAACAGGATAAAATAAAAGATTTAATTAAATTTACAGGATAAAATATAATATTATGGCCATTTACCAGGATAAAAAAGAAAAACCGGCTGAGGCTCTGCCTGAATTGGACGATATCGACTTGTCGATCTTGCGTTTATTGCAGGAAAACGCCCGAATAACCGTGAAAGAGATATCCGAGCGGGTACACCTCAGCACCACGCCGGTGCATGAGCGGATCAAGCGGCTGGAGCAGCGGGGTGTGATCAGGCAATATGCCACATTGCTGGATCATGCAAAGTTGCGGAAAGGGTTGAAAGTGATTTGTTATGTATCGTTGAAAGAGCATAATAAAAAAGCAGGCATGGCATTTATAAAATCCATACAGGAATTACCCGAAGTGCTGGAGTGTTACAATATTTCGGGCTCATTCGACTTTATGCTGAAAGTGATCAGCCGTGATATGGATGATTACTATCATTTCCATGTGAATAAACTCAGCCAGATTGAAAATGTGGGGAACCTGCAGAGTGTTTTTGTGATGGGTGTCATTAAGGAAACGCATAAGGTTTTATAAGGCATCCAACATCATCTTACACATCTTTCCGCATCACATAATCATTCATCCAATACCCGTTACCGATATCAATATCTTCTTCCCGTTCAACCCTGAAGCCGAGGCGTTCATAAAAAAGCTTCGCGGGGTTGAAGCGGTTTACATTGCATTCAATGGCGGTTGCGGATGAGGCTTTTATGATTTGGAATAAGCCGTCCATGAGTTTTTTGCCTCCCCCTTTGCCTTGTTCGGAAGGGAGGACGTACAATTTATGCAGCCTGAAAAGTCCATGGGGCCCGCCGGCTTTGGGGGAAAATGACGCGAAGCCGACAGGTTGTCCATCCCTGTAAAGAATTAAGAAACGGTGCAACTGAGCTTGCATTTGATGCAGGAGGGAAGGTTCGCTGTAAAAGAGCTTGAGCATGTAACTGATTTGCTCATCAGAAAGAATGTTGCCATAGGCGGATGGCCAGGTGTCGTAAGCTAATTGCCGGATGATGCCCGCGTCGGATACAGACGCTTCCCTTACTTCGTACATGCGTTACCGTAATTTAATAAACAGGTCTTCAGCGAACATTACCCTGTTTTGATCATCTTTTACAATGATGTCGAAGAAGTGAATGTATTCCGTGGGTTTACAATCTTCCTTGATTGATTTTATCCAAATGGGTGGCAGCGGGGTTTCAGTAAACCGGCCAGACGCGAAGGTGTACGTGGGGGATATTTTCCCGGTTTTTTCATTTTCCGTAACACCCAATCTCCGATAAATGACCTGGTAGGAACTGATCCTGTATTTTTTATTGGCTGAATCGGTGACAACCAGCGGGAAATCAGCAATGCGTTTCATTTCCAGGTAACTGATAGACGTGGAATCCTTGTATTTGTGCATCGATGTATGGAGTACAGGTGCTTTGAAGGGCTTTACGGGGGTCACCTGCGCGAATGCGCCCAGGGCCAGCAGGCAGGTTCCGAATAGTATAATGAACCGTTTGCGAAAGTTCATGTGGATTGGGTTTGGTACGAAACTACAAAAGAAAGGCTAATCCATTTTTGAATTAACGCTTTCTTTTGTATCCGCTTGAGCGGGGCCTTACAAGATGGCTAGGCTTTCCTCTATCACTTTGATCTTGGTTTCCGCGTCTGATTTTTTCTTTTGCTCGAGCGCCACTACTTCAGGCTTGGCATTGGCCATGAATTTTTCGTTGCCCAGTTTCTTTTCTATTGACAACAGGAAACCTTTAAGGTGTGCCAGTTCTTTTTCCAGTGATTCTTTCTGGCTGCCGCTGTCGATGGGTTGTTCAGATACAATATAAAAACTGTCTTTGCCAATCACCGTATTATATGAACCGGCTACGGCTTCCTCGCAGAAGCTGATCTCTTCCGCGTTCACCTGCCTGTACAGTATGGAGGATATAGAACCATAAGGTTCACGGTCTTTTGTTTGAATAAAGAGTTTGATGCTTTCCCTTGGTTTGATCTGCTGGCGGTTACGCACATCCCGGATACCGCTGATCAGGTCTTGCAGCAACCTGCCTTGCAGAATGATGGAAGGATTAGGCGCAGACGAAGTTTTCACCTGGCGTACACAGAGGTCTTTATTCCTGTTTTCCAGGTGCTGGTAAATTTCTTCCGTGATAAATGGCATGAAGGGGTGCAGCATTTCCATCAGTTCTGTGAAATAATCGATGGTGCTTTGGTATGTATGCGCATCCATGGGCTGCTCCATACCAGGTTTAACCCATTCGAGGTACCAACTGCAGAAGTCGTCCCAGATCAATGAGTACAGGGTTTTCAGGGCTTCGCTGAGCCTGAATTGGTCCATCATCTGGTTGATCTCGATCCTGGCTTCATCCAGCCTGTTCCTGAACCAGCGAAGCGCGAACCCGTTTTGTTTATTTTCATAATTCGCGTCTAATTTCGATTCCCAGAGTTTGACCAGTTTGAGGGCGTTCCACATTTTATTGTTGAAGTTGCGCCCTTGTTCCAGTGCGGCTTCATCAAATAAAATATCGTTTCCGGCAGGCGATGCGATCATGATGCCAAAGCGCACGGCATCGGTCCCGTACTGGTCAATCAATGCCAGCAGGTCGGGCGAATTGCCCAGGCTTTTGCTCATTTTGCGGCCGAGCTTATCGCGAACTATACCTGTGAAATATACGGTCTCAAAAGGTTTCGCATCCATGTATTCATATCCTGCCATAATCATGCGCGCCACCCAGAAGAAGATGATTTCCGGCGCGGTTACAAGTGTGTTGGTAGGATAGTAGTATTTGATTTCCGCATTGCCCGGATTGGAATACCCTTTGAACACTTCGAAAGGCCATAGCCAACTGCTGAACCATGTGTCGAGACAATCCTCGTCTTGCTTCAATGCAGTCGCGGGTTTGCCAAATTGTGTTTCATACAATTGCATTGCCTCTTTTTCTGTTGCCGCTACAACCACCTGGCCATCGGCATCATACCATGCCGGGATGCGGTGGCCCCACCAGAGCTGGCGGCTGATGCACCAGTCTTTGATATTTTCCATCCAGTGCCTGTAAAGGTTGCGGAACTTGGGCGGATAGAATTTGATTTCCTCTTCCATGACCGCGCGAAGGGCCGGGCTGGCCAGTTCTTTCATGCTGACCCACCATTGCAGGCTGAGCCTGGGTTCTACTACCGTATCGGTACGTTCACTGAAACCAACTTCGCTGGTATAATCTTCCTTTTTCACGAGGAAGCCTTTTTCTTCCAGCTCTATGGCAATTTTTTTACGAGCATCAAACCTGTCGAGACCTACATAAATCTGCGCGTCGGTACTGAGTGTTCCATCATCGTTCAATACATCAATCACTTCCAGTCCGTGCTTTCCACCAAGCTGGTAGTCGTTGATATCATGCGCGGGTGTTACTTTCAGCGCGCCCGTCCCAAATTCCATGGTCACATATTCATCGGTGATGATGGGAATCGACCGGTTGATCAAAGGAATGATGGCCCTTTTTCCATGGAGGTGTTTGTATCGTTCATCATCCGGGTGTACGCAAATAGCTGTGTCGCCCATGATGGTTTCCGGCCTTACGGTGGCAATAACGATGGTATCTGCACTGCCTTCAATGGCATAACGGATATGATACAGTTGCTGGCGCGTTTCCTTGCGGATCACTTCTTCATCGCTTAATGCGGTCTGCGCTTTCACATCCCAGTTGATCATGCGTTTGCCGCGATAGATAATTCCTTTTTTGTGCAGGGCGATAAAGACGTTGATGACAGAATCATAATAATCTTTGTCCATGGTGAAAGCCGTGCGGTCCCAATCGAGGCTGCAGCCGAGTTTTTTCAACTGCTGCAAAATGATGCCACCGTATTTTTCTTTCCATTCCCATGCGTAGGACAAGAATTCTTCCCTGGTCAGGGATGATTTGGCGATGCCTTTTTCGCGGAGCATGGCCACCACTTTGGCTTCGGTGGCAATGGAAGCATGGTCGGTGCCGGGTACCCAGCAGGCATTTTTACCCTGCATGCGGGCGCGCCTGATGAGGATGTCCTGGATGCTGTTGTTGAGGCAATGCCCCATGTGCAGTACGCCCGTAACATTTGGCGGGGGCATGACGATGGTGTAGGGCTCGCGGCCGTCGGGTAAACTTGTAAAGTATCCTTTCTCCAGCCAATGCTGGTACCATTTATGATCTATCTGTTGCGGTTCAAAATTCTTTGATAATTCCATAATGCGATGGCTTCTTTTCGAGTGTGCAAATGTACGAAAAGCCGGGTGCCAACTGAAGGAATCGCCGGAATGATTCCACTTAGGTTCAACAAGTTTTTTGTTCACTAAATAAATTAGTAATTTCGGTGCCTCATACGGGATATGTACGCCATAGTTGATATAGAAACCACCGGGGGCCACGCTTCATCGCATGGCATCACTGAAATCGCGATCCTGGTGCATGACGGCAACCGGTTGGTGCAGTCCTTTCATTCGCTGGTTAACCCTGGTAAGGAAATCCCTTTGTATATCACGGCGCTGACAGGCATAGATTCGAAGATGCTTCGGGATGCGCCATATTTTGAAGATATCGCCGCGGAAGTTGCGGATATGCTTGACCGTAAGGTTTTCGTGGCGCATAATGTCAACTTTGATTATTCCTTTATCCGGCAACATTTGAAACATGCCGGCTTCAGTTTCGAAGAGAAGAAACTTTGTACGGTACGTTTAAGCAGAAAGGTTTTTCCCGGCCTCCCTTCATATAGCCTGGGCAACCTCTGCCGCGAGTTGGGAATATCCATAGAGCAAAGGCACCGTGCGGGCGGGGATGCCAAAGCCACGCTGGAACTTTTTGAACAACTGCTCCGGAATGGCGCGGGCGTGCATATTGACCAGATGCTGAAGCGGAATTCATCGGAACAGTGGTTGCCGCTTTACCTCGATAAATCAGTGATTGATCAACTGCCTGATGCGCCCGGCGTTTATTATTTCCATGATCGTAAAGGGAAAGTGATTTATGTGGGCAAGGCCGTAAACATCAGCAAAAGGGTCCGCAGCCATTTTACGCATAATGATCCTGACCGTAAAAGGCAGCATCTGCTCAGGCAGGTAGCGGATATCCGTTTCCGTGTATGCGCGAATGAACTGGAAGCGCTGGTGTTGGAAAGCACGGAAATACGGAAGCTTTGGCCAAGGTTTAATGTAAGCCAGAAGCAGCCTGTACGCAGGTTCGGCTTATATCAATATGAGGATAACAGGGGTTACCGGCGGCTCGCGATTGATACGTATAAGAAAAATGTACCCGCGCTGTACCGGTTTAATTTGCTGCATGAGGGTTTGTTGTTGATGAACAGGTTGATTGAGCAGTATGACCTACATCCAAAGCTTTGCCATATTGATAAAAGGCCCATGGATGAGCAGGATTTGAGTTTCCTGGAAGAACCTGCCCGGTATAATAAAAAAGTGGGGGATGCGCTGTTGTCGCTTGAGTCTGATTTGCCTACGATGGCCATCATCGACGAAGGCCGCAATGCCGGCGAGCAGCTATGCCTGCTGATTGAACGGGGTAGTTTTTATGGAATGGGATATATCCCCGCGGATTTCCATGTTTCAGATCCGCAAAGCATCCGTGAACTCCTGGAACCTATGCCAGACAATGATTTTATCCGGAACAGCATTTACGCGTACGCGACGGAACATCCCGGTAAAGTCAGAAGATTTTAACCTGCCTTATTGTACCATTATTTTTTCAGTGTATAGGATACCGTCAACATCAATGACCTGCAGCCAGTATGTGCCGGCAGATAATACCTGCGAAGGTTTCAGTAATAATAACTGATCCGGTTGCTGAACCTGTGCCCGGTGACGGTAAATGGTTTGTCCTGATTCGTTATTAAGCCTGAATGTATAGTTTCCGGTTTTCGCGCCTGTGAACCTAAGTTGAATATTGTTATCAACTACCGGATTCGGGTAGACGCTGATGGCCGGGGTTTCTTTCAGTGGATCAACCACCGCGATGCGGCTGTATTGCGCGGATCCATCCAGGTTAACCGCGCGTACCCTGTAATAATTGAAGCCGGGTAGGGCATTTCCATCCAATAAATGATAGGTTGCCTGTCCTCCCTGGTTTTGAGCAGGGGCTTTTGTGCCAATGGGCTCAAACTGCCTGCCATCCGCACTTTTTTCAATTTGATACAGGCGTAAGCCGATCTCATTGTCCGTGTTCCAGGTAATGGTATTCACCGTTTTGCTTGTTCTTTGCGCGGCGATGCCGGTGAATTGAACAGGCACTACCACGGATGGTTTAAATACCAGGTAAAAGCGTCCGGGTGCCGCGGAGCCCGGTGTGGAATTGATGCTGATATCAATGAAACTGCTATCAGTCAGGCTTACACTATGGTATTGTTGCAAGTGGCTGTCTACCAAAAAAGCGGCCAGGTGTGCCGGCATGTGCATGGGCGCGAACCTGAACTGATAGTTTTGTGCGCGCAGGTTTTTCAAGTGAAAGAAAACCGTATCTGGTTCTTGCACATATTGACGGGCTTCGAGAGAGAGCAATGTGTCGTTTCGGGTGATGGAGAAATTTTCACCTGCATTGGGCAGCTTTTTGGCATCGTAGTGATTGATATTATTCCCAAGCCCGTCTTCAAAAACAATGATATTGCCATCCGCGATATTTCCCTGGTTAGTGAATAAACTGCAGAACATCAATTGGCGATGGGCGGGTACCTGGCTGTACGATGTTAAGGTTTGACGGTTTACGAGCCTGCTGCCTGGCGCTTTACAGTTTTCGGAAAATTTGATATTGCCGGCTGAGCCGTTGCTTTGTACTAAGACTGCCTGACCCGATTCAATGTATGGAGATGGTACGCCAGCCGGGTAGTAGGTGCTGGGGGAACCTGCGCTCGGTATATATCCGGCCAATGCGCTGATGGTTTGGTACCCGCCAAGTCCCCATGATCCGTTTAAGGAGGGGTCCCATGCATAAAAGAGGTTGCTGATGCCTGTGCTGATCTGGAAAATTTTGTCGAATTCAACACGCGATGCATAAGGGTTGCCAAAACTTTGAAAACGGTTTGCCTGCACCGGAACATCTGGCGGTGCATTAACCGGCGTGTGCAGGGTGCCTTTACTGCGCATATTGGTTTGGTTGGGTGTACCGTTGTAAGTGGTCACGGTCCTGTCGCCGCGTACAAAAAGCATATAGCCCAGGGGGAGTTGCAGGTTTTGCCCGGTGTTGGTGACGCCCGTCCAGTCACCGGTATTATCATTAAAATATTTAACGGAAGGGGCGAGGGTCGTTACATCAAATCCAGTACCTGTACCGGATATCCAGGTGCCGTAGCCTGTGGGTGCCAGCCCGTTTTCCTGCCATGATTGGAAAATGCTTTGTCCGTTGGTAGGTGTTGCTAAAAATTGCCAGGATTTAGGGTGCTGTCCCGGGCCTGTACCTGTGTGGATATGTCGTTCCACGGTTACATTTCCAATAATATGGCTGTTTACAAGGATGTCTACGTTTGCGGTTGCGGTATCGGAGGATTTCATGGTGAATGCCCTGTTATTGGCTGAACCATCGGCATCAAGCGTGGTGCTGCCTTCCACCATTAATGTATTGATAACATCCGCGGTACCCTCATTAATTTTTATGCCGGTGCCCCTAAACCCCAGGTTATGGAACTGGGTTGTTTGGCTGCCTGATAATGTGGTTGTATTTGAGCCATCAAAATATACGGTGCTCTGGCCTTTATGGAAATTACCATCATTGCGCATGCCGCCCTGGTCAATGACCAGGTTGATATTGCCATCCGCCACCACATGCGTACCCGCGCCGATATTGACCACTTGGGCAAAGCTTATTTGGCCTGAGCCACTAAATACGAATAATGCAATTGCAGAAGTCTGAATTATGGTCCTTGAATGTTTCATGTTTGTACAGGCTTACCTGCATGCATTATTTGCGCGGTGATTTTTTATTGCTGTTACCGGAAGCAGGGTGTTTTACTTCGATCTTTGGCGTCATGTCGTTGTCTTCTTGTGCAGCATTTGTTCCGGTGTTGTTTGGCTCTTCAATTGCCGGCGCGGTCATTACCTTTTTGTTTGGGTCAGGTGTCGGGATGATTTCCGGAATAACGGTTGGTTTTTCCAACTCAATCATCCGTGGGTCTGTGCTGGGGCCTTCGGGCCTGTTGTATTGCGCCGATCCTTCATGTGAAGCGGCCAGGCAAAAGGTGATGCTGATGATTAACCTGTATTTGAAAAGAATCTTTTTCATTTTCGTTTATGCGTAAGGGTTATTGAATGCCGAGTTTTTCCTTGATGGCCCGCAGGTCGTTTTGCAGGGCTTTGTTTTGCGACCGGAGTTCTTCGATTATTTTATTTTGCTGGTCAATTTGCTGTTGTTGTTCCTGGATGGCTTTTACAGCTACAGGGATAATATCGGAATAATAGATGCCAAGCCTGTCGTTGTCAGGGTTTAACGATTTGCCCTGGTCGTCGAGTTCATTTTCTTTTGAGGGGAGCCCGCCTTTTTGCACCACTTCTTTCAGTATGGGTTGTACCTCCTGGGCGATGAAACCGATTTTTTTGCCCCATTCCGGGTTTTTCTTCCAGGTGTACGACACCGGGCGGAGTTGCAAGAGTTCCCTCAATCCATAATTCAGCGTTTCGATATTTTCTTTCTCCCTGGCATCAGAGGTGTTGATGGCGCCATTTACAGCATAGACGGTTGACCACCGGTTGGCAATTGCTCCCAAAGAAGCGCCGCCGTCGGCAGCAGGCCTGAATTGCGTTGTAGCCATATCATAATAATCTGTTGGTGTTGTTGCAAAGTCATCTGTAGCCCTTGAAAAAGTTAGAAGTCCTGAACCATCGACCCTCATTTTCCAATCTGAGCCCCCGGTTGTATTTTTTATCAATTCAAGGCCCGGTTCGTATAAAACATTACTAACGACCCTGATATTTGTATTTGAATTAACAGCGCCTGTTATATGTAATCTTTGTAATGGCACCATAGTACCTATGCCAATGTTTCCCGAGTTTTCAACAATTAACCTATTCACGCTTCCGCCTGATCGTAAAATAATGGAACTGTCATTTGTAAAAAATATACCGCTTCTGACGGGTGTCAGGTTTGAACCTGATAAAATGCTGGCTTCATTAGAAGATGGGGTCATAAATTGCATAACGGTAGCACCATTTTCTTCTAGGATCATTGAAGAGTTTGGTGTATAGAACCCAATAGGGCTAGTGCCGGTTCTTCGAACATGCAAGCGTGCAGATGGATTTGTCAATCCAATGCCCACATTGACGGTTGCGGTGGCCCCATTGAGTCCATTAATGCTGCCTAACACCAGGCTGTTATTCTGGCTCACTAATGAACGTGAACCAATAGCAGTCGCGTTTATAAGGTTTAAGGCAGAAGGATTGCTGTTATATCCTAAAAAAGTCAATTGTGAGCCGGTAGTGTTGCTGATGCCCGCATTGGTTCCCGTAGCTGTATTTTGAGAACCGCTATTATTACTTTGTAAAGCAAATTTTCCAATGGCTACGTTCTCATTTCCGATGCCATTGAATTGCATGGATTTGTGCCCGAGTGTCGTATTTTCATTGCCATTACTAAACATCATACTGCTGTCGCCCACAACCACATTCCTGTTTCCTGTTGTGCTATTCACCATAGCCCTGACGCCAACCGCTGTATTGTTTGATCCTGTTTGATTGAAATATAATGCCCCCATACCTGTTGCCGTATTGGAGCGGCCGGTGGTAGTATGAACCAGGGTTTGAGCGCCTAAGCCCGTGTTCTCAATACCTGTTAAGCCCGGTGCAATGTTACCGTACCCCGAATTGTATCCTACAAACACGTTTTCGTCTCCCTGGTTTCTATAACCTGCTGTGCGACCGATCATCGTAGCCCTTCGGGCTGAATCAGAGATACCGCCTGCATAAAAACCAACTGCTACATTATCGGCTGTTAGTTTTGAACCAATAACACCAATCATAGCGCCGCGCCCCACGGCGGTATTGCGTGCGCTGCTGTCCATAAACTCCAGGGTACCCACACCCAGGGCTGTGTTTTCTGAACCTGCCCTGTTGAAGCGCAGGGAACGCCAGCCTATAGCGGTGTTCAAGGACCCTGCAGTGTCTTCAGGCATCGATTCAAATCCAACAGCGGTATTATTATCGCCGCTCGCATGGTTATACATGGCATTGGTTCCAACGGCCGTATTTCCGATAGTGCTCCTGCTCAGGCGAAGGGTACTGGTACCCAGCGCTACGTTGTAATAGCCGGTTGTATCATTTTCCAATGAATAATTTCCTATCGACACATTATAACTGGAGAAAGGCCGGTTGTGTACAAACTGGCTCCTTACACCAACGGCCACATTATTGCTGCCACCTATATTGCGCGCCAGGGCATCATATCCATATGCAACATTAAATGAGCCTGTTTGGTTATCCATTGATGAAAAAATGCCACTTGCCGTATTATATGAACCTGTAGTATTTGCAAAAAGTGATTGGAAGCCGGTTGCCGTATTATATGAACCTGTTGTGTTATCAAAAAAATTGTTAACACCGACTGACGTATTCCAACGCCCGGTTGTATTCAAGTCAATAAAGGATTCGGCGCCAACAATGGTATTTGCTTCTCCGTCAGTATTATTCACCATGGTATTCTCACCAACTGCTGTGTTAAATGAAGAGCGGTTGCGGAAAAGGGTACCATACCCCAAAGCTGTATTATAGCTGCCGATTTTATTGCTATCCAGGGCCCGGTATCCTATGGCGGTATTCCTGTCTCCGGAAGTATTCTGCATCAAAGCCTGGAAGCCAACGGCTGTGGCCCGTGTGCCAATTGTGAGCGAATCCAAAGCCCGAAAACCCACTGCGGTTACGTTGCTTCCCGAATATGAGTTTAATGCCCTGTAACCCACTGCTACGTTAGCATTGCCATTTAAGTTATCAGCGCCTGCTAAGTATCCCAGGTAAATGTTATTGCTGCCGGATGTACTGCTATATCCTGAAGAGGTGCCTGCGTACAAATTATTTATGCCTGTAGTATTGGCCTGGCCTGACCAGGGGCCCATAAAGACATTGTAACTGCCATTATTCAGTTTGCCGGCCTGATACCCAAGGAAAACTCCCGGTAAATTATTGGATGTTAAAGCGCCAGCCGAATCGCCCATCGCTACATGTCCTACGCCGGTAGGGTGACCGGCGTGCCTGCCTATGGCATATGTATAATAACTACTGTTTAATCGTCCAATAACTTCATTATTCGACCTGAATAATACGGGTTTATTATCCCTGTGGCCTATAAAACTGGTGTCATTCAATCCTGTATTTCCTGTGGTAAGCCAGGCTGTGCTATCCAGGGCTTTGTTGGCATTGGCCAGCCAGGCCCAGGTGCTGCCATCATAATAATGGAAGCCTATACTGTCCGGGCTTGTTTGAAATACCAATAAGCCGGTGGCAGGGGAGGCGATGGCATTTTTCTGCGCCTTCGTCATTCTTGGGATCAGCATACCTTTATCGGTGCTGCTCACATCCAGGATGGAACTGCTATGGGCCGGCGCGCCGCTGTTATTGACACCTAAAGATTGAGACCAGGCTCCTGAAACAGACATGCAACTTAGTATGCATATCGCCAGGCTGCGAAATGTAAAACGCATTTGATGATATTTATTTTATTAGAACAGATGGTTTTCGCTGGATCGCTGGAGCAGGTGTTATATCAGAGCGTCAGTTTTAATACTGGTAATAACAGGTCAAAAATAGTACCAGAAGCCAGCAGGTACAATACGCAATTTGTGATATTTATGCACAATCACCCCATTATGGTACTTGCGAAAGCGTTGTAAACTTTCATATACACCAATTAGGGTACACCAATACATCACGTTGGGTTATTATGTATTGAAACAGGAAGGCGCTAATCAAATTTTTCAGCATTCATCAATCATCAGAATGTCCATATCCTTATTTTCGCGGCCCAATTGGTAACCTATGTTTACACAAACGATCGCGCAAAAACTCAATATCCGAACAACTCAGGTTGATGCAGTCTTGCAATTGCTCGCCGAAGGCTCCAGCATCCCATTTATTGCCCGTTACCGGAAAGACCAGACGGGTGCTTTGGATGAAGTACAAATCCAGCAAATCCGGGATGAACAGGAATTATACAAGGGTTTCACGGAGCGGAAAGAAGTGATTGTTAAGTCTATCACCGAACAGGGTAAAATGACGGATGCCTTGCAGGCCTTGCTGGATGCGGCCCAAACCATCACCCAACTTGAAGATATCTACCTTCCCTATAAGCCCAAGCGTAAAACAAAGGCCGACATGGCCAAAGAGAAAGGCCTTCAGCCCCTTGCGGAAATGATCCTGGCGCAAACCGGGGATTCGCCGGAGGCCATTGCAGAGAAATTCCTGAATGAAAAAGTGCTCACGGTTGACGAGGCCTTACAGGGCGCGAGGGATATCATTGCGGAGCATATCCATGAAGACCTAACGGTTAGGGATAAACTAAGGATGCTGTTTGAAAAAGAGGCGTCCGTTATAAGTAAAGTGGTGGAGGGAAAAGAAGATGAGGCCGCGAAATACAGGGACTATTTCTCATTCAGCAACCCGGTGTCCCGCATACCATCACACCGTGTGCTGGCCATTTTGAGGGGGTTCCTGGAAGGTTTCCTGCGTATCAGTATAGAACCTGCAGAAGAGTTGGCCCTGGAAATTATTGAGGGCTTATATGTTAAAGGGATGAGCCCTTCGTCTATGCACATCCGTAAGTCTGCACGCGACGCCTACAAGCGCTTGCTGCAACCTTCGTTAGAGACTGAGTTCAGGACGAAATTGAAAACGGAAGCCGATGAAGAAGCCATACAGGTATTCGCGGAGAATTTACGGCAGTTGCTCCTGGGCCCGCCCCTGGGCAATAAACGCGTGCTTGCATTGGACCCCGGTTACCGCACCGGTTGCAAGCTGGTGTGCCTGGATGATGCCGGTGTATTATTATATCATGATGTGATATTCCCGCATGAGAAGAACAGGCAGGAAGCCGCAGCCCGTATTGTACGCGACTCGATCCGTCTATACCAGGTGCAGGCCATTGCCGTGGGTGATGGCACAGCAGGAAGGGAAACCGAACAGTTCATACATTCATTGCAAACAGGGCTTCCTGTTTTCCTCGTGAATGAAGACGGGGCCAGTGTGTATTCGGCTTCTGAAACTGCCCGGCGTGAATTCCCGGACCATGATATCACAGTGCGCGGCGCGGTGAGCATTGGCAGGCGGCTGATGGATCCTTTAGCGGAACTCGTGAAGATTGATCCTAAGAGTATTGGTGTTGGCCAATACCAGCATGATGTTAACCAGTCGAGGCTGAAGGAGCGCCTCGATCAAACCGTGATGAGTTGTGTGAACAGGGTAGGCGTGAACCTGCATACGGCCAGTCGTGAATTGTTGTCGTATGTAAGTGGGATCGGGCCCACGCTGGCTGCGCAAATTGTTCAATACCGAACACAAGCGGGAGGCATCCGCAACCGGGCCGAATTATTGAAAGTGCCAAGGTTGGGAGAGAAGGCATTTGAGCAATGCGCCGGATTTCTCCGCATACCGGGCTCAGATCATCCGCTGGATGCCAGCGCCGTGCACCCGGAATCGTATGCCGTAGTGGAAGAGATGGCAGAAGATTTAGGGGTTTCGGTCCAGGCGCTGATTGGCAATGTTGCTTTGCTCGAAAAAATTGACATCAGGAAATATATCCGCGAAGGGCTTGGCCAGCTTAGCATCCGCGATATCGTAGCGGAATTAAAAAAGCCCGGGCTTGACCCCCGCCCGGAAGCGACCGCCTTTTCATTTGCGCAAGTGTTCAGTATTGAAGACCTGCACCCGGGTATGGAGTTGCCGGGCATTGTTACCAACCTCACGCGATTTGGCGCATTTGTGGATGTGGGCGTGAAGCAGGATGGGTTGGTGCATGTATCTGAGATCGCGCACCGGTTTATTAAAGACCCTGCGGAGGCGCTCAGTTTACAACAACAGGTAATGGTGAAAGTATTGGAAGTAGACCTGTCGAGAAAACGTATAGTATTATCCATCAAGCAAACCATGCCTGCACCCGTGAACCAGGCCCCCAAACCAAAAGGGAAAAAGGTTGATCAGTCGCCTTTGCCCATGACAGATGCCCTTGCGGCCTTGAAAGAGAAGTTTGGCAGGTAATATAATAATGGAAAAAAAGGTTAGGCCATTTCTTCAATGGTCGCGTTGATTTGCCGGTCAGTGATCGCTTCGCACATAGGTTTCAGCATGGCGTATGATCCATTCCTGACGGCATATTTTCCTTTGTAATGGATCAACAGCGCGCATTGTTCGGCTTGTTCTTCGGTATGGTTGCAAACTTCCATCAGGGTTTCAATCACCCAATCGAAAGTATTCACCTCATCGTTCCAGATCACGAGGTTAAAGGAATTGCCGGTTTCTGTGTCTGACAATACCAAGACATCTTCCTGTACAGATTCTTTTATATTCGTTTGCATCAGGAGGTAAAATTAGTATAAGTGAACTTCACAGGTGCTCCTTGGACAGATTTTCTAAATTTATGCCTGATTTTTTTTGCAGTAATGAAAATCCGCTTATCTTTGCCCTCCATTTCAATTAATGCTCTCTGCATCAATTGGTTAAAAATGAAAAAGGGAGTTTAGCTCAGTTGGTTTAGAGCATCTGCCTTACAAGCAGAGGGTCGGCGGTTCGACCCCGTCAACTCCCACCAATCCCGCCCCAGGCGGGATTTTTTTATCATAAAATTTCCGGTTTACACAATAGAAGATTTATATATGTCGTTTTACAGGGGTAGAAAACATCCAAACCTGTAAAAACATGTCCGTGAAAACCTTTACCAACCAACTACTCAGGCATTGCGCCCTGGCAAGCACCCTGATCGCCGGCCTGTTCTCATTATCAGCAAAGGCCCAGCAAACACAGATTAGTGGCATTGAGTCCCTCAAAACCAATTTGTACAGTTTTAATTCAGATGAATCCCTGCACCTGGTAGATGGCAATATGACCAATTACCACGACATGTTCAGCAATGAAGTAGGCATGGATGACGCATTGAAGATGAATAATTTCGGAGAGAATTTTGGTATCATACGCGATGGGAAAAGGCTTGCCGTAGAGCAGCGCCGTTTAATCGCGAATGCTGATACCAGTTTTTTCATCATGTGGAATATGCAGCGGAAGAAATACCGTTTGCAGATGCAGGCTGACAGGCTGAACCATCCAAACCTGCGTGGATTTTTGGAGGACAGTTACCTGCGCACATCCACACCCATCGACCTGAATGGTGTAACAAACTATGATTTCCTGGTGAACCAGGAACCAGGATCATTTGCCCAGAACAGGTTCAGGGTTGTGTATGTCAGCAACAGGCGTGTGCCACAGCCTTCCGTTTTCCAGGATATATTACTGTTTAAAATGCCGAATACCATCATGGTACAATGGTCAGTTGACAGGGAAGAAGAGATGGACCACTATGAAGTGGAATTCTCAACCGATGGTAAAATATTTACGACAATTCAAAGCATCACGGCTTACAACAGCCCTGACCAGTTATCATACTCCATCCGTCATGCCAATATGCAGGACGGCGAGCATCATTACCGGGTTAAAGGCGTATCGAGGGCCGGATCTTCCATGTTAAGTAAAACCGCAAGCATCCGTTTGGTTGATGAAAAGGAAACGATCAGCGTTTACCCGAACCCGGTAGTTAATAAAACGATGAACCTCCAGGTATTGCAATTGCCCGCGGGAAAATATAATTTGACTTTGATTGGCAATTCGGGGACTGTAACCCCATTGGCGCCAATGCAGCTCAACGGACAGTCTGAAAGAAAAACCATTATGCTGCCGGCGCATATCAGCCCGGGTGTGTACCGCCTGCAAATCATGGGCCCTGATGGCAAACCCGTTACCAAAACCATAAACGTCTTATAAACGTTAAAAACCCTTCCGTTTTTAATCCGAACCCCCGATGGCAATGTTTATTGCCATCTTTTTTTATTTAATACTCCATGTATTGCATGTGTAAATCATTCATTTTCACTATCAATCAAAAATTTTTATAGAAATGCTTTGATTTACTGAATTTTTTTTCAACTTTTGTCCTGTCCCTTCATACCTATAGAAATCCACACCCTTATCCATTTCTTTTGAGGCCCGGGTTATTCGCCTGGCAACCGGCAATCTCCCGAAAGGATTACAGGTTATCGTTTACCCGGTACCGTTATCCGCACGCTTATCTCCTCTGATTTAATGACTAAAAACGGCCAAAGGCCAGCAAGGGTATGAAATCACAATTCATCAACATCAAAGCCATCGGCACATGGGCCGGTCGCGCATTGGCATCTATTTTCATGCTTGTTTCCACCCAGGTAAAAGCAGATGTCATCATCACGCCAGCCGAAATGGGCAAAGGTATTTCCGCCGACCGCGCTTTTCCATCGCCTCAGCAATCCTACACCCCCATCGGTGACATTGTATTGAAAGAGCAGGGTACGCGCGATTTCGCGTTTACCGACAGGTATTGGAGGAGCCTTGTGTTAACCGCGCCCGCCGGATGGGAATTCAAGCCTGGTGCCGGAAAGATACAAACCAGCGCGCCCTCTGATTTCAGGGTAACTGATATTAAAGTGACGGCTCAAACCATCACCCTGCGTTTCTGTGTGCGTACAACCGAGTTTATTGATGAACTGATTGTGAGTGGCATTGAGGTGAAAGCGATGAGCGGCATCATCAACCCGGGTACGGCCCATATTTACCGTTCTTCCGAAAACCCGGGCAATGCGCTGGTTAGCCATATTGTGAGCACCCGTCACCCGCTGGGTTTGGGTGGTACCAGTTTTGCCGGCCTGAGCCTGCGCCCCGGTAAAGTGCAAAAACTCATTTTCGCGCAGAAGCCACAAGCCACTGCTGAAGGAAAGGAACTGGATGGCGCAACAGAAGTTCAGACCGTAGACCAGTTTGGCAATTTTTCTGTGGAAGGGTTGCCTGCAAATTTGAAAGTAAAACTGAAGTTGACCGGAAATGCAGATGAATTATCCGGCGCTAAGGTTATGGATATTGGAACAACAGCCGGAAATGGCAAGGTTGTTTTTCAAGGCCTGAGCATCCGCGACAGCGGCATGAAAAAACTGGTTGCGACAGCGGCAAGTTTAACATTCGCCGTTACCAATGATTTCCTGATTTATGACCCGGGACTGGAAGTGCCCGCTACCGGTGTTGACGCAGACTATATGTGTATTAAGTAATCTCTTTTCCTGCTAATATCCCCCCAGAAAACCGTACCGAAATCCAAGCAGTATAATGCTTGAATCATTAGCCTGATGTAAGAAACAACAACTGCTGGCCTGTTGCCATCAGTTCAATAGCATGATAAACCCGTTTGCCAAAAGGTAAATGTATTGACATCAAACTATTGACAGGTATGAAAACAATTTTACCCCAATTGAAAAAGTTTGGGAAACAGGCTGGGCAGGGCATGGTTTTGCTTTTCATGCTGCTGTCGGTACAAAGTATTTCTGCACAAACAAATACATGGGATGGCAGTTCCAGCGCTAACTGGAATACGGCTTCCAACTGGTCGTTGAACCAGGTTCCCACAGCCGCGCATGATGTAGTGATACCCAATGGCATTACCGCTACCATCAATGTAAATACAGCTGCTGTTTGTAAATCACTGACCATCAATAATGGCAATACCAACAATACAGTTTCCATAACAGGGTTGAATAGCCTTAGTGTAAGCGGGGCCGTTAGTATCGGGGCCGGTACGGGTTCGGGCGATAATAAGGTACTGGCCGTGAATGCCGGTACGTTAACCTGCGCATACATCAGTATGTCGGCCACCGGAAACAGCAACCGGCGCTCTGAATTAACACTCACCACCGGAACGGTTACTGTAACTGGGGGCATCACAATGAATGATGCCAATAACTACGTACGCTTTACGTCTAACGGACAATTATTTATTGGTGGAAACATTACCGGAGGTAACCTGGTACCATCTACCGGAACAGTTACATACAATGGAGCAAGCGCGCAAATTATCACCGGGGCCAACACCTCATCATTTTACAACCTGGTGATCAACAAATCCAATGCCGCGCAAACGGTGAGCAGCAATACCCACGCGGTGAATATCGCCAATAACCTCACTGTCATCAGCGGTGAATTGGTTTTGAATGCTACAAATGCCAATTATATCATTGGCCACGATCTCAGTATACAATCTTTGGGTACACTCACCCATAATGTGGGTTGGGCCGCATTCAGCCGTTCGCTGAATGTACGCGGCGACTGGAATCATTTGGGCGGTACATTTAACCCGGGTACGGGACGGGTGTTTTTTGATGGTTCCAGCAACCAGCTGCTCACCGGTAGCCAAAGTACAGTGTTTCATGCCGTTTCCGTTAACAATGCTAATCATGTGTCATTGTCATCCGTAGATATGATCATTGAAGGTGGCGCCGGTGCTTTACAATTTGTGAACGGCCGCGTCATCACTGGTGCTAATAAAGTACAATTATGTGAAACCTGCAGCATCACCGGGGCAACCAATGCCAGGTATGTAGATGGAAACCTGCAGATGTCAGTTGCCACTGGTAACCAGGTGAAAACATTTGCAGTGGGCAGTACGAGCGCATATGCCCCTGTAACACTAACGCTGAATAATGTAACCAGTGCAGGTTCGATACTTATCAGTACACCCGGCGTTGAGCACCCTGGTATTCAAAGCAGCCAGATTGATGAATCGAGGAATGTGAACAGGTACTGGTCTGTTCAGAATTTCGGAGTTCTGTTTACTAATGCTAATGTATCTTTTCAATTCCAGGTGTCTGATGTGGATGCAATTGCCAACAGCAACGCATTCATCATTGCACAGCATAACGGATCATGGGTATATCCTTCGGTGTCGGCACAAACGGCAACCAGTATCAATACCAACGGTCTGACTGAGTTTGGCGATTTTGTAGTGGGAGAGGGTGGGGCCAGCGCGCCCATCATGGTTTTGCAGCCGGTTAACCAAACAGCATGCCAGTCTGCACAAGCCGTATTTACTTCATCTGCCAGCGGTAAGCCGGGGTCATCTGTTCAATGGCAGGTGAGCACGGATGGGGGCAACAACTTTGTGAATATCGCACCCGGTGCGCCTTATACCGTCAATACCACGCAGGCAGGCAACCAAACCAACAGCAGCTTAACCATTAACCCGGTGGCGATTGGTTTGGATCAATATGATTACAGGGCCATATTCAATAATAGCCGTGGATCCGTAACTTCTGACCCAGCGCGTCTAACCGTTACCGGTATCACCGTGGCACAAGCCGGATCCAATCAAACCATTTGTGCCGGCTTAACCGCAACAATGGCTGCTAATACGCCTACATTGGGTTCGGGCGCATGGTCTGTTATCAGCGGGCCTAGTACCAGCCTGGCCCAGTTTAGCCAGGTTAATAATCCGCAGGCCGTATTTACCCCGGCAGGCGGAGCCGGTACATACCAGTTGCGTTGGACCATCACGCTTGGCGCTTGCAGCAATTTCAGCAATGTGCAGGTAACGGTGGTCAATCCGCCGTCTAACCCGAATATCAGTTTTAATGAGATTTTGCAGCAATCGAGTCAGACTATTATGCTTTGCGGGCCGGTTGATCCGGGCGGTGAGCATGATATTGATATATACAATTATAGTGTACCTCCCGGTTCAAGTTTTGAATGGCAATTCAATACTAACGGTGGTGGATGGACGAATGCTGGACTGCCCTCTACGGAGGATGAGTATCCTGTAGCGGCTTTCGCCGGGATTGTTGGTACACATCAGTTCAGGTTACGACTGACAACGCCCGCCGGATGTGTGGTAACCAGCAATGTACTGACCTTAAACGTGAACCCGGTTTCCTCTATTGGAGGCACTAACCAGGTTGTATGCAGCGGCGCTAATTTTACGGCTAACTTTTCCGGTTTTCCATTATTTACCATGTTTTCATGGTCTGCGCCAGTTGTAACCGGGGGCATAACCGGAGGGTCGGGCGGACTTGGTTTTTCATTGACCGACAACCTTGTAAACCCTACACTTGATCCTCAAACGGCAACATATACGGTGACGCCAATTTACTTGTTGTCTGTTTCGCCAAGTTGCAGCATGAGTTTCCCGGTAACTGTAACCGTTTATCCAAGGCCTACCATCAATCTTTCGCCGGCTGCCATAAGCGTATGCAGCAATACTGTTTTACAAACCACGCAATTGCATTATTCCGCAACAACCGGGGTACCGTCTACATATAGTATTAGCTGGAATAATACACCTGCAAATACATTCGTGCCGGTGAACAATGCAGTATTGCCTGCCAGTCCGATCAGCATTAATGTGCCGGCCAACACAGCGGCAGGTACTTATACAGGCAACCTTACGGTTCGCAATGTGAACGGATGTGTGAGTGTGTCTTATCCATTTACTGTAACAGTCAATGCCAGGCCGAATATTGGAAATTCAACCACTGCATTGCCTGTTTGTTACAGCGACAATAATCAGCAAACAACCTTATCGTATAACACACTAACGAATAGCCCTGTATCATATAGCCTGAGCTGGAACAGCAGCCCGGCAAATAGTTTTGTGCCGGTGACAGATGCGCCATTGAATGCGGCGCCATCAACCATTGCCATCCAGGTTCCCGGGGGTACTGCTCCGGGTACATTTACGGGCAACCTCACCGTAAAAAATGCATCAGGTTGTGTTAGCGTGGTGAAGACATTTACACTGCTTGTCAGGCCTTTGCCTTCGGCAGACTGGGCTTCAGAAGCAGGCACTGTATGTCAGAATACGGTTGCGCAGATTGTGACGCTGCCTTATTTTTCGACCATCAATTCGCCCAATACTTACAGCATTCAATGGAACCCGAGTCCTGCCAATACTTTCGCGAATATCAACAATGCCGCGTTTCCGGGTTCGGCAACCGGCGGCAGCATTAATATTAATGTGCCGGCCAACACCGCGGCAGGTTTATATACCGGCAATATCACTGTACGCAATGCCAGCGGATGTGTGAGCCCTGCATCTGTATTTACATTAACCGTGAAAGGGCCTCCGGTAATCTCCGGAGAAGTAATTTCCGGTAATGTTGAAATGTGCGAAAATAGCGGTCAATATACTTTTAGTATTCCTGCGATTGCCAATGCGGAATCATATAACTGGAGTACGCCTGCCGGATGGCAAATCATTTCAGGTAATGGCACAAATACGGTTCTGTTGAGTCCGAATACAGGAAGCCTTAGTGGAAATGTTACGGTAACCGTCAGCAATTCTTGCGGTTCCGCCCCGCAGGTTTCTCACCCGGTGCAGGTTTTAAAAAGCGGTACCTGGTTGGGGGTAAACAACAACTGGCATGATCCCGCCAACTGGTGCGATGGCATTCCAACCCTCGCCACAAACGTATTGATACCTGCCGGCCGTCCCAATAACCCAATCGTGAGCCAGGATATTGCTTCAACCCAAAACCTGACCATCGAACCGGGAGCCCAGGTTGTGGTTCAAAACCAAACACTGGAAATTGGAGGAAATGTAGTTTCCACAGGAGGCATCAATGCATTAGCGGGCCATATTGATTTAAAAGGCAGCTCGACGCAATCAATTGCCGGAAGCATGTTTGCTGATAAAACCATTCATGAACTCAGTATCAGCCATCCGCATGGGATTCAGTTTTCCGGTGCAAATGATACTGTAAAAATATCTTACTTGCTGTCGTTTGAAACAAGCAACGGCCAACTGCAAACAAATGGGAACCTGACCCTTTTGTCAAGGGCATCGGGTACTGCCAGTATTGGTGACCTGACCGGTGGCGGACAGTACAGCGGCAATAGCATTGATGGCCAGGTAACCGTTGAAAGGTATATCCCCAATCATCCCAAGTCATGGCAGTTTTTATCAGTTCCCACAACGGGCCAAACGATCAACCAGGCCTGGCAGGAAGGCAATGCCCCCATGGCAAACAGCCAGCCAGGATATGGAACCATCGTCACTGGAAATATGCCGAACGCGTTAAGCCTTGGCTTTGATATTGCCACCCCGGTTGCATCGGGCCCGGGATTGAAAACATTTAACAGCAATACCGGGTTATGGGAAGGCGTTGCCGGCACCCATCAGCCTATATTACCCAACCAGGGATACATGTTGTTTGTTCGTGGCGACAGGTCGGTTACAGCGTTTAACCATGCTGCTACGGCAACAATTTTGCGCAACACCGGAACACTGGTGGCCAATGGTACACAGGCCCTGCCGGTGCATCATGTAGATGCAGGAAAATTTGTAGCTGTGGGTAACCCATTCGCCTCAGCCATTGATTTTAATACCATCCAAAAATCAGGAGGCTTGCAGGATGTATTTTACGTGTGGGACCCCAAATTAACCAACAGCGCGAATTCGCCGTATGGATTGGGCGGTTATCAAACCTTTATCGGTCCGGGACCCAACTACACAGTGATCCCGGGTGGCGGTAGTTTTGCCGGTGGAAATACCAATATTGAATCAGGTATGGCCTTTTTTGTCAGGGCGGAGGGAACAACCGGTACCCTGAGTTTTGCTGAAACCAATAAAGTAACCGGCAGCCATTTGGTAACCAGGCAGGCAGCCCGCCAATTTCCCCAAATCAGGTTAAACCTTTTTGTGAACCAGGGGTCTAACCAGGTCATGCTCGACGCGGCCCTGTCGCAATACGATCCGTCTTTTTCTAACACCCTCGATATCATGGACGCCCGTAAGCTGGCTAACCAGGGTTCTGAGCAGATCAGTATATTAACAGGGGCAGAAAGATTGGTCGCGGAACGCAGGAGTGTTTTACTGCCAACGGATACCATTTTTTACCAGTTAAGCGGTTTACGCCGTCAAAGCTACCAGTTCCTGGTACAGGCAACAGGACTTGCCGGAACGGGCATGATGGCATTTTTAGAGGATAGTTTCACTGGACAATCGACACCCGTTAGCCTGGAAGGCGAAACAACGGTTAATTTTACGGTCGACCAGCAACCAGGTTCTTTCGCGGCAAACAGGTTCAGGCTCGTGTTCAGGCCGGTTGGGCCATTGCCTGTGGAGTTCAGCAGCATCAGGGCCAGGCGCTTGCAGGGAAAGTCTGACGCTCGTGTTGACTGGACGGTGGGTGAAGAAATCGATATTGAAGGATACCAGGTGGAACGGAGTCTGGATGGCATTCAATTCCGGTCTGTTGGAGAGGTTGTGGCCAGCCCGGCAAACAGCGGTGCATATACCTTCACAGACATGACGGCACCCGCCAGGGTATTGTATTACCGGTTGCGTTCAACGGGCCCCGGTGGTGGCGACCTGTCATCGGTGGTGAAATTGTCGGCCATTGATCAATCGGGAACTTTCCAGGTGTATCCGAACCCGGTGACAGGCGAACAAATTCCTTTATATGGACAGGGCATAGCAGTGGGAACATATTCATTTGGATTGTATAACCAGGCAGGGCAACTGATCGTGAACGGCAGTTTCAAGAGGGATGAATCAGGCATTAAAACCATTATTTCCCTCGAATCGAAACCAGCCAGGGGTACATATTACCTGCGTATTGTGGGCCCGGAAAAACAGTTGTACCAGGTACCGCTTCAATTTCAATAACATCCCTTACATACCTGAATCATACCTAAGAGTCCAATATTTGGACTCTTTTTATTTATTTGATTATAAATGTATTGTGTTTATTATATCTACTTTATTGTTAAGTAAATTTTAAGATTGAGAGGATTCGCTAGTAATTTATTTTATATGATAAATTGATTATTCGTTTCCAGTTTGAAATCATGAATTTGGCTGAAAAAAATCTGGCGGGCATAAAATAAAGTAGTCTCTTCCTCGTTTATACCACTGGTAGCCCGAAGTGGGTTGGTTGGAAACAGCCATTCATAAGAGTTACTGATCCAAACAATATCCTTTACGATTTGCAGTTCGCTGCACCATTTAAACGAAAAGCTATGAATCCAATGTTACTGTTCCGCATGCAGGAAGTAGCCGGAAATTCCACGGTTAAAAAAGCCGGTTTTTGGTACCGGTTTTCCGCGTTTGTCCTACTTGCATTTTTCATGCAATCATCCATCCAGGCCCAGATTCAATTGATCCCTGCCAGTGACGGTGGGTTCGAGGCCAGTACATCTTCATTTGCAGCCAATGGCTGGACGGATGTTCAGCCGGGTAATGTACGCCAGTGGAGGGTTGGGACTCCACCCGGATCTGTAACGGGCGGAACGAAGGCAGCGTATATTGGAAACTCGGGCAGTTTTAATGGTACTAACTCAGTAAGTGTTCAGCATTTTTACCGGGATGTGGCATTGCCTGCTACAGCGAACAATGTACGCCTGAGGTTTTATTTGCGCAGGCCTACGGTGGATCCGGGGGATAATTTGTTTGTATATGTTACCACAACATCTAATACGCCGGTGTCCGGAACTGTTCCAGGTGCTGGGTATACCACTGTTTTTTCTAATAATACCAGTACATATTCCAACTTCACCCTGATGTCGGCCATCAATTTAGATTCATGGGCAGGCTCTACGGTGAGGGTGGTATTTACTTTTCAATCAGACGGTAGCAGCCCTCATTCCAATCCTGCTATTGATAATGTTACATTGAGTGCGAATATTCCACCCATCATTAGTGGGTTTAATCCTGCTTCAGGTTGTACGGGATCAGGAACCATTACCATTACTGGCTCATATTTGACTGGTGCAAGTGCCGTAACCATCGGAGGCACCCCCGTGAGTTCCATTACCAGTAATACGGATTCTGAAATCCAGGCGGTGATTGGGTCTGGTACAACCGGCCTGGTAGCCGTAACAACAACTTACGGTACCGGCAACAGTGCATCTAATTATACGGTGAACCCATTACCGACGCTTTTCAGCGTAACGGGTGGTGGTTCATATTGTTCAGGTGGCTCGGGTGTTGCCATCGGTTTAAGCGGCTCCCAGGTTGGCGTGAACTATACACTTAATCCTGCAGGTGTGGTTGTAGCCGGAACAGGTTCGGCCATCAGTTTTGGCAACCAGACTTCTGCGGGTTCTTATACAGTGACTGCTACCAATGTAAGTACAGGATGTACCAGTAATATGACTGGTTCAGCTTCGGTTGGAATTATTAATGTTCCCGTAATCAGCGCTCAACCTACAGATCAATCTGTTTGTGCCGGGGCTTCCGTGTCATTCAGTACTACTGCAAGTGGAGGCACTTTGAGTTACCAATGGAGAAAGGGTACAACCAATTTGTCAAACGGAGGAAGTATTTCTGGCGCTACTTCGGCAACCCTGACCATAAACCCGGCAGTTCTTGGGGATGCGGCAACAGATTATAATTGTGTGATAACCAATACATGTGGTTCAGTAGAAACGGATTTTGCTACTTTAGGTGTATCATCTAATGCTATCGCACCTTCTGCACAAGCATCGGCACTGACTTTTCCAACTGTTGGTGTTACCAGTATCATTGGTAGTTTTACCCCCAGCGCCAGTGCGACTCATTATTTAGTTGTACGCACCCCAACTGTTTTGCCGCCGGCAAACCCTGTTAATGGAACTACATATCCAGTTGGTTCGGCAGCTTTAGGCTTGGGCACATTTGTTGAATATAGCGGTATAGCCACAGAGTTTACTTCAAACGGATTAGACCAGGGTACTACATATTATTACTGGGTTTTTGCATATAATACCAGTATCTGTGGTACCAGCCCGGTGTATAGGGTTAGTTCCCCTTTAAACGGTTCTGTAACCACCACTACCAATGTGGCTTGCGGCTTGGTGACAACATTATATTGGGCGGGAACGGGAAGTAATTTTACCAACCCGTCTGCCACAACAGACTTTAATACGGCCTCAAACTGGTCGACATCGTCAGCGATATATTTGCCATCCTTGTCTGCTCCAGGCCAATGTAACAATGTGAATATCAACTTAAGATCGACTACTATTGTAACTTTAAGTCAAAATACATCTGTATATAATTTAGACTTCACCGCGCAGAATGCGGCCATTGCCAGGTTGAGTGTGCAAGGGTTTACTTTGACAGTAAATGGCAATGCTTATGTTGACTTGGTTGCCGGAACAAATAACAATACCCGTATTTTAATTGGCGAGAATAGCGGTGCGGCCGGAGTGGTGGATTTTAAAGGAAACCTGCGCATTGGTACCAATGGGGCTAATTTTGGTTCTAACAAAGTAAGCTATTTCTGGGGCAATAGTACCAGTAAAATCATTATGCGCGCAGACGTATTGTTAGGCCGTACATTCGCCATTTCCGGAGGTGCAAGGCCTGGTACCATCGAGTTCGACGGAGCCGGCCTTCAACAGGTATTGTGGAATAATGATATGTATTTCGCCAACTTTACGAATGTTGTAGTGGGTAATCAGAACAATCCCATTGTGCGCCACGTTACCGGAACTTATACTCCAGATAACATTCTTAATAATTTGACTGTCAATGGATCATCCGTTTTAGATTTGGCTACCAGTCAGTGGATCCGTGACAATAACGGAGGTACTTTTTCATTGAATGGTACATCCAAGCTGATCCTCAGTAACGACAGGTCGATCCCGAGCCCGGCCAGTGGGTTAGGTGTTGTTGTTCCGGGCAGTAATTTCCCGGGAGGCTTTTCCACCATGAATATCTCGGCCAACAGTACCGTTGAATACAGTGCTGCTGCCGGCATAAATCAAACCATTTGGTCAACACCAAATTATGGCAACCTGGTACTGTCTAATGAAGCCGGTACCGGAAGCTCCATCAAAACCAATACGGGCACCGTGTCGGTTCGGGGAACAACGGAAGTGAAATCTAATACTATTTGGAATATGGGCGCGAATATGTCGACCATTGGTTCAGCTTTTGTAAAATCGGGTGCTGAACTCCAAATGGGAACCAATATAATTTCTGGTACAGGTTCATTTACACTTGAATCAGGCGGTACTTTAGGTATCGGTTCTGCACAGGGTATCACATCTTCCGGCGCGACCGGTAATGTGCAAACCAGCGGACGTAATTTCTCCACCGGTGGTAATTATATCTATAACAGCACAGGAGCTGCCAATACCGGTAACGGATTGCCAACAACCATGGCAAACCTGACCATTAATAATACATCAGGCATTACCCTGCATGCGGCTTCAGCCAATTACACGGTTTCTAATACCATTCGTTTGACAACCGGTGCTTTTGTATTGAACGGAAATACGCTGACCATCAATAACCTGATCCGCAACAGTGGTACCTTCTCCAGTTCACCGGCTTCCAGCGTGGTGGTGAACGGAACCAATGTGCCATTGTTCTTTACGGCCGGTTTCCGCTTTATCCGTAACCTTACGATAAATGATAATGCTTCCGCAAGCCTGGGTTCTGATCTTGATATTGCAGGTGGTACCAATTATGGCACCTTAAGTGTTGGCTCCGGAGCCACGCTCAATACCCAAAACAGGTTGACTTTGAGGTCAAATGCTACGGGTACCGCTCGTGTAGCTGAAATTCCCGCAAATCCCACAACCGGCGCCGCCCTTGGTACCATTACGGGTAACGTAACCGTGGAGCGCTTTATCTCTGCACAACGAGCCTGGAGGTTATTGGCTGTACCAACTGCAGGCAGTCAGACCATCCGCCAGTCATGGCAGGAAAACCAGCCACAGGGCAGTACGTCCTTGTCGGGCCGCGGATTCCAGATCTCCGGTGAAACCTTCCCGGCTAATGGCTTTGATATGTTATCAACCGTACCATCCGTAAAAGTGTGGGACCCTTCAATTGCCAATTATACGGGCATAACCAGTACCCTTACACCTATTGTGTCGGATGCGGCTTACATGACATTCATCCGTGGCGACCGTACCATTAACTATGTGACCAGTTCCGCCACAACAACCATCCTGCGTACATCGGGTACCTTGAAAACAGGTAAATACCCATCTTCAGCATTAACTGTAAATGCTGGTGAGTTCAGGGCGATAGGCAATCCATATGCGTCTGCCATCGACTTCAATAAATTAACCCGTACCGGTGGTGTTCCCAACACCTTCTATGTGTGGGACCCCAAACTGACCACAGGACCAAGCTCTACTTATGGTTTTGGCGGATTCAGGACCATTACCTGGGATAGCGGCAGCGGTACATACATTGTAACCCCAAGCGGTGGAAGCTACACAACCAACACACTCATAGAATCTGGTTCAGGTTTTATGGTTTACGCGCCAATTTCATCCGGAACCATCCAGTTTACGGAAGATGCTAAATCTGACGGAAGTAACCTGGTATCGAGGGTTTCATCGAGGGCCAGCGGCAAACAAATCCGTTTGAACTTGTTCACGATTTCAGCAGGCGATACCGTGATGGTTGATGGCAATATGGTTCAGTTTGGCGGATATGCCAACGATTTGGACGAACTGGATGCACTGAAAATGAACAATACCGGCGAGAACATCGGCATCCGCCGCCAAAACAAAAATTATATCGTGGAAAGGCGTTCAGATATGTTTGAGTACGACACCATTCCTTATGCCATTGGGCAAATGAGGGCCCGACCTTATATCCTGGAACTGGAATTGGCTGAATTCAATGAACCAGGCATGGACATCATCCTTGAAGACCAGTTCCTGCAAACCAGGACCAGCCTGCAGGGAGAAGGAACAACCAAATACACATTCTCTGTAACCAGCGCGCCGGCTTCTTATGCCAGTGGAAGGTTCCGCGTTTTACTGCGCAACCATAACCCGATTGTACCTGCCAGCATTGTATCGATCAGCGCTATCAGGCAGTCAGACAACCGTGTGCAGGTGCAATGGCAGGTAAACCAGGAAAACAGGATTGGGTTCTATGAACTGCAAAGGAGTGCCGATGGTACCAATTATGAAACCATTTTGTTTGTAGATCCGTTTAGCAATAACGGGACGAATACACAGTATGCTCATCTTGATTCAGAAGCGCCGTCCGGAACTTTGTTTTATCGTGTCAGGGCCACGCAAACCTGCAGCAGCGCATTCCTGTTCAGTCCGGTGGCCAGGGTACAAACCGGCAAGAACCCGCAAGTGACGAATACATTGCTGGCAAAAGGGAACGGAACGCCTGTTATCATGGAATCATCGCAGCCTTCGGTTCAGGTATATCCAAACCCGGTTGTCAATAAAACCATGCAACTGGCATTCAACCAGAAGCCAGCAGGGAATTACCCGGTACAATTGATCAGCGGATCAGGACAGGTGGTTTACCAGTCTGCCATCAATCTCCGCGAAGCGAAATCGGTTAAAACCCTGAAACTGGGCGCTATTGCCCCGGGTACATACCAGTTATTGCTAACTGACCCCGCCGGACAGCGTGAAACAATTTCAGTCGTAATTCTCTAAAAAGGCCACTAAAAGGCTTTCTAATCATACTGCATTCATCAGGCCCGGGTTATGCATCCGGGTTTGATGAATGTTTTTTTTGGGGCATATGGGAAGTTTTCAACATCGCCTGATTTTTGTTGATTTTATTGGATTTTCGCTTGCATTTCCGGTATTTGCGATGTAATTTTGTATCGGTTTCCCAAACCAACAACCCCCAATCCACGCATCTTTTTGAATGCCATTGCTTTAACTTCCCTAAGCTTACCAGCTTATCCTGGCCATTATTCTATGTTTGTCTGACGACGGCAATAAACCACAAAGGTCCCCAACGTTAGTACGCTGACTGAAACACAAGAAAAGTCAACCTTCGCGTTTGCGGATCTTACCAGATTTCTGACTGCTCATGTACATTAAATGTGGTTTATGGTAAGATTGATACACATAGAAAGCAGACAGGCCATACGTAACCCCCGTACCGTATTTCTGTCCACCGCCTTTTGGCTATTCGCCATATTATTCCTTCGTGCGCCATTTACTCAGGCGCAGGTAAGCCAGTATGCGTTTAATGCCGCAACGGCCAGTTACCAGGCCGGGACAAACCCGGCTAACCCAACGCCGGCCAGTATCTTTCCTTTGAACTGGGATGATGAAACGGCGGTATTGGCTATCCCATTTGATTTTCATTATAACGGTACCGTATACACGACATCAGGTACCCTGGGTGTGTCGGCAAACGGCTGGGTGGCATTCAGCAACGGCCTGATCAGCATGACCGGGCAGGGTGCCGGCGGATCTTTTGTATCGAAACTCGACGCAAGCGGTGTTTACCTGAATGGAAGCGCCAATAACCAGGGCCTGGCTGTTTTCAATGCCGACCTGGAAGAACAGGTTTTTGCCAATTTCACAGGAACTATTTCAAGTGGATCAAGCCAGGTGACAGCCGTTTCTTCATTTTCGGATATACGGATTGGTACAAGGCTGAGTGGATTAGGTATCAATGATGGCACAGTGGTTACCGCCTTCGACTCAGGGGCCGGTACCATCACGATGAGCAGCCAGGCTCTGAATTCGGGTACCATACAAATTACACCACGGTCAAGCATATACGCTTTTACAAGGGGCACGGCGCCTAACCGCGAATGGGTGGTACAATGGACGCAGGTGCACCGGTATAACGCGGCATCCCTCGAAAGTATTTCCTTTCAATTGATCCTTCATGAAGCAGGTGGCAATGCCGCCAACCAATTGATCAGGGTATTGATGGGAGATTGCAGTTCATCAATTTCAGGAAGTTTGTCGGTTCAAATGGGCTTAAGGGGTTCGTCTTCCTCCGATTTTCATGCGAGGGCGCATGGCGGCGGATGGTCTGCCACAGCACAGGCGTCCGGCAATGCAGAGCATATTTTGTACAGCCAGTTTGATTTGCCGCTTAGTGGTGAAGCGTTCGACTGGCTTCCTTGTACTTCAGTACCGGCCGTACCGGGTGCCATATCGGGTGCCTTGTCTGTTTGTGCCGGCAGCATGAATACGTATATCATTTCGCCCGTTGCAGGGGCATCTTTTTATACCTGGTCGTATTCAGGACTTGGGGCCAGTTTCACGGCAACAACCATCAACCCATCCAATACCATCAGTTTTGGTACGGGTGCCAGCAGTGGTACATTGTCCGTTACAGCGGGAAATTTGTGCGGACAGTCTGCGGCCTCGAACCTCTCCATTACGGTGAACCCGTTGCCCACCGCATCCATCAGTTATCCCTCAACCTCTTATTGTGTCAATACTGTGGGTTCTATCGCGGTTACACAAACCGGAACCGGTGGCGGAATGTATAGCAGCAGCCCGGCTGGCTTGTCCATTCATCCAACCACCGGCGCCATTACACCATCTTCGAGTACGCCTGGCAGTTATATCGTGCAATACAGTTATAATAATGGTACTTGTCCGAACACGACCACATTCCCGATTCAAATTTTATCCACTTTAAGCGGCACTTACACGGTGGGTAGTGGAGGCAACTACGCTACGCTGACAGCAGCGGTGCAGGCATATAATAACAGTTGCCTTGCCGGGCCTGTTGTATTTGAGTTGATCAGCGCCAATTACAGCGGATCAGAAACATACCCGATCATCATTGCAAAAAACAGTTCTGCCAGCGCGGTCAATACATTGCGCATCAAACCGGCTGCGGGCAATACGGCTTTGATTTATGGCGTATTGAATGACAATGCCCTGATCCGGGTGCATGGTGATTATGTGGTTATCGATGGATCAAACAATGGCAGCCAGTCACGCAACCTGACCATCTGGAACGAAGGGGCTGTAAGGCCAAGGGTGGTATTGTTTGGATCAACTGGTACCACGCCGGTGCATCACGATAGTTTGATGAACTGTATCATACGCAACGGTACTACCGATGCGGGCGCTGTGGTTTGTTCAGACGCGACCAATATTGCGAACCCGGGGTATTTCCATAGCATCAGGATACAGAATAATGTCATCAGGAATTCTTTTTATGGTATTTATTGTATCGCGGTCAACAGTGGTTCAAATGGAAATGGCCTGTGCATTGAAGGCAATGATATGAGCGCGTCAGGCGTTGACGCGATTCAGTTTACCGGTATTTTTCTTCAGGGAGTGAATGGTGCAAAAGTCAGGAATAACCTGCTGGCTAATTTCAGGGGCACAGATGATGCCAGTGACAACGGTATTTGGCTGCATACCGGAGTGCGCAATACGCAGGTAACGGGCAATATTATCCGTAACCTGAATTATACCGGAACGGCAGGTCATGGCGCAAGGGGTATTTTCATCAGTTCAGGAACTGTTAATACAAATTTGCTGATTGCCAATAATATGATCGCCAATTTATCGGGCGATGGGTTCAATTACAACAATGTGACATTTGGAATGAATAACCCAACCGGTATTTTGCTGACCAGCGGGCCCATGTCGAACATCAAAATTTATAATAACTCGATTTACCTGGGAGGTGTTTCCGGTTTCACGAATACACTCAACAACAGCAGCGCGATTTCTGTATGCATCAGGTTCCGTGGTCCTGATATCCAGGCAGAGATTGTGAATAATATTTTAGTGAACCGATTGGGTAGGGTGGCATCACTTGGATTAGGGTCTGTTGGTATCTTAACCAACGCGGCAAATGCCAGCCAGTTTATTCAACTCGACAATAATATTTATCACATTGCCGGAACCGGCGGAGGATCAAATCCATTTGGGATGATCGGCGGCGGACAATATGGTTCATTTGCGGGATGGCGAACCATTACTGGAAAAGATGCCAATTCATTAAATCCGGGATTACCTGTTTTTATTTCAGGTGAAGATTTGCGCCTCAACCCAACCGGTAACAACACAATACATAACAGAGGTATTTTGCTGTCGGAGATACAAGACGATATCGACGGATTTACGAGGCACCCGCAAACACCTGATATCGGATGTTCTGAGTTCATCCCTGCAGAAACGGCATGTTGGGTTGGTAAGTTGTCAACTGATTGGTCGAATCCGCAAAACTGGGAAGCCAATGTAGTGCCAACTGATAGCACGGATGTACGCATTGATGGGGGATATTCCTTCCTGCCGTCCATTACAGGTTCACAGTCTGTTCGGGGACTCAATCTATTGTCGCCTGCTACACCACCTGTGCTGACGCTTTTACCGGGTAGTCTGCTCAAAATTAATGGCACCCTGGCTTATTCAGGCGCCGCCCGTATATTAGCTGACCAGGCAACCATACAGATGAATGGTACCGCGGCACAAAGTATCCCCGCGGGAATATTCCAGGATAATAAAGTATTGAACCTCGTTATCGGCAACAGCAGCAACGACGGGTTAACGCTCAGTGGGCCGATTGATGTGTACAGGTCTTTGACTTTCACCAATGAGGGCAAGCGGTTAAACACGGCCGGTAACCTGACATTTAAATCAACCGCGACCGGTACCGCATGGCTTGGCGATGTAACCGGAAAGATCATCAATGGTGATGCAACGGTGGAGCGTTTTATCCCAACTGGTATTACGCATGGCAAGAGCTGGCAATTTATTGCAGTGCCAGTTTCCGGAACACAAACAGTGAATCAGGCCTGGCAGGAAGGCAATGTGCCTATGGCCAACCTGGTGCCGGGATTTGGTACCATCATTACCGCGAATATACCGGGTGCAACAACGCTTGGCTTTGATGTGGCTACACCCGTCGCGTCAGGCCCCGGCATGAAAGTGTACAATCCAGCCACAAACAACTGGGATGGCATCGCCAATACAAACAGCTTGCCTATCGGCAATGCAAAAGGATATTTTGTTTTTGTGCGTGGCGACCGTTCGGTAACCACATCTACAGCGCCTGCCACTCCAACAGTCCTGCGTGCCAAAGGCCGCTTATTCACGGCCAGTTCCGGTGAACAGCCCCCGGCCATGACGATCCTTCCCGACGCGTTTGAATCAATCGGGAACCCTTACGCGTCTGCCATCGATTTTGAGCAAATCAATAAGCCGGGCCCATCATCTGTAGACAATACCTTTTATGTTTGGGATCCCTTATTGCCCGGCAGCCAGGGATTGGGCGGATATCAAACCATCAGCGCTGTTAATGGCTTTAAACCCGTACCCGGAGGTACCATTACATATCCCAGTGATTCCATCATCACCCGCATTGAGTCGGGGCAGGCATTTTTCATGCACGCCACCGGCCCGGGTTCGGGAGGGTCAATTAGTTTTTCAGAATCAGCTAAAATAGGGGATAGCCGGTTGGTACACCGCGGCTCGTCAACATCCGCAGTTTATCCAAATTTCCGTATGCAATTATTTGCGGGACAAGTGAGCGATGCCAAACTTGCCGACGCGGCAGTGGTCTTGTTTTCGTCTGCCTATTCCCGTGAGTACGACGCTCATGACGCCCTCAAGCTGTTGAATGGAGGAGAGAACCTCGGTGTTTCACTGAAAGGAAAAATTGTTTCCGTGGAAGCGCGTGATGAGATCCGTAATGCGGATACCATTCATATACATATCAGCAACCTGCGCAGGCAAACATACAGTTTGCAATGGCAGGCGAATGATTTACCGGTGGCCGGATTCACGGCTTGGCTGCACGACCGTTACCTGGATACGCAGCAGCCCCTGTCAATGACCGGAACCGATATAATTGTTTTTGACGTGAACACCGACCAGGCTTCCGCCGCGGCCAACAGGTTCTTTATTGTGTTCAGGGAAAACAGGCCATTGCCGGTGACCTTTGTTTCTACTTCGTCTATACGTCAGCGTGATGAATCGGTACTGGTAAAATGGGTGGTGGCTTCAGAGCAATCCATCACAAAATACGAGGTGGAAAAGAGCAGTGACGGAAGGGATTTTACCGGTATCGGGCAAGTGCGTGCAACCGGTTCCCCGTTGGAGCAGGCATACACATTTACCGATAGCCGGGCCGGAAAAGAAAGGATTTTTTACAGGGTACGCGCCGTTGAAATGGACGGCCGCGGCCAGTACTCAAATATCACATCCGTTCAGGCACTGCAGATGGAATCAGCTATTTCGGTATATCCAAACCCGGCACAGGGTAAGCGGGTGAACCTACAAACCAATCTTCCGGAAGGCCAATATCGTGTCCGCTTCATATCAGCTTCCGGCCAGGTTGTGTACCAGTCTGATATCAGGGTTCTTTCAGGCAGGCAGGCCCAGGTGATCAATTTGCCTGGCCATATGGCTGCAGGTACCTATCAACTACAGGTTCAGATAAGTGGACGTTCTTTGGAAACGGTACCTGTATTTGTACAATAACAAGAATCCTATTGTGGAAACCCAATGAGTGTTGGTCTGCAAAACAAATTGGTGCGGGCCGATGATTTTTATTGTTTGGTATTTTTTTCTTATATTTATCAAACCTTAAACAGGCTCATATCCAATATCCTGCTGAATCCAAAGCTTAACCCCCGAAACTGACGACTGCAATAAAGAGGTTGCAGGAGGCAATATTTTGGCAACACCAACACAATGCTTATGGACAGCAACGCTACCCTTAACCCAAAGCCGGAAATTTTTTCCGTACCCAACCTGCGAACAATTTGTACCCGCGTCATCGTCATGTTGGCAATGCTGATGCCGGGCCGCGTTCAAGCCCAGGTATCATCCTACTATATTTTTTCCCAATCGAATGCAACATATACACCGCTTGTGGCGGATTTTCCGAGTACGCCTGCGAATATTTATACAACTTCTTGGGATGATATCGCGTATACATTTCCTATTCCCTTTACTTTCAATTTTAATGGTACATCATATCCGGCAGGAACTGCTTATATAGGATTGGACACGGATGCATGGTTTATCTTCAGCAATGGCGTACCCACAATGACCGGACAGTTAGGGGGCGGTTCATGGGTGTCTATATCAAATCATAATGGCGTATATCTGTATGGTACCGCGAATAACAATGGTTTTGCGGGTTTCAATTGCGATTTGAACAACCAGGATTTACCAACGTTTACGGCTAACCGAAGTAATGGCTCCCGTATTTTAACCAATGTGTCATCTGTAGCAAATGTGAGGATCGGTACGCGTTTAAGTGGTACAGGTATACCTAATGGAACTGTTGTCACCAATATCACTACCGGCCCAAACAGCATTGAAATGAGCGCCAATGCAACCAGCAATGGAACCAATTTCACAGTTACACCGAGAGCCAGTATTTTTTATAAAGTGATTGGTACCGCACCGAACAGGAGTATGGTGGTACAATGGACGCAGGCAAAGCGTTTTGGTGGGTCGGGAACCGATAATTTTAACTTCCAGATGCGCATTAATGAAGCCGGGGGTAACCCTTCGCTTCAAACACTGCAAGTCATTTACGGACCTAATAGCGCAACTTCCACAGAAAATTTAGATATACAAGTGGGATTGCGTGGTGCGAGTACAGCCGATTTTAACGCGCGCAGTTCGAGTACGAACTGGTCTGCCACTACTGCGGCTACTGCCAACACGGATTTTGTGAGGCTGAATAATACCCTGGCTCCGGCGAGTGGGTTAACATTCACCTGGTCGCCTTGCACCAGTGCCGCTGCCGCGGCCGGGGCCATCACAGGTAACGGTACCGTATGCCCGAACACCAACCAAACTTACAGTATCAGCCCTGTTGCCAATGCGTCCGGTTATATATGGTCGTACAGCGGATCGGGAGTGACATACAATGATACTACGCCCACGCCGTCCAATACATTCGCGTTTTCTCAACTGGCTACCAGTGGCACATTAACCGTAACAGCATATAATCTTTGTGGTAATGGTACATCATCCACCCGCAATATCACGGTAACGGCCATCACGCCGGCGAGCATCAGCTACCCGCAACCATCGTATTGCATCAGTACTGCTGGAAATATTGCTGTGACTCGTACAGGCCCTTCCGGTGGCAGCTACACTACTGTTCCAGCAACCGGGTTGGCCATTAATGCAAGTACCGGTGCGATCACACCATCTACCAGTACTGCCGGAACGTATACAGTTGTGTACACATATACCAGCAGCGGTTGTACAGGTATTGTCAACACGACTGTGACGATCGCACCTTTGCCGGTAGTAAGCACATCTGCAAATCCTGTAACAGTGTGTACCGGTGGCAATACACAGTTGAATGCAGCAGTAACCAATAACAGCGATTATTCTGTTAGCAGCATTCCGCATAGCATGCTCACGCCATCAGGTAGTCCAACTACAGTATGGAATACATACCAGGACGGCGCAGTATCAGGGGCCATTGCCTTGCCATTCGCATTTAATTATTTCGGTCAGCCCGTGACGCAATTTTATGTTCATAATGACGGATACATTGTGTTGCAAACAGCACAGGCTAATTCGCTGATACCGCAAACGCTGCCCAATGCAACATCTCCAAATAATGTTATAGCATTGGCCTGGGATGATCTGGAATTGGATCCATCCATCAATCCCGGCGCGTATGTGCGCTATTTTGTGAATGGAACTACGCCTAACCGCATCATGGTGGTGGAATATAATAAATTGAATTTTTGGTGGCCAGGGGCAGGAGAGGTTACCGGCCAGATCCGTTTGTATGAATCAGACGGGCATATTGAAGTGGCGGCCGCTACCGTTAATGATGCAGGGGATAATTCCCAAAAAACATTGGGTATCGAAAACAGCACAGGCACTGTGGGAACAGCTCCCGCAGGCAGGAATAATGCGGTCTGGAACGTGAATAATGAAAGCTGGGCATTTTATCCGCCCGTAGGCAGTTTTACTTATAGTTGGAGCCCGGCTACATATTTAAGCGCTACGAACATTGCAAATCCCGTTGCTACAGGTGTAGCCGGCAATATCACTTACACGGTAACGGTTACGAATACCAGCACCGGATGCCAAAGTACGGCCAACCAGGCAGTGACCGTGCAAGGATTGATGAGCGGCACATACACAGTGGGAACAGCAGGTGATTACCCCACATTGACTGCCGCCGTGAATGCGTACAACCAGGGTTGCATTGGAGGGCCCATTGTTTTCTCACTGATCAATACTACTTACAATACTGGTTCGGGGGAAACATTCCCGATTGCCATCAATGCCTTGCCGGCGCAGAGTTCGGTCAATACTTTAACCATCAGGCCGGCCGCTGCCGTTACGGCAACCATCACGGGTTCGGTAAACAGCAACGCACTGATCAGGGTATTGGGTAATTATATTACCATTGATGGTTCGAATAATGGAACTAATACACGCAACCTGACCATCAGCAATACAAGCTCAACATCTCCTTCTGTTGTATTGATGGGATCTACAGGTACCACACCTATTGTGTCATCCAGGATTTTAAACAGCATCCTGATCAATGGGGTAAGCACCAGCACCGGGCTTGTTGTGTCTGATGCCGGCACCATTGGAAATGCCGGTTATTCAAATAACATTACCATCAAAAACAACGAATTCCAACGAGCGTTCATGGGTGTGTACGTCCGGATGGTGAGTGCTACGGGCAATGGTAGCGGCCTCCTGATAGATTCGAATAATGTAGCTGTGTCTGGCGCTATGGGTTTGCGTTATGTTGGCATTTATGTAGAGGGGGTTGATAACGGTACTATCAGTAACAATGATGTAGGTAATTTCCAGACAACTTCGGCTGAAGTGAAACGGGGGATTTGGATAGCCGTGGGTAACAGGAACCTGTTGATTGAGAAAAATAAAATACATGATGTGCGGTACACAGGATCGAGCGGTTATGCTGGCCAGGGTATCGCTTTAAGTACGGGTGTTGCCAATAATGGAATTGTTATCCGCAATAATATGATGTACACTTTTACCGGCGATGGCGATTCTTTTGTAACCTATGGGGGTGCATATTCCCCGACCGGCATATACCTGTTTGGCAGTACACCGGCAGCTCAAACCGGTGTTGAGATTTATAACAATACCATTTACATGACGGGCAACACGCTGAACCGCAGCAATGCCCTATCGGCTGGAATCATCATTGATGATAATAATACAGCCCGATTACGCAACAATATGATCCATAACAGGCTCGGCAGAAGTGCATCTACCGGTATTGGAACGTTTGCCGTGGTATTGGAAAACGCGGCTTCGCAATTGCTGGCCAACAGCAACTACAATAATTATTTCTGCAATGCAACGGGATCCGGTGTGAACCAGATTGGCCGCATTGGCGGCACCAATTACGCCACGCTGGCCAATTGGCAAACGGCCACCAGCCGTGAAGCGAATAGCCGGAATATACAACCCGTTTTTGTGTCTGCTTCAGACCTGCACATGGTGCCGGCAAGCAATATCACATTATCTGATGCGGGAACGCCGATCAGCGGCTTTACATTTGATTACGATAATCAAACCAGGAATGGCTTAACGCCGGATATTGGTTGCGATGAATGGTTGGAGCCGAATAAAGGTTCCTGGGTGGGATTGGTGTCGATTGACTGGTTGAACCCCGTAAACTGGGAAGCGAATTATGTTCCGAATAATACAACCGATGTGTTCATAACAGGTGGATACACATTCATGCCAACCGTTGTTACTACGCAGGCTGTCAGGGGATTAAGTTTGTCTGCTCCCGGGGCTCCATCCAATATTCCCATACTGACACTCAATAATGGAACACTGCAAATACACGGAACCATTACCCGGACCGGTGGCAGTATTGATGGTGCCAACGGGACTGTTGAAATGATGGGGACAAGTGCGCAAACCATACCGGCAAGTTTGTTCAGTAATAATAACCTGCGCCACCTGATCATCAGTAATAGCCACGCGGCTTCGGGCGTGACATTAGGCGGTGCCTTGGATATTTACGGGTCAGTGACTTTTGGGGCAGCAGGGTTAAGGCTGGCAACCGGCGGACATTTAACATTCAAGTCAACGAATTCCGCTACTGCCTGGCTGGGTAACGTCACCGGAAAAACGATTGTTGGTAATGCTACGGTGGAAAGATTCATTCCTACCGGTATTTCTCATGGAAAAACATGGCAGTTTGTTTCGGTGCCATTAAGCGGTACACAAACCATCAACCAGGCCTGGCAAGATACGGCAACTTCGGCTAACCAGAACCGTTATAGCGGATACGGCACGCAACTGGTGAGCAATATTTCACCTCTGCCTTCTTTATTTGATGCGCCTGGCGGTGCCCCATCAGTGAAAACATACAACCCCGCCACGAATACCTGGGTGGGTGTACCCAATACCACAACAACGCCCATACAAAATCAGCGGGGTTATATGGTTTATGTACGTGGCGACCGTTCGGTAACAACACTTTCCGGTGCCGCCGTGCCAACCACGCTGAGGGCAAAGGGTAAACTGTACACCACGGGTGCCGACCTTCCGCCATCTACTACCGTACCGGCTAATTCGTTTGAATCGATTGGCAACCCATACGCATCTGCCATTGATTTCCTGAATATTTCCAAACCGGGCCCTTCGCAAGTGGATGACGCGTTTTATGTATGGGATCCATTGTTATATGGTTCGTATGGATTTGGTTCTTATCAAACCATCAGCAGCATCAATGGCTATAAACCAGTGCCAGGCGGTACGGCCATTTATGATGCAACGGTAACGAATACACGCATTGAATCCGGGCAGGCATTTTTGGTCCACGCTACAGGGCCCGGATCCGGCGGAACCATCAGTTTCTCGGAAGGCGCTAAACTGAGTGGCAGCAATATGGTGTTCAGGAACCCAATCATGCCGCAGCGTAACCGGACCTTCCTATATGCTGAATTGTACAATTCGGCAAACCTGTTAACGGATGGATGTTTGGTTGCTTTTGATCAATCATTCAGCAATGCGTATAACCACCAGGATGCATTGAAGATTTTGAACCCGGGGGAGAATATTGGTATCCTGCTGGGTGGTAAGATTATGTCTGTTGAAGCACACGCGCCTGCGGAGTTACATGATACGATCCATTTATCTGTACAAAACCTGCGCCGCCAGTCTTATTACTGGAAGTTCAAACCGGAGCAGTGGGTGAGGACAGGGCTGGATGCTTATTTGGCAGACAGGTTCCTGCAAACGGAAACACGCATCAGTTTATCATCAGCGACTGAAATCCCATTCAATGTAACAACAAATGCATCCTCTTCGGCTTCAAACAGGTTCTATATTATTTTCAGGCCAACGGTGAGGCCGGTTTCCCCGATGGCCGCTATTTCGGATATACGTAACCGTGAGGATGGAGAGGGTTTGGGAATACCTGCCATGTCGGTGCAGCCAAATCCGGTGAGTGACCATGTGTTGAGGGTGAAGCTGAGGTCGTTCCCAGGTGGACAGTACCAGGTAAGATTGACCACACCGGGCGGACAAATTGTGTATAATGGATCTGTCAGGGTTGATGAAAAATCCGGACAGTTTGCGGTTTCCCTTGATCCCTCTATTCCTGCAGGTTCGTATTTGTTGTCGGTACAATCCGGTGAAGGGATATTGTTGACGGAGAAATTGTTATTGCAGTAGCGGTTTTTGTTTAAGATATTTTTATCAGGGCCAGGTCTTTTAAGGGCCTGGTTTTTTTTGTGATGAAATATGATAAATAAGATGACCCCAATGTGACGCGGGATTTTTAATATGGATACGAACCCTTCGGGGTCGGTGATGAATTTTGTAATTACGTTTCTATAGATGTTTGACCCCTTCGGGGTCATGATCATTATGGGGATTTGGTTTTATAGATGTACGATCCCTTCGGGAACGAGATTAATTTGGCAGCTGCGTTTCTATAAATGTTCGACCCCTTCGGGGTCGGGATCCATTATGGGAATATGGTTTTATAGATGTTAGAACCCGTAGGGGTCTGGGTAATAATTTGCATGTGATTTTCTATAGATATACGATCCCTTCGGGATCGGGATTAATTTGGCAGGTGCGTTTTTATAAATGTGCGACCCCTTCGGGGTCGGGGTTGCGTTGGGTATGTGCGTTGCTATAGTTGTATGACCCCTTCGGGGTCGGATAAATAGAATTAAATCATATAATATTAAAAATGAGATCCCGGAGGGTTCAAATATCTATAGCCAATGTTTTGTTTTTGAAACCCGACCCCGGAGGGGTCGCATATCTATAGCCAATGGTTTGTTTTGGAACCCGACCCCAGAGGGGTCGCATATCTATAGCCAATGGTTTGTTTTGGAACCCGACCCCGGAGGGGTCGCATATCTATAGCCAATGGTTTGTTTTTAAAACCTGACCCCGGAGGGGTCGTATCATATTAAAATATCAATTGCATGCAATATGTCAGTTCGGGTGCAGCCCCGTAACTGCCGCCCATCCATTGTTAACCGCTTCTTAACCCCTTCTTAACCTCCCAAAAACCCAAACAATCGTACCTTTGTACCAATCCCGCTTCCTCTTGAAAGCAGCCATCCGGAACTTCTGAAATAACTAACTACTATTCAATTAGTTATGAATAAATTTTACCAGGCTGTGCGGAAGCGTGCCAAAACCTTTCAGCTTTTATTGCTGGCTGTATTATTTGCCGGCATGGCAAATGCACAGGTTTTCTCCAATACCATCGTTGACCCCAACCCCAGTAATTTTAATCCATTTGTATTAGGCCAGGTCGTTGATCCAAATGTAACGGCAAGTGGTATCGGTCGTGGTTCCGGGATAAACGCAAACGCAGGGGCAGACAGGTACAATGCCAATAACTGGAGTGCCACATTTGATGCATCTGACTACTTTACGTTTACGATAACCCCAAACTCTGGTTACCTGGTTAACTTTACGCAACTTCAATTTACATTTCAACGATCAGGAACAGGTGCAAACGCTTTTGCCTTGCGTAGCAGCCAGGATGGATTTGCCACAAATATTGCCACAGGAACATATACCGGCACATCTACCAGCGCACAAACCTTTAGTCTTGCCGCAGCAGCCTTTCAAAATGTTAATGCTGCTATCGAATTCAGGCTTTATTGCTGGGGTGCTTCAGGTGCAGGAGGTACATCCAGTATCAATGATTTCAGTTTTACGGGAACTGTTGCACAGGCGCCATTTTTGACCGCAACGCCATTGACTGGTTTTGGAGATATATGCATCAACACCACGCCTGGTTCAAATACCTTTGACATCACTGGCACAAATCTTACCGCAGCCAATGTTACCGTGGGGCCGTTAACCGGTTACCAATTTTCAACAAATAACGCCACTTTTTTCAACAGCCTGAGCATTGCGCATGCGCCAGGGGCATTCAGTCAAACCATTTATGTTCGTTTTAACCCAACATTGGTTCAGTCATATAACGGAAATATTCCCGTTGGAGGCGGTGGTGCATCAACCATTCAGGTACCCGTTACCGGTAGTGGCGTCAATACGGCGCCAAACATAAATGTTGGGGTGGTGTCCGGAATTACCACGAACAGTGCGACTGTAACAGTAACTGTAATTTCTACAGGATGCACGCCAATAACCGCTTATGGCATTGAATACAGTACCACGCCAGGTTTCGCGAATGGCACGGGTATCCAGGTGCCATCAGTTAACCTGGCTGCGGGAGTATACTCCGTAAACCTGACCGGCCTCGTTCCCCCGGGTACTACTTTTTATTTTCATACCTATGCTACCAATGCAGGTGGCACAACTTATGGCGCGGAAAATTCATTTACACTGGTATCCACAACCCCACAATTAAATGTACCCGCATCAGGGCCAGGATCTTTGCCGGCATTCGGTAATTTGTGTATCAATAGTGCTGTAGGAAATGCCAGTTTTAGTTTAACAGGGTCATTGTTGAATGGCAGCAATGTGGTAGTGGGCCCATTGGCCGGTTATACATTTGCCACGAACCCGCTTGGCCCATTTAGTGCAAGCCGGTCTTTTGTCAATGGAGGTTCCGGGTATACATACAGCGGGGGCAACCTGAACGCTACTGTATATGTGCGGTTTGTTCCCACATTGGTACAATCATATAACGGCAATATCCCCGTGAGCGGCGGCGGTGCAACTGCGATTACCGTGGCTGCAACAGGAGCGGGTATCAATACCAATCCATCCCTGACTACCGAGAACGCCATATTCATTGGTACAGACGGCGCTACATTACCGGCAACAGTCATTGATCCCGGTTGCGGTGCCATCATTTCATACGGTTTTGAGTACAGTACCGTGAATGGCTTCACGCCCGGTACTGGAACCGCCGCGCCATCGAGTAACCTCAGCGGGTCTTCCTTCTCACTTGATCTGAACGGGCTCGCGGCCAATACCACTTATTATTATTACGCTTATATCACAAATGCGAATGGCACATTTTATGGCGCCATCAACAGTTTTGTTACCGGTACCATACCTACGGCATTGATGATCGAAATCATCAGTCCGGCTTCACCCATTGCCCTCGCGCCTTTCAGCATTAAAGTGACGGCGGTGGATAACCTGGTTGACCGAACCCCGGTGAATGTTACCAGTAATACCGCGGTAAACATTACCCGCTACACAGGTGGCGCAAACGTATTAACGCCACCGGCAACCCCAGCAGGAGTGATCCCAACCGGTGGCAGTAGCATCATCATACCCGGATTCCTGTACAGCGCACCAGAAGTGGGCGTTGGCATCAGGGCAGTACGGGTATCGGGCATGGCATTGGCCAACAGCCAGGATACCACATTTGATGTGGTGGCTTATACAGGCCCTTCTACATTTGTATGGAACAGCAGCATAAATTCCGCTTGGCTTACCAACACCAATTGGTTTGGGCCGCCGGTAGCATCACCTGGTGCTGCTGGAAATGGAACCGTGAATAACCACTTAGCCAGTTTTACCAGCCAGTCAACCATGCAATTAACGGCATTGGGTGGGGTAGGTATTAATATGAATACGGTTGGTGGGTTTTATAACCTGGGCGCAATTTATTTATCGGAAACCTATAATGGGTTGCACACATCCGGTTTTGCCGCTATTGGAAATAGCTCTACCAGCATCAATGGAACACTCACGCTTCACGGCGCCCCACTGAATAATGTAGGTGGCATTGCCGGTAATAACCACAGCAGTTTGCTGATCGGTAATTATATGAACACGGCCGGTACAACGGTGATAGATATACGAAATCAACAGGCATCAGGCAGCAGGTTCATGACCTTACAGTTGGCTTCATCTGGTTCTATGGTCATTGGTACTGGCCGTTCAGTTTTACTCAGTCTCTTGCTCACTGGCACGGCCGATAAATCAGTTACTGTAACTGGTGGGGGTAACCTAACTTTAACGCCTTCCGGTGCCGGTACGGTGAATACCTATGCCGGTAGCTGGACGATTGCCAATGGCTCCATCACTGCGGGAACAAATGGCGCTTTCAAAAATACCGCTCCTGGAAATATCATGACGCTCGGCAGTAACCCCGCGCTGGCAGGTAAACTTCGGATGAACGGATACAATGTTTTCCTGGGCGGCTTGAACAGCGTTGGCACAGCAGGTGCGGCCAACAGTGTTGATAATGGTAATGCCAGCGCTACACTGACCATTAATACGGCCAGCGCCACATCCTATGATTTTGGTGGCGCTTTGATCAATGGTTCTTCCGGTGTACTTAACCTGACCAAAACAGGCGGGGGTACGCAGATACTTTCAGGTGCTAATACCTATACCGGCCTCACCACCGTAAGCCAGGGAACCCTGATCCTGTCAAGGCCGGGCGGATCCACGCTTCCGGCGGGCAATAACGTGTCTGTTACCAATGGTACCTTCAGGGTAAGCTCCGATCAATCGCTCAATACGATTACGCTGAATACGAACGGCAGGCTGACCGTTGATGCTGGTGTAACCCTGATCATCACCGGCGACCTGGTCACCAATTCCGCGCCATGTTATATTGTGAATAACGGCACCATCATCCTGCGCGGTTCCAGCCTGCAAACATTCCCCAACCTGGCCACGCTCACCAGCATGAACAACCTGGTGATCTGGAACAATGCGGGTGTGAATATGAATGCCAACATCAATGTGGGCGGCGTATTGACTCTGACCTCAGGCATATTCACCGTTGGGCCGCATACTTTAACCCTCAATAACCCGATTGCCGCGACAGTGAATAACCTCTCGGCAAATAATACCTCATCCATTACCATCGCGGGAACCGCGTCAGGGGTCAACATCCCGGCATCCGTCAGCCAGTTGAAGAACCTAACGGTTACGAATACCAGCGGAACCACATTGCAGGGCAACCTGAATGTGAACACAGCCGTTTTGATCAGCGCAAGCGGCGCGGGTGTGGTGAATGATGGCGGTTTTGTATTTGATGGCACGGCCAACCTGACCATGACCAGCGGAACCCTGTACCTGCAGCAGAACGGGGCGGAATTGCCCGGGTTTACCGGACTGTACAGCCTCAACAATGGCACGGTAACCTTCGCGGGAACCGGCACAGGCGTTGCTGCGCAAACCATCAGGCCCCTCAATTATTTTAACCTCACCTCTGTATTAACGGGCGACCGCATCCTTGGCACTTCCGGCGTTATTGGTGTGGGCAATGTATTCACACCTAACACGAACGCGTACACGATTGTTAACAGTACGGTTGATTTCTTCCGTGCCGGCGCGCAAAATATACCATCGTTTACATTTTATAATGTCCGTTTTTCAGGAGGAGGCTCATTCACGAAATCGCTGGCGGGCGCAGTAACGGTTACGAATAGACTAAGTATGGCCGCCAACACGAGGCTGGCGCTGTCGACGCATAACCTCACCTTAAGGTCCGATATCAACGGCACGGCCAGCGTGGATGAAGTACCTACTGATAACAGTTTTGTGTACAACAGTACCGGCCGCTTTGTGGTGGAACGATTCATACCTACCGGCGTGAACCATGGAAAGGGGTGGCAATTGCTGGGCGCGGCTTCTTTCGGGCAAACCGTACGCCAGTCGTGGCAGGAGGGAGCGGCTTCATCCGCGGCTAACCCGAACCCCGGCTATGGCATACAATTAACCAGTGACCTTCCGGGTGCAACAGCATTAGGTTTTGATATCGGGACGCCTGCAGGTACGGGATCGGGCATCAAGCAATACGATCCAGTTGCGGGCAACTGGGTGGGCATCCCCAATACCACTTCTACATTAATTGCCGATAAAAGGGGGTACATGGTTTTTGTGCGTGGCGACAGGAGCATCACAAGTTCTGCCGCTGCGGCCAACCCGGTAACCCTTCGCAGCACAGGCCGGATATACTCACCGGGTACCGATGCACCGCCCACCAGCACCGCAGGGGCCGGACAATTTGTATCATTGGCCAACCCATACGCATCGGCCATCAGCATCACCGACCTGATAGCCGCATCACCGGGGCTCGACCAGACATTTATGGTATGGGATCCCAGTTTGTCGGGTTCGTACGGATATGGCAGCTTCCAGACTTTCAGCAGCATAGATGGTTACCTGCCACACCCGGGCGGTTCAGTCAATTACCCATCCGGGGTTCCGGTGACCAGCCTGGAGTCCGGACAGGCATTCTTCGTCTATTCGACACCGGGAGCAACCGTGAATTTCGCGGAATCACAGAAAACAGATGGCAGCCGTATGGTATTCCGTGGCAGCCAGGCAAATATTTCCAGGATTGAAACATGGCTTTACAACCAGAACGGCCAGGTAGTGGATGGGGTGATGACGGCATTTGATGATTCGTTCAGCGACAGGGTGGATGCCCGCGACTCGCGTAAACTCAACGCGTTTGGCGAAGGCATTTCCATTGCCGGTTATACATATCCGCTGAGCATCAATGCCCGCAGCAGGGTGCAGGTAAGCGATACCATTCATTATGATTTGCGCAACCTGCGTACCCAACGCTACAGTTTGGGTGTTCAGTTAAGCAATATGGATTTACCCGGCCTTGAACCATTGCTGGTTGACCGTTTCCTCAATACCAAAACAAGCCTTATATATCATACCCTTAACCAAATAACATTTGATATCACATCTGATCCCGCATCTAAAGAAGCCGACCGGTTCTTCATTATTTTCAGGGATATGCGCCCCGTTCCGGTCAATAGCATTGAAATTTCGGGTAGCCGTGACCGTGAGAAAGCCATAAGGGTGAACTGGAAAGTAGAAGGCGCGCGTGACATGCGTGATTATGTATTGGAGAGAAAGGGAACAGGGCAGGAATGGCAAAGTATTGCTGTATTGCCTGCACAACAAACATCCACAGGGATATCATACTATACCTGGCTCGATGAACAGCCCCTGCCTAAAGAGAATATCTACAGGGTGTTGGCCAGGAGTTTGGATGGTCAAATACAATACAGCGAGGAATTACGCATGCCGTTTACCGTAGAATCTTCACCCATCAGCGTTTACCCGAACCCTGTTCCGGGCAGGCAGATGACCATTCGGTATGGCGGACTTGCTGACACAGAAACGGATTGGAATTTGCAGTTAATCAACATGTCTGGACAACTTGCCTGGTCTGGTAAAGCGCGTTTACTACCCGCCCAGGATGGAACGGCATTGGTCAGGCTGGATGCAGGCATCGCTTCGGGCCAGTATCAGTTGATCCTGCGCAATGCTGCCGGTAAGAAGATTGTCTTGACCGTACAGCTTTTATAAATTTCTCAACTGAATATCTTATTTACCGCAAAGTCCCCTGCTGGGGACTTTGTTATGTAATGCCCGGTTACAAACCGGGCAGGTTTGTTGGGTACCAGTGGCGGCTGCGCCGAACACTTGCAGCAGGAGGGGATTTATCAAATGATTATTTTTTCCCGGTTTTTATCTGACACTAAAGGCCTATAACCCTAAAATACAATTGAAACTGAACAGGATACCATAAAATCGTCCCGATAATACATTATAAATAAATGCCATAAATTCGGGTTGGCGGGCATCGGATTTTGCATATTCCGGGAAAAAAACATATTTTTAGGTGTTATAACAATCCATTATCCCGTCAAGACTCTCCGGATGACAACTTTTTAAGTCATTGTTCTCAATGATCAGGAGTTCATGTTTGCGATTCCGGCAACTGAAAAGCTAGCGACCATTTACATTTATCCGTCATTGAGAAAATGAATCATTTGTACAATTTTTTTATTCGCAACAACAGAGCCTGGTCCGTTACCTTATGCTTCCTGCTTTCTTTCTGGCAGGTACAGGCAGGTGATGATAAAGACCTTTTACCTCCCGTCATCAGCTTCACGCCATTGCCGGATGTGTGTGCAACCGGAGACAGGACACTGGTTGCAACCATCACAGATCCTGACGGTGTGCCAACATCAGGTGCAGGGTTACCCGTATTATATTTCAGGATCAACGTGGGGCCATGGACACCGGTCACGGCTGTGTCTTTGGGCTCCAATCAATACAGTTTCACATTTGGCGCTTCCGCGATTGTCGGAAATATTGTTTCTTACTACATCGTGGCACAGGATAATGCATCCACACCCAATGTAGGTGCGCAGCCTTCAGCAGGCGCCGGGGGATTTACATCAGACCCGCCCGCGGCAAGCACTGCGCCCACAAGCCCAAATTTTTATGTCATCCAGCCTACGCTTTCAGGAACTTACACAGTAGGTGCTACCGGAACATTCTTAACCATCACCGATGCAGTGAACGCATATAATAATTCCTGCCTCGGCGGCCCGGTTATTTTTGCTTTGACGGATGCGGCAGGATACGGCCCATCAGAAACTTTTCCCATCACCATTTATAACCCGGCAGCCAGCGCTACCAATACGCTGACCATTAAGCCGAATGTGAATACGACCATTACCGGCTCATCACCTGAAGCTTTGTTTAAATTATATGGTTCGGATTATGTAACCATTGAAGGTTCAACCACCATCGGCGGTACTACGAGGAACCTAACCATCACCAATACCAATACATCCGCTTTCTCCAGCGCGATCTGGCTGGGCAGCCAGTCGGCTTCCAATGGCGCGACAAATAATATCATCCGCAATTGCAGGCTGGGCGGTAATTCTGGCATTTTGCCAGGCGCTACAACCTATGCCTGTATCATATCCGGAAACGGAAACAATATTGGTTTCCCGGCAGAAGCAGCCAACTCCAACAATACATTCCGCAACAACGTTTTTGAAAAAACCTATGTGGGCATCCACTTAATTGGCGGTACCGGCAATGATCAGAATAATATCATAGAGCGAAATGTGGTAGGCTCTACTGTGGCTACCAACTACCTGGGTTACCGGGGGATATGGGCGCATAACCAGTCTGGACTGAATGTAAGCACCAATACCGTGAACTATGTGGTGAGCACGCTTGGCACAGGGTCGGATACCGACCCAACCGCGGGCATCATCGTAACGGGCGCTACCAATACCGCGAATATCCAGGCCAATACCATCAATAATATCCGCAACACCAATGTGGCAGGCTGGCAGGCATTTGGTATCGCTTTGCAATCCAGTTCCACATCGGCCACCATCAACGTGTACAACAATATGATTTATGCCGTTACAGGCAATGGCCGTGCAGCAGATGCATATCAAAACGGTCATGGCATTGGTGTACTCAGCGGGGGTAATTATAATATTTGGCATAACTCCGTTCACCTCATTGTAAACCAAAGCCAGTCAGGCATTACATCGGCATTATACATTGGTTCGGGCGTTACGGGAATTGGCGTACTGAATGTGCGCAATAATATCTTCTCCAACAGGCAAACCACCGGTACGCGCTACTCGGTGTACAGTATGGCGCCTAATACGGTATTCAGCCAGATAGATTATAACTGTTATTACACTTCTCAGCGTGTAGGCTTTATCGTTACCAACCACAATACTTTGGCTGCCTGGCAGATAGCATCCGGTGGCGACCTCAATTCGAATGCCACCAACCCGATATTTGTATCGAATGTAAACCTGCGTTTGCAGTTGATTTCACCGTTAAACGACCTCGGTACGCCATTGCCATTGGTAACAACCGATATTGATGGTTTGGATGTACGGAGCGCGACCACGCCGGATTTTGGTTGCGATGAAATTTTCCCTCCGGCCTGTAGTGGCAATACGCCCGGTACGATCACGGCTTCGCGCATCACTTTGTGTTTTGGCGGATCCGTGCTGTTGAGTTCCACCGGGTTTTCGTTTGGACTCGGCATGTCGTATCAATGGGAGTCATCTACGGATAACGTTACGTTCAATCCCATTCCTGGTGAAACAAACCCCACGAGCGGAACGCCGCCAGCTATCAGTGTAACTACGTACTACCGGTTACGCGTAGCCTGTTCTTTCGCAGGCGGAACACCGGCATATTCCAATGTGGTAACGGTTACGGTGCAAACACCGGTACTTACCAGCAACACACCCGGCACCCGTTGTGGGCCTGGTACAGTGAACCTGGGTGCGACTTCATCGCCAGGTACAGTGATCAATTGGTTTGAAAATCCAACCGGTGGCGAATCTTTGGGAACAGGAACCAGTTTTACCACACCTGTCATTAGCGCTAATACTACTTATTATGCGGAAGCTTCCTTTGCCGGCAGTAACGGATGGGCAGGCCCTATTTCCCCAACGGCACATGGCGGTACAAAGAGTTTACAATTTACCAGTTGGGAAGTGTATTTTAATGTCCTGCAGTCAACCACATTGATCTCCATAGATGTTTTTCCTCAAGCGGCTTTGGAAACATCCACGCTAACCATCAACAGGCCGGATGGTACGGTGATTGCCACCATACCTTATGTTACGACTGTATCAGGCGGTGAAACAGCGCAAACCATTCCCATCAACGTACCGCTTGACCCGGGCGTTGGATATTATTTGTATACAACCAATAGTGAAAACGGTTTGCCGCCTAGTGGGTTAATGCGGAATATCACCGGTGCGGTGTATCCATATACATCATCTGATATCGAGATCACGGGCAATGGGTTTAATAATACATTCTTTATGTGTTATTACCGCTGGCGCTTCAGCAATTCCTGCGCGGCGGTTCGTGTACCCGTTACCGCGAGTATCACCAGCGCGGCCAGTATCAGCGTGAATGCCACGCCTACAACGCTTTGTATTGGATCAAGTACCACCATAACTGCATCTAGCAGCAATACATCCTTTACATATACCTGGACGCCCGGAAGTGTAAATGGCTCAAGCATTACGGTGTCGCCCACCAGCAGTACCAAGTATGTGGTGAACGCGAGCGATGGCAGTTGCACCAGTAAGGATTCAATCATTATCAACGTTGTAAGCGCGCCCAGTGATGTGTTAACTACTCCTGCCAGCATAACCAAATGTTCTGATGACGCGCCAACGCTGCTTAGCAGTTCCGGAGGTATTACACAGGTTAATATCCTTTCAGAGGATTTCAATGCAGGGTTACCCTCAACCTGGACGATTGGCTCGACACCTGCGGCAGCATATAATTGGACAAACCGTCCGAATAACTACGCGCCCAGTGGATATGGGGTGATCCGGAGCAATGACAGTTCACCATTTATGCTAACCTGGAGCGCCGGGAACGCCGCGACCAAGACAGCAACCATGATGACCCCTTCTTTTTCAACATCCGGTATTACCAATGCTTCAGTTACATTCTTCCATCATTATGCCAGGGGTAATTTTGACCCCCCGGATTCTATTAGTGTGGATGCATCGTTGAACGGCAGTTCAGGATGGGTGACTTTGAGGTCATGGATTAACTCAAGGGGTACCCAGATTAATTTCAGGAAAGATACCGTGGTTTTAACGCCTGCATTCCTCAATCAGCCTACCGTATATATCCGTTTCAGGTTTGTTTCCGGGGATAATTTTGGATGGGCTGTAGATAATGTGAATATTACGGGTAACGACCAGCAATCGCCGATAACCTGGGCGCCACTGACAGGGTTATATACAGATGCGGCGGGCACGATTCCTTATACGGGCTCAGATGCGTTTAACGTCTATGCGTTCCCGTCAGTTACTACAACTTACGTATCAACTGCAACGGGATTAAATGGCTGCGAAAAAACCGACACGGCCGTAGTGGAAATTCGTCCACCCGTTACCGGTACCATCAGCGGCAATACGGCTGTTTGCCCATCGGGAGCCGCCACCATTTCCATCGCGCTCACAGGCACGGCGCCCTGGAGCCTGACCTATACGGATGGGGCAACACCGGTTTCCGTATCGGGTATCAATACTTCACCTTATACGTTTGTGGTGAACCCATTGGTGACTACTTCATACAGCATCACCGCCCTGGCGGATGCTTTTTGTACCGCGCCACCGGCAGCTTACGCGGGCAGCGCCACCGTAACGGTGAACCCAACCCTGTTCTCGACATGGCTTGGGTTGAGCACCGACTGGTCTGACCCCACCAACTGGTGCGGCGGCGTTCCCACAAATGTAAAGGATGTAGTCATCCCCGGGGCATTGCCATTCTATCCACTGATTATCGATAACCTGCCGGTTACGAGGAACCTGCAAATTGAACCAGGCGCCACAGTAACCATCCAGGCCGGCGCTTCGCTGGCCATTCATGGGGATGTACAGAATGACGGAACCATCCAGAATAACGGCAGCATAGTGCTGACGGGAAGCAACGTGCAGAATTTCCCCGGAGGTGTTGGCAGCATAACGGCTATGCATACCCTGGAAATCAATAAATCGGCATCTTCGGTTACCCTTAACCGTGATATATATGTGCAGCATGAATTAAAACCGGTAGCCGGCAACATCATCCTCACCGATACGGTGACGATTGGTTCAACCGTGGCCGGTACCGCACGCATCGACCAGGTAGGGCCCTCGGCTTCATTTACCTATAACGGCGCCGGTGCCTTTACCGTGGAGCGTTATATACCTACGGGTACTTCGCACGGCAAATCTTGGCAATTGCTGGCCGCCCCAACCAAGGGGCAGACCGTAAAGCAGGCCTGGCAGGAAGGAGCAGCGGGTCCGGGTGTAAACCCCAAACCAGGTTATGGCACCACGTTCACAAGTGACCTGCCCGGTGCGCTCGGACTTGGTTTTGATTTTTACACGCCATTGGGCGGATCATCCATCAGGGTATATCATTCAACCACAAACCAATTGGTGGGTATCCCCAACACGAATACATTGCCTATTGCTAACGCCAACGGGTACATGCTGTTTGTGCGTGGCGACCGCAGTGTGAACACCTCCGCGCAACCTGCCGTACCGGTTACCCTGAGAACTACCGGTAAAGTATATGCGCCGGGCGTGGAAGCGCCGCCATCCATCCCGGTGGGCGTGAATAAACTGGAATCGGTGGGCAACCCCTATGCATCCGCCATCGACTTCCTGAACCTGCGGGGTACATCTACGGGCCTCGATGCGGAATTCTATGTTTGGGACCCATTGTTGTACGGCAGCTATGGTTTTGGTGGTTACCAAACCTTCAGCAGCGCTACCGGCTATTTACCGGTTCCGGGAAATACAACCAATTATCCATCCATCGTTCCCAATACCAGGATCCAGTCCGGACAAGCATTTTTCGTACACTCCACTCCGGGTGGCTCCGTGGATTTTGCCGAAGGGAATAAAGTATCCGGAAGCCAGCAGGTGTTCCGCCAGGGTACGGGCGCGCCCCGCGACAGGCAATTCCTGAGGGCTTACCTGTACACAGGAACCGGGCAGTTGGCGGATGGTAATGTAGTGGCATTCGACAGGTCATTCAATAACATGTATGACGCGGACGATGCCAAAAAACTGGGCAATTTCGGCGAGAATTTTGGCATACAATCCGAAGGCTATACCCTTGCAGTGGAAGCCCGTCAGCCGATTATGAGGGCCGATACCATTCATTACCAGGTGGGCAATTTAAGGAGCAACGCTTCGTACAAGTTGCTCTTTGTCCCGGTCTTGATGCAAACAGAAGGTTTACAGGCCTGGCTGGTTGACCGGTTCCGCAACCAATATTACCCGGTTAGCTTATCGGATGAAACGGAATATGCTTTTGATGTGAATGCGGAAGCAGGCAGTAAAGCCGGCAACCGCTTTTATATTGTATTCGACTGGAAACGGAATGATCCGCCGTTGTATAGTGTATTGTCGAACGCCATCCGCGAAAAGGAACTCGTGCATATCCATTGGTCGGTTGACAGGGAGGAGGGGATTCGGAAATTCGAAATCGAGAAATCAGGCGATGGCCAGCAATTCAGTCATTTGGCCACACAGGAAGCGACCGGCAGCAGACAATACAGTATGTTGGATACCGAAGCAGGTAAGAATGCCTTGTATTACAGGGTTAAACTATATGAAGCATCCGGAAATACCCGGTATGGCAGGTTGATGCAAGTGGCATCGCTGGAACAAACTCCCGGTTTTGCCGTTTACCCCAACCCGGTGAAAGGGCAAACCATAGGTATCAGCTTCCAGGCCCAGAGGGCCGGCCGTTACCAGGCATTTTTGTATGATGCAAAAGCTAACCTGCTGATGCAGAAAACATTCCAGTTTGCCGGTGGCGGGGGCAGGGTAGAACTATCGATTGGGCATACCCTGGCCGATGGCTTGTACCGCCTGGAACTGATTTGCCCTGACGGACGGAAACTCAGCCAGTCTGTTATTGTGGACCAATAAAGATTAAAACCTGACAATCAATGATAAACCGGCCCACAAAGCCGGTTTTTTCATCCACAGATGTCAATATCTTTTTCTTAAAAATTATTTAACAAAGACTGAAAATTGGCTTAATTTCATGCCGTATTTCATAATACGCCCGTTCCATACCCCTGTAAAATGACCCCGTTGACGACCCCGCACGAATAAGTTGCCGGTTCTCCAATGCATACCTGATGATCAATCGGGCGTTTACGCCTGACTGTTAGTCGGGTGCCTGTATATTGCCTAAAACTAACAGTTGAGAATAAACGAAGGGAACAGTATTTTTAGCTACAACGCTTTATCAATTATGAAAAAACTTTACAAGGTTTCACAACAGTCAGGTTTCTCGTTGCAAGGTTTGTACTCCTGGAAAACATGGCTTATGTCGCTCCTCATCATCATGGCGGCGATGCCATCAAATGCGCAGGTAACCATTGGAGCCACTCCATACGCAAACCTGACTGCGGCCTTTAACGCCATCAATGCGGGTACGCATACCGGCGCCATCGTGGTGAACATAAACGCCAACACTACGGAAACCGTAACCGCTACGTTGAACAGCAGTGGTACCGGTGCGGCCAACTATACTTCCGTGTTGGTGCAGCCAACAGCGAATGTAATTGTAACAGGTAATATCGTTGGCGCCCTCGTTCGTTTGAACGGCGCAGACAATGTAACCATTGATGGGTTGCTCTCGGGAACCAGGCAATTAACCTTCAATAACACAGCGGCCAGTTCTTCATCCGCAGTGATTTGGGTATCCAGCGCTTCCTCTACCAATGGCGCGACCGGCAATACCATCCGCAATTGTAATATCAACGGCGCCAGTTTAACCACTACGCTCGCGGGTATCGGGTCTTCCGGTACTACATTGGGCGCGGTTGCCGAAGCGGCGAATAACAATAACACATACGAAAACAACGTCATCACCACTGCCCAGTATGGCATTGCCATTGTAGGCCCTACCGGTAATGAAACCGGGTTGGTGATCAGGGGCAATACCATTGGTTCTACTGTTCCCGCAAATAAGATCTGGTTCAGGGGTATCTTCGTGGCCCAGGAGCAAAATATGCTCATTACGCAGAACAGGATTCTGGGCGTGAACTTTACATCAGGTAGTGGCGCCAACCAGGGTTCAGGTATTTATGTGGGTGGTACCATATCAGGTGGCCTCATTGAAAGGAATGAAATCAGCGATATCCGCGTATTGAGTGTTTGGGGTTGTAATGGTATCCAGTTGAACTCCTCATCTGCAAATACGGGATTAACCGTAGCCAATAACTTCATTTATGATATTGTGGCTGGTGGTTTTGGATCATTTAACTCAGTGGATGATAACGGTACCGGTATCGCGATCAATACCGGTGGGGGATACAGTGTTGTGTATAACAGCATCAACTTAAATACCAACCAGACTTCAGGTATCACTGCCGCAATATTCATTTCCAATTCTACAACCATTTCAAACATTGAACTGGTCAATAATATTTTCGCGAACAGCCAAACAAACAACACGCGTTATTCTATAATCAATTACGCGCCTGTTTCTGCTTTCTCAACCATTAACTATAATGATTATTATACAACCGGTTCCAGCATAGGTAACCAGGCGGGTACCGTTATTGGTACGCTTGCCGCCTGGCAGACCAATACCGGCCAGGATGGTAACTCTGTAGCGTTGAACCCGTCTTTCTTCTCAGGAACAGACCTTCACCTGTTTTTCAACTCACCCCTGGATGGTTTGGGTACGCCGTTGGGCGGGGTCACTAACGACTTTGACAATGACGTGCGCGATGGCTCGACGCCGGATATTGGTGCGGATGAATTCACGCCACCAAACTGTACAACAAACAATGGTGGTACTGCGAGTATTTCCATTACGGATGTTTGCGCTTCCGGTACAGCCACCCTTTCTGCAACCGGTTATTCATTTGGTTTTGGCATCGCATACCAGTGGGAGTTTTTCAACGGTTCTTGGCAGCCATTGCCGGGCCAGACAAACCCTGCTTCTGCATCAACTGGACTGATCAGTGCCACTACCCAGTTCCGCCTTCGTGTAACCTGTAACGCGGGTGCACCAGGATATTCAACTGTTGTAACCTTAACGGTTAATGACCCAACGGTAACCAGCACCACTCCCGGATCTCGTTGTGGTGTGGGTACTGTGAACCTGTCTGCTACGGGTTCAAACATTAAATGGTATGATGTACCAACCGGTGGCACAGCCATTGGCACAGGCCCTGCATTTACAACACCAACCATCAGCAGCACCACCACTTTCTATGTAAGCGCATCTACGGCCGGAACAAACGTAAATGGGGGCAAAACCGGTACTACCGGACCCAATGGCGGCTATACTGGTGTTGCCGGCCTGGCTTTTGATGCGACTGCACCGTTTACCATCTTGTCTGTAAAAATGTACCCCCAGGGTAATACCCAGGTAACCATCCAGGCACAGGATAATACCGGTACACCGTTGCCGGGTTGTACACTGAACTACACATTTACCGGCGCAACAACAACTGGTGAAATTGTGCCATTGAACTTCCCCATCCCGATTGGAACTGGGCATAGGTTGATGGTGACGGCTAATACCAACTCCGTGCAAATCTGGCGTGATTTCTCCGGAAATACCTACCCATATACTTTGGGCGCTTTCGGTGCCATCACAGGAGGCCGTTTAGGTGCAAGTGCATCTACAACATATTATTTCTTTTATGACTGGTTGATCTCCAATGCCTGCGAAGGCAACAGGGTGCCAGTAACCGCTACCGTTACGGCTCCACCAAATATCAACCCTTCCGCTTCACCCACAACTATTTGCAGTGGAGCATCAACCAACCTGAACGTTACCAGCGCCAATGCGGGATATACGTATGTATGGACACCCGGTAGTTTATCGGGCGCTGCCCAAACGGTAACACCGGCTTCAACCACTACTTATGTGGTAACGGCTACAGACGCGTCTGCAGGGCCTTTCAACGGTTGTGTGGATGTGGATTCTGTAACCATCAACGTGAACTTCACACCAACCACATTAACCGTGAACCCGGCTGTATCAAATATTTGTACCGGTGTGCCATTGCAATTGACCACCAGCGGCGGTGTGATTCCTGGAGTCACGGCGTTTACGGAAACATTTGAAACATTCCCGCTGACTCAGTTTAGTACCCAGGTGTTGGCAGGCAGCATGACGGTAAGCCAAAACACAACTTACTATTCCCAGGGAACCAGTTCTGTCCACCTAGTGCCCGGTAATAGCACCAATGCCGGGATTCAGTCTTCAGTCATTAACCTGACGAACTTTACCAGTCCAACACTGACCTTCAGCCATATCTGTGGAATGGAAAGCTCTACATCTGCTTTCGATTTCGGATATATTGAATACTCTACCAATGGAGGAACCACTTATACGCCATTCCCTACCAGCAGTTATACAGGTTCAGGAACCCTGTTTAATGGTGTGGTTTCTTTCTCTACCAGGAGTTATACTGACTGGATTACTACATTGAATGCGGCTGCAGCTACTCCGGGAGCCGGTCCGGCAACCGCATTGTGGAAAACAGAAAGCATCAACCTGACCCCTTGGCAGGGTAATGCCAATTTCCGCATCCGCTTTAGGTTTACAACTGATGTAAGCCTCTTATACTATGGATGGTTGATTGACAATGTGCGCATCACAGGTACAGGCCCTGCGCCGGTGACCTGGACAGGTGTACCTAATACGGAATTATTCATTTCGGTTGGCCCGAACGTGGCTTATACAGGCCAGCAAACGCCAACAGTATGGACAATACCAACCGTTAACCATATCTATACGGCAACAGCTGCCGGTGGAGGCGGCTGTAATACTACAGCTACTTCTGACCTGACGGTTTCATCGGCCACTGTTGGGGTAAGCATTACGGCCAGTCCGAGCAGCACCATTTGCGCTGGTACTTCCGTAACCTTCACAGCAACAGGAACCAATGGAGGTACCAATCCATTCTACCAATGGTTTGTAAATGGATCCGGGCCCGTTGCTTCAGGTATTGGGTTGGATACTTATACTACTTCCACATTGGCCAACGGCGATGTGGTTACCTGTACATTATTGTCTAACCTTCCCGGTGGGCCTGGTTGCGTGCTGAATAACCCGGCTACCAGTAATGCCATCAACATGACGGTGAACCCGAACCCAACGGTGAACATCACGGGTGCAAATACTGTTTGTAATGGTGCGCCACCAACAGTATTAACAGCTAATGCCTCTGTTACTCCGGGTTCTATTGCTTCTTACGAGTGGTTCATTGGTGGGGTTTCACAAGGCGCGCCAAGTGGCGTTAGCACCTTCAATGCTACAACAGCCGGTTCTTATACCGTAGAAGTATTGTCAGCCGCAGGTTGCCCGCAAACATCAGTAGCATTTGATGTTACCTTACCAACCTATAATATCATTGCCACTGCAGGCGCTAACGGTTCGATCAGTCCATCAGGAACGGTAACCGTGAACTGCGGTGATAACATAACTTTCACCATAACGCCTAACCCATTCTATTCTATCCAGGACGTGATTGTGGATGGTTCTTCGGTAGGTCCGGTTGGTACTTATACATTTACCAATGTTACCGGTCCACATACGATCAATGCGACATTCTTCATTTCAGGTTGTCCTACTCCTCCAACGGCTAACGCCGGAGCAAATGCTGAATTCTGTGCCAATGCCAGCTACACCTTAAATGGTGTGGTGGGAGGAAGTGCTACGGCCGGAACATGGAGTGGTGGCGGAGGTACATTCGCACCCAATAATACCACGCTCAATGCTACATATACACCCAGCGCGGCTGAAATTTCCGCAGGGTTTGTTACATTGACACTCACTTCCAACAACCCGGCTGGTGCGCCCTGCGTTGCGTCAACCTCAACCGTTACGCTTACCATCAAGGAAATCCCATCAGTGAACATCACGGGTACTTTGGGCTTCTGTCCATCATCTTCTACTATACTGACTGCTAATGCCAGCATCAACCCTGCCGGGCCTTTAACGTATGCCTGGACGCGTGGTGTGACCCCATTGGGTACATCATCTACACAATCCGCTACCATCGCCGGTGCATATACGGTTGCCGTAACAGGCAATGGTTGTACCAATACGGCTACGGTAAATGTGATCCAATACGTAGCGCCAACCATCAGCATCAGTGGCAGCAACGTCATTTGCACAAACTCAAATACAGACCTGAATGCCGATGTAGTTGTGGGTAGCGCGCCGATTACGGCTACCAACTACCAATGGAGGAGGAATGGTGTGGATATACCGGGTGCAACTACCGGCCTCTTGAGTACCAGTATCCCAGGCAACTACACAGTTGTTGTTACGGATGATAATGGTTGTATCAGTGCGGAATCTGCCATACATGTGTTGGGACCGGATACTAGCCCGCTCAATGGTATTTACACCATCAGCACCGCGCCGGCATCCTGTACCAACTATACCTCATTTGCTTCAGCCATCAATGACCTGAACACCAGGGCCATTTCAGGTGATGTTCGTTTCCTGGTTGATCCCGGATTTACGGAAACTGCGCCAACTGGTGGCCTCGCATTGGGTTCTGTTGCATTAAACGCATCAGTATCAGGTCGTACGATTTCATTTGAAAAATCTGGTGTAGGTGCCAATCCTTTGATCAGCGCGTATACAGGAGGAACTGGTTCTCCATCTACGGCAACACCGGATGGTATTTGGAGCATCCGTGGTACAGATAATGTGACGATCAGCGAAATTGATTTGTTTGATGGCAATACTACCAACAACGCCACAATGGAATATGGTTATGGCTTGTTTAAATTGTCTGCTACCGATGGTGTTCAAAATACTACCATCACCGGCTGTACCATCACATTAAACCGGGTGAATAACACAGCGGCCATTGCACCAATGGTGGAAGGCTCCGTAGGTATCCTGGTGATCAATGCAACAGCAACAGCTGCCATCACAGCTTTAACGCCTACGGCAGCTTCCGGAACAAACTCAAATAATAAATTTTACAGCAATACCATTCAGAATTGCAATCATGGTATATCATTGTCTGGTTATGCCGCGGCATCCCCATTCACTTTGGGAGATACCAATAACGATGTCGGCGGTACTTCCGCGCTCACAGGTAACAGTATCCTGAATTATGGCGGCGGTGGTGCAACACAGTCTGCCGGTATCAGGGCACAAAACCAGTGGGGATTGAATGTTTCGTTCAATACCATCAATAACAATGATGGCGCAGGCGTTAACCATAATGGTCCGTTAAGGGGTATTTATGCCCAGTCTGGCACCAGCGCTTCGGTGAATATCAACAACAATACCATCACCCTCACCAGTGGTACCACCGGTGGCAGCGCTTGTACACCTATTGAAAATGCCATTGGTTCAACGGCGGCCGCTAATACGGTAAACATCAATGATAATACGATAACGGCTTCATTGCCTTCTGCTACAACAGCCAACTTTGTGGCCATTAGTCAAACCGCTACTGCAGCCAATGTGAACGTGAATGGCAATATCATTCAAAACTGCAGCCTGCCCGGTTCAGGTTCATGGACGGGTATCCTGAATAGCTCAGCTACCGGCACCATCAGCCTGGTGGGTAATGATATCATTAACAATACCATTGCATCAACAGGGTTATTTATCGGTATTACCAATACAACAGGTGGTACAATTAGTAGTTTGTCGATCAACAACAACGTGATCAGCAACAACACTAAGAACATCAACGCCGGCACACATAATATCATCAACACATCGGGTGTGGCGGGCGCAAATATGACGGTTAATGGAAACATTATCACCGATAATACCTTTAACACAACCATTGCTGCAGGTAATATCATTCTGAATGCCATTAATGGAGGTACCTCAACGTACACATATGATGGCAATATTGTCAGCAATATCAGTATTGCTGGCCTTGCGGGAAATGCTACGACCACTTTCAGGGGTATTGCCAATGTTTCCGGCGCTACCAATGAAACCATCAGCAATAACCAGGTGAGCAGGATGTTTGTGACCGGTACCACAACGGGTATTGCCACTATCATCGGTATTATCAGCAATGCAGGTGCTGCGTCTGTTAAAAATATCTTTAACAACCGGGTCGATACCCTGTATTCCGGTTCCGCAGTTAACAGTAATATCACCGGTATTCAGAGTACCACAGGTGCAACCATTGGTATCTACAGGAATAAAATCGGCCACCTGGTTGGCGGAGGATCCAATACCGCGAATATTGTAAGGGGTATCCACCTCAGTTCAACAGCGGCTGGAGGTACTGCCAATATCCACAACAATATGGTGAATATTGATATGGCCCAGGCGTTTGCGCCTTCGGCCAATAACGTCCTCACCGGCGCCAACGCAGTCAGGGGTATCAGCAATGAATCGGGAACATCAGGTACCATCAATATCTACTATAACACCGTTCGGATTAATGGTGGTGGCTCAGGTACGGCTTTTGGTAGCTCTGCCATGAGCAATACGTCAACCTCTAACAATGTTAGTTTCATCAATAATATTTTTGTAAACCTTGCCAATCCCGGTGGTGGAGCGGGTTCTGTTTCTGCAGCCCTCCGCAGGGGCAGCGCTGCATTGGCTACCTATATAAGCACATCGAATAACAATAACTTGTACGCTGGCACACCAGGTGCTACCAGGGTATTGTATTATGATGGTGCAACCGGTTACCAAACGCTTGCCGCTATGGCCGGCATTGCCGGGTTTAACCCAAGGGAAAACGCTTCCGTATCGGTAAACCCTGTATTTGTATCAAACACGGATTTACACCTGAACCCGGCCGCAAATTGTGACCTGGATGGTGCCGGTAAACCCATTGCAGGAATTGAATATCAGAATGACATTGATGGGGATATCCGCGATACCAACGCTCCTGATATCGGTGCCGATGAACACACAGGTACAGGTGGCTCAGGTGTTTGGAAAGGATATAATACAGATTGGAATGATCCGATCAACTGGTGCGGTGTGGTTCCAACCGCGAGCACCAATGTGGTGATCCCTTCAGGAAAAACAAATTATCCTTTAATCACCCTCAACAATGCTCTGTGTAATAATATCACGATTTCAGGCGGTGCTTCTGTACTCTTAACAGGAGTAGGTAAACTGGCTATTCATGGTTCTATCACCAATTCTGGCACATTTGATGCCACCGATGGTACCATCGAAATGGCGGGAGCTGCAGCACAAACCATCCCGGCTACCACATTCCTGGGTGATAATGTGAAGAACTTGATAATCAGCAATAGTTCAGTAACCCTGGGTGGCGACCTCAACCTGCTGAATAAACTGTCATTCATCGGAAACAACCGCACATTTGCCACAGCCGGCTTCCTGACCCTGAAGTCAACTGCCAGCCGTACGGCCAGTGTTACGGATATCACCAATAATAGCACCAATACAGGTAACAGCATCACAGGTGATGTAACTGTTGAACGCTTCGCGTCGGCACGCCGTGCCTGGAGGCTGCTGTCGGTACCAAACCAAAATAACCTGCAGACCATTAAGGAATCATGGCAGGAAAACCAGGTTGCGAATAGTACGACCCCAGCTGGCTTCGGTATCCAGATCCCGAGCAACCGTGCATCATGGGCTGGAGACGGGTTTGATATCTATACGCCAAACGGAGGCCCATCTGTGAAGACGTATAACCCTGCCACAAACGATTGGGTGGGCATCATTTCAACTGTTCCGGTAGTGGCCCCAACACCAAACAACGGAAGGCACGTAACTGGTACAGCGTATATGACGCTGGTTCGCGGAGACCGCACCGTCAATACATTCCCGTCTGCCGCTACAACTACTGTATTAAGGGCGAAGGGTGCGCTGGTTACCGGAAACTTTGGCCCCGTTGCCGTTGGAGCAGGCCAGTTTGCAGCTATTGGTAACCCTTATGCCAGTGCAGTAGATTTCACTAAGCTGACCAAATCAAACCTGCAGGATGTGTACTATCTCTGGGATCCACAATTGGGTACCCTGGGTGGTTATCAAACATTCCTTGGGCCAACCTATACAGCGGTTCCGGGCGGCGGAAGTTATGCCAGCGGTAATAAGTTGATAGAGTCTGGCTCTGGATTCTTCGTACGTGCGCCAGGTGTTGCCGGTAGCCTCACGTTTACTGAGCCAAGCAAAGGCGATACCAATAACCTCGTTCAAAGGATCACAGGCCCGCAGCAATACATCCGCACCAACCTGAAACAAGCCGGTGCCAACGGTACCGTATTGTTTGATGGTGTGATGAACCGCTTCGACGAAAACTATAACAACCAGGTGGATGATGAAGACTTCGTGAAACTGGGCAATTTCGGTGAAAGCCTCGGACTGGCCAGGAACGGACAGTTACTGGTTGCTGAAAGCCGCAAACCTTTACAAGCAACTGATACCATCTTCTATCAGCTCGGACAGGTGAGGGCACAGGCTTATGCGTTTGAGTTCATCCCTGAAAACATGCAAAATGCCGGCGTGGAGGCATTCCTGGAAGATACATACCTGAACACAAAAACACCGGTTAGCTTGTTTGCGCCAAGCAGCATACCATTTACAGTTGTGAATGAACCAGGCTCTTACAGCCCGAACCGCTTCCGCATGGTATTTAAGCTGATGGCTCCGGTGCCTGTAAGTTTCACCAATGTTCGCGCCGAAAAAGCGAACGAGGATATTCTGGTAAGCTGGAAAGTGGAAAATGAACTGGCCATTGATCATTACTCAGTGGAGAAATCCGCTGATGGCCGCCTGTTCAGCGAAATTGGCGAACGCATCGCTACAGGTAACCAGGGTTCAACCGTTCAGTACAACTGGCTCGACAGGGATGTGATCAATGGTATGAATTACTACCGCATCCGCAGCCTTGGCCTCAATGGCGAAGTGAAATACAGCGAAGTGGTTAAACTTAATGTTCGCGATAACAGCCCAAGCCTGATCTCAGTATATCCTAACCCGGTAAGGGAAGATGGCATGGTTCAGGTGAGCATGAACAATGTACAGGCAGGTAATTACGTTATTAGCCTGTACAATGAACTCGGTCAGGTAACTTACCGCCGCCAACAGGCACATGCCGGGGGCAACGCGGTGTATACCATTAACCTGGGTAAAGAACTGTCGCATGGCCAATATACATTGGAAGTGAAAGGCACAGATAACAGTAAAACAACATTTAATCTTATTTATTAACGAAATGATGCAATAATTTTTAAGGAAAAATGAGAATTAAAGCATTAATTTTGTACAAAATCAGCACTACCGATGTATAAAGCCAGGAATTATGTTCTGTTAGCAGGACTGTTGATGCTGGGACTTTTGTTCAACCCTTTGAAAACAACCGCTCAATTACCTGACCCCGGTTGTGATCCTTTGGATCCCGCTTGCCCTATTGATGGGGGCCTTAGCCTGCTCATCGCAGCGGGTATTGGCATCGGCGCAAAGAGGGCATACGATCAAAAGAAAAAGAATACCACCAGAATCTAATCCGGAATCCTCCGGGCATTGCATACAAGAGATGATCTACGGGTCATCTCTTTTTTTATGTCGTTTTGTGTATGCCTTATCTGGTTTTCAACTTGGCTGAATGAACATTTTTAACGAAATTTGAGGCCAGGCAAGGCCCGCATGCAGGCAGCCTCTAGAAACTTTCAACCCATATGCAACGAATACCCCGGTTGTCCTGCTGGATTTCCCCTTTATCTGCCATTTCTCAATCTTTTTTTGGTATGCTGTTGGTTATGTTGCTGGCGCAATCCTGCAAAACTACCAAGCCTACCACCGTATTTGAACAATTACCCAGGGATACCAGCCTTATGGCTTTTATCCCCCCCGCTGTGGATATGAAAATCAAAGCAAACGATTTGTTGTCTATCCAGGTCAGCAGCCTGAACCGGGAACTTGATGAAAAATTTAATTCAGCGGCACATCCTGTTCAGGGATACGGTAACGCCCCATTGGTTGGCTTCCCGGTAGATGCTGATGGACAGGTGCAACTCCATTACCTGGGGAAAACAAAAGCCGGGGGACTCACATTAAAGGAGTTCGCGATCCAAATTGAAAAAGGGCTTGAGCCATACATGAAAGAACCCATCGTAAGGGTGCAATACCTCTCACATAAAATCACTGTAATGGGTGAGGTGAACAGGCCACAGGTGGTATACATGCCGGTCGGACAAATGACTTTGTTTGACGCGTTGGCAGCAGGTGGCGACCTGAAAGAAAAAGGCAACTGGAAAGATGTGATGGTCATTCGCGACAGCAGCCAGGTTCGTTTGGTGAAGCATATAAATCTTGAGTCACCCGATGTGTTTCAATCCCCCTGGTTATATATGCAGCCTAACGACATTGTATATGTTAAGAACAGGTCTGATAAACTTGAAAAAGACGAACGCAGAAGGACATTGCAGACCACATTATCTTTGATCGCCACAGGCGTATCACTCATCACCATTCTACTTACCCGGGTCATCAACTGATCTGCCGATATTTAATACATGAGCGAAGAACAATTTTTTAAGGAAAAGCCGAGCAATAATATCCTCGCGCAGATCATTCACCGCTATCTCCCTTTCTGGCCGATCTATATCGTTTTGACAGTCATAGCGCTGATCGTTGCCTATATATACCTGCGGGCCGAAACCAAGATATATGTAGCTACAGCCAAGGTTCTGTTGAAGGACCCGCAAAAAGGCGGTGGCGATAGCAAGGTATTGGATGCCCTGAATATTTTCAGCGAAAAGAAAATTGTGGAGAATGAAATCATCGTATTGCGTTCCTCCTCATTGATGCAACAGGTAGTGAAATCGCTGAACCTGTATGCCACGGTGTACAACCAGGGAAAAGTGCAGAAAGAGGAATTGTATGGCAGCAACTCCCCGGTTGCGTTTGTGGCTTTGCAAAAAGATTCCATCAGGGGCGGGGGACGATATGAATTTGATATCGACTGGCGCAATGAGCGCGTCAGCATCGCCGGTAAATCCGTGCCTTTTAACGGAATAATCCAAATCGCGAAAACGGATTACCAGGTTGTCATTAATCCGGAGTATAGCAGGAATTTATCCGGTAAAAATTATTACGTCGTATTCAGTACAGTGCAAACAGCGGCAGCACGCGTCATTGGTACATTGAAAGCTACGCCACTGTCGTACGCGTCAACAGTTATAGACCTTCGCCTGGAAACGCCGATACAGGAAAAGGGCATCAATATCCTCAATAAATTATTTGAAGTATATAACCGCGAGGGCATTGAGGATAAAAATCAGATCGCGACCAAAACACTGGCGTTTATTGAAGACAGGTTGAATACGGTTATCGGACAGCTCGACAGTGTGGAACGCATCATTCAAAATTATAAAGCCCGCCAGGGCGTGGTTGACCTGGGCATACAGGCATCCATGTATTACAGCGCGGTGAGCGACCTCGACCGCCAGAAAGCGCGCGTGGAATTGCAGATGGATATCCTGAAAGACATCCAGCAATACGTAAACCGAAAATCAAAAAACCCGGGCGTGGTGCCATCACTCGAAGTGGTGGATGACCCAACATTGAAATCACTGCTCGAACAATTGTATAATTCCGAATTTGAACTCGACAGGATCAGGAGCACCGCAGGGAACAAGAGTGAACTGGTGATGGTGGCCGAAGAAAAAGTATTCAGGATTAAAAAGGATATCCAGGAAAATCTCGATAATATCCGGAGCAATTTCAATACCGAACTGGCGCAAATCAATAACGCCATCGCCAATAAATACAGTTTGCTCAGCCTTGTACCAGAAAAAGAAAGGGGGTTGCTCGAGATCAACAGGCAGCAATCCATCAAAAATAATATCTACACATTCCTGCTGCAGAAACGCGAGGAAACGGCTTTGTCTTCCGCATCCACGAGTGCAGACCTGCGCGTACTGGAAACAGGTAACGCGTTTGGCCCCATCCGCCCCATCCCCAAAAATTATTACTGGGTGGGCGTGTTGGTTGGGCTGATCGTTTTCCTGCTGTATGTGCAGAGCTATGAGCAGTTCAACAACAAAATCATGTTCCGCTCCGAAATCGAGAACAGGACAAATGTGCCCGTGATCGGTGAGATTGTACAGGCGCGCAACCATGAAGATGTGGTAGCCATTTCGGAAGGGAAGCGCACGGTCATCGCGGAACAATTCAGGGCCCTGCGGACCAATTTGTCCTTCATGGGCTTCAGTGATGAAAACAACACCTTGCTCATCACATCATCCGTTTCAGGTGAAGGTAAAAGTTTCATTGCCGTGAATATGGCCATGAGTATAACGCTAACGGGTAAACGCGTAGCATTGATGGAGATGGACTTGCGCAAACCTAAATTGAGTAAGAAGCTGGGTGTAAAACGCGACCCGGGTATCTCCAGTTACCTGGTCAACAAGGTAAGCATTGATGAGATCATCAAGCCAACGCAGTACAAAAACCTTTTCCTCGTATCTGCAGGCCCGATCCCGCCAAACCCTACAGAGTTGATACAATTGCCTGCTTTTGGTAAGATGATGAAAGAGCTGAAAGAGCGGTTTGATTATGTGATCATCGATACCGCGCCCATCGGGCCTGTAACGGATGCGCAGTTGTTAGCGGAGTATGCCAATACCACCATTTTTGTGGTCCGCCATAAAGTAACGCCAAATGTATTCATGCGCATGATTGAAGGGTTTAGCCGGGAGAAAAAATTCAGCAATATGTGCCTTGTATTCAATGGCATCAAACCAAGGGGTGTCTCGGTACTGAATTATGGTTTTGGCGGATATGGTAATGGTTATGGGTATGGTTACGGATACGGATATGGATATGGATACGGATATGGAAGTGAAGAAGGCAGTTATTATATCCGAGACGAACACCAGCCTGGGTTTAAAAATATTTGGGGCATACTGACGAAAATCAAAAAGTTCTTCCGTCCGAGAAGGCGTTGATAGCAAGCAAATAACCTGTGTGCCTCAATGTCACCGTCTTCAGTCTGGTTCAACCTGTGACTGAGGACTAGCGAAGCTTTGCCATGTCTGAAGAAAATTATCACTGGTATGTGGTGTACACGCGCCCGCGCTGGGAAAAAAAAGTGGCGCTGAACCTGGCGCAAAAGGGCATTGAACATTACTGCCCTTTAAATAAAGTGCGCAAGCAATGGAGCGACAGGAAAAAAATGGTGCTGGAGCCCCTGTTCAAAGGCTATGTATTTGTTCGGCTGCCGGAAGCATCGAAATGGGATGTGAAACTGGTGGATGGGGTGATTAACTTTGTATATTGGCTGGGTAAGCCTGCCAGGGTAAAAGATGAAGAAATCGATACGATCCGGAAATTCCTGCAGGAATTTGAAGATGTGGAAGTGATTGATAGTCAGCTTACTGTTAATAAAGAAGTATTGGTCAGGCAGGGTGTGTTTATGAATTATCGTGGCATCATTCTTGAAGTAAGTGGACAAACAGCCAAGGTACTGATCAATAGTATGGGCGTGCAGTTATGCGCCCGTTTCGATAAAGCCAACCTGGAACCGGCTGGTTAAATGAATAATATTTTTATGTTTGCCCTTTTCCGGGACCTAAAAAAAGGGTAAATTGTACTGGTAAACTGGATTGTAATGAAACTGAACGACAAAATCTACGTGGCCGGGCATTCTGGTTTAGTGGGAAGCGCCATCGTAAGGTTATTGAAGAAGAAAGGTTACACAAATATCATCACCCGCAGTTCTGAGGAACTCGATTTGCGGGACCAGCGGATGGTATATGATTTCTTTGAGCAGGAGCACCCAACCTATGTGTTCCTGGCTGCTGCCAAAGTAGGGGGCATCTGGGCGAACCAGACGTACCCGGCTGATTTTATTTTCGATAACCTGGCCATTCAGAATAATGTCATTCACGCGTCTTATAAAACGGGCGTGGAAAAATTATTGTTCCTCGGTAGCAGTTGCATTTATCCTAAAAACGCGCCGCAACCCATACAGGAAGATTACCTGATGACGGGTTTCCTGGAACCAACCAACGACGCGTATGCCATCGCGAAAATCGCGGGCATCAAAATGTGCCAGGCTTACCACCGCCAGTACGGTTGCAGGTTCATCAGCGCCATGCCAACCAATTTGTATGGCCAGGGCGATAATTACCATTTGCAAAACGCGCATGTATTGCCGGCCCTCCTGCGTAAATTCCATGAAGCGAAATTAAATGCAGAGCCCAGTGTAACTGTATGGGGTACGGGTAAACCCCGCCGTGAGTTCCTGCATGTGGATGATGCGGCTATGGCCTGTTATTTCCTGATGCAACGCTACGAGTCGCCAGAAATCATCAATATCGGTTCCGGTATAGACCATACCATTCGCGAAATGGCGACCATCATCAAAAAAATTACGCAATACCAGGGTGAGATTGTATTTGATGAATCAAAACCCGATGGTACGCCACGCAAACTGCTCAATGTAGATAAGATCTCGGCGCTCGGCTGGAAGCCCATGATCGACCTCGAAGAAGGACTGGCATTTACATACAGCAATTTCGAAAAGAATTACTTCCAGTACACCACGAAAAGAGACCGCAGCAACAGTTCCATCATTCATGTGTAGAATCGCAGGAATCCTGCACGCGACAAGCCTTCCCGCTAACCTGGAAAAACTTGTCGCAGATATGTGCGAGATTCAAAAACACGGAGGCCCCGACGATGGCGGCTTATACAGCGCCAAAGGGGCAGGCCTCGTATTGGGTAACCGCCGGCTGGCCCTGCTCGACCTGAGCCCGGAAGGCCATATGCCTATGAGTTACCGCGACCGTTACCATATAACATATAACGGTGAGCTATACAACCACATTTCGCTCCGCGAAGAACTCATTTCATTAGGCCATCGTTTCAGCAGCCATACCGATACGGAAGTCATCCTTGCTTCATTCGCGCAATGGGGCACGCAGGGTTTTGCAAAACTCAAGGGTATGTTCGCCTTTGCACTTTGGGATGAACAGGAGCAGGACTTGTACATCGCCCGCGACCCTGCGGGCATCAAACCCTTATATTATTCGTTGCAGGATGGGATCCTCGCATTCGCTTCCGAAGCCAGGGCGCTCGCGCTTATCCCGGAATGCATCGAAGCCGAACCAAACTGGCCCGTTTATATGCTGGCATACGGCCATCTTCCGGAACCGGTGACCACATTAAAAAAAGTGAAACCCTTAGCCAAAGGTTGTTTCCTGAAATATGAATATAAAAGCGGTCGCAACAGCTTGCAATCGTTTACGCATTACAGTTATAGTAAACAATTGCATGATGCCGCTGAGGTTAGAAAAGAAATCAGGGAGGCGCTGGTTTCTTCTGTGCAAAGGCACCTGGTTGCCGACGCGCCCCTGGGTGTGTTCCTGAGTGGCGGGCTTGATTCCAGCATCCTTGCCATCCTTGCGTCTGCATTCAAAAAAAAGGATTTAAATACCCTCTCTATTTATTTCAAAGAGGAAGGGTATTCTGAAAAAAAATACCAGGACCTGGTAGCCAATAAAATCGGGTGCCAATCGCACCAGTATTTGTTGAAGGAAGAAGAATTTCATGATTCTTTCCCTAGTATCCTCAATGCCATGGACATGCCAAGTTCCGACGGCATCAATACCTGGTTTATCAGCCAGAATGCTGCTAAAGAAGGGTTGAAAGCCGTATTATCCGGATTAGGCGGCGATGAATTGTTTGGCGGGTACCCATCTTTCAGCCGCGTGCATCCCGCATCCCTGTTGCAGGAGCTGCCCGCGCCTTTCATCAGCTTAGGGAAAAGAAGCCGGTTTAAGCGATTGAACAGGATGTCGTACTTAAACCTCGGTGGCATTAAAGGGATTTATCTTTTCCTGAGGGGTCATTACAGCCCATTTGAAATTGCCCGGCAATTGGATATGCCCGAGCAGCAGGTATGGAAAATATTATCGGATCACCCTGTTTTACCCAATGTGAATGTGCTGGAAGAATCGAACCAGGCAAGCTGGATGGAATTCAATTTATACATGCAGAACCAGTTGCTGCGCGATTCGGATGTCATGAGTATGACGCATGGCGTGGAAATCAGGGTGCCTTTTTTGGATGATGACCTGGTGAGGCTGGCGCTTCGTATAGCCCCAACCGTTAAGTATAGGGGCGAATACCCCAAACAACTCTTAATCGATGTATTTCATGATGAACTTCCCGAAGAAATCTGGAAGCGCCCGAAAATGGGATTTAGTTTCCCGTTCTCAGGGTGGCTGGGCAATAGCAGCTTTGTTAAGGATATCATGAGCCAGGGCAACCGGAATACTCAGGCCAGTTACCAGAAATTCCTTAAGGGGCAATTGCATTGGTCGCACCTGATGTCGTTGGTGATCATGCGGAACAGGGGAGTGAGTTAGGGATTACGATCGTTGATTTGACATAGACTCATGTGACAGATTATTCCATCCGCACATTCTTAAAAAGCTATTTAATTAGATTGTTTTTTGCGCAATAATGTTCTTTTTCTTACGCTAAAAGTTTTTTCCGCTACCGGCGGCATAGAGAAGGTATGCAGGGTGGCAGGTAAATCACTGTTTGAATGGACAATCAGGGAAGAGAAATCAATCGAGGTATTTTGCATGCACGACCGCCAGGAAGATGCCGACGATAACAGGTATTTCCCTTCGGAAATATTCAGGGGTTTTGCAGGCGGCCGCATACGTTTAATTTGGGAGGCTGTGAAAAAAGGGAGGACAACTGATACAGTCATACTCAGCCATATTAACCTCTTGCTGGTTGGCTGGCTGATCAAACTCTTTTCGCCAAAAACAAAACTGGTCATGTTCGCCCATGGTATTGAAATATGGGGCGAATTAAGTGGTTTGAAAAAGAGGATGCTAAAGCGTTGCGACATTATTGTGCCGGTTAGCCAGTATACTGCCGACAGGATTTCGGAAATGCATCAATGGCCCGCATCAAAGATGAAAGTGCTCAACAATTGCCTGGATCCTTTTTTGCCGGTGGGGCAACCCGGAATAGCGATTGAAAATTTGCGGCAGAAATATGGATTAAGCAAAGACAATATCATCCTGTTTACCCTCACCCGTTTATCGTCAAAAGAAAGGTATAAAGGGTACGATAAAGTACTCGAAGCATTGGTGGAATTAAAGAAATTGTATCCAACAGTGCGCTACCTGTTGGCAGGTAGTTATGATGCGGAAGAAAAAAGGCATTTGGATGATATGATTGCAAGGATGGGCTTGACACAGGATGTGTTGATACCAGGGTTTGTGGCTGAGGAAGACCTCGTCACGCATTTCAGCATGGCCGATTTGTATGTAATGCCAAGTATGAAGGAAGGTTTTGGCATTGTGTTTATTGAAGCGATGTTTTATGGACTGCCGGTGATTGCCGGCAATAAGGATGGATCAGTGGATGCATTAAGTAATGGCGAACTGGGCATCCTGGTTGACCCCATGGATACACAGGCCATACTTGAAGCCATGTCGCGCATCCTGAACAACAGGGACCGGTTTTTGCCCGACAGGGAAAAATTGATGGAATTATTTAGTTACGAGCAATATAAAAACAGGTTTGAAACATTGTTGGCGCCAACAGGGCAACAGGTTTCAGCCTGATGACAAAATATAAAATATGTCAACCCAATCTTCAGGCATGCAAGCGAACGATCAGTCCTGGGACCTTGTCATTGAGCCGGGGCGTTCAGAAAAAAATTATTGGAATGACCTATGGCGTTACCGCGAATTGTTTTATATACTGAGCTGGCGCGATATCAAAGTCAGGTATAAGCAAACAGTCATTGGCGCTGCCTGGAGCATCATCCGCCCCCTGCTCACCACCATTATTTTCACTTTTGTGTTCAGTCGTGTGGCAAAGCTTCAAAACCCCGGCGACGCGCCTTATGCGTTGATGGTTTTCGCGGGCATGCTCCCCTGGCAATTCTTCAGCAACGCGCTGAGCGAATCAAGCAATAGCCTGGTAGGTAACGCCAACCTGATCACCAAAGTGTATTTTCCAAGGATGATCATCCCGGCCAGTTCCGTCATTACTTCGCTTGTTGATTTCGCCATATCATTCCTGATCCTGCTCGGCATGTGCATCTGGTATCAATACCTACCATCCTGGCAAATTATTTTTCTGCCCTTATTCATCCTGTTCGCGTTTATCTGCGCCTTTGGGGTAGGGTTATACCTCACGGCAGTGAATGTCAAATACCGCGATTTCAGGTACATCATTCCTTTTATTATTCAATTTGGTTTATATATCACACCTATAGGTTTCAGTAGTTCCGTTATACCTGAACAATACAGGTTATTGTATTCCTTAAACCCCATGGTGGGTGTGATTGATGGCTTTCGCTGGTGCATCCTCGGTGACCCGATGCATTGGCAATCATTTTTTGTATCCATGGGCATCAGCATCCTCTTTCTCTGGATCGGGGTACGCTATTTCCGGAAAATGGAAAAAACATTCGCGGATAGTATTTAGCCTTTTATTTTTTGTCTGCACAACCCATCATACAAGTCAGTCATTTGTCTAAAAAATTCATGATCTCACATGAAGGCAGGGAGCGGTATAAGGCATTGAGGGATGAAATCAGCCAGGCCGCTGCCGGTTGGTTGGGCAGATCAACGAAACAGAAAAAAACGAAAGAGGAATTCTGGGCCCTGAAGGATGTCAGTTTTGAGGTGGATAAGGGTGACCGCGTAGGCATTATTGGCCGGAACGGTGCGGGCAAGAGTACTTTGTTGAAAATCATTTCCCGCATTACGGAACCAACACAGGGGCGCATATCCATCAAAGGCCGTGTGGCTTCCCTGCTCGAAGTAGGCACGGGCTTTCACCCCGAACTAACAGGTAGGGAAAACATATTCCTCAACGGGGCCATCCTTGGCATGAGCCGCCGTGAAATCAGGGCGAAGCTGGATGAAATCATCGCTTTTGCGGAAGTGGAGAAATTCCTTGATACCCCGGTTAAGCGATACAGCAGCGGCATGTATGTGCGTTTAGCCTTCTCCGTGGCCGCACACCTCGAGCCGGAAATACTGGTGGTTGATGAAGTGCTTGCCGTAGGCGACGCGGCTTTTCAAAAAAAATGTCTTGGCAAGATGGAAGACGTGAGCCAGAACGAGGGCCGGACTGTTTTATTTGTGAGCCACAATATGGGTGTGGTGTCGCAATTGTGCAATAAAGGGATTTTATTATCGCAGGGCCAGGTGAAACTGCAGGGTGAAATGAAGAAAGTGGTGGATGCCTACCTGCGCAGCGATGATGCGCAGCAACAATACCGGCTGAAAGATCCCGGGCAGAAAAAAAATTATTTTACGGCCATAGATATTGTCAATACAAAAGGGGAGGTTCAATCAGATTTTGCTTTTGATGAGCCAATGACGCTCAGGTTTTCATTTTTGATACAGGAACCTGCTAACGGTTTGCAGATTGGAATAGGCCTGGAAGATAAATTCAATACCAGGGTGTTTACCATCCTCAGGGAAATTGAATACTTTGATGCCTCTGATGGTACCGTGCATGGCGAAGTGGAGCTGCCGGCATCACTGATCGCGCCAAACACATATTCCTTTGTGTTTGCCATCTGGACGCGGTCGGGTAAGGTGTACGATTTGCAGAGCGGGATTTGCCCGGTAACCATACATGATAACGGTACCGAGTATGCGCTGTATGAAGGCGTTGATTATGGAAATGTGATCATACAACCAAAATGGTCATCACCAAAAGCATGACGCATGTTCAATAAATTGTTCCGATATATTTCCTACAAGATTTTTTACCTGGGCAGGGTGGAATACAGGAGGCGTATCGGCGGCATTAAGCGCAGGCATTACGATACGGTGGCTCACCTCCACCCGGAAGCCGTGATTGAAACGGAAGGGAGCATTCAAAACCTGTCAGGTAAAAAAGACGCGGTGCATGTGGGCAAAATGTCGCATGTGCGCGGGGAACTTTTGATTTTTGAACAAGGGGGCCGAATCGAACTGGGTGATTATTGTTTCATTGGGGCGGGGACACATATTTGGTCAGCCGCTTCCGTACGCATTGGGCACCGGGTGTTGATTTCACATAATGTCAACATCCACGATAATATTTCCCATCCGCTCGACGCCGGCGAAAGGCACCTCGATTTTTTACACATATTCGGCAAGCAGCCGGCCACCAGTCCTGACCTCCGGGCCGAAGCGATTGAAATCGGCGATGATGCATGGATAGGGTTTAATGTAAGCATCCTGAAAGGGGTGAAAATTGGTAAGGGCGCGATCATCGGCGCATGCGCGGTGATTACCCGTGACGTACCGGATTACGCGGTGGTTGTGGGCAAGGCTGAACAGGAAATTATTCGATACAATAAACCCAGTCAGGGATAACCAATTTTGTTAGCTTGGCTTTATGCTGAATAACAATTTTTAAATTTAACATACAGCAGTGTCCTCCATCATTGAAGTAGAACAAGTATCTAAACGATTTATTATTTCGCACGAAGGTGTGAGCCAGTATACGGCTTTAAGGGATGAAATTTCTCAAAAGGCAAAAAGAATATTCTCATTTTTAAAGCCCGGTCAGGCTGATGATATTTCCAGGGAAGAATTTTGGGCATTACAGGATATCAGTTTTAAAGTGGAACAGGGCGACAGGGTTGGTATCATAGGCCGGAATGGTGCGGGTAAGAGCACATTGCTGAAAATATTATCCCGTATTTCCGAACCAAGTTCCGGAACAATACGTATCCGGGGCAGAGTGGCGTCATTACTGGAAGTAGGTACTGGGTTTCATCCCGAACTGACAGGCAGGGAGAATATATTTTTGAATGGCGCTATACTCGGAATGAGCCGTGCTGAAATCAGGTCAAAATTTGATGCCATTGTGGATTTCGCTGAAGTGGAAAAATTCCTGGATACGCCAGTTAAGCGCTATAGCAGCGGCATGTATGTTCGTTTAGCCTTTGCCGTAGCCGCATTTCTTGAACCGGAGATTTTGGTGGTGGATGAAGTGCTGGCGGTAGGTGACGCGCAATTTCAAAAGAAATGTTTAGGGAAGATGGAAGATGTGTCAAGAAATGAAGGGCGCACAGTGTTATTTGTGAGCCATCAAATGAATGCCATCGAAACATTGACCAATAAAGCGATTTATCTGAAATCAGGAAAGATCCAAAACTTTGGTGATACAGAAGAGATTGTAAATGAATACCTGCATGATTACGAACATGCAACAGATGTGAGGTCATATACTTCCCGTAGTGGGTCAGGAAAGGCTCGACTTGTAAAATTAGAAGTTTGGGGCCGTGGCCAGAAACTAACATCTGTCAAACAAGGTGAGCCATTTACTGTACGTGTGGGTATAGAAGCTAAAGAAGGGTTGGGCATGGATATAAGTTTTGTGCTTGAAAACTTCAGGGAACATCCTATTTTTTGCACACATTTATCCGATCTTGGAGAACCTATTCGTAATTCAGAAACATACATGGAGTTCGATATCCCTGTGAATTTGAATAGCCTTCGAAAGGGTGAATACCTCATGTCAATGGCATTATTCAAGCCTGAAAAAGGTGAATTTTATGATACAGTACTGCACTTTCCCCTGATTAATGTTGAAGGAATGGACGAAGCCGGCTTATTTCCTGTTGACCATCGATGGGGCGATCAATATTTTCCTTTGGCCTGGAATAAAATATCGATATAAATATAAATGATGTTTAAAAAAATTGTCGATTTCATAAAGCGGAAAAATGTACGCATCAACGAAACGCATGAGATGCTCCGCAATACGTATTCTCATATCCGGAGCCCCAAGGTGAATCTTGGTGGTTTGCAGGCGTCTATGAATCTCCAAAAAGACCGAATCGAAAATTTATCCGAAGTCGAATTCCAGGTTTTCTCCCAATTCGGTGACGATGGCATCATACAATACCTTGTCAGTAAACTGCCCCTTAAAAACAAAACATTTATTGAATTTGGCGTAGAAGATTACAGGGAGTCTAACACCCGATTTTTATTGGTGAACAACGCTTGGTCAGGACTGGTCATGGATGGCAGTGCCACTCATATACAAAAGATCAGGTCAGAACAGATGTATTCTTTTTATGACCTGCGTGCCGTTCAGGCTTTCATCACTGCCGAGAATATCAATGGCCTCATCCAATCCGCAGGGTTCCATCCCGAAGTGGGCATTTTGAGCGTGGATATTGATGGCAACGACTACTGGGTTTGGAAAGCCATCGATTGCATTAAGCCTTCAATTGTTATTACGGAATACAACAGTTTATTCGGCTTCGAAGATCCTTTTACCATACCGTACAAGCCTGATTTTGTCAGGGGCAAACAAACGCCGCTGAATTTTTATGGCACTTCATTGCTGTCGGCCTGCCAGTTGGCAAAACAAAAGGGTTATTTTTTTATTGGCTGCAACAGCGCCGGCAATAACGCGTATTTCATTCACGAAAGCCTCCGCAACCATTGCCCGATAGCGGAGAAAACACCGGAACAGGGATATAACTTCGCCATATTTTCGGAAACCTGGGATGAACGTAAAGAACCCAGGAGGGGTAAGCATAAGGTATTGAGCATCGATGGGCTCGGGGTTGTACATACGGGCAGCATGGAAACCCTAAGATTCCCCGCGGAAAAAATCATTCAATCGTTAAAGCAGTCAGGGAAGTTCAGGGGTATTGAACAATAGCTGAATGTTTTCAGCTGAATTATGGATCATCAGAAACACATACTGGTCATTGGTTGCCTCGGGTTCATAGGTACTCACGTTGTCGCCTACGCGAAGAAATTGGGCTTCCAGGTTACGGGCTGCGATTTGCATGATCATTCTGGAACAGGCTATCATTATGCCCGCGTCAGTCCCGGCAACCAGCCCTGGGATGCGTTGCTGAATGGACAGCCTTTCGATTATTGCATCAATGCAGGGGGCAATGGAAATGTGGGTTTTTCCATTCAGGAACCTTATCGTGATTTTCAGTCAAACACAAATGATACGGCGTCACTACTGGATGCTTTAAGGCGTTTGCAGCCTAACTGCCGCTATGTGCATATTTCCAGCGCGGCAGTGTATGGCAATCCAGGTTCTTTGCCAGTGAAAGAGTCGGCAAACTGTAAGCCAATGTCGCCCTATGGATGGCATAAATGGATGTCTGAATTGATTTGCCGGGAATACGCGGAACTTTTTCATCAGCCCATTGCCATCGTCAGGCCCTTTTCGGTCTATGGCCCTGGCCTGCGCAAACAAATCTTTTGGGATACCTATCAAAAATACCTGTCAGATCCCTCGCAAGTGGAATTATGGGGAACGGGATCGGAAAGCCGCGACTTTATTTACATCACTGATGCCTGTAAAGCTATGTTCCTGATTTTGGAAAAAGCTGATATGCAAGGAGAGGTGTACAACCTGGGTTCTGGTCTGGAAACCGTCATTTCGGAGGCCGTGACAAAGCTTTTTCATTCCTTGCAACTACAGCCCCGCATCCTGTTTAATGGGAAACAACGAGCCGGTGACCCGCTGCAATGGAGGGCCGATATAGGTAAACTAACCTCATTGGGATTTAGTGCTGATGTTCCAATGGATGAGGGAATGAAACGGCTTGCTGAATGGTTGAAGGATCAATCCTAATCTGTAAACTGCATTCTTGCAATTAACGTATTTTATAGACGATAAATTAGGTGGTGTCAGTTCATTAAACTTGAACCTGGCAACCCATTGCCCGTACCCTGATACGCGGCAAACGGTCATCCATATGCGCCATGAAGGCTCGAATATGGCAAGGGCCGGCATTACTTACCCGGTTGATGAAGAATTGTATTTTTCATTCAGCGAAAAAGAAAATGGGTACAGTATGCTCAAAAGGCTTCACGGTATATTACCGGGAGCGCCCGGGGCTTTTGTATTAAATTATGGAACAGAAATGGCGATGCTGGACCATTATCCCGTTCGTCAAACAACCTATCAATTGGTGCATGACCAGTATAACGTCCGCTTATCGGAACAATATGGCCATCTAGTGGATGTTTTCATTTGCCACAATACCCATATTTACGAAGATTTAAAACGCCTGCATCCCGGCAGGGAACAACGGATTTTTTATCGTCCGCATGGTGTACCAATCCCTGCTAAATGGCAACAGCATAATAATCCGGAGAAACCATTGAAACTGTTTTTCCTTGGGCGCATGACGAAGGCAAAGGGGATATTTGATCTTCCTGTAATCAGTAAGCATTTGGTTGATATGCAGGTTCCTTTTGAATGGACCTGTATTGGGAACGGCCCGGAATTGGAACAGTTGAAAAAGGAATGGCCATCGGAATATCCTGTACGTTTTTTATCGCCTGCCACCAACAACGAAGTGATGGATATCTGCGCGGAGCAGGATCTGTTTGTATTGCCCACTAAATTTGAAGGTTCCCCGGTTTCATTGATCGAAACCATGAGTGCCGGGCTTGTACCTGTCATTTCAAAACTGCCCGGTGGCATTACCGATATTGTACAGGAAGATATCGGGTATGCATTACCGGTAGATGATAACCTGGCATTCGCGAAAGCGATTACGGAACTGCATGCCAACAGGCCGCACCTCGCGGAAATGGGGCGGCGCTGCCGGGCAAAAATTATTCAGGATTTTGATGTGCGGAAGACAGCGGCGGCTTATCATGCATTGTTTCACCGCTATGAAGAATTCTATACACCGAAAAATTTGCGCAAATTAAAAATAGGCTCAAGGCTCGACCATCCTGTGATTCCCAATTGGCTGACAAAACTATTGCGAAAAAAAGCCCATGGATAAAATATTGCTCTACACATTTAAAATTATTAACCGGCTATTTGGTTCCACCATGGCGAAAGCCAGGTTTTTCAACAGTTGGAAATACCTGTATGGCATTTCCATGAGGGGTATCGGCCGCATCCAGGGTTGGCCCATCGAAAAAAGCGGTGAACTGGATATGCTCCGCAAACTTTTACAACAATCGCCCGACAGGGCCGTGGTTATTGATGTGGGGTCCAATATCGGGCAGTACGCGCAGGCGGTTATGAGCCAGGTGCAGGAAGGGCGCCGGATATCCCTGCATATGTTTGAACCATCCGCAGCCAACCTGCAGATATTGCATGAACAATTCAATCCGGATAAATATCCCAATGCTGAGTTTCATATCAACCAGGTGGCTTTGAGCGATAAGGATGATACCGCTTATTTGTACACAGATAAAGAAGGGTCTGACCTGGGCTCGCTCCTCAACCTCAAATTGCCGATCCGGCCTTTTGATGAATCTAAAAAAGAAACGGTTCAAACACGGAAACTCGACCATTATATAACGGAAAAGGGTATACGCGAAGTGGAATTGCTGAAGATTGATGTGGAAGGCGCGGAATACATGGTGTTGTCCGGCGCCATGGATAGCATACGCAAAGGAGTAGTGAAACATATCCAGTTTGAATTTGGCGCAGGGAATATCAGCTCCCGCATGTTTTTTCACGATTTCTGGGAACTGCTTTCCCCTTATTACAGGTTTCATTTGATTTTATCGGGAGGATTGGTGCCTATTGAAAAATATTCAACGGATTGGGAAATATTCAGAACAGTAAATTACCTGCTGATTAAAAAATGACAATGATGGAAAAACCGCTGGTCAGTGTTTTGATGACAGCATACAACCGCGAAAAATATATTGCCGAGGCCATGCAGTCCGTGCTGGCTTCCACCTACCAAAACCTGGAACTGCTGATTGTAGATGATGGTTCAAAAGACAGGACTTTGGAAATTGTCCGCGACATATCGGCAAAGGACCCTCGTGTACAATTGCACCGGAATGAAAAAAACCTGGGTGATTATCCAAACCGCAACAGGGCCGCTTCATTGGCTAAAGGCAAGTACCTGAAATATGTGGATTCTGATGATGCCATTTATCCATGGGCCATCGAATGGATGGTAAATATGATGGAAGCAAACCCGGAAGCAGGTTGGGGTTTATGTTCCATGGAGCAGAATATCAGGCAGATTTTTCCCCTGCTTTTGAGCCCGAAAGAGGCTTATGAATACCATTATCTTGGAAAAGGATTATTTAGAAGGGCCCCTTTATCTTCTATTATCAAGCGTTCGGTTTTTGAAGAAGTTGGCGGGTTTAAGCCCATCCGTATGGCAGGAGATAACGAAATGTGGCACCGGTTAGCCGCGCATTACCCGGTATTATTGATGCCGCAGGGCATGGTTTGGTACAGGAGCCATGAAGGCCAGGAAGTGACAGATTTCAGGGATTACATAAATGTGTACGAAGCGATCAAGATTAAGTACCTCTCTGCTTCTGATTGTCCGCTGGATCCATCAACAAGTTCGTTTTTACTGGCAAGGGAAAAGAAGAAGATCAAGCGTAATATCTTGCGGAATGTATTGGGTTTTGATTTTGAAACATTGAAAATCAACCTCCGTAACCTCGGTTACCACAATGGAAAACCGCTGCCTCTGTAAAGGCAGTAACAACCATTAGACTACAGAAAATTGAAAAGGTTTATTCAATATGCTATTGCCTGGGTCCGGATCAGGATTTACCTGTTGCTGCCTTTCAGCAGGCCATCGCGCCTGGTAATCAAGGGTAAATTGTCATTAGGATGGAGATCCCTCATCTTGCTGGATACTAAAAGTAACATCGTCATTGAAGGAGATTGTACGTTCATTGATACAGTGATTCAGCTCGGGGATGCCACGCTTAGATTGGGTAAAAACTGTACGGCAAAGAATTCCCGTATTGTGTTGATGAATAGCAATATGACAGTTGGAGATAAAGCATATTTTGAACATACTTTAATTTACCTCACACAACAATCCTCTTTACAGGCAGAAGCGTATTTTCATTGTGTGGGGAAAGGAGTGGACAGGCTTCCAATTTATGGATCGGCATCTACACTCAATGTCGCGGACAATGTTAATGTAAAGGCTGAAATATATTGTCAGAATGCTTCATTCACTTGTGGTTCAACAGTATTCCTGAATGAAGGGACGCAAATACGTTGCCATAAGGGCATCACACTTGGCAGTAATATCATGGTGTCGTATGATTGCCTGATTTTCGATACGAACACACATTCTTTATCTGCAGCCGACAGGCGAAAAGAGTTCAGTGATGGATATCCAAATAGCGCTTATCAAGACAAGGATAGCAGGGAAAAGGTAAAGATGGAGCCTATACGGATTGGTAATGATGTGTGGATAGGAACAAGGGCAATTATTTTGAAAGGTACCAGTTTGGGTAATGAAGTTATTGTAGGTGCTGCATCAGTGATGTCGGGATTGCAGGTGCCAGATGGTAAAATTGTTTTTGGCAATCCCGCTACGTATAAGCCTTAAAAGGCTTTTGCGCTATATGACGAGTACCAAACCGAATGTATTATTTGTAGCTTTTGAATTTCCACCCCTGGCAAGTGGTGGGGTGCAGCGGTCATTGTATTTTGTCAAATACCTGTCTGCCTGCGGTGTAAATCCTATCGTGGTCACGCCAAAAGAGGAAGACCTTCCTCAGATATTTCATCACGGGCGCACGGATACCAGCTTACTGAAAGAGATTCCGGAAGCAACCATCATTGAAAGGGTTCATTGCGGAAAACCTGAAGCACCGGCGAATAAACTGGTACAATGGTGGAGGATATATTCTTCTGTCATTGAAAATTTCAAAAAATACTGGGAGTGGCCTTTGCGCGAAGCGTTACCTGGCATCATCGAAAGATATCAGCCTGTGGCGGTGTATGTAACCATCCCGCCTTTCGCGATGGCACCATTATGGGTGGATCTGTTAAAGGACTATTCTTTGCCATTGATCATTGATTTCAGGGATGCCTGGTCGCAGTGGGCATTAGCGCCCAATGGCAGTTACTGGCATTACCAGAAGAAAAAGAAACTGGAGGCCGAAGTGTTGCGTAAGGCTGCCGCAGTGATCACCACGTCTGCCCAAACCCGGGATGACCTGCTGAAGGTTCACCCCTGGCTGGATCCTGCTAAATGCACCGTCATCAGCAATGGTTATGACGGGAACCTTGATTTCCCTGATACATTGACGCTATCTCCAACAAAGAAATTGGTCATCGGTTATGTAGGCAATTTCTATTACAGTCCTGAAGCACGCAATAATATCTTTAAGCCCTGGTGGAAGAAAAGGCCAAACCGGATGTTGAATTATGTACCCCGGAAGGAAGACTGGCTATACCGTTCGCCCTGGTTCTTTTTCCAGGCGGTGAAAAAGCTGTTGGAACTGCAACCATCGCTGCGGGATAACATTGAGATCAGGTTTGCGGGTAATAAACCCAAGTGGATGGATGTACAGGTTCAACAGGCCGGCTTGACTGATTTGGTAAAACATGAAGGCTTTTTGAGTCATGATGATGCGGTTATATTTCAGCAATCATGCGATATGTTATTGCTGACCTCAGCAAAAGTTTTGGGCGGGCGCGATTATAGCATCGCGGGTAAAACTTTTGAATACTTTACTATGAAAAAACCGATCCTCGGGTTTGTCTGCGAAGGCGCCCAAAAGGATATATTGCTGGAAACGGGCATGTCGGTTATATGCGACCCGGACAAGGTAGATAATAATGCAGCATTATTGATGAAGATCATAGAGGAAGGGATTGTATTGCACCCCAAGCCTGAAGCGCTGAATAAATACCATCGCAAAAATCTGGCAGCTCAGTTGGCATGTATCATTCAATCGGTCAGCAGCCAAACAAACCTAATTGCCCAACATGCTTAAATCTGTAATAGAATGGTTCGCGGGAAAGAAAAGGTTTCAACGGATATTTGAAACCCTTTACCGGGCTTCATTGTATGGCATGAACTATGGCAATGGAGATGTTCGGCAAAGCGGTGAAAGCTATGCAACACAATATGTGAAATCAAAAATTTCCGGTCAAAGGAGGCCTGTTATTTTATTTGATGTAGGCGCCAACCAGGGTAAATATACCATGAGGCTGGCAAGTACATTTGCTGATACGGAATACAGGATACATGCATTTGAACCATCGAAACAGATTTCTGAAGCATTCAGCAACAACACGAAACACTTGCCCAATATTACGGTTCACCAATTTGGACTGGGTGCTGCAGCGGAGCATGTAACCTTGCATAAGCGTGCCGCTTTATCGGGCCATGCATCCGTGTACAACCGCAGGCTTCAGCATTTTGACATGGCATTGGATATCAAAGAGGAGATTGAACTGAAAACCCTTGATCAGTTTTGTACGGAGCAGGGGATAGACCGTATCCATTTTTTGAAGATGGATGTGGAAGGCCACGAATGGTATTGCCTGCAGGGTGCCGCCGGCATGATCGGCAAGGGCGCCATTGATTTTATCCAGTTTGAATTCGGGGGTTGTAATATTGACTCCAGGACATTCTTCCAGGATTTCTGGTACTTATTGCATGATCAGTATCATTTTTTCAGGGTATTGAAAGATGGGTTACAGCCCATAGAAGCATACAATGAAAGACTGGAAATTTTCAAAAACATTAATTTCTTACTGCAAAGAAAATCTTTGTGATAATACTGGATTGATGCCCCGGGTTTTTCATATCGTTTATGTAGGGAGCCTTGACCCGCAGAGTAATTCATTTCGCAGGTTTAAAACCTTGCAGCAGCTCGGGCATCGGGTTGTCGGACTGGATATTGATCCAATCATCATGCACACCCCATTTTCGAGTATACATTACCGTTTGAATATTGGCCCGGGTATTTTCCGGTTGAATAAACTGGTTCGAAAAATTGTATGCGATGAAAAACCAGACTTGTTGTTTGTAGACAATAAATCGTACCTGACCGGCCGGACATTACAATTCCTCAAATCAAAATTGCCGGGTATGAAACTGGCAAACCTGGTTACCGATGACCCGACGGGCCATTCCAAATCCGCCTGGCGTTTGAGCATTAAAACAGCTCCCTTCTTTAATATACATTTTGTCCAACGGAAGGTGAATATATCGGAGCTGATGGCTGTGGGCGCGCAAAAAGTATCCATTTGCCACCGTTCATTTGATCCCGCATACCACCGACGAATGACATTGAATGATCTGGATTATCAAAAATACCACTGCAAAGTTGGGTTTGTAGGCACGCATGAAGATGTGCGGGAGTCGTACATCGCTGAACTGATCAAAGCAGGTATACCGGTATTTGTTACCGGTAACGACTGGCCGAATAAAAAGCACTGGGATACCATCAAGCCATATTATCGGGGCCCTTCCACTTACGGTGAAGAGTATATTAAGATCATCAATGGAATGGACATTGCCTTGCATTTTCTCAGGCATGGCAACCGGGATGAACAGGATAGCCGCACATTTGAAATTCCTGCCTGCGGCGCTTTTATGCTGGCCGAGGATAGTGAACTGCACAGGCAATTATTTGAACAGGGTAAAGAAGCGGTCTTCTTTAACTCAAAAGAAGAATTATTGGATAAAGTCAAATACTATTTGGCAAACCCCGAAGAAAGGCAGTCGATAGCCGATGCGGGGATGAAGCGATGCCACGATAGTGGCTACACGCATGAAGGGCGGCTCATACAGGTCATGAAAGAAATAGCTGAAGCGTAAAGATGAATCGTAAATTGTTGAATCGGGTAGTAGTGGCTATTTATATAGATCCGGATTTTTATCCGCCGACAATTAACGGCATCCTGAACATGGCCCCGGATACCAAGGAGTTGATTGTAGTTACGCGGAACAACAGTAAGGATGATTTCCCATTTCCCGGGAATGTAAAATTGTTAAAGAAGGGGCCGCTGATGACGGTACGCGCTTCGGAACAGATGAGTACCTGGAAGAAAATCAGGTCTTTTTTTTCTTTCGTGTACACATTACTGTCAGTAACCAGGAATGGAAGGGCGGATATGATCGTCCTATACGACCCATTCCCACTCTTTGCCTGGTACCTGGTCAGGCCTTTGTTGTCTGCTAAAACCCTGGTGTGGTACCATAACCATGATATGCCCTCTATTCAACACATGCGCAAATATTCTATTGGCTGGTTCGCGGGTACGAGGGAAAGGAAGGCTATGGATCATATAGATTATTTTACCTTGCCATCTGCCGACAGGTTGCCATTTTATCCCTGGTTGAAGAAATCAATACCTTATGCCACCATTCCCAATTATCCATCCCTGAAACATTATACCAAGTATAGCCCTAAAGATTTGTCGGGGGATATCAGTGTGATCTACCAGGGTTTTGTCGGGCCGGGGCATGGCATTGAGGAATTGGTGCAACTCCTTCCTGAGACAATTTCCGGCAAAAGGCTGCACCTCGTCTTAAAAGGGTCAGTAACGGAAACGTATAAACGAAAAGTGGAAGAGCTGGCGGAAAAACTGTTGGTTACAGACCGGGTTACCTGGGTTGGTATCAGCGCGTATGCAGCCATTCGTCAACTGACCGATTCCTGTCATATAGGTATCGGCATACACATGAACACCGACCAGGTGAGCAAAACTTTGGGTACGGCTTCCAATAAAATATATGAATACGCGGCATGCGGATTACCGGTTATCCTTTACGATATAGATCAATTCAAGAGGTACCTGGATAAGTATAACTGGACATTCTTCACAGATGGTACGGTAGCGGGCATCAGGTCTTGCCTGGATGATATCATACCAAAATTGCCTGAGCTTGCGCCACAGGCCCGTCATGATTTTGAGCAGGGGCTCAATTTTGAAACGGCATTCACAGATGTATGGCATGACATCAAATTACAGTATGAGCGGAAAAGGGGCTAAGAAAAAGCTGGCGGTCATTACAACCCATCCCATTCAGTATCATGCACCCTTGTATGCTTTATTGGTACAAAGGGGAGTGATTGACATTAAAGTGTTTTATACATGGGGCGAATCAGTCCTGAAAGATAAATTCGATCCCGGTTTTGGAAAAGTGATTGAATGGGATATCCCTTTGTTGAAAGGCTACCCGTATGAATTCCTTGAAAATACAGCTGATGACAAAGGTTCGCATCATTTTAATGGGATAAAAAATCCCGGTTTAATTGAAGCGGTCGATCAATACAATCCTGATGCCATCCTGATATACGGTTGGTCTTTTCATAGCCACCTTCGGTTGATGCGGCATTACAAAGGGCGGGTGCCTGTCATTTTCAGGGGCGATTCAACCTTACTAGATCAAACCGGATTCATCCAGGGGTTGAAACGAAAGTTATTCCTTGCATGGCTTTACAGGTATATAGATAAGGCTTTGTATGTAGGTAAATCAAACTATGATTATTTCAGGTATGCGTTGGTGCCGGAAAAGAAATTAATTTTTGGTCCGCATGTCATTGATAACGGGCGTTTCGCTTGTAGCGATCCTGTTTGTCAGTCTAAGGCCGCAGAATACCGCAAACAATTAAACATCGCAGCAGATGAGGCTGTCTTCCTTTTCGCAGGAAAGCTTGAACCGAAAAAAGCTCCGGATCAACTGCTGCAGGCTTTCACGGAAGCGGGTATGCCCGGCCGTATCCACCTGGTCATTACAGGCAATGGGCCTTTAGAAAATTTACTTAAGGACAAATACGGCAAGCATCAGCAGGTGCATTTCCTGGACTTTCAAAACCAGGCATCCATGCCGGCTTTATACCAAATGGCGGATGTGTTTGTATTGCCATCCATTGGTCCCGGTGAAACATGGGGCCTGGCCGTTAATGAAGCGATGGCAAACGGCAAACCGGTTATTGTGAGTGATTCATGCGGCTCTGCCCGCGACCTGGTTGAGCATGGCGTGAATGGATTTGTGTTTGAGGCCGGTCAATTGGCTTCATTACAAAATGCCCTGTTAACCATGGTACAGGTTGAACCTGAATGGGAAAAAATGGGAAAAGCATCAAAAGAAAAAGTTCAGCAATACTCCTTAGAAAACCTGGCAAAGGCTATAGAGTCTTTGCTCTCATGATTTGTTAATCCGCGGATGAAAAGCTTTGTTGTTTGTCAATTACCTAAAGCAGGGCTGGGAAACCAGTTATTCCCATTGATGCATGCCCGTTTGTTCGCCGCATTGAACAAACTTGATTGTAAGGTGGTGGGCTATCATCAGTTCAAACTTGGGCCATATCTGCGGCGCGAAAAAATTAAAAGAAATTATAGCGGGTATTTCAATTTTGAAAAATCACTGTTCAGCGAAGCCATTGATAAAATTGGCATTCGCCTCAGGTCGGCAAATGCCGGACAGATTTTGGAGCCGGTGATGAAGGTTTTGCAGGAAAATGAAACGCAGGATAAAATATTTGTCTTTGAAAAATTACCAACTTATCACGATTATTTTATTCAACTGAGGGATTATCGTGACCAGGTCAGGCAACTGTTATACAGCTCACTTCAACAGTCTGTAACAGATTCAATGGATCGGCTACCCGTTCCCGTTATTGGCGTTCATATCCGTATGGGTGATTTCAGGAAACTAAAGAAGGGGGAGAAGTTTTCGGGTGGGCATGTTCGAACCCCGCTCGATTATTTTGTGCAGGTTATCCAGGGCATCAGGAAAATTCATGGACATGATTTGCCGGTCTCGGTTTTTTCGGATGGCTACCCTGAAGAACTAAAAGAGATATTGTTGTTGCCTAACGTTACAATGGTGGAAGGGAATACCGATATCCAGGACCTCTTATTATTTAGTAGGAGCAAAATACTGGTTACCACAACTGGGAGTACTTTTAGTTACTGGGCCGCGTTTTTATCAGACGCGCCTGTAATCCTGCACCCGGATCATATTTACGCGCCCTTCAGGCCTGACTATATCAATGAGCGCTATTACGAGGGCGCGTTTCAGCCAAACAGCGATTTGCTGTTGCAAAACATCAAGCATATACCTTATTAATACATGTTAGCATCTATCCGTTCATTTGCCCGGAAAAATCCGTTCATGCGAAAGCTGATCGGTTATCACCTCGCTTCCAGTGGCTTGTTTGATAATTATTTTAAAAACTATGTGGTGGGCCCTGTTTGGGAAAAAAGGATTCAGCATGTTTTGTCATCCCCCGATAATGATTTTATTCCGAGGGTTGATAAAGCCGGTCAAATAAAATCTGGACGGCAGCTCATGCATAACGGCTTACAGATATACCTTGGCAGTTATTACGGTCCCGAGTACTCGAAAATGATGCTGCAAAGCCGGGGCGTACATGAGCCACAGGAGGAAAGGGTGTTCCAGGAGGCGCTGAAAACAATCCCACCCAACGCATGTATGATAGAGATGGGCGCTTTCTGGAGTTTTTATTCGATGTGGTTTCAGAAAGAAGTACCGGGTGCGCTCAATTTTATGATTGAGCCTGACGAATTTAATATGGGGCAGGGCAAAAGGAATTTTAAACTGAATGGTATGAAAGGTACCTTCATCCAGGCGTTTGTGGGTGAGGCTTCAGCGTCGAACCACCTGGGCAGTACCATCTGCATCGACGACCTGGTTCAGGAAAAGGGTATTCCTTTTGTACACATGCTGCACAGCGATATTCAAGGCTTTGAATATGATATGCTGCAGGGTGCAAGGAAATCATTTGATGAAAAGAAAATCGGTTATGTATTTATCTCCACCCATTCCAATGAATTGCACCGGCAGTGTGTGGAATTTTTGCATCAATATGGCGCGGTAATCCTTGCCAGTGCCAACCTCGATGAATCATATTCGGAAGATGGGTTGATCGCGGCCAGGATGCCATATTTTCCGGGTATCGGCCCGGTCGCCATTTCCAAACGAAACAAGCAAGGGTAAAGTTTTTAAAGATCAATGATTGAATAGCATGAACAGGTTAAGGGCTATAGACGGGTTGCGGACGATTGCGGTGCTGGGTGTGTTATGGGCGCACATCTGGATGTTTTATGGCTCGCCTTCATTCTTCATATGGAAAATTGACCTGCCAAGGATCATATCATTTTTTGGCACCGGTGTTGATTTGTTTTTTGTGATATCGGGTTTCTGTATGTACCTGATGTATGTTAATAAACAAAAGGAATTCAACGGCAGGGCATACCTTGATTATATCATAAAGCGCTGGAAAAGGATTGCGCCCGCATTTTATGCGGCCATCATTGTATATGCCTTGTTTGCCGCGAGTTTCAGTATTGGCAGCATTGACGGTCTTTATATGCTGAAGCATGCGCTGTTCATAAAAAATTTATTCGCGGAGAAAACACAGTACGCGCCACATTTCTGGTCATTATGTACCGAATGGCATTTTTACCTTGTACTCCCATTACTGGTATGGGCCATACATAAACTGGGGTTTCAGAAAGCCATGGTACTGGCCATGGCCGGCAGTTTGTTGTTCAGGGCCGCAGGCTGGTATGTAGCCAATGATCCTTACAATGTGCTGGATTACTCGATTCCCAATCGCCTGGCTGAATTCCTGATGGGTATCATAGCGGCAAAATTATACCTGGCGGGAACAAAAAAATGGTGGTACTCAGGTTTGATAGGATTATGTATTGGGGTAGTTGTTGCGTTTTCAGGAAGGTTACTCATGACAGAGTCTATGGTAAGCCGCACAGATTTGATTGGCCATTTGTCAAGGGTATTCAACCTGCCCATGCTCACGTTGGGATATGCCATTGTTACCCTGAATTGTTTGCAAAACCGGCATCTATTCACCCGATTTCTTGAAACAAACTGGATGAATGCCATCGGGAAATATTCATACAGCATGTACCTCTGGCATTGGATCATAGCCGAATGGCTCACCCATCAGGTAAAGCCATATTTAACAATGAATGCATTCTGGGGAGTAAACATTGTGTTCATAGCATCAGTGATCATCTTATACCCGGTATCTATGCTCTCCTATAAATTATTCGAATCATTTTATTTTAATAAACGTAAACCGGTAACCGCACAGGCACCCGCCAGCAGCGGTTCCCCGGCTATTTGATATGTATCAATTCATTGGAAGTGTACTGCGCAGCCTCGGACATTTTAAGGGTAAAGAGCGGCTCTCCCGATTATTGCTCAAACCCGTGATCCATACCTGGAAGGATATTGAGGTAACAGGGAAATGGGATTGCCGGTATGTGCTCCCCAACATCATTGAAAATGTTGGGTTCGATATTTTTACAGATGCCGTATTTGAAGAAGACAGCATTGCTTTCATACTATCGAAACTGCCGCAAGGCGCTAACTGGCTAGATATAGGGGCTAATATTGGTTCTATTTGTATCCCTGTTTGCAAAAGGCGGCCAGACGTACGGGCAATCGCGGTTGAAGCATCCCCAAGGGTATTTGGTTACCTGGCGAAAAACCATCGCCTGAATGATGTAAAGAACCTGGAGATTGTCAATAGGGCATTAGCGGATACGGATGACCGTGAGGTTTCGTTCTTCAGCCCGGAAGGTAAGTTTGGCAAAGGCTCTTTATCGGATGTGTTTACCCAAAAATCTGAAACGGTTCTGACAAGGTCTGTGGACCACCTGTTGCAATTGCATGGAAATCCATCTATTGCATTCATCAAAATTGATGTGGAAGGGTATGAGCAGCTTGTGTTCAGGGGGGCAGGACAATTATTGTCCGGTGAATCCGCTCCAGATATTTTATTTGAATTCATTGATTGGGCCGAAAATGCGGCCCACGGCATCGAAGCCGGTGACGCCCAGGATTTTCTCATAGGCCATGGTTACAGGTTATACCGTTTTGAAAAAGCCGGTAAACTCATCCCAATGCCTGAAACACAACGCAAGGGTTACGCGTTAATCTATGCGAGCAAAAATCTGGAAGCCTGATTCTGCATACTTGGGCTTTTTATTAATATTTATAGTACTTACATTTCTTGCACTCACTCTTCAAAGTACATTTTAACTGGGGCATTTACCTGATACTTGGCCTCCTGATCCGGTTGGTTTTCCCTAACCTGAGCTGGCTTTGCTATTTCGCGGTGATGATATCGCTGCATCAGTTCATGCTCCTGTTTTATTCGATCGGGCATATCATTCCCGTGCGGTACCTGCTGGGTTCGTTTATGTGCCTGCAAATGTTCATCGGGCCCACGTTGGCGTATAACGGATTGGATAAATTTCAACGGGGTTACATGAAAATGCAGGTACCGTACCAGGAGTATTTCGCGTATGTATTGCCCGCGGTCATATTATTCATCATTGGGCTCCATATCAGGGCCGGTTTGATGGAAGGCGAATATGTGGAAGAGGAAAAAGTGAAGAAATTTGTCAATAAGAACCCGCAGTTGCCATACATCTTTGTTGGTATCGGTTTTGTGGCCAGCGTGGCGGCATCATTTTTCAGGTCTGAACTTGGCTTTATTTTTTACCTGCTCTCCGGTTTCAAATTCATTGGCACATTTATGATCATCCTGGGTAGCCGAAATGTAAAGCCAATTGTTTTAGCAGCTGTTTATGGTTCAGTAATCGCCACTTCATTAAGCCGTGCGATGTTTCATGACTTATTAACCTGGGTGATATTCCTTGGTTCCGTTTTTGCCATCAAGTACAAGCCCAGGCTGGAAGTGAAAGCGATGTTTGCAGGGGCATTTGTTTTGCTGGCTGTATTTATTCAGATGATCAAAGGTGATTACAGGCAGGCCACCTGGAAGGAGGGTGAAGAAGGTGGTATCGAGGCTTTGCAAAAGACCATTGAAGAGGGCCAGGAGAAAAAAGGTATAATTAACATGGAAAAACTGGCCGTCAGTAATATCAGGATCAACCAGGGCTATATTGTCACCAATATTATGAAACATGTGCCGGCCAAGGAGCCCCATGCCAATGGGCAGGAACTCATGGTGATCATGGAAGCTGCCATCCTTCCCCGCATCATCGCGCCAAATAAATTGAATGCCGGTGACCGCGAATTTTTTATGAAGTACTCAGGTATGCGTATTGCGCGCGGTACTTCCATGGGCCTAAGTTCTGTGGGAGATGGCTATATTAATTTCGGTACCATCGGTGGTGCGATTTTCATGCTTATTTATGGCATGTTTTTTAGTGAAGTGCTTAGGTTGTACAAACGGTTCAGCAAAGATTTTTCAATCCTGATTTTATTCACGCCGCTGGTTTTTTATTATCCCATCAGGCCCGATTGTGAATTGCAAACCATCCTCGGGCACTTATTCAAAGCCAGCTTCCTGATCATTTTCATTTTCCAGGTATGGAAATATAATTTCAGGGATGACCCGGAACCGTCTGCAGCATGACAAAAGTTTTCATTTCCATACCCTGGTTTATCCCTGCCTTCAGGGCCGGTGGGCCCATTCAGTCGATTGCTAACCTGGTCAGTCAACCCAAACAGGGCTATCAATTCTATATCTTTTGCGCGGATACTGACTTGAACGGAGAGGCGCTGCCCATACAGGTGAAAGACAAATGGGTGACATTCAACGACCATACCCTTGTTTATTATGCAGGCCCGGATAGCCGCAGCGTCAAGTTCAAAAAAGAATGGTTAAGCCTGAAGCCGGATGTGCTGATGGTGGTAGGCATATATTCCTGGCATTTTAACCTGCTGCCATTATTATATGCGGGTAAAACCCGTTCAATTATTTCGGTGAGGGGTATGCTGCATCCCGGCGCTTTATCGCAAAAATCCCTGAAAAAGAAATGGTACCTCCGCGTGTTCAAATGGATGGGTTTGCATAAGAAGCGCATATTTCACGCGACTGATGAACAGGAAGCGGCATTTATAAAAGACGCGATGGGGGCAGGTGCATCCGTGTTGGTGGCTGGAAATTATCCCCGTTTATTCGTTCCCGTTAGCAGGCCAGTTAAAAATCGGGGTGTATTGTCTATGGTCAGCCTGGCATTGATCAGCCCGATGAAAAACCATGCATTGCTGTTAAACGCCTTAAAAAAAGTTACTGAAAATATAACCTATCATATTTACGGCCCTGTAAAAGACCAGGCATATTGGACAGATTGCCTCTCCATAATCGCCCAACTCCCTGGAAATATTAAAGTGCACATAGGGGGTGAGTTGCCGCCCGATCGTGTGAGCCAGGCCTGGATGGAAGCTGATGTCATGATCATGCCGAGCAAGAGTGAAAATTTCGGGCATTCCATCATCGAAGCGTTATCGGCCGGCTTACCGGTGATCACCAGCCGGCATACGCCATGGAATGGACTGGAGACAGCTAAAGCAGGCATCAATGCGGATCAAACGGAGGATGCCATCGCGGAAGCCATCCGTTTTTTTGCCCATATGGATGACAATGAGATGCAGGTATGGCGGGAAGGTGCCGTGGATTACGCAGGTTCAGCCATCAATTTGCCCGCTTTGCATCAACAATACGCTGAACTATTCAACGGGTAAGCAACTCCCGGAATATAAGGTTTTATAAAATGGAATTTCTCTCAGATAAAGCATTCAGGTGGTTCCTCATCCGGTTCCTGTTGATATTTTTTGCCGTGTATTTTGGTACACAGGCCATGATTGGTTTGACAGCACCTGGCGGTTCATACAGTCCGTTTCTTGCCAAATATTTTGATTATGTAACATGGTTGCGCACATCGCTTTTGCAAGGAAGTAAAATATTATTGAGCGCCTTTGATATCAATACATACACTACGGCTGATTTCCGCATCCGGTATGTTGATGGCAGGGGCGTGTACCTGGCTTTTGATTGCCTTGGCTATGGTGTCATGTCGTTCTGGCTCGCCCTGGTTACCGCTATGCAAGACAAAATCTGGCATAAGCTCAAGTGGCTATTCCTGGGCTTGTTTTCACTTTGGTTTATCAATATTTGCCGCATCAGCATTTTCCTGGTGGTTACAAACAAAAACACGGAAATGCCCCTCGGCATAGACCATCACACCTGGTTTAATATCTTTGCATACATCGCTATTTTCCTGTTATTGTTTTTCTATTATCGTTCAATGGAAAAAGCCGATAAGGGGAATAAGCCTGAACAACCGGCACAAACCGGTACAACTGAAACAACACACACATGATTATTGTAGGAATAAACGCCTATCACGCAGATTCATCGGCTGCCATATTTGTCAACGGGAAGATGATCGCGGCGATAGAAGAGGAAAGGTTCCGCAGGGTGAAACACTGGGCCGGTTTTCCCGAGCTTGCCATCAGGTTTTGCCTGGATGAAGCAGGTGTTAGCTGGAAAGACGTGGATGCATTCGCGATAGGCAGGGACCCTAAGGCTAAATTCTGGAAGAAAGTCTTGTTCCTTGCCAAACATCCGGGTGCCAGCGTAAAAGTGGTAAAAGAAAGATTGGCGAACAGTAAAAAAGTGTCCTCCATCGAGCAGGAATTAGCGGCGATTTCTGGTTTGCCGGAAGATACATTTCAAGGTAAGGTTTACAATATTGAACATCACCGAAGCCACCTCGCTTCCGCATTCTTTGCCTCAGGTTTTGAAGAAGCAGCATGCTTGTCGATTGATGGTTCAGGTGATTTCTCCACCACAATGACGGCCATCGGAAAAGGTAATAAGATTGATGTTATTGAGTCGGTTGATTTTCCACATTCCCTGGGAATTTTTTATACGGCTTTCACACAATGGCTAGGCTTCCCGCATTATGGCGATGAATATAAGGTGATGGGCATGGCGCCATACGGACAAGCGCAATATGTCGAAAAAATTAAAGACGTAATTCATCTGACAGATGACGGATTGTTTACCTTGAATTTATTGTATTTCAGGGATGTGACTTCCGGTGTGATATCTTATGGAGACGATCATATACCGGTGGTGGCTCCTTTATTTGGCGATAAATTAATAGCAGTATTTGGCCAGCCCAGGAAAAAAGAAGAGCCACTCAGCCAATACCATAAAGACATGGCGGCCTCGGTGCAGCGAATGGCCGAGCTGACCATCTTTCATATCCTCAACCACCTGCATAAAAAAACAGGGCTGGATCGGGTATGCATTGCCGGTGGGGTTGCGCAGAATTCAGTAGCCAACGGAAAAATCACGCGTGAAACAGGTTTCAAAGAAGTATATATCCCTTCGGCAGGCCACGACGCAGGAATTTCGATGGGAGCCGCATTGTTTGTACAGCATGCGGAAAAGCAATTTCCCAGGCAGGATGCCATTTATTCAGCTTACACAGGAAGTTGTTTTCATAATGACGACATCAAAAAAATACTTGACCAGAAAGGCATCGCTTATACACAATTGCCAGACGAGGAATTGTACGATGCCATCACCGATTGCCTGATCGATGGAGGGGTAGTGGGATGGATGAGTGGCCGGGCGGAATTCGGGCCAAGGGCTTTGGGAGGACGCTCCATCCTCGCTGATCCTAGAAGGAATGATGCCAAGGAAATCCTAAACCTGAAAATAAAACGCAGGGAAAGTTTCCGTCCATTCGCGCCTTCTATTTTAAAGGAATACACCGAAGAGTTTTTTGAATGCCATGAACCGGTTCCGTTTATGGAAAAGGTATTCCCGATACGCGAAGAAAAACGCGGCCTGATCCCCGCTGTAACGCATGTAGACGGCAGCGGCAGGCTTCAAACCGTTGACCGGACTGTGTCTCCACGGTATTATGCACTCATTGATACATTCCGCAAAAAAACAGGCGTACCGATCCTGTTAAATACTTCATTCAACGAAAATGAACCCATTGTAAACAGGCCCGAAGAAGCCCTGGACTGCTACCTCCGTACGAATATGGATATGCTGGTGATGGAGAATATCCTGATCCGCAGAAAATAAAAGGCTCCGCATATATGTATAATATTTTATTATTGTGGTCTCATATCATTATTAGTTCATATGCGGGTTACCCTGATCACGGCTACGTACAATTCTAAAAAATACCTGGAAGACTGCATCCAGTCGGTTCTCAGGCAGGATTATCCCGATATTGAGCACATAATTGTTGACGGCGGATCAACAGATGGTACACTGGACATCATCAAAAAATACGAGGGCTCCATTGCCCGATGGATATCTGAACCCGACAGGGGTATGTACGATGCCATCAATAAGGGCATGAACATGTGCAGCGGCGATATCATCGGCATCCTCAACAGCGATGATATGCTTGATGCGCCCGACGTTATTTCCGCCATCGTTCATTGTTTTAATACACAGCAGGTAGACAGCCTCTATGGTGATCTTGAATATGTTGATCCGGTCGATACCCAAAAGATCCACCGGATTTGGAAAGGCAAGCCCTATGACCGAAAGCTCTTTCATTCCGGCTGGATGCCCGCCCATCCTACATTCTATTTCCGCAGGCACCTGCTGGAAAAGTATGGGGGATATGAAAACCATTATTTCAGCGCGGCCGATTATGAATTCATGGCGCGTTACCTCTATAAACACCACGTCAGTTCATATTACCTCCCCAAACTGATTGTGAAGATGCGCAGGGGCGGACAAAGCAATAGCAGCTTGTACAAAAGGCTTCGCGCCAATCGCCGCGACTACCTCGCGATGAAGAAAACAGGTATACCCTTCGCGTTTTTTGTTTCCATACTCAAGCCACTGAGTAAAATCCACCAGTATTATAAAAAATAACGGGCGCTTTCATTTTACTTGAAGGGCGTATGAATAAAACCATGTCTGAACCCAATTCCAAACGCATCATCCAACTGGATGGATTGAGGGGGATTGCCGTTCTGTTTGTGGTTTTTTTTCATTATTTCAATAATGCGTATGCGAATACAGCCAAAACTTCCCTGAATGCGGTTGAAACCACGATTCAAAAAATAACGTATTGGGGTTGGGCGGGCGTAGACCTTTTCTTTATCCTCTCCGGCTTTTTAATTGCATCCATCCTGCTCCAAAACAGGGGGTCCAAAACATATTTCAGCACTTTTTATATCCGCAGGTTCAGCAGGATTGTACCCATATATTATCTCCTGCTGATATTGTTTGTGATTGCGCAACAGGTTTTTTCAGATGCCCAGTCCAAACTATTTGCGCGCCCATTTCATATTGGTTGGTACATAAGTTTTTTGCAAAACCTGCAAATGAGCATGGAGGGCTACTTTGGCGCGTATGCGCTGGCGCCAACCTGGTCACTTGCAGTGGAAGAGCAGTTCTACCTGGTCATTCCATGGATCATCTATTTCCTGAAAGATAAACGTGTGCTCGTTTTTTGTTTGCTCTGCATTCTGCTGGCACCCGTATACAGGACATTTAGCGATAACTGGTACAGATCGTACACGCATCTCTTTGCCCGCATCGATGCACCTTGTTATGGCGTGTTACTGGCATTGCTGTCAAGGAACAAAGATTGGATAACGTGGCTAAAGAAAAATTGGTGGGCTTTCGCGGGTTTACTGATGGCCGTACTGTTCAGTTTTTTTTTCCTGCATGTCAAAGCGCTCAACCACAGCATCATTTCACTTGCCTTCATGGCATTGGTTTTTGTCGCGCTGAGGCTTCAACAAAAGCATTTCATGTATCGTTTCCTGACCATTCCTTTCCTGTTGAAAATGGGAAAATATTCTTACTTTATCTATCTGTACCACCTCGTCATCAACGGCATACTCTTTATCTGTTTTTCAAAACATATCAATCCCAACCTCGGGGAATTCCAGGGTTACCTGGTCACCACTTGCTCCTTTCTGCTCACGTGGTTCCTGGCCGCTGTTTCATTTGCTTATTTTGAAGGCCGCATCATACAATGGAGCCATCGTTTCCCTTATAAATAAAGTTTGCACTGTATTTATTTTGAGTCGATGCCTGTCAGGGCACGGCTATATTCCGCTTATTGATTAATTTGCCATCCAGTTTGATATTGCATGGGTATTTTTTCATTTTTTGGCAGAAAGCAGGGTGATAGGGAGTCGGCGAAATATTTCCCGCTACAAACCGATATGCACTCGCATATCCTTCCCGGTATTGATGACGGTTCGCCTGACCTGAAAACATCCATTCAACTCGTCCGCGGCCTGATGGCTTTGGGTGTGAAAAAATCCATCGCCACGCCACACATCATTGGCGATATGTACCGCAATAACCCGGAAACCATCGGGCAGGCCCTGAAGAAACTGAAGGATGAATTGAAACGACAGCAACTCCAATTTGAACTGAGCGCTGCGGCGGAATATATGCTCGACAGTTATTTCTTTGAACTATTGCAATCCGGGCAACCATTGCTGACCATCAAAGACAATATCCTCCTGACCGAATTTTCGTACGCGTCAAGGCCCGATGATCCCGGGAAGTTATCATTTGCCATCATCACGGCAGGGTATACGCCCATCCTGGCCCACCCCGAACGTTACCCATATTATTACGGGAACCTGAAAATGATCCACAGGCTGGCCGAACTGGGTTTTCTGTTACAGGTAAACTTACTTTCGCTGACAGGTTATTATGGAAAAGAAGCTGCTAAAGTGGCTCAGTATATGATCAAAAATGAATTGGTATCTTTTATCGGTACCGATATGCACCACGACAGGCACCTGAAAGCCCTCAGCGATCCCCGCAACAGGGAGCTGTTTCATAAATACCTCTCACACCGTGAATGGAATTATTTGTAAACGATTCCTTACACCGTCCACTCCACAACCTGGTTCACCCATTCTTCTTTGTAAGGCGCGGTAATTTTTATGTAGTTATCCGTAAAGCCTTCCATCATCCCGTTCTTATTCGCGGATTCAAACAACACTTTCCGGGTTTCGCCGATATGTTTTTCGGTGAATGCCTGCATTTTTCTGAAACTCAGGTTACGCAGTATTTTATTGCGCTCATGGCGCACGCCCATAGGCACCACCGGCCTTATTTGTAAAGCCTGTGTATTGTCGCGCTCCGAATAGGTGAAGACGTGCAGGTATGAAATATCTATCTCCTCCAAAAACCGGGTGGTATCCCTGAAAGCTTCATCCGTTTCTCCCGGGAACCCCACAATCACATCAACACCGATGCATGCATGCGGCATCATCGTTTTGATCAATCCCACTTTTTCCGCGTAAAGTTCCCGTAGGTAACGGCGACGCATAGATGCTAATACCGCGTTGTTGCCGCTTTGCAATGGTATGTGGAAATGGGGCATGAAATGGCGGCTGTTGGCCACCCATTCAATCATGTCGTTGCTGAGTAAATTCGGTTCAATGGATGATATCCTGAACCGCTCCACAGCGCCCTGCGCCTCAAGCGCCTGTATCAGTTCAAAAAAACTTTCCTCCCTTTTTTTACCGCCGGTCAGCCCTTTTCCAAAATCACCGAGGTTGATGCCGGTCAGCACAATTTCCTTCGCCCCGCCTTTCGCGATTTCTTCCACATTGGCCAAAACATTGCTGATGCTGTCGCTCCGGCTTTTTCCCCTTGCCATCGGGATGGTGCAGAAGCTGCATGTGTAATCGCAGCCGTCCTGCACTTTCAAAAAAATCCTTGTCCTTTCATGCACGGAGTGAGTGGCTGTGAACGTATTCACGTCTTCAATATCGCAACTGCATATTTTCCCCGCGTCATTTTTTGTGAGTTCTTTCAGGTGTTGCGCGATGTTGAATTTTTCCGCGGCCCCGAGTACCAGGTTAACACCAGGGATGGATGCGATTTCGGCTGGCTTTAATTGCGCGTAGCAGCCGGTAACGACCACCATGGCTTCTGGTGCCTGGCGTTGTATCCTGCGCACCAACTGCCGGCATTCCTTATCGGCATTGTCCGTTACGGAACAGGTATTGATCACATACACATCCGCCACTTCCTCAAATGGCTTTTGCACAAAACCGTCGTTTTCCAGCATCCTGCCCAGCGAAGTGGTTTCACTGAAATTCAGCTTGCATCCCAGGGTATGTAAAGCCACGGTTTTTGACATGGCTGCAAAATTACTGGTTTCAGGGGAAATGGAGGAGCGCTGAACCCTTTGTCCTGCTGAATTGTTTCCAGTGTTTATCAGCCTTAATCCCTATTCTCAAGTCATTCATGACAAGCGTCTATTTCAAAAACTTGACTTAATTTTCGGTATTCTCATATATGGGTAAACAAAAATATACATACCTGCTTGCAATCCTGGTACTGGCCGTTTTGTTCTGGATCAACCGGGGCCAGCGCGGGGATGCGGGCAGCAAGGCTCCGGCAGGAGCGGGGTCCGGTGGTTTTGAGTCGATGATCGACAGGCGGGGCGCCAAACTGATTGTTAGCAGGCATGCGCGCTGCAGGATGGGTTGCCGGCAGATCGATGAGCAGGAAGTGAGGGATATCATCGCCAGCGGCCGGATCAATACCGAGAAGATTGAGGACTCTCAAAAAGGCATCAGCATCCCCCTCGAAGGGGTAACCCGCGACGGGCAAAGGGTACGCATCGTGGTAGCTCCAAAGAAAAACAGGGAGATGGTATTGGTGACGGTGATTGACCTCGATACCGAGTGGGCCTGTGAATGCCCATGAAAGGATAAACGGCATGCCTATCCCGTATAATTAAGTAACTTTGACATCCAGCCATTTGTACGATTAATTTGCGCCCATGACATTCAAAGCCATACTGGCCAAACCCCTTGCCAATTACATACACCGCCAGATCCGGAAAGGCATGTCGAATGCCGTGCAGGACCAGCAACAGATTTTTCAGAACCTGGTCAAATCTGCATCAAAAACAGATTTTGGCAAAGAACATCAATTCGCTTCCATCAAGTCGCATGAGGAGTATACAAAACTGGTTCCGGTAAGGGATTATGAGCAGTTCAGGCCCTACATCGATAAAATCAAGGAAGGCAGGCACAATGTGTTATGGAGAGGGTTGCCCATCTATTTTGCCAAAACCAGCGGAACCACCAGTGGGGTCAAGTATATTCCCATCACCCGCGATTCTATCCCAAACCATATCAACACGGCACGCAATGCCTTGCTGTGCTATATGGCCGAATCGGGCAATACCAGGTTTTCGGATGGTAAAATGATTTTTCTGTCGGGCTCCCCGGAACTGGAACGCGTAGGAGGCATACCCACTGGGCGTTTGAGTGGCATCGTCAATCATCATGTGCCGCGCTACCTCCGTTCGAATCAGCTCCCCAGTTTTGAAACAAACTGTATAGAAGACTGGGAGCAAAAACTGGATAAGATTGTGGATGAAACCATAAAGGAGAACATGACCCTGATCAGCGGCATACCACCGTGGATGCAAATGTATTTCGACAGGCTCATGGAAAAATCCGGGAAAAAAATCGGCGAACTCTTTCCGAATTTCAGCGTGATGGTGCAGGGCGGAGTTAATTTTGAACCGTACAGGGCCAAACTAACGGAGAGCATTGGACGAAAAGTGGACACGATCGAATTGTTTCCTGCCAGTGAAGGATTTTTTGCCTTCCAGGATAATTTACTCAGCCCCGGCATGCTGCTCAATACTAATAGCGGCATCTTCTTCGAATTCATACCTGTTGCCGAAATAGGTTCTTCAAATCCCACAAGGCTGACTTTGAAAGATGTGCAGGTTGGAGAGAACTACGCGCTGATCATCAGCAGCAACGCGGGTTTATGGGCATATAATATCGGCGATACCGTGAAGTTTGTTTCGGTTAACCCTTACCGTTTGGTGGTAACCGGCCGCATCAAGCATTTCATTTCCGCATTCGGCGAACATGTCATCGCGGAAGAAGTGGAGTCTTCCATACTCGAAGCTGCCGCAGGGCACCAGGTGAAACTCGTAGAATTTACGGTAGCGCCTTACGTAAGCCCCACCGATGAAAAAAGTTACCACGAATGGTTTATTGAATTTGAAAACAGGCCCGATGATATGGCATCATTCGCGGTGGATATTGATAAAAACCTGCGTAAACGAAATGTTTATTACGACGACCTTGTGGGCGGGCATATCCTGTCGCCGCTCAGGATCAGCCCGGTGAAACGCGGGGGCTTTGTGGAATATATGAAGAGCATTGGTAAACTGGGCGGACAAAACAAAGTGCCCCGTTTGTCGAACGACAGGAACATTGCCGAAGGCCTGCAGGCATTCACGGAAAAGCCCTGAACCCCTTAACATGGAATAATATGCTATATTGCCCCCCGGCCGGTTCAGCCGATCTGTATTAAATCATTCAAGAACCCCTCAATTGTTCAGGAATATGGGAGAGACACAGCCCAGGAAAAGATTAGCCATTTTTGGATCTACAGGGTCGATCGGCACCCAGGCCCTCGACGTCGTTCGCTCGCACCAGGAGCTTTTTGAAGTGGAGATTTTAACCGCTCAAACCAACGACGAATTGCTTGTAGCACAGGCCCTGGAATTCAACCCGAACGCGGTGGTGATTGGGGATGAAAAAAAATATACCAAAGTAAAAGAAGCCCTGTCAGGCACTTCTGTAAAAGTGTTCTCCGGTGAAGCGGCCCTGGAAGAAGTGGCCGATTTCGATAGTTATGACCTGATGATCGCGGCCATTGTAGGGTTTGCCGGGCTCAAACCAACTCTGAAAGCGGTTTCCAAGGGTAAGGTCGTCGCCTTAGCCAATAAGGAAACCCTGGTGGTTGCCGGGGATATTGTGATGAAAATGGCTCTGGATAACCGGTCGCCCATCATTCCGGTTGACAGTGAGCATTCCGCAATTTTCCAGTGCCTGGTAGGAGAAGTGAGGAACCCCATCGAAAAAGTTATCCTGACCGCCAGCGGTGGACCCTTCCTCGGTAAAAAACCAAACTTTTTGGTGAACGTCAAGCGCGACCATGCCCTGCAGCACCCCAACTGGAGCATGGGCGCCAAAATCACCATCGATTCGGCCACCCTTATGAACAAAGGCCTGGAGATGATTGAAGCCAAATGGTTGTTTAACCTGAGGCCCGACCAGATTGAAGTGATCATACACCCTCAAAGTGTCATCCACAGCATGGTACAGTTTGAAGATGGCAGCATCAAGGCTCAAATGGGCCTGCCGGATATGAAACTGCCCATCCAGTACGCACTCGGTTTCCCGCTGCGGATCAAGAACGATTTTCCCAGGTTTAATTTCAAGAAATACCCCAACCTGAGTTTCGAAGAGCCTGATTATAAAACATTCCGCAACCTGGGATTGGCCATTGAAGCGCTCCAGAAAGGGGGAAATACCGCCTGCGTGTTAAATGCCGCCAATGAAATAGCGGTTTGGGCCTTCCTCCGCAACCGGATTGGCTTCCTCGACATCACCGCGGTGGTCGAAAAAACCATTGAGAAGATACCATATATTAACAAACCTACATTACAGGAATATTTTGACAGCGATGGCGAGGCGCGTAACTTTGCGGCATCTCTGATGAAACTGTAAATATTACGCCATCCTTATGATTTTAGCAGCAATTGACTGGTCGAGTGTGGGGCTGAAAGTTGCCCAATTATTATTGTCATTATCCATCCTCGTTGTCCTCCACGAATTTGGTCACTATATCACCGCCAAGTGGTTTAAATGCCGGGTCGAAAAATTCTACCTGTTTTTTGATCCATGGTTTTCATTGGTTAAGAAAAAAATCGGTGAAACAACCTATGGTATTGGTTGGCTCCCGCTCGGGGGCTATGTGAAAATTTCAGGTATGGTGGATGAGAGCATGGATAAAGACCAACTCAAATTACCCCCACAACCCTGGGAATTCCGGAGCAAGCCGGCCTGGCAAAGGCTGATCATCATGATCGGAGGGGTTACGGTTAATATCCTGCTCGCTTTCGCGATTTATGCCATGATTTTGATGGTTTGGGGCGAGAAAAAAGTACCCGCTTCATCTTTAAAATACGGACTCACATTCAACGATCCCATCTTCCGCGAACTCGGCTTTCAGAATGGCGATAAGATTTTGGCGGTAGATGGCAAACCGGTTGACCAGTTCACCGATGCCATCCGCAAACTGATTGTGGTAGACAATGATGTGACCATTGAACGCCAGGGTAAGGAAATGAAACTGATCATGCCGCAGGACCTGATTGGTAAACTGGTGGAAAAGCGCAAAAAAACGGAAGGGCCTTTGATCAGTCCGCGCATACCCGTACTCGTGGCCATGGTGCCCGATACCGGAAGGGCTTACCAGGCAGGGCTTCGCGCCGGCGATGCCATCATGGCCATTGATTCGGTGCCCACCATGTTTTACGATGAATTCCAGGAAGCTATTCAAAAACGGAAAGCAGGCGAGGAGGTAACGTTAATGGTTAAACGCCACGACAGCAGTTTATCCATTACCACCAAATTACTCGAAGGGTCGAAAGTTGGCTTTGTAACGCCAAATACACCACAACAGTACGACAGCCTCGGCATTTATTCCTATACTGTGACCAAATACGGTTTTTGGGCGGCCATCCCGGCTGGTGTAAAACGAGCGGGGGCGGAACTCAATTTTTACATTGAACAATTCAAGAAAATTTTATCGCCTTCCACAGGCGCATACAAAGGTGTTGGTGGATTCAAGGCGATGGGGTCCGTGTTTTCAGGTCATGGTTGGGATTGGGAGCATTTCTGGACCATCACGGCATTTTTCTCCATCGTGCTCGCGTTCATGAATCTATTACCCATTCCCGCACTCGATGGCGGGCATGTACTCTTCACCCTCGTGGAAATGATCACAGGACGCAAACCCAGTGACAAATTTTTGGAATACGCGCAAATTGTGGGCATGGTGCTCCTGCTCTCGCTCATGCTTTACGCCAATGGCAATGATTGGTTTGGTTGGGGTAAAGGGTGATGATGAGATGAACTGATTTAAAATGCTTTCCTGTTCAGTCCATGGTGGATAGAGGTATGTCGCATCCGCCCTTCATACCTATCTGAAGACCGCCTGGCATAATTTATACCGGCATCTTTGCGCTTTCAGTACATTTGTGTATGCGAAAAACCCTGAACATACTCAGGAATTCCCTTCGGTTGACCCTGCAGGAATTGCGTGTCAATAAGCTCCGTACGGCCTTAAGCCTCACCGGTGTGGCATTTGGTATTTTTTGCATCATTGGGGTATTGGCTACCGTAAACAGCCTGGAAGAAAATATCCAGCGCGAAGTGAAAAGCCTGGGTAGTAATACCATCTACATTGATAAATGGGATTACAGTGGCGGGCCCGATAAACCTATGTGGAAATACCGTGCCAGGCCTGTAATGGAATATAAGGAAGTGGACCTGATCCGGGAAAGGTCTCAGCTAACAGACCATGTCACGTACCTGATGCAGACCATGACCAATATTTCGCATGGCAACGACGTGATCACCAACGCCCTCATGTACGGCATCAACGAATCACAGATGAACATCCAGCCCGTTGATTTCGCGGTTGGCCGATTTATCTCTACAAGCGAATTTAATAATGGCAACCCCGTTTGTTTATTAGGGTATGTAAATGCTGAAAATCTATTTGGTACGGCGGAACGCGCGCTTGGCCAATCGATTGAGGTAAAAGGAAAACGCGTGACCGTGATCGGCGTGATCAAAAAAGAAGGTAAGAATTTTATCGGATGGGATTATGATAATTCCATCATGCTGCCATACCAGTTTGCCCGGCAATTGTTTGATGTGAAAATGACAAACCCCATCATCATTGTAAAAGGCAAGGAACAGATCAACGTATCGGCACTGATGGATGAACTCAAAGGCATCATGCGCCAGATCCGTAAACTGAGCCCTACACAGGAAGATAATTTCTCATTAAACAGCGTGGAAGCTTTTAGCAAAGCCATTTCACAATCATTCGTAACCATTAATGTGGTGGGATCAATCATTGGCGGGATCAGCTTGATTGTAGGAATGTTTGGCATCGCCAATATCATGTTTGTAACTGTGAAAGAAAGGACTTCCGTCATTGGCCTGAAAAAAGCAGTGGGCGCCCGCAAAACCACCATCCTATTTGAATTCCTTACGGAAGCCGCCATGCTTTGCCTGATGGGCGGTTTCTTTGGATTGATATTCGTGTATATCCTGACCCTCATCCTCTCAGGCCCATTGAATTTCCCGGTATATGTTTCCATTCCGATGCTGATGGTTACGGTGGTGATCTGTTTGGTAGTGGGCATCCTTGCCGGAATCATCCCGGCTTCACAAGCCGCTAAAATGGACCCGGTGACGGCGATCAGGAGCAAGTAATCGGGCCGAAAATTTATATAGCCTTGTCAATATCTAAACATTCATTTTGCCAATCATCCTTGCCATAGAATCTTCCTGCGACGAAACCGCTGCCGCTGTATCGGTGGATGGCCGTATTGTGTCGAATATAGTGGCTACGCAAAAAATCCATGAAGCGTACGGCGGTGTTGTACCTGAACTGGCAGGCCGTGCGCACATGCAACATATTGTACCCGTGGTTGACCAGGCATTACAGCAATCAGGCATTCAAAAAGATCAACTCGATGCAATTGCTTTCACACAGGCGCCGGGGCTTATTGGGTCCTTGCTTGTGGGCGCGCAATTTGCAAAATCACTGGCATTGTCATTGCAAATACCTTTAATCGGCGTACATCACATGCAGGCCCATGTGCTGGCCAATTTGATTGATGAACCAAAACCTGCATTCCCATTTTTGTGCCTCACGGTTAGCGGCGGGCACACACAGATTGTATTGTGCAAAAGCCCGGTTGACCTCGAAGTGATTGGCGAAACCATTGATGATGCGGCAGGAGAGGCCTTTGATAAAACGGCAAAAATGCTTGGACTGCCTTATCCCGGCGGGCCATTGATCGATCAATATGCCAGGGAAGGAAACCCGCAGGCTTTCCGTTTCCCGGAACCGGCGGTACCAGGCCTCAACTTCAGCTTTTCAGGACTGAAAACATCTATACTGTATTTCCTGAATAACGCGGGCGAGAGCATGTTATACAGGGAAAAATTACTGGCTTCACCCGAAGACCGTACCGCGTTTATCCGTAACCGTTTGCCTGATATCTGCGCTTCGGTGCAACACCGGATTGTCAGTATCCTGGTTTCAAAATTATCGCAGGCGGTATTGCAAACGGGCGTCACACGCGTTTGTATAGCCGGCGGTGTGAGCGCCAACAGCGGACTGCGCCAGGCATTCCTGCAAACCGGGCAATCGGAAAAATGGGAGACCTTTATCCCCAGGTTTGAATATTGCACTGACAATGCTGCCATGATCGCCATTACAGGCCATTACAAATACCTGAACAGGCAATTCGACGATTTTTCGGTTAGCCCCAGCGCCAGGGGATCATGGGGGAATCAACATGCCTAATCCATATTTTCATTTCAAGCAGTTCAGCATCCACCAGGATAGGTCGGCCATGAAAGTGTGTACGGATTCATGCTTATTTGGCGCATGGGTTGCGTCTATGCATCATGGTGATGAACAAGTTAAATATGTATTGGATATTGGCGCCGGGTCGGGTTTGCTGGGCCTGATGCTGGCACAGGTGATGCCGGCTGAGATCCATGCGGTGGAAATGGATGCTTTGTCAGCTAAACAGGCTTCAGAAAATATCCAGGCTTCGCCGTGGGCAGACAGGATATCCATGCACCTTGAAGACATACGGATGCATCATCCATTGCAAGCATATGACCTGATCCTGTCGAACCCGCCATTTTATGAAACCGACCTGCATTCGCCCGATGCAAGAATCAACCAAGCCAGGCATGATACCAGTTTAATGTTGGGCGAATTGCTTCAGGTATCCGGCAGGTTGATGGCAGAACATGGCAAGCTTTATGTATTGTTGCCGGCGGGCCGTTGGAAAGATGCTGAACAATATGCGGCGGAATCAGGTTGGCACATCAACCGGGTTTGCACGGTCAGGCAGACAACCAATCATCAGCCTTTCCGGGTGATGTTGGGATTATCCAAGAACGATATCCAACCTACTCAAAAGGAAGAAATCATCATCCGCAACGGGGATCAGCAATACAGCGGCAGGTTTGCTGAACTCCTCAGTCCATACTATCAGAAATTATAAAATCGGTGCGCCGATCAGGCACCGTACGCGTATTCCTTCATATAATCATACGCTTCGGTTAATACGCCATTTTTTACAATAGTCGCGCGGTCAATAACCCTGCTGTTGCCGTCAATCAGGTCTTTCAATACATACTTGATCAGTTGTTCGCCGAAGTACCTGCTCGCGTCCCTTGGTAGTTCGTTGGGAAGATTTCCAACGGCCATCACATCTACCGAATTTTTTTGATAAGGCGCTGTTTGCGCCCCGCTGAATTTGTCAACGCCATACACCGGGTTCTCTATTGTGGAATCGCCCAGGTTGCAGGGGATGGATCCATGCGCGTCGTCTGTAATATCCGCGATGGTTTGCACCCTGAATGCAGGGGATTTCATATCCTCCATTTCAAATAAGCGGGGAATGTTTTTGTCCCAGTAAATACCATTCATGATGATATCCGTTTGCGGCAAGTAAGCGGGAAACGTACAGCGGTAATTTTCAGGATGTTTGTGGAAGTCGTCACGATGATATTTGCCTGTTTCCTTGTGTGCATACAAATCAGCCCCTTTCAGGTGAACATATACCGGGTAATCAAATTCCCTTTCCAGGTATTCATCAGGTTCCACTTCATGGATGCCCAGCAGGTTCATGATTTCCAGGACGCCATGGGCCACACGGCCACTACCCGTTACCGTTATTTTTACTGGCGGAAGTTTGAGCCCGAAATAGGTATGCACTAAATGCTGGAAATTTTTTGAAGCATTAACCCTGCTTAATGTATATGCACCGGTGCGCGTTCCGTAAGCCATGATGCCGTTGTGTGCGCCAACGATACCGGCAAAGAAACCAAAGCCAATGATGCGTTTGCCGTCTTCGTGCTCCAGGCACTCGTAATCGATCAGGGTGATTTTCTTTTCTATGATGGCTTGCAGCAAAGCCCTGTTGTATGGTTGCAGTTTTTTAGTATGCGAAAAGAATAAATATGTTTTTCCTGGAATCAGCATATCAATCGGAACTTCCTTAATGCCTAACATGATATCGGATTCACTGATATCTTCCTTAACTTCCACACCGGCCCTTCGGTACTCTTCATCGCTGAAACAGCGGCCCGGACTGGATTGTACGATTACTTTGAGGTTTGGCTGGTGCATGTGGATCCAGCGGCAGTGAGCGGGGGTGAGGGCTACCCGGTTATCCGGAGGTGTTTTTCCTTCCCTGATGATGCCAATTGTTAGCATAGGTATAAAGAATTTGCGCGCAAGTTACTGTTTACCGGCCAAAATAACCGGTGTGGTTATACCTTTGCGGCATGAATTATTTTGAATTGTATGGCATTCAGGAAGCGCCTGTGGTTGACCGAAGGGGATTGGCAAAGAAATATTTTGATTTACAAAAGAAATATCATCCCGATTTCTATACCCAGGCAACGGAAGCTGAGCGGGAGGAAGCTTTACGCCTCTCGGCTCTTGTGAACCAGGCATTCCGGGTTTTTTCCAATGATGATGCCACTCTCGCGTATTTCCTGGAGTGCAGGGGCCACCTAAGCCATGATGAGAAGTTTACACTGCCCCCGGATTTTTTAATGGAGATGATGGAATTGAATGAGGAACTGGCTGAAAAGGGCAGGGAAGAAGTGGAAGGTAAAATTGAATCGCTGGAGGCTTCATTTAAAACTGAAGTGGAAGGCTACCTTCGCCCGGAAGCCTTGCCTAGCCTGGATGAGCGCGCCCTTAATGATCTTAAAATGTATTATTTTAAGAAAAAATATATCAGCCGGATTTTGGACAGATTGCCCGATTGATGTAATATTGCTCCCCCGAGCCCAGGTGGCGGAACCCTCCAAAGGAGGGCAGGTTGGTAGACGCAGCAGACTCAAAACCTGCCTGCCGGCAGGCAGGTCTGCCAGGATGTGGTGCTGAAATATAGGCGTATGCATTATGTTTATGTGTTGAAGAGTGTAGAACGGAAAATGATTTACGTTGGCATGACAAGTAATTTAGAACTGAGGTTAAGCCAGCATTCAAAGGGATATAGTCGTTCAACAAAAGCTTATCTTCCTGTTGAGCTCTTGTTTTACGAAACTTATAGTACCAGACAAGAAGCAAGGAATAGAGAGAAATACCTGAAGAGTGGGGTCGGGAAAGAGTGGATTAAATCTCTGCTAAAATAATGCCCAGGTGGCGGAATTGGTAGACGCAGCAGACTCAAAATCTGCCATTCGCAAGGATGTGCTGGTTCGATTCCAGTCCTGGGCACAACAAGCCTCGAAAATTTTTTCGAGGTTTTTTTATGCAAGGATGTGATGGCCCTGACGTTGCCTAAGGCAAGTCGGGATGCCAACAGAAACGTCAGCAATGTATTCCAGCCTTTGGATAAACCGATAAAGTAAATAAATCAAATCACGTACATCAGCTTACCAATATTATAAGGTAAGTGTAAATACTTATTTCAATCTTCATCCTGTAACATAAGCTGTCAGGGGATTCCAATGAAACTTCCTTTTTTCTGCATGCTCCAAATAATGCAAATTCATTTCAGCAGGGGCGGCCCCCATTAACTGGATTGAAACAGCAAAATCATCCCCCCAAAAAACTTTTTTCTAAAATATTTTATGGCTGTATAAAAAGCCTGAAAACCAATGCAGGCTTGATTTATATTATAATTAAGTACATCAAACCCACATTACTATAACTTTTTTTAACAAAAAATGTGTTTTGTAATATTAAATGCATATATTTGATGTATTAAACCAGGTATTTGACATATGGCCAAGCCAATATTCAGGATGCCGGTTTGCCTCTGAAACCACATATATTTTTATTGCCATGGCCCGCGTCACTGAAAAAGGCATAGTTGGTCTGGTGGGGAATCTTGTCTTCTACACCGTGAACGGAAAGACCTATGTGCGCTCAGAACCGGGTAAACGCAGGAAGAGCCGGGGGAAGAGAGCCGGCCAGATACAAAGCGTGTTTGGAACGGTGTCCAGGTTTGGTACACCCATGCTGAAAGCAGCTGCGGAAAAACTAAGCTGGAAAGTGGGAAGGGATGCCTATAACAGGATGAGGGGATGGATGCGGAATTTATACGCGGAAAGAAACCAGGATGCTACCTGGGAAATATCCGGTCGCGACAGCGGCATGTGCCAGCTGAACAGCGAAGTGGATTTCCGGGATTGCTTCCGCGAGAATATAACGGTAACGGATAAAGGAAAAGGAATGATACAGGTGACCATTCCCCCGTTTACCCCGAAACTAACCCTTAAGTCGCCTGTCCGTACTATGAAAGTGAACCTAAAGCTGATTGCTGTAACTTCTCCATTTAAGGAAGCGGGACCGAGGTACAGTCTTTGCACAGAGCAAATCAGCTTTACTTTACAAAACAAGCCGGTTCCGGCAACAGAATTGGTGCTGCATACAAAGGCTTCGGCCAAAAACATCGCCATTATTATCGCGGCGATAGAGTATGAAACAACTGATTGTCTGAAAGGACAATGCATAACCGACCCTAAATGGCTTCCCGTGGCTGCCCTGGCCATGGGTCGCCTGAAAAAGTAAACATCCAATCCCTGATGTGAAACTGCTGGTTGCTGTAATAGCCCTATCCAGGGCAAAGGATCGAGGTGAGACCTTTGTTTGCAGCAACCAGCTTTTTTATTTCCTCACGGCATCAATGATCCAACTGGAATGCCTGAATGGCTCCCATCTCTCTTTACCTAAATCAATACTCGAATCTACCAGCGCCCGGTATGGCCTCCGGTTAATGCTGACCTGACCGATCGCATATACTTCAACGTTAGTAAACCCTTTGCGGGCATATTCCTTTCTGATCCTTTGCGCGTACTGCCAGATCATATCCGGGCTGCCGGCCAGCCACATCACGTGCGTTTTATGCAGCCTTTGCAATGGGTCATCATACCAAATTTGTTTTGATGCCTGATCCACAACCTTAAACCTGATCTGCCCGCTCTTGGTGCGCAACATCATCTTCCAGCTCAGCCTGTACCCTTCATCCGTCCAAAGCACATCGCCAGGGAACAAATGGTGCCGTAAGGGCAATGCCAGTTGAATCAAAAAGTATAGCATCAGCAGGATGGTCGTGAACATGCGATACCGGTATTGTTTCGGTTGTAAGTCCCGGCCGGCAGATGATTGCCTGCCAAGCCATTGGCCCAAACGGTCGCTGAAATAAAACAAGCAAAGCGATAAAGCAAGAAACGGGAATACGCCGATATGAAAAGTATAGGAATTAAACAGGTGAAAGCATACCGATGCGCCCAATGCGAGGTACCTCGTGCGTTTGAAGCACAATAAAGGCACAACCAGCGCATCAAACATGATACCCCCATAAGCGATGAATAATTGAAAATAGTGGCTGCCATAGAGTGATGCCAGGTATTCGTGCGAACGGTACCTCGAAAACATAATACCAATGAAACGCCCTGAAAGCCAGTCGGGATCAAGTTTGCTGACGGCAGCATAAAAGTACATGATGGCGGTCTGTACCATAAATAATGCATACACCCAGGTTGGACAAAAATCACTGGCCAAAGACGGGTTACGACTCACGTCAACGGATAAACGCCGGTTGGCTGGTACTACGCACATGAACCAGCACAGCAGCAACATCAGGTAATAATGATTATTGTAATCCGCTTTTTGCATGAGGTAAAGGGCCGTCCACATAACAGCCAGCAAAAAACTGCTCAACCGGTACCAGGCTCCTGCGGCTACCAGGGCCGATAGTGCGATCATCACCCAGGCATAGATATACATGCCCTGCCCGGGAAATGGTTGAAGCCATTCGAACCCGATAAAGGAGAATGTAAAAGGGGGCTCAATGAAATTCCGGGATAATTGGCCATTGGATATCATCATGAGCATGTGGGCCGCCATCAACAGGCCAAAAGCCATCCTGAACAAAACCAATGAACTGTTGTTCATGGGCCTGAACAGTTGAACAGATAGCTTTTGCAGGAGTTGGGGCATGCGTTGAAATGAATTCCCGGGGTAATTGATGTGGAAAATAGCTGATTTCAGCGAGATTGGATAAAATGGCCCGGAATGGATAGATTTTGGCCCTGCTGTTGTAATTTGCCCCCCTGAGAAATTAAGCGTACAATACTTGCCATATGATCAATATCGAATTCAGTAAGAATGAAGATGCCATGAAAATGGCCTGGAGCCGGGTAAGGCAGAAGTTAGAGAAGATTTACGAGGGTGGAGGCGCCAAAGCCGCCCAAAAGCAAAAAGAAAAGAACAAAATGACGGCGAGGGAACGCATCGCTTATCTCTGTGATCCCGACAGCCCTTTTGTAGAAATAGGCGCTTTCGCCGGCTATGAGATGTACCAGGAGCATGGCGGTTGCCCGGCCGGTGGTACCGTCAGCGGTGTGGGATATGTGAGTGGCCGTCAATGTGTGATTGTGGCCAACGACCAAACGGTGAAAGCGGGAGCCTGGTTCCCCATCACCGGAAAGAAAAACCTCCGCCTCCAGGAAATCGCGATGGAGAACAGGTTACCCATTATTTACATTGTAGATAGCGCAGGCGTTTACCTGCCGATGCAGGATGAAATATTCCCCGACAAAGAGCATTTCGGGCGCATATTCCGCAACAATGCGCGCATGAGCGCCATGGGCATCACCCAAATTGCGGCAGTGACAGGCGCTTGCGTGGCAGGAGGTGCATATCTGCCCATCATGAGCGACGAAACCCTCATGGTGGAAGGCAACGGTTCCATTTTCCTGGCCGGCCCATACCTGGTGAAAGCAGCCATAGGAGAGGATATTGACGTGGAAAAACTCGGCGGCGCGGCCACACATACCGAAATATCCGGGATAGCAGATTATAAATTCCCTGATGAAAAATCCTGCCTCGACCAGGTAAAACAAATCATGGCCAAGCTGGGGCCCGCTCCCAAAGCGGGTTTCAACCGAATTGCGCCAAAGCAACCCCGGAGAAAGGCCAGCGATATTTATGGCATTTTAAGCGATGGCAACAGCAAGCCATACGATATGCTTGATTTGATTGATTGCCTGGTGGATGCCGACAGTTTCGATGAGTTTAAGAAAGATTATGGCAAAACCATCGTATGCGGGTATGCGCGAATTGATGGATGGTCGGTTGGCATCGTGGCCAACCAGCGCCTGGTGCTCAAGAATAAAAAAGGGGAGATGCAAATGGGCGGCGTGATTTATAACGACAGTGCCGACAAAGCGGCCCGCTTCATCCTGAATTGCAATCAGAAGAAAATACCGCTCGTTTTTTTACAGGATGTCACCGGGTTTATGGTGGGCAGCCGGAGCGAACATGCGGGCATCATTAAAGACGGCGCCAAACTGGTGAATGCTGTGGCTAATTCGGTGGTGCCAAAGATCACCATTGTTGTGGGCAATTCATACGGCGCGGGCAATTACGCCATGTGCGGCAAAGCCTATGACCCCCGGTTTATTTATGCATGGCCTACGGCAAAAATCGCGGTGATGGGTGGCGAACAGGCCGCTAAAACCATGTTGCAGATTCAGGTTGCCGCGATGAAAGCCAAGGGTGAAGTGGTGTCGCCTGAAGAAGAAAAGAAAATACTGGACCGCATCACGGAAAAATACAATAGCCAGACAACCGCATTTTATGCGGCATCACGGTTATGGGTAGACGCAATTATTGACCCGGGGGATACGCGTACCGTGATTTCGGAAGGTATTGCCGCCGCCAATCATAACCCGGAAATAGCTTCATTGCAAACAGGCGTCTTCCAGGTGTAAGCCCGGGATGCCGAATGACTGACCATGATTACAATATATACTGACGGCTCTTCAAGGGGGAATCCCGGGCCCGGGGGCTACGGCGTAGTGCTGATGTACGGCCAGCACCGCAAGGAACTCTCGAAGGGATTTCGGCTCACCACCAATAACCGCATGGAATTAATGGCGGTCATTGCCGGCCTCAGCGCTCTGACCAAAAAACATTTACCTGTTGACATCTATTCCGATAGCCAGTACGTGGTGAAAGCCATACAGGAAGGCTGGTTGCAAAAATGGTTACGCACAAATTTTGCCGGTGGGAAAAAGAACAAAGACCTCTGGCTGCAATATCATCAACTCTCGCAAGACTTCAAGATCCGCTTTCACTGGGTGAAAGGCCATGCGGATAATCCCTACAACAACCGCTGCGATGAACTGGCCACAGCCGCCGCCGATAGCCATGATCTGGAGATAGATGAAGGCTATGAAAACGGCGATAGCTAACCTTAGGCATTACCTGCTAAAGGATTTTCCCATTTGCTAAAAAGAAAAATCCCCCTGGTTTTCAGAGGGACTCAATTATGTTTGAATCAATTCAATAATCAGGCAATGCTGCGTGGGGCAAGTATGCTGCGGTTAATCAGGTAATATGCCCCGAATAATATGCCGCTGTACACCAGGTCGGCCAGGAGGCTGATTTTCAGGAAAGGCAGGGCCATGATATAACATTGTTGCAGGCCCGCCAGGTCCTGGCTGTACAGGTGGTATACCTGGTTATCAATCAGGAAAAATGACAGGTTTGATAAGATGAAAAACAGGATCGAAGAAGCGATGGAAGAAGCCGCGATACGGGCCGGGTTCCAGTTCTTCAGGTAATGGGCCAGGAGGGTAATAGTTGCGAGGATGCCATATCCAACCAGTTGTCCCCATCCCCAAAATCCTTTCGTGATGCCGGAAACCTCAAACATCAGGTCAGACATAAACATGGCCAGGATGGGGAATAGTACCGCCAGTTTGCGGTCACGGATGATGGCGCCGCCAAAGAGGGCCATGCCAATAATCGGACTGAAATTATGGGGAAACATGACCACGCGTGAAAATGCTGCAGCCATGATCAGGAGGATCGCTACAATAAGAGAATAGGAAGGTTTTTTCATGTGCACTGAAAGAATTTCGGCAAAAATAGGCATAAATCAGGTTTATCGTCCATTCGTTGAAACCCTTTTTATTCCCATTAAGTGAATACCTTATGAAGGCAAGCAGTAGCCCGCTGGAAACAGGGCATACAGGTGAAGATATGGCCATTGTATTCCTGGAAGGGCTGGGTTATCGAATTTTAGAGAGAAACTGGCGTTTCAGGCGATTTGAAGTGGATATCATCGCTTCCAAAAACGGCGTCCTGCACATTGTAGAAGTGAAAACAAAAAAAGGGAATCGGGGCGGTTACCCGGAGTCGAGGGTGGATCACCGCAAATTCAAATTCCTGCAAGCGGCATCAGACGCGTACCGGCATATGCACCCTCAGTGGCAAATGCTGCAATTCGATATCGTATCCATCACACTACAGCCGGGTGGAGGGGCGCCCGAATTATTTTTTATTGAAGATGTGTATTACTGGTAATTGATGAAAGGTCAGGCTTCGTATAAGCTCATCATTTTTTCCACCATCTTAAAAGTAGCCGGACAGTAATCGATATTCTGCTTGTGTACATGGGCGTATTCGCTCCATTTCCTTTTTGACAGATGCGGGAAACCAGAGCAATCTACCGGGCGAATGGCATAAATACTGCATTTGTTATCAGCCAGGTTGAGGAACTGGCAGGGTTGTTTTTTGTTGACCAGGTCTTTGTTCCGGTCGCGAACCAGCCATTGGCGCCTGAATTCTTCAGGTGTTTGGTTGAAATGTTTTGATATCCTTTTGATGTCCTGTTGTGTAAACGTGGGCGTCATTTTCTTGCAGCAGTTCGCACAGCTCAGGCAGTCTACTTCTTTCCATACTTCCTGCTCAACCTCTGGCGTACGTTGATCGATGCCCCTTGGCGGATTTTTTTCCGTTTTGTTCAGGAATTTCCGGAACGCGCTGCGGTGATGACTGAGTTTGCGTTTGAACGACCGGAGGTTAACACTTTTATTGACTGCCATGTAGCTGATTGAATTTGCGGAGCGAAAATAATGTTTAATTAAATTGTACAACTATTCAGGCATCATTAATATTGCATCATGTGGGAGGCATATAAAAAAGGGTTCAGGGCATGGTTGCAATTGGAGAAATCCCTTTCAGATCATTCTGTGGAAGCCTATCTGCGCGACCTGGATAAGCTGACCACCTGGCTGGAGATGCAGGAATTAAAACGCCAGCCCGGCGAGATACAGGTAAAAGACCTCGAAGGATTTATTAAGTGGATACATGAACTGGGCATGACGGCAAGTTCGCAAGCCCGCATCCTATCCGGCATCCGCAGCTTTTTTACCTACTGCCTGACCGAGCAATTGGTAAAGGCCGACCCAACGGAACTCATTGAAGGGCCCAAGACCATCCGTAAACTGCCGGACGTGCTTGCATTTGAGGAGATTGAAAAAATCATCGCTCAAATCGACCTGAGCAGTCCGGAAGGTACACGCAATAAAGCCATCCTCGAAACCATGTACAGTTGCGGGTTGCGCGTAAGTGAAGTGGTGAATTTGCGGATCAGCGCGCTCTACCTGGATGTGGGTTTTATTAAAGTCATCGGTAAAGGCGACAAGGAAAGGCTGGTGCCTATCGGGCAGGATGCCATCAAGTACATACAGTTATATAAACAACAAGTTCGTGTACACGTGCCCGTGAAACCGGGAGAAGAGGACATCCTTTTTTTGAACAGGAGGGGGAGAAGGCTGACCCGCGTGATGATTTTTTTGATGTTAAAAGACCTCGCCGGCAAAGCGGATATCCAAAAAAATATTTCGCCCCATACATTCCGCCATTCCTTTGCAACGCACCTGGTAGAAGGCGGCGCCGATTTAAGGGCCGTACAGGAAATGATGGGCCATGAAAGCATCACCACCACAGAAATTTATACCCATCTCGACAGGGATTTCCTCCGTAGTACCCTGCATCAATTCCATCCCGCGTTTAGAAAGTGATCTGAAGGATGTGCCGTTTCATGAAGTATGCATAAACAGCATCTTGCCTGCGCGCCAGTTGTTGTCCAGTTAAGTCAAACACAAACGAACCCGAAGGGGTCGAATGATTATAGCAAGGAAATGCCCACGAAAAATAAACGACCCCGGAGGGGTCGCATATTCATAGCAAAGGAAACCCCAAACAAAAACGACCCCAAAGGGGTCGCATACATTACATGAATGAAATGATTGCAAATATCTGTTACAATGCACAAATGGCGTCAATACCTGGATTTTGCACAAAAAAACATAATCAATCCACCAACACATCCTCAGCCCTGTACACAGCAGGATTATTATTGCTTGCATTATTACTAACGCGTGACCTGTAACTTTTAAACAGGCTTTGCCAGCGGAGTTGTAAAACGCCCAACACACCTTCTTTAATGATGCCCTTATTCATTTTACTCGTACCCAGTTTGCGGTCGATAAATGTTATGGGCACTTCCTGGATCCTGAAACCTAATTTCCAGGCCGCGAATTTCATTTCGATCTGGAACGCGTACCCAACAAAATGAATGGCATCCAGGTTTAGGGATTGCAACACTTCACGGGTATAGCAAACAAAGCCCGCGGTCGGGTCTTTAACAGGCATCCAGGTGATGATTCGGGTATATAAAGAGGCACCTTTAGATAAAGCGATGCGGTTGGAAGGCCAGTTTTGTACCTGTCCACCTTTCACATACCTTGATCCCACAGCCACTCCGGCGCCCTGTGCGCAGGCTTCATACAACCTTTCCAAATCGGCGGGGTTATGCGAAAAATCGGCATCCATTTCAAAAATAAAGCGGTAGCCACGGTTCAGGGCCCATTTGAAACCATGGATATAAGCTGTGCCCAGCCCGAGTTTACCCTTTCTTTCTTCCAGGAAAAGCTGGCCAGGGTAATGGGTATACAAAGATTTTACGATTTGCGCAGTACCATCGGGGGAACCGTCATCAATGACCAGTACATGATAACCTTTATTAAGCTGGAATACAGCCTCGATGATCTGGGCAATATTCTCCCGCTCATTATACGTTGGTATGATAACGATCTTTTCCAAAATAAGCGATTACAGTTGGCTGAATCTCAAATTTACTGGATTCACAGGAAGCCACCGAATTTACGTTTCCCCTTGATTTGATTTAGTTATTTTTTAACAGCGTGCGGTTAAAAAGTTCGGTCAGCTTTTGTTTGGTGTGCAGGGGGAAGTCGCCTTTCATCATCCAGTCGTAATACTGGGGTTCAGATTTTAGCACTTCTGCAACAGACCTGCCTTTGTATTTGCCAAAGTTGAATACTTCCACTCCTTTTTCATTATAGCTGAAGCGGCGGGCATAGTCAATGATTTTTTCTTCGCCGATGGCACTGAGGATGCTGTCAACGCTATTGCCTAGTTGAGAATACCTGTCGAGTTGCGCGTAAAGCACATCGATGGTGGCCTGGATATCTACTTCCGCGCTGTGCGCATTGACCAGTTCTTTCTGGCAGTAAAATTTATAGGCGGCACTAAGTGTGCGGGGTTCCATGGTATAAAAGATGTGCTGCACATCGATCATGCGGCGGTCTGTCAGGTCAACATCCAATCCGGTCCTTAGGAATTCCTCCATCAAAATGGGGATATCAAAGCGGTTGCTGTTATATCCGCCGAGGTCGCTGTTTTCGAGGAATTGTTTGATTTCGTTGGCCACCTGTTTAAAAGTGGGGGCATCCTTAACCATATCGTTGGTAATGCCGTGTATGGCCGAACTGGCTTCCGGGATAGGCATTTCGGGATTGAGCAGCTTTCTTTTGGTCTGCCTTGTTTGGTCTGGCATCACTTTGACAATCGCGATTTCAATGATGCGGTCGGATGACAGGTTAATACCGGTCGTTTCAAGATCAATAAAACAAACAGGGCGGGAGAGTTGTAACATTGGGGCGGTTTGGGTTAGAATACTGGTTAAAAATTGGTCAAATTATTATAAAACCGTTAAAAAAAATTCTGCGCAAAAGTAATTTTCTTTGCAAATGTACGTTTACCGTTCATATATTATCTTTGTTATCCAATTAAAATTCCAACAATGAAAAAGCTTTTTGTATCCGGTGTCCTTGCAGTAATGGCCATTGCCTTCTTATCCGGTTGCGGCCAGAGCCGTAAACTGGGTTGCCCTTCCGTTGCAAAAGATGATCAAAAGCAGGTGAGCGCTCAGTCATGATCAATTGGATTCCCCTGACCGACGCATCGCAGATCGACAGCATACGCCAGGCTTCTTTTCAGCGTCCACAACTTATTTTCAAGCACAGCACCCGATGCTCCATCAGCCATATGGCCAAAAGCCGGCTGGAGAGGGTCGGGGCGCCCGAAGGTATTGACTTCCATTACCTCGATTTACTCGCGTACAGGTCATTATCAGACCAGGTCGCGCATGATTTTCATGTGTATCATGAATCGCCCCAGGTGATTTTGCTGCAGCAGGGAGAAGTGGTTTTTGATGAAAGCCATAATGCTATTAGTATGGATGACATTACTGAACAGGCAGGTTTACCTACGAATACAAATCCCTGACATATTCTCACATAATCGTAAAAAACGAATCCCCTTTTGCAGGGGATTTTTTATGTGTTGTTTCTTGAGCTGGCGGGCTTGTCCGACAGCATTGGAAAATCATCAAATTAATAGGTTCCAGGCCTCCCAACGTCGAACCAGATCATGGAAGATTTGAAGATATTGGCAGACTTTGGTTGACAATACTTGCAATTGGCGGAAAAAACATTCGATTTTTTTATTAAGGCCAGCCTTCATTTTCCAATAGTACTCCTAGCAGAAACCTACAATATAAAATGAAGCAAAAACTATGAAAATTGACTCATATCTAAATGATATAAGTCAAAATAATCACTTTTTGAATTATATTTGACTCAAATAAGTCAAATTATGCCCTTGCAGCTATTACCTGTAACAGAGGACCTGGAGACTAAAGTTGTGCTAAAAAAAATGGCTCTTGCTCATAGGGCACTGGCAGAACTGAAGGGCATGATTACCAGTATCCCCAATCAGTCCATTTTATTAGAAACACTTACGTTACGGGAAGCCAGGGAAAGCTCAGCAATCGAGAATATCATAAGCACATTTGACGAAGTATATCAAAGTAATTTATTCAGTAACATTTTTGCCAGTCCGGCTGCCAAAGAAGTACACCAGTATGCAGCCGCGTTAAAAAAGGGGTTTGAACTGGTGAAACAGCATCATTTACTGACCAACAACCATATCTTACAAATTCAGGAAGTAGTGGAACAAAACAAGACTGGCTTCCGGAAACTGCCTGGCACAAAACTGATGAATGATAAAACAGGAGAAGTAGTCTATACACCTCCACAGGATTATGATTCTATCTTGTTATTCATGAATAATTTAGAAACATTTATTAATGATGATGGAATGATGGACGTTGATCCATTGATAAAAATGGCCATTATTCATCACCAGTTTGAAAGTATACACCCATTTTATGATGGAAACGGTCGTACAGGCCGTATCATCAATATTTTATACCTGGTACAAAAAGGACTGCTTAACATGCCGGTTTTATACCTTAGCCATTACATTATTCATCATAAATCGGATTACTATCGTTTATTGCAGGATGTAAGAGATAAAGGCAAATGGGAAGAATGGATTTTATTTATGCTGGATGGAATTGAAAAAACCGCAGCAGCATCTGTTCAATTAATTGGTTCCATAAAAGAATTGATGCAGCAATATAAACAGCAAATACGAAGCAACCATCCCAAACTATACAGCCAGGATTTACTGAGCAACCTGTTTAAGTATCCCTACACCAAAATTGAGTTTTTGCAAAAAGATCTGCAAATCAGCCGCAGTACAGCCATCCGGTATTTAGATACATTGGTGAAAGCTGAAATCTTAACCAAACACAAAGTAGGCAGGGATAATTTTTTTCTCAATACAAAACTTTTTGAGTTGCTCGCAGGCAAGAGTTGATGAAGAAACCCAATCAGATATTCGAACCGCTCAAAGCCTTACCAAAAAACTGCTTAAGCTGGGTTGTTAATGAGTTCAGCTAGGTGATAGAATTCAAAAAGCCGCTCTGAGAGCGGCTTTTGTAATTAAGTGGAGCAGGCGGGCTTGTCCGACAGCACTAAAAAGAAATAATGTGGAACTGGCGGGCTTGCCCGACAGCTTTGGAAACATCAAATTTAGTGGAGCTGGCGGGAATCGAACCCGCGTCCAAACATATTCGTCATAAGCTTTCTACATGTTTATTTATGCATTGATTGTCGGGTGCGGGCAGGGGCATAACGAACCAACCTGCACCTTAGAAGAATGGTCTTAGGCAACCGTCACATCATTCGGCTGCAGCGTCCTGTGTTTGTTTTGAGTCGGCGGCGGGGCGAGGAAACAGGCGAACCGGCCCGGCGGCCCGAATGGTTGCTAATCTATCGATTAGGCAGCCATGGCATACGAAGTATTGCCATTTAAAGGTTTCGTATTCAGATTTAAGTGCTGACTACGCAACGCACTACATGCTTACACTTACAAAGAACTATGCTGTCAAAACCGGTCAGCCCCCGGGACTGCAAAGGTACGAAATTTGTCAGACATAGCGTTTCCGCGGCTTCTTTAGCCGGTCATTCTATATCTTTGCGGCCTTTATGAAGTACATCTCCGAAATCAACCGACGCAAAACATTTGCCATCATATCCCACCCTGATGCCGGTAAAACCACATTAACGGAAAAGCTCCTGTTGTTTGGCGGCGCCATTCAAACAGCCGGCGCCGTGAAAAGCAATAAAATTAAAAAGCATGCCACATCCGATTTCATGGAAATCGAACGGCAGCGTGGTATCAGTGTGGCGACAAGTGTGATGACTTTTGAATACCAGGGCTTCCTGATCAACCTGCTCGATACGCCCGGCCACAAAGACTTTGCGGAAGACACTTTCAGGACACTTACAGCGGTTGACAGTGTGGTGCTGGTGGTAGACAGCGTGAATGGGGTGGAAGAGCAGACGCGCAGGCTGATGGAAGTGATCTCCATGCGAAAAACGCCTGTGATCGTGTTCATCAACAAAATGGACCGTGACGGCAAAAACAGGTTTGACTTATTGGAAGAGATTGAAAAGGAACTGAAAATCCAGTTGCACCCGATGACGGTGCCCATCAATAGCGGAAGGGATTTTAAAGGTGTGTACGATATCCATGAAAAGGAATTGGTATTGTTTACCGCAGGCACAAAAGCGACAGAAGAAGACATGGTCCGGATCAACGATTTGTCGGATCCCGTGCTGGATGCACGTATCGGGAACAAAGACGCGGCAATTTTGCGGGAAGATGTGGAGTTGATTGATGGTGTTTATGGGGAATTGAATGTTGACGATTACCTGTCGGGGCACACGGCACCTGTGTTTTTTGGATCGGCAGTCAATAATTTCGGTGTGAAGGAAATGCTGGATACATTCATCCGCATTGCGCCAACACCCAGGCCAAGGGCCACCAGCACCCGGGAAGTGAAGCCCGAAGAAGATAAGTTCAGCGGTTTTGTATTTAAGATCCACGCCAACCTCGACCCGAAACACCGCGACAGGATTGCGTTCCTGAGGGTGTGTTCAGGGCGCTTTTCCCGCAATACTTATTACCATCACGTGCGGCTTGATAAGGATGTGCGGTTCAGCAACCCTTACAGTTTCATGGCCCGCCAGAAAGATGTGATTGAGGAAGCTTACCCCGGCGATGTGGTGGGTTTATTTGACACCGGTAACTTCAAAATCGGGGATACCATCACGGAAGGGGAGGATTTTTATTATACCGGGATACCCAGTTTTTCACCTGAAATTTTTAAAGAGGTGATCAATAAAGATCCTATGAAAACCAAGCAATTGGAAAAAGGTTTAATGCAATTAACCGATGAGGGTGTTGCCCAATTGTTTACCCAGCATGGGGGCAATAAGAAGATCATTGGTTGTGTGGGCGACCTTCAGTTTGAAGTGATCCAATACCGGTTGCTACAGGAATATGGCGCTTCCGTTCAGATGAATACGCTCCCTTTTTATAAGGCATGCTGGATCAGCAGCGATGACCCCAAAAAGCTGCAGGAGTTCATCAAGTATAAACTGGCCAATATTGCCGAGGATAAAGACGGGCACCTGGTTTACCTGGCGCAAAGCGAATGGTTTTTAAACACGGAGCGTACCAATAACCCGGGCATTGAGTTTCACTTTACGAGCGAGATACATAAATCCTGATGCAGGTTATTTTTGTTTGAGCCACACTTTATCAATAGCTAGGGTTTATCGGATCAGTACTACTGTGTTCTTTTTCCTCAATTTTCCACAACCGGTAATTCCCTCCACCAGGTACACATAGGTTCCGGGATCAGCGGGACTTCCTTTATATGTGCCGTCCCAGCAGTCACCGGATTGTTTTGTTTCAAAGACTTTTTCGCCGTACCGGTTCCAGATGATTAGCTGGAAATCACGGGTGTCGCCCCAATACCTCACCCCGAAACAATCATTCAAACCGTCGTTATTGGGTGTAAATGCTGTGGGAATGCCGTATGCCGCAGGGCTCGTCAGCACTTTTATGGTAACCGAATCCTGGTTGCTGCATCCATTAGTATCCGTGCCTGTGACCACATAAGTGGTCTGATTGGATGGATTCGCTACGGGATTGGAAATATTTGTTTGATTTAATGCCGTTGCAGGCTCCCAGGAATACTGGCTTGCTCCCTGTGCCCGAAGCCTCGACTGCCGCTGCCGGCAGGTTATGTCATTCGATTTTGATGCCTGCACATTGGGCAGGTCCCAGACGGTTACCCGAACAGAAAAATTGTTGCTGATCCCGCAAATGCTGTCGGTGATGCTGACTTGGTACACTTGTGTTGTTTCAGGGCTTGCCATAGGGTTTTCAATATTGGGGTTGCTTAGGCCTGAAACAGGTGTCCATTGATACGTGTATGCGGCACCGTTATTGCCATTCAGCCTGGCCGAATCTTTCCGGCAGATGCCGGCATCCGGAGGGACCTGTAAGCCGGCCAGGGTTTTCACTTCAATGTTCAGCGTGTCGGTACCCCTGCAACCATTGGCATCCGTACCGGTCACCACATATTGTTGGCTTGATGTGCCTGTAAAGAGCGGGTTCGATGCGTTGGGGTTGCTTAAGCCGGTGGTTGGCGACCATTGATATGATACTGCTCCCTGGGTTTCCAATGTGATGGATTGCCCGGGGCAAATGCTGCTGTCTCCAATGCTGGATACAATAGGATCATTGAATACGGTTAATGTCAGGTTAACCACCGAATCGCAGCCGGCAGATGTGCTGAGGGTGGCGCTGTATGTGCCCGGACTTGTCAGTACCTGTCCGTTCCAGTTCAGGGGTAATTGCGCCCGGCATCTTTGCAGGTTTTCCTGTGTGGTAGCTGCTATGCCGATACTCAATGCCAAAGTGGCAATAGAGTCGCAGCCGTTCGATCCCGTCAATGTTACAGTATAATTGCCCGGACTGTTGTAGGATTGCCCATTCCAGGTATAAGGCAATTGTCCATTACAAATGGCCACCTGGGTGGTACTGGTTCGTACAGGGTTTACCGTTAGGTTGAGATTTGCAATGGAATCACAGCCGTTGGTTCCGGTGAGTGTTACATTATAAGTGCCGGAGTTATTGTATGATTGCCCGTTCCATGTATAAGGCGCCTGGCTGCTGCAGATGCTGACATTCGTTTGGCTGCTGCCGTTGGGCAATACGGAAAGGTTTAAAGAAGCGGTAGAGTCGCAACCCGCGCTGTTGATTAAGTTAGCCGTGTATGTACCACCGGTACTGATGGTTTGACCATTCCAGCTAAGGGGCAGACTACTTGCGCAAGTGTTGATATTGGTGAGGCTGCTGCTGGTTTGATTGATTACCAGGTTCAACGTGGCGGTTGAATCGCAGCCATTTGCATTTACCAGGGTGGCGGTATACGTGCCGCCGGAACTAATGGTTTGCCCATTCCAGGTATAAGGCAACTGGTTATTGCAGATGCTGATATTGTTTGTGCTGATGCTGGGTTGGTTGATGGTTAGGTTCAGGGTGGCGATAGAATCGCAGCCGTTGGTGCTGGTAAGAGTCACATTATATGTGCCCGAATTGCTGTACGATTGCCCGTTCCATGTGTAAGGTGATTGGTTTGAACAAATGGCAAGGTTAGTGGTGCTGGATGTGGGAATATTGGCAACCGTAACCAATTTAATAATACTGTCTTTGCATCCGTTCAAATCCGTTACGATCAGTTGCACCTGGAAAGTGCCGGTGCTGCTGTAAGTATGCGAGGTGTTTTGTGTGTTGGCGCTGGTGTTATCACCAAAATCCCAATGCCATGATTGGATGGGCGCATTGTTCGTATATCCGAAACCGTTAAAATTAAAACTCTGGCATCCCGTTATACTGTCCTGAATACGCACGGAATCAATGTTTGCGCTGAACGGTGTGCTGCTAAATGGTAAATTTAGCGTGAATAGGTTGTTGCCGGCTGTACCAGGCACAGCGCCCCAGGGATTATTGGCATAATTGATACATGTGCCGTTGACGCCTCCATTCAGATAGGGATTCAGACCTGCAGGTACGGATGCGGATTTAAACCAACATATTCCACCGCCACCGCCACCGCCCGGCCCCAGCAGTCCATTCACTCCATCGGTCATATTTCCTCCGGCGCCCCCTTTGGCTTCCAGGTCGAGGTTGTTTACAAAATTGCTAACATCCAACAGCAATGTACCACCGGCACCGCCTCCGCCCATGCCTTCATGACACCCGGAACCAGGAAGGGTACAAGCCACCGCTTCTTGTCCGTTTGACTGAATGGTATAGCCGTTGTTGATTAGGGTTGCGCCACGTATGATGGCAATACCCCCTCCATTGCCTCCGCTACCGGTAAATCGCGGGGGGTTATTTACATGGCCGGCGCCGCCGCCGCTGCCCATAAATATTTTGTTTGTCAGGTTACTGTAGGCATGACTTACTCCACCTCTTCCACCATTATCAAAGGTGCCTGAGGTACAGGCCTGCAACTGATATCCGCCTTGCCCCCCAAGCCCGCCATTCGCCCCTCCGCCGCCTCCGGAGTTATGCGAATTTCCTCCTCCGCCGGCTCCGGCCAGTTTGCCTTTTCCGAAAATACGCTGGTCAGACAGGGTAGCATAGCTTTCGCCTTTCCTCGCTGCCGTATCACCGGCCAGGTAGTTATAATAATAGTTGTCCTGGCTGCAATTAAAAGGGGTTTGGTTGGTGTTAAGACCCACGGCGCCACGAAAACCTCTACCGGAAACATTAATGTGTCCGCTTAAATTAATGCTGTCTCTTACATTGAGCACCAATACGCCACCTTTTTCCCCGTCCCAGGGCAGACAGGTTAATGTATCCGTTACCAATGCACTGTTGTAGTAGGGAACCCTGACCAGCTGCACTTTTCCAATCGGTATGTCATAGGTTCGTTCGAGCCTGTTGCTTAGCGATAGGATATTCCCGTTACGCTGACTGATATAATTGAATTCATAGTTGCCCGCGCTGTTGATGTTGATTACATCTCCGAATTGAGCAGTATTGGTACTGTCGATATCAGCACCTTTCATTTGAATAATCAGTACGGTATCGCCAATTCCAAATTCGGAGGCATCTTCAACCTGAATACTATTGTTGCAGGGTATATAAGATAAAACTGGAGTATAACTGTTAATTATGTTACTCAAAACAGCTGGCCTTTGGCAGGAATCCGGTATCAATAGGCAATTGGGGTTTGATGCATTAATTGTGCCTGCGCCATTTAATATGCCATTCCATGCAGCGTTACCTTGCTGGTTGAGTAAACTGTTGAAACTATAGTAGCCCAATAAGCCCATTTGGGTGGATGGGTTGGGTAAGTATGTGGACATATATGTGTTTAGATCCTGTTGTGTTCTGGCAATATTCCAAATTCTGACTTCGTTGATAACGCCTTGAAAATTTGTTCCGATTGGATTATTAAATGCGTAATCGCCGATTGTAGTTATAAGATCATTCGTAACAAGGTTTCCAGTTGCTGCTACCTGACTCAGTAAGTAACCATTTCTATAAAATTTTAATTGTGAGCCATCGTAAACCAATGCTGCATGGTAGGTTTTGTTTAATTCAATCAGGCACACCGGCGGGGTAGAATAGTAGCCATTCGTAGTTGTAATTTCTGCGTTATTTGGCCTGAGTAAATAATTGACATCTGAAGGGAGGCTATGTTTGGATACCAGGTCCCCGGCATAAAGATAATTTCCGGACCAGGGCGATGTACGGTTAAACAAACACTCAACGGTAATTTGGTTTCCTGTGATATCCAGATCGCCGACTTTTACACTTGACCCTGCGGAAGGGGTATTCAACCAGTCCTGGCAACCAATCAGCGTACTACAGCCTCCCAACACGTTAACTTCCTCAACATTTATGGCCCTATCATAGATCCTCACATCATCCAGGTCACCGTTAAGCCAATAAGGATAGGTCGCGTTGTTTAGCTTACCTAAAAACAGAGCGGCTGAATTCGTAAAGGTTAAGCCAGGTGCCGGGGTGCTTACTTTTAATTCGCAATTGACATACAGCCTGGCGGTACTGCCATCATAAGTATATATGACCGAGTACCATTGCCCGGGCTGAATATACGGTGTGTATCCGGGTGGGCCCGGATTAGTGCCACGGCCATAAAAATTCTGGTGATCAACATCCACCACGGGGTTTGAGCAATTCGTGCCATTGGTGAAAAAATTATCGTCAAAACGAAGCAGGTAATTTCCGGGAAGGTTATCCGAATTTCCCTTCATCACAATGGAATTGCCATGACAGGTACCCTGGTAAAAGCCAAGGGGTTTCACCCATACACAAATCGATATCTGGTTCGTGAAATTCAGGGAAGCGGCATTCGGTATCTGGATATAGGTATTTGTTCCGTTGAATGAAACCGCACTGTTTGCATTACCCTGCCGGTCGGTCGTAAATGAAGTATTATTAAAAATAGGGTTGTTGTTATTTCCGCTTTGGTCATTAACGTTACCATCGAAAGTATAATGTGCCTTTAATCCCAAACTTAAATTTACCTGGGCATTGATCGTTGAGAAACCTGTAATGAGAAGCAGGCAGGTTATAAGAGTTTTCAAACTTATCAATTTTTATCAAAATAAGAAATCTTACCGTCCCACGTAGTTTTCAGGACTTATTTTTTTCAATTCCGCCTTCACATTCGCCGGAACTTTTAACTTATTGACGAATTGATGTAATGTTTTTTTATTGATGCCCTCTTTGCCCCTGGTCAGCTCCTTTAAGGCTTCATAAGGTTCAGGGTAGTTTTCCCTGCGCAGGATGGTTTGAATGGCTTCCGCTACCACAGCCCAGTTCCTGTCAAGGTCTTCCCGGATCTTTGATTCATTTAGCAACAACTTGCCCAGGCCCTTTTCCATTGATTGTATGGCCAGCAGGGTATGGGCAATAGGTACCCCAATGTTCCTTAGAACCGTGCTGTCTGTCAGGTCTCGCTGCAGGCGCGATATCGGCAACTTGGCCGATAAATGTTCCAAAATGGCATTGGCCATACCTAAATTGCCTTCCGCGTTTTCAAAATCAATCGGGTTAACTTTATGCGGCATGGCACTGCTGCCCACTTCCCCTTTTTTGGTTTTTTGTTTGAAATAATCAAGGCTGATATAGGTCCAGATATCCCTGCAGGCATCCACCAGGATATTATTGATGCGCTTGATCGCGTCGAAATGGGCCGCCAGTGTATCGTAATGCTCGATTTGCGTGGTGTACTGCTGCCGTTGCAAACCCAGTTTTTCGTTTAAAAAAGAGTCAGCAAATGCATGCCAGTTGGTTTTCGGGTATGCGGCATAGTGAGCATTGAAATTACCGGTCGCACCCCCGAATTTTCCCGTAAATGGGATATAGCTGAATAATTGCACCTGGTTTTCGATGCGTTCCGTAAACACAAATATTTCCTTGCCTAATCGGGTGGGGGAAGCAGGTTGGCCATGTGTGCGTGCCAGCATCGGGATATCTTTCCATTGCAGCGCAAGCTTTCCCATATGCATTTGCAGGTTCAACAAAGCCGGCAGATATTCCTGCTCCATGGCGTCCTTCCAGAGCATTGGGATCGCCGTGTTATTGATATCTTGTGATGTCAATCCAAAATGTACCCACTCCTTGATGTGTCCTGCCTGTAAACGGTCGAGTTGGTTTTTCAGGAAATATTCAACCGCTTTCACGTCATGGTTGGTCACCGATTCGGTTTGCTTGATGGCTTCCGCGTCTGTGATGCTGAAGGATGCGCATAATTCCTGCAACTGCCCGGCCAGTCCTGCCGGCATCCTGAAAAATTTTTTTTCACCCAGGGCCTCCAGGTATGCCACTTCCACCATCAAGCGGTACTTCATCAGGGCATATTCAGAAAAATAATCGGATAATTGGCGCGTTTGGCGATGGTACCTTCCATCAATAGGGGAAATTGCCGTGAGTTGTTGCAGGTTCATAGTAAAACGATCGTTTGTCCTTTGTGCGTGCCATCTTACTTAACCATCCAAGGCAGAAATTTTCGAACCATATCATTGATCTCATCCGATACTTTCAACCTCGTAATCAGGAGCACAAATAATATTGCAAATGTGGCGCTTTTCAGGATACTGTCCACATAAATATTCATCACAAAAGGAAGGCTGTATAAAAATAAAAAAAGGGTGCAGCAACCCAGGATGATTTTCAGGTGGGCCCATTGATAAGGTTGCCAGCCATATTTCCTGTATATAAAATAAAACCTGACAGCATTATATATGAACAAGGCCCCAAGGTTTGAAAACGCGGCACCAATGATCCCGAATTCCCGGATCAGGAAAAAATTCAGTGGGATCGCGAGGAATGACAATAGCACATTAGTATAAAAATCGAATCTCCAGTTGATGGATGTGCCAATGATTTGTCCGTTAACACCGGTGCCCAGGTCAATAAGTTTGGCAATGCCCATGATGAGAACTATGACCGGCACTTCGGCCCATTCGTCACTAAGGTAAATGACCAGGTTGTTGATGTTCAGCAAAACCAATAAAAAAATAAAGAGGCCGGCAATCAATAAGGTGATGGTGCTTTTCCGGTAAATCGACTGGATATTGATATAGTTTTTTTCTTTCCAGGATTCGGATAAGACCGGTGTGGCAATGGCATTGATGCTGCGAAAGGGCAGGTCCATCAGGGTTACCAGGTAGGATGCAATGGTAAAGACCGCTGTTTTTTCCAATCCTTTTAAACCAATGATCATGAATGAGTCTACGGTCCTTGATAAAATATTCAGGAAGCTGGCCCCAAAAATGAAGAGGCTGAACGTAAACATCTTGCCCTTAAATCGCCTGGTAACTTTGCTGATACGCGGGGTCAGCCTCCATTCGCCTGTCCTGGCCAATATGATCAGCAATATCAACACCGGTAATAAATAAATCATACTGAACGCGTCAAAAAATATGGCCTTACTGATCCATCCGTATGCTACCAGGATGATAAGAATTGATGTGAGTACCCGAACCAGGGTTTCTTTCAGGAAATTGGTAATGACCGTTTTTTTTAATGCCCAGCCAAAAGCTTCCATCCAGGTAAATGCAAGCATTAAGAATGTAGCCGGAAAAACAAGGTGGAAATTGTCAGCGAATAATGGCGATTTCCCCAGTTTTCGTATGATGAAGTCCTGGAATATAAAACTAACCAGGCAAATCAGTAGAAATCCGATCAGGCAAATCAGCCCGGTGATAAAAGGCAGGTCGTTCTGGCGATCCTTTACATGAGTCCGGTAAAATGGATGGAATTTATAAATAACAGGTATCGTTCCCATTGTTGCGAGTACAGACAGGATAGTCGCGGCATCCACAATGGCCCTTGTTAATCCATACTCAGCCTGGGTAAAAACCTTCGGGAAAAGAAAAACCGTATTGATACCTCCGATACAAAAACCGATGAGCAGGAAAATGGAAGACCTGGTGCCCTGTTTTTGAATTATGCCCATTTCCGGTTGATGTAACGTTTGGTATTGTACTTTTGCCGTCAAATGTAAGTAATTTACCTGCCTAAAACCACTGATTTTTAATCATCTGTACCATGCCAGAGGATATAGTGAAAGTTGGTTCCGTGAGTTATATCAATGCCAGGCCCCTAGTTTACGGGCTGGAAAAAGGCATGTTGGGAAATGAAGTGGAACTGGTGCAGGATTACCCCTCCGCCATCGCACAGCAACTCATTGATGGCCAAATTGACCTGGGGCTTGTTCCTGTGGCAACCATCCCTTTTTTACAGGAATATGAAATTGTAGGCCATTACGGGATTGGCTGCGACGGCCCCGTAGCCAGTGTTTGTTTGTTCAGTGACCAGCCGGTAAGCGAGATTAAAGAGCTGATTTTGGATTATCAAAGCCGCACATCCGTCGCGCTCCTGAAAATATTACTGGCCGGGCACTGGAAAGTACAGCCTATGCTTATCGAAGGTTTGCCGGGCTATGAAAAAGATATTGCAGGCCAACGCGCGGGGCTTGTCATTGGCGACCGGGCTTTGGCATTAACAGGTCGTTTCCCATATGTATATGATCTTGGGGAAGCCTGGAAGCAAATGACGGGCCTCCCTTTTGTTTTCGCGGCATGGATCAGCAACAAGAAGCTGGATGCAGGATTTAAAATGCGTTTTGATGAAGTGACCGGGTATGGATTGTCGCAATTGCATACAGTGATGGCCGAAAACCCATACGAACATGCCAACCTGGAAGAGTATTACACCCGGTATATAAAATTCAGCCTGACACCCGAGATGCATCAGGCAATAGCATTATTTTTGAGCAAATTAGACCAACATACATGAAAGTAGTCATATTCGCCGGAGGATTGGGTACCCGCATATCAGAAGAAACTGATGCGAGGCCTAAACCCATGGTTGAAATAGGGGGGAAGCCAATCCTATGGCATATCATGAAGATCTATGGCCAGTATGGATTCAATGAATTCATCATTTGCCTGGGGTATAAAGGGTATGTGATCAAGGAGTATTTCATGAATTATTTCCTGCACAATGCCGACCTCACGGTTGACCTTGAACACAACCGGGTAGCTTATCATAACAGCAATACGGAAAAGTTTAAAGTGACCCTGGTGGAAACCGGGGTTGAAACCAAAACGGCCGGCAGGTTAAAAGCCGTTCAACCTTATATTGGCGATGAAGATTTTATGCTGACTTACGGCGACGGTGTGGCCGATATCAACCTCCACGAATTACTGGCATTTCACCAGGCGCACGGAAAAGTTGCCACCGTTACCGCTGTTTCCCTTGAAGCCCGTTTTGGCGGCATGGAACTGACTGCCGATGGGGCAGTGGAATCATTCAGGGAAAAAGCCAAGGATGAAAGCAAATGGATCAATGGGGGCTTTTTTGTATTAAAGCCGGATGTATTCCGTTTCCTGGAAGGGGATATGAGCCAAATGATGTGGGAGGATGAACCCCTGGAAAAACTCACGGCCCAAAATCAATTGCAGGCATACAGGCATATGGGTTTCTGGAAATGCATGGATGCCCTGCGCGATAAAATTGAATTGGAACATTACTGGAAAACAGGCCAGGCAAAATGGAAAATCTGGTGAACCGCGCGCAACTTCAATCATATTACGAGGGCAAAAAAGTATTGCTGACCGGACATACCGGTTTCAAAGGCGCATGGCTGATGGCCTGGCTGGAAGAACTTGGGGCACATGTGACCGGCTACGCCCTCGATCCTGAATATGAAGCATGTTTATATAATCTCCTGAAATCGGGGTTGAAGGGAAAATCAATAATTGCGGATATCCGTAACCGCGAGCGTGTCCATGAAACGGTACTGTCTGAACAACCCGATTATATCTTCCACCTCGCGGCACAGCCGCTTGTGCGCAGGAGTTACCTGCAGCCAACGGAAACCTTTGATGTAAACGCTGTGGGAACAGCCAACCTGCTGGAAGCTGTTAAGTCACTCGAAAAACCATGTGTTGTGGTTCTCATCACTACGGATAAAGTGTATGAAAATAAGGAACAGGATGTTTTGTATGCGGAGGATGACGTACTGGGTGGTTATGATCCTTACAGCGCCAGCAAGGCTTGCACCGAATTGATCATTCAATCGTTCCGCCGTTCTTTCTTTCCTGTTTCATCCTGGCATGTGCACCATAAATCGCTGGTATCGGCAAGGGCGGGCAATGTGATTGGCGGGGGCGATTTCAGTGAAGACCGCATTGTGCCGGATATAGTTCGGGCGCTGCGTAAAGAAGAGCCTGTTCTTGTCAGGAACCCCGAATCTGTAAGGCCCTGGCAACATGTATTGGAGCCCCTGGGCGCTTACCTCCTCTTGGGCGGGGCTTTGCATCAAAATCCTGAAGGTTTCAACGGAGCATACAATTTTGGGCCATACCCGGATGACCACCTGACGGTAAGGGAATTGGTAAACCAATCCATCAGTAGTTGGGGAAAAGGGGAATGGATTGATGGAAGTACAGCCAACCAGCCACATGAAGCCAAACTCCTCAAACTGGATATCAGCCGCGCCATGCGTGAACTGAACTGGAAGCCGAAACTGAATGCTGCCGATGCCATTGCATGGACCATCAATTGGTATAAGCAGGAAGAAGATCTGGCGGCCGGATATACCATTGCACAAATTAAGCGGTATATGGAATTATGATATTTAGGGAAACCATATTACCAGGATGTTTCATCATAGAATTGGAACCAAAATCGGATGATAGGGGATGGTTTGCCCGCACGTATTGCCGCGATGAGTTCCAACGGGCAGGCATAGACGTAAACTGGTTGCAGATCAATCATTCGCATACCAGCAAAAAAGGGACCATCAGGGGCATGCATTACCAATTGCCCCCGCATGCCGAAGCTAAACTGATCAGGTGCGTGCATGGGGCGGTTTATGATGTGGCTGTTGATATACGGAATGGGTCCCCCACGTTCCTGCAATGGGTGGCTGTGGAATTGTCGCCTGAAAACGGCCGGATGATTTATATCCCACCCGGCATGGCTCATGGATTTCAATCGCTCACCGATAATGCGGCGCTGATTTATCATCATTCAGCCATGTTTCAGCCCGGGTATGAAGGAGGGTTGCATTCAGCAGACCCCAGATTGGGGATTTCCTGGCCTTTACCCTTAACCGTTATATCGGACCGTGATCAGTCACATCCATTTATCAACCAAAATTTTAAAGGAATTTGATATGCATTGCCGCTTTTGCAACACAGAACTTCAGCATGTTTTTATAGACCTGGTTAACGCGCCGGCATCCAATTCATTTCTCACCCATGAGGCATTGAACGAACCGGAGGTTTATTATCCATTGAAAGTGTACACCTGCCACAAATGTTTCCTGGTGCAGGTGGATGAGTATAAAAAATCGGATGCCATTTTTGATGACCAGTATGTGTATTTCTCTTCTTACAGCAAAAGCTGGCTGGCGCATGCGAAAAAGTATACGGATCAAATGCAGGAGCGTTTTGGGTTCAACGGTTCGTCGCTCGTTGTGGAGATTGCCAGTAATGACGGGTACCTCTTGCAATATTTCATGGAAAAGCAAATCCCTGTGTTGGGTATAGAACCTACGGCCAATACGGCACAGGTAGCGATTGAAAAAGGCATTGACACCCGCATAGATTTTTTCGGGACCAAACTCGCCCGCGAACTGGCAGGGCAGGACCGAAAGGCAGACCTGCTGCTCGGCAACAATGTATTGGCCCATGTGCCGGATATTGTTGATTTTGTTTCCGGCATGAAAGCCATACTGAATGATGATGGTGTCATTACGATGGAGTTCCCGCACCTGGTTCAACTGGTAGACAATAACCAGTTCGATACCATTTATCATGAGCATTTTTCATACCTTTCTTTTCATACGGTGTCGGCCATTTTCGCGGCGCAGGGATTAGAGATGTTTGATGTGGAGGAAATACCCACCCATGGCGGCTCCCTGAGGGTGTATGCCAAACATACAGCATGTTCCAAACATGCAATAACAGAAAGGGTATCTGCCATGCTGGAGAAGGAAAAAGCAAAGGGTATCTTAAGTATGAGTTACTACGATCATTTCCAGGAGAAGGCGCTTTCCATTAAGCTTGACCTGCTTGATTTCCTGGTGCAGCAAAAGCGCAAGGGGCTTGGGGTTGCCGCCTACGGCGCCGCAGCCAAGGGCAATACGCTGTTGAATTATTGTGGTGTCAAAAACGACCTCATTGATTTTGTGGTTGATGCCAATCCGCACAAACAGCATAAATTTTTACCTGCCAGTCATATTCCTGTGTTAACAGATGCGGCCATCAGGGAACGAAAGCCGGATTTCATCATCATACTTCCCTGGAATATTAAAGATGAAATCATTTCCCAGCTTGACTATGTACGGGCATGGGGATGCAGGTTTGTGATACCCATTCCTCATGTACAATTGATAGATTAATTCATGGCATCGGTATTAGTGACCGGGTCAACCGGCTTTATTGGGGGCTATGTGGTGGAAGCCTTGCTGGGTAGAGGCTACAGCGTGATCGCCTCCGCGCGGTCTGCCGGCCATGCAACTGATAAATCCTGGTTTCATAAAGTGCGTTTTATTTCATTTGATTTCCAGGATTACCGGGATGAAGTGGATTATTACCAATATTTCGGGTGCCCGGATGCCATGATACACCTGGCCTGGGAAGGACTGCCGCGATACAAGGAATCATTTCACATCACCGAAAACCTGCCCAGGCATTTGTCGTTGCTGGGAAATATGATTCGTCATGGTTTACGGGACCTGACGGTTACAGGCACCTGCATGGAGTACGGCATGCGGGAAGCTGAATGCCGGGAAGACATGGATTGCAACCCCGACATACCATACCCGAAAGCAAAGCATGAACTGTATAAAGCATTAGATGTTTTATGCCGGGAAAAAAGCATTGCATTTAGATGGATACGCCTCTTCTATATGTATGGGAAAGGCCAAAATCCAAATTCCTTATTTTCGCAGTTAGATAAGGCTTTGGCGGAATCTGCCGGACAATTCAACATGAGCCCGGGAGACCAGAAAAGGGATTTTCTGCCCGTGGAGAAAGTAGCGGAGTATATTGTGACAATAGCGATGCAAAAAAATATTCTTGGCATTGTGAATTGTTGCAGCGGAAAGCCTGTTACCGTAAGACAATTTGTAGAGGATTATGTACAGGCTTCAGGCAAAAAAATAAAATTAAACCCCGGCTTTTATCCCTATTCGGATATCGAGCCTATGAGCTTTTGGGGAAATACAGATAAACTATATTCAATTTTACATTCATGAGTGATCCAATCAGTGCATTTGTTGATGAAAGGGAACAACGGGTACAGTCAAATGCTTCTAACGCAGCATTAGTAGCGGCAGCCCAAAATTTTAATACAGAGTCAAACAAGGCTCAATACTCTTATAACTTTTCCTGGATGGGCAGGCCGATAATTCAATATCCGCAGGATATGATAGCCATGCAGGAGATTATCTGGAATATTAAACCTGATCTCATAATAGAAACCGGCATAGCGCATGGGGGGTCATTAATTTATTACGCGTCTATACTAGAGTTGATAGGGAATGGTGAAGTGTTAGGCATTGACATCGATATACGTACCCATAACCGGGAACAAATAGAAAAGCATCCAATGTTCAAGCGTATAACCATGCTTGAGGGTTCATCTTTGTCATCTGAAATTGTGCAACAGGTTGCTGATATTGCAAAGGATAAGAAAACCATTTTGGTTAGTCTTGATTCTAATCACACACATGAACATGTATTAAAAGAGCTGGAATTGTACGCGCCATTTGTAACTAAAGAGTCTTACATTGTTGTTTTTGATACCATCGTAGAGGATTTGCCGGAGGGATATCTCCCAGGCAGGCCCTGGGGAAAAGGGAATAATCCCAAATCTGCAGTCTATGCCTTTTTATCTGATCGTACTGATTTTGTTATTGATCATCAAATTGACAATAAATTGCTAATCAGTGTCGCACCCGAAGGTTACCTCAAACGTGTTAAATAGACAATCTGTAAATGAATGATACAATAATGCTGCAGAAGCCCTGGGTCAGTTTTTGTATGAGCACATACAAAAGGCCTGAATTTCTTCGCAAACAGATTGAGGGTATTTTGCAACAAACATTTACGGATTTTGAAATTGTCATTTCTGACAATGATCCCGAAGGTTCTGGAAGGGACGCACTATCGTCTTTTTCAGATAATCGGATTCGGTATGAGGTGAACAAAGAGAATCTGGGGATGGTAAAAAGTTTTAATCACAGCCTTGCAAAGGCGAAAGGTGAATATATTGTCATGATTACAGATGATGATCCGGTATATCCTGACATGTTGCAAACGCTTCATGGTTTGTATAAGGAATATCCAGGGTTTGGTGTATATCAGGGTGGTTGCGAAATTTTATGTTACACCACTTTAAGTGCAAAGGTCATGAGGGCAAAAGTGGGGATCAATTCCTGCTTATCATCCGATATGGATTTAAACGAAGTAAAACTGTATTCGGCAGATGAATTTCCTCATGTGTTTTTTTCGGGAAAACTTGGATCGCTATTGTTATGGTCAGTGGCTATAGTTCGTAGAGATATACTTCTGAAAAATGGAGGAATGCCTGACTATGGCACTGAATTTTTTACAGACCATGCTTACAACGTAGTGAATTGTTCAAGTCAGGGTGTTGTGTACATAAATCGTGCATTAGGGCATCAAGCCATCCATGGAGGTAATTTTGGGTTTACAAATCTGAAAAATATTGACAAGTATAAAAAAATTCCGCAGTCTTTCGCCAATTGGGTGGAAGATCGAATGAAAAACAGAAATGACTGGCCTGAACTGAAGAGCGCCATGCATGTATTTATTGGAAGGTCCCTTGTAGAGTTCAGTTTGTTTATTCGTAAATCTTTAACTGATGAAAGAACTTCATTAACTGAATTTTCAAAAGCAGTTAATGAAACATTTTCATTGCCCTACCTGAAGAAATGGAAATGGAAATATATTTTGATGTCTAAGTTTCCTGCATTTTTCCAGTTTATGCTACAGGTAAAACAGAAAATTGCTCCTTAAATGCGGCCAACATTCTCCATTATATTACCTGTGCACAACGGCGGTACTTTGGTGCAGGCCTGTGTGCGCAGTATCCTCGCACAAACGGTTACTGATTTTGAGCTGCTGGTATTGGATAATGCGAGCACCGATGGCACATCGGCCTGGATACAATCACTCAATGATCCCCGTATCAGTATTTTCCCTTCCAGCCATAAACTCAGTATGGTGGATAATTGGGGTAGGGTAAAGGATGTTCCCAAAGCAGAGTTCATGACTCTGATTGGCCATGATGACCTGCTGGAGCCAAACTACCTGGAGATCATGCAGGCGCTGATCCGCAAACACCCGAATGCCAGCCTCTATCAAACCCATTATACCCTGATAGATGCCAATGGGTTGCCTATTCGGCCTTGCCTGCCCATGGATGAAGTGCAAACCGGTTATGAATTCCTGGCATGCCATATGGCACAAACCATGGACAGCATGGGAACCGGTTACCTGTTCCGCAGCAGGGATTATGATGCCCTCGGCGGGATCCCCACGCATTACCCCAACCTGATATTCGCGGATTACGAACTCTGGATACGGTTATCCAGTATTTCCTATAAAGCCAGCAGCCCGCAAACCGGCTTTCAATACAGGATCCATCAAAGTGTTTCCAGGCAAACAAATGGAGAGCAATACCAGGAAGCTTTCGGCCAATACGTTATGTTCATGTCTGAACTGGCAAAACAATGCACGGATACCAAAAGGGTAGTGGTGCGTTATGGCCACCAGATGCTCATGTATTATTGCGAAAGCCTAAGCCATCGCTTGCTGAAAACACCCATCGGCATGCGGACATTAAAGGTGGATGATTTTATTCAGAAATGCAGGGGATATGCAAACTTACTCATCCCCGAACAAAAATTTGAACCGGAACAAAAATTTCGCATACGCGTTGCCGGTATGCTCGACAGGTATGCCCTGGCAAGGACACTGTTTAATGCCTTACGTCCAATACTATTGGGGAAACCTTAGTGGACAGATTCTTTTTCGCGGATGATATCCTGCTCCATCATTTCTTTGACCAAGGCCGGCAGGTCGTATGTTGGCGTCCAGCCCAGCTTTTCCTTTGCCTTACTGGCATCGCCCACCAGGAGTTCCACTTCGGCAGGGCGGAAATATCTTGGGTCAACGGCAATCACTTCCTTGCCTTCCGGCAACTGGTAGCGGGGGTCATGGCATTTGATCACATAACCTTTTTCATCCAGGCCTGTACCCCGGAAACCAATCTCAATACCCATTTCAGCGAAACTCATCTTCGCGAAATCCCTCACAGTGGTGGTCACACCGGTTGCCAAAACATAATCTTCAGGGGTGTCCTGTTGCAGCATCCGCCACATGCCTTCCACATAATCCTTGGCATGGCCCCAGTCGCGTTGCGCATCGAGGTTACCAAGCGTATACTGGTCTAATTTTCCCAAACCCACCCGGGCTGTTTGGATGGTGATTTTTCGGGTTACAAATCCTTCGCCGCGCAACGGGCTTTCATGATTAAACAGGATGCCGTTCACTGCATACATATCGTAGGCTTCACGGTAGTTGACCGTAATCCAGTAACCATACAATTTAGCAACACCGTAAGGTGAGCGGGGATAAAATGGGGTGGTTTCTTTTTGGGGGATTTCCTGCACTTTACCATAGAGTTCCGAAGTGGAAGCCTGGTAAAAGCGTGTTTTATGTTCCAGTTTGAGGATGCGAATGGCTTCGAGTATGATGAGCACACCCGTGGCGTCAGCGGTGGCCGTATATTGCGGGGTTTCAAAACTTACCTGCACATGGCTTTGGGCAGCCAGGTTATAAATTTCATCGGGTTGTGTTTGCTGGATCATCCTGATGATATTGCTGCTATCTGTGAGGTCGCCGTAATGGAGGAATAAGCGTCCTTTATATGCCGGGTTAAAAACCATGTGGTCGATACGCTGGGTGTTCAGCATTGAGCTGCGGCGCCTGATGCCGTGTACGATATAGCCTTTATCCAGTAATAATTGCGTGAGGTATGCGCCATCCTGCCCGGTAATGCCTGTAATCAACGCTGTCTTCATGTATCTGTTGGGTTTTATTTAATTTCGCAAAAATATCACAATCCGGTCAAATCACCATTTGTGCTTACCCCTTGTGTGTAGCCATTCCAGAATGCTGATCCATGGCGGGTTTTATGCGTGATTTTAGAGAAGCCTGACATGAAAATAGCCGTTAACTGCTGGGTATTGCGTAACAAACAACTCGATGGGATCGGGAATTTTACCGTGGAGACACTGCCCAGGATTATCCGGGCGCACCCGGAGATTGAGTTCCAGATTTTATGCGACAAAAACTTTACGGAGGATTATTTTGATTTCCCGAACGTCAGCAAACACCATATTTTTCCGCCTTACAGGCACCCGGCTTTATATGTGGTTTATTTTGAGTGGACGGTCCGGCGTTTTTTACGTAAGCATAAACCAGAAATCTTCCTATCCATGGAAGGTTTCCTCAGCCTGGGTTCCCCTGTTCCGCAATTGCCCATCATCTATGACCTGAACTTTGAGGCTTATCCCAAGGACCTGACCCTGAAAAACAGGCTTTACTTCAGGAATTTTTTTCCGCGTTTTGCCAAAAAAGCTGTCCGGATCGCCACTATTTCAGAATACAGCAAGGCGGATATCGTATCACGGTACGGCATAGACGAAGAACTGATTGATAACGTATCATGCGGAATTAAAGAGGTATTTGCGCCCCTTACTGAAAAGGAAATAGGGGATGTTCGACAAAAGCTGACCGGGGGGAAACCGTATTTCTTTTTTGTGGGGTCGATGCACCCCCGAAAGAATATTGTGCGGTTATTGCAGGCATTCGATCATTTCAAGCAGTCGGTGCCATCCGATGCAAAGCTGGTTTTGAGCGGACATATCCTTTGGGATGATGACAGCATCAGCAATACCTTATCTGCGCTTAGCGCAAAGCCTGATATCATATTCACCGGCCGGGTCACCGACAAGCAACTCCGGCAATACCTGGGCGCGGCCATCTGCCTGAGCTTTGTGCCCACTTTTGAAGGGTTCGGACTTCCCATTGTGGAGGCTTTCCAGTCGGGCGTACCCGTGATATGCAGCAATACCACTTCTATGCCGGAAGTAGCGGGGGATGCAGCGATCCAGGTTAACCCATTTGATATCGAAGAAGTATCACAAGCCATGCAAAGTGTTTACCTGCAGCCTGAGAAAAGGCAGGACATGATCCGGAAAGGGTTTGTGCAAAAAAATATTTTTACCTGGGACCGCACGGCGGAACTATTATACCAATGCATCCTGAAAGCCTTGAAGAAATCTTAGTTTGCGTTCAGCCAGAAATCCAGCAGGGATTGTAAACTTTCATCCAGTGGGATGGCCGGCGCCCAGCCAAGTTCCTCCCGGATTTTATCATAAGACCCGATGAGTTTTTTATTTTCCGTGGGCCGGATGATGTGCGGGTCCGTTTGATAGCGTATATGCTTTCCCGTTAGTTGCGAAAACCTGTCAACCAGGTCTTTCAGCAAGACGGCTTTGTTGGAACAAATATTATAGGTTTGCCCGGTACTCCCTTTTTTCAGCAACAGGTGATAGGCTTTCACCACATCCCTCACATCGGTAAAGTCGCGCGTAACTTGCAAGTCGCCTACGGTTATGTCAATGGACTCTTTCCCTGCCCGTATGCCTTCCGCGATTTGCTTCGCGAAGGAGGAAACGACAAAGCCAGCCTGCTGATATGGCCCGATGTGATTGAAAGAGCGGGTATGGATGATATCAAGATTGTAATTCTTCGCGTAAATCTCCACAAGCTTTTGTTGCAGCATGCGGGATGTGCCGTATGGGCTGGCAGGATTGGGGCAACGGTTCTCCCTTAAGGGCAGTTCCGATTCCGGCACAATGCCATATTCTTCGGCAGAGCCGACAGATAAAATCCGGCATGTCAAACCAAGCTGCCGCACATTTTCAATAAGGGAAATAAAAATACCCGTGTTGTGCCGGATGGTTTCGGCGGGGTGCTGCCAGCTGTAGGCAACGGAACTCTTCGATGCCAGATGGAGGATGTATTCGGGTTGTACCTCTGCCAGGATTTCCCGTAACCGGTTTTGGTCAAGCAGGTTGGCCTGGTAAAACCGGCAATCGATATGCTTGTATTGATCGCATAAAAAACCGGGCAGGTTATGATGGTGTACCCCCGCGACCATCACGGGTTCGCCCAAAGACGATAGGTATTCCACAAAATGCCTGGCTACGAAACCCGATATGCCGGTTATTAAAATGCGCATGTTCAATCAAAAGTACGGTATTATTTATTCCTTAGGATATCCGCCGCTTTATCTGCAATATTACCCCAATAAAAATGATTATAAAAAACGGCCGGAGTATTTTCTGCCGGGTTTACCTGGCTTATGGCCTTGCAAAAGGCTTCCCAATCACTGTTATCCACCAATTTCATTTTTTGGTTAGTCAACTGATGGGGCACGCCAATAGCGCCGTTCCGGGTACTGACAACCGACAGGTTTAGGCCTAAAGCTTCCACAAGTTTGGTTTTGATGCCGCCGCCATCATTCACCGGGTTCAGGAAAATATCCGAACCCATGAAATAAGTGTTGATATCTTCCACAAATCCCGCATAGGTGACCCTCTCAGCCAATTCGCCGCTACCAGCCTGTTGCAAAAACTCAGCAGGCAGGTCCTTCCCGCAAACCAATATCCGGTACCGGAACCCGTTTTTCGACAGGAGCGGGCTGATTTCATTGATGATTTGACGAAGGGCATCGCTGTTCGGGCCATAGCTTAATGTGCCGTTAAACAACAAAATCCTTTCATCTTCCTGTATCCCATGCCTTTGCTCCAGGATCTTCCTGGCCATCAGCCTGTCTGCCACTGCGGGATTTTCATGCATGTCAATCCCATACGTGATGCAATGCGTCCTTTTGCCGCTGAGCCGGAAAAACCTGATGGCATAATCACGGTCTTCATCCGTTACGAAAAAGGAATGGTCGGCCATCCGGTGGGTCCATTTTTCATAATGCCATAGCATTCCCCACCACCATTTTCCCGTACTCTTAAACCTGAGGCCTTCAATATTATGCGAATGAACAATCAATTTGATTTTTGTAGTCAGCCTGATCATCGCGCCCAACCAGCCATAGTATGGGTGTTCAATGACCAGGTGGGTAGCCTTTTCCCGGAGCAGCCATTTCCGCAACCTGAAAAAATATAATGGGTTCAGGTACCTCCAGCGGCTATTGCCCAGCATGGGTTCAAAACGGATGGCACTATTGGCAGGGAAGGCGTTGTTTCGAGTACTGATCACCGTTACGGGTAAACGCTCCGACAAGTATTGATAGAACAAGGCGATGCCTTTTTGTCCGCCCATTTTGGCCGGGTACACCTGGTAAGGCACCAGTGCGGCAATAAAAGGTTCGCGCGTATGCGCCTCCCGGTTATCTGATCTTGCTTCCTGGCTGCTCATTCAATAAAAGTCCGTTTATTTATTCCTGGCATTTCTGAATTGCAGGAACGCGCATATCACTAATAATGCGGCCACCAGCCAGCTGCTGACCGTACTGATGGTTTTACCTGTATAAAAAACGGTTGGTTCAAACTTGAATACAATCTCATGTTTTCCTGCAGGTATGATCATCGCACGCAATACATAATTCGCTTTCACATGCGGGGCGGGCTTACCGTCGATATATGCATTCCAGTCTTTGTAATACACTTCACTGAACACCGCCAGTTGACTGGCATTTGCGGATGACTGGTATGTCATCACATCATTATCAAATTTTGAAAGCTTGATGAATGAACTGCTATCCGGTGTACTGAATGCGCCCAGATTGGGTTTGAAAGACGCGTCAACCACTGCGGTTTCTGCGGGGTTCAGGCTATCCAAGGCTTTCATTTCATCCACGGGCCCGTTTACAAATTTCACGTCTTTCACAAACCATGCATTACCCAAAGCGCCTGGATTCAGCATGGCGATGGGGTCGTTGCCCTGGCGCTGGATGATGTATTTGGCATTCAGCATATTCACCACATTGAGGTTCGGGCGTCCACTGAGTTGATACGCAATCAGGTCGTCATAAATACCCAGTTTGGCAGGATGGTAACCGCCAATGGATTTATGGTGATAGGAAGTCCTTGATTCTTCCAGGCTTGCCGTATTGAATACCCTGAAATGCGGGTCAGAATCATTTAATATCATCTGGTCAGCACGGGATAGCGGGAATTCCGTGGCTTCGTGGTCAGATTTGCTGTCGTAGTTTTTGTCGTTCAGGTAATGCATGCCAAATCCTACCAGGTCAATGGTCGATACCAGCGTTACGGCAACGAGCATGACCATCGCGGATAATTTCTGCTTATAGTACAACGCAATGGCAACGGCAGCTATCAATACAAAGATGAACGACCTGATGATATCGCCCATGAAGAAAGCGGCCCTGTCTTTCCTGAGCGCGGTCAGGAATTCGCGTGACATCTTTTGTGCATCCGGGCTCGACGCGAAATTCATCAGCATGCCCTCATACATCTGGTTGTCGTTCTTTGGCTGGTACTTCTCATTCAGCTCACTGATCTTTCTTTGCAATGATTCGCCTTTTTCACCGGATGCGATCAGGGCATCCACAGCAACCATACGTTCCCGGTTTTCATTGCTGTAATCGGCGCTTGCATAATACAGGAGTGCGGAAGCAAATATGATTAGTGTAGCAAATAAGCCGTAAGTGAATTTTTTCCATTCTGCGGCTTCCATCTTGCCAGAGATCCATTTTTCCATCAATAATGACGCGAGAATGGGCAGGCATATCTGTGGGATTACGAGGGCCATGGTTGGTACCCTGAACTTGTTGTACAATGGGAAATAATCAAACATGAAATAGTTGAATCCTGGCAGGTTGTGGCCCCATGAGAGCAGGATGCCAAAGAGGCTGATGCCCGCGATCCACCATTTATGCTTGCCATCAAGGATGAACATGCCGAGTATGGCTAAAAAGCAAATGATCGCTCCCAGGTAAACGGGACCGCTGGTAAAAGGCTGGTCGCCCCAATACACAGAGCCACTTTGCTGCATGGCATAATTGGCTGCCTGGTCTTCCGGTGCGTTTAACGTATTACTGAAGAAACCCGCGAGGTTCGATTTTTCATCCAGTTTTGGGTATATGTCCTGTTCGCCTTCCCGCTGCGCGATATGCAATCCATATCCCTGCACACCGGGGAACATGAGACTGAATGTTTCGGCTTTGCCATAACTCCACATAAAAGCGTAGTCTTTCGATAAGCCCGTAGTTTTTCCATCCTGCACTTTATCTTTTTGCGGCCCGCTGTCCGGCATCACCAATTGGCCGCCACGCTTCGAATATTTGGCGTAATCGTATGTAGGCAATAAGTTGATGGCATTAACAGCCAGGCCAATGAAACCCGCTACCAGTAAGATGCCGGTGCTTTTCAGGAAATGTGCCGTTTCGCCTTCTCGGAAAAACCTGATGGCATACGCAACGGCCATCGCCAGCAGGATCAGGAATAAATAGTAACTGATTTGCTGGTGGCCTTGGGCGATTTGTAGTGCCGTTAGTAATGTGGCGAGTGAGAATCCCACAAGGTATTTTTTGTTAAATACCAGGATGACGGCGCCCATGACGGCCGGCGCGTAACCCAGGGCCAGCATTTGCGTATTATGCCCGGCAGCCACGATGATGGGGGAGAAACTGCAAAACGCGAATCCCAGTGAACCTATGATGGATGCCCATGGACGAATACCCAGGCAGATGCACAGGAAGTAAAACCCAATGCAGGCAAGGAAGAAGAAATTCATGGGTTGGGGGAGCCAGAGTTGTATGGCATGGTCAACCAAACCGAGCGGTGACCAATCTCCCTCTATTGCGATCTGGTATGCCGGCATTCCTGAAAACATGCTGGTAACCCAGAGGGGGAGATGGCCGTTCTTTTCCTTGTACACATAGGATTGATGGCTCATGCCCTGCCAGCCCGTCGTGTCGCCCTGCTTCAGCATCAGGTCGCTGTCGAGGGCCGGTTTGCAGAAAATAACGGTTACCAGTAAAAATATGATCACCGCAATGGCGTGAGGCATCAGCTGCTTCATCTGAAATGACTTCATCTAATGATGGTTTAATGGGCAGCAATTTAGGCTAAACGCGCAAATATTAGGGCATGTATGCGGGTAAATGTATCCACCCCGCCATTACTGGCCTACGCCCTGTTGCATGTTTTGCATATTCTCCATTTCGCCTTTGATATTCTTGCGCTTGAAAAGACTGGCATCTAGTTTGCCAAAGCGCCAGTTAAAGGAGAGCCTGAAGATTTGCGGGTCGCGGATCCTTTCATAGTCCTGTTCAAAGAATATGCTGGACGCAAAAGTACTGTTATACCGGCTGCGGAATACATCGCTGAACTGAAGTGTCAGCGAAGCCGCGTTGTTTTTCAGGAAATCTTTCCGAACGGCGATATCAACACCGAAAAATGGTTTGATATAACCTTGCGCGGTCACCGGTATTTGTCCGAAAGGCCCGCCAAATCCCCTGTTGCCCGCGTTACCTGAAGGCAGGAGTGTTTTGGCCTGGTATTCGGCATTCAACTGAATGGAATAACTCTTCGGCAGCCTGAAACTATTGTTGATTTTGGCAAAAAAACTACCCAGGTTGCTATTATCCGTTCCCGTTAGGTTGTTGGCTTCCAGGTTGATCTGGTACAGGTTGATATTGCTGGTGAGGTCCCACCATTTTGTGATCTTGTTGCGTGCGGTTAATTCAAGGCCATAAGTGATACTCCTGGTGGCATTGCCATAGGTGGTAAATAATACACTGTCTGTTTTTGCCGGGTTAGGGTTCTTGTCCCTGTACTGGTACCGTGTGATCAGGTTATTGGTCAGCCTGCCGTATGCGGTTGCCAGAAAAGATTGGCCGTTTTTCAACTGCCTGTTATACGTGAGTTCCACTTGGTGGGTGAACTCAGGCTTCAAAGCGGGGTTACCTATGCTCAGGTTCAGGGAGTCTGAAAAATCAATGAATGGTATGAGGTTGAAGAAATTAGGCCGGTTGACTTTTCGGGTATAGTTTACCTGCAGGTCTTGTTTCTTATTGATGGAATAGGTCAGGAACGCGCTGGGGAAAAAGGCAAAAGGGAAATCATTTGAAAAAGACTGGTTCTTTGATTCCAGTGTGCCTGTATAAAATGAACTTTCAACCCTGGCACCCAATTGGTAACTCCATTTATCCCTTTTTTCGGAATAGGTCAGGTATCCGGCATATACTTCATCGGTGAAAGAATATTGTACAAACAGTTGGGGAAGGAAAACCAGGTTTGACGGATCAAGCCCGATAAAATTGTTATTAAAACTGTTAAACTTACGGGAAGCCATGCGCAAGCCGGCCTCCATTTTTCTTTTGTCGTCAAGCGGGCTTACAAAATCGGTTTGCGCGGTAATAAAAGTAGAACGTCCGCCACCATCCGAGCGTTCATAAACCACCGGGCTTTTGGGCGTATTGGCAGCGTCGAAAAATTGGCCGTCGTAACTGGATATATTTTCATTTTTAGATTGATTGATGTTTAAGTCAATCGTCCATTCTTTTCCAGGTTTGCTGAAATTATGTTTGAAACCTATGCTGGCTCCGTAGTTCCTGAAATCAGTTTTGGCAGATAAGTTTCGGATCCCTGATTCAGCTACAATGCCAGTAGCCGCAATTGTGTCGCGGTACAATGAAATCTGATCCAGGTTCCTGAACCTGCCACGCCCGATATTGCCACTTATGCTGATGGTGCTTCTGTTATCAATAAAAATATCCATCCCGGCCCTCCCAAAGCCAAATCCGCCACGGCCAATGGGGTTGTTTTCCTGGATCTGGTTCGAAATTAAACCATTGGCCAAAAATTCTTTTCTTCGGCTTTCCACATCCAGGAGCGTCTTTCTAAAACCCAGGAAACCGGCAGCAAAGAAGTTGATTTTTTCTTTGCGGATATTGATATCCCCACCAAATCCTGGCCTTGGCCGGCTGTCGATATTCGCCCTCAAATTCCCGTTGTACCCCGTTTTGCGGTTCTTTTTGAGCACAATATTCAGTATCCCCGCGCCGCCTCCACCTGCATCATATTTTGCAGAAGGGTTGCTGATGATTTCAATACTGGCAATCTGGTCGGCAGGGATTTGATCCGGCGTAAGTGTGGTTGGCCTTCCATCCAGGAAAATTTGCGGTGCTGCATTCCTGAGGCTAACATTTCCGTCGATATCTACATTCACCGATGGGATGTTTTTCATCACATCCAGTGCCGTTCCACCCGTGGCCATCAGGTCTTTTTCTACATTGTATGTCTTTTTATCGAGGTTCAGTTGCAACAATGGTTTTGAGGCGGTTATTGTTACATTCTCTAACTGCTGTTCATCTTTTTCCAGCTTAATATTTCCCAGGTCCTTGTCTACGCCATTCATCAAACTGCTGAAATCGCCATTCCGCATGCCCTGGAAATTAATGTTGAAATTCACTTTTTGGTCCAGTTTTTTAAAACCAACCGCGGTTACCCGAAGGGTATAAGTGCCCATGACAGAAAGTTTTTCAATACTGAATTCACCTTTTTTGTTGGTTAGTGTAAGGGCAATGGAAACTTCTTTTCTTTTTTTACTGGCAGAATCCAGTTTTGATTGCAGGAGCTGTACCGATGCGCCTTCTAAAACTTTTTGCGTCGATCCGTCAATGATTTTTCCATACACATGGCCTATGTCCATATTCTGCCGCGACATGCCGCCACCCATTGGGAATTGAGCTTTTGTGTACATGAAAGTTGCCAGGCAACTTACTAAGGTCAGGAAACAAGTCTTGATATTCATTAGGTTAATTGGCCATAGATCAGGCACCGCAAATTACGGCAATTTCAATGATAGAGTATAAAAACTATTAATAAGTCCGGTTTAAAGGCTTGCATCTGTTAAGTTGCAGAACCATGTTAATCGGAAATTTTGACAGCGATTTTTGGAGTGGAATAGTTTTTACGTATTTTTGCAGCCCTTACACGGTGGCTATAGCTCAGTAGGTTAGAGTACCAGATTGTGATTCTGGGTGTCGTGGGTTCGAGTCCCATTAGCCACCCCAGCCCAAACTCCCCTCAAAACGGGGAGTTTGTTTTTACCACTCATCCATTTCATAAACCCCCGCTGGCTGTTTAACAAAACATTATTTGAAAAGCCGCGTTAAACATCCATAGCAAAGCCTTAATTAGTACTAAATTTACGGTGATGCATAAAATCGCCTCCTTTATTATGAGTAAAAGATTTATTCCGGTAATCCTGATCCTTACTATTGCCAGCCTTTTCATCCATTTTCAATCGCAGGGCAATAATGAAAACAAAGACAACCCCAAAGTCAGGCATGCCCGTATTTTAAAGAATGTAGGGGTATTGTTGGAAGAGGGCCATTACAGCCCCAGGAAAATTGACGATGCCTTTAGCCGTGATGTATTGGCCAGGTTTACCAAAGACCTTGACGACGACAAATCCATCTTTCTCCAATCAGATATCAATGCATTCAAAAAATTTGAAAAGGATATTGATGATGAAATCCATGGAAAAGAGTTGCAGTCTTTTTACGAAATTGCTTCCCTGTACAACAAGCGTTTTGATGAAGTGATGGGTTTTTATTCCGCTATGCTCGATAAACCATTCGACTTCTCCATCAACGAAAAAATTGTCCTCGATTCAGATAAAAATGCATACCCCAAAAATGAGGCAGAGCGCAAGGAAGTTTGGCGCAAACGTTTAAAATATGCCGTTTTAACCAGGTACAGTGACCTGCTGGATGAACGCGAAAAAAATAAAGACAAAAAGGATTTTGTTTCCAAACCCGACAGCACCCTTGAGCGGGAAGCCAGGGACCAGGTCCGTAAGCAATTGGGCCGTTATTTTTCAACCAGGAAAAACAGGGAAACGGAAGAGGAACATTTCAGCACTTTTGTGAATGCCATCACCGGCATTATGGATCCGCATACCACATATTTTCCGCCCATCGATCTCCGTTCCTTTAACGAATCCATGAGCGGCCGATTTTATGGCATTGGCGCACAGTTGAAAGAGGAAGACGGCAAAATTAAAATTGCCAGTCTCGTGAGCGGCGGCCCAGCCTGGAAGAGCGGTGAATTGATGGAAAATGATGAAGTGATCAAGGTAGGACAGGGCGACCTGGAGCCTGTGGATGTAACCGGTTATTCCGTGCCCGATGCCGTTAAACTGATCCGCGGTTCCGAAAAAGGCACCATCGTAAAACTAACGGTTAAGCGCATGGACGGAACCATTAAAGTGGTGTCACTGGTGCGTGATGATATCAAACTGGAAGATACATATGCGAAATCGGCTATCATCAATGGCGACTATAAAATCGGGTATATCTATCTTCCTGAATTTTATGCCGATTTCGAACGACCGAACGGCCCACGCTGCGCGGTGGATGTAGCCCGCGAAATAGAAAAGCTTAAAGCGGAAAAAATTGATGGCATCATCCTCGACCTGCGCGGGAATGGCGGCGGATCATTATACGATGTGGTGCAGATGGCAGGATTGTTTATTGAAGATGGACCTATTTGCCAGGTGAAGGGTAGGGACGAACGCCCGAATATCCTGCGCGATAAAGACAAGAATGTACAGTATGATGGCCCCCTTGCGGTGATGGTGGACCAAACCAGCGCATCCGCATCCGAAATTTTTGCAGCAGCCATCCAGGACTATAAGAGGGGTGTGGTGATCGGCAGCAGTTCCACTTATGGAAAAGGGACCGTACAACGCAACATTCCGCTGAACCCGGAAAATGACAACATTTTCTCTGCTAAAAAAACGGAAGACCTGGGTTCTGTGAAATTGACCCTGCAGAAGTTTTACCGCATCAACGGGGGCGCAACACAACTAAAAGGTGTTACACCTGATATCGTTTTGCCTGACCGTTACGAGTACTTGAAGTTCAGGGAAAAAGATAACCCGCTTTCATTGAAATGGGATGAAATCAACCGCGCCGATTACAGGTCGTGGAACAGCATGATCAATACGGATGCGATTGTGCAGATGTCGAGGGATGAAGTGAATAAGAATGAAACCTTCAATAAGATCAGGGCGAATGTATCCTGGCTGGAGAAGTATAACGATAAGGAGTACTCGCTGCAATTATCCGCATACAGGGAAGATCAAAAGAAAGTGAAATCACTGATCCGCGAATTTGATGAATTGTATAAGCTACAGAAAGGTATGAACATTGTGAATATCCCTGCTGACACGGCCAATATCAACAGCGCTGCTGATAAAGTTGATAAGAACAAGCAGTGGCTGAAGAACAGGAGCACGGATATATTTATAGATGAAACTGTTAGGGTGTTGAACCGTATGATTGTGTCGAAAAATACGGCTAAGAAAGATTAATGAATGTTGGGTTCTGTTTTGACGCAACGTCCCTTTCAGGAGGTGTTGCTGGGAAGGCAAGATTGGTTTTCAATGACGCAACATCCCTTTCAGGATACCTTGCCGGGAATAAGAAATAAAAAGAAAAGGCTTCATGATCGAAGCCTTTTCTTTTATATAATATTTTGATGCCTGTTCTTTTACATTGGAACCCGCTCTTACAAATACCTTTCTTTTAATATCCCGATATGATGGTTGAGGTGGCCGATGATGCAATAGGCAGCGGCCCTGACGGTCATTGGGTTTCCGTTTGCAACCCCCTGGCGGAGCAACATATCTTCCGAAAAACCTGCAAACAACTGTATGGTTGATGACCTGAGCGTTTTTAGTTCCCCGCACAGCTCGGCCCATGGCCGCCTGTCAGCATCCGATGCATCCGCATAGTTGTTTTCATCAAAGCCCGGAAGAGATTGCGATTCGCCCCTCGCGAAGGCCAGCGCCCTGTAGGAGAAAATCCTTTCCGTGTCGATAATATGCTGCATCATACAACGGATGCTCCATTTTCCTTCGGCATAGGCAAATAATGATTTTTCTTCAGATACCTGGTCAAAAAATTGATCTATGATGGGTTGTTGCGCGGCGAATGCCTCAAAAAGATTTTTATGGGGAATGGCTTCAATATACCGTTGATAAAAAGGCGCGTATTCTGAAGGATTTGGTTTATGCATGATCTGATTCTTTTACTGGATACCCGCAATTTCATTGAAATTATCGAGACATAAAAAATGCGGGCATAAAAAAAGCAGGTAATTGATACCTGCTTTCTGATTTTTTTGATTGGGTTATCCCAGTTTGCTTTTTTTGATTTTTGATTTGGGCAGGTTTTGCTTTTGCTTTTCCTGCGCCAGTGTACCGGCCAGTTTCAGGGCTTCATAGGCATTGACAATGCCCCCTGACTTACTGATTTCCGACATTTCAACCAGGTCATCTGTACCGGGCTTCTTAACCTTGTCCTTAGGCGCTACGGTTGATTTTTCAATAGCGTATTTCACTTGCTGCGGTGTAAGGGTAGGATAGTGCTGCATAATCAATGCGGCAATACCGGAAACTACCGGGCAAGCCATACTTGTTCCATTGGAGTTGCCATAGGTGGTGCCTCCGGGAATGGTTGAATAAATGCCAACACCAGGAGCGAACACGTCTACTTCAGATTTTCCGTAATTGCTGAAAGATGCGGTGAGCCCGCCGTTAAGGTCGTCGCCGCTGGCTCCTACAGTAATTACATTTGATGCCCTGCCTTTGCCGTTGGCATACACAGGGTTGGGGAAATTAAAAGCGGAATCGATGTTTTTGGCATCGTTACCGGCTGCGTGAACAAGCAGCACACCTTTTTTCTCTGCATACCGGAAAGCGTCGTCAACCCATTCTTTTTCCGGTGAAAAATCTTTACCAAAACTCATGCTGATGATCTTAGCGCCATTATCAACCGCATAACGGATGGCCAGCGCGATGTCTTTATCATGTTCATCGCCATCGGGCACCGCGCGGAGCATCATGATTTCAACATTATCGGCTACGCCATCCATGCCTTTACCATTGTTGCGGGCTGCGGCAATGATGCCGGCGCAGTGTGTACCATGGAATGGGGTAGACGCCATGATGTCGTTGTTGCCGTATGAACGGTCGTTAATATCATTTTCATTATCACCAACAATATCCTTGCGGTATTCTTTCGGTGGGTTAGTTGCCGCGTCAGCTTTGCGCATCTGTCCATTGAATTCATCAATGATTTGCTGGTTGCTGATATCATAGCTGTTATTGGCCTTGCTGATGTTCAGCAGGAATGAACGGGCCATTTTGGCATCGGAATCGGTCGGGGTCAGGGCTTTCAGGTCTTCGCCTGTATACTCTTCCTTGCCGGTTTCCTTACGGAGGACAGAGTCGCCTTTCAGGAATTTTGGAAAAATTTGTTTGATGAAGCCAACTTCTTCCTGGCTTACACCGCCTACGGTTTTTTCCTTTGCCCTCAGGTAGGTTTTATATGATTCTTTTTCAGCCGGGCTGAGTTTGTCTTCATCTACTTCCTTTCCTTCCCAGGTAGGGCGGAGTTTGTGGTACACACGGGCGCCCTCGTAACTGTCTTCTTTTACGTTGCGGCCATCCTTGCCTCCGATGAAGTTCCAGCCGTGGATATCATCAACATACCCGTTTTTATCATCATCTATGCCATTGCCCGGGATCTCCTTTTTGTTCGTCCACATCACCGGCTTCAGGTCTTCGTGCAGGGTATCGATGCCACTGTCGATAACGGCAACCAATATTTTACGGCTTTTCAGGTTTTTCGACTTGATGTGTTCATAGGCTTTGTCGAGACTGATGCCATAAAATCCGTCTTTTTCACGGTCGAGCAGGTGCCAGCCATTTGGCACTTTTTTCTCATTGTCTTTTTTCTCTGAATCCTGGGCAAAGGCTGTTCCTCCAATCAGGAGGGCTGCCGCCAGCAGGGTAGTAAATTTCTGCATGTGTCTGTATGATGTTTATGCTAAATTAATATAAAGCCGCTTCTGTGGCGGGCCGTTCAACCAATATTCGCAAAATTTTAGAGGTCGAAGCGGATTCCCTGTGCCAGCGGCAGTTTATCGGTATAGTTGATGGTATTGGTTTGCCTCCGCATGTACACTTTCCATGCGTCGCTGCCGCTTTCGCGACCGCCGCCGGTCTCTTTTTCACCGCCAAAAGCGCCCCCGATTTCCGCGCCTGATGTACCGATATTGACATTCGCGATGCCGCAATCGCTTCCCGCGTGCGACAGAAAGGTTTCGGCTTCCTGCAGGTTATTGGTGATGATGGATGATGAAAGACCCTGTGGAACCCCGTTTTGCAATGCGATGGCTTCTTCCAGGGTTTTGTATTTCATGATATACAGGATTGGGGCGAAGGTTTCATGCTGTACAATGCTGAAATGGTTTTTCGCTTCAGCGATGCATGGCTTCACATAGCATCCGCTTTCGTAACCTTTCCCTTTTAACACACCGCCTTCCACCAAAAACTTACCGCCTTCGGCTTTGCAGCTTTCAATGGCGCCAAGGTACATTTTTACGGCATCCTGGTCGATCAACGGGCCCACATGGTTTTTTTCGTTCAGCGGGTTACCGATTTTCAGTTGCTTGTAGGCATGTACAAGTTTCTCTTTGAATTTATTGTAGATTTTTTCGTGGATAATGAGCCTGCGGGTGGTGGTGCAACGCTGGCCGGCCGTACCTACGGCGCCAAATGTGGCAGCAACCATGGCAATCTGGAGGTCGGCGTGCTGGGAAATAATGATGGCGTTATTGCCTCCCAATTCCAGCAGGCTTTTACCCATGCGTGCCGCAACGGCAGCGCCTACGGCCTTTCCCATACGGGTGCTACCTGTAGCGGATACGAGCGGTACGCGGGTGTCATTGCTCATCCATTCGCCCACTTCGCGGCCTCCTGTTACCAGGCATGATACGCCTTCGGGAACATTATTTTTTTTGAATACCCTTTCAACTATTTTCTGGCATGCAATACCGCATAATGGTGTTTTTTCACTGGGCTTCCAAATGCAAACATCGCCGCAAACCCATGCCAGCATGCTGTTCCAGCTCCACACCGCTACGGGGAAGTTGAATGCCGATATGATGCCCACCACACCAAGGGGATGGTATTGCTCATACATGCGGTGGCCCGGCCTTTCGGAGTGCATGGTTAAGCCATGGAGCTGCCTCGACAAACCCACGGCGAAATCGCAGATATCAATCATCTCCTGCACTTCACCCATTCCTTCCTGCAGGCTTTTCCCCATTTCATAGCTGACCAGTTTGCCTAAGGGCTCTTTGCATTTGCGCAATTCTTCACCCAATTGCCTGACGATTTCCCCTCTTTTAGGTGCGGGCCACAAGTGCCATTCCGCGAATGCCTCCCGGGCGGTTTGTACGGTTTTTTCGTAGCTGGCCGCATCAGCCGCTTTTATGGTGCCAATTAATTGGCCATCTACCGGTGAAAATGATGAAATGTCGGACCCGGTTGATTTGATCCAGTTTTTACCTGTGGAAACGCCTGGGTTTTTGGCTTGTATTTGCAGTGCTTTAAGGAAATCCATGGTCAACGTATTTTTTTTGAGTGGCAAAGATACGTTGTGCCGGGGGATTATGGATGGTTGACAGGAATGATGGGAGAGTGGACCCGGCATTCCGTAAACGGGGGGCTTGATAGAAAATAAAATGGTTCGTGACTCACGAACCAATGCATCGTTTAATATTGTTCCTTCTCATTTGGGAAGTCACCACTTTTCACATCGCCGATATATCGTTGCACAGCCCCGGTGATTTGTTCGTGCATGTTGAGGTATTGGCGCAAGAACCGTGGCTTGAATTCCGTATTGATGCCGAGCATATCGTGCATCACCAACACCTGCCCGTCGCAATGCGGCCCGCCGCCGATACCAATGGTTGGTATGTGTAAGCTCTCCGTTACCTGCTTAGCCAATGCCGCCGGGATTTTCTCCAGCACAATCGCGAAGCATCCTGCTTCCTGCAACAGAAGCGCGTCGCGTTTGAGTTTTTGGGCTTCCTCATCCTCACGGGCCCTGACGGTATATGTGCCAAATTTGTAAATGCTTTGTGGCGTCAATCCCAAATGGCCCATTACCGGTACACCCGTGCTGATGATACGTTTCACCGACTCCACAATTTCTTCACCGCCTTCCATTTTCACCGCGTGGCCACCGGTTTCTTTCATGATGCGAATGGCTGAGTTAAGCGCTTCCTTTGAATTGCCCTGGTATGAGCCAAAGGGGAGGTCTACCACCACCAGGCACCGTTCCACGCCCCTCACTACACTTTGCGCATGGTATATCATTTGGTCCAACGTGATGGGTAATGTCGTTTCATGCCCGGCCATCACATTACTCGCGCTGTCGCCTACCAGTATGATGTCAATTCCTGCTGCATCAAAGATTCGCGCGAAAGAAAAATCATATGCCGTAATCATGGATATCTTCTCACCGGCAGATTTCATTTTCTGCACGGTATTGGTGGTGATCTTTTTGATTTCTTTGTTTACTGACATACAATGATTTTAAAATAATGAAGGCTGATTATTTCACATGGTGGCGATATGGCCTTTGCTGTGTTTCGGCCCAAAGGTGCTGGACAAGCCCATCCGCGAGGCCAATTTTAGGTACATAAATTTCATTTGCCCCGGCCCATTTCATGGTATTGATATAAATCAGCAGGGCAGGTACAATGACATCCGCACGGTCTTCACGCAGTTTATACCTGGTGATCCTTTCTTCGAGGCTTACGGATTGCAGTTCGTGGTGGTAATCGCGGAGCAGGTCGAGCGACAAAGGCTTGCCATCTTTTTTCTTGCTCATTGAAAACACTTTATTGATATTGCCGCCACTGCCAATGGCGATCACTTCTTTTTGCCCGCGCGTAGCCGTCCTGATATCTTCCTTCATTTCCTCCCACTCATATTCTTCCACCTTATCCTTCAACAACCTGATGGTGCCGATATTGAATGATTTTTTCATGGCCAGTTTACCATTCGCGAAAAATGAAATTTCGGTGCTTCCCCCACCAACATCAATATACATATAGCTATGGTCGGTGTCGAGGTTTTCCGCGATATGGTTTTCATATACCAGGTTGGCTTCCATATCGCCGCTGATTACTTCAATGTCGATGCCCGTTTCCAAGCTAACCCTTTGAATTACTTCTTTCGCATTACTGGCATCGCGCATGGCGCTGGTGGCGCATGCTTTCAGGGCCTGCACCTGGTAGGCATTCAGGAGGTGCCGGTATGCTTTCATGGTTTGGATGAGCATGTGCACCCTGGCTTCAGTTATATAGCCGTATTCAAACACATCAAAACCAAGCCTGAGCGGCACCCGGATCAGGTTGAGCTTATTAAACGTGGTTTCCCCGTTATCCGGGTCAATAACTTCTGTGATCAGTAACCTCGCGGCGTTGCTGCCAATATCAATTGCTGCCAGGATCAATGTTGTGTTGTTTTAAATTGGTTCTGTGCCAAATGTCGGGAATTGTTGGCATCCGTAGCACCCGATTCTTAGTAAATTAGAAACTTATGTTGAATTATTTTTCAACGGGTTCTTCCGCAGGAATGGCAGGGAGGTTTTCTGCGGGTTGTAATTTACCGAAGAGGTATTGATAGGTTTCTACCTGGGAGCGTACTTTTTTTGTATTTCTTGGGTTGACATACTGGTTATTTTGTTCATTGTCCAGTATCCTTGCCTTGATATTATCGCTTAACTGTATTTGTATGATCTGCCTGAGTTCTTCGCGGATATATTCTTCGTAAATGGGGCAGGCAGCTTCCACGCGGTGGTCGATATTCCTGACCATCCAATCGGCGGAGGAGATATACATTTTTTCATCGCCGCCGTTATGAAAAATCATGACCCTGGCGTGTTCGAGGTATTCATCTACGATGCTGATGGCCTGCACCGGTATTGTAAAAGCGCTGTTTTCAGTGAACATGCAACAGATGCCGCGGATGATCATTTTTATTTCCACTCCGGCAATGGCCGCTTCCGTCAATTTTTTTATCAGTGATTCGTCGCTCAGCGAATTCACTTTTAATACAATGGATGCGTGTTTCTTTTTTTGCGCGAGTTTGATTTCCCGGTTGATCATGGCCATGATTTTCCGGCGCATGGTCAAGGGGCTTACCAACAGGTGTTTGCAGGATAATAAAAGTTTCTCCCTTGTTTTCGGGCTCTCCAGGTAAGTAAATATGCGGTTGACATCCGCCATGATATGCCTATCGGATGTGAGCAGGCAATGGTCGCCATACGTCAAAGCCGTTTTTTCGTTCAGGTTGCCCGTACTCACAAATCCATAATGAATGCTGGTATTGCGCACCCTTTTTTTGATCAGGCAGAGTTTGGCATGGATCTTCATATTGGGTTGGCCAATCAGCACTTTAACGCCGGCATCTTCCAATTCCCTTTTCCACATCAAATTGGCTTCTTCATCAAACCTGGCACGTAATTCAATGACTGCCGTTACCTGTTTGCCATTGCGGACGGCATTGGTTAAGGCGTTGATGATTTTCGACCTTGGCGCGAGCCGGTAACAGGTTATTTTGATGCTCACCACTTCGGGGTCGATGGCTGCCTCGCGCAGCAGGTCGATGATGCTGTTAAAAGAATGATACGGAAAATGCAGCATGATATCTTTTTCCATCACAACGCTCGACACACTATTGGCTTCGGTCAGTAAAGGGTGCGTGAAAGGTTTTTTCCGAAGGCTTTTTTGCTTAAAAACCGAATCGGGAAAATTCATGAAATCCTTGAAATTATGGATACGGCCGCCGGCGATAATATTGTCTTTATGCGATAAACCCATTCGTTTCACCAGGTAAGTGAGCAGGGCGGGAGGGATGTCTTTGTCGTACACAAACCGAACGGGCTTGCCTTTCTTGCGGTTCTTTAAGCCCTTTTCAATCTTTTGTATGAGCGTGGTGGATACATCGTTATCAATATCAATCTCCGCATCGCGCGTGATTTTGATGACATGCGCGGTGAAATTATCGTATCCGAAAAATGAAAATAGATGCGGCAGGCAAAACCTGATTACGTCTTCCAGTAATATGATGCTGTGTTCATCTTTTTTGGAAGGCAGGATGACGAACCTCGACAGGATCCTAACGGGAACGGATAGGAGCGCAAATCGCTGAGGTATGCTTTTGTCGGACTTTGACAAGGTGCAGGCCAGGTAAATAGATTTGTCGTTCAGCACCGGGAAGCTGTGGATGCTTTCGATCATCAACGGTACAATGGAACTGCGCACCTGCTCGTTAAAATAATCCAGTACAAATTTTTGTTGCAGCGCGTTGAGTTTTTTTTCATTCACCAAATGAATACCTTCCCTCTTCATCTCCCGAAGGATGTCTGCCCAGATTTTTTCGAATGTATTTTGCTGGTTGATGACTTTTTCCTGAATCTCTTCGAGGATGCGCGCCGGGTCGTGCTCGAGATGCATACGGGCCCGCGTTCCGAGTTTCACCATCCGGTTGAGTGTTGCCACCCGCACGCGGAAAAATTCATCGAGGTTGTTTGAGAAAATGCCCAAAAAAAATATCCGTTCCTTTAATGGTACGGTTTTGTCTTCCGCTTCCTGCAATACCCTTTCATTGAAAGCCAGCCAACTGATATCCCTGATGATTGTCTTTCGCCTGAAAATGGGTGTCATAATAAATTAGTTGCGTGAAGATAAAGGCGGGATGTTTTATACAATATTAAATTACTGTGAACTTAATGGCCTGCCCTGATCCTTCCGATGATATTCGTTGTGGAAACTCCTTCTACAATACCAGCCAGTTTCACTTCGCCACCATGGGCGAGTACTTCCTTCGCGCCGGCAATCTGTTCAATGGTATAGTCGCCTCCTTTTACCAGCACATCCGGTAAAATTCCGGCAATCAGGCTTTGCGGGGTATCATCTTCAAAAACAACAATCGCGTCAGTCATCAGCATGGATGCCAGCATCAGGGCCCTGGCGTCCTGGTTGTGGACTGGCCTTTCAGGGCCCTTCAGGCGTTTCACGGAAGCGTCGGAATTAATGGCGACGATCAGTACATCCGCATAAGATGCCGCTTCGCAAATGGACGCGATATGGCCTTCATGGAGAATATCAAATACGCCATTGGTAAACGCGATCTTTTTACCTTTCAGCCTCCAGCGATAAACCATGTGAAGGAGTTCGGTTTTGTCAACTATTTTCGAAGGGATGTTTTGTATGGCTTTCATTTTTTTCTTTGTTTATGTAAGGTAATACAATCAGTGCCACGCAGCCGGCGATGATGATGATGCCGGTGGCTACGCCCCACATCAGCCAGCCAAATGCCTTGCCAAGCGTTGGGTCTATTTGATATAATAGAAGCGTTTGCATAACAAATATCGGGAATGATCCAATGCCCCCGGGTGTTATGATCATGGCTAATGTAGCCAGGGTGAGCACGGAGAATGCAGCTTTTATGCCAAGATGTATCGTGCCTTCCATCGCGTAAAAGCCCAGGAATATCTGGAGCAGGTACATCAACCAGATAAATAAGGTATGCGCGATAAACGCCTTTCTCTTTTTCAACTGCCTGATTGCGGCAAAGCCTTCCGCTAGTCCCGATGTAAATGCCTTCAGTTTCGAAACCAACCCATGATCAGGGTAACGCTTAAACAACCAGCGCAGCCCAAGCCAAATGATGATGATTGATGCAATAGCGATAACCGGGCGGAGCCATGATAAAGGGTCGCTGCCGGGGGAAACCGAAGATAGTTTTTCCCCAACATAACGGCCAACTGTATCAATTTGAATCAGTACGGTCAGCGCAATGAAAAATAAATAGCAGATGAGGTCGAATGTACGTTCAATGATGATGGTGCCTATCAGTTTATTCAGCTTAAGTTTTTCATACCTGGCCAGCAGGCTGCATTTCAAAATTTCACCCAATCTGGGCACGGCCGCGTTGGCAAGGTACCCCACCATGGTGCTGGCAAACGTGTTGGCGGTTGATGGCGCATAGCCTAATGGCTCCATGAGCAGCTTCCACCTCAAGGCCCTGCTGTAATGGCTCAAAAGGGCCATTATGATGATGGGCAGCACCACCCAATAACGGGTATGCCTGAGCGCAGCTAAAAACTCTTCCATTTCCGGCTCGGTCATGGAACGCAATTGCCACCAGACGAGGAAAATTCCACCGCCCATGAAAATAACGTATTGCAGGATGGAAAAGATGCGCTTCGTCATGCGGGTCAATATACAAAGCTTTGGCTAAAGGTTAGCTTATTGTGACATTATCAATCAGCCTGACAGGGCCGCAAAAAGCTGCGGCCAAAGCCACCAATGGTTCGCGGCCATCCCAAACTTCGGTGATGGAAAGAGACTCAGCTGAAGCGATTTCTACATAATCCACCTCGAAGCCATGATCCGTTAGTTGTTGTACAGCTTCTGCTTTTAATGGACTGAGGTTGCCAGGTTTTACATTCTTTTTGAGCCATTGGAGTGACCGGTAAATTTGTATGGCCCGCACCCTGTCTGATTCATTCAACCGGACATTGCGACTGCTCATGGCCAATCCGTTCGGTTCGCGCATTGTTTCCACAAAATCCAGTGTTATGTTGCGTCCTGTGAGCGTTAGCATACGGGCGATGACCATGCATTGCTGGTAATCCTTGCGGCCAAGGTATAATATATCAGGGTTGACAATGCTGAGCAGTCGGTCAACCACCTGGCAAACACCCTGGAAATGCCCCGGGCGGTATTTGCCTTCCAAAATGGTTTCAAGGTAGCCAAGATCGTAATGCCTTGCCTGGTAACCGGCTGGGTAAATTTGTGAGGGGTCGGGGAGAAATAACAACTGGCAGCCGCTGGCTTCCAGCATATCGATATCTTTTTCGATGGTTACAGGGTATTTGGCCAGGTCTTCGGGATTGTTAAACTGGGTGGGGTTGACAAATATGCTGCAAATGGTCAGTTCATTTTGCTCCATACTCCTGGAAACCAGTGAGATATGGCCTGCATGAAGGGCCCCCATGGTGGGTACAAAACCAAGCTTCAGACCGTCAACATGGTTCAACCGTAGGAATTCCATGAGGTCGTCTGATTTACGGAAAATGCGCATGTATAAGTGGTTTACAGTCAGTAAAAGGTGGTTCAAGCCATAGATTCAATAAATTATCAGTACCTTTGCACGCCATTTGAAGCGTTTTACGAATCTAACCAAGAACAAATGTCGTCAAAGAAAAGAATTTTATTCATTGCAAACGAAATGTCGCCTTACCTGGAACTGACGGAGTTTGCTGAGATCGTGAATAAACTGGCTGTATTGTCGAATGATATTAATATGGAGGTCAGGTGCATCATGCCCCGTTTTGGCGTCATTAACGAGAGGAGGCACCGTTTGCATGAAGTGGTTCGGTTGTCTGGTATCAATGTCAGTATTGACGACGATGATTACCCATTGATTATTAAAGTGGCTTCCCTGCCAAACGCCCGCCTCCAGGTGTACTTCCTAGATAACGAAGATTATTTTAAGCGCAAGTGTATTTTTACGGATGAAAACGATAAATGGTTTGACGACAATGCCATTCGTACGGTGCTGTTTTGCAAGGGCGCCCTGGAAACCGTGAAGAAATTTGGATGGCCACCCGATATCATCCATTGCAGCGGATGGATGACAGGCCTGATCCCAATGTTTATCAAGACCGTTTACAAAAAGGAACCGGTTTTCAGCCACAGCAAAGTGGTATATACCATCGGGCAATCAACATTCAAGGAAAAAATCGGCGATGATTTTGTGAAACTGGCTACCATCAGCGACCAGGTTGGCAAGAAGGAAGTTGAGATCATCAAGGATAATAACAATGCCGCCATGTTCCGTGCCGGCGCAACATATGCCGATGCCATCACTTTCGGGGCTGAGAATGTTGATAAAAAACTGGTTGATGAATTCTCAAAAATCAAGGGTAAAAAAATCCTGAAGTTCAACCCGGATTCTGATTTAACAGAGTATTTACAATTATATACCGACCTTTCGGCATAGTATTCATTCAATACCCATCCCCATTAAAACCAGGCTTGTGTTAAGAAGATTCGTTTCACTGTGTGTAACAGGATATATCTCACTGATTGTTTTAAACTGGAGCTGCACCAAAATTGATACGACAAATATTGGTGGAGACCTGATCCCGGTTGTCGATAATATCAACACATTTGCCGACACCCTGGACATTTTTACCACGCAGGGAGTTTTCAACGATACCACCCGTTTGACTTTGTTTGAAAACTATAGCCTCGGAAAAATCAGCAACGACCCATTGTTCGGGCAAACTGACTCCAGGTTGTTCATGCAATTAAAACCAGCGTTCTATCCATATTATATTGGCCTGGCCAATGATACGCTTATTGGGGTCGATTCAGTGGTGCTTTGCCTTGCATACAAAGGTTTTTATGGCGACAGCACTACGCCGATTTTTTTAACCGTCAATGAAATTGCCTCACAAGGCAATGACCAGTGGGATACCCTCAGTATTTTACATCCCATTAATTATGCCCCAACTACCGGCAATGTGCTCTCTGCCCAACCAACACGGGTGTACATACCCGACCTTGCGAAATATACAGTAATCCGCAGGGGTAAGGATTCCGTGCAAAACCAGATCCGCATTAAGCTATCCAATAGTTTCGCGCAGGATTTATTTAACAGCGATACCACCCTGGTCGGTAATGGCAATTTCCGCACCGACTCATTTTTCCGGGCTTTTAATAACGGTTTCGCCATCACGGCCAATAGCGGCAATGCATTGATGTATTGCGGTTTGAACGATGCTTTAACCAGGCTCGAAATCCATTATCGATACAAGCATGGCGCGGGGCCGGATACTACAGTCAATTATTTTTATTACAACAACGGTTCGGGTGCACCGCAACGGGGCGCCGTGGCCAATAATATTGTGCGGACAAGGCCCGCATTGCCCAATGGCAGGCAGGAGCTTTATCTGCAAACAACCCCCGGCACCTATGCAAACCTGGCTATCCCCGGCTTATCAGGGTATACCAACCGCATTGTACACAGGGCCGAAATTAATATCGAACAAATCCCCGACAACCCCATTACGGATAGTGTGTTCCGGTCACCCAATTTCCTATACCTTGACCTGATCGACTCATCCACCACTACGCCTAAGTGGAAACCCATATATTATGACCTGAACCCGGGTGCTTTCTATGACCCCGATTATAAAATTCCCGGATTGCCTTATTTCCCCATTGGCGGACAAGTAGATTTCGGGTATTTTGGTGGATTCCTCCGGAAAAAGGCCGATGGACCGGTGATGCGCAGTTTCTACCAGTTTAACGTTACGAGGTATATTCAGCAGTTGGTTACAAAAAGCAGCCCGAATTACCAAATGCGGCTGTTTGCCCCACAGAGTTTCAGTTATCCCCAATACGTTGGCGCTGGCAATAGCAACAAAATTGATTTCTTCATTCCGTATAACAACTCCATTGCCTTTGGCCGGGTCCGGGTAGGCGGCGGTGAACATCCAAACCCGCAATACAGGATGCGCTTAAGGGTTATTTATTCCAACATCAAATAGGTTTGCATGAACTGCTTTGCATCTTCAGTGATGCAACCTTATCTTTGCACAGCTTAAAAAAAATTACATGCCATATTTATTTACATCTGAGTCTGTCAGTGAAGGCCACCCAGACAAGGTAGCTGACCAGATCAGCGACGCGTTGATAGATTATTTTCTTGCTTTTGACCCTAACAGTAAAGTTGCTTGTGAGACGCTGGTAACAACCGGCCAGGTTGTCCTCGCCGGTGAGGTAAAGAGCAAGTCGTACCTCGATGTCCAGGATATCGCCCGCGAGGTGATCCGCCGCATTGGTTATACCAGGAGCGAGTATATGTTTGAAGCCAATTCATGTGGTATTTTATCAGCCATTCATGAACAATCGGCTGATATCAACCAGGGTGTAGATAAGAAGAAGAAAGAAGAACAAGGCGCCGGTGACCAGGGTATGATGTTTGGTTATGCCAGCAATGAAACGGATGATTATATGCCATTGGCGCTCGACCTGGCACACAAACTCCTGCAGGAACTGGCCGTATTGCGCAGGGAGAACAAGCAGATTAAATACCTTCGCCCCGATGCCAAAAGCCAGGTAACGCTGGAGTATGACGATAATAACCGCCCGGTGCGCATTGACACCATCGTAATTTCAACACAGCATGATGATTTTGATACTGACGCCGCGATGCAGGCACGCATCCGCAAAGACATCATCAACATCCTGATCCCAAGGGTAAAGGCCAAGTACAGCAAATACGCCAGCCTGTTCAACAATAAAATTAAATTTCACATAAATCCGACCGGTAAGTTTGTTATCGGAGGGCCACATGGCGATACCGGCTTAACCGGCCGTAAGATCATTGTTGATACCTATGGTGGCAAGGGTGCACACGGTGGTGGCGCGTTCAGTGGCAAAGACCCCAGCAAGGTTGACCGCTCCGCGGCATATGCTACCCGCCATATCGCCAAAAACCTCGTTGCCGCCGGCTTGTGCGATGAAGTTCTGGTACAGGTTTCGTATGCGATTGGTGTGGCAGAACCAACCAGCATCAATGTAAACACATATGGTACAGCTAAGGTAAACATGACCGACGGTGAGATCGCGAAAATCCTGATGTCGATGCCATGTTTCGATATGCGTCCATATTTCATTGAGAAGCGCCTGAAATTGCGCAGCCCCATTTATAGCGAGACAGCTGCCTACGGACATATGGGCCGTAAAAACCAGGTAGTGGAAAAATCGTTCCGTTCTCCTGATGGCAAGATCATCAAAAAGAAAGTGGAACTTTTCACCTGGGAAAAACTGGACGCCGTGAAGGAAGTGAAGAAAGCATTCAAACTGAAATAATCCTTAAACCCTCCCGAGCGGAGGGTTTTTTGTACATGCATTGTTTAACTTAGCTGAAAGCAAGATTGTGAAAAAATTCAGGAATCAACAGCAACGCCCCAAAAAAGCTTCGCTCATCATTGGCAGGGAAGCCGTCATTAAGGCCTTGCAATCAGGCGAGCACCTGGAAAAAATATTCTTACAGGCAACGGTACACGGCCCGGTGATTGATAGCATCAAAGACCTGGCTGCCAGCCGTGGTGTGCCCATCAGTAAAGTGCCGGTTGAAAAACTGAACAGCTTCAATGTGAGCAATCATGAAGGTTGCATGGGATTGAAATCGAGGATTGAATACCAGGATTTGCAGCAGGTTATTTCCTGGGTAGTGGATAAGGGCGAAACACCACTTTTTTTGATACTGGATGGCATCACGGATATCCGTAATATCGGGGGCATAGCCCGAAGCGCATATTGTTTTGGTGTGCACGCGATCATCATACCAGACAAAGGAGTGGGGGCATTGAATGAAGACGCGATCCTCACTTCTGCGGGTGCACTTGAAAAACTTTTCGTTTGCCGCGTGAACAGCCTCATGAAGGCCGTGGATGACCTGCACTTGAATGGCATCAAAGTATTTGCCACGGTTATGCGGGCCGATAAAAGCATATCGCAGGCTGATATGACAGAGCCCTGCGCGATTGTAATGGGCGGCGAGGAACAGGGTATTTACCCGGCATTGCTGAAGATATGCGATGAATCACTCAGCATACCTATGTCGGCCGATTTTGACTCATTGAATGTATCGGTTTCGACAGGTATTGTGCTGTATGAAGCAGCCACACAAAGAAGCAGGTTATAATAAAACAAGACTGATCATAAACACCTAAATGATGAAAGGACAGAGAGTGATGAAAATTGTGGAATGCCCAAGGGATGCCATGCAGGGATGGGCGCACCAGGTACCGACAGACTTAAAAGCCAGGTATATCAATGCTTTATTAAAAGTGGGTTTTCATACCATTGATTTTGGAAGTTTCGTGTCCCCCAAAGCCATTCCGCAGATGGCGGATACCCGTGAGGTGCTGTCGCGACTGGATTTAAGCGGAACCACTTCACGATTACTGGCTATTATAGCCAACAAAAGAGGTGCGGAAGACGCGGTGGCCTTTGATGAAATACAATACCTCGGGTTCCCGTTTTCAATATCTGAAACCTTTCAGCAACGGAATACCAATGCATCCATCTTGGATTCCTTTCAAACGGTTCGTGACATACAACGTTTGTGTGCATCAAGGAGTAAGGAACTGGTGATTTATATTTCCATGGGATTTGGGAACCCTTACGGCGACCCTTACAATGAAGATATTGTATTCGACTGGGCACAGAAACTAACGGCGGAGGGTGTACGCATAATTTCCCTGGCAGACACGGTTGGCTTATCAATGCCAGATCAGATCAGGAGGGTGACAGGCCACCTGGTGGAATCGATGCCTGGTATTGAGATCGGGGTGCATTTGCATTCCAGTCCGGCCAACAGAGACGCTAAGCTGCAAGCCGCTCTCGACGCGGGATGTAACCGTTTCGATGGCGCCATTAAGGGGATTGGCGGTTGCCCGATGGCGGGGGATCATCTCGTAGGAAATATCGATACGGAAGGGTTGCTTCAATTTCTGGAAGACAGGCATTTTCCCGTAACCTGGGACAAGGGAGCGCTTGCTGAATGCATTGAACTGGCATCCGAAGTGTTTGTGTAAATCGCCCGTGCTGTTTGTTTCGTCTATTCCTTACTGTTATATTATTGGTTGCATAATCACAGGATATGAATTTCCGGTTGGAATTTACCCCAAAAACACTGGCAAAGCCCATTCGTCACGAAGACAAGCTTTTTCTGATCGGTTCCTGCTTTACGGAACAGATCGGGCAGAAACTGGCTCATCATAAATTCAGGGTTATTGATAACCCCAATGGTATCCTGTTCAATCCTGTCAGCATAGCCGCTTCGCTTTCAACATACATTGCACCAAAAATATATGCTGAACCTGACTTGTTTTACCACCAGGAGCTTTGGGGTAGTTGGGCGCACCATACCAGGTTTTCGCACCCCGACAAACAGGTGGCATTAGGCAGGATCAATGAATCACAGCAAAAGGCACATCGATTTTTAAAGGAGGCGGATTGGCTGATGCTGACGCTGGGTTCGGCATTTGTGTATGAGCAATCAGGCGCTGTTGTTGCAAACTGCCATAAGGTACCAACAGATAAGTTTTTGAAGAGGTTGCTTTCCGTAGAAGAAGTGGTTGATGTACTGGAGAAAAGCCTGCGCGAAACCATTCTGCTGAACCCGGGATTGCATTGCCTCGTCACGATCAGCCCGGTCAGGCACCTGCGCGACGGGTTTGTAGAGAACAACCGGAGCAAAGCCACCCTCATCCTCGCGGTGGAGGAACTATGCCGCAGGATGCCGCAGGTATTTTATTTTCCGGCCTATGAACTGATCATTGATGACCTGCGGGATTACCGTTTTTTCGCGGAAGATATGGTGCATCCCAATTACGCTGCCACGCAATATGTGTGGGAGAAATTCAGGGATACCTGTTTCGATAAAGCCTGCATTGGCCTGCTCGACAGGATTGCGGAGATCGTGCAGGCCGCCAGCCATAAAGCTTTTAATCCCTCATCAAATGCCCATCAAAAATTTTTACATCAATATGAAGGGAAAACAAAGGCGTTGATGACGGATTATCCTTACATCGATTTTTCCCGGGAACTAAGCATATTTGCACAAACCTAAACCGGAAGGAAAACACCGTTACATACCCGGATACCTGAAACCAATGCCGCAACCAGCCCAGCACATACCATCAAGCCCATCTAACCCCGGGCGAAAGCCATTTTCCATCAGAAGGTTATGGCGCAAACTCGGGCCGGGATTGGTTACTGGCGCGAGTGACGATGACCCTTCCGGTATTGCGACTTATTCGCAGGCAGGCGCGTCTTTTGGGCTCGCAACACTGTGGACAGCCTGGATCACATACCCATTAATGGCTTCGATCCAGGAAATCTGTGCCAGGATAGGGCTTGTTACTTCAAGGGGTTTGACGGGTACTTTAAAGGCCTATTATCCGAAACCGGTTTTATACATCATGATATTGTTCAGTTTCCCGGCAATCATCATGAATATCGGCGCCAATATCGCGGCCATGGGCGCGGTTGGACAAATGGTTTTCCCGCGCGTTGATGCTTCCTATTTTAGTGTATTGTTCACCGTTATATTGCTGGTTTTTATCATCTACCTGCCATACCGGAGGTTTGCCAGTGTATTGAAGTATTTATGCATGGCATTATTGGTATACATACTTGTCCCTTTTTTGTACACGCACGATTGGTCGGATGTGGCACGGGCGGCATTCATACCCGAATTCAGGTTTGACCGGGATTTCATCGCGGTGCTGGTTGCCATTTTAGGCACCACCATTTCACCATATCTTTTTTTCTGGCAGGCAACCATGGAAGTGGAAGAAATGAAGCATAAAGAACGTAAAGTGATTGTAGACAAACGGATCATCGGTGCCATGAACAGGGATGTAAACATCGGCATGTTGTTTTCCAATATCATCATGTTTTTTATCATCCTGACGACCGGTTCGGTACTATACCAGGCCGGCATACACGATATAAAAACAGTTGATGAAGCAGCACTTGCCTTGAAGCCCCTTGCCGGAAATATGGCATACCTGCTTTTCGCCATTGGCATTATTGGCACTGGGTTATTAGCCATACCCGTTTTAAGCGGATCATTGTCTTACATGATATGCGAAACCTTTGATTTGGAATTAGGTCTGGATAAGAAATTTTCAGAAGCCAGGCCATTTTACAGCATCATTGCCGTATCCCTTTTAATAGGCTTGACCTTGAATTATGTAGGAATCACCCCGGTGCAGGGGCTCATTTATTCAGCCATGTTGTACGGAGTCACAGCCCCAATATTGATTGCCATCATCCTGCATATTGGAAACAATAAAAAAGTGATGGGAGAATTCACAAACGGCTGTTTCTCGAATACCCTTGGGATATTGGCTTTGCTATTGATGACGGCGGCGGCTGTACTCTTATTGTATTTTGAGTTTTTTTAACGCACCATTTTAATGAATCCTGTCGCCCCTTAATTCCTGGCTGTTCATCACATCTTTTTCATATGCCAGCCATTCGGCCCATCGTTTGCGTACGGTTTTCTTATCCATGTAATGTTCCGCCAACGTAATAAACAAGGTATAGTGGCCCGCTTCGCTCTCCATAAACTTCCTGTAAAATTTCCGCATATAACTGTCATCCAGGTTTTCACTCAACCTTTTAAACCTTTCGCAGCTCCTGGCCTCAATCAGCGCCATGATCAGCATCTGGTCTAAAAACCGCTCTGTTGGGCTACCGCCCTTTTTTTGAAATTCCAGGAGTTTATTCACATACACATCCTTTCGTTGCTTTCCCAGCGGGAGTTTGCGTTTTTTCAATTCCGCCAGTACCATCCGGAAATGGCCCCATTCTTCCGTAACAATCGGGCTGAGTTCCTCCACCAGTTTTTCTTTTTCGGGGTTCTTCTGGATTAGGGAAATGCAGGTAGTTGCGGCTTTTTGTTCACAGTACGCGTGGTCTGTCAGGATTTCAGCTAGCTGAATTTCGGCGAGGTTCACCCAGCGCGGATCGGTTGGGAGTTTCAGGCCGAGGATGTTCCGGGTGTCTTCACTGTAAGTTTCCATGGCCCAAAATTAAAGCAGGCGATTGAGAATCCAAGTTCCCCCGCATTGCTGAAATTGCCTTAATTTACGCCTTATAAATTTTCCCATGCGCGCATTCTTATTTTTACTAACGGCAGCAGTCAGTTTCGGGCTTTGCTACCTGCTCAGTTCGAGGCAATACCTGCCATTACCATTAGGCAGTTTCCTTTCCCCGCAGGAAGGTTTCTGGCAAAACGCTGAGCCGGTTGATGAAGATTTTTCAGCACAGCTCAGGTTCCCCGATCTGAAAGGTAAAGTGGATGTATATTTAGATGACCGGCTGGTACCACATGTATTCGCGGAAGTGGAAGATGACGCCTATTTTGTACAGGGCTACCTGCATGCTAAGTTCAGGCTTTGGCAGATGGAATTGCAGGTGCTTGTTGCCGAAGGACGTGCCAGTGAAGTGCTGGGGGATGTTGCGCTTAACCATGACCGTGAGTTCAGGAGGCTGGGCATGCCTTACGCCGCCGAAAACTCGCTCAGGGCCATGGAAGCCAATGATACCACCAAACGCCAGTGCGATGCATACAGCGCCGGGATTAATGCCTACATACAATCGCTCTCCGAAGCCAGTTTGCCCATTGAATACAAATTGTTGGGTTATACGCCTGAGCCATGGTCGAATTATAAAACCGCCCTGTTCCTGAAATACATGTCATACGACCTGGCAGCGCATGAGTCGGATTTTGAAATGACCAATGCAAAAAATGTATTCAGCAAGGAAGAGTTTGATTTGTTGTTCCCGCCCATCCAGGATTCTTTGGACCCGATTATACCTAAAGGAACAGCCTTCGCGCCTCCATCCATACCCTTACGCATACCCGAAACGGCAGATTCATTGTATTTCTCAACGGATAGTGTCAGTGCCGCATCATTGTTTAAGCCAGACCGTGACAATGGCAGTAATAACTGGGCCGTTGCCGGCTCCAAAACCGCCAGTGGCGCGCCGATCCTTTGCAACGACCCGCATCTTGGGCTCAACCTGCCATCATTGTGGTATGAAATACAAATATCCACTCCATCATTCAATGCGTATGGCGTATCCTTCCCGGGCGCCCCGGGTGTGATTATCGGGTATAACGACAGTTGCGCATTTGGTTTCACCAATGGCGGACGGGATGTCCGTGATTATTATAAGATTCAATTCAAAGACGAAAGCCGCCTGGAATATCTCTATAACGGCGAATGGAAAAAAACGGATTTCAGGATTGAACGCATCAAAATAAAAGGGAAGCCCGATTTGTTAGACACGGTTGCTTATACGGTTTTCGGTCCGGTGATGTTTGACCATTCCTATACAGACGACGGCTTGTCATCGGGGAAAGATCATTACGCAGTGAAATGGTCGGCTCATAATCCAAGCAATGAGTTGATGATATTTCATAAACTCAATCATGCCCGCAATTATGCCGATTACCTGGATGCCTGTCGATACCTCGAAACACCCGGCCAGAACTGTCTTTTTGCGGCCAAAAACGGCGATATCGCTATCCGCACCCAGGGCAGGTTTCCCGCTAAATGGAAGGGGCAGGGCGATTTTGTGATGCCGGGTACCGACAGCAGTTATCTCTGGCAGGGGTACATCCCTTTCGAAGAAATTCCATTTCAATTTAACCCGGAGCGGGGTTTTGTGAGCAGCGCCAACCAGCGCCCGGTTGATTCCACTTACCCTTATTACCTGGGCCGTGATTACCCTTCGCCGAGGGGCTTCATCATCAACCGCCGGCTGCATCAAATGCAGCAAATTACGGCACAGGATATGATGTCGTTGCAAACGGATAATTACAATGTCTTTGCAGAAATGGCCATGCCCATTTTCAGGAAATATGTTGATCCCAACCGGTTGGATGAGCAGGGCAGAAAATACCTTAATGAATTACTGTCATGGAACCTGCGCAATGATGTAGATGCACGCGGGGCAACCATTTTCGCGGAAACCTGGAAATCGTTTTACGATTCTGTATTTGTTGATGAATATGCAGGCATGTCGAAGCATGTGGCAAAACCCATGGAAAGCACATTGCTGGAAGCCATCCTGCGTGACAGCAGTTTCAGGTTTATTGATGATAAACGCACGGAGCAGGTAGAGAGTCTGTATAACCTGGCCACCCGCGGCTTTGCCGGCGCATTGAAAACAATCATCGAGTACGACCAGGAAAATAAACTCCCCTGGGGCGCCAATAAGGCTACGCATGTGGATCATTTACTGAGGCTACCCGCATTTAGCAGGGCCAACTTACCGATCGGAGGGGGTACGCATATCATCAATGCAACCAAGGATAAGCATGGCCCAAGTTGGCGGATGGTCATCAGCCTGGCCAACCAAACAGAAGCTTTTGGCGTTTACCCTGGCGGGCAACACGGCAACCCGGGCAGCCGCTATTATGACAATTTCATTGATCACTGGGCGGAAGGTGCGTATTATTCCCTTTGGATGATGAAAAAAGAAGAGAAAACTGATCCGCGGGTAAAGTGGATGATGAGCTTTAGCAACAAGTAAAATTTATCAAATGAAATTCTTTGTTTCCCTGTTACTGATGGCGGCGCTTAGTTTCGCGCTCGGGCTTTTCCTTCCCTGGTGGAGTATCGCCATCGCCTGCTTCCTCGTTGCCCTGACCATCAGGATCAAGCCCGGAGGGGCATTCCTGGCCGGCTTCCTGGCGCTTTTCCTGTTGTGGGGATGGCTGAGTTTTTACATCAGCCAGCAAAATGACCATGTGTTGGCAAACAAAGTCTCGATGCTTGTGTTAAAGAAAAAAAATCCGAATATGCTGATGCTGCTCACTGGAGCAATCGGTGCTTTGGTAGGCGGGTTTTCGGCATTAAGCGGCAGTTTACTGCGCTCAATGTTCAAAAAGGCCTGATTTTATTATCGTTTATACGTAACTGTTATGAAGAGAGCTTTCACGTTTGTGATAGGTGTATTCCTGTGCCATGTTTTGCAGGCCCAGAAAATCAGCGGCGTGGTGAAATCATCTTCCGGTGAACTTCTCCCTTATGCTTCCATTATTGTAAAGGGTACAAGTATCGGTACCACATCAAACGCTAAAGCAAAATATACGGTAACGCTGCCGGCTGGCACATATACATTGGTTTGTCAGCATATCGGTTACCAGATGGCGGAAGAAACGGTTGTTTTATCAGATGACAGGGAACTGAACTTCATCCTCAAAGAGCAAAAGCTCCTAATGAAAGAAGTAATCGTAAAGAGCGGGGGCGAGGATCCCGCTTATGAAATCATCCGGCAAGCCATCCGCAAGCGGCCGTTTTACCTGAACCAGGTTAATGGATTTCAGTGCGACATATACGGGAAAGACCTGATCAGGGTGCGCAACTTCCCGGATAAGTTCTTCGGGCAAAAAGTGGATGCTAAAGACAAAGAAGAAATGGGGCTTGATTCATCAGGTTCAGGTATCTTATACCTTTCCGAATCGCTCTCAACCGCATATTCTCAAAAACCGGATAAGTTCAGGATGGACATCAAAAGCAGTCGGGTCAGTGGCAGCAACGGTTTTGGTTTCACTTTTCCCGCTTTCATCAGCTTTTATAATAACAATGTCACCATTTTCTCAGAAAGGCTCAATCCCAGGGGCTTTGTATCGCCCATAGCCGATGGCGCGATCCATTTTTATAAATATAAATTCCTCGGAACTTTCTGGGAAAACGGGAAAGCCATCAACAGCATCCGGGTCACGCCCAGGCGTCAATACGAGCCCTTGTTCAGCGGGATGATCAATATAACGGATGAAGACTGGAGGATACACAGTACAGACCTGCTGGTGACAAAGACATCGCAGCTTGAGCTCTTAGACAGCCTGAATATCCGGCAGCTATACGTTCCCGTTAGTAACGATGTGTGGCGGGTAAAAAACCAGGTCATTCATTTCAACGCGAAACAATTAAAGCTTGATATTGTCGGGGATTTCCTGACTGTATATTCTGATTACAAGATAGACCCGGTATTCGACAAGAAGCGCTTTAACAATGTGGTCATCAAGTATGATACGGCAGTCAATAAAAAATCAAAATCATATTGGGATACCATCCGGCCTGTGCCGCTGGAACCTGAGGAGGTTAAGGATTACAAAGTAAAGGATAGTACACTACAGGCATTTATGGATTCATCCGTGTCAAAAAGAAGCCTGGATTCCATGAACCGGAACCAATCTAAAGTTAAACCGCTCAAACTCCTCATATCGGGGTATAGCCGCACCATTTTCCGGAAAGCAGGGAATATCCGCTGGGGTATTGATCCAATTTTATTGAATGCTTCATTTAATAACCCCGAAGGCCTTGTGCTGAATGTTAATGGGTATGTGCAAACCTACCTGCGCAAATGGAAAGCCCAACTGCTGTTTGAACCCTATATCCGGTATGGTTTCAGCAATGGCCATATCAACCCATGGGCCAGCCTGACATTGCGTAAGCGGCAGTTGAAAGGAGAGAAGTCACATCGCTATTCCATCAGCCTGAGCGGGGGCAAGCAGGTGTCTGAATTCAACAGGGAAGGGCCGTTGGGGCCACTGTTCAATTCCGTCAGTATTTTATTCTATGGCAAAAACTATATCAAAACTTACGAGAATTATTTCGGGCGTTTGGCTTTTATGAAGCGTTTTGATAACGGCTTCCAGGTAAACGCTGAATTTTTGTATGAAGACCGGATTCCGATTGAAAACACAACCACATTCTCTTTCAGGAAAAACGTCAGTAAAAACATAACGCCTAATTTTCCAAACGAAAAAATCCCCGCGCAATTTACGCCTCACCAGGCCGCCATTTTCTCCATGAGCATGAGTTTCAGGCCCGGTCAAAAGTATATTCAACTGCCCCGGACAAAAATCCCTATTGGCAGCAAGTATCCTTTGATGACGTTGAATTACAGCAAAGGTTTCAAGGCTTTTGGCAGCGATGTGGATTTTGATAAATGGCAATTCACCGTTTCAGATGATAAGAATTTCAAACTGGCCGGTTTGCTGAAATATAAACTTGGCGTTGGAGGGTTCCTGAACCGCAGGCAGGTGTTTATACAAGATTTCCAGCATTTCAATGGAAACCAAACCATCGCCGCGGGGCAATACCTGAATACCTTTCAGCTGGCACCTTATTATGCCAACAGCAATATTGAAAGGTTGTATGGATTGGGGCATGTGGAATATCATTTCAATGGGTTGCTGACCAATAAGATCCCCCTGTTCCGCAGGCTAAACTGGAGCCTGGTGGGAGGCGGCAACGCGTATTATGTGAATCGGGATAATAATTACGCGGAAGCTTTTATAGGACTCGAAAATATTTTTAAAATTTTCAGGGTCGACCTGGTTGGAGGCTATGTCAATGGCCGTTCCGGCGATATCGCCTTCCGGATAGGGGCTGGTGGCGCCCTCGGAAGTTCCCTCTCGGTCAGCAACAGCCGGTCACGGCGTGTCAGCGTGAGTTTTCGGCCTGAATTGTAAGGATTTTGTACCTTTGCAAAAATTTGGTTTGCCCTGCAAGCATCCAATCTATTCTTAGATTTCCCGCGCAAGGCGGGATCAAATATCAACATCATGCCTATACTGCACAACCGTGTGTCGCAGGCGGAGCTGAAGCAGCGCCTGTATGCCGAAACGGAAAAACGGGTGACCGTTTCTTTTTATGCTTACCTGCCCATCGCAGCCCCCCATGTATTTCGTGACGAATTATACAAAGCCCTGAATGAGTTGAAGGTGTTCGGACGGATTTATGTTGCGGAAGAAGGCATCAATGCCCAGGCCAGCATCCCCGAATCAAATTTCGAAGCTTTCCGTAACCATTTATACAGTATTCCCGGCCTCAACAACCTCCGCATCAATGTGGCGGTGGATGATGATGGTAAATCATTCTGGGTGCTTAAAATAAAAGTCAGGGATAAGATTGTAGCCGATGGCATCAACGACCCTGGTTTCAGTATGGAGAACAAGGGTAAATACGTAAGCGCGGAAGAGTTTAACCGGATGACGGAAGACCCGGATACCATCGTAGTGGATATGCGCAACCATTATGAATTTGAGGTTGGCCATTTTCAGGGAGCGATTGAAGTGCCCAGTGATACATTCAGGGAACAACTCCCGATGGCGGCCGACATGCTGGAGGAACAAAAGGAAAAAAATATCATCATGTACTGCACGGGCGGTATCCGCTGTGAGAAGGCAAGTGCGTATATGCTTCACCGTGGTTTTAAAAATGTGTTTCACCTCGAAGGCGGTATCATTCATTATGCCAACAATGTGAAACAAAAAGGCTTACCCAATAAATTCAGGGGTAAGAATTTTGTGTTCGACGACCGCCTGGGAGAAAGGATTTCGGAAGATATCATCGCGCAATGCCATCAATGCGGGAAGCCGGCAGACACGCATACCAACTGCCAAAACCAGGGTTGCCACCTGCTCTTTATCCAGTGCGAAGCATGTAAACAGTCGTACCAGGGTTGTTGCTCAGAAACCTGTAAGGATATCATCAACCTTCCGGAAGAGGAACAGAAAAACCTGCGTAAAGGAATCAGCAAAGGCCACATGGTCTTCAACAAATCAAGGCGCCGTAAAATGCAAAAGGATCCGTCTGAATCAGGGAGCTAAGACTGCGCTCATGTAATTTTTTCCAAAGCCCTGTTCACACGTGCCGTGGTTTCTTCATCACTGATTTCTTCACGTTGAAATTGGAGGCCAGTCAGGCGTTCATACAATTCAATATAACGGCCGCTGATCTCTGCTATCCATTCCTTGCTCATCTCCGGGATTTCCTGTCCTTCCTTACCCATAAAATTGTGGGCGATCAGCCATTCCCGCACAAATTCTTTACTGAGCTGCCTTTGTTTTTCGCCTTTGATCAGCCGATCTTCAAAACCTTCTGCTTCAAAATAGCGGGAGGAATCAGGTGTATGTATTTCATCCATCAGGGTGATGCTGCCATCGCTGGTGCCGAATTCATATTTTGTATCTACTAAGATCAAGCCGCGTTCACCGGCCAGTTTTTTGCCCCTCTCAAATAACGCCAACGCGTACCCTGAAACTTCTTCCCACTGATTCCGGTTCAGCAAACCCCGGGCAATGATTTCCTCCGCGCTGATATCTTCATCATGCCCCTGCTCTGCTTTTGTGGTAGGGGTGATGATGGGAGATGGGAAGTAGTCGTTTTCGCGCATACCTTCCGGTAAGCTAATGCCGCAGAGTTCCCTTTTGCCTGACGCGTACGTCCTCCAGGCATGCCCGGTCAGGTTTCCCCTCACCACCAGTTCTATTTTAAAAGGGGTACATTTTTTCCCGATGCTCACGTGGGGTGCAGGGGTATCGAGCAGCCAGTTCGGGCAGATATCCGTACAGGCCATCAGCATCCGGGCTGCCACCTGGTTTAACACCTGGCCTTTAAACGGGATGGGGTGGGGAAGGATGACGTCAAACGCGGAGATCCGGTTGCTGGCTACCATTACCAGGAGCCGGTCGCCGATGCCATATACATCCCGAACCTTGCCCCGGTAAAAAGATGTTTGTCCATTAAAATGCAAATTACCCATGCGCTAAAGTAAAAACATCTCCCAACTAATGGTGCAGACAGGCTTTGGTAGATTTCAACAACTGTTCAAAATAAAATTTTATAGAATCAATACAATGCTTACTTTGCTTTGCATTCTTAACCTAAACAAAACCTAAACCGCTGGATATGAGAAAACTAACAAGCCGACTCTTTGCCTGCTTACTCTCCCAGTTTTTCTGCGTGGCAGTGATGGCGCAAAACATCACGTTGAGCGGAAACGTGCGCAACAGCAGCACTCAGGAAAACGCTTCAGCCGTATCCGTTACCATTAAAGAAACGGGCGCCGGTACCTTTACCGATGATAAAGGAAATTTCAGTCTGACCGCTAAATCGCTTCCGGTAACCCTGGTCTTTTCATCAGTGGGTTATCAAACACAGGAGTTGGTGGTAAACAGCGCTTCCGATAAACTGGCTATTGCATTTAAGCCTTCCACCGCTTTGGGTGAGGAAATTGTAGTGTCAGCTTCAAGGGTTCCTGAAAAAATCCTGGAATCGCCTGTGTCAATTGAACGTGTCAGCGCCGCTGCCATCCGCAACGCGCCAGTCGCGAACTTCTATGATGTGGTAACAACCCTCAAAGGCGTTGACGTTACTACCTCGTCACTCACTTTCAAAACCCCCACCACACGTGGTTTTAACTCGAGCGGCAATACCCGTTTCAACCAGTTGGTGGATGGTATGGATAACCAGGCGCCCGGCCTGAACTTCTCGGTAGGCGCCATCATCGGCCTGAGCGAGCTGGATGTAGACAATATCGAACTCCTCTCCGGTGCCTCATCTGCACTATATGGCCCAGGTGGCATGAACGGAACGTTACTCATGACCAGTAAAAACCCATTCAAATACCAGGGCCTTTCTTTCCTGGTGAAAACGGGCATCATGCATACCGATGGCCGTCAGCGCAACGCGTCGCCTTATCATAACTGGAACCTGCGCTGGGCCAAAAAAGTCAATGAACGGTTTGCGTTCAAAGCCAATGTGGAACTGATCCAGGCTAAAGACTGGCAGGGTACAGACGAAAGGAACTATCAACGTGCAGCTACTGGAGGCACAGTTATTGCCGGCGACCGCAAATCGGATCCCAACTATGATGGCGTAAATGTTTATGGTGATGAAACAACCATCGATATCCGTTCTGCCGTACTGAACCCCATTGGCGCAACAGCAGCCCCATTCCTGAAAAATTTCATTGATACCCTGAATGGCGGCCGTGCCATCAACGTATCTCGTACCGGTTATAACGAAAGGGAAGTGGTAGACCCAACCACCATCAACTTCAAGATGGCCGGTTCACTGCACTATAAACTGACCGAAAAAACGGAAGCCATCATCGCCGCTTACTGGGGTACCGGTAATACAGTGTACACCGGTAGTGAGCGTTATTCCATCAAGGACTTTAAAATGGGCCAGTATAAAATTGAATTGAATAATAAAAAGTGGATGTTCCGCGCATATACCACGCAGGAAAATGCGGGTGAATCTTACAACCTGACGGTAGCCACTCGCTTATTCAATGAAAGCTGGAAGCCAAGCGGCGGTTCAACAGGATGGTTTGCCACTTACGCGCAAACGTATCTTGGTGGAAGGCTGAATGGATTAACAGATGCTGACGCGCATGCACTGGCACGTTCTACTTCCGATGTAGGCCGTCCATTATCTACGAGCGCCCAGTTCCGTAAATCATTCGACTCCGTTCGACTGAAGCCGATTTCACAAGGTGGTGCCTTACTCCTCGATAAATCTGACCTGTATAGCGTCGAAGGAAATTACAACCTTTCTGAATACACTTCTAAAGTAGCTGACGTATTGATCGGCGCTAACTACCGCAGGTTTGTGTTGAACTCTGAAGGTACGCTGTTTATCGACCGTCCGGATTCAGCGATCAATATCAACGAATATGGCGTTTACCTGCAAGCCACCCGCAAAGTGTTTGATCGTTTGAAACTGACATTGTCGGGCCGTTATGATAAAAACGAATTCTTCAAAGGCCGCTTCACACCAAGGGCCACCGCATTGTTTAAAGTGGCTGAAAACAACAATGTCCGTTTGTCGTATCAAACAGCCTACCGCTTCCCATCCACACAGCAGCAATTCATTAATCTCGACATTGGCAGTAATGTAAAACTGATTGGTGGCAATGATTATTTCTGGGATTACTATAACATGCGCAATAACCCGGTGTATGATTTCGAAAAGTTAAGGAGGGGAGAGATTGTACAATTTAATTTAACCCAATTGAAGCCTGAGTCTATTTCATCATTTGAATTGGGTTATAAGGGTGTATTGCTGAAAGATAAGTTGTTGGTGGATCTGTATGGTTATTATGGCCAGTACCAGGATTTTCTCGGAAGGTTGGTAACTGTACAAAACATCAATGGCAACCCGATCAGCCTCGCGGATACAGCCCAGGGCCTCAGGTATTCGATTCCTGTAAACTCTTCTGACAAAGTGAAAACTTATGGCTTTGGCGCCAGCTTCGACCTGCGCCTCGCCAGGAACTTTACGGTGGGAGCCAACTTTGCTTCGGATGTGCTGACTGATGTACCTGAAAATTTTGTGGCCTATTTCAACGCGCCTAAGTATAAGGCAAACCTGAGCGTGGGCAATAGCGGTTTCGGCCCTTCAAAAAGGCTTGGTTTTAATGTGATGTACCGTTGGCAGCAGGCCCTGTTATACCAGGGTGATTTCGCTACCGGCAACCTGCCTGATGTACACACGGTGGATGCACAGTTTAGTTATAAACTGCCTAAAACAAAATCAATCCTGAAAATCGGTGCCAATAACCTGTTGAACCAATACTACTACAACGCCATCGGAAACTCCCAGATTGGCGGCTTGTATTACATCAGTTTTGGGTATAACATTTATTAATAGAACCGATACGAAACCATTGTACAACATTTAAAACCGTATTTATGCGATTCATTTCTAACATACGTCAAAAGGGTTTGTTGATGGGGATTTCCGCCATGCTGGTCATGTCGGCCTGTAACAAAGACCTGGAAACATTTGACACAACACCCACGCCGGCCCCAACCGGTTTGAGCCTTGCCGAAGCGATCAGTCCGGCCAATACCGACGACAGCCTGTACTATCATGTAGTGGTCAGGGCGGGTTTGTTGCCAACATTCAGCAACCGCACGGCGCAATTCACCATGTTCGTGCCCACCAACCAGGCCATCCGCATTTTGATTAATGCGGCATCCGGCGGGCTTGTTCCGGTGAACGCTCCCGATCCGGTGTTTGTAGGCTTTATTCAAACCAGCCTGCCCGTGGCTACAGCCAACGGTATTGTGAGCTACAATACATGCCCGCAGGTACTTCGTTCCGGCAGCATCCCTTCCACATTCCCGAATTTTCAATACCCCAGCATCCTGAACCCCGCGCCATCTGTGAGCGCTTTGCTGAGGCTGACCACCTTCCCCTCAACCGCTAACGGAGCCTGGTTGAATAATGTGCCCTTAGCAGCCGTGAACCAGGACGTGGCCAATGGCGTCATCCATAAAACCGCATTTGTGGTAACACCGCCACAGCGGTATTTGTGGGACAGGATCAATACCGATCCGGACCTGACATACCTGAGGGCCGCTATTTTACGTGCCGACAGCGGTGCAACATCCAGTACATCGCTGCAGGGCTTCCTGCAAAACATTGGCGCGAACTTTACCGTGTTCGCACCTACCAATGCGGCCTTCCAAACCACCATCACCGGGGCCATTTTCCAGGCATTGGTGAGCCAGGGTGTTGACCCGAGTATCGCGCTCCCCACAGCACAGGCGCTGGCTTCTACTCCGGACGTATTTACCAATCCTTTGGTTATCCCATACCTTCCGGCTCAATCTGTCAGGGGTATTGTGGTGTACCACGTGTTGGGTACCAGGGCGTTCACCAATAATATCCCAACCGCCGATACCAATGTGCCTACCTTGCTGAACAGCGCAGTACCCGTTCATCCGGGCCTGACCATTAAGGCTAATTTTGGTGTGCCTTTTGTGAGCAGCGCTACCGTGAAGGGCCTGGCTAATGCAACAGCGGCCAATATCATCATCAACAGTTCGCCACTGTTGCCCGATCCGGTTGGAACCAGCGACCAGCATTACCTGAATGGCACTTTACATAAGATTGACCAGGTGTTGATGCCGCAATAAATGATCATTCGCAAGTTCTGCATAACGAGAAAGGCTACCCGAAAAGGTGGCCTTTCTTCTTGTATAAGTTTGCCGCAAAAAAAATCCCGGGTTTTATACCGGGATTTTCGTGTAAGGTTTTCCGTTAGTTTATGCCTTTTTGCGTTTAATGGTGCAACCCACGCTGCGGCTTTCCTTTACGCTGATGTCTTTTCCTGCATTCATTTCATCAATGGCTTCCTTCAAGTGCTGCCTTTTTACGGATGATGCGTCTGACGGGTTGTCGTCAATAGCCCCATGGTACACGAGTTTCAGGTCGCTGTTAAAGAGGAAGCACTCCGGGGTGCGGTTCGCGCCAAATGCGTCGGCCACTTCATGGTTTTCATCAATTACGTAATGCCAGTTATATTTCAATGAAGCCGCGTAGGATTTCATGGCTTCATAACTGTCTTCGCCGCCGCGGTATGCTTCGTTGCTGTTGAGGAGGATCACGCCCACATTGTATTTTTGCGCATATTGGCTGATGGCAACCGTCCGTTCTTCGTTTTTCACTACATACGGACAAGTGTTGCAGCTAAACATCACCAATAACCCGTTCTTGCGGGCTGCGCCTTTCATACTGATTTTTTTTCCGCTGATGTCCATCATTTCGCGGTCTGCTTTTGGTAAAGCGCTGCCAATTGGCAACACTTCGGCGGGTTTCAGGGCCCAGGCGCCCAGCAGGAGCGCCGCGCCGGCTATCAACCATGTTTTTTTCATATGCGATTGTTTTTGTGTGAATGAAATGGTTTGTGTTCGAACAATCATGTATGCGAAAAAGTTCTGGTGCATGATTTGCCCGAAACCTTAAGTTACGATAATCCACTACCTGGCCCGAACCGTTCCTGTAATTTATCGGCAATTTATGAGGACGCTTCCTGCCGGTTTTCTTCCCGGAGGATGGCCTGCACGCGAAGCGAATTGATCCCGAGGTTTAACTCAAAGCCTATCAGCAGGGCAAGGGAGTTAATGTAGATAACAGCCATCAGTACCATGATGATTCCAATAGAGCCATACAGCACATTGTAGCTGCTGAAATTATTGACAAAAGCATAAAAGCCGATTGTGGCGATGATGCTGATAAATGTGGCCAGGATGGTGCCGGGGGAATTAATTTTCCATTTTTTCTGTGCCGCCGGCGCGTATTTGAAAATGAATCCAAAAGCAAGGTAGAGCAGTAAAATTATCCAGATCCAACGCGTGTACGTAATGGCATTACGCAATGATTCGTTTGAAATAACTTGTTTTAATAATGCGCCTTGCGAAACGAGGAGTATGAAATAACCCAATAACAGGGAAAATAAAAGTATGGTCAGTTTAATGGCCATCCAGCGGTTTTCAATCCCCAGCCTTTTGCCAAAACCATGGTGCTTTTTATTGAATGCCCTGATCAGGCCCATCATTCCATTTGACGCGAAAAACAACGAAAACAACAGCGCGAAAGAAAATAACCCGATCTTATTGTCGAACAGCAAGGAATCTGTAAACCTCAGGATTTCTTTGTTATACACCCTCGAAGGCACCACATCGCTGATGAAGGTATGGATCTGCGCCTGCAGGTTTTTTCGGGAGATAAATGGCAAGTTAGGGATCAGGGTAAACAGGCAAAGCAGGGAAGGGGGGATGGCCATGATGAAATTATATGAAATGGCCGATGCCCTGTCTGTTAACCCATGTGTTTTGATTTGCCTGTAAAAAAAACGAATTACATCATACAATGGCACGCCCTCAAACCCGGGCAGGATCCAGTGCTTGCTCCTTTGTACAAAAAAAGCGAGCGGTGTTTTGGTTATCAGTAATCGTTCAAATTTTGTCACGCGCTTGTTAAGGGTTTGAGTCTTGCCGGCTCCTGATGAGTTCATCCAATGCCTTTCGGTATGCCTGTGCGTTTTTCAGGTGTTCGCTGTAAGTTTCTGCAAAATTATGGTAACCGTTGAACTCGGGCCTCGCTGCAAAAAACAGGAACTTCGTTTGCGGCATGTCCAATACCGCATCAATGGTTTTAATGGAGGGCGTACAAATGGGGCCCGGGGGTAATCCCGTATTCCGGTATGTATTGTATGGCGAAGGATAATCGAGGTGCCCGCGCAGAATTCTTTTCAATTGAAAATCCTTCATCGCGAACTTAACCGTTGGGTCGGCTTCGAGGCGCATGCCTTGTTTCAGCCTGTTGGCATACACACTGGCGACCAACCCTTTTTCGTCATCCTTATTCGTTTCCTCTTCCACGATGCTGGCGAGGATATACACCTGTGTTTTGTTTAAACCCAAAGCGTTTGCCTTGTCAGTTCTCCTGCCATCCCAGAATTGCTCTTCCTGGTCTTTTAATCGCTTAAACAATTTACCGAAGGGGCCATCCCACCAGACCAAATATGAATTTGGAATAATCGCCGTCATCACTGTATTACTGTCGAGCCCATATGCCTGCAAGGAATCATTATTGTTGAGGAAACCGATGATCTCCAGCGAATCAGCTTCCATTTGCCTGCCCAGCCTTCCGGCCAGGTCTTCTTTTGTACGATTCTTTTTTATCACAAGCCTGACGGCGGATTGGCTGCCGGCCCTAAGCATCCTGACCAACTTCAACAGGTTGCTGCCATTTTTAATTTCGTAACGCCCCGGCCTCACCCTTGTGTTATAGCCCGCCCGCTTCGACATAAAATCGAAAAAGAACGTATTGCCAATAATCCCCTGTTCTTTTAATTGCTGTTTCACCGTTGTATAATCGGAACCGGTGCGGATGTAAAAATATTTGCCTTCCGGGGCCTTCACGGTGGGACCAAGTACCGACCAGCCAATGTATGCGCCGGCAAGAACCAGGATACCGATGATCCCAAGAAATATGTTGCGGGTGTTTTTTTGAAGCCTCATCTCTTTAGTAAAGTACAATAAAAAACCCTGCTGAAATAGCAGGGCTTCAAAATTATATGATAATCTTATTTTCCTGAATCAGGGGTGCCTATGCTCGTACCGGGCATTTGCGTAGCGTTGTTGGCAGGAGCGGTGGCAGGTGCAGCAGGCCTGGATTGAGGCGTGCTGGTCGGCAGGTTTTTCAACAGGTCATCACCGCTGGCGCCGTCTTTCGGCATGAAAGCAGGTGATACCAGGCACAACAGGCCAACGATGGCCGCGAAGAGCCAGGTGCCTTTCTCCATAACGTCTGTAGATTGTTTCACACCCATGATCTGGTTGCTGAAACCACCCAATGAACCGGTCAGGCCGCCACCTTTAGGGTTTTGTACCAATACTATCAATCCCAGTATAACAGATGACAGGATGATCAGGATTCCGAATAATACTAACATGCTAGTTTTCGTTTAGAGAGTCTAATTTGGCTGCAAAGTAAGCGCTTTTGGCAGGATTTTGCAAACTTAATTTTTGATATATATCCCTGGCTTTTGATTTTTTCCCCTGTTGCAGGTACACTTCGGCCATGGTTTCCGTTAATACATCCTGTTCCTGGTTGCTGTTTTCGGCCAGGCGCGAAACATTTGGGTCAAGCGGGACGGACAGGTCTTCCGAATTTTTCTGGGTGTGCACCTTTTTCATGGTTTTCAGCCATTCCGTAAAACTTTTGAGTTGCTTTCCCAGTTTATCGCCCGATTGCATCTCCTCGCTCAGCTTAATGCCCTGCGACGCGAAATAATCGGTGGTATGCAATGGTTCAAACAAAAGGGGTTCCGCGGCTTCCGCTTCTTTATGTGCCCCGGCTTCCTGAACAACCGGCTGGAACTCTGAAACTGCTTCCACCGAGGGTTGAATCGGTTGTTGATCCGCGATTTTTTGGGCGATGGCCTCCGCCATTTCACTGATGATCTTTTCACCATGGCTGATGCCTTCAAATGTCTTTGGCTGGCTGCCCATGCTTTCCATGAAAGATGGGATGGCCTCAGCTTTATCTTCAGTGGCTTGTTGAACAACAGGAATTTCTTCCTTAATCGGTTCAGGTTGCGCCAGGTGCTCAGTTAGCAGAAATTGCAGGTGGAATGGGTGATGGATGTGTAACACTGTCCTTCCGGCAATCGCATCGCGGTCTACGTGTGTTTCCGGTGTTTCCTTCAACAGGAAATAATGGGCAAGGCTGAAATAGGGGTACTTTGACGTGATCCTGCGGACATGCTCCATCCGGTTTCCCCCGGCTGTAACGCCGCCAAAAACCTTATCGTAAAGTTGTTCCTGTTGCATCATTCAAAGCTATGCGAATAAATGATTCCGTACAAGTTACCAGTTGGCAAATATCTTGTTGAATATTTCATCTACCAGGTTCCGTATGATCTCGTCGTTCAACTGGGCTTCGGCCTGGCTCAGGCTCAGGTTCCCGGAAAAATCAAAAGAGCGGCTGATATCCGTCTCAAAATTCTTTTTCTCATCCAGGGTATTCCTGAACACTAAATGGAAACCTACCGTGAGCCTGTTACCGCTGGCGTTGTTGCCTGCGATGCTGATGGTGGAAGTGTTGTATTGCGAAACGTAGCCGCTGATGTCATAATGCGCGTCATCGGTATTCGATTGGCGTAAGCGGGTGGTATTGATGATTTTCTGTTTTAACCTTTCCGTGAGTTGAGGGCTGAGTTGGGTATTAACATAGGGTGCTTTATTCTCGAAGTAGTTCACCCGGAATGTTTTCACTTCAACCGGTATAGGCGCCGCATCCTTAAAGGAATATTTACATGTGGAAAATGAAAACAGGAAAACGGTCAACATCGCGACCACAGCCTTGAAAATATGATTGCCTATGTGATTATGCCAGGACATCCTTGCTTGTTTACAGGTTTTCAATATCGTACTCCTTCAGTTTCCGGTAGAGGGTGCGTTCGCTGATGCCCAGGTCCAGCGCGGCGTCTTTACGTTTGCCCCGGTGCTTTTTCAGCGCTTTTACAATAAGTTCTTTTTCTTTATCGATGATCGACAACGATTCGTCAATATCCTCATGCTGCTGGATGCCCGATTCATTCCTGATAATTACGGGTGCGCCCGTTGCCGGTAAGGTTCCGGGAATGGATGGGGCAGGGGCGTAATCGCTCACGGCGGGCATATCGTTGCCATCCGCGTGGTACACCGGCGCATGCTGTGCCAGCGAAGGGTTTTGGAGGATATCAAAAAACATTTTCTTGAGTTCATTGACATCCTTCTTCATATCAAAAAACAACTTATAGAGTATTTCACGCTCGTTCGCAAAATCAGCGCCGGCAGGGCCAGAGGGGGCTCCGGCCAGCACCGGTAACCTGTTTACGGGTTGATGCGGTAAAAACGACCTGAGCTGGTCTGCACTGACGGTCTTATCCTGGCTCAACACAGAAATCTGCTCCGCTATGTTTTTCAATTCACGCACATTGCCGGGCCAAGGGTATTGCACAAGAGCCTGCCGGGCTTCTTCAGTCAGTTGTACCGGGCTGGTTTTATATCGTTCCGCGAAATCCGTCGCGAATTTCCTGAACAGGATGATGATGTCTTCCTGCCTGTCGCGCAGGGCCGGAACCCTTATCGGAACGGTGTTCAAGCGATAATATAAATCTTCCCTGAATTTGCCTTTTTGTGTGAATTCGAGCAACTCCTTATTGGTTGCCGCAATCACCCGCACATCAGTTTTTTGCACCTTGCTGCTGCCCACGCGGATGTATTCGCCGGTTTCCAGTACCCGCAACAACCTGGCCTGTGTACCCAGGGGCATTTCCCCAATTTCATCCAGGAAAATAGTGCCGCCGTTTACCGTTTCAAAATATCCTTTCCGGCTATCAACGGCCCCGGTAAATGAACCTTTTTCATGCCCGAAGAGTTCCGAATCAATCGTGCCTTCCGGAATGGCGCCACAGTTCACCGCGATAAACGGGTTATGCTTGCGGGCCGATAAGGCGTGGATGATCTGAGAAAATACTTCCTTACCCACACCGCTTTCACCATTGATAAGCACGCTTAAATCGGTGCCGGCCACCTGGATGGCTACATTCAGCGCATGGTTCAGGGATGGGGAGTTTCCTATGATCCCAAACCTGTTTTTTATTGTTTGCAGGTCCATACTTTACTTGGTTATGACACAACCTTACCGATCAGGGTGCCGGATGTGCAATCATGAACAGTCACCATCACATAATCCCCGGGCTTACAATTTCCCTTGGGAAAAACAATGACTTTATTTTGGTCGTTCCTTCCGAAATACTGGTCTTCACTTTTCTTCGAAGTGCCTTCAATCAGCACCTTAAATGTTTTGCCCACATCTTTTCTCATGCTGATCAATGATGATTCCCTGTACACGTCAACCAGTTCCTGCAACCTTCGTTTCTTCACTTCGAGGGGCACATCATCTTCAAAGCGGCGGGCGGCAAGGGTTCCCGGGCGTTCCGAGTAAAAATACAGGTAGGCAAGGTCATACCCGCAATATCTCATGAGGCTCAGCGATTCCTGATGGTCTTCCTCTGTTTCGGTACAAAAGCCGGCAATCATGTCGGTCGACAGGCCGCAATCGGGTAAAATCTCCCTGATCCGGTCAACCTTGGCCAAGTACCATTCGCGGCTGTATGTGCGGTTCATGAGCTGCAAAACCCTGGTACTGCCGCTTTGCGCGGGCAGGTGTATGTATTTGCAGAGGTTCTCATATTTCTTCATGGTAAACAGCACATCGTCTGTGATGTCTTTAGGATGTGAGGTGGAGAAACGAACACGCAGGAGCGGGGATATCAGGGCCACCCTTTCCAGCAATTCGGCAAACGTGACTGTTTTATTTGTTTGCGGGTCCGTCCAGTAATAGCTATCCACATTCTGGCCTAACAAGGTCACTTCGCGATAGCCATCCCTGAACAGGGCTTCGCATTCCGTCACAATGCTTTGCGCGTCGCGGCTGCGTTCGCGGCCACGCGTAAAAGGTACCACGCAGAATGAACACATATTGTTGCAACCGCGCATGATGCTCACAAAAGCATTGATGCCATTGCTGTTGAGCCTGATGGGGGATATATCGGCATAGGTTTCTTCCCGGCTCAGTAACACATTCACGGCTTTTTGTCCGCCAGATGCTTCCTCAATCAGGTTGGGTAAGCTGCGGTATGCATCGGGGCCCACTACAAGGTCTACCAGTTTTTCCTCTTCCAGCAAACTGGCTTTCAGCCTCTCGGCCATACAGCCAAGCACGCCAACCAGCAGGCCGGGATTTTTTTGTTTGACCTGGCGGAAATGTGTGAGCCTGTTGCGCACGGTCTGCTCAGCTTTTTCCCGGATGGAACAGGTGTTCACCAGGATCAAGTCGGCAGATTCGCAGTTATTGGTAGCGCCATATCCTTCAGACTGGAGGATGGATGCTATGACTTCTGTATCAGCGAAATTCATCGCGCAGCCATAGCTTTCTATGTAGAATGATTTTTTAGGAGGATGAATGGTCGGTGTCAGGGGTAGATAAGCTTCGCCCTGGCGGCTTTCATCCTGCGTTTTATCTGTCATAAGTTCCAGCATGAACCATCGCAATTTAGTGGGCAAAGATAATTGTTTATGCGATTCATTGTGTCAGGATGGCAGGGAGGTTGGAATGTAGATTTAATGATAAAATGCAAACTGGTTTATCTGAATTTAATTTGCATAAAACTAACATTAACAGTTGTATACGTTGTCTATCTAAAATAAAAAATTAGACATGCTAATATTTTTCAAAAACCACAAAAAAGGATTTTTGTCAGATTTTAGGGCTGTGATACCAGGTACCTTTTCAGCCAGGTTTCCCTGATTGGGCTGATCCAATGTTGCAAGAGTTCGGCCTTGGTTGCGACAGTATTATTGAAATACAAACTGTTTTCGTTGAGGAAGCCGTTTTGCAACGCGTATTCCAATTGGGAGAGTGGTATCGCTTCGATTTTGTCTTTGATAATAAATGCCAGCGATTGCCTGTCGAACAACTGGATATTAAAAGCCTGTTCAACCTGGCGGATCAGCCTGACTGAACTGTCGGTACTGCATCCACTGACCGGTTCCACGGTTTCATCTGCCATGAGCACGATAAAACGACCATACAAAAGATTGGCAAAGCCCTTTACCTTTTTTCCATGGCTGTTCCATTGCTCTTTAAATGCTTCGAGCATGGGTTCAAGAGCCAAGGCTTCGGAGAATGTGAACATCCGGCTCGATTGGTATATCCAAACCCTGGAACTGTCATCGAAATCGGATGGTATGTATTGACTGATATCTGTGTTCATGATGCAAAGCTATGCAGGAACAACGATCCTGTTGCCCGGGTTATGTTAATCTTTTAGGCCATGGATGCGGCTACCATCTCGGCGATATCAAGTACCTGTACCTCATCTTCTTTTTCCCTGTTTTTTACGCCATCCGTCAGCATGGTGTTACAGAACGGACAAGCCGCCGCAATGACCTGCGCACCGGTGTCAATGGCTTCATTGCTCCTGTCGATGTTTATGCGGGTATCGCCTTTCTCTTCCTCTTTGAACATCTGCGCCCCGCCGGCTCCGCAACAAAGCCCATTGCTTTTACAGCGTTTCATTTCCACCAAAGCCGCATCCAGCGCTTCAATTACATGGCGCGGCGCGTCATAAATATCATTGGCCCTGCCGAGGTAGCAACTGTCGTGATATGTGATTTTTTTTCCTTTGAAAGTCCCGCCTTCCTTCATGCGGATCTTACCGGAATCAATCAACTGCTGAATGAATGTGGCATGATGGATCACTTCATATTGGCCGCCCAATGCGGGGTATTCGTTTTTGAGGATGTTAAAGCAATGCGGGCAGGCGGTCACTATTTTTTTGATATGATATCCATTTAAAATCTGAATATTCTGGTAGGCCATCATCTGGAACATGAATTCATTGCCGGCCCTGCGGGCGGGGTCGCCCGTACACATTTCTTCCTTGCCAAGGATGGCATATCGTATGCCTACCTTATCGAGTATCTGCACAAATGCCCTGGTAATCTTCTGCGCACGCTGATCAAAACTGCCCGCACAGCCAACCCAAAACAATACTTCAGGTTGTTCGCCGCTGGCTAAAAATTCAGCCATTGTAGGTACATGCATATTCAGTGATATATTTGTAGCAACAAAGTAAACAACAAATAGGCATTGAAGTTAACCCAACGGCCATAATTTTTAAAACAGCATCAGGCATTGAATTCACTCATCAAACGCATCACACACTGGGAAGCATGGCCTTTTAAGTTATTGTATGCACCCATTGCCCCGTTTTGGTTTTTTTACATGATCCGTTCCCGGGCCATTTGGTTTTTCACCCCCAGTAACCCCAAACTCACATTTGGCGGCATGGAAGGTGAGCCCAAGAAAGAAATGTACAACCTGCTGCCCACTCATCTATACCCGGCTACCATTAATATTCTGCCCGGAGAACCTTTTTCGGAAGTATTGCAAAAAATTGGCAAAGCCGGCATCCGGTTCCCTTTGATAGTAAAACCTGAAGTGGGGGGACAAGGCATTTTGTTCCGGAAACTGGATGAGCCCTCCGAACTGGAATACTATCACCAACGCGTACCCGTAGAATACATCGTGCAGGAACTGGTCAGCTACCCTATGGAAGTGAGTGTGTTTTATATCCGGCACCCAAAAGAGAAGCATGGCAGGATCACGGGCTTCCTGCATAAAATCCCCATGCAGGTTCAGGGCGATGGACGGCACACGCTAGAAGAACTCATCCTCCGGCACCCCAAAGCGAGTAAGAGGTTGGGGGAACTGCACAGCAAGCATAAAGTGAACTGGCATAAAGTGCTTCCAGCAGGTGAAAAATACATGCTGAGCTATGCAGCAAACCATAACCGCGGCGCGCATTTTGTGGACCTGAAAGAGCATATTGACGAGAGCCTGCTCTCGGTTTTTGATGAGATCAGCCATTCGATCAACGACTTTTTTTATGGACGCTACGATATCATGTGCCGCGATATTGAATCTTTGAAGCAAGGCCGTGATTTCAGCATCCTGGAGTTTAATGGTTGTGGCGCCGAACCCAACCATTTTTATGACACCGGTTATACCTTATTGGGCGCATACCGTGAAATCCTTACACATTGGAAAGCTTTGTACGATATCAGCCGTTTCAATGCCCAACAAGGTATTAAGCCCTGGCCTTTTAGGAAAGGAATGCGGTTTTTAAACGAAGCCAAGGATCAACAAACAAGGTTAAAGGAAATTGATGCCGCCTTAGGCTAACATACTTCATACCCTTGATTTTATTTGCTCATTCCAAGGCCATACATTTGTATGCGATATTCAGATTATTTACTGTATAATCCTATTAGCAAGAAGTTTTTCCTTTGCCAAAAATCCTGTCCATATTTCTTTGGGGTTTGATGATCAGCTTCCTGGGGTCGTTGCCTTTAGGTACGTTGAATGTGGCTGCCATGCAAATCGGTATCCAGGAAAGCATCCGGGATGCCCTGTATTTTTCCTTTGGCTCCTTACTGGTGGAGATGGTTTATGTCCGCATATCATTGGTGGGCATCGATTGGATCAGGCGTCAGCACAGGCTGATGAAGGTCATGGAATGGATTACGCTGGGTATTGTACTGGCACTGGCTGCGGGAAGTTTTCTTGCAGCGATGAAGGATGGGGGAGATACCAAAAATGTGCTCCTTCAAAACAATATGCACCGCTTCCTGCTGGGTATGTTCATGTGCGCCATCAATCCCGTGCAAATACCTTTTTGGTTTGGATGGAGCGCCGTATTGTTTACCAAAGGGGTACTGGAGCCGGTGAAATCGCAATACAACAGCTATATCATAGGGATTGGTTTGGGTACGCTTGCCGGCAACTGCGTATTTATTTTTGGCGGGCAATGGCTCGTGCAACGCATATCTAACAGTGAAGCCTACCTGAACTGGGTTATAGGCGGGATATTCCTGCTGACCGCGATTATACAATTGATCAAAATCCTGCAGCATAAAGACGCGGTGGAGAAACTGCATCATATACAAGACAAGGATATACCACCTCCCGCGAAGTAAATGAGTTGATTACCCTTTTTGTTCCAGGTCAAGGGTCCATTGGTCGCGTTCATCCGGACTGAATTTCCAGGGCGCGAAATTATTTTCGATATTGCTGAACATCGCGTTCCATTCCTGCGGCGCATTGCTGTCTTCCATAATCAGGCTGCGGCGAAGTTCGAGGATGATAGACAGCGGGCTGATGCTCACGGGGCATTCCTGTACGCAGGCATTGCAGGTGGTACAGGCCCTGAGTTCTTCCACACTGATATAATCGTTCAATAAAGTTTTGCCGTCATCCTTAAACTGGCCGCCATTTACGCGCATGTTCCGGCCAACTTCTTCAAGGCGGTCGCGGGTATCCATCATGATTTTGCGCGGGCTTAACTTTTTACCGGTTGTCCAGGCCGGGCAAGCCGATGAGCAACGCCCGCACTCCGTGCAACTATAGGCATCGAGCAGGTTTTTCCAGCTCAGGTCGGCCACGTCTTTCGCGCCGAATTTCATGGGGGCCGCATCCGCACTGGCAGGAGGCGCCAGCTCTGGCTGCATCATATACAACACTTCGTTCTGCACCTGCTTCATGTTGTCCATTTCGCCCACTGGGTTGAGCCTCGCATAATAGGCATTGGGGAATGCCAGTAAGATGTGCAGGTGCTTGCTGTAGGGCAAATAATTCAGGAAGGCAAAGATGCCCGCGATATGCACCCACCAGCACACGCGTTCTAATGTAATCAGTTGTCCCTCGGATAAGCCTTTTAACATGGGTACAAGAAAACCGGACACCGCGAAATCTCCTGTATCTGAATAATGCGCTGAGCCCAGGTTTTGCAGGGAACGGTCTGCCGCGTTCATAAACAGGAACAGGCTCATCAAAATGATTTCAGAAACCAGGATATAATTGGCATCGCTGCGGGGCCATCCATCCAGGTCGTTGCTGATGAAACGCTTTAATTTCAGGACATTCCTGCGCGATAAAAAAACGATACATACAACAATGACCAACAGGGCCAGCCATTCAAATACATTAATCACGAAAGTATAGAAGCCGCCAAGCGGTTCGAAGAAAAGGCGGTGTGTGCCAAGTAACCCATCGAGCACAATTTCCAGGACTTCGATATTGATGATGACGAAGCCGGCATAAATGATAAAGTGTAAAATGGCCACGAGTGGATTGCGGAACATTTTCTTCTGTCCGAAAGCCAGCAGGAGCATGTTTTTCCATCTTTTCCCGGGCTGGTCGGCCAGGTCCTCGTCCCTGCCAAGCAAGATGTTTTTCCGGATACGGCCAATGTTTCGGGCAAAGAGCCAGATGGAGGCTGCGGCTAGTACCACAAAGGCAATTTGTTGCAGATATGCCATAGATCGCGCGTTGAAGTGGCTAAGATAAAGTATTTAATAGTTAATATTGCATGAGGGCGCGGGAGCACGTTTATTCCGCACCATTTTGTTCAACAGCATTGATCACATTATTATTGCATCGTATGATTCTAAGCAGGGAAACAGCCGCCAGGAAATTAAACAGGCTGGCCATGGAAGTGGCCGAGCGCAACCTGGGCAATGAAGAACTTATCCTGATTGGCATCCGCGAAAACGGCATTCATATCGCCCGCGCGATCGCGAAACACCTGGGCGCGGTTTTTACCGGCCGCATCAAAGTGATTGAGCTCTGGCTTGACAAAAAGCATCCCCGCGAGATCAGGCTCAGCGAGGAAACGGATTTTTCCGGTAAACATATTTTGCTGGTGGATGATGTTGCCAACAGCGGCCGCACCATGCTTTATTCCCTCAAACCATTACTCGATCATTATCCAGCCCGTGTAGAAACATTGGCCCTGCTGGAACGCACATATAAACAATACCCGATCGCGGTGGATTATGTAGGGTTATCGGTGTCTACTGCGCCTGAAGAACATATTATTGTGGAAGTGGAGCATGGGGAGGTAACCGGTGCGAGGGTGGTATAAATACTTAAATAAAACCTTAAACCCGTTGATATGATGCGTAATATTTTTCGAGTATGCCTTGCCGTTATCATGGCCACCGCGCTCCATGCCTGCGGCGATACCACCAATAACACCCTCATCGTCGGAAAATGGCAGGCCGTGTCGTGGACAGCAGGTGACCAGCCCTCGGGAAATAACGCAACCGGCACCAGTTTCCAGTTTGATTCAACCGGCCATTATATTTTTGATTACGGCGCCACCAGGCAGAAAGGCACTTATAAAGTGGAGAACAATATGCTGTTCACCAAAGCCGAAGGCCAGCAGGAAATCATGGTGCTGATCGAAAAACTAACGAACGATAGTTTGGTATTTAATATGAACAGGGGAGGCCAGGCCGAAAAACTCAGCCTGGTGCGCGCGCAGTAATATTAATACATCATCCAGCGCCAGCGGAACCTGCCTTTCCCATATTCCAGCGCCGGGGTGGGGAATTTGAATACGTTCAGCATCGACAACAGTACACGCACACCTTTTTTATTCGTTTTGATTTTTGTCAGGTCGATATCCGGTGCAAGGTACCATTGCCTGTACCGTTGGATATCCCTGCGATCAAATTCCACCAGCCCGGTTTCATCACTGATGGCAATATTTTCGCGGGCCCCGAACATACCTTCCGCGCCCGTACCCACAGACACCTGCAACCAGGCAGGAAGGCGGCTCTCCGGTATCAGTGTCTTTAACCCAACGCTGAGCCAGTATGTTTGCCCGTTATAATCCTTCAAAATCCTTTCAGCCGTCCCGCTGCCAAAAAGTTCCCGTGTGCGGGCCGCCAGCACGGGGTCTTTGTATGATTTTACATGGGCTGAAAATTTCAGTTGTATCCTTTGTTCGTCCCAGGCCAGTTCCTGCGCGATGAGCATGCCGCTGCCCAGCATATTGGCGCCGAAATCGCCCCAGCTCCATCCCCATTGGGAGCTGAACCCATCTAAGGTTTCAATAACCGTTAAATAAGCCGCGCCGCTGAGCCCGCCGATCCATATCCTTTTTTTTCGATCTATGCCCGTCCAGCGCCACATCTCCATGCTGGCCTTACCGCCCGCGTAAGCGCTGAATACATGGCCAACTTTGTCAATTTGCTTCCATTGTTTGAGGTCGTTTGTAAAATGAAATTTCCCCTGGGGGTAATTGCTGTACCAGGCCGCGTATAAGCCGGCCATCACAGCGCCATAACCCGCTATATTGGCCCCGGCAACCCATTTCACCCTTTTTTTATTGTAGGGGTATTCCGGAAATGAAGTTGATAGAACAGGTATTGCCGGGTTGCCATTATTGACGTTAGCCGTGTCTTGGGCAACGGTTTGTTGCAGGGAAAAAAAAATAAAAAAAATGATCCATAGCGATCTGGCTGTTGAAGTGAGTGACACAACCGGAGCCGGGACGGGATTATTAGCCGGTAACATATCAACAAAAATAACTGATCCTTGCCTGAATCAGGACTGAAAACTATATTTTTGGCGATATTAAAACGAACGAATTATGGACCAGGCAATCATTCAGCAACGTATAGACAAATGGCTCAACGGCCCTTTCGATGAAGAAACCAAATCAGGTATCAGGCGCTTGCAGCAGGAAAAGCCCGACGAACTTGCTGACGCATTTTACAAAACACTTGAGTTTGGTACAGGCGGATTAAGGGGTGTGATGGGAGTGGGCACCAACCGGATGAATAAATATACCGTAGGCATGGCCACACAGGGATATGCCAATTACCTTAAGCAATGTTTTGGCGATGATGTGAAAGTGGCGATCGCGCACGACAGCAGGAACAACAGCCGGCATTTCGCGGAAACCACGGCGCATGTATTTGCCGCCAACGGCATTAAAGTGTTTCTGTTTGAAGACCTGCGGCCCACGCCGGAACTGAGTTTCGCGATCAGGCACCTGGGCTGCCAGGGCGGTGTGGTATGTACCGCCAGCCATAACCCGAAAGAATACAACGGTTATAAAGCATATTGGAACGATGGCTCGCAACTGGTGCCGCCGCATGATAAAAACGTAATCGCTGAAGTAGATAAAATCGCTTCGGTGGATGAAGTAAAATGGTCGGGTAACGACCACCTGATCCAGTTGATAGGCAAGGAATTGGATGAAGCTTATCTCGACATGGTAAAAGGACTAAGCGTGTACCCTGAAGTGTGTGCCGCCCAGCATGACCTGAAAATAGTATACACACCCATTCATGGTACGGGTATCATGATGGTGCCCGCCGCGCTCAAAAAATACGGATTTACCAACGTGCATGTGGTGGAAGAACAAAGCAAGCCCGACGGTAATTTCCCGACCGTGATTTACCCGAACCCGGAAGAAACGGAAACCATGAGCATTGGCCTGGCCAAAGCCAAAGAACTGGATGCTGATATTTTGCTGGGCACAGATCCGGATGCAGACCGTGTGGGAATTGGCATCAAAAACGATAAAGGCGAATGGATCCTCATGAATGGAAATCAAACAGCCCTGCTCGCGTTTAATTATATGATTGAAGCGCGCCGTGTGAAGGGCATTGCCAAGCCCAACGATATGGTGATCAAAACCATTGTAACCACCGATATGATCGATGAGATCGCGAAAGCCAACGGCGTGAGTTGTTACAATGTGCTGACCGGTTTCAAATGGATTTCTTCCATGATCCGTGAAAAGGAAGGCAGGGAAAATTATGTGATCGGCGGAGAAGAAAGTTTTGGTTTGATGATCGGCAATGATATCCGCGATAAAGACGCGGTGAGCGCGGTGACGATTTTGTGTGAGATGGCGGCTTATGAAAAAAACAAGGGTAGGTCATTGTTTCAGAAACTGGTTGACTTGTACATGCAATATGGTTTTTACAAGGAAAGCCTGGTGAGCATCACAAAGAAAGGCATGAATGGCGCCGCGGAAATCGCGGAGATGATGGAAATGTTCCGCCGCCAGCCGCCCGCATCACTCGATGGCGTGGCCGTAAAAGAATTGCTGGATTATGAAAAACAAGTTGGCAAAAACCTGGAAACGGGCGAGTCATGGAAAATCGATTTGCCGAAGAGCAATGTGCTGCAGTTTTTGCTGGATGACGGATCCAGGATATCGGCAAGGCCAAGCGGCACAGAGCCCAAGATTAAATTCTATTTCAGTGTGCAAACAAAACTTTCATCGCCTTCCGCTTTTCATCAAACGGAAAAGGAGCTTGATGAACGCATTGCCCGCATCATCAAAGAGATGAAATTGCAATAAAAGCAAGGTTCCACAAAATGATCATGCCGGGTTTATCCGGCATTTTTTTATCTTGCACACAGCTATGAGAAAATTCGAAGATACGTACCGACACAAAGGGCTTCGCAAACAGTTGGTTGACGGGTTGAGGGAAAAGGGCATCAGCGATGAAAAAGTGTTGCAGGCCATCAACCAGATACCGAGGCATTATTTTTTAGACACCGCGCTCGACAGGATCGCATACGAAGACAGGGCTTTCCCCATTGCAGAAGGACAAACCATTTCCCAGCCATATACCGTTGCCTTTCAAACGCAATTGTTGCAAGTGAAGCCGGGTGAAAAGATTTTGGAAATCGGAACGGGCAGCGCTTACCAGGCCAGTGTGCTCGCCGAACTCGGCGCACAAGTCTATACCATCGAAAGGCAAAAAGCGCTATTTGATTCGAATAAGCATTTTGTACTCAAAGCCAAATACCCGCAAATCAAATTTTTTTATGGAGATGGCTTTGAAGGGCTTCCAACATTCGCTCCCTTCGATAAAATCATCATCACTGCCGCGGCGCCTTTTATTCCGCCAAAGCTGGTTGACCAAATGAAGATTGGCGCGATGATGGTGGTGCCGCTCGATGAAGGCGAAAAGCAACGGATGCACCGCCTCACCAAACTCCCCGACGGAAGCCTGAAAGAGGAAGCCTTCACCGCTTTTTCATTTGTGCCGATGCTAACGGGCAGGACAGGCGGGTAGCATGAATCATAATTATTGCTGTGATATTTTTTATAATTAGTAAATCCTAAAACCCCATCAAATCCCTTGCGCTTCTTTGCACGACTCACCGTTATCTGCAATATCTGCTTCATCATCACCGTCATTTTAAGGGCGGTGGAGCAGGCGCGCCGCGCGAAAGGTTCGTTCGATGGGCTCATTGGCTTCCAGCCTTTACAGGCAACCATCGTGATCCTGGGTTATGGGGCCATCATCCTGAACCTGGCATTTTTGATTGCCGCCATCACCTGGTATTTCAGAGGTTCACTGAACCGGTTGCCCAGGTGGATTGTTTGGTTTAACTTGATCCTGTTTCCCTGCCAGTTGTATGTGCAGTTCTTATCAAAGTAAACCAAGCCCATGATCCGGAATATATTGCAAGACAGGGCCACAAAACTCTTTGTGGTATTCGCCGCGTTTTTTGTAGCCAACGCGCTGATCGCGGAATGTATCGGCATCAAAATATTTTCCCTCGAAAAATTATTGGGTTCTGAGCCCTTGAGTTTTTCCCTGCTGGGCGAACCGGGGTTGGCGCTGAGCCTCACCTGTGGCGTATTGTTGTGGCCCCTTGAGTTTGTGATGACGGATATCATCAACGAATACTTTGGCCCCAAAGCTGTGCGAAGGATCACGTACATTGCCGTGGCATTGATCTCTTACGCGTTTGTGATGTTTTATGTGGCGATGGCGGTACCACCCGCCGATTTCTGGTACGGTACCGGCGTGCAGGACGGTGTTCCGGATATGTCGAAGGCCTTTAACAGCATTTTCGGACAAGGTATGTGGATCATTGTCGGCAGCCTGACCGCATTTTTGGTGAGCCAGGTGGTTGACGTGATGGTCTTCCACCAAATCAAAAAAAGGACCGGTGAAAAGAAAATTTGGCTCAGGGCAACCGGCTCAACGCTGGTCTCGCAGTTCATCGACAGTTTTATTGTTTTGTACATCGCTTTTCATATTGGCAAAGACTGGAGTTTTCAGCGCGTGCTGGCCATTGGACTGGTGAATTACGCATATAAATTCACGGTGGCATTGCTGTTGACGCCATTGATTTATTTCATGCACCAGCGCATCGAAGTTTACCTGGGTAAGGAAACGGCTACCAGGATGAAACAGGCGGCCATGTCGCCCGAAGCAGATTAAGGCTTCCGCAAAACCCCTCATTTCATTTATCTTTGAAGGGTTGTAAACGACCCCTGAATGAAACTAAGCTGCTTATTGATCCTCGCTTGTATTGTATTGCCCTTAACCAGCCTGGCGCAACAGGATGCCAGCCACGACAGGGACACATTTTTCCTGGCAAAGAAAAAAGGCTTGCTTGGTAAACTGGGCAGGAGCATCACCCGGAACAGTTATCCGCAGGAAGCCCCGGCCAAAGTGGCGCTGCCCTATGATACCCTGATGGGCAAGCGCATCCATTCCATTGAAATCATGCCATTGGCTTTCAACCGGAATATTTATGATACCACTTATGTGCGCAAGAATATCGGGATCAGCATCGCGAATGCGCTGCATAAAAATTCAAGGGAACGATTAATCCGGCGAAATTTATTTTTTAAGGAAGGCGATGTTTTTTACCCTTTACTGGTATCGGATAACGAACGTTTTCTGCGCGACCAAAGCTATATCCAGGACGCGTTAATCCTTGCATTTGAATCGCCTGTTGAACCGGGCATGGTGGATGTGATTGTCATTACCAAAGATGTATTCTCACTGGGCGGAAGCATCTCTGCAAGCGGTGTAGATAAAGCCAGGTTTGAAGTAAGTGAAGATAACCTCGGCGGGCATGGTACGCGTCTGGCCCTTAGGGGTTTTTATGATAAAGACAGGCAGCCGGGCTATGGTGTGGGAGCGGAACTGGTGCGCAGGAGTATGCGCAGGCGCAAGGCGCTCCTGAACTGGAGAACAGGGTTCACCACGTTCAACCCGGCGATTGTAAATGGGAGGCGGGAAGAAAACAGTGTGTACACGTCTATCGAAAAACCCCTGATCACAAGGTATACAGAATGGACGGGGGCCGTGTCGATGGCTTATCACATGACAAGCAACGCGTATTCTCCGGATTCGGTGTATAAAGCGTTTGCGCGTTACCGTTATGTAGATGCCGACTTGTGGTTAGGGTACAATGTTGGTTTTGGCCGCAAAAAAAGTACCGATAACGAAAAGCGCATCCGGCATTTTATCGCGGGAAGGGGATTTTATACACATTTCGGGCAAATTCCGCAGAAGTACCAAACGGAGTATAACTTCAATTACGCCAATATCAATGGCTTCCTGTTGCAATACAATATTTACCGGCAGAACTTCTATAAAACAAAATTCATTTATGGCTTTGGCCGTTTTGAGGATTTGCCAGTTGGTTTCCATGCGGGTGTCACCACGGGCTGGACGAACAAGGAAGGCGCCCGCCGATGGTATTACGGTATAGAAGGAGAGGGGAGTTTTTACGCGAAGAAGGGTATGTATAATATGTACACGTTCAGGCTGGGTGGCTTCAAGCCATCATTGGGCAAATTCCAGGATATGAGTTTATTGTTCAATGTTGACCATTTCACCCGCTTGCGCTGGATCAACAGCCATTGGCTGAACAGGAATTTCATCACATTAAATTATTCAAAGCGCATCAATCCGTTGCTGAACCCTCCATTATTGTTACAAAGTGATTTTGCATTGCCTTATGTACGGGGGTTGTTCAGACCATCTGATGAACGCACAACAATCAAACTCGAATCTGTTTTTTTTAATACCAATAAAATCTTAGGCTTCCGTATGGCCCCATTCGTTTTCACCGATGTTAGTTTCCTTCGTCCGCAGGGTGAGCCGTTTAAGAAAACAACCGGTTACAGCGCGCTCGGTGGAGGCATCCGGACACGAAACGAAAACCTGGTTTTCGGGACCATAGAATTGCGCGGGTATTATTTCCCCAGGGTTGAGCCGGGTACGGATAACTGGAAAGTGGAGTTTAGCACGAATGTGCGGTTCAGGTATAATACCAATTTCATCCGAAGGCCTGATTTTGTATTGTTCAATTGATCTGATGTACAGCAAAAAAGAACTGGCAGACAAACAGCAGAAATTCTGGACGGCATTCGGGCAATATATGCGGCCTGTTCCGTCTGCATTTGGGGGCCAGCCAAACTGGGTGAATTATAAAACAGGTTTTCGAAACCTGTATTTCAGGTTGGATGCGGGCCGCCATGCTGCAAGGGTGGCCATTGAGATCACCCACAAAGAACCGGAAGAACGCATGCGATGGATGAAGCAATTGAAAACTATGCGCAGCATGATAGAAGCAACCATTGGTGATGACTGGGTTTGGGAAGACCAGGTGCAGGATGAATATGGAAGAATGATGTCATGTATTTACAAGGATTTGCCTGATGCAGACCTGATGCGCCAGGATGATTGGCCGGAGATCATCGCTTTTTTAAAAGAACATATCATATTACTGGATGCCTGTTGGGCGGAGATAAAGGAAATTTTGGAAGCGGTTATGAACTGATTGGTATTTCTGTTGTTGTATGACTCTTTTACTAAAAATTCAGATAAACCATTAAAAAAATATAACATGAAAAAAATGAATGCATCCATGTTGCTCCTCGCGATAGCAGGATCAGTTTTGTTCAGCGCCTGCTCCGGAGGTTCTCAAAGCGACGCTGCGAAGGCTGATCAGGAAGGGCCTAAAACACCCGTTATAAAAGAAGAAGTGGTCGAGTATGCATCTGATACCGTTGCGATGAAAGGCTTCATGGCCTATGATGAAAATATCAGCGGTACAAGGCCAGTGGTGCTGATTGTACATGAGTGGTGGGGCTTGAATGATTATGCAAAACGCCGCGCCCGTGACCTGGCTTCATTGGGTTACCTGGCATTGGCGGTTGATATGTATGGCAATGGCCAAACGGTGGATAACCCCGACCAGGCAGGGCAATTGGCCACGCCGTTTTATAAAGACCCAGCCATGGCCCTCAAGCGATTCGATGCTGCCATGAACAAAGTCAAAACATTCGCGCAAGCCGATACCAATCAAATTGCTGCCATCGGTTACTGCTTTGGCGGAGCCCAGGTGATTAACATGGCGAAACTCGGTGAAAACCTCAAAGGGGTGGTGAGCTTCCACGGTAACCTGAATGTGGTGCCGGCGAACAAGGATTTGTTGAAGGCGCCCATACTGGTTTGTCATGGCGACGCAGACCCCCTGGTTCCCGCAACCGAAGTGGAAGCTTTCAAAAAGCAAATGGACTCCATTGGCGCGAAGTATACATTCAAAGCTTACCCTGGAGCCACCCATGCGTTTTCAAATCCAAATGCTTCTGAAATGGGAAAAAAGTTTAACCTGCCTATTGCTTACCAGGCAGCAGCCGACAGCAGCTCATGGAATGATATGAAAGCATTTTTCGCGGAGATCTTTAAGAAGTAGGAAGAATTAAAAGATCAATAATCAAACAGCCATTCTTCGGGATGGCTGTTTTGTTTCATGTCACCAGGAGATTGGTTCCATAGTTGCCCGGCCGGGTAAATCAACCTTCTGGATCATATAATTTTCTTCAAAACTCACATGCCCTGGATCTTTTAATTGATCAGAAACGGTACGTAAGATATTTATGAATGCGTTACGCCGGCTGTCAGGCCATTTCCTCAGGTCAAACACCAGGTAATATTCCCCCTCGCGGCCCATGGGGCCAATTTTCCAGGCCCTGACGGATGCCAGTTTTTCTTTCTTTATAAAAGCACGAATGGATTTGTCTAAAGGCTCCTGGTCCGGCACACCGCAGCAAACGCTCTGGAACATCAACAGGGCGCTGTATTGGGCTGAATCAGGTATGTTTTTGGTTTGTGCCATAATCGATAGGGTTGGGCCAATGAATGCCCAAAAAACAAGAATAAAATGCTTGACATGTTTACCCATTTCTTTATTCATTAGACTCCCGGTATTTGGAAAAGTTAAACATTCTACGTGAATATTTGTAATGCTATGCGGTAACTTGATTTCAAATGATAACAATTTATTAAGTATATTCAATGTTCAAACATTGTATATTTGTGTCTTAACTTAATGTAAAACTGTGCTAGTGGAAAAGAAAGCCTGGAGTTTGAAGAAGAAGTTATTGGTTGCCGGTTCGGTACTGGCGCTCATTGGTATCGCAATTGCCTGGTACCTGTTTACCTTGACATTTGATGACACGGCCACTGTAAAAGCTGATTTTTCTGTACAGGCTGATGCCTTTATGAAAGAGTTCCTGGCTGATGAGAAACAGGCCAATGCGAAGTATACGGAGAAAATCATATCAGTTGCCGGGCTGATTTCTTCAATAGAAAAAGCCGACAGCAGCATTAATATCAAAATGTCGGACAGTACAACGGGTTCATACATTATTTTCGCCCTTCAACCAGAACAACAGGTAAAGGCGGCAACACTCAAAGAAGGCGATGCAGTAAAGATAAAAGGTTCCTGCAGCGGGGGAACCTTCAGCAATATCCTGGAAACGGAATCCATCACGTTTAAAAGGTGCGTAATTGAATAAACGGCCCGGGATTTGATATAGCAAAAACTCAACAATCATATCACAAACAACACAATTATGAAAAAAACAATTCTCCTCGCACTCATGGCTTTTTCCCTGGTCCAGGTACAGGCCCAGAAAAGGACCACCACTTCAGCGGTGATCAATTTTGATGCTACAACCCCAATCGACAATCTCCCAAAGGCTGAAAACAAAACGGTGATTGCCATGATGGATACTAAAAAAGGTACCATCGCTTTTGAAGCCAGCATTAAAAGTTTTTCTTTCAGCAATCCTAAAATCCAGGAGCATTTCAACGATGAAGGATGGATGAATTCAGATAAATTCCCTACTGCAACATTTAACGGAAAAATCACCAACCTCGACGCGATCGATTTCAGCAAGGAAGGTACTTATGCCGCTAATGTAGAAGGCGAACTGACCATGCACGGCGTTACCAAGCCAGTAAGCACGAAAGCGAATATCGTGGTTGGACAAAAAATCATTGGCGCAACAACTGAGTTTACTGTGAAACTGGCCGACTATGATATTACAGGGAAAGCCATCGCAGCCGGAAAAGTTGCGAAAGAACCTACCATCACCGTAAGTGCCGAGTTCAAATAAGCAACAAGATACATGACATACTAAACCCCGCTACAAGCGGGGTTTTATTTTATGCGATATGTTTAGTAAAACATTTTCCGGAGCTGGTTTCAGTTTCCCTGAAGCCCATCACTTTTAAAAATGCCAGGTGCTTTTTATTGGCAACTGTTCTGTAAATGACTTGAGACACACCCTTCGACAACATGAATGTCTTTTCGCGGTCGAATATAAATTTGCCAACCTTATAATCCCGGTATTTAGGAACCGTGTAATTCATCATCACTTCCGCGTTTCCCTGCTCATCAATTTTAGCCACAAACATATTCGCAATCACAAGGTCGCGCAGCACCACAAAACGCAAATAACCGGGATCTGAATCGGTTTGAAAGCCGGGAAAATACTTTTGGATATCATCATGATGGAACTGTAAGAATTTTTTCACCAGGCTCTCGCTACCCGTGAATTCAATCAGGTCAAATATTTCCACAGCCCGGTACAATTTCACCAGGTAAATGAAATTGATCAGGAGCAAAAGGCTATTGGTCAGTATTACGGGCATGGCGTTGATCAGTACGCCATACACAATAAAACTAAGGCATCCGAACGTATTCAACCACCGGAATTTTAAATCGTTATTCACCATTAGTGAAATAGCCAGCAATAGCGAAGCTACATATCCCATGATACTGGCAATTGTGTGAAGCATACAATCAGTTTTAGATGGCTGAAAATGGTAAGGGCGCAAAATTAGGTAAAGGCTATAAAAAAACTCCCGTCGGCAGACGGGAGTTTTTAGTATGATCCATTCAGTTTGTATTAATACTGAACAAGGACTTTGCCACTGGCGAGTCGTTCACCTGAGGCGTCGCGGAGTTCTACGAAGTATGTTCCGGCGCTGGCAGGGGTGAGGTTCACCCTGATCAGTTCGTAGGTTTCAGCGGCAGTGAGCCTTTTGCTGTATACCCTTGCACCCTTGGCATCATACACGGTGAGCGTGCGTGATCTGATCAGCCCTTCCGGGTTGTCGTAACGAACGCCACCCGGGTTATGGTAAGCCACGGTAAACTGGCCATTGTTGGGGTTCGGGTAGATGAACAGGGTTGTGCTGGCTGAGTCCCTGACAGACACCACATCAGAGGTGTTTTCGCAGGTAGCGCCGATCACATTGGCAGTTACGGTGTAATCACCCATATCGGCAACGCCTACCCTGAGGCTGTCGGTGCTGTTGCTGATGAGCACGCCGTTTTTCCTCCAGGTGAAGGCATAGTTGGCAGCCGGCGTTACGGTAGCCTTGAGCAATACGGTGATGCCCGGGTGTACCCTTGTTTGCGGCGGGTTGGCTGTGAGTGTCACCACAGGCAGCGGGTCAGCCGTTACGCTGATGTTGGCAGTGCTAACACAACCATTGGCATCGGTACCTGTAACGGTGTAAGTGTTCACCAAAGGCTGTCCCGGGTTGTTGGGGTCAACGGTTGGGTTCACGGTCACCACATCTCCGCTGAGGTTGCCCGGCGTCCAGTTGTAGTTCACCGCGCCTGAAGCAGTCAGTTGTACGGCAGTGCCAGTACAAACATTTGTTTGGGCGGCGTTGGCGGTTACGTTCGGCAGGGCGTTCACGGTGAGTGTAGCCGCGTCGGAAGTAGCCGGCGTGGTGCAGGTTGCGTTCGACATCAGCACACGGTAACGGTTACCGTTATCCGCAGTTTGCGCGTTGTTGATGCTGAGCGTAGCGGCAGTAGCGCCTGAGATATCTGTCCAGGTAGCGCCGCCATCGGTGCTCACCTGCCATTGATAGATCACGCCTGTTCCTGAACCTGCAGCGGTAAAGCTGGTGTTGCTGCCCACGCACACGGCTGTGCTGGCGGGTTGAGCGGTTACGGTCACCGGACTGATCACGGTGAGGGTTACGTTGTCAGAAACGGCATCGGGTGTACAAACACCGCCAATCACGAGGTGGTATTGGTTATTGTTTGAGCTGGCCGCGATATTGGCCAGGCTGAGGGTTGGGTTTGTTTCACCGGGGATATTGGAGAAAGTGGCGCCACCGTCGGTGCTCACCTGCCACTGGTAGTTGATGCCCGTACCTGTACCGGCAGCGGTAAAGGTATGGTTGCTGCCTGCGCAGAGCGTCACACTTGTTGGTTGGGTGGTAACGGCCGGGAGACTGTTAACGGTTAATGTAACAGCGTCAGAAACGGTTGGCGTAGTACAAGTGGAATTTGTCAGGATTGCCCTGTACTGATACCCGTTTTGAGCAATGGTAACAGCTGCAACTGTCAGTGTAGGATTAGGGAATGTTGGGATATTCGTCCAGGTAGCGCCACCATCGGTGCTCACCTGCCACTGGTACACGATGCCTGTGCCGCTTCCCGCAACTGTAAATGTTGCGTCTGCGCCACTGCACACTACCTGGCTGACAGGCTGGGCAGTGATATTTACGGCAGTAGTCACCGTTAATATAGCTGCACCTGAAGTTACCGGTGAAGGACATGCACCGTCAACAATCACACGGTACCTGGTTCCGTCGAGTCCAATGGTTACACCTGTGATGGTATAGGATGAAGCGTTTGCTCCTGAAATATTGTTCCAGGTTGCTCCGCCGTCTGTACTTGATTGCCACTGATAGTTCAGTGCGGTGCCATTTGCCACCACATTGAATGTGATGTCGTTATTGGTACAAACAGCCGCGTCTGCAGGACCCTGGCTGATGGATGGTGCTGAATTTACAGTCAGGACGGCAGCATCAGAAGTCGCGCTCGCGCAAAGGGTAGAGATGATCACCCTGAAGCGGTGGTTGTTCTGTGAAGCGTCGGTGCTGGCAATATTATATGATGCAGAAGTGGCGCCCGTGATATTGTTCCATGTTGCGCCCCCGTCTGTACTTAACTGCCACTGGTAGCTTAGTCCACTACCGGCAACGGATACACTAAAGTTTGCGCTTCCTCCTGCACACACATCAACGGCTGATGGTTGTGTGTTGATGGCAGGTGCCGTGCCTGGTTGAACAACGAAAGTGAGGTCAACATTCTGTGTGTTTGAACCGGCTACGCCGCTCACGCTGACAGTGTATGAACCTGGGGCCAGTGTATTGGCATTGTTCAGTGTAACGGTTGTGTTGTTTCCGGGAGTCAGCGGGTTGGGAGAGAAGCTAACCGTAGTGCCGGCTGGAGAACTGGTAGCGCTCAGGTTGATGGGGGTGTTGAAACCACCATTTGACGTGGTACCCAAAGTGGCTGTCGCCGTAGCCGCGCCGCCGCAGGAAATATTTGTGGTGGCCGGGGCATTAAATGTGAAGCCGCTGGGCGGAGCTGTGATAATGAAATTGGTATTGCAGATATCAAAGAAGATATTGCCTACTGATTCCACCATGATCCTTGCTGTGTTGCTGATCACGTTAGGTATGATCACATTTTCAGTACCATCATTGGCTGTATTGGCTGCCAGGGTGATGGGGAATGTTTGTCCGCCATCAGTAGATAATTTGATGTTAACAAAGCCGCAGTTGATCGGTGCACCATCGGTACCGTTCACAGACCAGGTTACGGTTTGTGTACTGGTAGCCTGCCAGCTAACGGCAGTGTTTGGCGCCGTTACCAGGAATGGGCCTGATGTACCGGAAACAGTCAGTGCAACATCATCACTCTCATTATTTCCGGCAGTTGGACGATTGTCTTTTACAATGAAACGGAAATTGAGGGTGCGTGCCACAGAAGGCAATACTTCCCATTGGTTCTGATTGGTACCAGAAAGGATATCGCTCAGGCGGGGGAAGATTCGTTGTGGGTTTGTGGTTGGCAAATAAGCCCTGAATAAAGCGCCGTTGGTTGCAGTGGAAACAGGAATAGAAGAGAAACCACCGGTGCGGTTATCAATCTGCTCCCAGTTGTAGGTGAGTACATCACTTGCATCGGCATCAGTACCCACGCCGGTAAGCCTGAATGGCGTTGAACGTGGGATGATATAATCCTGCCCGGCATTAGCGGTTGGGGTATTGTTGCCCGTATTGGTTACGTTGGCGCAACTGTTGCCGAGGGTGCCTTTGATAAAGTTGGTTACCTGTTCAATGCTTTTTGAGTGGAAGAACTCATCGCTATGGGCCTGGATATCGGTACCACCTGTGATACCGGCATAACCCATGATGGTGGAACCACTACCCGGTTCCATATTCACACCTGTTCCTTCAAGCTGGAAGGAGAAAGTATGGTTGGCGCCCAATTGGTGGCCCATTTCGTGTGTGAGGTAATCGATCACAAAGAACTCCAGCAATGATGGGTTTTGGTAAACCGTCCAGGCACGTCCTTTAAATCCATTTTGGCATACGCAACCAATACAACCGGCATTTCCGTTGTCGCTGCCCTTGCTTTGCAGGTGCCCGATATCGTAGTTGGCCGCACCAATCTGCGCGTCTATGGTACTTTGTACAGTAGTTCCAACCGGTGAATTGGGGTTGCCAATGGGATCGGTTCCCGGGTTCAGGTAAATGATCAGGTCGTTGTTGGCAATCAATACCAGGCGGAGCCCGAAATCGCGCTCAAATACAGCGTTAGCACGCGTCATGTGGGCGTTTTGTGCCGCCAGTACGTTGGCCTTACGCTCAGCGTCTGTGGTTTCCAATCCTGTCAGGAAGTGCTGTGAAAATTCACCTGCAGACATCATGGCCAAACGATAAATACGCAATTTGGCATCGTCGGCATTGCTCAAGCGTCCGGCATTGGCATTGCCCGGTGATGGTACATCTTCAGTGAGGCAACGGAAATCAGACCTGAAATCAGGCGCATCCTTACGTGCCACCACGCGGTAATATTGTTCCTCGAGTTTGTCGATATACACAGAGCTTTTACCCGGGGTAAAAACAACTGCATTCACTCCCTGCTGCGACACCGAAAAGCGGATGCTCGATGCAGGATTGTTGATGCCCTTACCAGCGTATGAACGGATACCCGGGTATTTAATAGCCAGGCCCTCCTCCATAACGGGGGCGTCAACAATGCGGTATTCTTCTACAATACCTTCTTCATTAGGGAAGGCTACCACAAAAGAAGAACGGGTTACCTGAACATTTTTTTCAGATGGTGCCTGAAAAACAAAATTGCGGAACGCAACATCGTTCAGTTGAAAGATTTTGTAAGCAGTTGGTTTTTTTGATTGGGCAAACAGGTTTTTACCGATGCTTGCTTCATCTACCATCCGCCAGAAATTGCCTTTTTGTGCAAACAGGGTTCCAATGGAACCGGTCAGCAGCAAAATCGTAAGACAGATTTTGTGAAATTGTTTCATGTTTAAGACATTATTTTAGGAATCTCCAAAAGTATCAAATTATGATACGTTACCCAAAAAAGATGGATTGATCGAAGTCATTTTCTAAACATTATTTTGGTTGCATAACCAACTATTTCAACTCCAAAAAAAGGCTGCCTTTTTGGGGCAGCCTTTATCTTGATTTTTACCGGTTGTATTAATACTGAACAAGGACTTTGCCACTGGCGAGTCGTTCACCTGAGGCGTCGCGGAGTTCTACGAAGTATGTTCCGGCGCTGGCAGGGGTGAGGTTCACCCTGATCAGTTCGTAGGTTTCAGCGGCAGTGAGCCTTTTGCTGTATACCCTTGCACCCTTGGCATCATACACGGTGAGCGTGCGTGATCTGATCAGCCCTTCCGGGTTGTCGTAACGAACGCCACCCGGGTTATGGTAAGCCACGGTAAACTGGCCATTGTTGGGGTTCGGGTAGATGAACAGGGTTGTGCTGGCTGAGTCCCTGACAGACACCACATCAGAGGTGTTTTCGCAGGTAGCGCCGATCACATTGGCAGTTACGGTGTAATCACCCATATCGGCAACGCCTACCCTGAGGCTGTCGGTGCTGTTGCTGATGAGCACGCCGTTTTTCCTCCAGGTGAAGGCATAGTTGGCAGCCGGCGTTACGGTAGCCTTGAGCAATACGGTGATGCCCGGGTGTACCCTTGTTTGCGGCGGGTTGGCTGTGAGTGTCACCACAGGCAGCGGGTCAGCCGTTACGCTGATGTTGGCAGTGCTAACACAACCATTGGCATCGGTACCTGTAACGGTGTAAGTGTTCACCAAAGGCTGTCCCGGGTTGTTGGGGTCAACGGTTGGGTTCACGGTCACCACATCTCCGCTGAGGTTGCCCGGCGTCCAGTTGTAGTTCACCGCGCCTGAAGCAGTCAGTTGTACGGCAGTGCCAGTACAAACATTTGTTTGGGCGGCGTTGGCGGTTACGTTCGGCAGGGCGTTCACGGTGAGTGTAGCCGCGTCGGAAGTAGCCGGCGTGGTGCAGGTTGCGTTCGACATCAGCACACGGTAACGGTTACCGTTATCCGCAGTTTGCGCGTTGTTGATGCTGAGCGTAGCGGCAGTAGCGCCTGAGATATCTGTCCAGGTAGCGCCGCCATCGGTGCTCACCTGCCATTGATAGATCACGCCTGTTCCTGAACCTGCAGCGGTAAAGCTGGTGTTGCTGCCCACGCACACGGCTGTGCTGGCGGGTTGAGCGGTTACGGTCACCGGACTGATCACGGTGAGGGTTACGTTGTCAGAAACGGCATCGGGTGTACAAACACCGCCAATCACGAGGTGGTATTGGTTATTGTTTGAGCTGGCCGCGATATTGGCCAGGCTGAGGGTTGGGTTTGTTTCACCGGGGATATTGGAGAAAGTGGCGCCACCGTCGGTGCTCACCTGCCACTGGTAGTTGATGCCCGTACCTGTACCGGCAGCGGTAAAGGTATGGTTGCTGCCTGCGCAGAGCGTCACACTTGTTGGTTGGGTGGTAACGGCCGGGAGGCTGTTAACGGTTAACAATGCGGCATCACTCAATGTAGGCGTAGTACATGTTGCGTTGGTCAGTACTGCGCGGTAACGATAACCATTCAAGGCTTCGGTAGCTGCTGTAATGGTATATGTATCTGATGTAGCGCCGGTGATATCAGTCCAGGTAGCGCCACCATCGGTGCTTACCTGCCATTGGTAATTCACACCGGAACCACTGCCCAGTGCGCTAAATACTGCATTGCTGCCAGAGCAAACCACCTGGCTGGCAGGTTGCAGGCTGATGGCCACAGATGTGCCAACGGTTAATGTAGCCGCGTTTGATGTAACCGGTGAAGGGCATGAGCCTGAAATGTTCACACGGTATTGATAGTTGTTCGAGGCGGTTGTTACGTTATTAATCGTGTATGCGTTGGTGTTAGCGCCTGTAATGTTGTTCCAGGTAACGCCGCCGTCTGTGCTTTCCTGCCATTGATAAGACAGTCCTGCACCGGTTGCACCTACACTGAATGTAATGTTGTTGCCGGTACAAACAGCCGCGTCGGCGGGTTGAGTATTAATGGCCGGCGCGCCGTTAACGGTTAACACGGCCGCTTCAGAAATATTCGATGCGCAAATGGTGGATATCACTACCCTGTAGCGGATATTGTTTTGAGCAACGGTTGTTGACGTTATGTCGTAAACAGGTGCATTCGCGCCACTGATATTGTTCCAGGTAGTACCTCCATCAGTGCTAGACTGCCACTGGTAGTTCAGTCCGCTGCCGCTGGCTGCCACACTGAATGATGCCGCGCTGCCTTCGCAAACTGTTACGCCCGCAGGCTGTGCTGTGATGGCTGGAGGATTGCCCGGTTGAACCACATACGTGATGTCAACATTCTGCGTACTCGCACCGGCTACACCGCTCACATTGATGGTATATGAACCAGGGGCTAATGTGTTCACGTTATTCAGAGTTACGTTTACACTACTGCCCGGAGTCAGCGGGTTCGTTGAAAAACTTACGGTTGTCCCGGCAGGGTTACCGGTTGCTGAAAGGTTGATCGGTGTTGAGAAACCACCTGAAGTGTTTGTGCCAAGTGTGGCGCTGGCTGTAGCTGTACCGCAGGCAATGTTTGTGGCTGCAGGAGCACTGAACGTGAATCCGCTTGGCGGAATTTGGATCGTAAAATTCGCGTTTGATATATCAAAGAAGATATTATTGATCGCTTCTACTTTAATGCGGCATGTTGTTGTGGTTGCCGGTAAACCGGGAACAGAAATGGTTTCTGTTCCATCGTTATCTGTTGCGTTCAGCACAACAATGGGATAGGTAAGACCGCCATCGGTTGATAAGCTGATCTTAACCTGTGTGGTGTTGATAGGCGCTGCATTTGTATTGGCAACATTCCAGGTAATGGTTTGTGAAGTGCCGGAAGTCCAGTTTTCACCGCCATTTGGCGCTGCAACAGTGAAAGGAGTTGTACCAACAACTGTTACAACATAATCGGATGTGCCCTGGCAGCCTGTTCCGGATGATACCAGTCCGCCGCCACCGGCGCGGTTATCCCTTACCGTTAGCCTGAATTTCATGTTGCGGGCTACAGGAGACAAGGTTTCACCTTTCAACCCGCCCATGGTAGCTGCAGGGTTGGCAGGGTAACCCGCAAGTATTACTGCGATATCGGGGAATGTGCGTACGCCATCTGTTTTTGGTACGCGGGCCTTAAATAATGGAACCGTGTTATTCGCGGCTGCAGTGGCACCTGCATTCCAGTTGGCAGTTCCGCTGAAATCCCATTGCTCCCAGCTATATGTCAGCGGGTCGCCATCTGGGTCTGTAGCAGTTCCGGTTAACGTGAATGGGGTAGAAGGTGGGATGCTTACTGCGTTGTTTGGTAAGGCATTAATTACAGGCAGGTTATTGCCTGTAGGAGAGTTGACGCCACAGTTGTTGCCATTGCCAGACAGGAAATTACTGATTTCATCAAAGCTGATGGAGTGGAAATAGGGGTCACTGTTTGGCTGGATATTTTGTGCTCCGCAGATACCGGCATATGCCATGATGGTGGTTCCGCTACCCACTTCATACTTTGTATTTGTTGGAGATGATCCGCATCCTGCCATGGAGTGGTTGCCTCCCAACTGATGGCCCATTTCATGCGCTACATAATCAATATCATAAGCATCTCCGGTTGGTTGAGGGCTTCCTGTAATGCCACGGGCTTTACTGCCACCACAAACACTGGCCAACTGGGCCAATCCACCGCCGCCTGTGCTGAACGTGTGTCCGAAATCATAATTGGCTGAACCAATATTGGCATCAATCACGGTCTGGCTTTCATTGATCAGCACATTGGCATTGTTGTTACCGGAAAATGGATCTGTAGCGGCGTTCAGGAATTCAATCAGGTTGTTATTAGCGATCAACACCAACCTTACTGCGATTTCTTTTTCATATACGCCCACCACACGGTTTACCGTAGTAACGATGGCTGCGTGCAAAATTGCCGCATTGGTGCCTGCTGCAATACCAGGGGCTTGCGCATATTCACCGGTGCAGGCAACGGCCAGCCTGTATGTTTTTAATTCAGTACCCCGGCAGGCTGCTGCAATCCTTGCCTGGGTTGGGATATTGACTTCAGGCACTTCGCACTGGAACTGGTTTGGTTTCACCAGGTCTTTGCGGAAATAGCTGATGTACCCATTGGTGTTCCCCAATTGGTATGGATCTACATAATAATTTCCATTTACGGTCAGCACCTGGGCGTGAAAACCACGGGGTGTCATGTCGAACCGGATGGTTGCATAAGGATCATCGATTCCTTGCCCGGCAAATGTGCGGATTTCCGGGAAGCGTGCCTGGAGGGCCGGTTCCTGGATGCTGCTTTCCCATACCCTGAAACGGCCCATTTGACCATCTGGCATTGGGATCTCCATGACCGGAGCCTGGTTGCGGTTACTAAGGTTTTGTTCTGAAGGCAATGACCACAGGAACCTGGTTAACTCATTCAGGTTTGCCTCAAAGGCCCTGTACTTTTGGGGCACAATAACCCGGTTTAAGCCGGTTTGTGCAATTTGAGTTTCACTGACTTCCCGGAAGAATCGGTTCTGGGCCTGGGCACTGAACTGACCGGCAAGTAACAGGCATACAAATAATGATAATGCCAGCTTGTAAATTTTTGTCATCTGGTAATTGTTTTTTAAATGGATAAGTTCGCGAAAGGGAATTGTGTCAACACAAGTGAAGATACCCGGCACTGTGCCGAATGATGCCTGCAGTTGGTTGCGGATTGTATTTTTCTTAAGAAATTGGAAGCATCAAATATATGCACTTAATTCTGAATTCCATCTTCTGTGGAACTCATATCGTGCATAAAAAAACAGGGATGATTGCTCATCCCTGTACCCACTTGTATAAAAATCAGAAAACTTAAGAAACCATTTTTAAGTTGGAATGGCTAACCGGCAAAATGCCCAGTTCTTCCTGCTCCAAAAATGCAGTCATGGTATACCCCAGTGAAGGCAATAAAACCTTAACGCAAGATTTAATAGGGGAAATGCTCAACTTCTCCGCGGATAAATAAGGCACCCTTGTGACCTGGCACACTTCCTCGGCATCTACAAAAGACTTGGACAATTCAATATGCCTGTGTTTAGAGCAGAACTCACGTATGATTTTAATCTCTTCATCCTTAACCATGGCAGGTTTGGATAACCAGTAAACCAGTTGAAGCACGCCAGGGAAACTACGTACAGTCAGCAATTGAGCAGCAGACATATACACAAATACATAGCGAGGGAACAAAGGGTCACCCGATTGTTTTTTTCGGTCGCTGTAATCCAATGGATTGAGCGGACAAAAATTTTCGTATCCTTTTTTTGTCAGGTAGGCGGAGACCTTTTTCTCCTGACCAGGATTTGTATACAAAATATACCAGTTGCCAGACATTTTACTATTTTTTAGTAATGAAGTATCTGGTCTTACAAAGGGAGAATTGGAACTAGTCTTTACTTTAGTTTGGATTTACAGTACGGTCTAACAGGAGATGGCTTTCGGGGTTTTTGAACAGGAAGTGGACGTTTGGACGCTATATGAATCAAAGATAGGGGGTTTTATTTATTCCCCGATCATTTTTCAAAAAAAAATCCGGGAAATTCATCTTGCCGTAATATTGGTTGCCGGCCTATGCAATTCTTATGTATATTTTTTTACTGTCTGCCGGATATGTACATTTGCGGCATGACAGCCGAGCAAATTAAAGATATGAGGGACCGCATCCTGGTCTTGAGGAGGTTTCTTTGACGTCGCTAACAGAGAAGCGAAAATCAACAACGACAAGCAACTGACCCTTTCCCCCGGATTCTGGGACGATAATGCCCGGGCCACATCCATCCTGAAAGAGATCAAAGTCAATGAATATTGGGTAAACATGTTCCATGAGGTGGAAACCCTTGTGGAAGACTTTGCCGTATTGTTTGATTTCTGGAAGGAAGGCGAAGCGCAGGAATCAGAAGTAAAAGAAGCTTGCGATAAAGCCGTTCAGGCCATTGAGGATGCCGAATTCAAGAGTACATTAAATGATCCGGCCGACGCCTTACCAGCCGTCATGCAAATCAATAGCGGCGCTGGCGGTACCGAAAGCCAGGACTGGGCGGAAATCCTCGCGCGTATGTACCGGATGTATGGCGAGAAGCAGGGTTGGGACGTATCTGAACTTGATTGGCAATGGGGTGATGGCGCCGGAATTAAAACATGTACCTTTCAGTTCGACGGGCCATTTGCGTATGGCTTCCTGAAATCGGAAAGTGGCGTGCACAGGTTGGTACGTATTTCACCGTTCGACAGCAATGCGCGCAGGCATACGTCTTTTGCCAGCGTGTATGTATATCCGTTAATCGATGACTCCATTGAAATAGAAGTTAATGCCGGCGACCTCGAATGGGCCTTCTTCCGCAGCGGCGGCGCGGGCGGGCAAAACGTAAACAAAGTGGAAACCGCTGTGCGGCTGACACATAAACCCAGTGGCATCATCGTGGAATGCCAGCAGGCGAGGACACAGGGCGAAAACCGCGAAAAAGCCCTCGCCATGCTGAAGTCGAGGTTGTATGAAGAAGAAATGCGAAAGCGGCAGGAAGCCATAGACGCAAAAAATGCCACGAAGAAAAAGATCGAATGGGGCAGCCAGATCCGCTCTTATGTGTTCCATCCGTATAAAATGATAAAAGACCACCGAACAGATTATGAAGTTGGAAATGTTGGGCCGGTGATGGATGGCGAGATCGACGGATTCATCAAAGCTTACCTGATGATGCAAAAAGAAACTGAAGTGTAAAAAGGTTTAGCTTTCATCCATATCCTATCCAGGCAATGATCACATTAACCATTTAATATCATATCATCATGAACTACGGCGATTTTTACTACCCAATGCCCCAGAATGAGCCTGTATTATCATACGCTCCCGGTTCACCGGAAAAAAAGCGTTTGAAAGAAGTGCTCGCAGAGTTAAAAAAGCAAGTCATTGATGTACCGATGTATATCGGCGCGGATGAAGTGCGTACAGGAAACACCCTCGACATCCGTCCGCCCCACGAACGCAAACACCTGCTCGGCCGTTTCCATACCGGTGACGCAGGCCATGTAAAAAAAGCGATCAATGCTGCACTCAAGGCACGCGACAAATGGGCTTCACTTTCCTGGGAAAACAGGGCCAATATATTTTTAAAAGCCGCCGACCTGATCGCTGGTAAATACCGCCCTTACCTGAATGGTACAACCATGCTCGGGCAGAGTAAAAATGTTTACCAGGCAGAGATTGATTCCGCTTGTGAAATCATCGATTTTCTGCGGTTTAATGTACACTTCCTGAGTGATATCTACCGCCAGCAGCCCATCAGCAGCCCGGGTGTGAACAACCGCATGGAATACCGTCCTCTTGAGGGATTTGTATTCGCCCTTACGCCTTTTAATTTTACGGCTATTGGCGGCAACCTGCCTACCAGCGCGGCCTTGTGCGGTAATGTAGTCGTTTGGAAATGCGCGAATACGCAGGTGTACAGCGCGCAAATGTTCATGCGTATCCTGAAAGAAGCGGGTTTGCCGGATGGTGTGATCAACCTGGTTTATGTAGATGGACCCACCATCGGGGAAGTGGTATTCAATCATCCTGATTTCGCCGGTATCCATTTTACGGGAAGCACCGGTGTATTCAATAAAATGTGGGAAACCATTGGTAAGAATATGGCGATGTATCGTTCCTATCCGCGCATTGTAGGTGAAACAGGCGGTAAGGATTTTGTGATTGCACATAAATCAGCCGATCCGGATGTGGTGGTTGCGGCGCTTGCCAGGGGCGCTTTTGAATACCAGGGCCAGAAATGTTCCGCTGCGAGCAGGGCTTATATCCCTTCCAACCTTGCGCCATACATCAAGAAAAAACTGGTGGAAGAAGTGAAGTCCATGAAAATGGGCGTTGTGGACGATTTCAGCAATTTCATTAATGCGGTGATTGATGAAAAAAGCTTTGACAAACTGGAAGGCTATATCCGTGGTGCCAGGAAAAAAGGAAGTCCAACCAAAATTTGGGTGGGCGGTAAATGTGATAAAACGGATGGCTTCTTCATTGAGCCTACCATCATCGAAACCACCGATCCGCAGTATATCACCATGTGCGAAGAATTGTTCGGGCCGGTGTTAACTGTGTATGTATATGATGAAAGCAAGTACGAAGAAACCCTGAAGCTGCTCGATCAAACATCCGGCTACGCGTTAACAGGCTCCGTTATTGCGCGTGACAGGTATGCGGTTGAAACTGCGGTTAACCGTCTCCGTTATAGCGCGGGTAATTTCTATATCAACGATAAGCCAACCGGCGCTGTTGTGGGCCAGCAGCCTTTTGGAGGGGCAAGGGCCAGCGGAACCAACGATAAGGCAGGGTCAATCCTTAACCTTTACCGCTGGTTAAATGCCAGGACCATCAAGGAAACCTTTGTGCCGCCAGTTGATTACAGGTACACATTCCTCAATGAAAAATGATGTTGGTGTAGTACAATAATTCTTTTGAAAACCGGGTTAATGCCCGGTTTTCTTTTGATTCATGGTTGTTTTGTACTTTTGACAGATGCAAGTATTATTGAATAAGGAACAGTTCAGGTTAACACTGACCCGTATGGCACACCAGGCCGTTGAACAGTACGATCACTTGCATGACCTTGTTTTTATTGCAATCCAGCCCAGGGGTGTTTTTGTAGGGCAAAAAATTGCCGGGATTATCCAGGGGTTATTCCCCAATGAAAAAATACAATACGGCGTACTCGATATCACTTTTTACCGGGATGATATCCGCAAAGAACTGCATACGGCCAATGAAACACATATCCCTTTTTCCATTGAAAACAAGCGGGTAGTGCTGATTGATGATGTATTATATACCGGCCGTACCATTCGGGCCGCGCTGGATGCCTTGCAGGATTTTGGAAGGCCCAGGAAAGTGGAATTATGCGTGCTGATCGACCGCCGTTTCAAGCGGGAACTCCCGATCCAGGCGGATTATTTTGGAAGGGCCATCGATACGCACGACAGCCAGAAAGTGAAAGTGAACCCCGAAACCGAAGAAGTGCTTTTATATTAAAAAAGATGAACTTTTGCATTCTGAACCAATTCCTGTAGTTTTGATTTTTAATGCAACTATCCACCAAACATTTATTGGGCATTAAAGAACTGGAACCGGCTGATATTTCACTGATCCTCCAAACAGCAGCCCAGTTCAAGGAAGTATTGCAAAGGCCAATCAAAAAAGTGCCTTCACTGCGCGATATCACCATTGTCAATCTCTTTTACGAAAATTCCACCCGAACCAGAATTTCATTTGAACTGGCCGAAAAAAGGCTGAGCGCCGATACCATTAACTTTTCCGCTTCAGGGTCTTCCGTTTCCAAAGGGGAAACACTTTTGGACACCGTGAATAATATCCTGAGCATGAAAGTGGATATGGTGGTAATGCGGCATAGTGCCAGCGGTGCACCCCATTTCCTGGCAAAGCATTTACCCAATACCGGTATCATCAATGCAGGCGATGGCATCAACGAACATCCCACACAGGCATTGCTGGACGCGTTTTCCATTATGGAAAAAACGGGCGGACTCGAGGGTAAAAAAGTGGTGCTGATTGGTGATATCATGCATTCAAGGGTGGCATTGAGCAATATTTACCTCCTGAAAAAAATGGGGGCTGAAGTAATGGTTGCCGGGCCGCCAACACTCATCCCCAAACATATCCGTGAAGCGTTGGGCGTGGAGGTTTCGTACAATGTGGGGGAGGCCCTGCGCTGGTGCGATGTAGCCAATGTACTCCGGATCCAACTGGAAAGGCAGAACCAGGTGCTCTTTTCTTCACTGCGCGAGTATAACCTGGCGTTTGGTATCAGCAGGCGCTTGCTGGACTCCATTAAAAAGGATATTGTGATCATGCACCCCGGGCCAATCAACAGGGGCGTGGAAATTGACAGTGATGTAGCTGATGGCCGGGAATCCATCATCCTGCAACAGGTTGAAAATGGGGTAGCGGTGCGGATGGCAGTACTGTACCTGCTGGCCGGGAAAAAATCAGAGGCCTCATAGGGGGGTTATTTTTCATCGAAGCTTAACATCGTATCATACAAAACCAACTTGCCCATGTCACGCATCTGTTTATTCCCAGGCACATTCGATCCGGTTACCCTGGGCCATACCGATATCATCGACAGGGCACTTCCCTTATTTGATAAATTATATATTGGCATAGGGCGCAACGTCAACAAACAGCCTATGTTTAGCGAGCAGCAGAGGCTAGACTGGCTGGACAGTATTTACGCGGGAAACGATAAGGTAGAAGCCCTGGTGTATGAGGGCCTGACAGTTGATTGTTGCAAAAAGGTCGGTGCAAATTTTATTTTACGGGGCATCCGATATGTGAACGATTTTGAATACGAAAAAGCCATCGCGGATATGAACAGGAGCATCGCCGACCATATTGAAACCATCTTCCTGACCTGTCTGCCGCAGTTTACCTCTGTTGCGTCTACGCTTGTCCGTGATGTACTAAAAAACGGTGGTGATGTGTCGAAATTTTTACCCGACGCCGTAAACGAAAGCATACGCAATGGTAAATTTTAATTTATCTGTATAGACTTTGTCCCTTTTTCAATAGAACGATAAACATCATCCATGCACCCTGACATGATCTGGTTTCATAAAAACATTTCTTTATCCGACCTGCAACAAACACTACCGTCAACATTGGCGGCACATTTGGGCATGGAATGGGTGGAGATCGGGCCTGATTTCTTAAGCATGCGCATGCCTGTGAATGATCATACCAGGCAACCTTACGGGCTACTGCATGGCGGTGCCAGTTGCGCGCTCGCCGAAACCGTAGGCAGTGTGGCTTCCCAGTTGGTTATTGATCCATCAAAGAACCGTTGCGTGGGCATGGAAATCAATGCCAATCACCTGAAGGCTGTCAGGGATGGTTGGGTGACTGCCACAGCAAAGCCGCTGCATATTGGTGGCAAATCGCATGTTTGGGATATCCGCATCACATCAGACTCCGGGAGATTGGTTTGCATCAGCCGGCTGACGGTAGCCGTTGTGTGAGACTCATGGCGTATCAAAAAAAGTACGCAAAACATCCTTGATCGCTTCGTACGTGTTGGCCACAGGCACGCGGATATCGCGGGTTTTAAACCATTTAATCTCAGTGATATCTTCCTCAATTTGCGGAATTAAGTTTTGCTTCCCTTCGCAGGTAAAATAAAACCAGTGTGTTTGCTTCAGGTAATGCTTGCCGAAAGCTTCGTAAGTATGATAGGTATCGGTGATTTTTTTTCGTAATTGAAGATTCGACACGCCGGTCTCCTCCGTGACCTCTCTTGATGCGCATTCGGCGGGGTCTTCGCCGGGTTCCAGTTTTCCTTTAGGCAGATCCCATTTCCCCAGCCTGTTGATGAACAGGACATCCTTCTTTTCATTTTGCACCAGTCCGCCGGCGGCTTCAATAAACGTAAAATGCTTAAAGAAACTTTTTTTGAGCGCTTCAAAATCGCTGTGCCATAACACGCCCGCATGAAACTCATCCTTTACAATTTCATGCAATAAAGATTTGATGGCCGGGCCTGAAATTTCATCAATGAAAACCGCGTCGGGATGATGCAGGACTTCATTCAGCGCATCGGTAATTTCATCGCATACATACACCGGCTTCCCGCCAAAATAAATTTTGATAACCATAGTTCAAATGCTGGGTATAAAAGTAATGGATTGCCGGTACATGGAATGCCAAAGTTGTATCTTTGTATCATGACTAACGAAAAAGCGGTTGCCGAAAAACTACTGCATATCGAGGCTGTCAAGCTGAGTGCCGATAAGCCTTTTACCTGGGCCAGCGGTTGGAAAAGCCCGATTTATTGCGATAACCGGAAGGTATTGTCGTATCCTTTTGTGCGCGACTTTATTAAAAGTGAACTCTGCAGCGTCATATTTGAAGAATTTCAGGATGCCGAAGCCCTTGCGGGCGTTGCTACCGCAGGTATTGCCTGGGGCGCTATGGCAGCCGACCAGCTGAAACTGCCTTTTATGTATGTTAGGCCAAAACCCAAAGAGCATGGTCTCGGAAACCAGATTGAGGGTGAATGTAAAGCGGGACAAAAAGTGTTGGTCATTGAAGACTTGGTGTCAACCGGGAAGAGCAGCCTGCAGGTTTGCGAACTTTTGAAGGAGCAGGGGGCCAATGTTATTGGACTTGTATCCATCTTCAATTATGGATTTCCGGTGTCTGCCGCATCTTTTGAACAGGCAGGTATCCCCATGCGGTCATTGACAAATTATGAAGTGTTGGTACAGGTGGCGATGCAACAGGGTTCGGTAAACCAATCAAACCTTGAACTGCTCCTCGAATGGAGAAAAAATCCTGCGGAGTGGCAGGGCATACTTTCATAGAATTTTACAAAACAGACAGATGAAAAAGACCATTATTTTGATGCTGATCAGCCTCTTTTCGGGCACACAGTTATTTGCTCAACAAAAAACTACGGGCAAGGCAGTGATCAGCACACCGGGAATGCATTGCGAAAATTGTAAAGAAAGGGTGGAGGCATTCCTGGGGCGCATGTACGGTGTTACTTCGGTTAAAGCCGACTATAAAAAGAAAACGGTAACTGTTACCTGGCTGACCGACAGGACGGATATTGAACAAATTAAAACTGCCATTGCCAACAGGGGGTATGACGCCGATGATGTGGAAGCCGAAGAAACCATGGTAAAGCGATTACCTCCTGCCTGCAGGAAACAACCCAAGCCGTCCGTTGCGGTTGATTCTGCAAAGGCCCAGGCGGATTGAGTATTATAGAAATGATTCAACAACGGTAAAGGCAGGTATATCCTGCCTTTTTTATTACAATAGATTAATTTTTTGTACCGTTTGATAATCCACCGGGAAGGTTTTAAATACGCCGGCCTTACCCAGTTTCACTTTTCCCACTACTTTGATATTGACTTCCTTATTGGTTAAAGCCGTGAGCCCGTTTTTGAGCAGGTTCTTCATGTCGAGCTGTAAACGTACCGGTACAATAAAATGGCCTCGTTTTGGGATTTTCAATTGGATATCCTGGTTCGAATGCCCAAGCAATTGTTCATTTATATATACATCTACATCAGTTCGGTTCAGTTCCAGGCTGAAATTATTGGGATTATAATATTCCAGTTCTGCGCTCAGGTTGGCTGAACTGAACCCAATATTATCAACAGTAATGTTCCGGAAATCTTTAAATACAAGGTCTTTCGGAGTGCGACAGGATGGCAGCACAATAAGCATCGGCAAAACCATAAACATTAAAATCCTTAAGGGAAGGGGGCGGAGATAAACTCGGGTCATTGTTTGGATGGAAGTACTTTGATACAAAGATAAAGATAAGAAATGGCAAATAGGGGTCTAATCATAAGCCAAATTCATTAGCATAATCCCGAAATCCATTTTTTCTGAATGGCATTTGCCCTACTAATTATAATAGCAATATAAAAATTTTACAAGTATAACATAATCAATTATATATATAATAT